>OGEZ01000054.1_pt1 | contig 135853 bp, 107 predicted proteins | sample 1570831 | NCBI WGS metagenome assembly OGEZ01 (sample SAMEA2582059, study PRJEB24529) | metagenome | biome: Human gut stool | place: China | collected 2011 | reverse complement strand
GCTATGTTCCTAATTTTCAGTGAAATATTTATTTGCTTATATCGAACTCACGTTAGATAAGAAAGGATGCGGCTCGCCAATACAAAAATAAGCGAGCTTCTTTTTTGTATTGCTCTCACCTTTCACTATCTTTGCCGCCGAATTGGTTCCGTCTTGTCCAACCGGACGAGCGGATTAAAAGGGAATCGGGTGAAAGTCCCGAACAGTCCCGCTGCTGTGAAGCTCCAGTTTCAACTTATCGGAAAAGACTTTTATGCCACTGATGTTACATACATTGGGAAGGTTCCGGTAAGGGAGTCAGTCAGAAGACCTGCCATCATTCATGTTTGGTCGACCTCCAGGGTTAGGGAGGCCAATACGAACAAGTAAAAACAACAATTCAGAAAACTAAAAGACATGGTCAGATGTACTTTTCGACCTGTCATGCTTGTCTGTGCCTTAATAGGAAGCACTATATCCCTATACGCACAAAGCAAGTTAGACAGTTTGCAGCGTTTGGACGAGGTCGTCATCACGGCACGTTCCATTCAAAAGGAAGTCATACCCGTACAGCAACTTCAGGGCGAACAGCTGCAACGGCTCGCTTCGCACAGCGTGGCCGATGCATTGCGCTACTTTTCGGGTATACAGATCAAGGACTACGGCGGTGTGGGCGGCCTGAAGACCGTAAACATACGCAGCATGGGCACCAATCATGTCGGCGTATTCTACGACGGCATCGAACTGGGCAATGCACAGAACGGAACAGTGGACCTGGGACGCTTCTCGCTGGACAACATGGAGAGTGTCACCTTGTACAACGGGCAGAAAAGCGCCATCTTCCAACCAGCCAAGGACTTCGGATCGGCAGGTTCCATCTATTTGCAATCGCGGACACCGAAGTTCGACGAAAACGAAACTCATCGGGTTAAAGCAACCTTCAAGACCGGCTCTTTCGGCACTGTCAATCCGGCCTTGCTTTGGGAGCAGAAAGTGAGTGAAAAAGTCAATATGTCGCTCAGCGGCGAATACATGTACACCACCGGTCGCTATAAATTCACCTACCGCGTGGAAGAAGGCTACGACACCACAGCTGTCCGGCGCAATGGCGACGTCAATGCCCTGCGACTGGAGAACGGTTGGTTTGGCAAGCTACCGCAAGGGCAGTGGAAGGCCAAGGCCTACTTCTACCGCTCCGAACGGGGCTATCCAGGTGCCGTGGTGCGCAACAAGTTCTCGCACGAAGACCGTCAGTGGGATACCAACGTATTTGTACAAGGCTCGCTCCGCAAGGACTTCTCCGAACGCTACAGCCTGATGCTGAACGCCAAGTATGCCTACGACTACCTGCACTACCTGGCCGATCCGCGACAGGACGAGGCCCTGATGTACATCAACAACCACTACCGTCAACAGGAAGCCTACGTATCGCTGGCGCAGCGTTATACACTGCTGCCGTCGTGGGACGTCAGTCTGTCGGCCGACTATCAGTTCAACTTGCTGAATGCCGACCTGAAAGACTTTGTCTACCCGCGCCGCCATACAGTGCTGGCTGCTGCCGCTACTTCCTTGCACCTGGGACGGGTGAAGATGCAGGCCAGTATTCTGGCTACCTTCGTCCACGACAACGTGGCCTCGGACACAACCGCTGCTGCTAACAAGATGGAATGGACCCCCACAGCCATTGCCTCGTGGCAGCCTTTCAGGCAGCACGACCTGCACCTGCGCGCCTTCTACAAGCGCATCTTCCGCATGCCGACGCTGAACGACCTGTATTACACCTTTATAGGCAACATCAACCTGAAGCCGGAATATACCAACCAATATAATATAGGTATCACGTATGGAAAAGACTTTCGCCATACCTGGCTACGGCACATCGAAGCCCAGGCCGACGTTTACTACAACGAAGTAGAAAACAAGATTGTAGCGACTCCTACATCTAACTTCTTCCGCTGGACCATGGTCAACCTGGGAAAAGTGGAAATCAGAGGAATAGACGTCGCCCTACAGACCAACTGGCAACCGGCACAGGACCTGACACTGACCACGCGCATGAACTATACATATCAGAAAGCACAGGACTTTACCGATCCGTCGAAACTGTACTACGGCGGACAGATACCCTACATACCCTGGCACAGCGGTTCGGCAGCCGTCAACCTGAACTGGAAGCAGTGGGAAGCCAGCTACAGCTTCATCTACACCGGCGAACGCTATTCTTCGCAAGCCAACCTGCCGGTCAATTACCAATTACCGTGGTACACCAGCGACTTCTCCGTCTCGCGCAACCTGCCGCTGCGCACGGGCGACATGAAGCTGACGCTGGAAGTCAACAACCTGCTGAACCAGCAGTACGAAGTAGTGTCGTGCTATCCCATGCCAGGCATCAACTTCAAAGCCATCGTGCAATATACATTTTAAAGGAAAAGAACACTAAATAATCATCTATGTATGGCAAATAATAAACAGATAAACATCCAGCTGATACTGGGTAGCCTCTGGCTGATACTGAGCCTGTCGGCCTGCCGCGGCGACATCCCCATGATGCACACGGAAGAAGAATGGATTACTCCTCCTTATACAGGAAGCCCCATCAAAGGCTTTTTTCTGCTGAACGAAGGCAACATGGGCAACAATAAAGCCAGCATCGACTTCTTCGACTACACTACCGGGAAGTACAACCGCAACATCTATCCCCAGCGAAACCCCTCCATTGTCAAGGAACTGGGCGACGTGGGCAACGACATAGCCGTCTACGGCAGTAAGTTGTATGCCGTTATCAACTGTTCGCACTACGTGGAAGTGATGGACGTACATACGGCCGAACACATTGCCAGCATCGACGTGCTGAACTGTCGCAACATCGTGTTCAACGACGGAAAAGCCTATGTCAGTTCTTATGCCGGCCCCGTTCAGATCGATCCTGACGCCCGTCCCGGAAAGGTAGTCGAAATAGATACTGCCAGCCTGAGTATTACAAGCGAAGTCATCGTCGGTTATCAGCCCGAAGAAATGGTCATCACCGACGGAAAACTGTATGTGGCCAATTCGGGCGGCTACCGTTATCCCAACTACGACCGTACGGTATCCGTGGTCGACCTTCAATCGTTTCAGGTCATCAAGTCCATCGACGTAGCCATCAATCTGCACCGTATGGAGCTGGACCGCTTCGGACGGATATACGTCAGCTCGCGCGGCGACTACTACGGAACGGGGTCGGACGTGTTTGTCATCGACAGCCATACCGATCAGGTCATCGGCAACCTGGGCATAGCTACCAGCGAAATGCACCTGTGCGGCGACTCCATCTACATGACCAGCGTAGAGTGGAGCTACGTGACGGAAAGCAACAGTATCGGATACGCCATCTACGACGTGCTGTGGCAGAAGATCGTTTCGCACAACTTCATCACCGACGGCACGGACAAGGAAATAGAAATCCCCTACGGTGTAGCCGTAAATCCGGAAACAAAGGAAATTTTTGTGGCCGATGCCACCAATTACGTTACTCCGGGCTATCTGTACTGCTTTAGCCCCGACGGAAAAAAGAAATGGAAAGTGATGACCGGTGACATACCTGCCCACTTCGCCTTTACGACCGAGCCATTTGAATAAACAATAAACTCATATATTCACCTAAAAACAATTGTATTATGAAGAAAGAAGTATTGAGCAAATCCCTGTGGGGGATCGCTTTATCGACTGTCCTTTTATCAGGCAGCCTTACATCGTGCAGCGACGACAACTCGGAACCCTATGTGCTCCAGCAGGCAGACATTACCGTCAACGTTCCGGAATCTGGATTCAAAGCAGTTGTCGACCAATTGTTCAAGATTGAAGTGAACAGCGTGTCCGACGAAGGTGTTACCTACACCTGGACTTTGGACGGCGAGACACTGTCCAACAGCAAACAGCTGGAATACATTTTCCCCAGTGCAGGCGCATACGAACTGATACTGACTGCAACCCAAGGAACAAGCAGTTTCAGCTATACTTTCCAGGTAACCGTAGGTTTCGATGACTCTATCACAACTCCCGAAGGAGCCAAAGCTTATATTACAAAGGTAATCGACTTTATGCCTGCCGTAGGACAGTACACCAACGTTCTGCCCTCATACGAAGAAGGCGACACGCAGGAAAATATGAACCAGAAAGTGCTCGACGCCATCGGAAACGGCAACCGTAGCATGATTTCGCTTGGTGGATACGGCGGTTATGTAACGGTAGGTTTCGACCACACTATCGAAAACAAAGCCGGCCTACGCGACTTCCGCGTACTTGGCAACGCTTTCTATTCGGCCGCCAATCCCAATCCGGATGCTCCCGTAGGCGGTAGCTGCGAACCGGGCATCATCATGGTGGCCTACGACAAGAACAAGAACGGCGTGCCCGATGATGACGAGTGGTACGAAATAGCCGGAAGCGCCCATAACAATCCTGAAGGCGAAGCCTGGTATCAGATGGCCGTTAATGCCGGAAACGATGTCAACACTTACAAAGATTATCAGATAACCTACTACCGCCCCGAAAAGGAACCGACTACTGCCGAAGAAAAAGAACAGTACATCCGCTGGGAAGATAATCAAGGAAACTCTGGATATAAGGTGAAAAACAGTTTCCACAACCAACCTTACTTCCCGCAGTGGTTCGAAGGCGAAAAGCTGACTTTCAACGGCACATGTCTGCCACAGAACGGTATCGATGAAAGCGGTAAAGGTACTTACTTCGTACTCTACAAATTCGGTTACGGCTATGCCGACAACGAACAAAACACCAAAGACGATGCCTGCATCGATATTGACTGGGCTGTCAACTCCAAAGGACAAAAGGTCAACCTGCCGGGTGTAGACTTCATCAAGATATATTGCGGTGTGAACCAGGAAAACGGCTGGTTGGGCGAATGCTCTACAGAGGTATCGGGCGTAGAAGATCTCCACATTTTGGGAGAAGAAGTTGCCACACGGGAGGACTAACTCCATACGCAGCTCAAACCAAATGGAAGAACACTGAAATACCCAGGTAATAATTGTATCACAGAATTATTACCCCAATAACACTTTTTCTTTGTAAGGTAATCTCAAGTCTGCCTACAGCTTAATAAAGCCAGGCAGACTTTTTTTGTAGAAAACAGAACATCCATCTGTGGAAAAATTCTACACTCCACACTTTTCCACACCTTTTCTCATTAAAATTTTCCCATCCGGCAAGCTAGCAGTGCACTATCATTCAGAGACTTACAGAAAGTCCATACAGATCATAGCAAGACTGGCATATAAATTGCAATTTTATTCAAGATGAAGTTTTCCCACATCCAACTGAGAGAGCATTTTATAAAGCAATAAAATATGAAAAGTCTAACTAGAAAGAGACAAGTAAAAACTTGCCTGAAAAAGTATCCGGCTATTTTATGCGGACTTATCTTCCTGCTGACAGGAAACCTTTCCACATGGGCCTATGAGAGTAAGAACCAACCCGATTCTGTCTTCCTCGACACAACCGAAGATCTCGTCACCGACCAGCAGCCCAAAACTGTAACTGGTATCGTGAAGGATATGAGTGGAGAGCCTCTGCCGGGAGCCAGTATCGTAGAAAAAGGCAATACCAGCAACGGCGTGATAGCCGACGTTGACGGACGCTTTACCCTGACCGTACCCGGAAACGCCACTCTTGTGGTAGCCTACATGGGCTATGCCACACGGGAAATCAAACTACGAAAAGGAGGAAAAACCAAACTCAACATCCTGCTGCGCGAAGACTCCCAACAGCTGAGCGAAGTAGTAGTCACCGCACTTGGTATCAAGAAAGATACTAAGAAACTGGGTTACGCTGTCAGCACCATCAACGCTGACGAGATAGTAAAAGCCGGAGCAACCAACATCGCTTCGGCCATGTACGGCAAAGCACCAGGTATCCGCATCACACAGACGCAAGGCGGATCGGCCGGAGCCGTCTCCATCAACGTGCGCGGACTGACGTCTATCACCGGAAACAACCAACCTATCATCATCCTCGATGGCGTACCTATCCGTAACGGAGGAACCGGAAAGAGTACAGACTTCGCTGAATTCGGTAACGACGGCCGTATCCGTTCGAACGGTCTGGTCGACATCAATCCCGAAGACATTGAGAGCATCAGCATTCTGAAAGGCGCTTCAGCCACAGCCCTATACGGCTCGGAAGCAGCCAACGGCGCCGTAGTCATCACCAGCAAACGTGCTAAAACGGGAAAAGTAAGCGTAGACTTCACTGCACAAGTCACGGCCAACCTGCCCGCCTACCTACCCGAAGTGCAAAACCTGTACGGACCGGGAACCTACAACATCAACTACAGCGATTACGAAAAGCAGACCGGAGGATTCTATCAACGAACCTTCAACGGACAGACCTACAAAAGTCTGCGCAGCACCACACAGTCGTTCGGTCCACGATACGACGGTAGTGACGTGCTCTATTGGGATGGAATGGTGCGCCCTTACGTAGCACAGACAGATAATCCGTGGAACGAACTGTTCCGTACCGGATGGACGCAGAACTATACACTGGCTATCTCGCACGGTACGGAGACTGCCAGCAACCGCTTCTCGTATACCTACACCGACGAAATACCCAATGCATTGGTAGGCAGTTTCAAAAAACACAACTTCAAACTGACCGGTTCATACAAACTCTTCAAACCTCTGACATTGGAGTACTCCATCAACTACATCATCCAGAATGTCAAGAACCGTCCGCAAACCTCACTCAGCCTGTATGGAAGTTTCAGCAACGCTTTCTCGACATTCCTCGACATTCCCTACCTGAAAAGCACCTATGCCACCAGCTTAGGTTATAAAAATACATTTGCAGGTGGCGATGCTACACTGACTCCCGACGAAGCCTGGGCTTACGATCCCAGCTACCTGACAGGTGTACGCGACATGCTGTGGAACATGTACCACCAGACAAGTGAAGAAACCGAAAACCGACTGATGGGAATGATACGCCCCACATGGCAAATAACCAACTGGCTCAGCCTGCGTGCCCAAGTGGCGACCGACATCACTGATGCCAAGCAGACATTGAAGAAAGAAACCGAACGCCCCAATTCACTGTACGACCCCAGCGGCAGCTTCCAAGCTATCAACCGCCGCTACGACATCATATATGGCGACGTAATGCTGAACTTCAACTATAACATCGGCCGTTTTGACATCGCAGCTACTGCCGGATGGACAGGACGATACGAAAATATGCACAACATCAGCGTGGCAACCAACGGCGGACTTTCCACCGAAAACTGGTTCGACCTGAATGCCAGCCGCTATACAGCCAGCAGCAGCCTGCAACGCATGGAATTGCTGAAAACCGGTTATATGGGTACCCTCAGCCTGGGCTGGGACAATTACCTCTTTTTGGAACTGACCGGACGTCAGGAGCGCTCTTCTACACTGAAGGACCAAAGTTTCTTCTACCCTTCGGCCAACATGAGTTTCCTATTCACCGATGCCTTCCGTATGCCGCGCTGGTGGAGCTACGGTAAGCTACGCCTCTCTTACGGCGTTGTGGGTAACGCTCCCGAAACCTATGCCGCCAACATTGTTTACGAGCAAGGCTCAGACAACGGCTTCACATGGAACACCGTTCCTTCTTCATTAGGCAACTCGCACATCCGTCCCGAAAAAAAATACGAGTATGAGTTCGGACTCGAAAGCAAGTTCTTCAATAACCGTCTGGGATTCGACGTGTCCTACTACAATAACCGTGTAAAAGACCAGATACTGTCTACTCCTCAGCCATCCAGTTCGGGTGCCAAATATATGCTGATGAACGTGGGCGAGGTAGCCAACCAGGGTTGGGATGTAGCCATCAATGCCACACCGGTACTGACACGCGACTTCCGCTGGGATCTGACCGCTACCTACGGTGTGTATAAAAACAAGGTCGTACGGCTGGCCGACGGAGTACCCTACCTTGAAATCGTAAACTCCGGCGGAAGTGGTATCAAAATACAGGCCGTAGAAGGACAAGCCATGGGCGACATCTATGCACAAGTGCCGCAAATGAACGAAAAAGGCGAGTACCTTGTGTCAGATAACGGCCTCTACCTCAACCAGAGCGAACTGCAAAAAGTGGGCAACATCAATCCCGACGGTGTAGGTGGTCTGTTCAACTCGTTCTCGTATAAAAACTTCACCCTCGACATCAGCATTGACTACCGCATCGGAGGTGACGTTATCAATGAAATGAACCAATACGCCACCGGACTGGGTCTGACACCTGAATCGCTGAAATACCGCGATACCGAACATGGAGGCCTTTCCTACTATTACCCGGGCGACAACAACTCAACAGCTATCCCCGTACAGGTAGCCCCAACCACCGCGGCAGGTCCCAACGGTGAGCACATCTACCACGACGGCCTCATCCTGCCGGGTATAGTAGCTTCGACAGGCGAGCAGAATACACGTATCATCCCTGCTGCCTACTATTACAACATGACCTACAACTGGGGTACCAACAGCGAACAGCTCACTTATATGCACTCCGTATTCGACAATTCGTACGTGAAGCTGCGCGAACTGGCGCTGAGCTATCGGTTCCCACAGAAAGTGACTGCCAAACTGGGTATGTCGGGCCTGAGCCTGTCGGTGTTCGGACGAAACCTCTTCTACTTCTACAAAGCATTGAAGAACTATGATGCCGAGTCGTCGGTAGGAACGTCATGGGCAAATCAGGCTGTTGTCGGCAATTCGACGGCAGCTACCCGAAGCTTCGGATTCTCCGTCAGAGCCAGCTTCTGACCAATAACAACCACCTCGTACAATCAAGGTAAAAAGCGGACAACCGCAACAAAAAACATATAAAAAGGCATTATGAAAAAACTATCCATATCATTGGCTTTGGGTGTACTACTCACCCTCGGCGCCTGCTCGGAATATGATTTCGACAGTAAATACGAAGACCCTTCGAAAGTGACCACCGTCTCTATCAGCAACCTGATGGTAGGTGTTTTTCAAAGAGTGAAAGACTACGACCTCTACGAGTATAACCGTTTTTTCGGCTTCGACTCGCAGTTCGTAGGGAAATATGCACAGACTTTCGGCTATACTTACTCCAGCAGCATGTATACACCCGGTTATACTCCATTCATCGACAGCCAGTGGGACAACCTTTACTCGGCTCTGACCCAACTACGCAAACTCGAATCACTCTATAACGAAGAAAGCACCGGACAGCAGGAGCAGGACGAAGCCTTTCTGCTGGCAGCACGGCTACAAGTATACGATTTCTTTGCCGCTACTGTCGACGTCTTTGGCGACATGCCTTTCAGCAAGGCTTGTACCTTGCCACTGACCAATGACGTGCAACAGTCGTATGCTCCTTACGACAAAGCAGAAGACATCTACCGTACCATCCTGTCCGAACTGAAGGAGATGGCTCCACGCTTCCGCACCATCCCCGTTCCGCGTAACTTCAGTACACAGGACTTCATCAACTGGGGCGACATGGATAAGTGGGAGCGTTACGCCAACTCCCTGCGCCTACGTCTGGCCATGCGTGTAGCCTCGCAAGGCGAACTGGCAGAAGAAGGACGAGCCATCATCAAAGAGATACTGGAGAACCCGACCGAATACCCTCTCATCGAGGAACAGCCGAATAACGTATTCATCATTAACCAGAAGTCCGGACAGCTGAACTTCACCGCCGGTAGCGGACTGGGCGACTGGGTGACCAACCGCCTGGCATCGGGTCCCGTCATCGATCGAATGCTGAGTCACGGCAATTACAACATGGAGAGCAGCGATCCACTGACTGGTACTTATGTCGAGGGGACAGACGACCCGCGCATCCTGCTCTACTACAACCCTGTAAAAATAGTAAACCGCAATACTGGACAGACTGACGAACACCGCTACCTGGGTACGGATGTCAGTGTAAGCGACGAGCTGACCGAATACTACAACTCACAGGCCGAGGACGAACTGATAACAACCAACAAGGGTTTCTCGCAAATCACCCAAAACGGTTTCTTCTGGCAGAACGACAAGTTCGACATGCTCATCATGGCATCGCCCGAAATCCACTTCATCAAAGCAGAAGCATACGCCATGGGCTACGGAGTAGCACAGGACATGACCCGTGCCGAAGAAGAGTTTAAAACAGCCGTCAGCCAGTCCATCCGCCTGTGGTACTATTACGACTCCATCGGTACCGGCGAAAACACCCGCCGCTACGAGGCTCCGACCGATGAAGCCATAGCCGCCTTTGCCGACGCCCGCTGGAAGAGCAGCGACTATACCGATAAACTGGATGCCATTATCACCCAGAAGTGGGTACACTTTGCCTTCCTCGTCAGCCGCGAAGCCTGGAGCGACCTGCGCCGCACGGGCTATCCGTCGGGACTCGTTTTCCCCGAAGTAGCCGGCACCATCCCCAACGTTCCCAATCGTTGGCGCTACCCGACCACCGAAGTGAATTACAATCCCTACTATAAGGACGTACAGGCTGAAGACACCTACTACACCAAACTGTTCTGGGCGAAATGAGCCGCAAGACACACCGGTATACGAACCACAGCCACCCAACCTAGGATTGTGCTGAAAAGTTTGCAACCTACAAAACGAGACTAACAATCTCTTAAAACCAAATGACGCGGACTGAACGGATATCATATAAAAGATAAATCCGTGCAATCCGCGTCATTCGTATCTATAGGAAGGAACAGATAACCTGTACCCACGTACTGCCCTTCTCTGTTACAGCTTCTCGCCGTAAGCCAAGTCACCGGCATCGCCCAGCCCCGGCACAATGTAGGAACGCTCGTTCAGTTCAGGATCGATGGCTGCGCACCACAACGCAACGTCATCGCTCGGAAATACCTGCTGTAAGTGTTCCACTCCCTGACGGCTGGCTATCACGCTGGCTATCAGCAACCGCTTGGGAGTCCCCTTCGACAGAAAAGCCTTCCAGGCCAGCTCCATACTCTCGCCAGTGGCCAGCATGGGATCGACCAGCAGCAGCGTCTTCCCTGTCAGGTTGGGCGAAGCGATGTATTCGATGTGCACATCAAGCTCACGACACTCCTTATCCTTATAATAACGGTACGCCGATACGAAAGCATTGCCGGCACGGTCGAACACGTTCAGAAAACCCTGATGTAAAGGCAGCCCGGCACGGAACACCGTAGCCACCACCAGCTCGTCGTCGGGTGTACTGACCTGAGCCACACCCAGCGGTGTCTGCACCTGTTTCACGGAGTACGTCAACTCCTTACTCATTTCATAAGCCATCAGTTCGCCGATGCGTTCGATGTTACGGCGAAAGCGCAAACGTTCTTTCTGTATATCCACATCGCGGATTTCGGCCACATACTGATTGATGACCGAATTGGTTTCTGCAAAATCTATAACTTTCATACGATTCTATTTTCGGCCTTCGAAGCCGTACAAACGGAAGAAGGCAATTCGATGCAAATATAAAACTTTCCTCCCGAAAACACCCGTCCGATGTGAAAATATGTTCATATATATAATATATGCCAACCATGCCTGCATAGTACGACTGCCACACTTGCATGGCTCGGCTAGAACACTTGCACGGCTCGCGAGCCACACTTGTACCGCTCACGAGCCACACTTGCACCGCTCAACCCCGTCTGTATACCCTTCACAGCACGTTTTCTGTTTCTTGCTTCACAGCCTTCATCCTTTCACCCGGCTTCTTCAAAGCTGATACATAGGAAGATGCGGTGAAAGGTGACGTTTCACAGCCATTTCATATCTTTTCTGCACGTTTCAACGCAAGCTGCTGTATCTGAGGTTATTGTGGTGAAACATCATACATTCCAACCTTCCTTCACCCGACAGTAACCAACGTTTCACCCCACCCGAAACCAATTTACACGCTGGACACCAACAGTCTGCAATGTACACACAGCAAAAACCGTCTCAGTTTTATCCGTTTTGCAACATTCAGTTAGCAGATATTGTTATGGATTTATAAAAGAAGTCCAATTAAAGAAAAATTTCTCCAATAGGACTTTTCTTTCGAAAGAAAATCGTACTTTTGTAGTCGAAAAACAAGGGACTTATCCGAAACCGCCCTGCGACGGACAACGGATTCTGACGAGGACTCCCCTCCCCTTGTAAAGATAAAGGTAAAAAGAGATTATTCACAAAAATACCAATTTTTAAAATCTTAAAAAGAAATGGCAAATTTAGATTTAAGCAAGTACGGTATTCAAGACGTAAAGGAGATTCTCCACAACCCGTCTTATGAAGTATTGTTCGAAGAAGAGACCAAAGCTGGTCTGGAAGGCTACGAAAAAGGTCAGGTAACAGAACTGAACGCTGTGAACGTAATGACTGGTATCTATACCGGACGTTCTCCTAAAGATAAATTCTTCGTTAAGAATGAAGCCAGCGAAAACACTGTATGGTGGACTTCTGACGAATACAAGAACGACAACAAACCTTGCTCTGAAGAAGCTTGGGCTGACCTGAAGGCTAAAGCCGTTAAGCAGCTGAGCGGCAAGCGTCTGTTCGTTATGGATACATTCTGCGGTGCCAACCCTGCAACTCGTCTGAAAGTACGTTTCATCATGGAAGTTGCTTGGCAGGCTCACTTCGTAAAGAACATGTTCATCCGTCCGACAGAAGAAGAACTGGCCAACTACGGTGAACCCGATTTCGTATCATTCAACGCAGCCAAGGCTAAGGTTGACAACTACAAGGAACTGGGTCTGAACTCTGAAACAGCTACTGTATTCAACCTGAAGACTAACGAACAGGTTATCCTGAACACTTGGTACGGTGGTGAAATGAAGAAAGGTATCTTCTCTATCATGAACTACCTGAACCCGTTGCGTGGTATCGCTTCTATGCACTGTTCTGCCAACACTAATATGGAAGGCACTGACACTGCTATCTTCTTCGGTCTGTCTGGTACAGGTAAGACTACTTTGTCTACTGACCCGAAACGTAAACTGATCGGTGACGACGAGCACGGATGGGACGACGAAGGCGTATTCAACTACGAAGGTGGTTGCTATGCTAAGGTTATCAACCTCGACAAGGAAAGCGAACCCGATATCTACGCTGCCATCAAGCGCGACGCTCTGTTGGAGAACGTAACAGTTGACGCCAACGGTAAGATCGACTTCGCTGATAAGAGCGTAACTGAGAACACTCGTGTTTCTTATCCTATCTACCACATCGAAAACATCGTTAAGCCGGTATCTAAAGGTCCTCACGCTCATCAGGTAATCTTCCTGTCAGCTGATGCCTTCGGTGTATTGCCTCCGGTATCTATCCTGAACCCCGAACAGGCTCAGTACTACTTCCTGTCTGGTTTCACTGCTAAGTTGGCTGGTACAGAACGTGGTATCACTGAACCGACTCCGACATTCTCTGCTTGCTTCGGCGCAGCCTTCCTGAGCTTGCACCCGACTAAATATGCAGAAGAGTTGGTTAAGAAGATGGAAAAAGTAGGTGCTAAGGCATACTTGGTTAACACTGGTTGGAACGGTACAGGCAAGCGTATTTCTATCCGCGATACTCGTGGTATCATCGACGCTATCCTGGACGGTTCTATCGACAAGGCTCCTACAAAGGTTATCCCGTACTTCGACTTCGTAGTTCCGACAGAATTGCCGGGTGTTGATCCGAAGATCCTCGATCCTCGCGACACTTACGAATGCGCTTGCCAATGGGAAGAAAAAGCCAAAGATCTGGCTGGCCGCTTCATCAAGAACTTCGCTAAGTTCACTGGCAACGAAGCTGGTAAGAAGCTGGTTGCTGCTGGTCCGAAGCTCTAATCGAAAAGACTATAAGCAATCAATAAAAGAGAGGGTACATCCGGTGCGGATGTACCCTCTTTCTTTTCTAGTTCTTCAGCAGGCAAAACAGGAACCTCACCGTCCACCCGTCACCTTCAGCAGAAAATCAGCAAAAGCCAGAGCCGACTTTTTCCGATAAGTACCCTGTGGCCAAAACAGAAAGCCACGCGAAGTAAGATGGTCATTACAAAGAATCGGAATCTGCATCAAGTCGGGCTCACCACGAACGGCGGCCTGTGTCAGTATGGTTCCCCACTGCCCGCTTCTCAACGCATGAATGATGGTATGGACGTCGTCCATTTCGACAGAAGCCGTAAGCTCCATATGATGCCGACGGAACAGTTCTTCCACTTTCTTTCTCGTAGCAAACCCACACGCCGGTAATATCAACAGCGTCTGCGACAGACGCTTCAACGTGACCGACGAAAGTTCGGCCAACGGGTGCGAACGATGAACAATGAAGTTAAGACGCGAAGAGAAAAGCGGCAGCGTTTCAAACTCATCTTCCACTCCTTCCGGTTTGAACGAAAGTACAAAGTCGGGGCCACTACCGTCCAGCCGCTTCAACAGTTCTTCGGAAGTAGCAAAAGTAACTTCTACCCGCACTTTGGGATGAGCTTGCGAAAAAAGCTTCAGTGCTGCAATCAGTAGCGGACTCATGCTGTAAGTCACACCGATACGCAGTACCCCTGTTTCAATTCCCTTCAAGTCACGAATAATCTGTCGTCCGTCTTCCGCATCGTGAATGGCCCGGACGGCATAAGGCAAAAAGGCATGACCGGCCTCGGTGGGTACAATACGCTTGCCAATGCGGTCGAAAAGCAATACATCCAGTTCATCCTCCAGCTGTTTGATCTGTTGCGAAAGCGTACTCTGAGAGATATGAAGTACACGAGCTGCTTCCGAAAAATTCTGCCGCTCACAAGCTTCCTTGAAATACTTCAGTTGGCGTAATTCCATGTTTCAATCGTTTTAGCCTATAAGGTTTATCGAAAAAATGAATTTTGCAGATATAAAAAATAACCCACTCCTCCATATATTTGTTCGAAAACAATAAAGAAAGAAGATGAAAAAGATAAATGGTCACATAACCAACGGTAAAAAAGCCGTTGTTCTCTATTACAGCCACAAAGGAGAAACGGCCGCTTATGCCCGCGAAATAGCCATGTACCTTTGGTCGAAAGGCCTGAGCGTCAGTCTAAGTGCCGTGTCGGATGCCACACCGGAGAAGCTGGCAGGATGCGACTTTCTGATTTCGGGCTGCTGGACTTGCGGATGGTTCATCATCGGACAACATCCGCACAGGCAATGGCAGGACTTCAGCCGACAGATACAACAGCTGGTGCAGGCCGACCGTACACTTCTTTTCACCACTTACCGATTCAGGACAGGCAGTATGTACATGCGCATGAAACGGACACTGAACATTCCACGAACATACCCTGTACCCTTTCTGAAATCGAAAACCGGACGCCTCACCGACGAGGACAAAACTCAATTGGACCATTTCATCGGTATACCCTTTATTCACTAACTATAAACGTAACATGGTATGAAAACTAAGAAACTGACCACCGCTGCAGGAGCACCTGTAGCCGACAATCAAAATGTAGCCACCGCAGGACGCCGGGGGCCGATGCTCTTACAAGATGTATGGTTTCTGGAGAAACTGGCACACTTCGACCGTGAAGTCATTCCCGAACGCCGTATGCACGCCAAAGGATCGGGAGCTTTCGGCAAATTTACCGTAACTCATGACATTACCCCCTACACCAAAGCCTCCATCTTCTCACAGATCGGCAAAGAGACGGAAGTTTTTGTACGCTTCTCGACCGTAGCCGGAGAGCGTGGAGCTGCCGATGCCGAACGCGATATCCGCGGATTTGCCATCAAGTTCTATACAGACGAAGGCAACTGGGATCTGGTAGGAAACAACACCCCCGTCTTCTTCCTGCGCGACCCGTTGAAGTTCCCCGATCTGAATCATGCCGTCAAGCGCGATCCGCGCACCAACATGCGCAGTGCACGCAACAACTGGGACTTTTGGACACTACTGCCCGAAGCACTTCATCAGGTGACTATCACCATGAGCGACCGCGGCATCCCGGCTTCGTACCGACATATGCACGGCTATGGCAGCCACACCTTCTCGCTCATCAATGCCGAAGGCAAACGAACGTGGGTAAAATTCCATTTACGTACCCAGCAGGGTATCAAGAACCTGACCGATCAGGAAGCTGAAACCATCATAGCCAAAGATCGCGAAAGCCACCAGCGTGACTTGTACGAAAGCATCGAAAAAGGCGATTTTCCACGTTGGACCATGTTCATCCAGCTGATGACAGAAGAGCAGGCTGATAACTGTCCGTTCAACCCCTTCGACCTCACCAAAGTATGGTCGCAGAAAGAATATCCGCTCATCGAAGTAGGCATACTGGAACTGAACCGTAACCCCGAAAACTACTTCGCCGACGTAGAACAAGCAGCCTTCAATCCGGCCAACGTAGTGCCAGGCATCAGCTTCTCACCCGACCGCATGTTGCAAGGACGTCTCTTCTCGTACGGCGACACACAACGTTACCGCTTGGGTGTGAACCACCATCAGATTCCTGTGAACCGCAGTCGTTGTCCGTTCCTCAACATGTACCATCGTGACGGACAAATGAGAGTTGACGGCAATTATGGCTCGACACTGGGATACGAACCTAACAGCTATGGCGAATGGCAGCAACAAGGCGAATACAAGGAACCACCCCTCGAACTGGACGGAGCTGCCTACCAATGGGACTACCGCGAAGACGATTCGGATTACTATTCACAGGCCGGCGATCTGTTCCGCCTGATGACACCTGCACAACAACAGGTTCTGTTTGAAAATACAGCCCGTGCAATGGGCGACATTCCCGAAGAAATCAAACTTCGCCATATCCGTAACTGTCTGAAAGCCGATGAAAATTATGGTCGCGGCATCGCTCAGGCACTGGGCATCGACATGACTCATCCCGGACTGGTCGAAGCCTAACCTAATACTTTCAGCCCTCCAGCAAATCTTACATATAAAAAAGTAACCCAACAAAGACTGGAGGGCTGAAAAAAGTAAAAAAGCAGAGGTTTTTATTGAAATATTTCACTAGTTTTGCCAAGAACTATTTGATTCACAAAAAAGAACCTCTTATGAAAAAGTATCTCCTGCTCGCCCTGTTCGCCATCGGCATCATGGGCTTTCAATCGTGCCAATCGAAACAAGGACGTATCGACGACCTGAAAGACTTCGTAGAAGAAATCAATGAAGAAGGTAAGGATTATACCGCCGAACAATGGGAAAAAGCCTATGAGCAGTTTAGCAAACTACTCGACAAAATCAACTCGTACGAAGACCTCACCGAGGAAGAACTGAAAGAAGTGGCCAAATTGCAAGGTCAATATGCTGCCACCGTATTCAAAAATAGCGGAAAAGCCATCATGGAACAGATGGAAAAGGCTGGTGCTGCACTCGGTGGTTTCCTTGAAGGAGTGGACGAAGGACTGGAAAATCAGGAACAACAAACCAATCCTTAATTTTATAATTGCCAGAAACATCAAACTAAATAAACGTGTATATGAAACTATTGAAAGGTATCGTGGGCGGCCTCTGTCTGTGTGCGGCTATCGGATGTACCGCCCCCGCTTCGCAAAAAGAAAACACTGCGACTTCTGAAAGCCTCAGCCAGTCGGAAGCCGTTATTAAAACCATCATGGATCGTCGCAGTATCCGCCAGTATAAACCGCAACCCGTGAACCGTGACACCATGCAGACCATACTGAAATGTGGCATCAATGCCCCCAACGGTATGAACAAACAGTCGTGGGAAGTACGTGTAGTAGACAATCCGGAATTTATCAACGGCGTAACGGAACTCTACAAGAAGAGCAACCCCAAAGCAGCCGAAGACCCGTCGTTCAAAAACATGTTCCGCAACGCACCGACTGTAGTATTCATTGCCAATGATCCGTCGTATGACTGTTCACAGATAGACTGCGGTCTGTTGGGAGGCAATATGATACTCACAGCACAGTCTATGGGTATCGGATCGTGTTGCCTGGGCGGACCGGCACGTTTCATGAAATCACCCGAAGCTGCCGAATATCTGAAAAAGCTAAACTTCAGCGAAGATTACGAACTGCTATACTGCATTGCTTTCGGCTATCCGGACGAAGCGCCTGCCGCCAAACCGCGTAATGCAGAAAAAGTACAATTTATCGACTGAAAAAAGGCATAAATAGCAAGTCTCTGGAAATTACTTCAGGCACAAACTGCACAGATTATCACGGATGTCTTTTCTGGCTTCCGCATCGCTTCCGTGCAGTTCGTGCCTGAAAAAGTTTATTATCTATCCACATCCTTTTTCTCATTCTCCAACCTTGCCACGGCATTGCTTTCTGAACTCGCGCGGCGTGCAGCCGTTCAATTTCTGAAATGCAGCATTAAAACTGCTGACCGAATTGAAGCCGCACTCAAAAGCAATGTTCATCACTGCCTGATTACCTGTCACCAGCATCCGCTGGGCATGAGCAACCCGCTCCTCAATAATATGCTCACCCAACGTAAGCCCGAAGGCTTTCTTGAACAGAGCATTCGCATAGTCGGGATGTAGCCCCACAGCAGCCCCGACATCGGTCACTTTGATAGGCTCCCTATAATTGCGTGCAATATAAATGGCCATCTGTTCTACCAGGCTGATCTCACCCGAATATACAGACTGAGTTTCCAATTGTTTACCCTTGGTCAAGCCTACTGCCATACGCAACAGACGCGCATGCAGCTCCAATGTAGTAACCTCCTGAAAATAGGGTTTATCGCTCTCCGATGCCATTCGCCTCAGCAAATACTCGTCATAATCGACCTTACCTTGACGCCTTTCGTCATCCAGCAACACACCCCCGCGAAGCACCGCATCGGTAAAAGCTGATGGAAGCCGCCATTCCAAAAACAAGGAAAAAGGAATGGTGCAAACATAGTAAGGCGTATCAGACTCGTAATGCACAATTTGATGAGGAACCAGCCCCCAAAACACTGCCAATCGTCCACAAGGCACTACTACCCTGCGATCCTGAAATAAATAAGCAATGGAACCGGCAGGCACATAGTTCAGTTCTATCTCGTTATGACGGTCGGGGCGCCGCATCAGATCGGGAGTCCACACCTCACACGTCAGCCCGTAAGGAGCAAACTCCTGACGGCGACAATCAAACCGGTACATCGGCCCTGTATGTTGCACATTCTCTTCAGGCATTTTCAGCAGTTTCTTCTTATGAAAAGTATAGAATGCCGTAAATTTACGCCATTCTTTCCGAAACACCTAACAATATGCACTGAATTAAAAATTGTTTTCCCATACAAAAGGTAGCAAACAAAACTCATAATATTGTCGCTGCAAAGCTAAAAAGCTGAAAGGGCTGTGTCGAAACCAATAATGTCTCGGCACAGCCCCTTCGCTTATTATATGAAAATACGTCGTTTAAGAGTTCTTGTTCGCACGCTTACGTTCTGTCTCATCAAGAATAACCTTACGCATACGCATGGACTTCGGAGTTACTTCCACATATTCGTCTTCCTTAATGTATTCCAATGCTTCTTCGAGTGAGAATTGTACGGGCGGAATCAGACGGGCTTTTTCGTCTGAGCCACTGGCACGCATATTGGTCAGTTTCTTCGACTTGGTCACGTTCACAACAAGGTCGTTATCATGCGAATGCTCGCCTACAACCTGACCGGCATACACTTCTTCTTGCGGGAAGATAAAGAACTTACCACGATCCTGCAATTTATCAATAGCATAGGCAAAAGCTGTTCCGCTTTCCATCGCAATCATGGAGCCGTTGGTACGACGTTCTATCTCACCCTTATAAGGCTGATATTCCTTGAAACGATGAGCCATGATGGCTTCGCCGGCACTAGCAGTCAACACATTAGTACGCAAACCAATGATACCGCGCGAAGGCATGTCGAATTCCAGATTCACACGGTCACCCGCACTCTCCATCTTCACCATTTCTCCCTTACGGCGAGTCACCATATCGATAATCTTGCTGGCATATTCTTCGGGAACGTTCACTGTCAATTCCTCGATAGGTTCGCATCTTACACCGTCTATCTCCTTAAAGATAACTTGCGGCTGACCTACCTGCAACTCATAACCTTCACGACGCATGGTTTCGATGAGCACCGACAGGTGTAACACACCACGACCCGATACAATCCATTTGCCATCTTCCTCGCTCTTCTTCACACGCAAAGCCAGGTTTTTGTCCAGCTCCTTCATCAAACGGTCGTGAATGTGACGCGAAGTCACAAACTTTCCTTCTTTACCGAAGAAAGGCGAATCGTTAATGGTGAAAAGCATACTCATGGTAGGCTCATCGATGGCGATAGGCGGCAATGCTTCCGGATTTTCATAATCGCAAATGGTATCACCGATTTCGAATCCTTCAATACCCACCAGCGCACAAATATCACCCGACGATACTTCGGGCACTTTTACACGGCCCATACCTTCGAATGTATGCAGCTCCTTGATTTTTGTTTTTACAATGCTTCCGTCACGTTTTGCCAAAGACACATTCATGCCTTCACGCAACGTACCGCGATGAACACGTCCCACTGCTATACGACCGGTATAGGAAGAATAGTCAAGTGAAGTCACCAGCATCTGCGGCGTACCCTCCAGTTGTTCAGGAGCCGGAATATTCTCCAAGATGCAATCGAGCAACGGAGTAATATTATCCGTTGGCTTCTGCCAGTCGGTACTCATCCAGTTATTCTTGGCCGAACCGTAAATCACAGGAAAATCAAGCTGGTCTTCCGTTGCGTTCAGACTGAACATCAGGTCAAATACCATTTCATATACTTCTTCGGGGCGGCAATTGGGTTTATCGACCTTATTGACCACCACAATGGGCTTCAGACCAATCTGCAAAGCTTTCTGAAGCACAAAACGCGTCTGCGGCATCGGCCCTTCGAAAGCGTCCACCAGCAGGATACAACCGTCGGCCATATTGAGCACACGCTCTACTTCACCGCCAAAATCGCTGTGTCCCGGAGTGTCGATAATATTGATTTTAGTACCTTTATAATTGATAGATACGTTTTTCGAAAGAATCGTTATTCCTCGTTCACGCTCCAAATCATTGTTATCCAGCATTAATTCACCCGTGCTCTGGTTGCTTCGGAACAGATTTCCAGCCAGCAGCATCTTGTCTACAAGCGTCGTCTTGCCATGGTCCACGTGGGCAATGATGGCAATGTTTCTGATGTTTTGCATACGAATACCTATTATTTTCAGGGTGCAAAGATAGTGTATTTTTTACGATTACCGTCCGGTATATGTCAAAAAGTCGCTTCCTTAACCCTCTAATTCTCTGTTTCCACACCCGTTTTTCCAATGTACAACCTTCAATCACTGCCATCCTTCCTGCAGGGATCGCTATTGTCACTTTAGTTTTAACATTACAATCCGTTGCTGCGCAATCAGGGCACAAACACTCAACTATTTTCGACAAAAAAGAACATATCAATCACTTTTTTGCCTGAAAGTCATTGCCATATCAAAGATAATATCTACCTTTGCAGCCCCGAAAGGGAATATTCAATAACTTTTTAATTAAACATTTTATGTATTTAGACGCTGCTAAAAAGCAAGAAATCTTCGGCAAGTACGGAAAGTCTAACTCTGATACTGGATCAGCTGAGTCTCAGATAGCTTTGTTTTCCTACCGTATTGCCCGTCTGACTGAGCACATGAAGCTCAACAGAAAGGATTATAGTACTGAAAGAGCCTTGACGATGTTGGTAGGTAAACGCCGTGCGTTACTGAACTACCTGTACAACCGCGACATCAATCGCTATCGTGCTATCGTTAAAGAGCTTGGCTTGCGTAAGTAATCACACTTGCGGCAATAGCATTAAAGCAAAAGGAGATGTACCATATTGGATACATCTCCTTTTCTTTTTTCTGCAAATCCTATTAGCCTTTTGTCCTATATTCCAATGGGCTCATGCCTACATAACGCTTAAAATATTTGCCAAAAAACGAAATATTGGCAAAGTTCAATGCATCCGAAATCTCTTGAATGGAAGCATCTGTTAATTTCAGTTGAGACTTTGCATCCATAATAACCATAGACGAGATAATGTCTGTACACGTTCTTCCCGTAACATCTTTAACCACGCTACACAAATATGCATGACTTACCCGTAACTGCTCCGCATACCACACAACCTGACGCACATGGGAATAATGCAAAGTCACAAGCCGTTGGAAATTACGAAACAACTGCTCATTTTTGGAAAGTATCCGAAGACCACTTTTATGTGCCGAAAGCTGATGAATAACCAAGTGAACATCAGCAAACAGATTTTTGGCTGCGACTGCCCGTCCTTTCTCATCAAGGAACTCATATAGACGTATAAGCAAAGCAAAATAATCTCCAAGCAGTTCCGAGGCTTCTTTACGGAGAGGAATAACCGGAGACTCGGACAACAGACAGCAGGCATCAACTAAATGTTGTGAAGGATTTCCTTTGATATAGCTGGACGAAAAACCTAAAAAGTAAATTTTCAGTTCCCCGCTCACCTTATGTATCTGAAAAATGGTACCCGGCACCAATAAAACAGCTTCATCCTGATGTACGCAAAAACGGTTCAAATTGACCGATGCCTCCACCTCGCCTCCGTGACATAGAATTAAGTATCTCACACTTCAGTCTTACCGGAAAATCCGTATAAAGACTTAGCAAATCCGGATTAATATCAGTACCCGCAAGCCAATCCTCCGGCAAGTCTATCTTGGGCATATCTTTTTCATAAAAGCGACCTTCCATATGATTTCTCTTATACAATATCAAGTTACAAAGATAATCTCATTTTAAAAACAGACAAATAAAAAAGAAAAGACTTATCGGCAAAGGCATCTTTTATCGCACATTTATAAGCAAATAACCGAAGCCTAGCAAAGATCTATTTTAAAAAAAGAACAAAAATAGAAAAAACAGACCTTGCACAAGCAATGACAAAACCGTTACTTTGCAACCCGAAAAATCGTGCATAAAACCAGTACTATCCCAAGAAGTGTCTTAAAGAAATAGTCATTAAAATCAATTATATGAAAATTTACAACTTAAAGTATTTCCTGATGGGCTGCATAGCATCCCTGATGATCACATCCTGCGCATCAAATGAAGACCCTGCTGAAAATAACGGAAGCGGTAGTATCCAATTAGGAGTTACGGCCAGTGCCGTATTTACAAAAGCCGTAAACGAAAACGATTATGGAGATATAACTCGATACTCTGTGCAAATACTAAATGATAAAAGTACCGTTGTAGAAGAGTTCATTTATAGCGAAAAGCCTGAACGAATTAGTTTAAACAATGGCAATTACACCCTGAAAGCATTTTATGGTACAGAAAGTAATGCTTCACGCGACGGCTTCTACGTAAAAGGAGAAACGAACTTTACAGTAAACGGAGAAGAGCTCCAAGAAGTAAATGTTGAATGTAAACCTACTTGCGGAAAAGTTAAAGTAAGTTTTGCAAACAATATGTCTCAATACTTTAGCAACTATTCTGTTGTATATGAAACTGCCGCACTGAAAGAAACCGGAAGTAGTGCTATCTGGCAGAAAAACGATACTGAACCGTGGTATTTGAAGGTGAATGCTGAAGGAGAAAGCGTAAAAGCTTCCATCAACTTTACTCGTATCAGCGATAACAAGTCTGCAACAGTGGAAAAGACTTACACACTGGCACCTGGTAAATCGTGGACACTGAACATTGCGCCGCAAGACAACAACGGTAGTTTGGGCATCGTTGTTACCATCGATGAATCGACTGATGATGAAGAAATCGATATCGAAGTTCCCTCCGAATGGATTTAAAACTCAATATCCTTAATATATAAAGAAGAGATTTATGAAACTAATCAATATCATAGCCTTAAGCACAGTAGCCATCCTTGGTTTGGCATCGTGCGAGATGAAAAATGAACTGACTGGCAGTCTGGTGAGCAAAGAAGATACAGGCGCTTTAGAACTTGGAGTCAGCGTAAAACAACCCGTTTCACAGACACGTGCCACGGAAGTGGCAACCAATGACTTCCCTGTAACCATACAAGGAACAAGTGCCGAAGTAACCGACATTGTAAAGGAATATGCCACTGTAGATGAAGTTCCGTCCAGCATCACTGTTCCGGTAGGACAATATACCGTAACGTCACATACCCCCGGAACACTGGAGAAGAAAATGGAAAACCCCTATTATTCGGGAAGTACAAATATTACTGTAAGCAAAGGCATTACAAGCGAAGTCGATGTCATTTGCCGTATGGCCAACAGTCGTATTCAGATGAAATACGGAAACGATTTCAAAGAAGCATTCAGTTCATGGACGATTACCATAGACGACGGCACAGAAACAGCACTTGCATACACCGAAAGCGACTTGAATCCGGCTCCCATCTATTGGCATTTCGGCGATAACATCACAGCCATCACTGTCAATATCAAGGCTGTGACAACTAAAGGGAACACTGTAACCGAAAGACGAGTATTCCAAAAGAAAGACGCCGCCGAACAGTATGAAGAAGTGGGTGATACATTCACCGGTGGCGACGCTCTGGAAATCAACATGGGTACTGTAGAATCTTCCACAGGAGAACTGACAGGAATAAAAATAACGACCAACATTACGTTTGAGAATGAAAGCGAGTCGGTAGAGATTCCGACAACAAATCCGGACGAGGGTGGAGACTCTGGAACTGAACCGCCAATAGGAGGTGATGTAACTCTTAACTTACCCGCAGATGTCACTTACTCAATATCAGCAGGCGATGCACCGGCCAGTGCTGATGCATATATAGCCTCTGAAGCAGGATTGGATAAAATCATCGTAACCATAACTGCAGGAAACGACGCCTTTCAAGCGATCTTAGTCGATTTAAAGATGGACGGACAAAGCTTCCTTGCTGAGAATGGAGGAGTAAACCTGATTGATAATAGCGATTTTGGGAATTTAGTTGCTACTGTAGGAAGTACAGCCCCTACAGATGGAACAAAAGAATACACGTTCCCAATCGGAGCATTCTTCACCTTCCTTGATATGACAGGAGCAACCGATGCAGGCAAATCACATGAGTTCCATATTACTGTAACCGATAAAAATGGACAAAAAGCAACCGGTGTATTTAAAGTAACCATAAACGAGTAAGAAAATGAAAAAGATATATTTATTTCTTTTTGTAATATTATCCACACTGAGCATAACTTCATGCCAACAAGATGACTTAAATGACAACATCGGTTATCTCCGTATTGAAGTAGGAACCAATGCCTACGTAGATACCCGTATCGCCTCAGATTATAACCCTAAACAAATTGCTTTGCAAATACTCGATAGCAAAGGAGGAATCGTAGAAAGCACTGACGATTGGGAAACTCTGTCGGGACAACAAATCCGTCTGGCAGCAGGTACCTATACCGTAAAAGCCTCTTCCAACGGGTTCGATGGTTCCGAATCGGGATTTGACATACCTTACTATGCCGGTAGCCAGCAGATAACGGTACAAACAGGCAAAGAGGTCACCGCCAACATTACCTGTACATTGGCCAACGTAAAAGTCACCGTAAATTATGATCAGTCTTTTATAGATGCTTTCCAAGCGGCTACAGCCACTGTCAAATCGGCTATGGAGGGTGTTAACGAACTCAGCTTCAAAATGGGCGATGAACTGAAACCAGCTTATTTCCCGGTTGCAGACCTCACCGCTACTATTTCTGTAACCAACCATTCCGGACAACAGTTCTCGCAAGATACACCTATCACTAACGTGAAAGCCCGCAAACACTACATTCTGAACTTTAAGGTGGCCGAAACCGGCGATATAGGAGGAGTCAGCGTCAGTGTAGATGGAACAGAAACCGTATATACGTTTACATTTAATGTTTCTACCGAAGCCAGCACAAAATTAGGAGCTGAAGCGGCCAACGCTTGGAGTAACTTTGCGTATTTAGAAGGAAGTATTCTTTCTTCATCCGAAGAACTTGATCCGGCCAGCATGCACTTTGAGTATAAAAAGGCCGATGCAGAAGAATGGCAAACTATCTCAGCCAATTATAATAGCGGAAACCAGAAATTCACAGCGACACTTACAGGATTGACACCTGCCACGCAATATACTTATCGCCTCGCTTATGAAAAGAGTGGAGAAGCTTATGCCAGCGATCCAGTAACATTCACAACAGAAGAAGCCACAACATTGCCAAATGGCAATATGGATGATTGGTACAAGAGCGGCAAAACTTGGTATCCGGTATCTGAAAGTGACTATTCCACTTCGGGCTCTTTCTGGGATTCAAGTAACCCGGGAACTACAACAGGTGCCGGAGCATTAGTTAATGTAAACCCAACACAAGGCAATAGCTCTATCGTACACACCAGCGGAGGTAAATCTGCAGAATTAAAATCACAGTATGCTTCTGCATTCGGTATTGGTAAGTTTGCTGCAGCCAGCCTTTACTCAGGCAAATTCAACAGCTTAGTAGGTACTAACGGAGCCAAAATTGATTTTGGACAGAAATTTGCATCTCGCCCAACAGGTCTGCATGGTTGGTTCCGCTATACAAGTGGGAAAATAGACTATCGGGGTGATAATACTCCTGCAGGACTTGGCGAGAAAGGAACTGACGACTTATGTTCCATCTATATGGCATTAGCTAAAGCTCCTCATCAGTTGAACAATACTGATACTTCTACATTCTTCGATTTCGAAAACGATGATAATATCATTGCGTATGGCGAATTACCCGATGCGGAAGCTGTATCCACCAATAATGAATGGAAAGAATTCAATGTCGAACTGAAGTATAAAGATATCACGCCACAAACTGCATATTACTTGATTATCGTCTGCTCTTCAAGTAAATATGGCGATTACTTCACTGGAAGTACAGGTAGTACAATGTATGTCGACGACTTAGAGTTGCTTTATGGAGTTCCTTCCACCAAGTAAAGTCGTACACAATTATTAATTAAAAAGAGAGAGCGTCATAACTCACCACAGATTACACAGACAGGCACAGAGATTTCAATCTGTGATTATCTGTGTAATCCGTGGTAAACTACGGTTTTGATGCCCCTCTTATATACGTTTTTAAACATTTATGTTCAGAATACTGTCACTCATCCTATTGTTCGCTATCGGTAGTGCATTCCAGACACTGCAGGCGCAGAAGTCTATCAGCATCGAAACCACCCTCAATGGCGACAGCATCATCATAGCCGATTCAACAGGACATGTCTACAAGATAAAAGCTCCAACCAAAAAGAAACGGAAAAAAGCCCAACGGCCCCAGCGCATCGACCGCGGCATCATGCAATCGGTCTTCATTCCCAAGGGTCAGTGGATGACAGGAGGTACGGTTTCTTATTCCGAGCACGAGGAAGATAACCTGAACTTTCTGGTCATAAAAAATGTAGAAGGTTTGGGATATACGTTCAACGTTAGCCCCTACGTCGGCTACTTCTTCAAGGATAACGTAGCGGCAGGCTTACGCTTCGGCTACAACCGTACTTATCTGGACATGGCCAACTTCGAACTGAATCTGGGTGAGGACTTCAACATCAGCCTCAAGGACCTCTATTACCTGGAACACGAATACCAGGTATCGGGTTTTCTACGTACCTACATGCCCATCGGCAAAAGCAAGATTTTCGGACTGTTCAACGAAGTGCGCCTGACGTACGCCTACGGAGTAGGAAAGAACTCGACCGGTTCGAATACCGAATACGACGGTACTTTCGAACGGACGCACAACCTGCAAATCGGTATTGCACCGGGCATGACCGCCTTCGTCACCGACTGGTCGGCAGTCGAAGTATCGGTAGGCGTGATGGGCTACAACTTCAAATGGCAGAAACAGACAACCAATCAGATAGAAAGCGGCATGAGAAGAACGTCTTCGGGAAACTTCAAGATCAACCTCTTCTCCATCAACATCGGCATGACTTTCTACCTGTAAACCAACGATCAAGAAACGAACGAACTATGATAAAGAGACTCTTCTGTTATATATGCTGCGTACTGGCACTAACCGCCTGTGCCATCGAGAACGACATTCCCTACCCCATCGTTGACGGAAGCATCCAGGACTTCGAGGTAGAAGGACAATGCGGCCCCGACGGCAGCGGAAGCCAACAGGCTACCATTGATAAAAACGCACGTACGGTGAAACTGTATGTGGACGACTCGGTTGACTTGTCAGAGCTGCGCATTACCAAACTGACCGTCAGCAACAATGCCACGCTGGTGCCCGACTCTACCCTCTGCCACAACTATGCCAAGTTTCCGACCGTAGGCTTCAGTTCGCTGGACGATATTCCCATTTCGTCAGATACCCGTATGGACTTTTCGAACTCCGCAACGATCATCCTGCGCACTTATCAGGACTATGCCTGGAGCATCAGCATCGAGCAGGTGATAAAGCGCGACATCGTTCTGGAAAACCAGGTAGGCAATGCCATTGTGGATGACATCAACCGGAATGTCATTATCTACGTGTCGCACGAACAACGGCTCAACCACATTAAAGTGACTTCGTTTAACCTGGCTGGCCAGCACGGTACGGTATATCCCGACCCGACTGCCGATGCCTACTTCGACTTCTCCGAACCGCGGACCTTCTTTGTTTCGTATGGTTGGGAAGAAGTGAGCCACCAATGGACCGTCTATGTCTATCAGACCGACGAAAACGCATCAGGGCAGATAGACGTCTTCTCAAGAGCCACAAGTGCCACACTGAAAGGCAGCATACAAAGCGGCAAACAGCCTGTAGTGGAATACCGCAAATCGACCGACAGCAACTGGACTTCACAGCCTTCGGCCGACATCACCATCAGCGGCACCAACTATACAACCGACCTGCAACAACTCACTCCGGGCACCGCATACGAATGCCGCATCAGCATCGACGGCACCGTAGCAGGCACGCAGACGTTCACTACTGCACCCGCAACTCCACTGACAGACGGCAGTTTCGACAACTGGCATCAGGAAGAAAAACTGTGGAACCCCTGGAGCTTGGGCGGAACTTCTTTCTGGGACACCGGCAATAAAGGAGCCGTCACCATCAGCGACAGCAACTCCATCCCCACCAGCGAAACCTGCAACGGAAGCGGACTTGCCGCCTCGCTCGAATCGAAATATCTTGTTCTGAAGTTTGCGGCAGGCAACATCTTTACGGGCAGTTATGTGAAGACGGTAGGAACCAACGGTGTACTGAGCTTCGGACGGTCTTTCTCGTCGTTCCCCAGCAAACTGCGCATCAACTATAAATACACTTCGGCCACCATCGACAAGGTGGGAGAAGATGCCCTTTCTTATCTGAAAGGACGTCCCGACTCGTGCCACATCTACATCGCACTGACCGACTGGGACGAACCACTCGAAATCCGTACGCGCCCCAGCGAACGCCAGCTGTTCGACAAAGCCGACTCGCACATCATCGCATACGCCGAACTGATACAAGGTTCCAGCACATCGGCCTACCAGCAGAAAGACCTTGTGCTCGACTATCGATACACCAACCGCACACCGAAATACATCGTCGTGGTGGCCAGTGCCAGCAAATATGGCGATTACTTCACCGGCGGAGTAGGCAGCAAACTGTGGTTAGATAATTTTGAACTGATTTACGAGTAAGTATGACAAAAGAGAATAGAAGAACCATCACAATGAAATATATCAAGGCTTTATATGTGGGCTTCATCGGCTTGCTGCTGGCAGCCTGCCAGGCGGAGCAGTGGGAAGGCATGGAGGGCGGTTTCCAGATATCGTTGGGAGAAGACGTGACCGTAACCACCAAAAGCACTCCCGCCGAACTGGGCAAACCTGTTAAAGAACAATTTTCACTGAAGATTGTGAAAGAAAGCACCGGCAGCACACTGTACGATGGCATCTTTACTTCGAACCAGATTCCTGCTTCGGCCGGACTTTACACCGTAACGGCCACCTATGGTGACAATCCTTTATTAGGACTGGACACTCCTTATTACAAAGGAGAAGAGGCAGGAGTCGAAGTAACCGAAGGAGAGACCCGGACAGTAAACCTGAGCTGCAAAGTAGCCAATGCACTGACCAGTGTGACATACGAAGAGCCCGAGAAGTTCGATGCCCTGTTCTCCTCGTACGGTCTGAAGGTTTCTGTAGATAATCAATTCGTCACGATCAACAATAACAATGCACAGAAAAGTGCCTACTACCGTGCAGGTACCATTCCTACCTTTCAGTTCGTCGGTACCCTGAAAGACAACGGTCAGGCAGTATCCATGACATTGGAAGATGACAAGCTGAAGAATGCCGATACCTTTGGCGCTGGCAAGCATTGCAAACTGACGCTGAAAGTGAAACCCGCCACCTCCGGAGTCATCCTTACCGTAGCAAAGATAGAGGTGGAGAATGTGACAATCTCGGAGACGATACCTGTGGAGTGGTTGCCCAAACCCAAGATAGAAGCCGAAGGCTTTGAAGGGAATTCGTTGTCGTTTGCCGAGACCGAAAGCAAAGCCGCAACTGTCAAGCTGAACACAGCAACAGCATTGCAAGACCTGAAAATCAAGTTCAATTTTGCCGATCCGCAATTTGCAGCATTCAATCAGGAATACCAGCTTTCCACACTCTCTGAAGACACCCGAAAGGATTTAGAAGAAAAACTGGGCATCACACTACCTGCCATAGGCGATAGTTCCCCCAGCATACAGTTGGACAATCTGATAGCCAGACTACAAACCAATGCCGGTGAAGCGACTGCCAACACCATTGAGCTGGATGCAAAAGCTAACGGCCGATGGAGCCATGAAGACGCAGAAGCTAATCGTAGCTATACATTGAATTGCAATAAGCCGGAGTTTACAGTCAGCGCATATCCCGGCAACATCTGGACAAAAGAATTCACCATGAATGCATTGATGGAAGAGCAAGTTGTAAGTGGAGATTTTGCCAAATTAAACTCTGACATGACCTACCAGTTCAGCACCAATAATAAAGACTGGAGCAACTTAGGAGAAGACTTACGAAAAGCTGATTTAACTCCAGGGACAACCTATTATATACGTGGTCTTTATCGGGGAGTCATTGCAAGTGAAGCAGTGGAGGTGAAGACATATCCGATAATTGAGTTGGAGAATGGAGATATGGAAGATTGGAGTTACACTGATGGTCCACAAGCCTCCTGGCCCGATAAAGGTCCGTTCTGGAAAAGATGGTATATAAATAACAATCGTAACGATAATCAAGAAGGTTGGTGCTCATTGAATGGATTAACAACAAGCAACAACGATCCCAAAGCCTATATTTCTAATTCAGGAACGGAAAGGACGACTGACTGCCATAGTGGAGAATATGCGGCAGAAATTAAAACTATTGGATGGGGTAATGGTACTACTGCTGCTTCGCCAATATCATCCATAACTACCATAACTCCAGGAGAACTATTCCTCGGTAAGATGGATAATATAACTCCAATATATGGTAAAACATTCAATTCAAAACCAACCAAATTAAAGTTCTATTATAAATATTCACCAGAAGGAGAACATACATTTAAGGTTACCATATCACTGAAACAGGGAGATATCATAATTGCTACAAATGAATTCAATGGAGAAAGTACAGATACATATATAGAGAAAACGCTGGACTTTATTTATAATTCAGAAAATGTAACAGAAAACGTCCAAACTCTCTTCATTCAGTTCACATCAGGAGATAACGAAAAATCCGAAGTGGATAAAGCCAGTATAAGCAGAGGAAGCAGGCATGTCGGAAACAAACTCTACATCGACGACATCTCCCTCATCTACGATAAATAACAGACATATGAAACGAACATTATATACACTCATCTCTTTCCTCCTGCTGATAAGCTGTCAGCAGGAAGACGTACTGACCGAAACGGGAAAAGGCTATCTGCAATTAGAAAGCCTTACCCTCAGTTCCGTTACCGCGGAAAACATCGTCACCCGTGCCGTTGAGGAAGACCTGTACATCAAGATCTCCAACGGAACTGATGCGGACAAAGTCTATGCACCGGGAGAGTTTCCCCAAACCAAGGTGGAACTGAATGCCGGCTCCTATACCCTCGAAGCCTACAACGAAGCTTACCTTACAACAGGAGCCGATGCCCCACGCTATTATGCCCGGACAACCTTCAGCATCGAGCTCGATAAAATAAGCTACATCGACTTGCAGGTACCGATGATCAACGTTGGCATCAGCCTGGCACCGTTCAGCGACGAACTTACCGCCTTATTCTCCAACCCTACGCTTACCGTATATACAACGGACTCCAGCGCTACAAAAACGCTTGATCCCGGCCAAACCACCTACTTCGACCATACGGACAACATGACCTTCACCTATACACTGACCGCCACCAACACCGACGGGGAAACCTTCACAACAACGCCCCAGACTTATGGAAACAACGACGGGCAAAGCGTAGAGCCGGGCCACTGCTACATCCTCAGCTACTCGCTGGCCGATACTCGCCTGCAAGCCGTCTGTACCACAACTACATCGCGCTAATACCGCCCGTGAGTCATAACCATCCGAAATTCGCCGTGTTTCATCTGAAGTACCACGACAGGTATTTTTTCATTTGCCCCCTCGTCATTTTTTCCCAGTTAGGAAAATATTTTTTTCTAACTGGAGAATTATTTTTTCCTAACTGGGGAAAAATAATTGCAAGACTGGTTGCTCACGATTCATGTAACAGGCTGATAGTTAATATCCTTTTTTATAGCGTATTCTATTGCTAAAACATTCCAATACAAACCTGTATCTGCTTGTATTTTCAAGGCGAATCGTTATCTTTGGTTTGCCGAACTCATCAGTAATAACAACGATATAAAAAAGAAAGCCTTATGAAAAAATCCTTCTGCATCATTCTTTTTACTGCGGCCGTTTGCTTTCCGCTCCATTTATCCGCACAAAAGGACAAACAAGCCGAAAAGGCACGCAATGAGCAAGCGGTCAAGAAAGCCATTGATGAACGTCATTTTCGCATTGATGTCAACTACATGACCCCTACACGAGGGCGAAGCCGTGCACTAACGGATAGCTATAGTCTGGAAGTACGCAACGACTCTTTATTTTCTTACCTGCCTTATACGGGCGAGGCCTACAGCATCCCTTACGGAGGAGGGAAAGCACTAAACTTCAATGCCCCCATCCAGACGTACGAAACAAAAGAGAAGAAACGGGGCCGTAAAGAAGTCAAGATTACTACGAGCAACGAAGAAGACAGTTATACCTATTCTGTAACAATCTCTTCAAACGGTTCGGCATACATACACGTACAACCCATTCGACGTCAACCAATCTCCTTTAGTGGACAAATAGAACTTGAAGAATAGCCAATACGCTTTATTCTAGAAACAGATGTACATCAAGCAAAACAAATATTCTATTGATTATCAGCAATATGTATTTCAAAGATGTACATCTGTTTTTTTGTTCTGACGAACGATATCCGCTAATTTTGCAAACGAAAAGCCAAAGCTAACACAGAAAGAAGTTACAACTATAATAGCGATTCATAACCACCCTTAACAATGAAAAATAAACTTTTCTTTTTCATACTCTTCAACTGTGTGTGCCTTGCTCTGCCTGCTCAGCAACGGGAAAAACGTCCGTTCTGGAAGGTAGAGCTGGAAGGCGCACTCAACAATTACGATGCTTGGGAAGTGGAACCCTCCATCACATTTCTGCCCATACAATATGCTGGCATCAGCCTGGGATTGCTGTTTACACAACCTTATCATGATGAAAGCATCAGTGGATTCTCGCAAAACCAGCAATTTCTTTGGAGCAGCACAACAGAGCACGCTGCCAGCTACTTTCTAGCTCTGCGTCCCAGCCTCCAACTGAATACTCCCAAACTATGGGTGGGACGTGACAAAGACTATGCCCTTTACCTCTCCATATCTCCCGGACTCACCCTGCCCTTATCTGCCAACAACGAGTTCAACATCGACTACTATCCCAATCAGACAGGCGTATGGACGGCCGTTCGTCGCGAGCACGTCAGCAACAAAGGTGCCCGTACCGTCTACTACCACCTACGTACGGCTTTCTCGCTGGAAGTGGACAACGGACTCATCTTCTCGGTCGGATATACCTGCTCCGACTTCGACCTCTTCGGCGGAAGCCGGAACATCGTCATCGAAGGAAGAAAAATAGACTTACCCAAGCACAAGTTGATGCACTCGGTATCGGTAAGTCTGGGATATCGTTTCTGATCTACATAATATTTGCTACAGTGTCAGAACCGATAGATACACTCTACTCCAAAAATATTTTTGCTGCCGTCCCGTTCCCACTGCCGACAATAGAAAGCCTCTGCCTCCCATCGCTCTGCCAGGGGAAAGCTCAGACCAGTGCGATAGCGCATACGCGCCACATCAAAATGCTCGCCGCGTCCCAATCCGTTATACATCTCGACCGAGACATAAGGTTCCAACCGGCAACGAGCTATGTCGTAAGCCACTTTCAGTCGAGAACGCAGACGAAATTCTTTCTCTTCGGCACTGAATGTATGCTGAAAACGCTCACGCAACGACAGCTTGACACGCTGTATCCGATGTGAAAGTGTGCCGTCTACATGATAGCGGTGACGAAACTTCCAGCCGGCTTCCTCCAGATTGCGGTAATGCACTTCGTAACCGGCACCTATCTTCAAGAAGGGCAGCATCTTGTATGAACCACCTACGTCGAGTCCCCAACGGTCAGTCATACTCAAATCGTCTTCGGTACGCCACTCCAGATTACTTGACAACGTCAGCTTCGGCAAGACCTCGTATTTCACTCCCAACTTTGCCCAAGTGGTATTGTCCACATCCTGTGCAGCAATCCGTATTGTCAGCACCTGCCATAAGAGAAAGGCGATAAGCCCTATGCCATATTTGCTATTGTTTTCCATTATGGTGTGTTCACTTACTTATCTAAAACATTGTTTTCCCTTTACAGATTGCAAACATACAGACTAATTCTGGAAAAAATCTGAAATTACAATTGTACAAGAGCTGTTTCTACATTCGCTATAGCTTTTTTAGACAAACGTTCCACACTCTGCATCGATTTTCCCGAAATGTAGGGTGTATAAAGCACATTGGCATAGGGTGTCAGCAAATCTTTCAACTGGCCCATACCTGTAGCATCGCACAAATAAAAACTGTTTGGACATGCCTTGAGCCAATGGCAAAGAGCCTCTGCCTGAAAAGTCGGCCCGACGGAAGTATTCACCAGAATCTTACGGTTTCCCAGCAGATTGAATTCACGTTCACCCAGCAGATAATTGTTGCGGGGAAGGCAAGTGCATACAATCTCTGCTTGCTGCAACAGTTCGTCAAGCGACAAATAAGTCATGCCTACAGCCTCTGCATCAGGCTTACGGGTACGACTGTAATAACATATGTCAGCTCCCAGAAAACGTAAAGCATCAGCCACCATACGGCCGGTCTTTCCAAGCCCGATAATACCGATTTTGCGGCCGGTAAGTTCTGTACTCTGATCCAGCCAGAATACTCCTCCGAAACCATGCAGCAAACGAACCAGTTCGCTGATAACGTATTCCACCACTCCTTCGTCGCCATAATCCTTCACACCCAATACCGTAATGCCCCTCTTGCGTGCTTCGACCACATCGACATTGCAACTTGCCGGATCATAAAGAGTGCAGCACATTCCTATGTAGCGCAGACCAGGACAAGCATCAAGCACGTTCTTTCTCACCGGTGTCCGAAACGACACCAACAGGCAGTCGGCATCTCCGATCCGGCGTATTACCTCTTCCTCTTCCGAAGGAAAATCGTGATACATCACTACTTCCTCTCCCAGTTCATGCAACCGTTCAATAGCCGCCGTATTCAACAGTGTTTCGTCAACTCCTACAATCTTCTTGAATTTCATCTGTAGACTTCTTTTATAGGTTAATATCCATAAGGTTTTCTTTTCATCCGAAAACAAACTATACAGGACTATTTGTCCCGCCAACACTCCATTTGTTTCCGGTTCGAAACTTCTCTTTTGCAAACCTACACATAAACATCGGTTTATGAAACTTTTTTCCGTATCTTTGCCGCCAATTGAATTAAAATCCGGGCTAAAAGCCTGTTTAACTTTTATCGAAACAACAAATTATGGAACAACCGACAGGAAAACACGCCCGGGTAGAAGTGGCCGACGTATTGCGCGGACTGGCCGTTATGGGCATCATCTTGCTGCACAGCATCGAACATTTCAATTTTTATTCATTCCCCGACACCGCCGGACAAAGTGCCTGGCTCGCCTTTACCGACAAGGCTGTCTGGGACGGGCTTTTCTTTCTGCTGGGCGGAAAGGCTTATGCCGTTTTTGCACTGCTCTTCGGATTCAGTTATTTCATTCAATACGACAACCAGCGAATGCGCGGTCATGACTTCCGTCTGCGCTTCTGCTGGCGACTGATATTGCTTTTCCTCATCGGTAACCTGAACGCTATGTTCTTCACTGCCGAAGTACTGGTGCTTTACTCTTTAGTAGGATTCATTCTGCCTCTGACCTGCAAGATGAAAGACAAATGGATTTTTATCCTGGCCTGCATCCTGCTCATACAGCCTCTACCTCTTTATTATACCCTGCGTGCCTGCTTCGATCCGGCTTTTGTAACTCCAGCACTGCCTACGGGCGATTTGTGGGGAGCCACATTCGAAGTACAAAGCCATGGCACTTTCTGGGAAACAGTACGTGTCAATCTGTGGGAAGGGCAACTTGCCAGCCTTGCCTGGGCATGGGACAATGGACGTGTATTCCAAACAGCTGCCCTCTTCCTACTCGGATTTCTGGCAGGAAAACGCGGTCTGTTCCTGAAAGAGAACCTGAAAATCTGGAATAAAGTCCTCTGTGGTTCGCTTTTAGCCTTCTTCCCCCTCTACGGATTAGGAAACATGTTACCCGGTTTCATCGACAACCCTTCTATCCGTACTCCGCTGCTGCTTATCATTTCTTCTTTATATAAGTTTGCCTTCATGCTTCTGCTGGTGTCGGCTATACTTTTCGCCTACTATCGCACCCGCCTGCAACGGCGTCTCGCACAGATTGTCCCTTACGGACGCATGAGTCTGACCAACTACATTACTCAAAGTATCTTCGGTTCCCTGTTGTTCTATAACTGGGGATTCGGACTGCACGATGATCTGGGCATCACAGCCAGCTTCCTGACAGGAATCCTGCTGTTTATTCTTCAGTTCAGCTTCTGCCGCTGGTGGATGGCACACCATTCGCACGGCCCGATGGAGTATCTGTGGAAACGTGCTACATGGCTGAAATAAATATTCACCTTTTTCGCATAAATAGTTGTAATAAGCAAAAGTTTATCTTATTTTTGCGTTTTAACTACATTAACAATGTAATTCAGAAGAAAGAAAAAAGAAGGAATATTGTAACTTCCTGCTTGGGGAAAAGTAAGAATATGATAGTTCTCTTTTATTTCCTTTCTTCTTGGATTTCCAATTCAGATAAATAACTTTTAAACCAAAATATAATTATGGATACAAGCAAGATTGTAGGAGAAAAGATCAAATCACTCCGCGAGAATCAGTCTATCAGTGTAGAAGAACTGGCTGAACGTTCTGGCCTTGCCGTAGAACAAATTGAGCGAATTGAAAACAACATCGATCTGCCTTCGCTGGCGCCACTCATCAAAATTGCACGTGTATTAGGCGTACGTCTTGGCACATTCCTTGACGATCAGGACGAAATGGGTCCTGTAGTATGCCGCAAATCGGAAGCTACCGACTGCATCAGTTTCTCGAACAACGCCATACAGAGCCGTAAACATATGGAATATCATTCACTGTCGAAATCGAAAGCCGACCGTCATATGGAACCTTTCATCATTGACGTAGCACCTACCGAAGACAGCGACTTTGTACTTTCCTCACACGAAGGCGAAGAATTCATCATGGTCATGGAAGGAACTATGGAAATCAGCTACGGGAAAAACACCTATCTGCTGGAAGAAGGTGACACAATCTACTATGATTCCATTGTACCACATCACGTACATGCCTACCAGGGACAAGCTGCCAAGATTCTGGCCGTCATCTATACTCCGGTATAAAATGTGCGGAAGGATGTATCGGAACAGAAAAGAACGGATATATTCATATTTTCAGGTACGGATTACATGGGTATCTGCGGATAAACTTATCCCCCAACTTGTAATCCGTACCTAAAAGTTTATTGAGCCTTTTCTGCCTTCCTTTTTCACGTTAACCTCTAGCCACTCATTACATATGCATCTGCACAAAATTACATCAGGTATACTACTATTATGTTTGGTTGTTATCAGCGGCCGTATTTCTGCTCAAGACTCCGACCTAATCCGTACCAAAAAAAACTTTATCCAATTATTGGGAAACACCGGACAAGAGCAGCTGAACGCAGTGCTGGAAAAACTGCCACGAGAAGAAAGCGCTTCTGACCAGATGGTAGTGGAACTTTTCCAACGCCAGGCTTCACAAGCGGCATCCATCCAAAAATATATATCCGAACAGACAGAAAACGGCACCTGGCCAGACATTAACTATCAGGACCAAAAACGTTCGGGATGGGAACCGCGCGTCCACACCGAACGCATTCTGGAACTGACCAAACAATACACCTCGCCAGAAAGCCCTTATTACCATTCCAATAAAGTCGAGGCTTGTATCCACAAAGCACTCCATTATTGGTTCACAGCCAAACCTGTCTGTCCGAACTGGTGGTACAATCAGATCGGAGTTCCGAAAACACTGGGCAATGCTTTCCTGTTATTCGAGCCACAACTGACAGCTGAAGAACGTCAAAGCGCCATTCAAGTAATGGAAAACGCGCGTTTCGGCATGACAGGACAAAACAAAGTATGGCTGGCCGGCAATGTGCTGGTACGTGCCCTGCTTCAGGAAGACAAAGAACTGGTACGACAGGCACGCGACACCATCGTATCCGAAATCGTAACGGGGCAAACCGAAGGCATACAGCCCGACTGGAGTTTTCACCAGCATGGCACGCAACAGCAGTTCGGCAATTACGGACTGGCTTTTCTGGCAAGCATGAGTTTTTACTCAGGCGTTTTTGCCGGAACTTCAATGGTCTTCAGCGATGAACAACTGGAAATCCTCCGTCAGCTTATTGATAAAGGATATCGCTGGATATTGTGGAAAGGCCAAATGGACATCAGCGCACTGAGCAGACAATTTTTCCGTGAAGGGCAAACCCACAAAGGTCTTTCTACCGCTTTTGCGGCGACCGAACTGGGAGGAGGCATGTCCGAATCATGCAACAGCACCGCCCGCGCTTTGTGCAATGAGAACTTCCAACTTCATTCAAGAAATGATCTGATTGGGAATAAACACTTTTTCTGTTCCAACTATACCGTACACCGCCGCCCTACATGGATGGCCACCGTAAAAATGGCTTCGAACAGAGTCATCGGAACAGAAACACTGAACGGTGACAATATGAAAGGTTTCTATTCGGCCGACGGAGCCACTTATGTGTACACCGACGGACACGAATACCTCGACATTTTTCCTTTGTGGGATTGGCGGAAGCTGCCAGGTGTCACCGCCTTCGAAAGCGATGCTCCTATACCAGTGGTCAAAGGCAACCGCCCGCGCAATAACGCAGACTTTGTAGGCGGTCTATCAGACGGACAACAGGGAATGACTGTCATGGATTTGAACCGTGCCGGACTACAAGGGCGAAAAGCATGGATTTTCACCGACAACTATATACTATGCCTCGGAGCAGGGATAGAGGCCGACAGCACTTTGGCCGTAACTACCGCTATTGAGCAATGCTACAAACGCGATAACTTATATTTCTTGAGCCCCGATGGCAATTGGCAAGTCTTAACAGGAAGCGATACCCAAAATCAGACCAGCGAAGTACGCTATTTCCATCATCACACAGGTTACATCGCCTGGAACGAAAAACTGAATGTAACAGCTACAACCGAAAAGCGTACAGGACAGTGGCACGATATCATGCAGATGTATCCTCGCGAAAACGTAAGCGGCGAAGTAATGCAGCTCTGCCTGAATCACGGAACAGCGCCGAAGAATGCTTCTTACCAATACCTGATATTACCCGATTCCGACCGTCGGCAGACTGCCCTCTTCGATCGCCATTCCATCCGTGTGCTGCATAACGACCGCTCATTGCAGGCTGTTATACTCGAAAACGGAACCTGCTGGATGGCAACCAGTCGCCCTGCCACTCTGAAGTTGCCGGACGAAACAATCGTAGAAGTCCTTACTCCTGGTATCTACAAAATAGCTCCAAGCAAAAACGGGAACTACACCGCTTTATGGACTTCACCCTCCCGACAACATACACAAGCAGAATTGCACATTGGGAAAAAACAACTCATACTGACAGATACATATCAAATAAGTAATCTTTAAGTCTATAAACGGATGTTTATAAGCTCAATAATGAAAAAACGAAATACTTATAAATGAAAAACGAATAAAGAAAAACGCTTATGTTATACGAACGTACCCTCGGCCAATGGCTGGAACATTGGGCCGAAAAAACACCCGACAAAGAATACATCGTTTATTCCGACCGAAATCTCCGCTTCACCTGGAGCCAGTTCAACCGCCGTGTTGACGACATGGCCAAAGGTCTCATCGCCATCGGTGTAGAACGTGGTACTCACGTGGGCATCTGGGCCGCCAATGTGCCCGACTGGCTCACATTGTTATATGCTTGTGCCAAGATAGGAGCCGTCTACGTTACCGTAAATACCAATTATAAACAAGCCGAATTGGAATACCTCTGCCAGAACTCGGACATGCATACCCTGTGCATTGTCAACGGCGAGAAAGACAGCGATTTCGTGCAGATGACTTATCAGATGCTCCCCGAACTGAGAACCTGCCAGCGGGGCCACCTGAAAAGCGAACGCTTCCCACACATGAAAAACGTTATCTATGTAGGGCAGGAAAAGCACCGGGGTATGTACAACACATCTGAAATTCTGTTGTTGGGCAACAACGTGGCCGACGACCGACTCAATGAGTTAAAGGCACAGGTAACCTGCCACGATGTCGTAAACATGCAATACACCAGTGGAACCACCGGTTTCCCAAAAGGCGTAATGCTGACCCATTACAACATAACCAACAACGGTTTCCTGACAGGAGAGCACATGAAGTTTACTGCCGATGATAAACTTTGTGTCTGCGTACCTCTGTTCCATTGCTTCGGTGTGGTACTGGCCACCATGAACTGTCTTACGCACGGATGTACTGAAGTGATGGTAGAACGTTTCGATCCGCTTGTCGTACTGGCTTCCATTCATAAAGAGCGCTGTACGGCCCTTTACGGCGTGCCTACCATGTTCATTGCCGAACTGAATCATCCGATGTTCAACCTGTTCGACATGTCAAGTCTGCGTACGGGCATCATGGCCGGCTCTCTCTGCCCTGTAGAACTGATGAAACAGGTAGAAGAAAAGATGTTCATGAAGGTAACCAGCGTATACGGACTGACAGAAGCAGCGCCCGGCATGACCGCCACCCGCATCGACGACTCGTTCGAAGTACGCTGCAACACCGTAGGCCGCGACTTCGAACACACTGAAGTGCGTGTCATCGACCCCGAAACAGGCGAAGAGTGCCCCGTAGGCATACAAGGCGAAATGTGTAACCGTGGTTATAACACCATGAAAGGATATTATAAGAACCCAGAAGCAACGGCCGAAGTAATAGACAAGAACGGTTTCTTACACTCGGGCGATTTGGGTGTGAAAGACGAAGACGGAAACTACCGCATCACGGGCCGCATCAAAGACATGATTATCCGCGGTGGCGAAAACATCTATCCGCGCGAAATCGAAGAATTCCTTTTCCAGCTTCCGGGTGTGAAAGACGTACAGGTAGCAGGTATCCCCTCGAAGAAATACGGTGAAGCCGTAGGAGCTTTCATCATTCTGCACGAAGGAGCAGACTTGCACGAAAGCGATGTACGCGACTTCTGTATCGGCAAAATCTCGCGTTACAAGATTCCTAAATACATCTTCTTCGTCAAGGAGTTCCCCATGACCGGCAGTGGTAAAATCCAGAAATTCAAATTAAAAGACCTGGGACTCCAGCTCTGTAAGGAACAGGGTATCGAAATTATCTAAAACATATTACTTTTACAATTATCAGGAGGGAATTCGAAACATCATAAAAAACGTGCTTCGGATTTTCTCCTTCTTCTAATACAAGCTAGTATACAACCTATCCACACCGGCTTTTCTATTAACAATAATTAGTATATCCCATACAATCCTTTATTATATATAGCATCAAGATTAATAGCAGATCAATCTACTAATTACCAACAATATAAAATATAAAAATGTATTGTCTAGATTCAGAGCGAAGTTCATAGGGATAATCATTCCCATATTTCCATTTATTCAATAAATCTGCAAAAAATATACGAAATCATATTATTTACGCGAATCAAATAACGTTCTATAAGCAAAAAATGCAGTTTATATTAAAATAAGTTCTGATTTATCATCACTAATCAAAAATAATACCTATATTTGCCGACAAAATCAGAAACAAGCATAAAATTAACAATAAATTAAAAAAAATGTGGACTGCAAAAGAAATCCTGTCGCAAGCTATATGTTGTTATACATTGGCAACAGCCAATTATACCTTCAACAAACGGCAGGTAATGCACAAAGAAGCAGGAGAAAATTTATACCGCAATCCCATCCTTCCTAACAACTTCATGTTGTCACCTGTTCCTCCTTTTTAATTCAACAGATACCAAATTTTAAAAAAGTATTTTTTTGAATTCTTTGTGTATTTCAAAAAGGCTTTCAGACAATTGCTATTTACTAAATACATAGCAAGAGAAAACGTCTGTACATACATCGCAGCTATTACAGGATTTTGCATTCCTGCCAAATAGTATGCGTTTTTACCCTGACCATATTTATTTACAAATTAAACTAACAAACTTAATTTTATGAGAAAATTGTATCTATGTTCATTCCTGATAGGCTTTTTTGCGCTGGCCTGCGGAATGTGGAGTTGCTCTGATGACGACTCCAACAATGGCGACACTACAGTAATCGAAGTAGAAACTCCAGCTTCTGATGCTATATTCGCCACCTCTGCTACTTTCAACCTAAAAACAAAAGGAGCAGAATCATATGTATATAAAGTAATAGAAGGTAGCAATGCCGCCGAACCGGATCCTGTAATTGCATACGCAGAAGCTCAAGAAAATGGTACGATTGTCACCGTAACCGGAGACACTGCACAAGAGACTGTAACTGGTCTGGAAGGTAACAAAACGTATACTGTATTCTTCATTTTCAAAGTAGGTAACGAATACAGAATCCTCTCACAAACAATCACCACCCCCAACTATTCTCAGATGGTGACTATTGTCAAAACAGACATGTTTTCTACAACTTTCCATGTAGAGGTTCCTGAGGATGTATATTACATGATCAATTTCGTTGATTATGAAACATACATTAACTACCAGATGCAATTCGGTCGTAACGACGTAGACTGGACAGTTGCCGGATTCGGCATGCAAAGTCCACGTTTCAAAGGACCTCAAACTATTACCGTAAAGAACGGTGGCAATGCCTACGAAGGAGCCTTGAACGAAGCTGATTATCCTGCAGATGCTTATACCTATTCTATTTATCCCGGTACTGGCTATGTACTTTTTGTAAGCCAATGCGACGAAAACGGTTCGACTGACAATTATGTAGAATATAGCGAAGGAGAAGGCGGTGATCCCGGTATCCTTCTTTCTACCCTGCCCAACGTAAAACAATATACAGAAGAGAAACCTTCAAGCGAAAGTTTATCATTCAACGGACTTTACGCCAAAACCATGTTCTTCACCAAACAAGCTGATAAAGGCGCAGGTGAAGTGATGGTTAACATCGACCGTATCACAGAGCAGACCGCCCTCCTTACCCTGACCCCGACAGAAGATGTCATGCAATATGCAGTCGTACTGATTTCTGACGATGACAAGCAGTTATATCTCGACTTATTTGGTGGTGAAGATGGCTTACAAGCCTCACTGATAATTTACGGTAGTATTTATGACGGCGTACAGCAACTCCCTTATCCGATCGAAAAAGGCAAAAGCTATACACTTTACATCACAGCTATCTACAACCAAGAAGGTACCGTACAGTCATTCCATACACTGGAAGGCATTAAAGCCATTGAATCAGACAAACCTGCGGTAGAACTGGAAATCACTCCGAAGCAAGTCAGCAACCCGTATCAGGTATGCTTCAATATTAAGGCTCCCAACGGAGATTGTGCTGCATTCAAATACCTGTGTAACTACACAAAAGACTGGTATCCGACTTTGAACGGTCTGACTGGTACCGACCTGGAAGAAAATGTTGCCAGCTTGGTTTCCATGTATGGAAAAATGGTTAGCGATGCAGAGGTAATGACAGGAATCAATAGTCCGGAAGGTTACGACCTGTATTTCAGTTCTATAGATGAAACAGAAACATGGTTGGTTCTGGAATCTTACAACGTAGACGAAAAGACGAAACTCTTCTATCAGGAAGAAGGTTGTCGTACGACATCGGCGGCTCTGACTCCCGAAGAACCCGTCAACAGCCAGCTGTTTAGCAAACTCCTTGGTAACTGGACAGCTACTATGGAAAGTGCATATGGCAACGGCACAGTTACAATGCCTGTCACTATCGCAGCAGGCCCCGAACAAGTGTCTACACTCCCCAGTGACGTGAAAGAAGAACTGGTGAACTACTTCATCGCTTCTGGTAAAACGCAGGAGCAAGCCGAAGAAATGGTAGAAAGTAGCTTCAACGAATATAAAGACAGAGCCGCTTACTACACCCAAAAGAACAAAGACCAGAACTGCCTGGTTGCTACCGGATTCTCATACGACGAATGGAATGCACCTCTCGCCACTTCCTGGGATTTGTTCCAGTCTACCGAATATTCAGCATACAGCACCGACGAACTCTTCCGCGACTACGGTCCCAAACTGTTCTTCAAGATAGCCAAGGATCAGAACGGTAACGACAGTGTATCCGTCATCACAACCCGTTACGCTGAAAACGGTCAGGACTTTTTGCGTTATGTTGACCCTGTAGCCGATTGGTACAGCACACTGGTACTCTACGCCTACAACAAGGAGAATGCCGGCAACTACTATAGAACCGAGTTCCCGGTTGAAATTTCCGATGATATGAATACCATCACCATCAAGCCCGTAGAGCAAGACGGTCTGTTCTATTCACCTGGATTTGCCATTGAATACATGCCGAACTTTCCGTCCTGGAGTTTCCCCACGACAGAAACAGGTATCGTGCTGACACGTGCAACAGACGAAGACGCCCAAGCCGTAAGCCGCAGCGTTTCCGAAATCAAGACACCGAAAGTATCAGCTCGCAGTGGCAACCACTTCCGCAGAACACGTGCTCCTTATGATTACGTTGCCAAGAAGAGTGTCAAATGTGAGACATTCTCCCTAGACAACCTGAAAAAGGACTTAAAAAAATAATTCAATTTTTAAACCCATAAAAACTTCTATGGAAGGATGATCTTCCATAGAAGTTTTTAATATTTCCAACTATGAATAAATCATTTATCTGCTCATTATTCCTCTTCTTGTTGCTGGCCGTTTCAGCTTCTGCACAATCAGTATGGCCCAACGTCAAGGTAGAAAACGAAAAAGGGGAACAAATCAATACACAAAAAATTCTTGGTGGCAAGCCTGCCATCGTTTCCTTCTGGGGTGTCACCTGCAAACCTTGCCTGACCGAACTGAACACCCTGAACGAACTTCTGGACGAATGGAGAGAAGAAGTAGACTTCAACGTCATTGCCGTCTCCATCGACGACAGCCGCTTCACAGCACGTGCCCGCTCCATGGCTCAGGGCTACGACTGGAATTTCATCTGCCTGTTCGACAAGAATCAGGATCTGAAGCGTGCCATGAACGTAACCCTCACACCACATACCTTCGTTATCGACGGTAACGGAAAAATCGTTTATTCGCACACTGGCTATACACCGGGTAGTGAATACGAATTGTTAGAGCAACTTAAAGCAATCGCCAAACAATGAAAAAACATCTGCTATTTCTACTGCTGTCAGCCTGTGCTGCCACGCCCGAACTGTCTGCCCAAAGCAAAGGACACCTGAGCGGAAGCCTCGAATCAAACAGCATCTACTACGTAAAAGACAACAAACTCGGATCGGAAAACAGCGTTTATCCGGAAGACCACTTCGGAAGCAACAATTACCTGAAGCTGGACTATACTCAAGGCAAATTCAGTGCTGGGGTTCAGTTGGAAGGCTATCTGCCTGCCTTACAGGGATACGACATTGGTGTCTATGGTGACAAGAAAGCTATTCTAGGTATCAAATATGTAAACTGGCAGGACGATAACTTTTCCTTCCGGGCCGGAGACATTTTCGAACAGTTTGGTTCGGGAATGGTATTCCGTAGTTTCGAAGACCGCACACTGGGTATCAACAACTCCATCGAGGGTGTGTATGGTTCGTACAACTATAAGAACTATATCACCGTAAAGGGACTCTACGGACGTCCGCGCCTGTATACCGACTACGCCGACTCCTGGGTACGAGGCGGTGACTTGAGCTTGTCCATCGACAACCTGGCCGGCTGGACAGAAACATTCTTCAGCATCGAAGGTAGCTTGGTAAACCGCAACGAAGAAGTGCCCGATGAAATGGCCGGCGTCGCACGCCCCAACGTAAACATGTATTCAGCACGTGCCAACTTCGACTGGAAAGGCCTCAACGCCCGCGTAGAATACGTAGGCAAAAGCAACGATATTTCGCCCGCATTGATAGGTACCACCGACCAGGGACACGGACTGCTTGCCGAACTGGGTTACAGCCATAAGGGATTTTCCGTACTGGCCACCTATCGCGAACTAAAATACATGAGCACTAAACTGTCGTACACCGGTAACGGTACAGGAAACATTCTGAACTATCTGCCCGCACTGACCCGTCAATATACTTACATGCTGGCCAACCTGAATCCCTACCAGAGTAACGGCGAAGGCGAACGGGGCGGACAGGTGGACATCTACTACTCCCTGCGCAACAAGAAAGACCGCAGCCAGTACTGGAACTTCCACGCCAACGCTTCCATCTTCTACTCGGACAAAGCTGTTACCAAAAAATCGAGACTGCTGTGGCGCGACATCAACGGCGACGTTGAACGTCAGTGGAACAAACAGTTCAAGACCACCCTGCTTGTCTCGGTACAGGAATGGAGTCCCACACACGGAATGGATGACGTAACTTACGCATCGAACATCGTTGTACTGGACGGTCTCTACAAGTTCGACCGCAAAAAGTCGCTCCGTGCCGAAGTGCAATACCTCTACTCACAGGATTACGAGAAAGATTGGGTGGCCGGACTGGTTGAGTTCAGCCTTGCGCCCCGCTGGAGTTTTTCGGTGAGCGACATGTACAACCTGGGCACTACCAAAGTGCACTACTACAGCGGCTCCGTCAGCTACACGCAAAAGAACACACGCCTGCAACTGAGCTACGGACGCAACCGCGCCGGATATGTATGCTCGGGAGGCGTATGCCGATACACCCCTGCCTATACAGGAGCCAACTTGACATTAACCACTTCATTTTAATTAAAAACAAAAGAACATTATGAAAAAATACTGGAATTTACTGACCTGTCTGTTCATTCTGGCATTCACCGCCGCATGTACAGGCAACTCGGGATCGGACGATCCAACAGACGAAGGCAATGGCGAGGGCACACTGACGCTCAAGGCATCCGCCGCCTACATCGAGAACAACGGAACAGACGCCACCGTCTTCACCGTATTGAAAGGTGACAAAGATGTTACAGACCAGGCTGCCATCTACCAGAAGAAAGGAAGCTCCTTCGAACAGTTCAGCGGCACAACATTTACTTCGACCACTACTGGTGAATACTCTTTCTTTGCCAGCTACAACGGCGAAATGTCGACCACAATCACTGTGACCGTAATCGGAGGGATGCTTGAACTGCCTGCCGATCCGCAACCTGCCAAGTTCGACGGATTCAAACACCGCATCCTTGCCCTGCAAGGCACAAGCCTTGGCTGTACTTACTGTCCGATGATGATTGCCGGACTGATTGAATACGAGAAAACCGAGGAATACAAAAGTACTGTAGTGGCTGCCGCACACGGCGTTATGTCGGGCGACGATATGATTTCCACTTATAGCAACTCTGTACTGAAAGAAACAGGTATCTCCAACTCCGGCATCCCGGCACTGCTCTTCAACCTGCAATCAAGTAGCGAAATCATGGGTATCTTTGGCTCTGATTCTCCAGCCAGCGTATGCGGACGTATTCAGTCTGAAGCTCAGGAACAACTAAAAGCCACTGCCAACACTGGCATCAGTGCTGCCGTATCGGGCACAGAAGCATCGGGCAGCCTCAGCGTTACAGCTTCTGTCAAGGTAGGCCAAACCGGAAAATACCGTGTATCTGCCTGGGTGGTAGAAGACGACATCTATGCCAAAGGACAGATGAACGGTTACCCGTCGTTGGAAGAAACCTACGACTTCACCCATCACAGCAACGTACTGCGCTGCATCTCATCAACCAGCCCCATCACAGGTGGCAACCTGGGCGGTAAAGAAGAGTGCCAGGCAGGCGAAACACAGATGTTCGTACACGAGTTCGACCTGAACAGTATGGACATCGAAAATCTGTCCAACGTACGTGTACTCATCATCGTATCGCGCAACGCAAGCGGTTCGCGTTACACTGTGGACAACGTTATCAGTTGCGGTGTAAACAAGTCTGTAGCATTCGAATATGAATAAACCAACAAACTGACGAAACATGAAACTGAAATATCTGTTCCTGCTGCTCACAATGACCTTGTGCTTCAGCTGCTCCGACGACGATGTAACGCCGGCGCTAACAATAGATGAAACCGAACTGACTGCCGAAATCGAAGGCAGTCAGTTCGAAATAACCGTAACAAGTACCAGCGCATGGACCGTATCGGCCGCACCAGCATGGGTAGAATGGCAGGTAAACGAATCGCAAACCCTGCTGACGCTGACCGTGGACGAAAACCTGAATCAGGACAAACGTACGGGTACGATCACCCTGACCAACGAAGAGGGTATCAATCAGTCCATCCTTATTGAGCAAGAAGCCTACACCTATAGTGCCAACCACCACTACAAACTGCCTGTCGTCTTCCACGTACTCTACTGGAACGCTAACAACACCCAGCACTACGTAGAGGCAGGACACCTGCAGAAAGTGATGGATCGCGTCAACCAATACTATCGTGAATGCGGTGTGGACCTGAATCTGGAGTTTGTTATGGCTACGGAAGATCCCGAAGGCAACCGCCTGGAGGAACCGGGTGTTAGCCGCGAGAAGTGGCAATATACCACAATGGATTGCTCCTCGTTCATGGGTAGTGGCGACGCCAAATACAAGTCGCTGTTATGGGACACAAGCAAATATGTCAACATCATGCTCTACAATTTCTCCGACAGTCAGATTTTAGGTATCTCGCAATTCCCCTGGTTGCCCGAGCCATATGAATTAGAAGGCATCAGCATTGCCAAAAAAGGAGCCAATTTAGCAGATAACCCTTATCCGCAATGCGTGTGCATCAACAACAAGTACATCTACGACTTGACCAATGATGACGAAGCATACTCTGTTTCGGACATAGGCGTAACGCTGGCACACGAGCTGGGACACTTCCTGGGTCTGTATCATGCCTTCAACCAGTTGAATAACGGCAATACGAACACCAGCCAGGATACGGATTATTGTACGGACACACCGCCTTACAACAAGTACCAGTACGACATACGTCTCACAAACTATCTGACCTTCAACCCTGCCATCACATCCAAGTCGTCCGAAGCCTATCAGACGTACGTGATGCGTACAAACAGTCAGACCGGTGAAGAGTTCCGCTCTACCAACATCATGGACTATGCCATCTCCGATGCCAACAGCTTCAGCGAGCAGCAGAAGGAACGTGTAAGATACATCCTGCAACACGCCTTGTTCATGCCGGGGCCGAAAGACTATACCGGTACAGACTTCACGGCTACGAAGGGTGCTTCCGACTTCCAGTTCACACCGAACTACATCGAATAAGAAGCATACACGAAGCCAGTCTGACATTTATATTATAAAAACAACGGCCACCAACTGCCCCGCCCGGATTTTACATCCTGCGGCAACAGTTGGTGGTCGTTTTCTTATGCCGTTCTCTCTGCTGTCCCGATCAGTCTTTCTCGGGATAGCGCATGTTGGCTTCGGTCATGTGCTCCAGTACCTCGTGTAGATATTTAGCCGACTCCCAACGGGCCATGGGCAGGTCGTGCAGCAGATAGTTGCCACAATCCTGCGGAGCAGCACCGGGCACTTCGCCTTCGTATTCGGCTACAAAGCGGAAGGTTTCCTGCATCAGCGGTACGATGTCCTCGGGTTGCAGGTCGCCACGCATCAACAGATAGTTTCCTGTCAGGCATCCCATAGGTCCCCAATAGATGATGCGGTCCTGCCACTGCGGATTGTTGCGCAGGTAGGTGGCTGCCAGATGCTCGATGGTGTGCAGGGCACCCTGACCGAGAGCCGGCTCGCGGTTGGGTTCCTTCATACGGATATCGAAAGTGGTGATCACTTCACCGTTCACCTCGTCCTTGCGCGATACGTAGATGCCACGCAACAGGCGGATGTGGTCGATAGTAAAACTGGGTATCTTCTTCATTGCTGCTTATATTTTAAAACCTTAATGATAGATATTATTTGGGGGCAAAGATAGCGAAAGGTGAGCGCAGAGGCAAAAAGAAAACAAAGTTTTCAGTTTTTGACTATGCCGAACCTATCTTATTCAGGTTTATGAGTCCACTTTAAAAAGTACACTTTTTGCCTTAGAGCATAACGTAGTTGTCATTCTGTCATCCTGAACACAGTGAAGGATCTCCTTCGAAACGGGTGTGTCAAAGTGATAGTAACTATAAAGAGACTCATGGGAAACAGACTTTTTAAAGTGGACTTAATGAAATAAGATAAATTCGATTCAACATAAAAAAATCAAGTGAGCTTGTTCTTTATGCCGAACCTTTTGCTACCTTTGCCCAAAAGGTCTAAGGAATATCACAATGGAATATAATGTAAAGGACAAACTGGAATGGACGGTCATCTTCATCCTGGAATTCGGACGCAAGTACGGACTGACGATGAAACAGGCCTTCAACTACCTGAGTCGCTATAAAGGAATAGATTTCATCGACCGCAATTACGGATATGTGCATACACAGTCGTTTGCCTCAATGGTGGACGACATCGCAGAATATTGTCATCGTCATGGAGGGGCATTGGTATGAAACTTTATCATGGAACAAACAAGGATTTCGATAGAATAGATTTGCTGAAATCGAAACCGAATAAAGATTTCGGACGTGGATTTTACCTATCTGCGGACTATGAGCAGGCTTTGAACATGGCACAAGTGAAAGTTGAACAGTTGGAGATTGGCAGCCCAATTGTACAAAGCTACCTTGTTGAGGACGATGGCTTGAATGATCTGAATGTACTCCGCTTTGACGGTTATTCTGAAGAATGGGCAAAATTTATCCTGCTAAATCGGAACAATCCGACTGAAAAGCCTGTACATGAATATGACGTGGTAATCGGCCCCATAGCCAACGACCGGGTAGGCGTGCAGTTGTGGCGATACGAGAACCGTTCGATAGACCTTCCTACGCTTGTGCGCAACCTGCAGTACATGAAAGGAGTAACTTTCCAATATTTCTTCGGTACGGAACGTGCCATTAAACTGTTGAAGAGAATATGAGCGAGAAAACGGAAATGATGGTGGATATGGTAAAGAACCTTGCCATCCTGCTAACTGAGCAGGACAGTAGAATAACAATGGAAGAGGCACTTGCCACAGTATTCAACTCGGAAACTTATCGGAAAATAATGGATGAACGGACACATTTCTATCATCAAAGCTACTACTATGTGTTCGCTTTCCTGAAAGAGGAACTGACGAAAGGCAAGTTTCAATAATAGCCAAAATCCTTGGACGAACGGTGAACCGGGCGTGAAACCTCATCTTTCACCCTATTTACCTGTTTTTCAGCCGAAAAAAGAGAAAGGTGAAAGCGTGAAGGCAAAAACGGGAAAACACCTCCCAAACGGTAGACTTCTACCCTGCTAACGTAGGTTTCAGCGTCTGTAAAGTGGCACTTTACGTCCGTCAAGTAACAGTTTACGCACGCAAACATCCTCTTTAGCCGAAAGGGGTAACGAATAACTCCACGAGTTTTCGCAAACAACCCCACGGGTTTTCACCAACAACCCCACAGGTTTTCACGAACAACTCCACAGGTTTCCACCAACAACCCCTGAGATTCTCACTGACAACCCCACAGGTTTTCATTAGCAACCCCGCTGAACAACACTTGTATGGCTCGCGAGCCGTGCAAGTGTCTCTCGCGAGCCACACTTGTGTCGTATAAATGAAATGCAAGTGTCCTGTATCTCAGCCTGCCCAGTCCTCACGATCCAGGTTACGATAGCCGATGGCTTCGGCCAAATGAGCGGGTTGGATATATTCGCTGCCTTCGAGGTCGGCAATGGTGCGCGATACCTTTAGGATGCGGTCGTAAGCGCGGGCCGAGAGATTAAGGCGATTCATGGCGTTCTTCAGCAAAGCCAGACCACGGTCGTCGGGGCGGGCATAGAGCGAAAGCAGGCGGCTGGTCATCTGGGCGTTGCAGTAGACACCGGGGATGGAGGCGTAGCGCTGTTCCTGAATCTGACGGGCACGTATCACCCGTTCGCGAATGACGGCGCTGGCTTCGCCGGGGCGGGCATCGGACATCTTTTCGAAGGGTACGGGGATGACTTCAATCTGCAGGTCGATGCGGTCGAGCAGTGGACCCGAGATACGGTTCAGGTATTTCTGCACCTGGCCGGGCGTACATACGCAGGCTTTGGTGGGATGGTTGTAGTAGCCGCACGGGCAAGGGTTCATACTGGCCACAAGCATGAAGCTGGCGGGATAGTCGATGTTGCACTTCACGCGCGAGATACTGATTTTGCGGTCTTCGAGCGGCTGGCGCAACACTTCGAGCACGTTGCGATTGAACTCGGGCAACTCGTCGAGGAAGAGGACACCGTTATGCGCCAGACTGATTTCGCCTGGCTGGGGGAAAGTACCGCCACCCGTCATAGCCACGGTCGAAATGGTATGGTGCGGGTCGCGGAAGGGGCGTTTGGTAATCAGTCCACCGTCCTTGCCCAACTTTCCCGCTACGGAATGTATCTTGGTGGTTTCCAGACTCTCGCCCAGCGACAACGGAGGCAAGATGGACGGCAGTCGCTTGGCCAGCATGGACTTTCCACTGCCAGGAGCACCGATCAGAAGAATGTTGTGCCCGCCAGCCGCTGCCACTTCGAGGGCACGCTTCACGTTCTCCTGCCCTTTGACGTCGGCAAAGTCGAGGTCGGTCATGGTCTGCTGGGCATAAAACTCCTCACGGGTGTTTACGATGGTGGCTTCAAGCTCGCGCTCCCCGTTGAAGAATTCCACCACTTCCTTGATGTTTTCCACGCCGTACACGTTGAGCTTGTTCACCACAGCTGCTTCGCGTGCGTTCTGGCGAGGCAGAATCAAGCCTTTGAAGCCCAGTTCGCGCGCCTTGATGGCGATGGGAAGTGCGCCCTTGATGGGTTGCAGACTTCCGTCAAGGCTGAGTTCGCCCATCAGCAGATATTCTTCCAGCTTGTCGGGATGTACGACTTCGGTAGCTCCCAGCATGCCGATGGCCAGCGGGAGGTCGTAGGCTGACCCTTCTTTGCGTATGTCGGCAGGAGCCATGTTGATGGTGATGGTGGACGTGGGCATGCGGTAGCCGTTGACCTGCAGGGCCGAGCGGATGCGCTGCTGGCTTTCCTTGACGGCAGAGTCGGGCAACCCGACGAGGTAGAGCATACAGCCTCGCGAGCTGTTTACTTCGATGGTGATGAGGGTGGCGTCGATGCCTTGCACGGCTGCGCCGAAAACTTTAATCAACATGGCGTTTTTATTCGTATTAGTGAGGTTAATGGGGTATGTGGTGTTTTTGCGGCAGACAGGTGGGATGTTGTGTCATCTCCTTTTCCTTGCCTGTGCTTTCTTTTCTTTGGCTTCCTGGTCGATGTCTTCCACTTTCTTCAGGATGGCATCTTCGTCGAGGTCTTTTCCTTCGATTCGTGCCGAGGGGCTGACAAGGATGTTGGCGGGCAGGCTGTGCAGTGATACCTGGCCGATGAATGTAGAGTGCCATCCGTCGAGGTCGCATACTTGTTTCCACTTCAGCGTATCCTGCTTGATGGCGTCCAGCCATGCCTTCCGGTCGGTGTCGAGCGAAATGCCCAGCAAGGCGAAGTTCTTGTTCTTCTGTTCTTTCTTATAGATACGCTTGTACATCTCGTTCTGCTGCATGCTGAGCGAATCCCACGATGCCCAGAAGTGTATCAGGATGTACTGATCCTTGAAGTCGGTACGGGTGGTTTCTTTCCCTTCGGTGTCGGGCAGCTTGAAGTAAGGAATTGTTTTACCGACATCGGTTTTCTCTTCCTCCAGGATTTGCTTGGCCAGCTGGTCCACCGTAGGACGGTCTTTCAGCTCACCGGTCAGGCTGTTTATCAGACGTTCGATACGTCGCAGATCGGGCTGCGCTGTCTTTACGAAATACTTTTCCAGCAGGTAGACACTGACCAGCGATGATGGATGCGTCGTAATGAAGGCTTCCGCCTTTTCCTGCAACGCCCTTTCAGACGGTTTGCCCAGTCCTTTCAGATCTTTCTGGTAGGCGGTCAGCTCGTCGTTGGCGGTGTTGCCGGTCACTTCCAGCAAAGTTGGGTCGGAGACGTTTCCTTTTATTAGTATGGAATTGCCTTTGCCAATGAATATCGGGTATCTGGTTCCGTCGTCAAAGAGCAGATAAGCTGTTACCAGTGTGTCGACCGACAGTTCGGTCGAAAACTTGCCTTCCTTTACGGGCAGCGTGTCCATCCCATCGTAAATGGGATCGGCACCAAAGAGGTAAAGGGTGTCGTTACCCAGTCCCTTGATTTCGCCACTGATGCTGGTCGTTACGGTTGGTTTTCCGCCGCAAGCCGCGAGGATGAAAAGCAGTGTGTATACGAGGTTGATTTTCTTCATTATGATGTTTCTTCTGATACTTGCTGCGAATGTACTTCTTTTGCCGGATATAAAAAAAAGTTGCCCGACATAATTTCGTATGCCGGGCAACTTCTTTATAGTTATTTAGTTTGGAGTTATTGAGTTGTTGCTTTAATCAGCAAACTCACAACTCACCAGCTAAACCTTTCTTATTTGATAATGTTCATGAAGTCAGCGTTTGTGAAGTACTTAGCAAATTCCAGGTCAGAAGCGGCTTTCTTAGCCAATGCCGGATTCTTTGCTACAGCGTTCTTCAGGCTGCTTGTTACCATAGAAGTATTGTTGGTTCTTGCACCCAGTACTGCCATCAGGTAGTCAGTGTAAGCATCCGGAGTAGCTACGCCAGCCAGTGTGTTCTTAGCCTTGTTGTAGTCCTTAGCCAGGATCTGTGCCAGAGCGGCGCTGTTAGTCTTGATATCGCCGAATGCGTTAACAGCCTTGTCATACTGACCTTGAGCGATGTAAAGGTTACCCAGAGCTTCGTTCAGTTCTTCAGCACCGGCAGCCTTGCCCAGATAAGATTCAGCAGCAGCCTTGTCACCCTTGTTCAGAGCGATCAGACCAAGGTTCATGTTCACTTCAGGAGCGTCCTTGATAGAAGCGGCTTTCTTGAAGTAGTTTTCAGCCTTGTCAAGGTTACCTGCCTGGTAAGCCAGCTTACCGAGGTTGTTGTATGCGCGGTAGTCGTTCGGGAAGTTCTGAGTAGCTTTTGTATAGATAGCTTCTTTCTTTGCAGCATCGTTAGTCAGTGTAGCAGCGTACAGCAGTTCTTCGAGGTTCAGCTGTTTAGCATCGCTTTCAGCCAGCTTAGAGATTTCTTCGTCAGACTTACCGATAACTTCGTAGTTCAAAGTCAGACGAGAACGACGCAGTTGCGGAAGAACTTCGTCAGCCAAAGTCTTGTAAACAGAAGAGATGTTCTTGATTTCCTGCTCTCTTTGTTCAGGATCCTGATACATAGACAGAACGCGGAGAATCAGTTCCTTATCCTGGATGTTGGATTTAGAAACCAGTTCCTGGAAACCTTCCCAGTCCTGTGCAGTATACTTAGTATCTACAGTAGCTTCAATTTTGTCTTTCTTCAGGTTCTTGTTGATAACCTTAGCAGTGTTGTCCTGACGGTTTTCGGCCAGACCCTTGTTCAGATCGTAACCACCATCGGGAGAAGCATAAGCAGAGATTTCGATGTTGCTGATCTTCTTGTTAGCAGCTTCGCTGACATTCTTAACTTCTTCGTTGAATTCCTTGGCAGTCTTCAGCTCGCTGGCACGTACGTTAGCTTGTTGGATCAAGAACATGATCTGTGCATCGTGCTTTTCTTTGATAACACGTTGGAATGCGTCAGCACCCAAAGCCGGAGTGGCGCTACCCAAAGTCTGCTCAACTATTTCAGAAGTAGAGATTACACCGTCGGCAATCTTAACGGCAGGGATTTCAACTGTCTTTTTACCGATAGTAGCTTTGAATTCCAGATAAAGTTCTGATTTAGCCATTTCGGGAACATAGTCGAAAGAAGTCTTCATTGTATAGCTACCACCCATCTTGTAGGAAATAGTCTGTTCGTTACCTTCAACTTTCTCACCTTGGAATACGGCAGACTGGCCTTTAGCCTCGCCACCTTCCCATTTCAAAACCGGAGTTACTTCTACAACAGCTTTCTTGTTGAAATACTTCTCGGGGAACTTACCGTTAATGGTAGCAGGTACTTTGCCTCCTACAGCTTCCAAAACTTGAGGTGTTACGGTAAAGTAATCTGATGACAACTCTCCCATTTTGCTTCCACACGATGTGAGGACAGCAACTAATGCCACTAACAGCGGCAAATACAGTTTCTTAGTCATTTTAGGTATAAATTAATTGTTTGTAATTGAAATTTGTCTATTCTTTTGTTATTGTACTCTGCTCCCACGGGCATATACAAGGCAAAGATATTAATTCTTAAGACATTTTGTTAATAGAATGGGCAGATTTATTATAATTTAATGAAATTCTTGCTCTCTCGGTACTTGATATTGCGTGGATGATGCTCTATGATTTCACTTCTTAGCATGTTGCGGTCGATATGAGTGTAGATTTCTGTTGTTGCGATTGACTCGTGCCCCAACATGCATTGGATGGCGCGAAGGTTTGCTCCGCCTTCCAGCAGATGAGTCGCAAACGAATGCCGAAAGGTGTGCGGACTGATGTTTTTGGTAATACCGGCTTTCTCGGCCAGCTCTTTGATCAGATGAAAAATCATGATACGTGATATGTTTTTTCCCCATCGCGCCAGAAAGACATAATCTTCAAAATCCTTTTTGATTTTCCAGCGGGTGTTGCGGTCGATAAACCAATTTTCAATTTCTTTGATGGCGCGTGACGAAATGGGTACCAGCCGTTGCTTGTTGCCCTTTCCTTCTACTTTGATGAAGCCTTCCTTGAAATAGAGATCCGACAACTTCAGGTTACACAGTTCCGATACACGAAGTCCGCAACTGTAGAGTGTTTCCAGTATGGCGCGATTGCGTTGTCCTTCGTCCTTACTGAGGTCGATGGCGCCGATAATGGCATCGATTTCTTCGACCGACAGCACCTCGGGCAGTTTGAATCCTATTTTCGGTCCCTCCAGCAGTTCGCTGGGATCATCTTTGCGGAAGTCGGACAACGCCAGAAAGTGAAAAAACGAACGGATACCCGAAATGATGCGCGCCTGCGAGCGGGGATGGATGCCGATGTCGTGCAGTCCGGCTGCAAATCTCTGCAGGTCGTCCAGCGTAATGTCATCTATTCCAATCTGTTCACTTTCAGTGAAATGCAGCAACTTTTCCAAATCACTCAGATAAGCATCATAAGTGTTGGCCGAAAGCGATTTCTCCAGTCTCAAGTATTGCTTATATTTGCTGATTATCAGCGTTTGCCTGTCCTTATTCGCTGATTTTACTTCCGATTTCATTTCTTTTTCCTACCTTTGCACTCAGAATGAACAATCATTGTGGAGACAAAGGTATAAAAAATTGTGTTATGAGGATACAAATAATTAATGGCCCGAATATAAATCTTTTGGGCAAGCGCGAACCGACTATCTACGGTAGCGTTACTTTTGAAGATTACCTTGCCGGACTTCGTTCCCGATATGCGGATGTGCAGATTGACTATTTCCAGTCGAACATTGAGGGAGAGTTGATTGATAAGATTCAGGAAACTGGATTCGATGTAGATGGCATTATTCTGAACGCAGGTGCCTATACTCATACGTCGATTGCTCTGCAGGACGCTATTCGTGCGGTTACTTCTCCAGTCATCGAGGTACATATCTCCAACGTACATGCCCGTGAGACTTTCCGTCATACGTCCATGATCTCTTGTGCATGTAAAGGAGTCATTCTGGGCTTTGGCCTCGATTCCTATCGTCTGGCATTAGAAGCCTTGCTAAACCATTGATTCATCCCCTCCGACTCCTCTTGAAAAAAGAAGAGCCGAGAATCCATGAGCACTCTCGAAGAGGTGGAAGAAACTGAAATAAAAGACAAATTACGAATTTAAATCATTACTAATAAATAGGTATATAGATTATGTTATTGAAGCAGACTAAAATCGTAGCAACCATTTCGGACCAGCGTTGTGAAGTAGATTTTATAAAACAGTTGTTCGAAGCCGGCATGAACGTGGTGCGTATGAATACAGCTCACCTGGGTCGTGAAGGAGCTGAAAAGCTGATAAACAATGTACGGACAGTGTCTAACCGAATCGCCATTTTGATGGACACAAAAGGCCCCGAAGTGCGTACTACTGTATTGGCCGAACCAATTTCATTCAAGGTAGGTGACCGTGTGAAGGTAGTAGGCCGCCCCGAACAGGAAACTACACGCGAGTGCATTTCCGTTTCTTATCCCGATTTCGTCCGTGATCTGAACGTAGGCGGACAAATACTGATTGACGACGGTGATCTGGAACTGGCTGTTATCGAAAAATGTGACGACTATCTGCTGTGTGAAGTGCAAAACGAGGCAAGTTTAGGAAGCCGTAAGAGCGTCAATGTACCGGGTGTACGCATCAACCTGCCTTCGCTGACAGAAAAGGACCGCAATAACATTCTCTATGCCATCGAGAAAGATATAGATTTCATTGCTCACTCTTTCGTCCGCAACAAACAGGATGTACTTGACATCAAAGAAATTCTGGATGCTCACGGCAGCGATATTCGGATCATTGCCAAAATAGAGAACCAGGAGGGTGTCGACAACATTGATGAGATTCTGGAAGTAGCCGATGGTGTGATGATTGCCCGTGGCGACTTGGGCATCGAAGTGCCGCAGGAACGTATACCGGGTATCCAGCGCATATTGATACGCAAGTGTATCCTGGCCAAGAAACCGGTAATTGTAGCAACTCAGATGCTTCACACCATGATCAATAATCCACGTCCTACACGTGCCGAGGTAACAGACATCGCCAATGCCATCTACTACCGCACCGATGCCTTGATGCTGAGTGGCGAGACAGCATACGGCAAATATCCGGTAGAAGCAGTAAAGACCATGACGAAAGTTGCTGCACAGGCCGAAAAAGACAAACTGCCCGATAACGACATCCGTATACCGCTCGACGAAAACAGCAACGACGTGACAGCTTTCCTTGCCAAGCAGGCGGTAAAAGCCACTACAAAGCTGAAAATCCGCGCCATCATTACCGACAGCTACAGCGGACGTACAGCACGCAATCTGGCTGCTTTCCGTGGTAAGTATCCGGTACTGGCCATCTGCTATAAGGAGAAGACCATGCGCCATCTGGCTCTGTCCTACGGTGTAGAAGCGATCTATATGCCCGAACTGGCCAACGGTCAGGAATATTATTTTGCCGCTTTGCGTCGCCTGTTGCAGGAGGGCCGTCTGCAACCTACCGACATGGTAGGATATCTGAGCAGCGGAAAAGCCGGTACGCAGACTTCCTTCTTGGAAATCAACGTAGTAGAAGACGCCTTGAAGCACGCCAACGAAAGCGTATTGCCTAATTGCAACCGGTATTTATAAACTTCTAAAGTTTCGGTTTTACCGAATTGAAAATCGACGAAGTTAAACTCACAGAAGTTAAAGAAGTTATCACCCGCTTTGAGCGAGCTTAGGAGTTAAAAGCCAATAGATCTGTTATTCCAATTTTCTTTTTACAAGTCTATTGGCTTTAACTTCTAACGGAATACAGCGGAGTGATAACTTTTATAGCTTTCTTACATTCCAAGGAAAGGCTGACTCCGAAACTTTAATTATTAACTATTAATTTTTCATTTCTATGTCCATGTCTTTAGACGAATACATCTTACAGCACATTGATGATGAAGGCGATTATCTTCGCGCTCTCTATCGGGATACGCATCTGAAACTGCTCTATCCGCGCATGGCATCGGGCCATCTGCAGGGCAGAATGCTGAAGATGTTTGTACGGATGATACGTCCCCGACAAGTACTGGAGATAGGAACATATAGCGGTTACTCTGCTCTTTGTATGGCCGAAGGCCTGCCCGAAGGAGGAATGCTTCATACCTTCGAAATCAACGACGAACAGGAGGACTTTACACGTTCCTGGCTGGAAGGATCGCCGTATGCTGACAAAATAAAATTCTATATAGGCGATGCGTTGAAGCTGGTTCCCGAATTAGATATAACATTCGATCTGGCTTTTATCGATGGGGACAAGCGCAAATACATCGACTATTACGAAATGGTGCTTCCGCGCCTTTCCGACGGTGGTTACATCATAGCCGACAATACGTTGTGGGACGGACATGTGCTCGAAGAGCATCCGCATGCTTCCGACCTGCAAACTATCCGCATCAAGGAGTTCAATGATTTGGTAGCAGCCGACAGCCGTGTAGAAAAGGTAATTCTCCCGTTGCGTGACGGGTTGACTATCATTCGGAAGAAGTAGCCGACAACAACCGACGGCTAAGATACTTCACCGGATACCATACCGACAGGAAACCAACCGCAATGACGGTAACGAAAACAAGCAATACATCCGTCAGATGTACACTAACTGGATAAGCATCGACTACAAAGCTACCGTTTCCTCCACCCAATGAAATGAGTCCGAACTTTTGTTGCAGAAAGCAAAGCAGCAATCCTAAAACAATTCCTATACTTGCACCGAAGACAGATATCATTCGTCCTTCGAACAGGAATATGCGTGTAATCAACTGGTCACCGGCACCCAGATTGCGCAGTGTTTCCACATCGTCACGCTTGTCCAGTATCAGCATCGACAGAGAACCGATGACATTGAAACAGGCAATGGCCAGAATAAAAGTCAGGAACAGATAGGATATGAATTTCTCGATTTCCATGATGCGGAAAACATCGGCCTGCTGCTCGTAACGGTTCTGCACTACAAACCGTTCGCCGAGTATTTCTTCCATTTTCTTTTCGACGGCATCGATATTGCTGCCGGGCTTCAACTTGATTTCGATGGCTGACACTTCGGTGTCATAATCAAACAGACGGCGGGCAAAGCCAAGCGATGTAAGTATGTAGCGCGCATCGTATTTCTGCTGGTTGACTATAAACACAGCTCCCGGCGAGAACAGATAGTCGCTATTGAACGAGGCGGCAGGGTTGGCCATGTTGACTCGTGCATCCCGTTTGGGAGCATATACTTGTAACGGGTCTACAAACTGGATGCCGGTACCCAGTTCGGACATCAGTTCCACACCCAGAATGCCGTAATCGACCACCGAATCGTTCAGTACGAACTTTCCGGTACCATACAACAGACTGTCAATAGCAGTCAGTTGTTCGAAGTTGTCTTCCACTCCCTTGATGACGGCCATTGTCTGCCGGTCCTTGTATTGCACCATGGCATTCTCTTCCAGCGTTTCGGTCCATACTTCTATTTCGGGCATAGCATGTATCTGTGCCACACGCGATTCATGCGGATCGAACACTTTGCCTTCGCGGACGGTAATTTTCAGTTCCGGATCGAAAGCGGTGAAGAATCCCGCTACCATGTCCTGAAACCCATTGAAGACAGACAGGGTGCATACCAATGCCAAAGTGGCCAATGCCACTCCACATACCGACACAGCAGAAATGATGTTGATGGCATTGTGCTTCTTCTTCGAGAAAAGATAGCGGCGGGCTATGTAGAAGGGCAGGTTCACTGTTTCAGGAGTTCGTCTATTCTTTCCAGATAGTCCAATGAATCGTCAATGAAGAACTTCAGTTCCGGAATGATACGTAGCTGGTGGCGCACACGTGTACCCAGTTCATAGCGGATGGACTTCATATTTGCATTGATGTTCTTGACTATTTCGTCGGCCTTTTCCGAAGGAAATACGCTGAGGTAGGCACGTGCCACGCTCATATCCGGGCTGATACGTACGGTGCTGACCGAAACCAGCGTACCGTGCATAGACTTGGTCTGCAACAGGAAGATATCACTCAGTTCCTTTTGCAGCAGTCGGGCTATTTTATTCTGACGGGTAGTTTCCATATATGTATTCTTTAGGATTGATTCTTTTTGTAGATTAGAAAGCAAAGTTACGGAATTTTCATGGAATAACCTTAAGATAAGCTACGGATTTCCTTAATATTGCTCTGATAGCAGCCGGCCTTCGTCGGGAAAGCAGGTTCATGTTTGTAGTGACAGGCTGTGTGTTTCTTAATATAAGAAGGTGTAGAATCAGAAATTTCTCTTCATACGAATGTTGTTTCAGGACACAAGATTATTCAATTAGTCGATAAAACTCGCCAATTAGTAGATTCGATTTTTGCAGTCTCGTTGAATCATTTACATTTGCATCGGATTAAAACGAAAAGCTTATGAAAAGATATGCTTCATTATGGTTACTGGCTGTTTGCCTAACATGCGGTGCAGTTCAGTTACAGGCACAAGAGCCCGAACCGAGAGCAGAACAAAAAGAACTTCCGCGCGAAGTTCCCTCACCTGAAAAGGCTGCCCAACGGATTACAGATCAAATGCAGAAAGAACTGCAACTGACCGACAAACAATATAAGAAGGTGTATAAACTGAACCTGAAGGAGCAGAAAAAAATCTTTTCGACCCGGCTGGCAGGAATGCGTCCGCCAATGGGAGCTATGCCCGATATGAACGGCGAACGTCCGCCAATGCCGATGGGCGAAGGTGGAATGATGCCTGGTATGGGTGGTGGCCGTCCACCGATGGGTGGTCCGGGAATGCCTCACATGGCTAAAGATTCTGCTGAAGAGTTGCAGAAAGCTGCTGCCAGCAAAGAGAAGAAACTGAAGAAAATTCTGACTGAAGAGCAGTTTGCCAAGTGGCAGAAAATGCGGGATGAACAGAAACCGCCTCGTAGACCGCACAACAATGCTGAGGCTCCTCAGAAAGATAAAATCTGAATCTTGTAATCTATTTGAAACAAAAAGAAGAGACTCTCTCTAAATAGCGTTTTTTCATGTATTATTGACTTCGGCCGCCCTTACCTGTGAAGGTAGGGGCGGTTTTCTGTCTATTATGATTTAAGCTTCCTTTGCACATTTTCTCCGTTCCATCCATACAACTGCAATCACTCCTATCAGCAGCAGAATGAAGGCTCCGTAGGCAATACCTTCGGTCACGTGCAAGCTCTGCGGGTCGAAGCGCATCTCGATGGTGTGCTTGCCGGCGGGTACGTACAGGGTACGCAGAATGTAGTCGGCACGACCCAGTTCGGCTTTCTGGCCGTCGATAGTTACCTGCCAGCCGTCGGGATAGTAGATTTCGGAGAAGACGGCTACGGCGTCGCCGCTGTTGTCGGTTTCATACACCAGGCGATTGGGCGTGTAGCTGGTCAGACGGATGGTGGAGAGGCTGTCGCGGTGGCTTTCGACCAAGCCTTTCAGGGCATCTTTGAAGCGGGAGTCTACCACGGCTGTTACGGCAGGATCGGCTGTGTCCAGGGCGTCAATCTCTTCGTTGGCATTGTTCACGTACTGTACCTGGTCGACAAACCACGCGTTGCCGTAGGCGTAGGGGTTCAGGATGGGCACGGTCTGTCCCTGCTGTCCAGAGGGTAGGATGAAGTAGCGGGTGTTCAGCATGTTCAGCACGCGGAACTTCGAGGCGTCTACACTGTCCATCTTGCCGCCTGCACGGGCTATCGCGGAGTAAACAGCCTGCATTTCGGGGGCGATGTGGTGCTCGATCATCTCTTGGTAGCGGCGCAGCTTGGCAGGATGGTAGCCACCCACACTCTTGTGCCAGTAGGAGGTGTTGTTTTCGTTGAAGGTGCTCGTTGTCAGGTTCAGCACGCGGTAGTCCAGGGTTGTGTCCTGCAGGATCAGCTCGTCGGCAGGCGTCTTGCTGAAGGTAGTAGTCTGGATGCTCTTCGACACGAATTGGGCATCGTTCAGGTAGCGTTTGTTTATGCTCCACAGGTCTACCAGGCAGAGGACAGCGATGCCGGCCATGGTGAACGACTGCCGCAGCTTGCCCGTAGTGTAGAGCATGAGCAGCAGCAGGCCGATGGCGATGATGAGAAAGCTGCGCAGGGCATCGGCCTGTACCAGTGCGGCGCGCATTTCACCCAGATTGGCCAGGATGCCGTTCAGCTCGCTGGCGGGTATCATGCCTCCGTCGACGGCCTGTTGCAGCATCTGCGCTTCTTGGGCAGGCACATAGGAACCGCCCGACGAGGGTACGGCATACCACAGGGCCACGCCGGCTGTCAGCAGCAGGCTGATGCCCAGGGCCTTCAGGTTGGCGCGCAGTACGGTGGGCTCTTCCAGTATCTTCTTCAGGGCGAAGACGGCCAGCAGGGGGATGGTGAACTCGGCGATGACGAGGATGGACGACACGGCGCGGAACTTGTTGTACATCGGCACGTAGTCGATGAAGAAGTCGGTCAGCGGCATGAAGTTCTTGCCCCATGACAGCACGATGGAGAACAGCGTGGCGCCGATGAGAGCCCACTTCAGCGGCCCTTTCACGATGAAGCAACCCAGCAGGAAGAGAAACAGCACAAACGCACCCACGTAGACAGGGCCTGCTGTCATGGGCTGGTCGCCGAAGTACTGCGTCAGCTGGCTGTAGAGGCTGCTGTACATCGGGTTGGCTTTCTCCATCGCCGTTTCGCTTTGGCTCAGGGGCACGGAAGCGCCGCCCTTGAAGTTGGGGATAAGCAGCGTCCACGTCTCGCCGATGCCGTAGCTCCACTGCGTGATGTAGTCACGGTCCAGCCCGCTGCTGGCTTGCCTAGCCGCCTCGCCCGTCTGCACCAGTTCGCTTTTGCCGCGCATGGTTTCCTTGCTATAGGTATAGGTGTGGTAGAGGTTCGACAGGTTGGCTGCCACGCCGATGAGGGCTGCCACTACCAGTACGGCGCTGGCCCGGAAGAACTGCGGCAGCGTCTTCTCGCGCCAGGCCTGTTCGAAATAGGCACCCACGATAAAGAGGATGACGAACAGGAAGTAGTAGGACATCTGCACGTGGTTCGACGCGATTTGCAGAGCCACGAACAGTGCTGCTACCAGTCCGCCCGCCAGCAAGCGTCCGCGGTAGGCCAGCACGATGCCCGCCAGCGTGGGTGGAATGTAGGCCAGGGTGACAAACTTCCAGATGTGCCCCGCCGAAATAAGAATGAAGAAATAGGACGAGAAAGCCCACATCACGCCCCCTAAGCCGGCCAGCCAGACGGGGATGCCGAAGGCTCGTAGCAGAATATAGAAGCCCAGCATCAGAATAAACGTCAGGTAGACGTAGTTGGGCAGAAACAGCCGGTAGACTTTCTGAATCCATTGCAGCGGCTGTGCCGAGTCGTACGCAGGCGTTATCTGGTAGGTAGGCATACCGCCGAAGATGGAGTTGGTCCAGCGGGTGCGTTCGCCGGTCTGGTTATAATACTCGGTGGCTTCCTGGCTTGCGCCTACTCCGGCCACGGTGTCGTGTTGGAAAAGCACGCGGTCTTCTACGTCGGCCGGAAAGAAGTAGGCAAACGATATCAGAATGAAGGCCACGATGGCAATCACGTCGGGTAGAATTTTCTTCAGTGTCATAATCTTCTTCTTGATTGATAATCCGTGCAAAGATAACGCATCCCCTCGTATTTTCCACATATCGTGCCGACGTATTTCGCTGAAATGTCGTACTTTTGCCGGAGCGATGAGCCACAAGCCGCGGGCGGCAAGCGATGAGCTGTGGGGCTGAGGCTTGGCTTATGCAAAGAATTGCTTACCCATAAAGACTGTATAGAAACAATGAAAATAGGTATTATCAGCGCAATGGACAGCGAGCACCGCCAGCTGGCGGACCGTCTGTCGGAGAAGAAAGAGAGCGGCGAGGGCCGTTTCCGTTATGTAGAAGGTCTGCTGGGCCAGAACGACGTGATACTGACGCAGTGCGGCATCGGCAAGGTGAACGCCGCTGTAGGAGCGGCCGAACTGATACGTCGCCATCGTCCCGACTGCATTGTCAGCACGGGTGTGGCGGGAGGCATTGATACCTGCCTGCGGGTGGGCGACGTGGTGGCCAGTGACCGTCTGGTGTATCACGACGTCTATTGCGGCAACGACGGAACCAGCTACGGACAAGTGCAGGGCATGCCCTTGTATTACGAAGCCAGCACCCCGCTGCTGCAACACGCCCTGAACCTGAACGACGGCGCCGGACTGGAAAGCCGCATACACGGTGGGCTTATCTGTACGGGCGACCGTTTTGTGGAAGCCGCTGCCGAACTGGCCGACATCAAGAGCCATTTCCCCGAAGGGCTGGCCGTCGACATGGAGTCGGCCGCCATTGCACAGACGTGCTTCGTCTATGGTGTGCCTTTCCTCAGCTTCCGCATCATCAGCGACACGCCGGGCGCACACGACGACAACTTTTCGCAGTATCGTGACTTCTGGGCCACGATGGCCGAGCGTTCGTTCCGCACCACCTGGGCTTTTCTGGAAGGACTTGGTGAGGTGAAACAGCTTTGATTTCCGCCTCCTTCGAGCCGTACAAGTGCGGCTCGCGAGAGACACTTGTGCCGTTCACGAGCCACACTTGCATGGCTCATGAACGACACTTGCGATCCAGAAAATGGTGCAAGCAATGATTGACAACCGTCCCCAAAAGGACTTTACGAAAAGGCAACTTTTTCCAGCGCCAAACGCCCCAATTCATTTTGACGACAACTAGCCCTTATACAACAATTCTTCGATACTTCCTTTACCCCATCATCTCCCTACCGACCAATACGTGAAACACAAAATCCACGCACAAACACGTTTCAACAAAAAGATTTAAGATTCACGTTTCACAGCAACTCGCTACTTATAAAGCACTTACTGTGAAACGTCACGGAGAAGAGTTATAGAGGATGAAGGTTCACATAGTCTCTGGAAAAATACCTAAACAAGATAAGAATTTATCAAAGGAAAAAACACTTCATAAAAGAAATAACATCTTTCCATTCGATTTAAAATAAATATTTTTAAAAGTACTTGCATGATATTCAGAAAAAACATTTAACTTTGCAACATCCAGCTAGCCCGGTGGGGCAGCGGGATGCTTTTTTAGATAAAAAAGAAAGGCGTTTACCAACGTTATATCTTCCGACTTCGAATCTCGCAAATTCAGAACCTTCAGGAGGATAAAGCAACGGAGACGTCCACAGTAGGTGTATTGTCCGAACATTATGCTAAGGCATGGTGTTCTGTATCATAACATCTCGGGCGTGGGCTAGCTGCGTTGCTTATCCTTGAAGGTGGGCAATGCGAGAGCCTGAAGTCGGGATAAGCAAGAGTACAGACTCCCATGCCTTTTTTAATTATTGACCGCCTGATCGGGGGAGGCTGCGGGCAAAAGTAAGAATATGATGAACACACACACTTCTGACTACCGTTTTGCTAATGTTTGCAGCATTCTTCTATCTATCCGCTCCCGGAATAATTTGCGTGCAAAAAAATCATCTATAAGCTTGAAATCATGTACTCGGTACAGTTACAGTTGGCAATCTATGTACTCCAACCTGCCAAGTCCATTCTTTACTACTAAACTATAAGAAACTTTTTTTAACTACCGTTTTTATTTCTCTAATCCAATCCTGAACAAATAAAAACGGTAGTAAGTTCCCATACAAAATTTCTATTATCAACCTCAATTCATATTAAGACATGAAACAACAAGCAAACAAATTGACAGCATGGTTCATTCTTCTGTGCTGTATGGCAGTGTCACTGATAGTGGCATGCACCGAAGACGAAGAGGAAACAACAGGCAGTATTTACGGAATTGTAAACGATGCCTACAGTGGCGACCCGATAGCAGTGGCTCGCGTAACACTGAATCCAAGCGGAAAAAGCACCAATACGGGTAGCGACGGACGTTATGAATTTTTGGATATGGAACCCGGACAATACACTATTCAGATTTCCAAAACCGGCTACAAAACAAACTCCAAGAGTATTTCCGTAGTAGCAGGCAAACAAGCTCCAGGCGATATGCTATTGGAACCCGAAGCTGAAGAAGCAGACATACAAATAGAACCATCGACTCTGAACTTCGGAACCACACAGGATGAACTGTCTGTAACCATTACCAACCGCGGAAACGCTATCACAGAATGGGCACTGAACTTAGGTGAGAATCCATGGCTTTCGGCTTCACCCACATCGGGTAACATCGCTGCCAACAAGACCCAAAGTATCATCTTCCGCGTCGATCGCGACAAACTGTCCGAAACCAAAAACATTAAAGTCAGCCTGTCCGCCTTTGGCAATTCTTACATTATATCGGTATCTTGTTCGCCCAAGAATACCAAATCTGAAATGAGTATATCACCTACCACACTGGACTTCGGTGCCACAGAACAAGAGAAAACAATCAACATCAAAAACACTGGGAATGCCCCTCTGGCATGGAACATCGCTGGCATTTCGGAAGAGTGCATCTCTTTATCGGACATAAAAGGAGAAGTTCAACCTGAAGGTTCGCAAGTTGTCAAGGTGTCATTGGATCGCTCCAAGATGCCTCAAGACCTGAATACCAACTTCATCATTTCCGACGGCATTAAAGAACAATCTGTTACCATAACAGCTACCAAAGCCGTTGCCAAAATGTCTGTATCGCCCCTCGCACTGGACTTTGGCGAAGAATCTACAGAACAAAGTTTCACCATCAGCAACACCGGAACAGCCGAACTGACATGGAGCATCACCGTACCAGAAGGCATGGGCTTAAAGGTATCTGAAACCAACGGAACGACCGCACCTTCAGGCAACAAGCAGATTACCGTCACATTGGACCGTGCAGCAATGCCCGAAAAGCTTGATACTTCAATCGAAGTTTCAGACGGAACAAATAAAGAAACTATCTCTGTAAAAGGTATCAAAGGCAATAATATAGCAGGAACAGTCGTCCCCCAAGGACTCTACGTCTACTACAAGTTTGATGATAACTTTGAAGATGCTACTGAAAACGAAATTCACGGATTTGGAACAGCTTCTCCTTCTTTTGTCGAAGGTATCAGCACCGAAAGCAAAGCTGTAAAGTTCAGCAAGACGAACAATAGTACGTTTGTAGTTTCAAATCCTATTATTGATTCAAAAGAAATGACAATTAGCTTTTGGGGTAAGGATTTCAGTGATGGACATATTTTCCATATGACTTCTTCTTACCAAAACGACCCCATGTGCACTTTAACTATGATTGATGGCCAACTAAAATTTGTAGTAACCCGCCAAAATAATGGGAACTATAATTATAATGCTCAAGCATTTGTACATCCAACCCTGACAGATGGGAAATGGCATCATGTCGTAATACTTTCTGATTTTTGCATCTCACAAAGTTCTGTCATTACCAATACACTCTACGTAGACGGTCAAAAAGTTAACTCTGTAACAGAAAGCACTTTTGCTTGGGCTAGTTCATACGGAAGTGGAACCAATTTCACTATGGGAGGGGATTATGAGTTTGGTTACAATCACTCATTTACCGCCACTAATATGAGTGTAGACAACTTCCGCGTATATGACACTCGCCGACTTTCAGCCAGTGAGATCAAGGAAATTTATGATGCAAAACAATAAAACAATCCTTTTTTCTGCCCCTGACTTTGGTCAGGGGCAGAAAAAAGCTTTTGTTTCTCTCGTATTCTTTCTATATATACCCTACTCTATTAACAACTTGGTTTCAAACAAAAGTAATTCTGTGAACTCTAAATAATTTAAAATGATACACATTGGAAAACTTATCGAAGCCGAGCTTCACCGTCAGGAACATTCTGTCACCTGGTTGGCAAGAAAATTATATTGCGACAGAACCAATGTGTATAATATCTTTAAGCGAACAAGCATAGATACTGAATTGTTATATCGCATTAGCATCATTCTAAAGCACAATTTTTTCAGTTATTATTTCATAGAAATGCAGGAGAAACTTCGTGATTAATCTATCCGTTGTGTTTTTTTCTACAATTTAGTAGAATTTCATTATACAGTTCAATCTACAAGTATACAAAAAATCAGATTATTTTTGTGAAAATTGTTTTTTACTAAACAATAAAGAATAATTGTTAGCATGAATTTTATACTGGCGCATGTTTGGTATGTAAACAAATATCATGCAATATTAGTAAAGGCATTATGCCAATTTCTTGAGTAATCATAATATTACAAATTACTTTTACTGCAGTTACGAACCAAGCAACTATAAACAGCCGCTATATACTGAAAAGAACAATATATATTTTAAAATCTACCATGTATTCAATAAGACCAGCTATTCATAATTTCAAAAAGAATTCTGTTTTAATAAATGATATAACAAATTCAGTCCATAAAGAAGAAATAGAAATATTCAATATTAATACTTTATTTAAAACGTTAATATTTATCAATTAATATAATGACTGATGCTATGATTTTTTTTGCCAATAAAAGTAAGGACATCAACAAAATGTCCGATACACAAAAAACAGCTTTATTTAAGACATTACAAATTTTTTTGTTAGATAAAGGATGGTGGACAACAGAATGGTTAACACAAAATGGAATAACTCCTCCCAGTCTTGAAGATGAGGGAAAAGCCAATTCTGAAAATAACTATAAATTAAAAGAAATCCAAACAGAAGTGGATAAAGTTACTTCTGAATTAGAAGCTAAAAAGCAAGAATTGGTTTTTTTAGAAACAAAATGCAAAGAATTATCCGATAAAGAAAAAGAAATAGTACAAAACATTACTGCAAAAGGAAAAGAATTGCATGAGTTAAACAGCCCAATTCAAATAAATACAAAAGAACTGCAAACAGATTTACAAAATGGAATAAAATTAATTCTGGAAACTTTATCTAACAAAATAAATATAGAAAATCGTGAGTTGATACAAGTATTAGATAAAGTAGAAGACAAATTGATGCGTAAAGAAACTGAACTTCAATATTTCCAAGAAGATTCTCACTTAAAAGCCACTGCTCCATACTTGAAACAATTTATTCATTTAGGAGACATGATACGTAAAGTAATAGATGAGAATCCAGCAACACCAGAAGAATCGGCTTCTTATTTGTTAGAACAATTCAAAAGACTAACCGAAAGTATTGATTTCATTTTAAATGACTTCTCAGTAGAATCATATAGTCACGATAAAGGGAACGACGTTTTTGATCCCCATACCCAGCAAGCTTTTGAATATCCTACTGACGACATTATGCTGGATAAAAAAATACGTCGAACTCTGAATCCTGGTTATGTGTGGACACTACCATACATTCTTAAAGCGAAAGCGAATGGCGAAGCACATCCCGTAAAAGAATATCGCATGATATTCCGGCGTGAACAAGTAGAGTGTTTCAAATATACAGATAAAAAATCAAACTAAAAATATCAGAATATGGATGAATTTTATGGAATAGACTTGGGTACTACTAACTCTTGTATAGCTATTATTGACGAAGATGATACAGTAAAAATCATTACAAATGAATTAGGACAACCTATCACTCCTTCAGTGGTTGCGTATGATGAACAAGGCAACCCATATGTAGGAGCCGCTGCTAAAGCAAATTTAGCTAATGATCCAGATCGAACAGTAGCATTCATTAAGAGAGAAATGTCCAATGACAACTATCAACGAAAAATAGGTAACATCAATATCAATCCAATAGATGTTTCAGCAGAAATCCTAAAAAAAATAGTACATGATGCCAATCAGAAACGAATGGACGAAGAAGGAAAAGATCCTATATATAAAGCTGTTATTACAGTACCTGCATATTTTGGAAATGCAGAACGCACAAGAACGATGGAAGCGGGGAAACGTGCTGGTTTAGATGTAATTACTTTAATGAATGAACCAACTGCTGCTGCTTTGGCATTTGGCATTAAGAACAAACAGAATAGAACCATTTTGGTTTATGATTTAGGTGGAGGAACATTTGATGTCAGTATCATGAAGATACAAAATGGGGTAATGGATACATTGGCAACAAAAGGTAATCATCATTTAGGCGGCGTAGATTGGGATGAAAAGATTGTTGAATATGTTCTGCGAAAAGAGAATTTTGATATAACCTGCAAAGATTTGAAGAAAAATGATATGGCTACCTATGGTTCATTGATCATCGCAGCCGAAGAAGCCAAGAAACTCCTGTCAACTCCCAGTGTTGAGAAGACTACGTTACGATACAATTATAAAGGTATTCACAATACAGAAATCACTCGAAAAGAATTTGAAGAATCTACCAAAGTACTCATGAATTTGACGGAAAAAATTGTTGATGAGGCAATGGAAATGGCTGGTAATCCCAAGATTGATGATGTATTACTTGTTGGAGGATCGTCACGTATGCTTATGGTAAAAAAATTCGTTGATCAGAAATTTGGAGTTAATACACGGCTTTACGATCCGGATTGGGCTGTAGCAAGAGGAGCTGCATTGTATGCAGGCCAAGTAGAGAAAGGATATACTGTAAATGGTATTCAAATGGGAAATGACAAAGGATCTGCATCTTATGGAATTGCATCAACAATAAATGGCGAGGAAAAAATCAGCAATTTAATTCTTTTAAATGATGATATGCGTATAGAGCGAAGCTTCGATCAATTTTCTACATTAGTTGATGGACAACACGGTGTAAGAATAGCTTTGTATGAAAACCGTGCTAATGAAGATATTTGTGAAGTTTATATGGGACAACTTTTGCAAGAAGGTGAAATCAAATGGGGTTATCCTGTGCCCAAAGGCACACCTCTAAAACTGGTTGTAAACAGAGGAGATGATGGTATCATTAAAGTGCATTGTGAAATTGAAGGTAAACAAGCAGATTTTCTTATAAATACAAAAGGAATTGAGTCAAAATAGAAGAGGATGAATACAAACTTTGAAAATGACGTAAAAGAGTGGGAAGTTAAGAGATTGGAGGTGCGTAAAAGCATCTCCAAATATGAAAAGCCTAAAAATTATTTCAACCAATTGGAGGAGATGGCATTCAGTACTTCTTTCAATAAGGAAGAAATGAACCTGTATATTAATCAATTGCAACGATTCACTTCAGCTATGAGTGGAAAAGAGCCAGAATTATGTGCTGATCTGAATTTATTTTTAGAGTACTGCAATATTTTGTATAAAGAACGGGAAAAAATCAAATTGGTGGCGATTAAATATAATTTGGCTCAAGACTTATTAAATTCATCGGGGGATAAATCAAAATCATATACAGGAGAAGGGCGACAAGACTCAAAAGATAGTTATAGAAAGGCATATGAAGAAGCTGCAAAAGAACAACAGAAGAGACGTCAGGAGGAAGCCGAAGAAAGAAAAAGAAGAGAGAAACAATATGAAGAAGAAAAAGAGTTAAAAGAGAAACAACATAGAGAACAAGAGAGGAAAGAAAAAGAATTATTTGAATCGTGGAAAAAGAAGCAAGAAAAAAAGAATAAGAATAAAAAATATCTAATTGTAACGAGCATATTATTGGTTGTATTAGCTGCTACACTTTGGGATTTTTTTTCAAAATATAATAGAAAAAATATATTATACACTTACACAACTAATCTTGCTTTACATTCATCAAAAGAAGCAAACTCAGAAAACGAATATTTAGGAGATATTCCATATGGTACAGCTTTAACTGTATATTCCAATGAAAACGGCTGTGCATATGTGGAAATTAACGGAGAAAAAGGGTACGTTTCTTCCAACTATCTACTTAATGCATATGACTTTCAGTTACTGAACGGTATTTGGGGAAACGAAGAAGTTAAAGAACTAATATCCACAGCCAAGTGTAGGTTAGCCGTACTTGATTTTCTTAAATCAAACAACATGCAAACTGGAAGTTCTGGTTGGCAAATATTTGCTCAATCAAAAGAAATAAAACCGAACAGCGTTCTTCTTTTGAATCTAAATGATGGTTATGATGCTTTTGCTGAGTTAGCTTTTATAATAACGAACAATGAAACAAGACAAAGGAAACTTGCATTATATGCTTTTTCAAAAGACGAGACTCCTATTTTCCGTTATTCAGAAGATGCGCCTACGCAAGGTGATATCAAGTCAATCACCTACAATAAAAGGAATGAGAAATATAAAGTGAGTTATTCCAGTGTAAGACAAACAAGTAGCACTAATGAAGCTATAGAACAAGAGCAAGAGAATTTGAATGAGATTTCTTCAAACGAATCTTCTCCCAATATGGTAAGTATTCTTTCAGTCGATTTTGCGAATGTGAATTTCGTTAATAAAATATTGACTGATTATGGACAGCCACTATATTCTGATATGGAATATTTACGTCCTAAAATCCATTATAAAAAGAAACTGGATAAAGAAGAGAACTTTAAATTTCAAATTAAGATTATACATCCCGACAATAGATTGGAAAGTAATAGAATTTCCCCCACGGGATATACTTTTGAACAAGAAGTAAAACTAGCAGAAAAAGAAGGATATCTGGAATTGAAAAGTTGGGGAAGTTCAAATGGAGATTTCTATAAAGCTGGTAGTTATCGCTATGAAATCTGGTGTAATGATCAAGAATTACATTCAAGTATCGTTAAAATTCAAGAAACAAAAATAACTGATAAATCAGGCAAACTTATTACTACTGCTTCAGATTATAAAGTTTATGACAATGCAGAAGTAATGCCTGAGTTCCCGGATGGCGGTTATGAAGGTATGAAAAAATATTTGCGCGAAAAAGTGCAGCATTCCAGAGCCTCTAAAAATGGTCAAAAGGGACATGTACTTGTAGAATGCATTATAGAAGCAGATGGGAGTATAAGCAATGTTAAGGCTTCCAAAGGTGTCTATCATGCTTTGAACGAGGATGCAGTACGTATTGTAATGGGAATGCCTAAATGGAAACCTGGGAAAATTGGTAATAAAGCTGTACGAGTAAAATATACTATCTCTGTAAGCTTTTAATAGTCTTGACAATTAAGGATAGTCGTTTTATTCTAATATACATATTTTGTCATAAGGAAATAATTATGAAAAGATACATTTGGACTTTTATTTTATGTTTTTTCTGCTTAATTGTGTCAGCTCAAACAAGATATGAAGTGACAGCTAACACCTTCTTGAACATACGTAGCTATGCTTCAACCGACGCTCCCGTATTGGGAACCATTAACAAAGGAGGAGAAGTAGATGTTTATGAAATCGCTGATGGCTGGGCAAAAATTGCTTATGACGGAGGTTACGCATACGTTAGTTCCGAATACCTGAAAAAGTCGGAAAGTAATCCTATGTCTAACCCCGAAAGCAAATCTTTTGGCATCTCGATATTCATGCTAGACATAGGTAATGTAAAGTGGATGGTTTTTCTAATACTTGGGCTCTCTGTTGGACTCTTCACAATCCGGAAATATCGAGAAGAAGAATTTATAGGCGACAAATTACTGATAACAAATTGGATTCTATTTTTAGCAGTCTGTATCATTGAACTCATCTATATGTCTGCAATGGGTGATAATGCCATTTGGTTCTGCAAACCAGAAAAAGTCGGTTGGCTATGGACGATTATCAGCTTCTTTCTTTTTGGCGGTATCGTTTATAATCAAATAAATTGTTTCTTAGATGCACTGGCAGATGTAAAAAAGAATAGTGGAGGAGATTTCGATGCCCGATTGGGTATATATTCTTGGGCTGGTTTTGCCATTAGCGGAATTATCAGCGGAATATTCTTTCCAGTAGCACTTCCCTTTATTTATACAGCTTTTATTATATGTCAGATTATTCAAATTGTACTAATTTTTAAAGGAATCGTACCTTACGGAGGTTGGAGATATGCCTTCCTATCCTTCGCCATTTATCTGTTGGGATCTTTTGCCACTATAGCAATTACCATCCAATTCGTTGTCTTACTTCTTCTCGTCATAATAGCCGGCTTTCTTTTGAAAGCTTTTGCCAACAGCGGCAATTCTTCAAGAGGTTGTTGCCGCAGTTGCAGGTATTCCAGTGGGAACTATTGTAATCACTTTCATAACTATATTGATGATCCAGATGGTACAACCTGTCGATATTATGATTATTAACTAAATATCGTATAAATCATGAAAAAAAATCACCCCCTCCCCCTATTAGCAGCCACCTTCCTGCTGCTTTGTCTATCAAGCTGTGAAAATAAAAAGGTATATTCACCTGTCACGGCATTTACTTATTGCGACGATGCTTATATGAGCATCCATACTGAAGATAAACTTTCGTTTGCGCGTTGCTTTATGGACTTTGTGCAATATCCTGACGATTGGACTAAATTGGGTTTGAAAGGGAAAGTAAAAACTATCCATTCGGACGAGAAGGGACTGGTTACCGGATTGGAATTTGATGAATTCGGCCATGTAATCATGCAAGGCAGAGTTTTGGGAGGAAGATATGGCGACGCGCTCGAATTTGAATATCAGGACGGCAGACTGCAAAAGGCAATAAACCGTAGAGCCCGCTCACTGCAAACCTTTCTGTACAATGAAGCCAACCAGTTGACAACTAGCAAATCGGAACAATACGAAAAACAGTATACGTATTATGAGAATGGCATGCTGAAAAATGTATCCATAGTCAAGACTAACGACCGGGACGGGATACTGAATATGGATTGCGATGAAACAGGACGTGTACTGGCTTTGCGTATGTGGGCAACACACCCGATAGTCAGCACATTAGTTGAAACGGATTTTACTTACGAATACAATTCCGATGGACTATGCAACGTAAAACATGGAAAGGCATTTATTGAAGAACGAGGTATTCATATCGGCAAAGATTATTACTATATCACCGATTCACTGTTCACCACCAGTCGATACACTTACAACGACAAGCATGACATCGTGAAGTGGGAAGAAGAGTATTCTACCAGTAAGAAAGAAATCAGTGGTAGCTTTACCGTAGAATTTTCTTATGAATATGATGAACAAGGCAACTGGACCAGCCGTATAGCCACTCCCTCGTCGGAAGATGTACTCAAACTGCTGTATCAGAAAAATTCATTCGTAATGGAAAACGGTAAGCCTGCCTCCAAACTGGAACGGAACATCGAGTATTATTCTGAAGAAGACATCAAAATGGCCCAAGAACTGGCGGAACGGAAAACACAGAACAAAGAAGAAGCTATGACTGCCCGCTCTTTGTTCCAACTTAGCGGAGCTGTGAAAAACGTAACAATCACTCAAACATCGGATGAAGGAAATACGATGGCAGATATGGACTGCTTCCGTACAGGCATTATCAAAGCTACTTTTGATGAAAAAGGAATGTTGGAAGCCATTTCTTGCTCTATAGGTCCGGTAGATTATCGCTTTACATCCAAAGATGGAAAATACATATGCGATGCCAAAGAGACAACCTGGCAATATCCTTCGTATTTCAGATATGACATCCAAGGAAATGAATTCCGTATCCTTGCTTGTCTGGACACTAAAGACGGGAATAAAGGAGATTCTGAAGTGGAAGTGTTTAAGATGGAGTATGATGATGAAAACGGACGTATAATCAGTACTTCGGATATGCTTGCAGGTGAATTAATGGGCTATGCAGGAGGTAACCAGCTGAACTCCACTTACCATTACAAAGGTTTTTCACGCACGCCTTCATCCATATCGGTAAGCATGCCTTTCGGTGGTGATGAATTTTTCTTTGAGTTCCAACCTGTATATGGTGATGTAGATGAACATGGAAATTGGCAGAGTGCTCAGTTTATGAATGAAGGTAAAGTGATGTATAAACAGAAAAGAGAAATCACTTATTATTAATAAGGCATAAGTATTCATACCCAGTAGTATGATAGCAAAGCTATAGCCTAATTTACAATCGCCCACTGATCTAGAAATTATTCCCCAGTTAGCCTCCATCTTCCGGCCAACTGGGGAATAATTTTTTCCTAACTGGAGAAAAAATGATTGCCTGCGACGACTACTTCTCGATACGGATGCGCGCATCCACCGCAATCACATTCTTTTCGGTAGCCAGCAAAGGATTGATGTCCATTTCTTTGATCTCCGTAGCAAAGCGAAGGAGGGTGGAGAGGCGGACAATAATTTCGGCAAACTTGTCTTCGTTGACGCCCTTCTGGCCACGTGTACCCTTGATTATCTTATAAGCACGGAGGGAGTGGATCATGGAGTAAGCTTCTTCGTAGGACAACGGAGCGAGACCCGATGAAACATCTTTCAGCACTTCGACAAAGATGCCGCCTAAACCGCACAGCACGACGTGGCCAAACTTCTCCTCGTACTTGGCACCGATGAATAGTTCCGTACCCTTCAGCATGGGCTGCACCATAACGGCGGTCACTTCGGGCAGCTGCATCATACGGTCGAACTCCAGCGCCAGGTGCTGCTCGGTCTTGATGTTGAGCACCACGCCACCTACATCGGACTTATGAACAGGGCCTACCACCTTCGCCACAACAGGGAACCCTGCACGGCGGGCAAAAGCCAGTACTTCTTCTTTCTTGGGCGACACAAACTCGTCGACCAACGGTATGCCTGCCGAATGGAGCAAGGCTTGTACCTGATTGGGGGCGATGTAGCCGTCGGTATCGATAGAATCGATGATGCGGCGGATGCGGGGCACGTCGACGCCAAACAATTCGATTTCGTTGGCAGCTGGACGCGGAGCATTCATGATGCGGGTCAGGGCAGTGCCCAGTGTCACCTCGTCGGCAAAGTTCACGTGGCCTTTCTTCAGGAAGTCGGCCACCTCGGCTCCGGCCGTATTGATGGAAGGCAGAATGGGGAAAATCGGTTTACGGCAGGTCTGCATGGCTTCGTGCAGCACGTCGTACATCTCGAACATTGTCACCAGACCCGGCGTACCGAAGATAGCCATCACGGCGTCGATGTTGTCGAACTTGTTTTCGCAATAGTCCAGACAAAGTTTCAGGTGCTGGGGCGTACCGGTAGCCAGGATGTCGATGGGATTGCCCACCGCCGCACCGGGATAGAGTTGCGCTTTCAGTTCCTCGGCCAGGGGACCTTCGAGCTTCGGCACGTTCAGTCCACCCTTACTCAGAGCATCGGTCAGCATCACACCCGGACCTCCGGCATGGGTGATGATGGCAAAGTTCTTTCCACGGAGTTCGGGCAGGGTAAAGATACAGCCTACGGTGGTCAGCTCCTCGCGCGAATAGCAGCGCACGATGCCTGCCTTACGGAAAAGAGCTTCGACAGCCGAATCGCTGCTGGCAATGGCCCCCGTGTGCGAACTGGCCGCACGGCTTCCACTCTCGCTGCTTCCGGCCTTGATGGCAGCTATCTTGCAACCCTTCTTGATGAGCGAAGAGGCGTGGAAAAGCAGACGGTCGGGGTCGCCTATGCTTTCGATATAGAGCAGCTTGATGTGTGAGTCACGGTCGGGGTCGAAATGCTCGTCCATGTATTGCAACACGTCTTCCACTCCAATTTGCTTGGCATTACCCACCGACCATACGGAATTAAATTGCAAGCCTTTAGTCACGGCACTTTCCAGAATGAAGACAGCCGTGGCACCCGAACTGGAGATGAGGTCCACACCCTGTGGATGCAGCTGCGGAATAGGCTGGCTGAAGACACTGTGATGCCATGCGTTCATGTAGCCGATACAATTGGGGCCAATAAGGGAGGCACCGTATTGGTTCACCGTAGCCAGTATGCGGTCTTCGAGCAAGGCTCCTTCGTGCGTCTCCTCACCGAAGCCCGCCGACAGAATGATGAATGCCCTGACCTGTTTCTCGGCAGCCAGCACATCGACAGCGTCGGGACACATCGCGGCAGGAATAGCCAGTATGGCAAGGTCGGTATCGGGAATGTCCTTTACGTCGGCATAGGCCTTGACACCCTGTACTTCGGTCTCTTTCGGATTGACGGCACGCAGTTCGCCGGCGTAACCGCCGCTGATCAGGTTTCTCAGGATAGCTCCTCCCGGCTTGTGTACGTTGTTCGAAGCGCCCACCACGACGATGCTGGCGGGATGCAGTAATTGGGTTGTAATCATAGTTGCTCGATTAATACGTTTATGTTGTACAAATATACTCTTTTTATGCAAAGGAACAATAGAAGCAGATACGGAAAATCCGCATAAAGCACATCAAACATAAGGGAAAGGAATAACCGGATATGGTAAAAGCATACAACTATGTAGCAGGAAGAATGCTCCCATCCTTTAGACAGCTTACATCTCGCGGCGCGAAACGTACATCCCGCGTGCTGAGATATGCATCCCGACTGCCGAGATGTGCATCCCGGCCCGCGAGATGAAACGAAAGTAAAGAGAAAGATGATAGAAAGGTAGGGAAGAGAGGGGAAAAGGAGTAATGAGGGGCATGACAAAGACAGGCCTTATCCAGGCACACCAAAGGACTGAAAAAGAAAAGGAGCACAGAAGTACGCCGGTCATTGAACACCCGTTTCGTACTCTGTGCCCCTCTCTATCTGGAAAACGGTCAAGAAAATACAACCGTTATTGCAGCACCGTCCCGTCTGCCTGCACCTTTACATATACATCCTGTTCGCCTTTCTCCAGTTCGATCAGGTAGTAGTCGCCGGCAGGAGTCTGCACGTAGTCGGCATCGTCCATCACGAAACCGGCATGGGCGGCCAGGGCTGCGTCTTTTACAACCTGCGGAACATCGGTCAAACGTATGTCCCACGAAGTGGAAACCCACTCACCGGCAGTAGTGAAGCGTACTTCTTTCGCCGTGCGGTCGTGAATGATGTCTACCTCTACCCAGTTGGCCTCGTAGTCAGTCTCTACAATGCTGGCACCGGGATAGTTCTTTTCGATAAAGGTACGCATGGCATCTGTCAGGTCGGAAGGCAAGTAGCTGCCGGCGCCACCGTCCGTATCGGGCACTTCCTTTACGAGAATACCGTCAACGTTGTAGTGCAGGTCCATTTCCTGATTGCCCGACTCTACTTCAATCACGTAGACTGTCTCCATCGCTCTGCGTTCTACCATGTCCACGTCTTCTACCTTCCACTGGGCGTACTGGCTGCTTTGGAAAGCGTTTCTCACCGCAGCAGGCAGTGCATCGTAAGGCAGGTCGGTCTCGGTCATCTGCCAGATGCCGTCGGGAGTAAACCAGGCATCGGCCTCGTACCGGTCATTATAGAATTCGGCTACGTAATGGGCACCTTCCGTCTCCCACTTCACCACCTGTGTATTAGGATATTTCTCGGCAAAGGCATTTTGCAATTCGGCCGATACGGCAATACCTTTGTCATCATCGTCGTCACAACTTTGCAAGTTCAGACTCAACAGGCCAGCTGCCAGCAACATAAAAAACATCTTCAGTTTCATAATCATTTCCTTTCTTTTTTAGTTAATCATACTCATTTGTTTGCTGCAAAGATGAGGGCTAAATCTGGAAAGATTCTGGAAGTATATACCAAATTGGCAGAAAACCGCTATCTTTGCACATATTTATTTCCAAAAGCGTTCATAACAAAAGAGATACATACAGATATGGAAAAGAAATTCAAACGTACTACCGTGACATCGGCACTGCCCTATGCCAACGGACCTGTTCATATCGGACACCTAGCCGGCGTCTATGTACCGGCCGACATCTACGTCCGCTACCTGCGACTCAAGAAGGAAGACGTCATCTTTATCGGCGGAAGCGACGAGCACGGAGTGCCCATCACCATCCGCGCCAAGAAGGAAGGCTGCACACCGCAGGACATCGTCGACCGTTATCACACCCTGATACGCGATTCGTTCAAGGAGTTCGGCATCTCGTTCGACGTCTACGGACGTACCTCTTCGGAAGTGCACCACAAGACTGCTTCCGACTTCTTCCGCAAGCTCTATGACAAGGGCGAATTCATCGAAAAGACCTCCATGCAATATTATGATGAGGAAGCCAAGACTTTCCTGGCCGACCGCTACATCACCGGCGAGTGCCCCCGTTGCCATGCCGAAGGTGCCTATGGCGACCAGTGCGAGAAGTGCGGCTCGACACTGAGCCCCACCGAGCTCATCAACCCCAAGAGTGCCATCAGCGGCAGCGCGCCTGTCATGAAGGAAACCAAGCACTGGTACCTCCCGCTGGACAAGCATGAAGGCTGGTTGCGCCAATGGATTCTCGAAGACCACAAGGAATGGCGTCCCAACGTCTACGGTCAGTGCAAGTCGTGGCTCGACATGGGATTGCAGCCGCGTGCCGTGAGCCGCGACCTTGACTGGGGTATCCCCGTGCCCGTAGAAGGTGCCGAGGGCAAAGTGCTCTACGTATGGTTCGACGCTCCCATCGGCTACATCAGCAACACCAAGGAACTGTTGCCCGACTCGTGGGAGAAGTGGTGGAAAGACCCCGAAACACGCCTCGTCCACTTCATCGGCAAGGACAACATCGTATTCCACTGCATTGTCTTCCCTGCCATGCTGAAGGCCGAAGGTTCATACATTCTGCCTGACAATGTGCCCTCGAACGAATTCCTCAACCTCGAAGGCGACAAGATATCCACTTCGCGTAACTGGGCCGTTTGGTTGCACGAATATCTGCAGGACTTCCCCGGCAAACAGGACGTACTGCGCTACGTGCTCACCGCCAACGCTCCCGAAACGAAGGACAACGACTTCACCTGGAAAGACTTCCAGGCACGCAACAACAACGAACTGGTAGCTGTCTATGGCAACTTCGTGAACCGTGCCCTGCAACTTACCAAGAAATACTTCGACGGCATAGTGCCCGCCTGTGGCGAACTGACCGACTACGACCGCGAAACACTGAAGGAATTTGCCGACGTGAAGACCGAAGTAGAGAAACTGCTCGACGTATTCAAGTTCCGCGATGCACAGAAGGAAGCCATGAACCTGGCCCGCATCGGCAACAAGTACCTGGCCGACACCGAACCGTGGAAGCTGGCAAAGACCGATATGAACCGCGTACAGACCATCCTGCACATCGCTCTGCAACTGACAGCCAACCTGGCCATTGCCTTCGAACCCTTCCTGCCCTTCAGCAGCGAACGCCTGCGCCACATGCTGAACATGGAAAGCTTCGACTGGGCCAACCTGGGACGCACCGACCTGCTGCCCGCCGGACATCAGCTGGGCACACCCGAACTGCTGTTCGAGAAGATTGACGACGAAGCCATCCAGGCACAGGTAGACAAGCTGCTGGCTACGAAGAAAGCCAACGAGGCAGCCAACTACAAGGCTAACCCCGTGAAGCCCGTCATCTCGTTCGAAGAGTTCGAGAAGCTCGATATCCGTGTAGGTACCGTACTCGAATGTTCGGCCGTACCCAAGATGAAGAAGCTGCTCCAGTTCAAGATTGCCGACGGCCTGGAGAACCGCACCATCGTAAGCGGCATCGCCCAACACTACAAACCCGAAGAGTTGGTAGGTAAACAAGTATTGTTCATCGCCAATCTGGCTCCGCGCCAGTTCAAGAACGGCCTCGTCAGCGAAGGTATGATTCTCTCTGCCGAGAACTACGACGGTTCTCTGGCCGTTACTTCCGTACTGCGCGAGGTTAAGCCGGGAAGCGAAGTGAAATAAAGGAATAAGCAGACAAGTTGACAAGGACTTCATGCCTTTGTCAACTTGTTCCTTGTCAACTACAAAAGATTCTTCACCTATCATGTCCTTTACGATTGAAGACATACAACAACTGATATCAGCCGAAGAGTCCGACTCGCTGGAATTTAAAGAAACAACCGGGCAACTGAATCGGGGAATGGAAACTGGATGTGCCTTTCTAAACTCAGAGGGGGGAGGATATCTTCTGTTTGGCGTGACAGACAAGGGTATCATACGCGGACAAGAAGTGACGGACAGTACCCGACGGGATATTGCAACAGCCATCCGGAAATTTGAACCAGCCTATACTCCTCACATACAATACGTCTCGTTGCCTTCCTCTTCGCGCCAGGTCATCGTAATCCATTTTATAGACCAACTTGGCCGAAAGCCCTATTTATTCGACGGAAAACCATATCGGAGGATTGAAAGTTGCACATCCGTCATGCCCCAACCTCTGTATCATGATTTGCTCCAACGGCGAATTCCCCGCCCCGACTGGAGTGCCCAAATCGTAGATAATGCCACTATCGATGACCTCGATCCGCTGGCCATCCGGAAAGCCAGGGAACTGTATGCCTCCAAGCACAAGGAAAAGGTGCAGGAAGCAGAAAGCTGGGACGACATGACTTTCCTGAACAAAGCCAAAATAACTGTCAAGGAAAAGATTACCCATGCCGCCATTGTTCTGTTAGGCAAGGAAGAAAGTGGTGCCCTTCTTTCGCCTGCCGTCGCACAGATACGCTGGATTCTGAAAGATTCGCAGGGGAATGAACGTGATTACGAAATAAGGGGATGCCCCTTTATCCTGAATGCGGAAGCAATTTTCAAGAAAATAAGGAATCTGAAATACAGATACATCAATCCGGAGTTTCGAACGTTGTTTCCCGAGGAAGTCGATACGTACGAACCCTATGTCATACGTGAAGCGCTCAATAATGCCATTGCACATCAGGATTATACGTTGGGAGGACAAATCAATGTGGTAGAATACGAAGATAAATTAGTCTTTTCCAATAAAGGTAGCTTCATTCCGCAAAGCATCAGCAATGTGCTCGAAAATGATGCTCCCGAAGAAGTTTATCGCAATGCCTTTCTGGCAAGAGCCATGGTAGATTTGCGAATGGTCGACACAATTGGCAGTGGCATTCGGAAAATGTTCAACTTCCAGCGCCAGCGATTATTCCCTTTACCCGACTATAATCTGCAAAACAACCACGTACAGGTGACCATTATCGGAAAAATTATCAATATGGAATATGCCAACATACTGGCCAACCACAAAAAACTGACGCTGATGGAAGTGGAAGCATTAAACAGGGTTCAACTGGGGCATCCGGTAAGTGACAAAGAAATAGCCTGGCTACGCAAAAAACGGCTAATCGAAGGAAGAAAGCCGAATCTGCTCATTGCCAAACATGTGGCACAACAGTTGAACCAAAAAACCGATTATTCCAACAATAAGGGATTTGAAGACAGTTACTATTGCGACCTCATATTAAAAGCACTGGCCGAACATCATTCCTTGAGCAAGCAGGAAATAACCAAACTATTGTGGAAAAAGTTGCCTGATATACTCAATGAAGATCAGAAACGCTCCAAGATTGGCAATCTGCTAACCAAGCTAAGGAAACAAGACAAGATTGTGAATCGTTCAAGAGGCATACATTCCGAATGGTACTTAAAAGAGTGAGCAATTTAAGAGCAATTTAAGAGCAATTTAAGAGCAATTTAAGAGCAATTTAAGAGCAACGAACCTATTAAGCTTTTGACATACAAGTAAATAAGAGAGAAATACATCTGCAGAAAACAAAATGAAAGAATCTTCATTGAAAGAGAAAACCGCCCGCGGCCTGTTCTGGGGAGGATTCAGCAACGGCATACAACAGCTGCTGAATCTTGTCTTCGGAATCTTTCTGGCACGCCTGCTCGACCGTTCCGACTACGGTATGGTGGGGCTGCTTACGGTCTTTTCGGCCGTTGCCTCTGCCTTGCAGGAAGGAGGATTCATCTCGGCACTGACCAACAAGAAGCAGGCCGAACACCGCGACTATAATGCAGTCTTCTGGTTCAGTACGCTATGCAGCATTACATTCTACCTCATTCTGTTCTTTGCCGCGCCGCTGATTGCTGATTTCTACCGGATTCCCGAACTTGTTCCCCTGTCGCGTCTGTTGTTTCTGGGGTTTGTCATTTCCAGCCTGAGCATTGCGCCACGGGCTTATCTGTTCAAGCATCTCAAGATTAAGGAAACCACCATCATCTCCATTTCCGCTCTATGCGTGTCGGGCGTTGTGGGCATTACGCTGGCTGCCAACGGATTCGCCTACTGGGGTCTGGCTGTTCAGTCGCTGTCATTCGTCAGCGTGGTCACACTTCTCAACTTCTACTTTGCCCGCTGGCGCCCCAGCCTGCGCATCGACCTGCGCCCCATCCGCAGCATGATAGGTTTCAGCAGCAAGCTGATTGTGACCAACATCGTCAACATCGTCAACAACAACCTGTTCTCGATGATACTGGGTAAGTTCTACTCTGCCCACGAAGTCGGCGACTTTACGCAAGCCAACAAATGGAACGGCATGGGTCATACGCTCATCACCAACATGATAAACGGCATCGCCCAACCCGTCTTTACCAGCATCTCCGACGACCGCGAACGTCAACTGGCCGTGTTCCGCAAGTTGCTGCGCTTTACGGCATTCATCTCTTTCCCCGCCATGTTCGGACTCAGCCTGATAGCCCGTGAACTGGTTGTCATCACCATCACCGAGAAGTGGCTGTCCAGTGCCTACATCCTGCAACTGCTCTGCATTTGGGGAGCGTTCATACCCATTAGCAGCCTGTTCTCCAACTTAGTCATCAGCCGGGGACATTCGTCCGTATACATGTGGAACACCATCGGCATCTGCCTGCTGCAACTACTCACCGCCTGCGCCCTGTACCCCTTTGGCATGCAATGGATGCTGCGTGCCTTTGTGGCCATCAACATCGGCTGGCTCTTCGTATGGTTCCGTTTCGTCCACCTCGAAATCGGCCTTATGCTGAAAGACATGCTGAAAGACATCGCGCCCTATCTGGGTCTTTCGGCCCTGCTGACCATCGGTACGCACTACCTGACTCGCAACATCGAAAACCTCTACCTGTCCATGGGGACGAAGATAGTCACCGTAGCCGCACTGTATGCCCTGATTCTGTGGCGGCTGAAGTCCGTCATCTTCAAGGAAAGCATTCAATTCCTCTTAAAGAAAAAGATCGTATGAGCCGCATAGCCTATATTCTTTCCGCCTACAAAGACGCGCCCCACCTGGCACGCTTAATAGCCGCACTGGACGACAATGCCGACTTCTATGTCCACATCGACCGCAAAGCCGACGACCGCCCCTTCCGGCAACTGTTAGAAGGAAAAGTCACCTTCGTCCCCTCGCACTGGGTGAGCTGGGGTGGCTGGGAACAGGTGGAATACCAGAAGGAACTGCTGGCCGCCGTCATCCGCAGCGGGGTGGACTACGGCCGCGTGGTATGCCTGAGCGGACAGGACTATCCGCTGTGGAGCAATGCGGAGATTCACCGCTACTTCGACGAACATGCCGACGCGGAATTTATCATGGGCATGAACCTGTCGCAATGCCACGTTGCCTATCAGCGGAACAAAATAGTCTGTTACCACTTCTTCCGCGACCTGAAGTGGAAGAGCCAGTGGTGGAAAAACAAGTTCATCGTCGCCTCGCGCCACCTGATGAAGCTGCTCCCCATCCGCAAACCGCCCTATACCTATATAAAAGGAAAGAAAGCGGAAGTCTATTTCGGTTCCGACTATTGGGCACTGACCCTTCCCTGCGCACGCTATGTATATGAACGGCTCTGCACCGAGAAGCAACTGGTAAGCTACTTCCGCACCAGCTTCGTACCCAGCGAACTGTGCATCCAGACCCTCGTCTTCAACTCCCCGTTCGGGGCACACGCCCTGCTGCACCGGGGAGACTATCCCGGCCTGTCAGGTCTGACCCCGCTGCACTACATCGAATACGGCAAAGCCATCAAGGCACTGACCGCCGACGACCTGCCGAAGCTGACTCAATCGGGCAAGATGTTCTGCCGGAAAGTGATAAGCGGCACTTCCGACGCACTGGCGCAAGCCATCGACAACCTCCGTCTTTCACCTCAAAACCCAAGCTCATGCACATACTGATTCTTCCCATGTACTATCCCGAGCCGGGAGCTCCCGCTCATCGCGGATACATGTTTCACGAACAGGCCATGCAGATAGCCCGTGCCGGATGCCGCGTCGGGCTGGTCTATACCGAACAGCGGCTGCGCAAGGACTTCACCTGGAAGCGGTTCTGCCACGAAAGCCACTTCCAGATTACCCGTGAAGACAACGGCACGTTCGTCACCCTGCGCCTTCATGCCTGGAATCCCAAACTGTCTACCCGCATCGGAGGACTGATATGGGCCAACCTGACCCTGCTGGCCGTACGCAACTACATCCGCCACTATGGAAAGCCCGACTTGATACATGCCCACTTCGGCACCTGGGCCGGCTATGCCGCCCGTCTGGCCTGCCGCCGCTACGGCATTCCCTACGTGGTCACCGAGCACGCTTCGTCCATCAACCACGGGCACGTGACGCCTACCCAGGCCGCCACGTTGCGCACTGCCTACAGCCAGGCTCGCAAGGTGATCTGTGTAGGTTCATTGCTCCGGAAGAACCTGACGCCTTACCTGGTCCGCCCCGACCAGGCCACCGTGATTCCCAACTTTGTAGACATCTCCACCTTCCGCCCCGGCGACCGCCATACGGACAAGGAACGCAGCTTTACCTTTGTCAGCGTGGGCAACCTGAATCCGCGGAAAGGATTTGCCGAACTGATTGAAGCCTTCCACCGCAGCTTCGGCCAGATGCCGCACGTGTCGCTCGTCATTGCCGGCGACGGCGAGGAGCAGCCTCATCTGCAAGCCCTGATTCAACAACTGCACCTGGAGCGGCAAGTTACCCTGACAGGGCGGTTGCCCCGCGAAGAAGTGGCCCGCCTGCTGGCCCGCTGCGATGCTTTTGTACTGGCTTCGCACGCCGAAACCTTCGGCATTGTGTTCATCGAAGCCATGGCCACCGGAATGCCTGCCATCGGCACCGTCTGTGGCGGTCCGGAGGACATCATTACGCCCGAAAGCGGTTACCTGATACCGCCCGGCGACGTCGGACTGCTGGCCGAGAAGATGAAACTGCTGTACGACCGCTACGAGACCTTCGATCAGGCTGCCATCCGCCGTTCCATTGCCGAACGCTTCGACTTCGGCCTGGCTGGACAGAAGCTAAAGGCCGTCTATGAAGCAGCTCTGCAGACCGCACCGCAAGCCTCTGCCTCGGACAAATCCGGACAGGCCTGACGAGAACCACCAGCAGACAAACACCCCATCAACCCCAACACCGAAACGAACAGAAAGAAGAAATGAAGATAGTCGTCATCGATTGCTCCGTCTCCGGTCACCGCGAGACTTACTATAAAGAATTTACCCTTGCCTGGGCCAGTCTGGGACACGATGTCCTGCTGTGCGCCCCACGGGCATCGGGTACCGAACAAGCAGCCACCTTCGTGCCCATCGACACCCGTCCGCTACGTCCGCTGCCCGTCGGCCAACCCATCCGCAAGAAACTGACGGTGCTGCACAACGCCTGCATCCGTCTGCAAAACCTGTCCGCCATCAACAGGCAAATCGGCGATTTCCATCCCGACCTGGTTTACTTTCCCTGCTTGGACGACCTGCTGCCCACGCTGGGGCCTCTCGCCCTGTTCGACCGTCTGATGCCCTATCCGTGGAGCGGGCTGCTGGTACAGTCCATGCTGCCTGCCTACCGTCCGGGACAGCCCGACGTCCGTCCCTACCTGCGCAGCCGTCATTGCCGGGGAATAGGTGTGCTGAACGAGTTCTCCACAGACAGTCTGAAGACGTTCCAGCCCCGCATCGACTGCCTGCCCGACTTTGCCGACCTGTCGCAACCCGACGAGAGTTATCCCCTGCTGCACACGCTACGCGAACGGGCCGCCGGACGGAAAATCGTTTCGCTGACAGGTTCCATCGGCACCCGCAAGGGCATCGACCTGCTACTGAACGTCATTTCCACCCTGCCCGCGGACGAATACTTCTTCCTGATGGCAGGAAAGTCGTGGCTGACCGAAGAGCAGACCCGCCGGGTCAAGGCCTTCGAAGCCGCCCACGCCAACTGCCTGTTTGCCTTGGAACGCATTCCTGACGAAGCCTGCTTCAATGCCCTGATAGCTGCCAGCGACGTAGTCTTTGCCGCTTACCGCCACTTCAGCGGCAGCAGCAACCTGCTGACCAAGGCCGCTGCTTTCGGCCGTCCCATCGTGGTAAGCAGCGGACAGTGCATGGGGCGGCGGGTAGAGCACTACGGCACAGGCATTGCCATTGCCGAGAACGATACCCAGGCCTGCCGCGAAGCCATCGTCCGCCTCTGCCGCGACGGTGTGCCCCGCCCCGAAGGACCGGCCGCCTACGCCGCACAGCACAGCCTGCAACGTCTGGTCCACATTCTGAAAAGCTATACCTGAACCCTTCACCATTCACCATTAACCATTTATCATTAACCATCATGAAAGTACTATTCACCTTCGGCGGAATGCCCCACTACCTGAACGCCATGCTGGAGAAACTCCAGACCAAGGGAGCCGACATCACCGTCGTCAGCCCCCAGAAAGGAAATGCCACCATCGGCAAAGGCGTCAAGATGGTGGAAGAGGGTGCTTACCGCCACCTCAATACACAGGAAAAGAAGATGTATTACGGCAAAAGCGGATTCCCTGCCCTACCCGGCATCATTGCCGACGAACGCCCCGACATCGTTGTGCTGGGCTGGCCCTACTTTCTGCAGGTCTTCTTCCAGCCATCGCTGCGCCGTGCCCTGAAGCGTTGTGGCGCCCGGTTGGTGATTCGCGAGATTCCCTTCCAGACACCGCCCTACGGACAGATACGCGATTACTTCCGCCAACACCCCATGTACGACGAAGGCATGCGCCTGCTCAGCACGGGCAAGGCTTTCTACCTGCGCCAGTGGCTGACGGCTTGCGTCCGCAAGTACTGCTATGCCCGCGTGGCAGGTACCCTCAACTACTCCACGGCGGCCTACGACATCCTGCCTTCGTACGGCGTGAAGCGCGAACAGATTCACGTCACCTATAACTCGACAGACACCGAAGCCCTGTGGCGCGAGAAGGCTGCCGTACTGGCTGCCCCCGCCCTGTTGCCACCGTCGGAAAGGCGGCTGCTCCACATCGGGCGGTTGGTAAAATGGAAACGGGTGGACCTGCTCATCGAAGCCTTCGCCCGGACGCTGACCCAATATCCCGACGCCGAGCTGGTCATTGTGGGCAACGGTCCCGAACTGGACAACCTGAAGAAGCAAGCCGCCTCCTTAGGCTTGCCCCTCCGCAGCAAGGAAGAGAACGGGGTTGACGGGCGTGGCTGCGTGCGCTTCATCGGCGCCGTTTACGACCCGAAGGAACTGGGAGCTTACATGAACGAGGCAACCGTCTACGTGCTGGCCGGCATGGGCGGACTGTCTATCAACGACGCCATGACCTACGCCCTGCCCGTGGTCTGCTCCGTGTGCGACAGTACCGAGCGCGACCTGGTGACCAACGGACGAAACGGTCTCTTCTTCCGCGACGGCGATGCCGACAGCCTGACCGAAAAAATCCTTCAACTGCTGGCCTCGCCCCAGGAGTGCCGCCGCATGGGACAGGAGTCGGAACGCATCATCCGCGAGCAAATCAACATCGACACCGTCAGCGAACGCTACCTGAAAGCCTTCGCCGATTTCCTCCGTCGCTGACGTCTGTCGGTCCGAAGGCAGGTACCGTTCTTTCTGCACACAGGTTGCAGTCGCGCTGCAAACAAGTGTGCAGTGACGCTGCAAACAGGCGTGCAGTGACACTGCAACAGGCGTGCAGTAACGCTGCAACGGGCGTGCAGTAACTCTGCAGCGGGCGTGCACTGACAGTGCAGCGGACGTGCAGCAACCATATCACCAGGGAAATAGCATCAGAAAACAGGCTGGCGGTCACAGCCGTCCCAGCCCAAAGCCAACCGGAAGCCTCAGCGTACGGCCTCGGTCAGCGCCTTTACAATCCGTTCGCAGGCACGGCCGTCGCCGTAAGGATTGTGAGTCTCGGACATGCGGCGATACATATCCGCATCCGTCAGCAGTTCGGACACGTTGGCCACGATGGCATCGGCATCCGTACCCACCAACTTCACCGTTCCTGCCTCTACGGCTTCGGGACGCTCGGTGGTGTCGCGCATCACCAGTACCGGCTTGCCCAACGAAGGAGCCTCTTCCTGCACGCCGCCGCTGTCGGTCAGCAGCAGGGTAGAGTGACGCATGGCGTAGACAAAGGGCAGATAGTCCAGCGGGGCAATCAGGCGGACGTTGTCCAGGCCCGACAGCAGCTCATAGACGGGCTTCTGCACGTTGGGATTCAGATGGACGGGATAGACGATGTCCATCTCCGGATGACGGGCAGCAATCTCACGGATGGCACGGCAGATGTGCTGGAAGCCTTCGCCGAAGTTCTCGCGACGGTGTCCGGTCACAAGGATGTAGGGACGACGGCCCACCTCGTAACCCTTGGACAGGAGTTCGGCATGCACCTTTTCCTTCATGCCCGGCTTGTGGTCGATGATGTCCACTGCCATCAGCAGGGCATCGATGACTGTGTTTCCGGTAACGAATATCTTTTCGTCGGCCACGCCTTCGCGCAGCAGGTTCTGCCGCGACTGATCGGTAGGAGCAAAGTAGAGCGAAGTGATGCGGTCGGTCACCTGACGGTTCATCTCCTCGGGCCAGGGCGACAGCATGTTGTACGTGCGCAGCCCTGCTTCCACATGTCCTACGGGTATCTGCATGTAGAAGGCAGCCAGCGAAGCGGCCATAGAAGTCGTAGTGTCGCCGTGAACCAGCACCACGTCGGGACGGAAGTCCTTCAGCACGTCGCGCAAGCCCAGCAGCACACGCGAAGTGATGTCGTACAAGTCCTGATTGGGCGCCATGATGTTCAGGTCGTACTCGGGCACGATGTCGAACACTTCGAGCACCTGATCCAGCATCTGGCGGTGTTGGGCAGTGACGCAAACACGGGTTTCAAAAGCCTCACGGTCGCCTTGCAGGGCTTTCACCAACGGTGCCATCTTGATGGCTTCGGGGCGGGTACCGAAAACAAGCAGTATCTTTTTCATGGGTCAGTCTGTTTTATTTCATTTTCTTACCCCGCAGAAGTCCAGTTCTATCTTGGAGCTATCCTTGGGTATGCTGAGGAAAGGCGTATGGCGCACCAGCCACACCACGATGTCGGCCCGTCGGTAGGCTTCTTCGTAATTGGTCAGGTGGAAGCTGGAGTGAGCCGCAATGTTGGGCTCTACAATCAGCACGTCGGCACGGCTCTCCGAAACGATGCGCGAAGCGATGTACTTGGCAGGCGACTCGCGCAGGTCGTCGATATTGGGCTTGAAAGCCAGTCCCATGCAAGCCACTACCGGCTCGCGTCCCTGCTCCTCAACAAATTTGCGGCAGGCTTCCATCACCTTGTTGGCACACCAGTCGGCCTTATAGTCGTTGGTCTCGCGGGCGCGCTTGATGAGCTGTGCCTGCTCGGGATAGTCGGAAACAATGAACCACGGGTCTACGGCGATGCAGTGTCCGCCCACGCCGCAACCGGGTTGCAGGATGTTGACACGCGGGTGTTTGTTGGCCAGTTCGATGAGCTCCCACACGTTGATACCGGCACGGTCGCAAATCATGGACAGCTCGTTGGCAAAGGCAATCTGTGCGTCGCGGCTGGAATTCTCCGTCAGCTTGCACATCTCGGCCGTACGGGCATTGGTACGGTGCAGCTTACCTTGCACGAAGGCGGAGTAGAACTCGATGGCCTTGTCGGTCGAGGCCTCATCGATGCCACCTATTACACGGTCGTTGTGCACCAGTTCGTAAAGGGTATTGCCGGGCAACACACGCTCGGGACAGTAGGCGATGAAGATCTGTCCCTTCAGTTCGGGACGCTGGCTGAAGATGAGTTCGGCCATCCGCTCGGTGGTGAACACAGGCGAAGTCGACTCGATGACAAACAGGTTGCCGGGCTTCAGACAGGGAATGACCGAACGGGTAGCAGCCTCTACGTACGTGATGTCCGCACGGTGGTTCTGCTTGAAGGGCGTCGGAACCACGATGAAAAAGGCGTCGGCCTCTTCGGGCTTGGCGACAGCACGCAGGTTTCCGCTCTGCACGGCCTCGCGCACCACCCGATCCAGATCGGGCTCCACGATATGTACTTTTCCCTGATTGACGGTTTCCACTACCGAGGGATTGACGTCCACTCCTACCACCTGATAACCATGATGGGCTGCTACAGCCGCGGTGGGCAGGCCAATGTAACCCAATCCTACAAATACAACCTTTTTCATATAGAATATATATTTAGTTCTTTGTCATAACACGGGCAAAAGTACAAATAATATGTGTGACTTTGCACCGTTTCTCGCCGAAAACCACTACTTTTGCAGCAAATAACGGGCATTTCATTGTCTATTCTCTATTTTTCAATTGACCATTCAAAAAGATGAGAGTACTATTGATCAATACATCCGAACGTATCGGCGGCGCCGCCATAGCCTGTAGCCGGCTGATGGAAGCCCTGAAGAACAACGGCATCAAGGCCAAAATGCTGGTGCGCGACAAGCAGACCGAACAGATCACCGTCGTGTCGCTCGACCGCAGCTGGCGGCTGGTATGGAAATTTGTGTGGGAACGCATCCGCATCTGGCAAGCCAACCGCTTCAAGAAGCACAACCTGTTCGCCATCGACATTGCCAACACCGGTACGGACATCACCTCACTGCCCGAATTCCAACAGGCCGACGTCATCCACCTGCATTGGATCAACCAGGGAATGCTCTCGCTGAATAACCTGAAAAAGATATTCGACTCGGGCAAACCCATCGTGTGGACCATGCACGACATGTGGCCCGCAACCGGCATCTGCCATTATGCCAGCGGATGCAACCTTTACGAGAAAGAATGCCATCACTGTCCGCAACTGTATGGCGGCGGAAGCCGGAAGGACATTTCCTACCGCGTGTTCCACAAAAAACGCGAACTCTACCGCAACCATCGCATCACCTTCGTTACGTGCAGTCGCTGGCTCGAAGGCATGGCACGGAAAAGCGAACTGCTGACGGGGCAGAACATCATCAGCATCCCCAACGCCATCAACACCAACCTCTTCAAGCCACGCAGCAAGCAGGAAGCACGAAGCCGGTGCATGCTGCCGCAGGACATCAAACTGATACTGTTCGGCTCGGTGAAAATCACCGACCCGCGCAAAGGTATGCAATACCTGATTGAGTCGTGCAAACTGCTGGCCGGGAAACATCCCGAACTGGTAAAGGAACTGGGTATCGTAGCTTTCGGCAACCAGTCGAAGCAACTGGAGAATCTGTTGCCTTTCAAGGTATATCCGCTGGACTTCGTACACGACGAACATCAGCTGGTCAACATCTACAACGCTGTCGACATCTACGTCACTCCCTCGTTGCAGGACAATCTGCCCAATACCATTATGGAAGCCATGGCGTGCGGCATACCCTGTGTAGGCTTCAACGTAGGCGGCATACCGGAGATGATAGACCACCTGCACAACGGCTACGTGGCACAGTACAAATCGTCGGAAGACTTGGCCAACGGCATCTACTGGACCCTGACCGACCCGGGCTACAACAGCCTGTCCGAACAAGCCTACCGGAAAGTAGTGACACACTACTCGGAACAGGTCATCGCCAAGAAGTTCACCGATCTCTACAACAAAGTCACCGGAAGCAATGCATAGCCACCTCACACCGAAGTTCAGCGTCATCACTGTCTGCTACAACGCCCAGGCTACACTCGAAGATACCATTCAAAGCGTCATTGCGCAGACCTACCACCATGTGGAGTACATCATCGTGGACGGTGCTTCGAAGGACCGTACCCTGTCCATCATCAACCGCTACCGCGACCGTATCACCACCGTCGTAAGCGAACCTGACAAAGGACTGTACGACGCCATGAACAAAGGCCTCCGCCTTGCCACGGGCGACTACGTCTGCTTCCTCAACGCAGGCGACAGTTTCCACGAGGACGACACCTTGCAGCAGATGGTACACACCCTACGCGAACTGACAGAACTGCCCGATGTGCTCTACGGCGAAACAGCACTGGTCGATGCCGAAGGACACTTCGTACGCATGCGCCGTCTTCAAGCTCCCGAACATCTGACGTGGCACAGCTTCCGACAGGGTATGCTGGTGTGCCACCAGGCATTCTTCGCCAAGCGTACACTGGCCGAGCCTTACGACCTTCGCTACCGCTTTTCGGCCGACTTCGACTGGTGCATCCGCATCATGAAAAAGTCAAAAGTATTGCACAATACACACCTCACTCTGATCGATTATCTGGAGGAAGGCATGACCACCCGCAACCACAAGGCCTCGCTGCACGAACGTTTCCGCATCATGGCGAAGCATTACGGCTGGCTGAGCACTGTGGCTCATCACGCCTGGTTCGTGGTGAGGGCAGTGGTGAAGAAGTAAATAAAGGATATAGTAATTATTTTTCAGGCACGAATTACACGGAAAAACACTGAAAAAAATAATCCGTGAGTCTCCGCGTAATCCATGCCTGAAAGAAAGCAGTCCCTCAAACAGGTTCTTTCATTCTGTTCCTTCCGTCTGTTTCTCAGCAGGTTCCAGTTCCAGATTTACAATGGTATTGTCCCACTTGAACATTTTCCCCGTTCCAAGATCAACCAGAAAACCCGGCCAAAAAAGAATATTCCACAGGCTGGAAGCATTGAAATTGGTTTCGAGTAGGAAAGGTGTAGAAATATTAATCTTCTATCAACCATCCCTCTATCCCCCGTATCTCCTTGCTGAAGTTCACGCCTACCTTAAACAGTTTCCGTGAGTCGGAGGCAAAGGGCAGGGCATACTGCTTGTCGTTAATCTGTTGCAGTGCTTCTTCGGCGGTACCGTCCAGCTTGAACTCCATGACATAAATGTACTTATCTGTCTTTACCACCATGTCAATGCGTCCGTTGGCAGTGTGATATTCGACTTGCGTATAGAAACCCAGCAACTTAAATACGATGAAAAGCACATTCTGGTAGTGCAGTTCCAGGTCGCGTGCCAGTTCGTAAGGGCTGTCGGCAAAGAAACTCTGAAGCCGTCGGAGGAAAGCATCCGCATCGCCCTGACGCACGTCCTTGACGAAACTCATAATCTCGAACGACGGGTTGCCCGTCTCCAAATGGGCATAACGGGGTAGTAAGAATTTGGTAAAGCCTTCTTCTACTTCCTTATTGGGGAAGCCTAAATAGTAAACTTGGAACTCACGGTCGTAACCCTTAATAGTCAGGTAACCGCTTTGATACAGGATGGGCACCGGATTGGTGTGCATTGTATCAATGCCTCCCAACGAGTCGGCAGAAGCCATTTCTTCGGTCAGGCGGTGCAGGTCGTAGCGGCTGTGCTTCAGCAGTTCGACCAAGAAAGTGGGCGTACCGGTTTCGAACCAGTAGCTTCCGAACCGCATTTCTGCAAATGTATTGAGCAGGCTGAAAGGATTATAAATGTCTTCGCTCTCCTCGGTGAAGTGGTAACCATCGTACATTTCTTTCAGTGCAGCCTTGGTTTCCTCTTCAGTCAGCTTGTTCTGCCGACCTAATTCAATGATGTCTTCCTGAAAGTTACTGTACAGTTCTTCTTCGGTGATGCCGCACAGATTGGCGAAACGGTTGGACATGGAGATGTCCATCAGGTTGTTCAGGTCGCTGAACACGCTCACCTTGCTGAACTTGGTTACTCCGGTCAGTAGGGCAAACTTGATGTAGCGGTCGCAACTCTTCATCACGCCGTAGAAGGCTTTCAGCGTGTTGCGGTAGTCGGTCAGCAACGCTTCGTTGCCGATGGCCTGAAGCATGGGCTTATCATATTCGTCAATGAGGATGACCACGTTGCGCCCCCACTTCTCTGCCGCACGCTGTATCACCCCCTGGAAGCGTAAGGACAGAGTCGTCTCACTGGGACGGGTTTCGTACATCGCCTCCCAGGCACACAAAGCATCGTTGAGAATGCTGTACAGACTTTCCGGTGTATCATATTTCTGGGCGTTCAAATCCAAGTGCAGGATGGGATACTCGGTCCATTCCGTCTCCAACGTCTCTATGGCAAGTCCTTCGAAAAGTTCCTTTTTCCCTTGAAAGTATGCTTCTATGGTAGAGATTAGCAGACTCTTTCCGAAGCGACGGGGACGACTTAGGAAATAATACTGCCCTGATTTCACCAATTTGTAAATCAGTTCTGTTTTATCGATATAGCAGTAGTTTCCGCTACGTATCTTTTCAAAGTTCTGTATGCCTACCGGATAGTTTCTTTTCATAATGCATCAGGATTTACTTGCCAATGAACCAGAGATAATATCTGTTACAAAGATAAAGATTTTTATGTCATGCACAAGCAATCTTCTTTTCCATCTTCTCTGTAAGCCTTCTGTTTATCGAGCACACTACCTTAAGACGTCAGTTTTCAGAACACAGCTTTGAACGACAGGTGAAAGTCGGCACGCAACACCCGTATCTTGTTCCATTTGCTCAAATCGACCGTTCCTTCCACTCCGTCGTCGTCTACATCCAGTGACGAACTGTTTCCACCGATCAACGAAGCACCCGCACCTATGTAAAATCCCTTATACAGGCGGTAGCTGAAGCCCAAGTCCATGTTGGCACCCAGAAAGCCAGTCGAATAAGTCGGTTGTTCCTTGTCATCGGCAAAACCTTCGGCACGGTAGTGCATATAACCTGCTCCGATGGTATACTCCATGCACAGCCGCGGGGTAATCATCCGCCGCAGCCCCACTTGTGGCGCAATGTAGTTCAGGTTCACATTCTCGGCCAGCATGCCGACACCGTCTACCTCGTAGTTCTCGGAAGCAGTGAAGAAGTTGTACTTCAAGCCCACCTGCCACAGCTCGTCCAAAAGCCAGAAAACTTCGACGTTACTGCTGAAAGCTTTATCGTAAGCATCGCGATAGCTGACACCATAGGGCGACAGGTTGGAGTTGCCTAACAAATGCCCCGCACCAAATTCGGCTGACAAGGTAAACTTGCCTTCGGAAGAAGACTGTGCAAAAGAAGCAAAACTGACTGCTGAGAGCAGAACGAATAAAAGAATGAAGCGTTTCATCATTATAGAACTTTTGTATAATTAGGAATAAATCACGTTCCTAAATTTCCCTAACTAGGAAAAAATTACTGCCTAACTGGGAAAAAATTATTAGATAGTTAGGAAAAAAGCGAAAGCCAATAACGGCATATTTTCAGCCATGCAAGCCGAATACCTTCTGATTACATTATTGCCTTGCTCCGTAACGTGCCTTTACTATTATCGTATCCAGAGGATTTTTCTGGTTATAGAACACACCATCCACCAGCACTTCGATCATAGGTGAAATGGATGTCACCCAGTTGACATAAAATATTTCCGCACGAACCGGATGTTCTTTGTCCGGAATATAATAAGTTTTATCCACACCTTCACCCGTTATCAGTCTGATGCAATCGGTTTTTGTTTCCAGCAAGTCATAGTCATAATCGGTTATGTAACGGGGGCTACGGCTGTCGTCAATTCCATGCAGCACCACTTTCATCACCAAGTCTTCACGAAGTACAATACCAGTCGACATAAAAAGAACAACTGAATCTGGCCATTGAAATGATCCGGAAGAAGTTACAACCGGCCTCGACTGAATCGAATTGGACAAACTAAACTGTTCTTCTCCCACCGTTCCTTCAAAATACCCCCAAAACACACTGCTTCGAGGAAAGGGGTGAGAAGTTTCTTCCACCATTTCTTCGCTATTATCACACGAAGTAAATACAGCCAAAGCCGCAAAGCCAATAAGAAGGCTTAACACGAAAATATTAAAGTGTTTCATCATTTTCTTAGATTATTGACGTGCACAAAAAAAGTCATAATAAGCAAAAATTCCAAAGGAGGGAATGTTTTTAACACAAAAACATTCACCTCCTTCTCTATATCCTTTTCAATCAACGCAACCGTTCAATTTCCAACAAATGATAATTAGCCTCATCGCCGATGTGAGTCCTTAAAGAAAGCTGGTTGTCAGAGCACTCAAGCAACCACCAATAACCTTTCAAGGGAGCTCCTTCGCGGACAGTAGTAAACTGAATGCCATTATCGGACAATTGATAGGTAAACTCGTCGTAACGTCCTTCTGTTTTGACTTCACAAAAGATGCCTGTACCATCCTGATAGAACTCGATACGAACATCGTTTTCATAACTCACCCCGTCAAACACGGAGGTCAGCTTACCTTTCCAAACGGATTCCCCAATCAGAGCAGTCAAATCAGAGTCATCGTCACTACATCCCGTTACTGTAAATAAAGTGAGTAAAGTAAACAAAGAAAAAGAAAATAGTTTCATCATTGTTTTCATAATCAATCGTTTTTTCAAATTCATGCACAAAAATAAATCTATTTATCTGTTTACTTTCCAAAAACAGTACGCAAGTTGTACGCAAACCACACGAAAGATTTGCGTACAACTTGCGTACAAAGAGATTTGATATTTATTTAGAAATTCCGTATAAAGCGGTCCCAGTCGTCCGGCGCACCTTCCCGGCCGAACACTTTCTTGTACAGGCGTTTACGAATGGATGTTACAGCCTGCTTACTGCGGAGTACAAGCAAAGCGATACGCTTGAAAGGCATATCTATTTTGAGTAACAAACAAACCTGGAGTTCCACTTCATTCATTGGGTACAAGTCTTTCAGCCGTTGCGTAAAATGCCGATAAGTATTATCTATCGCTGAAATCAGTTCACTCCAGTCTTCCTCCAATATCTTATCATCGGTTTCATGAAACTTTATATAAATCGCAGAAGTTTGGAACGCCTTTACAGCTTCCTGCTCCATCTTTTGCTGTGCTTCTACCTGTTCGTTGTCTTTTTCTAACGAAAGTTTTTGTGCATGGAGCAATTCTTGCCGGGAGATATCCGATGTTGTCCTCACCTCTTGCAATTCTTTTTCCAGTTCGGCTATCCGCTTTTTATTTTCTTCTATAAACTCCTGGCTCTGTCGATACTTCTGTTCTTCCAAGGCTTTTAATTTCTGCAATTGATTGATTCTGCCTTCTTCCTTTCGTTTCCGGTTCTGCCGATAGGCAAAAAACAATGCAACCGCCACCACCATGCTTGCTGTAATCCAGACAATATAATTTTTCTGTTGCCTGTTCTGCATTTGCAACCGGTTGTTTTCCTCTTCCCGCAACTGATAATTGTAGAGTGCATTGATTTTGCGGACAGCTTCGGTACGGACAAGCTCACTGGTTGAGTCTGCATAAACCAAATATTTATCAAAATACTCAAACGCCTTTTCATAATTTCCCCTCAGGCGTGCGATTCTGGCCAATCCCTCATATCCTTCTTTCTTGTAGGAATACCGTTCCATCTCGGTCATTCGCTTCGAATAATAATAAGCTGAATCTATTTGATTTACACTGAAATAATAACGAGCTGCCGTACAGCAGAAAGATGCTGTATCATTTTTACCGATTTTCTGACGCTCCATAAACATACTTTCATAAGCCTCTTTATACATCCCCAGTTGCGTATAATAGGCTGAAAGCTCCCCATTCACTCTTCTTCTGAGGAAGTTACTACCCAATTTTATTGCCAGACTATCCGCTTCCTTATAATAATAAAGTGCACTGTCCACCTGATTCAACACGCTATAAGTCCGACCAATATTACGAATTGCATAAACCATTCCTGTGCTGTCCCCCTCCAACAAGTTGTATTGATAGCACTTCCGGAAAACAGGTAAAGCCTTGTCGTAAACGGCTTGATACAGGTATAAGGTTCCTATCTGACTGTAAATCCGGCTCAACAAGTCATAATCCTTCCCGTCTGACGTTTCACTGGCTCGGATAAAGTAGTTGAGTGCCTGAGGAGCATCACCCAAGTCGGAATACACCCGCCCGGCATAATAATAAGTTTCGGGCAGGTGTTTCTTGTCGTCCTGACGCTCGTAGTAGCGAAGCACGCTCCGGATAAGCGAGTCGGAGGTGTGACGAATGTAAGCCTTGTCGCGTGCCTTCACAGTCAGCAGGTCGTAGTACATACGGACGGAACGAGGCTGAAGGAAGATGCTGTCGCGCAACGAATCGAGCAACGCCATCGCGCTGTCGGGATGAGTGTTGGTCAGCAAGGCCACCCGCTGCAAGGCAGGCAAACCATCGTTTCGCTTGCCACACGAGACGAAGGCAAGCAGCAGGAGAGGGAAGAAAAGCAACAGTGTGCGAAGTGTACGCATGTAAAAACAGATTTCAGATTTTTAAGTTTCCGGTTCCTCAGCTTACTTCTCCAACAGCTTCCTCAACTCGGCCATACCTTCCGAAGCCCCCTTACGGATGACATGAACCGGCCTTGAACTGTGCGTGTCCACCGGTTTGGGGTCGATGAGATAAACTTCTGCCTCGCGGGACACATAGTGCAGCAGACCGGCTGCCGGATAAACGTTCAGCGAAGTGCCGATGATGACGAAGATGTCTGCCTTCTGCACGTATTCGATAGCGGTCTCAATCTCGGGCACCGCCTCGCCGAACCACACGATGAAGGGACGCAACTGGCTGCCGTCGCCCGCCTTGTCGCCCAAGTGCACCTCGTATTCGGAAGGTTTCAGTTCCTTGATGAAGTGCGGATTGTAGGGGTCGTGACTGGAGCAGACCTTGGTCAGCTCGCCGTGCAAGTGGATAATGTGCGTGCTGCCTGCGCGTTCGTGCAGGTTATCAATGTTCTGCGTCACTACGGTGACGTTGAAATCTTTCTCCAAAGCCGCCACTCCCCGATGTCCCTCGTTGGGTTCCACTTCGAGCAGCTGGCGGCGGCGCTCGTTGTAGAAGTTGATGACCAGTTCGGGGTTGCGCGCATAGCCTTCGGGCGTGGCCACCTGCTCCACCGGATAACGGTCCCACAACCCGCCCGCATCGCGGAACGTACTGATACCACTCTCGGCACTCATGCCTGCACCCGACAAAACAACCAGATTCTTCATAACTTGTTCCTTTCTCTTTATAATTTGACTGATTCGTACGGACAAAAATAAACGTTCTCGGGCAAAATTACTATCTTTTCTCGGGTTTTCGTACTTCTTTCGGGCCTATTCGGAAAAGAATACCGCAAAAAGTATTTATATTTGCATCAGGCAAATCAAAAAAAAGGCCGCAACAGAAAGTAAGTATGTTTTCAGACAGTTACAAAGCCACACTCAGTCATTTCCGCAACCAGTTCTTCGCATCGGAAGAACTCATCAACCTGTGGCACGGCAAGTTGCAACCACTCCCATTCCACCGACGGAGAACAGTAAGCGACTGGCAGCCGCAACAGCAATCGCGCTTCATCGAAAGTCTGATTGTAGGACAACCGCAACCGGCTCTCTTCTTCGACGGCAGCCGGACAGAATGGTACATCATTGACGGGCGGAAACGCCTGACGGCTCTGTCTGACTTCGTCCAAGGACGGTTTGCCCTGCAGTCGCTCTACTTTCTGGGCGACATGTACGAAAACCTGCAATTCGACCAGCTTCCTCTGCTGGTAAGGCGTAAAATCTTGAACTTCAAGTTCGAAGTCAACCTGCTGAACCCCAATACGCCCGACCTGGTACGCTACGGTGTGTACACCGGCCTGCTGGCAAAAGGGAATAGCGATGTCAGCAATCCGTGTCGGGATTTCCTTTTCCCCGACGGATTTAATACGCTGAAAAGACTTTACCGGGAAACAAATCCAAGAAGAAGCGGTCTCCTCAGAAGCGGATTCGATGTGTATTCGCCGGAGGGAGTGACCGGGCGGCTGCTTGTCTTCCACCTTTATAGGTTGAACATGCTCCGCAGCAACTATGAAGTTCTGAAAACTCCGGTCGAAGTACTGGTGAACGAACTGCTCACACAGCCCGATCTGGAAAGCCTTGTACAGGAAAGCCGTTTTGCGGAAACCGCCCGGAGGACTTTCGAACAAATAGACCGGCTCAGACTGACAACCCGGAAGCAAGCAGAAAAACAGGAAGCTATGCTGGCACTGCTTTCCGCCCAGCCCCAACAACAACCTCCCCGCAACTGGGAAGAATGGACAACAGAAGCCTGGAAAGAAATACCTGCCACCCCTCCCTACACGGGACAACTGCTGGAAAACTATCTGAAACGGTACCTTTATCTGAAACAACAACTGGAAACGAAATAATGCTGAAACACGTATACCTGAAGAACTTCAAATGCTTCGATGAACTGGCTCTGCCGCTGGGCGGACTGACACTGATAACGGGAGTGAACGGTGCCGGCAAGTCGAGCATCGTCCAGGCCCTGCTGCTCCTGCGACAAAGCAACGACGACAAGCGGACCGACGTGCACACCCACGTAAAAGCCGACGGCGACCTGGCCGACCTGACCAACGGCAATGCCATGCGCTATGCCTTGAGCGAAGATACCGATATCCTGATCAGGCTGACCAATGACCAATCGGAAGAAGCCTGCTTCACCCTGAAGGACGCCGTGACAGACGATACGGAAATTGCCTGCATTCCTTCGGACAACATTGACCACGTACTGACAGCGTGGCCGCTCTTCGCCCCCAGCTTCGTCTACCTGTATGCCGACCGCACCGCTCCGCAAAGCAATTACCGCAAAGGGAATGCCAGCAACACCGACAGCCGCCTGGGCGACAAGCACGGCAGCAACACCGCCTTCCGCTTCTACGAAGCCATGAGCAGCAACGAACAGGTACCCGTACCAGCCCTCTGCCTGCTGGAGAAGAACCACTCCGTCTTTGCCAACGTATCGGCCTGGCTGAGCTACATCATGGGCAGCGATGTCAGCCTGGCTGCCGCACAGGAGACTGCCGACCGCGTCACCCTGAGCTACTCGAAAAACGTGCAGGGCAACGAAATAGCCTTTTCGCCCCTGAACGTAGCTTTCGGAAACTCGTATATACTACCCATCATACTGGCTGTGCTCACGGCACCGGAGAATTCGTTGCTCATCATCGAAAACCCGGAAGCCCACCTGCATCCGTCGGCACAGTTCCGCACAGGGCAACTGCTGGCACTGGCCGCCGAACACGGCATACAGATTATAGTCGAAACCCACAGCGACCACCTGCTGAACGGCGTGCGGGTCATGGCCAAAGCTGGAATGGAAGGCAAAGGCCGGACAGATGCCGGCAAGGTGGAAATACACTATATCTATCAGGACAAGGACCATCCCGAACTCCATCTGAACGAACGCATCGTGCTCGAAGAAGACGGCACCCTGGACCACTGGCCGCAAGGATTCTTCGACGAATGGGAACTGGCCTTGCGCCAAATCAACCAACCTTAACCTCCTTCTTCAGCCACTACCCCTCATGGAACTTCTGCTCAACGACCAATCGTACCAGTGCAACGGAAAACTGTGCGAACACTGGGAAGCTATAAGCTGTTTTGGCATCCTTGCCGACCGGCTGAAAGAATACGGCGTGGACAAGATTGTCTGTCCGCAAGGCTACAAGAGCCTGCCTCTGGGCGGAGTGGCATGGAAAGACTGTTACCTCCGGATGGAAGAACTGAACGACGACCAGCGGATGGAAATCGTCACCCTGATGGACAGCACCCTGCGCGAAGCCCGCTCCGGCGAACTGGATACCGACACCGTGTTCTGCGAAGAAGCAGACTTCAGCAACCCTTCCGCCGCACTGGGCAAAGCCTGTACGGACGACCGCCCTGTGGTGAGTTTCACCTTTCGGGAAGTAGACAAGCGAGACACCATCGAGGGTTTCCTGCGTGCAGGTACCGGCAAAAAAGTACAAAAAGCCACCGTAAAAAACCTGTATCGGGCAGCAACCGGACAGATGGCTGTCTGCCTCACCTCGTTGAAGGAATGCAAAAGGAAGAACCCTGAAAAAGAGCCCTTATGGAACCAGGAAATGGTGACCAAATATCTGTCACGGATAGGACACGAAGACAACCGCCACTCCGCCTCGACGGAAGAGAAGCAGGCCTACCTCATCGAACACGCTACCCAAATAGCTCTGATGAACGGATGGTGTCTGCACACGCGATTGTCGCGCATCAACTCGAACAACGAGCAGAAAAGAGTTATCTTCTACTCCAAAGCTTTCAAGAACACCGCAACCTACCTTTGTATCGACCTGGAGCACGAAGATATCCGTTTCGAACTGTGCGACTACGCTGGCAGGCACTTGAAAGAAATCAAACACAACGGTCAGACAACCGATGCCACTCCGCAGCGAAGCCATAACATCAGAGTATGAAAAGGCGGCATCACGCCTTGCAATTGAATCGCCGCACACAGTTCAACTTCTTAGTAAACAAAGCTATAGGACGCAAACAAGCGCGGCCATAAAGATTAAGAACCGGCAACATCCTGCAGATATCTTCTTCCGTTCTGTCCAATATTCGGCTTTCCAGCCTTGTTAACTATCTACTTGTCAACTACATGTTGAGCTTGCGAAACATGAATAAAATAAGAAAAATTAAATAACCAAACGCCTTACCATTCAAATAAAAGGCGTACTTTTGCCACTCATTCATTTGCAACGGGCAGATAATCAGTACTGCCCCACCAACGAAAAAACGACTTATGGACAAATTCAGTTATGCAATCGGCCTTGGAATAGGTCAGAACTTATGGAGCATGGGTGCCAAAGGCATCGTAGTAGAAGACTTCGCACAGGCCATCAAAGATGTGCTGGAAGGCAACCAGACAGCCATCAGCCATACGGAAGCACGCGACATCGTGAACAAATACTTCGAAGAAATGGAGCAGAAGATGAACGCGGCAAACATCGAAGCCGGACAGAAGTTCCTGGAAGAGAACGGCAAACGCCCCGGCGTAGTCACACTGCCCAGCGGCCTGCAATACGAGGTCATCAAGGAAGGCAACGTAGGCCACTATGCCAAAGCTACTGACCAGGTACAGTGCCACTACGAAGGTACGCTGATAGACGGAACCCTGTTCGACAGCTCCATCAAGCGTGGACAGCCCGCTACGTTTGGCGTCAACCAAGTGATCCCCGGATGGGTAGAAGCCCTGCAACTGATGCCCGAAGGTGCCAAGTGGAAACTCTACATCCCCAGCGAACTGGCCTATGGCGCACAAGGAGCCGGCGAAATGATTCCGCCTCACAGCACACTGATATTCGACGTAGAATTATTGAAAATCTTATCCAAATAATAAACTTAAAAGCAAAATGAAAAAAGTATCAATCGTCATGGCTCTGGCAGTAGCCGCCGGTATGGCATCTTGTACTGCACAAAGTCCGAAAGGAAACATCAAGACGGACATCGACTCATTGTCTTATGCCATCGGTATGGCACGTACTGAAGGCTTGGAACAATATCTGGCACAACAAGGCATCGACTCAACTCAAATGTCTACCTTCCTGAAAGGTTTCAACGAAGGTGCTCAAAAAATCAGCAAAGAAGACGTAGCCTACATGGCTGGTCTGCAGATTGGTCAGATGGTAAGCAAGCAATGGGTAGAAGGCTTCAACCAACAGATCTTCGGTGAAGACTCTACACAGACACTGAGCCGCGAAAACATGCTGGCAGGATTCGTAGCCGGAGTAGTAGGTAAGGGTGGCGCCATGGAAATGGCTCAGGCTCAGGACTACATGCGTACCAAGATGGACATTATCAGAGAGAAGGCCATTGAAAAGAAATATGCCGACAACAAGGCTGCAGGCGAAAAGTTCCTGGCCGAGAACAAGACTAAGGAAGGCGTGGTAACTACCGAAAGCGGTCTGCAATATAAAATCATCACCAAAGGTACAGGTGCCATCCCGGCCGATACCAGCAAGGTGAAGGTAAACTACAAAGGTACCCTGATCGACGGAACAGAGTTCGACAGCTCGTACAAGCGTAAAGACAAAGACGGCAAGTCGCAACCCGCTACTTTCCGCGCCAACCAGGTGATCAAAGGCTGGACTGAGGCTCTGACCATGATGCCTGTAGGTTCGAAGTGGGAACTCTACATCCCCTACGACCTGGCTTACGGTTCAAGAGAAACTGGCGGACAGATCAAACCGTTCTCTACACTGATCTTCGAAGTAGAACTGGTAGGTATCGAAAACGACAAGAAGTAGTCATAAGATAGCGTTTCCTATCAGAACGTTATTCCGGGCGGATAAGACAGATGCACAGAAAAAAGCCTGTCTTATCCGCTTTTTCTTTTGTTTTTCACAATTTTCCTTTCCATTTTATAGAGAAATTAAAATAAAGTCCTATATTTGCTTACTATTTGATAAGAACAAGAACTTTACTAATTTACTATTATGGAAAAAATAGACAATCTTGACCGGCAGATTCTGGAAATCATTTCCCAGAACGCCCGTATTCCTTTCAAGGATGTAGCTGCCGAATGCGGCGTATCGCGTGCTGCCATCCACCAACGTGTGCAGCGTCTGATTGATCTCGGTGTCATTGTAGGTTCGGGTTATCACGTCAACCCCAAATCCCTTGGATACAGAACCTGCACGTATGTGGGTATCAAGCTGGAAAAAGGTTCCATGTACAAGACGGTAGTGGCACAGCTGGAAAAGATTCCCGAAGTAGTGGAATGCCACTTCACCACTGGCCCGTACACCATGCTGACCAAGGTATATGCCCGCGACAACGAGCACCTGATGGACCTGTTGAATAACAAAATGCAGGAAATCCCCGGCGTAACCGCCACCGAAACACTGATTTCACTGGAACAGAGTATCAAGAAAGAAATACCTATCTGTCCGGAGAAATAAGTCATGGATTTTCTGAACACATACCATCTTGCCGGACTGTTCATCGGCATCTGCACGTTCCTCATCATCGGCCTGTTCCACCCCATCGTGGTAAAGGCCGAATATTACTGGGGTACCAGATGCTGGTGGATATTCCTTTTGCTGGGTATCGGGGGAACAGCTGCTTCGGTGTGTATCGACAACATTCTGCTGTCGGCCCTGTTGGGTGTTTTCGCCTTCTCGTCGTTCTGGACCATTAAGGAAATTTTCGAACAGGAAGAACGAGTAAAGAAAGGCTGGTTCCCCAAGAACCCGAAACGTACCTACAAGTTCTGACAGGTGCGTCTCCTCCCTCCGCCACTTTCGTTTATGTAACATCGACTTTCGTTCACGTAACATAGACTTTCACTTATGTAACATCGCCGCCCCATCGCGGTGACGCAACTCCCACATGTCACCTTGCTTTCACCACGACACAAGGATTGCGGAAGCTGTAAGGTAAAGTTTCAACGTAAGCGTCTTATTATAAGCAAAATGCAGTGAAACATGCTGCAAAATTGCCCCTCGCCGCGCCCCATTTGTGAAACTGCCGTGAAACGTCATCTTTCACCACACCCGCCTATGTATCAGCACACAAAGAACGTTGGTGAAGGCATGAAGGATAATTCCGTAAAAACAGTATAATTACGACTGTAATGAGGCACTTTACAGCCGTAAAGTAGCACATGGCAGTCACAAACAGGCTCGTGAGAGAGACACCAGTACGGCTCATGAGAGACACTTGCACGGCTCACGAGAGACACTTGCACGGCTCACGAGAAACACTTGCACGGCTCACAAGGGACACTTGCACGGCTCGGACAACCGTCCTGCCCCTCCTTTTTTAAGACTTCAACCATCAAAAAACAAGTGAAAAAACAGAAAACGCTTGCATATTTCAAGCAAAAGCATTACTTTTGCCCCCGCATCCGACAAAAGGATACATCGGACTTGTAGCTCAGTTGGTTAGAGCAACAGACTCATAATCTGGAGGTCCCTGGTTCAAGCCCAGGCTGGTCCACGAAGAAAATCAGGCAGTTACGAATCTCGTAGCTGCTTTTTTTATGTCCTTGCGAAAACAATGCGTAAACAAAGGATCAATGTAAAAACCTGAGGGATTCTGAAATTACGCATAAATTTTCAATAATCTAAAAAATCAATAGAATTACACTTCATTTGCAGCATTTGTTTACCATAAATATTATCGTAATATGGGTTTAGAAGCAGCCTATAGTATGCCTTCATTCTTCAAATGGATATGTTTCGTCATAGACTTCACTTAGAAGACGATCGTTGAAAAGCCAGTGTGGCGTCGGCTGTATATGTTTGACTTTGTAGCCTTTTAGCTTAGCAGAAAGTGCACTGATAGAAGTTTCTTCTCCTTGATAACACACTTTGCGCTCTGAAAGAATAGTGACAGAAATTGATGGGTCATCTTTCCAGACGAGAACATCACCTTTCTGCAATCCCATCTCATAGAAATTGAGCGGTGGACGTTTTGCATGTGCTTTTGTGCTGGCAGCTTTGTCCTCATCTGTGAGGTCGTTCTGTATCTCGTCTGTCACTTCTTCCGTCACATCTTCATGGTGGAAAAGTTCGAGTATGGCTTGCGCCTGTTCCACGTTGATACGGAAGAACTCACGGTTCTGATTGATACGCTGAGGGTCAAAGGCTTTATGAAGAGCTTTTTCAATTTTGAGACAGTCACTTTTCTTAACCTTGCACGCAAATTTACACTCAAACGGAACAGGAACTCCTGTGGTATATAGTTCCTTCATCCGTTTATCAATGTCTTCCTGTGTGGTCATGCCTATTTTTACAAGTCCTGGCATTACAGGGTTTGTTAGAAGATAAACTATTCCGTATTCCATATCGTTTTTTTAGAAATTAGAGATTATTGTACGGTTTGTTATTGTTTGTAATGAAATCAAGAACTCTTTCAAATTTGTACATCAGTGTTACCATTCTTGTTGGTGAATATATGTGAGTTCATTTTTTACTTCTCCTATATTTTTGATTACTGGCATTGGGGTGCTCTGGGTTGGTCATTTCGAGATAGCCAGCCTCGACAAGAGCCATGATGTATGTTTGGATATTCTTGCTATGGTATGTCACACCGACCCTTTCAAGAATTTCTTTGCTGCTACGTGGTACGCTGCAGAAGTTTACTACATCCCTCTGTTTATTTGTTATTTTAGGATGTTTAGTGTCAGAGTCAGCATTGAAAGTGTCTGAGTTGGAATCTAAACCAGTGTCAGAGTGTCTAGGCCTAGCGTCAGAGACAGTATTGAAAGTGTCAGAGTTGGTGCCTAAGTCGGTGTCAGAGTGTCCTAGTTTAGTATCTAAGTTGCCATTGACTTGGTTACTTTTATCATTGACTTGGCTACCCTCCGGTCTATTTATAGTAATTACAAACTCGTTAGTTCTGTCATTGTTGGTGAATGAAACTTTCATATCCTCAGATAAGGCACGAAGCATACCACTACCTGCCCCTGTGTAGGGGAGCAAATGGATGGCATTTGTGAAGAGGAACATATTGCGTGGCATGGATGTACCTACAATAATATCATCCACGCTAAGCCCATTAGGGAGAATTCCGGGGCTGTGTATCTCCACTCTGTCATCAAAGATGAATATACGGATAGGAGCAGTCGCATTCAGCGAGCGATGTACCAAAGCATTTACGGTGAACTCAACAAGGCTGATGTATGGAATCTCCAATACTCCTTGCGAGTTAAACTCTTTCCCAACTTGTATATGGCGCAAGTTCCGGGTGAAGAAATCCATAATAGTCTCAAACTGATGAAGCAGATTCCCTTCAATGTCAGCATCGTTCACCTTATCGCGAAATTGTGTACCTCCAAGATTGTTGCCCACAAAGCAAATGCACTTTGCTGTCATTGCAGGAAGCCAACGCTGAGTGTACTTGCCAAACAGCAACATTGCAGCCACTGTGATTTTTCCATCGGGTCGGATGAAACGTAGGTTACGCAGCAGCTTCTCCCCATCGTGCCCACTAGCGATAGCAGAACAGACTGTATCTAAAGAGGCTTCGCGGAATGCATCACCCACCAAACCTTTTCTCACCAATACTTTTTCAAACTTGTTGCTTAAAAAGGTTTTGATGGTATTCTCGTCCAAGTCCTTAATCGTAGCATTCCGAACCCCAGCTTCATCAGGCGAGAAACTGCCGCAGTCGGTCATCATCTCGGCAAGTTCGGCATTATCGAACACCTTGCGCTTGTCGGCACCGTTCTTCACCCACACAATACCCCGATTGTCGTGGTAAGGCTTATTCACCCCTTCTTTAATATGAGCCACAACAAGGCTTCCGCCATCCACGGAAATAGTTTCTACATCAACAAGGATGGCAGGAACAACATTCTCTGATGCGATATTGCTAAGTGTGTTCGTGGTTTCCTGTACTTCCAGATATGACAAAGGATTGAGACTGCCGGTTTTGTCCTTCACACCAACGACCAATGTTCCACCACGTGCATTGCTGAATGCCACCAATTCGCAGCCGATGTCGTAGCTGTCAAGGAGCCGTTCTTTGAACTGCATCTTACTGACCTCACCAGAATTTATCTGTTGGATAATATCTATTTCATTCATTTTTTCAAATGTTTTTGGTTAAGCAGTCTACCTTCATCAATATTCAAAGCTTCTGCTATTCGCAGGAGGTTTCTTGCGTCAGGCTACATGGTATTCGTCACCCATTTGGAAACAGTAGCCCTGTCTTTTCCTAATTGCCCTGCCAGTCACTTACTACTTTTTTGCTCTTCGGCAAGCACAATCTTCAGCCTGTTAATCATTTCTTTTTCCATAAAAGACATTCCTTTCGGTGTAAAGGTACAAATAAACCCAGAGAATCAAGATGAACTATATCAAAAAAGAGCATTTATACAACAAATAATTGGTTATAACGTCAATAAGAAATCTACATCTACTAATAACCTTATTTTGTCGCAAAAACACAAATTACTTACGACAGCAATATAGCTTATGAAAAGCAAAAAGGGTACTTAGCATAACTCTGGATGGCAAACTGGCTGTTTCATCCACTTGTTTCTGCGAAAACAATGCGTAAACACAGTATCTCTGTTCCAACCGCCTTAACCTAACCAGTCTGTGAAGATAAGAATGCAATCGATCACTCTGTCTATAAATTTATCTATTTTTCGCTTTACACCCTTCCAATAAATCTTTTTCATCATACAACATCCATTTTCCCATTAATCGGCAGCCCAAGTTACGAAAATTTATTGTATGACGGACAACTTTCGTCAGAAAACGTCAGTTTCCGTTCGCGAAGCACTGGCACTCCTTTTTCTTTCCCCCTCCACCCATTTGCAGGTACGTAAATAAGTTCCTATCTTTGTTGCATGAAAAAAGCATGCGATTCTTTGGGTCGGGCCTGTTTTGACAGGTTTTACTTGCAGATTCTGCTCGTACTACTCTTTCTGCCCATGCTGTACGCCTGCAAGACAGACGCGAAACAGACTGCGAATACGGAAATAGATACGACCGGAAAGACAGAGGAAACGATCGTGGCAGATACAGCCGTCCCCCATCCTGCCAAAAGCCAGACGGCGCTTTACCTCGACTCGCTCGGACTGGTCTGCATCAGCGAAGCAGACAGCAGCATTGCAGTAGACCTGATGTACACCCGTGCCGACAACTTTACTGGCAAAATACTTTACGAAGATTTGCACGAAGCCTACCTGCACCCCGACGCCATGACGAGCCTGCAGAAAGCACAACAACAGCTGAAGGCAGAACACCCGTCGTACAGCCTCATCGTCTACGACGCTGCCCGCCCGATGTCCGTCCAGCAAACCATGTGGAACGCAGTGAAGGGTACCCCCAAATACATCTACGTCTCCAACCCCGCCCACGGCGGAGGACTGCACAACTACGGTCTGGCCGTAGACGTCAGCATCGTAGACGGACAGGGAAAGCCTCTGCCCATGGGTACTCCCATAGACTACCTGGGCAAGGAAGCTCACATCACAGCCGAAGAACAGCTTGTAGCACAAGGCAAACTGACCGAAGCCGAACGGCAGAACCGCCTGTTGCTACGCCGTGTGATGAAGAACGCCGGCTTCCGCCCCCTGCCAACCGAATGGTGGCACTTCAACCGATACAGCCGGCAGACAGCCAGACAACGATTCCCGATTATTCCCTGACCGCCGGCCTCCTGAACATTTCCTTTTAATAGAAAAAGCCTTATGACACTGACCGAAGAAACCCTCCGATTCGTAGCCGAACACCGGCACGACGATGTACGCGCACTGGCGCTGCAAGCAGCCCGCTATCCGCATGTAGATATGCCTGTAGCACTGACGCAGATAGCCGGCCGGCAGGCTGCTGAAGAAAAGATACCCACTTGGGCTACGACAAACGGCATCCTCTATCCGCCACACCTCTCCATGGAGCAATGTTCGTCGGAGATGACGGCCCGCTACAAGACCACCATCGTCGAAGCTTTCGGAGGCAGAAACGAACAGTTTGCCGACCTGACAGGCGGATTCGGCATCGACTGTTCTTTCCTGTCCGCACTCTTCAGCCATGCCACTTATGTAGAACGGCAAGAAATGTTGTGCGAAGCGGCCCGCCACAACTTTCCGCTGTTGGGACTGGAGCACATCAACGTGTGCCATGCCGACGGCACCGACTACCTGCGGGACATGACCGGTACCGACTGGCTCTTTCTTGATCCTGCCCGCCGCGACGGACACGGCGGAAAAACCGTTGCCATAGCCGACTGCGAACCCGACGTCGCCGCCCTCGAACCGCTGTTGCTCGAAAAAGCCGGACACGTATTGATAAAGCTATCACCCATGCTCGACCTGACCCAGGCCCTGCATACCCTGCGGCACGTCAGCGAAGCACACATCGTCTCCGTAGGAAACGAATGCAAGGAGTTGCTGCTGATACTGACACGCGGCGACATGACCGAACCCGACCGCGTCCCCATCCGCTGCATCAACCTGCCCACGGACCAGGCTGCTTTCAGCTTTACACGTCAGGAAGAACAGGACACTGCGTGCCCGTATGCCCCAACACTTCGCACATACCTGTACGAGCCCAATGCCTCCCTGCTTAAAGCCGGAGCTTTCCGCAGCCTGGCCAACGCATACAAAGCTGAAAAACTGCATCCCAACAGCCACCTCTACACCTCGGACATGCCGCAGCCCGACTTCCCCGGCCGTATGTTCCGCATAGACGGCTGGTGCGGCTTCGGTAAAAAAGAAGTAAAAAGTCTGCTGGGCGAAAACCGAAAAGCCAATATCACTGTCCGCAACTTTCCCGCCACCGTGGCCGAACTGCGCAAACGGCTGAAACTGGCCGAAGGAGGCAACATCTATCTATTTGCAACAACACTGGCCGAAGGACAAAAAGTGCTGGTCAGATGCAGCAAACCCGACTAAACACAGCACGTCTGTCTATCGCGTGACCGAAGGCACACACTTACTTTGCTGCACCTTCCTCTGCCTCATCCGTTGTTTCGTGAGGAATAGTCGAAGCATTTCCATCGCGCACGGCCATGTAATGGGGCGACATGATTTCGACACCGGCTTCGTTGAAGCGGTCCTGAATATTCTGATGCAAATCCGAATAAATCTGTGCCAGACGGTCGGCATCCTTGATGTAGGCATTGACCTGATATACCGGATACCAGTCGCTTAACGAAGTAGAAAGGACAAAAGGACGGGGATCGTCTACCACGCCGGGGGTATTGAGCGCTGCCTCTATCAGCAATTTATTGACCTGCCGCCAAGGGACATCGTATCCGATACTGACTTCGGAGTGGATAATCAATCCGTAATCGCGCGCCGACTGACTGAAATTCACCGTATGCGAAGACATGATAAACGAGTTGGGAATAGTCACGACTTCGTTTTTAGGCGTACGTATACGGGTTACGAGTGGAGTTTTCTCGACCACGTTGCCCGTCGTATCGTTCAGTTTGATACGGTCGCCCAGTTTAAAAGGACGCATGTAAGTGATGACCAAACCGGCAATAATATTTCCGATAACCGTGCTCGACCCCAGCGAAATAATCAGACCTACAAATACCGATATCCCCTGAAATACTCCCGAATTGGATCCAGGCAGATACGGATAAATCATCGCAATCATAAAGGCATAGAGCAGAAAACGGATAATGTGATAGGTAGGCATGGCCCAGTCGGGATAGAATCCGTTCAATTTAAGGCGCTCTTCCTGTACCTCATTCGCCAGATAACGAAACATCCGCACCAGATACTTGATAGCAATACAGATGACAAGAATGGTGAACAGATTGGGGATATAGGCCAACACACCATAAAGGATGTTTTTCACAGGATTCCAAATATAGGAAAACAACTGATAGGCCAGATCTTTGGTCTGCGGAAAGATGGAGAACAGCAGAGGCACTGTAAGCAACAGCTGCAACAGCATAATGACATACCGGAACAGATTGGCCAGCCATACCAGTACAATCACTTGCCTGCGTGTGTCCAACAACTCAAAGTCCTGAATGGAAAATGCTTTCAGGCGCGTATGCTTCAGCCGGACAATGCGTGCCTTCAGCTTGCGGAACAGCCAGTTGGTAAGTTTGAACAACAGGAACTGTCCTACAATCACCAGCAGGAAATATGCAATACGTTTGCACAATTGCCAAAAGCCGTGCTCGGCTTTCATCACCTTCAGCTTTTCTACAATCACCTGACGCCTGATCTCGGCCAAACGGTCGCGCGAACAACTTTCCCACAAACCGTCCTGGTCGGTAAACGAAACAAGTACCTTGTCGCCATACATCAAGTCGGTAACAATATCGGTACTTTCGATGTAGACCGAATCAGGATGCAGATTGAAGCGCTTGCCCAACGCCGTGATGTCGCGTGACACATTTTCGGCCCGCTGCTGCGGAGAAAGGCCTCCACGCTTGGCATAAAGGTAGAACAGAGTATCTTCGTCCACTACTACAGGAACGCCCAAGGTAACCTGCCTCAATGAATCGATACGCTGTTTTGTGACGCCAGTTTTACCGAATCGGCAGCATAAGCAACCAGCTTCATCTGCTCAATCTCCATACGCAGATTGGCTTCATTCAGTTTGGCTGTTGCCAGTTCTTTCCGGACAGCGGCAAGATGCAGTGAATCACTATCAGCCTTATCTCGGAAGCCTGCAAACTGTCGGCATGGAAATATCAAGAACCTTTTCTACCACCTGAGCCGGCAGAGCGACCGGAACCCACAACAACAGACTAAAAATAAGAAACAGGTTTTTCTTCATACTCATAAACATTCTATTTTGTTCCAAAATCAAAGCAAGGGAGCAAACATACGTAATGTTTCCGATATTTCCACATTCCGCTCCTTACAAAGGCGAAAAAAAGTGTTTGTCACGTCCCGCTTTTGCCCATTATCCGTGAAATGTATATCTTTGCCGCACAATAAATAATAAATAATAACCAATAACATCATTATTCCCTGTATATGGATATTCTTTTGCTCATCGGAGGCTTGCTCCTCATCCTGCTGGGTGCCAACGGACTGACCGACGGCGCCTCTTCCGTAGCCAAACGCTTCAACATCCCCAACATCGTTATCGGACTGACCATCGTAGCTTTCGGTACTTCGGCACCCGAACTGGCCGTCAGCGTATCGTCGGCCTTGAAAGGCAGTGCCGACATCGCCGTAGGAAACGTAGTAGGAAGTAACATCTTCAATGCCCTGATGATTGTAGGCTGCACAGCCATGTTTGCTCCCATCGTGGTGCAACGCAACACGTTGCTCAAAGAAATACCGCTCTGCATACTGGCCTCACTTGCCCTGTTGATTATGGGCAACGACATGCTGCTCGACAAATCTGGCGAAAACGTAATCAGCATCACCGACGGCCTTATCCTGTTGTGCTTCATGGCTATCTTCCTGAGTTATACTTTTGCCATTGCAAGAAGTGGCCTCACCCCCTCTCCCGAAAAGAGTGGAGAAAGCGACGGTCCGGCTACTGCAGAAGAAGAAACGGAAATTAAGGAGATGCCTCTGTGGCGGTCTCTGATATACATCGTGGCCGGACTGGCAGGCCTCATCTACGGCGGACAGTTTTTTGTAGACGGTGCCAGCGGCATTGCACGCAGTCTGGGAGTCAGCGAATCCATCATCGGTCTGACGCTGGTGGCAGGAGGAACCTCGCTGCCCGAACTGGCAACCAGCATTGTTGCCGCCTTGAAGAAAAATCCTGAAATAGCCATCGGCAACGTAGTAGGCAGTAACCTGTTCAACATCTTTTTCGTACTGGGTTGTTCGGCTTCTATCACCCCCTTGCACCTGGCAGGTATCAACAATACCGATCTGCTGGTACTCGTCGGCTCCAGCATTCTGCTATGGCTGTTCGGAGTCTTCTTCGGCAAGCGCATCATCACACGCGTCGAAGGTGCCATACTGATAGCATGCTATGTGGGATATACAGCCTGGCTGATCTACAATGCCGCCTAAAACTCATGACTGGGGCATCATTCTTCTTCCCACATAGTTCATTCTTCATGAAAAAAAAGTATCTTTGCGCCATCAAACTAACTCAACGACCATGGCTGTTACAATAAAAAAAGTTACCACAAAAAAAGAACTGAAGCGCTTTATCCGCTTCAACTACGAACTATACAAAAGCAACCCCTACTCCGTACCCGACCTTTACGACGATATGCTGAACACGTTCAACAAAAAAAAGAACGCAGCTTTCGAGTTTTGCGAGGCCGAATACTTTCTGGCATACAAAGACGGGAAACTAGTAGGTCGTGTGGCCGCCATCATCAACAATCGGGCCAACCAGACCTGGAACAAACGGGAAGTCCGTTTCGGATGGATCGACTTTACCGACGACGCCGAAGTGGCAGATGCCCTGATCAGCACTGTCGAACAATGGGGTAAGGAGCGTGGAATGACCCACATCACCGGTCCGTTGGGTTTCACCGACATGGATGCCGAAGGAATGCTTGTCGAAGGCTTCGACCAGCTGGGTACCATGGCTACCATCTACAACTATCCTTACTATCCGCAGCACATGGAACGGATGGGATTTGCGAAAGATGCTGACTGGGTAGAATATAAAATATTTATCCCCGACGCCATCCCCGACAAGCACAAACGCATCTCTGACCTGATACAGCGGAAGTACAATCTTAAAGTAAAAAAATATACATCGGGGAAAGAAATCGCCCGCGATTACGGACAGGCTATTTTCGAACTGGTAAACGAAGCCTATACACCACTTTACGGTTACTCGGCTCTGACGCAGAAACAAATAGACCAATACGTCAAGATGTACCTGCCCATTCTGGACTTGCGCATGGTGACACTCATCACCGATGCCGACGACCAGCTGATTGCCGTAGGCATCTCCATGCCGTCGCTGTCCGAAGCCCTGCAGAAGTCGCACGGACGTCTGTTACCTTTCGGATGGTTCTACCTGCTCAAAGCTCTGTTCTTCAAACGCCGCGCCAAGATGCTCGACCTGCTGCTCGTAGCCGTCAAACCCGAATATCAGAATAAGGGCGTCAATGCACTGCTGTTCTCCGACCTGATTCCCGTCTACCAGCAATTGGGTTTCGAATATGCCGAAAGTAATCCTGAACTGGAACTGAACGGAAAAGTACAGGCGCAGTGGGAATACTTCCGCACGGAGCAGCACAAGCGTCGCCGAGCATTCATCAAGGAAATCAAGTAATGCCTGAAGAGATTGTTTTTACCCCGTTTTTACTCGAAATCCGATGAAAAAACGATGATTTCTGACGAAAAACGGATGTTTTTTGATGGGAAACTGATGAATTCTGACGAAAAAACAACGAATTTTGGCGGAAAAACAGTAAAATTTCGCTCAAAATCGGGCAAAAAACGCTGAAAAAACAGCAAAAACCGATGAAAAATAGCTGAAAACAGGCATAAAAAACGCCTTAAAAATCGAACTAACAAACTGATAGCAAACAACTTATCATCCATTTACGCAAAGAAACGACAAAAAAACGTCTCTTTATATATATAAAAAGAAAGAAAGAAAAAAAGATATTGTTGTTGTTAGAGAAACGACAACCGACGACAACGTTCCACTTGAAACAATCGTCCGTATCAACGGAGGCTCATACTGAACAAATAAAGCCGCCGCATTTGCCAGACAGACGCGTGGCGTTTTCCTGGCAAATGCGGGGCAACAGCCCCACAAACCCCAGCGGTTTTGCCTGCAAAGTCCAGGGATATTGGACAAGAAAACGGCGAGATGACTGCATACAGAAGCCCTCTGCTCGGCTAAAAGCCCAAAAACTTCTCCCCTAAAAAGAATAAAAAATTTGTTCATGCCCCATAAAACCGTTATTTTTGCAAGATAAGACAGAAAGGGAAAGTCAGACCATGGAAGAAGAAAAAAAAGACGGCAACCTGCAATTTACAGAAGTACCGGTAGAATATACCGAAGACAACATACGCCACCTGGACGACATGGAGCACATCCGTGTCCGCTCAGGTATGTACATCGGCCGGTTGGGCGATGGTTCACAGAACGACGACGGCATCTACGTTCTGCTCAAGGAAGTTATGGACAACTCGATTGATGAGTTCAAAATGGGAGCCGGCAAAAAAATCGAAGTGAACATCGAAGACAACCTGCGCGTCAGCGTACGCGACTACGGCCGGGGCATCCCTCAAGGCAAGCTCATCGAGGCTGTCAGCAAACTGAATACGGGCGGAAAGTACGACTCAAAGGCGTTCAAGAAAAGCGTCGGACTGAACGGCGTGGGCATCAAAGCCGTCAACGCACTGAGCAGCCATTTCGAAGTCCGCAGCTACCGCGACGGTAAAGTACGCACTGCCATCTTCGAACGGGGCGTACTGCAAAGCGACACTACCGAAGACACACAGGAAGAAACCGGTACCTACATCTTCTTCGAGCCGGACAACACCCTGTTCCTCAACTACAGTTTCCAGAACGAGTTTGTAGAAACACTGCTGCGTAACTACACTTACCTGAACACAGGTCTGACCTTCATCTACAACGGCCAGCGCATTGTCTCGCGTCACGGTCTGGAAGATCTGCTGAAAGATAATATGACCAGCGAGGGCCTTTACGACATTGTCCACCTGAAAGGCGAGGACATCGAGATAGCCTTCACCCATACCAACCAGTACGGCGAGGAATATTATTCCTTCGTCAACGGCCAGCATACCACCCAAGGCGGCACACACCAGACAGCCCTGAAGGAGCATCTGGCACGTACCATCAAGGAATTCTACAACAAAAACATGGACTATGCCGACATCCGCAACGGACTGGTAGCCGCCATTGCACTCGATGTAGAAGAGCCCATGTTCGAAAGTCAGACCAAGACCAAGCTGGGCTCGAACAACATGTGGCCCGCCGTGCCGCAGGAAGACAAGCCGGCAGGTCCCACGGTGAACAAGTACGTGGGCGACTTCATCAAGACCGAAGTGGACAACTACCTGCACAAAAATCCGCTGATGGCCGAAGTCATGCTGCAGAAGATACAAGACTCCGAAAAAGAGCGCAAAGCCATTGCAGGTGTCACTAAGCTGGCCCGTGAGCGTGCCAAGAAAGCCAACCTGCACAACCGCAAACTGCGCGACTGCCGCTACCACCTGAACGACGGTAAAGGCAAGGAGCAGGAAGCCGAATCGTGCATCTTCATCACCGAGGGCGACTCGGCCAGCGGCTCCATCACCAAAAGCCGTGACGTGAATACCCAAGCCGTGTTCTCGCTACGCGGAAAACCGCTGAACTCCTACGGACTGACCAAGAAGGTAGTCTACGAGAACGAAGAGTTCAACCTGTTGCAAGCCGCCCTCAACATCGAAGACGGCCTTGACGGACTTCGTTACAACAAGGTCATCGTAGCCACCGATGCCGATGTGGACGGCATGCACATCCGTCTGCTCATCATCACCTTCTTCCTGCAGTTCTTCCCCGACCTCATCAAGAAAGGCCACGTGTACATCTTGCAGACCCCCCTCTTCCGTGTACGCAACAAAAAGAAAACCAACTACTGCTATACCGAAGACGAACGGCTGAAGTCCATCGAAGAACTGGGACCGAACCCCGAAATCACCCGATTCAAAGGTTTGGGCGAAATCTCGCCCGACGAGTTCCGCCACTTCATCGGCAAAGACATGCGGCTGGAGCAGGTGAACCTGCGCAAAAACGACCTTGTGAAAGAACTGCTCGAATTCTACATGGGCAAGAACACCATGGAACGGCAGAACTTTATTATAGATAATCTGGTTATCGAAGAAGACATGGTAAATGAAGATTCTTAATTCCTCATTCTTAATTTAACTATGACCAAAGCTATTTTTCCGGGAACATTCGATCCCTTTACCATCGGCCACTACTCTGTAGTGAAGCGTGCATTGACCTTTGTCGATGAGGTTGTCATCGGCATCGGCATCAACGACAAGAAGCACAGCTACTTCCCTACCGAGAAACGGGAGAACATGATCCGGCAACTCTATAAAGACGAACCTCGCGTCAGCGTCAAATCCTACGACTGCCTGACCATCGACTTCGTCCTGCAAGAGAAAGCCAACCTCATCATCCGCGGCATCCGCACGGTGAAAGACTTCGAATACGAAGAAACCATCGCCGACATCAACCGCAAACTGGCGGGAGTGGAAACCATTCTGCTTTTCACCGAACCCGAACTGACCAGCATCAGCTCGACCGCCGTACGCGAACTGCTACAGTTTCAGAAAGATGTCAGCCAATTCCTGCCCGAAGGCATGAAGATTAGTGAAGAATAATCAGCTAAACAGAGAAGTGCAATCTGTAGCGAGAACCTACTGAAAACAAATCACATCATGAAATATATACTATTACCGGTTCTGCTTGTCTGTACCCTTGCTCTACAGGCACAGAACATAAACCAGGACGCTTTACGCAAATTGCAAATGGCCGAGTTTGCCATCAGCAAGCTCTATGTCGACTCTGTAGACGAAAACAAGCTGGTAGAAGAGGCCATCATCGGGATGCTTGAGCAGCTCGACCCACACTCTACCTACAGCAACGCCGAAGAAGTGAAGAAAATGAACGAGCCCCTGCAAGGCAACTTCGAAGGAATCGGGGTACAGTTCCAGATGATAGAAGACACCTTGCTCGTCATCCAGCCCGTAAGCGGTGGCCCCTCGGAAAAAGTAGGTATACTGGCCGGCGACCGTATCACAGCGGTTAACGACACAGTCATTGCCGGAGTAAAAATGAGTACCGAAGACATCATGAAGCGGCTGCGCGGTCCCAAGGATTCGAAAGTCAATCTGACCATCGTGCGCCGCGGCATTGCCGATCCGCTGCACTTCACCGTGAAGCGCGACAAAATACCCATCCTGAGCCTTGACGCCTCGTACATGATACAACCCCATACAGGCTACATCCGCATCAACCGTTTCGGAGCCACTACTGCCGAAGAGTTTCTCACTGCGATGAAAGACCTCCAGAAGAAAGGAATGAAAGACCTCATCCTCGATCTGCAAGGCAACGGCGGCGGTTATCTGAACGCCGCTATCGATCTGGCCAACGAATTCCTCAACCAGAAGGACCTGATTGTCTATACCGAAGGACGGGCTGCCCGCCGCAGCAATTTCTACGCCAAAGGTAACGGAAACTTCCGTGAAGGACGCCTCGTAGTACTGGTAGACGAATATTCGGCTTCGGCCAGCGAAATCGTCACTGGTGCCATACAGGACTGGGACCGTGGCGTAGTAGTAGGTCGCCGCACCTTCGGCAAGGGATTGGTACAACGTCCCATTGACCTGCCCGACGGCTCAATGATACGGCTTACCATTGCCCGATACTATACACCTGCCGGCCGCTGCATCCAGAAACCCTACAGCGGCAAAGGCGACGACATGCAGGAAGCTTACGCCAAGGATTTGCTCGATCGCTTCAACCACGGCGAACTGATGCACGCCGACAGCATCCACCTCCCCGACTCACTGAAATACCAGACCAAACGTCTGGGACGTACCGTTTATGGCGGCGGAGGCATCATGCCCGACTTCTTTGTCCCCATGGATACTACGCAGTACACTGACTACCACCGCAATCTCGTGGCAAAGGGAGTCATTATACGCAGCACAACGGGCTACATCGAACACCACCGCCAGGAATTACAGAAGAAATACAAGAATTTTGAAGCCTTCGACAAGGATTTCGAGATAGACGAAGCCTTCCTGACCGACCTGCATGCACTGGCCGACAAGGAAAAGGTGAAATTCGATGAAGCGCAATACCAACGTGCGATTCCCCTCATCAAGACACAGCTGAAAGCCCTCATCGCCCGCGACCTATGGGACATGAACGAATATTTCCAAGTGATGAACGCCACCAACCAAAGCGTACAGCAGGCTCTGAAAGTGCTGAACGAAGGCTTCTACGAACAACTGATGGATAAGACTACGACTGAATTGTAATCAGTCACCGAACAACCATTTGTTCAGCCAACGATTGATATAGATATTAGCCACTGCACATCCGGCTCCGATTGCTGCGCCCGCCAGCACATCGGACGGATAGTGTACGCCTTCGTTCATTCGCGATACCCCTACCGAACAGGCCCACACGGCCGAAGGAGCAATCACATACCATTTGGGATACTTCACACTGAGCGACGTAGCCAATGCAAAGGCTGTCGCCGTATGCCCCGAAGGGAAAGACGGACTGTTCTCGTGGCTGTAAGCATGCACTCTGTCGGGGTAGCGTTCATAAGGCCGCTGCCTGTCCACCAGATACTTCATGCCGTACGTCACAACAAAAGCACCTGCCACACTGGTACCTACATAAACAGCATCCTTCAGCAACTGCTTGTCATGCTTGGCCCATGCAGTTACCGCCATGGCAACAGGTACTCCAATTGCCACATACGGCTCCGTCCGTGAAATCACCTTATTATAATTACGAATGAACTTTCCGTCCCAACTATTGACACGATGCACCGTGTTGATATCCCAATTCTGCCCCCATGCGCCCGACACGAGCAACGACAGAAAACATACAAAAAAAGTCCAACGTTTCATCATTTGCATTTCCATCAATTTAGCGTTCTAACATCCTTCTTTCCTATCAGGCAGCAAATATAATCTACTTTCTTCATACATGCAACGAACAGAGAAACAAGCCACTACTTATTAAGGAATTATTTCTTTAATTCCTTGCTTAATCAAGGTATTTCACCTATTTTTGCAAGAAAATAGCCATCGGGCATTGACAGGAATTTTTTTCTAACTATTAAATAATTTAAATTCAATCATTTATGTGGTTAAGTAATTCATCTGTAGGAAGGAAAGTGGTGATGAGCGTTACCGGTATCGCCCTTATCCTGTTTCTGACGTTTCACATGGCGATGAACCTTGTTGCGCTGGTTTCGGCCGAAGGCTACAACATGGTTTGTGAGTTCTTGGGAGCGAACTGGTATGCAGTGGTCGGTACACTCGGTCTGGCCGCCTTGTTCATCATTCACATCATCTATGCCTTCTGGCTGACTATGCAGAACCGCCGTGCACGCGGTAGCGAACGCTATGCAGTGGTAGAAAAGCCTAAAACAGTAGAATGGGCTTCACAAAACATGCTGGTGTTGGGTATCATCGTCATTGTAGGTCTGTGCCTGCACTTGGTACACTTCTGGTCAAAAATGATGCTTCCCGAACTGGCAGGCTGCCAAGATCTGGGCGTAATGATGAATGCCGCTAATGGTATCTATCACATCCAGAACACCTTTGGCAATGTAGTCAACGTAGTACTCTACATCATCTGGCTGGGTGCGCTGTGGTTCCACCTCACTCACGGTTTCTGGAGCGCTATGCAGACATTGGGATGGAACAACAAGACTTGGATTAACCGTTGGAAATGCATTTCTAACATCTACTCCACCATCGTTGTCATCTGCTTTGCACTGGTAGTTGTTGCATTCTACATCCAATCCCTTATTTAAGAGTTAACGAGTTGACAAGTTGACAAGTTAACGAGTTGACAAGTTGACAAGGAAAGATTTAATCAACAAGCAGGTACAGTTGACACAGCCTCGTAGCCTCGTTAACTGAACCCTCGTAAACTAAAAAACTATGACCAAGATAGATTCAAGAATACCGGAAGGACCGGTAGCTGAGAAATGGACAAACTATAAAGCCCATCAGAAATTAGTAAACCCCGCCAATAAGCGTCGTCTGGACATCATCGTGGTTGGTACAGGTCTGGCTGGTGCCAGTGCTGCTGCCTCGTTGGGTGAAATGGGTTTCAAAGTATTCAACTTCTGCATTCAGGACTCTCCTCGTCGTGCACACTCTATCGCTGCACAGGGTGGTATCAATGCTGCCAAGAACTATCAGAACGACGGCGACTCTGTATACCGTCTGTTCTACGATACAGTAAAAGGTGGTGACTACCGTGCCCGCGAAGCCAACGTATACCGTTTGGCTGAAGTATCGAACAATATCATCGACCAATGTGTGGCACAGGGCGTTCCTTTTGCTCGCGAATACGGCGGTACACTGGCCAACCGTTCATTCGGTGGTGCACAGGTATCACGTACGTTCTATGCTAAAGGTCAGACAGGCCAGCAGCTGCTGCTGGGTGCATACTCTGCACTGAGCCGTCAGGTAAATGCCGGTACTGTAAAACTGTATACCCGCTACGAAATGGAAGACGTCGTTATCATCGACGGTCGTGCTCGTGGTATTATCGCCAAGAATCTGGTAACAGGTAAGCTGGAGCGCTTCGCTGCTCACGCTGTAGTTATCGCAACTGGCGGTTACGGAAACACTTACTTCCTCTCGACTAACGCTATGGCATGTAACTGTTCAGCTGCTATGGCTTGCTACCGTAAGGGTGCCTGGTTCGCCAACCCAGCCTACGTACAGATCCACCCGACCTGTATCCCTGTACACGGCGACAAGCAGTCTAAGCTGACTTTGATGTCTGAGTCTCTGCGTAACGACGGTCGTATCTGGGTTCCGAAGAAACTGGAAGATGCCAAGAAATTGCAGGAAGGTACACTGCAAGGTAAAGATATCCCCGAAGAAGATCGTGACTACTACTTGGAGCGCCGTTATCCGGCATTCGGTAACCTCGTTCCGCGCGACGTTGCCAGCCGTGCAGCCAAAGAACGTTGCGACAAGGGCTACGGTGTAAACAACACAGGTCTGGCCGTATTCCTCGACTTCTCCGAAGCTATCAACCGTCTGGGTAAAGATGTAGTAGCACAACGCTATGGCAACCTCTTCGACATGTACGAAGAAATCACCGACGTATCGCCTTACGAAAACCCGATGATGATTTATCCGGCTATCCACTACACAATGGGTGGTATCTGGGTAGACTACGAACTGATGACCAGCATCAAGGGTCTGTTCGCTATTGGTGAATGTAACTTCTCTGACCACGGTGCCAACCGTCTGGGTGCTTCTGCATTGATGCAGGGCCTGGCCGACGGTTACTTCGTATTGCCTTACACTATCCAGAATTATCTGGCTGACCAGATCACTGTTCCCCGCTTCTCAACCGATCTGCCCGAATTCGCAGCTGCTGAAAAAGCCGTTCAGGACAAGATTGACCATCTGATGAACATCAAGGGTAAGAAGTCTGTAGACTCTATCCACAAAGAACTGGGTCACGTAATGTGGGAATACGTAGGTATGGGCCGTACAGCTGAAGGCTTGAAGACAGGTTTGGCCAAACTGAAAGAAATCCGCAAGGAATTCGAAACCAACCTCTTCATCCCAGGCAGCAAGGAAGGCATGAACGTAGAGCTTGACAAAGCTATCCGTCTGAACGACTTTATCACTATGGGTGAACTGATCGCTTACGATGCACTGAACCGTAACGAATCATGCGGTGGTCACTTCCGCGAAGAATACCAGACAGAAGAAGGTGAAGCTAAGCGTGATGACGAAAACTACTTCTACGTAGCTTGCTGGGAATACCAAGGCAGCGACGATAAAGCTCCGGTATTGCTGAAAGAACCACTGGTTTACGAAGCAATCAAAGTTCAGACTAGAAATTACAAGAGCTAATCGGGAATGTTGAACAATTAAAGAATGAAAGAAAATGGATAAGAATATAAGTTTTACTTTAAAGATATGGCGTCAGGCAGGCCCCAAGGCTAAAGGCGCTTTTGAAACCTATCAGATGAAGGACATTCCTGGCGATACTTCTTTCCTGGAAATGCTGGATATCCTGAACGAACAGCTGATTTCTGAAGGTAAGGAACCGGTTGTATTCGATCACGACTGCCGCGAAGGTATCTGCGGTATGTGTTCACTCTACATCAACGGACATCCGCACGGACCTGCTACCGGAGCTACTACTTGCCAGATTTACATGCGCCGCTTCAATGATGGCGATACCATCACAGTAGAGCCTTGGCGTTCTGCAGGTTTCCCGGTAATCAAGGACTTGATGGTAGACCGTACAGCATACGACAAGATCATGCAGGCAGGTGGTTACGTAAGCGTAAACACAGGTGCTCCGCAAGATGCCAATGCTATTCTGATCCCGAAGACCGTTGCTGACGAAGCTATGGATGCCGCCAGCTGTATCGGTTGCGGTGCTTGTGTAGCTGCTTGTAAGAATGGTTCGGCCATGTTGTTCGTATCAGCTAAAGTAAGCCAGCTCAACCTGTTGCCGCAAGGTAAATCTGAAGCACTGCGTCGTGCAAAGGCTATGCTTGCCAAGATGGACGAACTGGGCTTTGGTAACTGTACCAACACCCGCGCTTGCGAAGCTGAATGCCCGAAGAATGTTTCTATCAGCAACATTGCCCGTCTGAACCGCGACTTCATCATCGCCAAATTGAAAGACTAATTTGTTTTTTACATTTGATTAATATCACAGAAGTGAGGGTGCGTCAACGAAGAGACGCACCCTCTTTCTTTTTTATCCAAATAATAGCTATAACCAAACGAAAACGGGCAGAGCAACCTTTTTAGAATTTAAAGCTGATACCAGCATAAGGTAAACAGTTGCCATGCCAATGGACGGAATAGAAACTGAGTACATCCTCCTCCGAAGGATTACCCACTACATTATAAAGTCCACAACGAAATGTGAACAACTTCTCACCAAACGACTTCTTATAAGCATAGCCAACATCCACCCGATAATGAAGCGGTTCGCGCCACATACGGAAATCGGCCTCAGGTAATGGTTCAAACCATTCGTCCAGATCGATGATTTTCCCTGAACGCATCATACCGCCAACCGAAAACAGTGAACGCGCATTCAGCTGATAGGACAATGCCCCGCCCAACTGATGGGGAACATCGTACAAAGATGGCAATTTCTTCCTGTTCTCAACCTCGGCAAACCATTCCCTGCTACGAGTGTACGCATAGGAAAGCTGCAGTTTCCAGCGTTGCCAATTTTTATAAAGATAGAACTTCGCACCATAACTGTCGCCGTCACCACTCATAATATATTCTTGCCACGCTCCATTCTCGACAAAGGTTTCGGGACGTAAAGCCACAACATTACGTCGTGTTTTGTAATAAAGCGAAGCCTCCAAACGGCCTTCTTCTAGAAAGTGCTTCCAGCCTATTTCATAATGTTCCGACGTACGGGGTCTATAACCGTCGATACTCGGCATCCGGAAGTCGGTAGGCAAAGCCCAACTGCTGAAACGCAGATAATGATAAAACTGCTCCATTTTCGAAAAATGAAAATAAAGTAAGTCTTTCTCCGTCGGAAAATACTTCACCGACAGTCGTGGCTGAATACTATAATACGAACGATGATTTCGTGGATAATAGCCCACTCCGTGCACACCGACCTGCACGGAAAAACGAGGCGAAATATTCACCGTATTATCATAGAACAGCGACACCTGTCCGATAGGCTCACGACGGGTACGGATTTCTTCGCCCAACGTTGCCAAATCATAAGATTCATGTGTATATTTCAGTCCCCAACGGGCCCGATATAAATTTTCAGGAGCATAAGTAAACTCGGTCGAGACATTCAGCGACTTAATCCCACTACGTACATATCCCTCACCATCCAGCCCCAGATCGTCAACAAGAGCACGGTTTGAATAAGATGAATAATACAGGGAAGTTACATTACCCAACTTACCCCACTGGGTATTATAAGACAATTGATAGACCTGATTCTCCCATCTTAAAACTGAAGTTGTCTCGCCTTCGTACACTGGCAGGTGATAATCGTCGCGCGCACCATACGCCAGCAGATTAAGGGTAGAAAGCGGCGATATGGAGTAAGACAACTTAGCGTTATAGTCGTACGAAGAATGGTTCAGCCGGTCGTCTTCCGATAACAGATTATCGAAAAAATCGAGCCAACTGCGACGGGCACTTACCATATACGACAGCTTCTGTTTCAGGATAGGTCCTTCGAGCATCACCGATGCCGCCGGCATATCCAGCGTCAGGGTACGCATATGCTCGTCTTTATTCCCCTCTTTCAGGTTGACTTCGGTGACAGAAGACAATCGGCCCGCCAGACGGGTGGGAAAGAAGCTTTTATGAAAAACCATGTTTTTCACAGCATCTCCGTTGAACATGGGCAGCAATGAACCGAGATGCCCCGGATGATAGACCGGTACTCCATCAAGCAAAAACTGGTTCTCATCCGGTCCCCCACCATCTACCTGCAGGTTGTTTCCGGCCAAAGAAGAAGTCACCCCCGGCAAAATCCATATCTGTGAGAACAGGTCATTGGTACTGAAAGCAAGTAGATTGGAAGGATTCAGTTCAGTGAGTTCGCCGGTAGGTTTCTCCGACCGTACCGTCACTTCGTCTATCTCGAACAGCAAAGGTTGCAAAGAAGCACTCAGAAAACAGTCGCGACTGATTCTAACCTGACGGGTATAGGGAGTATATCCCATGTACGACACGCTCAAGGTATAGGCTCCTTCAGGCAAATAAAGTTTAAAGATGCCATTCTCGTCAGTTACCGTATTCCATTGTCTGCCTGCAGCGTCAGCCCAGGAAACTACCGCACCGTAGAGTTTCTCATCGGTATCGGCTTCGCTCACTTTACCCTGAACATAATGTTCTTCTTGTTTCTGTATTTGTATGACCAGCTTGCGAGGAGGTACAAAGGCTGTCTTGAAGCGATAGTCTTTCAGCACCTGTGCCAGCAGCCGGCCTACAGTCATGGATCCAGCAGTCTCTACAGTGCAGATTTTAATAAGATCGATTTGCGCAGGATTATACGAAAGCACAATACCACATTGCTTCTCGATGTAGCCAAACCATTGCAACACGGTAGCGGAAGAGGCGCTGACCTGCACCAGCTCTTCCGCTACCGTATCCGACGGCTTCAAATCCTGTCCGTCCACTTCGGTCATACCTAACACTGCCAACAGCAGTAAGATATACAGCCTACTCTTCATACAGGCGATAATGTTTTCCTTCTGTCAGAGTTTTGTATTTACATCCGCACAGGAAAGCCAGTTCTTCTACCATATCCTGTGCACTTTCACTTTCTATTCGGGTAGTAATCAAATTCTTTTCTAACCCAGCCTCCAATTCGATACGAACGCCGGTCTTCTTTTCAATATCTCGCACTACATCAGGCAAGGGAGTCGCGCTGAACACCAATACTACCGGAGCCTCACCAAACAAAGCCTGAGGATCCTCAATGATACCTACTTCCAGACGCCCGTCTTTCCATTCAGCTTTTTCATTGGCTTCGAGCACCGCTCCGCTTTCGTCTGTCTTGACTCTGACTTTGCCACTCTTTACAAATACGGCGGCTTGCTTTTTACTGGTTGCATCGACCAGAAACGAAGTACCAAGCACTTCTACCTTCAACAAGTTGGTCTCTACCTTGAAAGGGACACCGTGTATTTTCCTTTTTACCTGGAAAAATGCTTTTCCTTCGAGTCGTGCCAACCGACCTTTATCGGTATGCTGATAGGTAACCACTGCTTCGGGATAAAGAATAACCTCCGAACTGTCAGGCAACAAGCAATGCTGCTCCGTACGGCCGACATTGGCATAACGCACCATTTCTTCGTCCGATGCCGAAGAGAAGTAGAACATCGATACAGCCAGCACAATGAGGAGTGAAGCTGCCATCGAAGTCCAAAACAACATCTTTCGCCTGAATGGTATGACCTTCTGAGACCGTTCCTCCAACTGTGCTTCTACCTTCTGCCAGGCCCGCTCTGCATCGAAGCTGATACCTTGCGGCTTTCCAACAGAAGCACCTATCAGCTTTTGCAACCGTCTGTATTCATCCCGATGGGCTGATATCCATTCGTTCAGCTCTTCTTGCTGGGAAGCGGTCAGCCGTTCGTTGGCAAAATGCTTGGCCAGCAGCTCGTTGATATCTGTCTTACTATTCATAATGTGCTAACGGTTTACGATAATTGATAAAAGGAGAATGATAGCGACTGCCAGCAACGACCGATTTTCGGCTGCATAAGCGCGCAGCATCTTGATGGCTTTTGTCATCTGGTTCTCAACGGTTTTCTCGGACAATTCCAATTTTTGGGCTATCTCACGATACTTCAGTCCCTGCAACTTCGCCATCAGGAAGATGTCTTTGCACTTGGGAGGCAAGGTAGCAAGTGCCAACTCCAGGAGCTCGGCAGGCGAAGGAGACTCATGCCCAGCCTCCGGACTATCGTCCGTTACGTCACCGGCCAGGAAAAGGCAGTCCTCGATAGAAACTACATCTTCCTTGCGCTTCCGCAGGAAAGAGATGCAACTGTTTCGCACGGAAGTAGTCACGTAAGCCGTGAACTCAGCTTCGGGCATGGAGTCGAGTCCCTTGTTCCAGATACTGATGAACAGTTCCTGAACAATGTCTTCCGAGTCATCCCTGTCAGAAACATATCCGTAGGCTATACTACACAGCCTGGAATAATGTTTCTGAAACCTGGATCTGAATATTTCCTTTCTATCGGCTCTCATATCATTGCATTCACATCAAATATCGTTTTGTCAGAACTTCAAGCTGACACCTGCCGTCAGGAATCCCTTGTGCCCCAATCCGGCTTCAACGAATCCACCGACACGGTTATTGCCAACCCGCAAAGCTATCGGATTAACCTGATAGGCAAACGAAGTAGACAAGTCCGCTTTCTTTGCCACCTTCTTGCCGGCATCAGTAAGCCCAGTTTCGGTGTGACGGTTCAGTTTGACACCGGCCGAAGCTCCACCATACAATTCTATCAGCCCGTGTTTATAATAGGTAAACTCGGCAGTGGGCAGTACCAGCAGATTCAGGTCTTTCTCCTTCAATGAAGGCGACTTTTCGCCGGACAACATCAATTTACTGTTTCCATACGAGAAACCAAAGTCTGTACCGACCCGGAAACGATTGAGCGAATAACGGTAACCCAATCCGTATACCATGCTGAATGATTCGTCAGTACATTTGCTACCCAGCACAGCATCGGCCAATCCCATTCCGAGTACATCGACCGTTCCTTGCGTTAGTCCGTCGCTTACCGAAAGACGGATTTCGTGTTTACTCTCTCCTTTACTGCTCTCCTGAGCGTTTACCATATTTACACTTGCCAATGCACACAAAGATAATGCAATAAATTTAATCTTCATAACTTCTTGTTTTTTAATGGTTGAATACTCATCAGGTTTTCTCCTTCCCGTTTCGGATGTCTCTTTTTCTCTCTCTTCTTGTTTCCATGCAACAAAACGGCCGGAATACCTGTCTGTTTCTGTTTTCGCTGTCGCATCACTTGGCCAGGTGATTCTGCCTTTATAACGCAGACTTCCGTAAAAACCCCTATGCGCACCTGCTATTTTTCCCCAAAAAAATTCTGCAATCCAAAGTTCCCGCTTATCATTTTTAACTTGTACTTCGTATAAATGTGACATTTCACTATCTTTGCACAGTCAAGTACGATGCAGCCTAACTCCAACTTTGTACTTGCGAACTTAAACGAACATGCTTTGTATATGAAAAAACTCCTTATCTTACTTATATCGTCTGTTCTAATGATTGCATGCAAATCGGGAAACGGCTCGAAAAAAGATGCCGGTACCGAAAAGCCCGTCATCACAGTCACCATCGAACCTCTGCGCTACTTCACCGAGGCCATTGCCGGCGACGAATACACCGTAGTCAGCATGGTGCCCAAAGGCAGCAGCCCGGAAACTTACGATCCTACTCCCCAGCAACTGGTTGAACTGGCCAAAAGCAAAGCTTACTTCCGAATCGGACACATCGGGTTCGAACGGGTATGGGCCGACCGACTGGCAGACAATGCGCCCCACTTGCAGTTTTTCGAACTATCGCGTGGCATCGAACTGATTTTTGACACCCCGCACCAACACGTCCATTCCTCGGCACCTGAAAGCAACTATCAGGAAGAAGAAATGCACCATACCGATGAAGCTGACGGCGAACGCCCCCTGCTCGGAGTGGAGCCACACATCTGGAACTCGCCAACCAATGCCCAAATCATTGCCGGAAACATACTGAACGCCCTGTGCCTGATGAACAAACAGAACGAGAGCGTCTATCTGGAACGATACAACACGCTGTGCCGCAAGCTGGAGCGGACCGACAGCCTGATATGTAACATGCTGTCGACCCCGAACGCCGACCGTGCCTTTATGATTTACCACCCCGCCCTGTCGTATTTCGCACGCGACTACGACCTGTATCAGATTCCCATCGAGGCCGGAGGTAAAGAACCGTCGCCCGCGCAGCTGAAGGAGCTGATCAATACTTGTAAGGAAGAAAATGTGCACGTTATCTTCGTGCAACCCGAATTTGACCGCCGCAACGCCGACCTGATAGCCAAGCAGACCGGCACTACCGTTGTGCCCATCAATCCGCTGTCCTACGACTGGGAAGAAGAAATGCTGAAAGTAGCACGGGCACTGTCCGGCGAAAAGGCGACTGAAGAATAAAGCACCTGCAAGCCAAACAGATACCCTCAAGAAAAAACATTTGCCGACCATGTCCCAGCAACCTATCATTGAAATCAGAAATCTTAGTGCCGGATACGACGGACGCACCGTGCTGCACGATGTCAACCTGACCGTTTACGAACATGATTTTCTGGGCATCATCGGCCCCAATGGCGGAGGGAAAACTACGCTGATAAAGTGTATTCTCGGATTGTTGCCTCCTTTGCAGGGGGAAATCGTCTTCACTCCCTCGCAAAGTAGTAAAGACATATCCGCCGCCGACAACAGCCACGCAACGGGAAAAATCACCATGGGCTACCTACCCCAGTACAACAGCATCGACCGTAAATTTCCCATCACCGTCGAAGAAGTGATACTCTCTGGACTCAGCAGCAAGAAATCGCTGGCCTCGCGCTTCACCGCCCAACACCGCGAAAAGGCCCATCAGGTAGTAACCCGCATGGGACTGGAAGGGCTCGAACAACGCCCCATCGGTGCACTGAGCGGCGGACAACTGCAACGCGCCCTGCTGGGCCGTGCCATCATCTCCGACCCCGAAGTTGTGATACTCGACGAACCCAGTACCTACATCGACAAGCGGTTTGAAGCACGGCTTTACCAACTGCTGGCCGAAATCAACCGCGACTGCGCCATCATTCTGGTCAGCCACGACATCGGCACCATCCTGCAACAGGTCAAGTCCGTAGCCTGCGTCAACGAAACCCTGGACTATCATCCGTCCACCGAATGCGTCACAGGTGAATGGCTCGAAAAGAACTTCAATTGTCCGATAGAGCTGTTGGGACACGGCTCGCTGCCCCACCGCATCCTGGGGCATCACAAGCACACAGGCCACTGTTGTTCAGGCGATTAGCATCCAATCCACATACGGGCTTCAAACGACACTTGCACGGCTCGTGAGAGACACTTGTACGGCTCGCGAGAGACACTTGCAC
>OGEZ01000052.1_pt1 | contig 138318 bp, 108 predicted proteins | sample 1570831 | NCBI WGS metagenome assembly OGEZ01 (sample SAMEA2582059, study PRJEB24529) | metagenome | biome: Human gut stool | place: China | collected 2011 | reverse complement strand
TTTGCTGTTCTTCTGCGGATGTTCTCATGGCTGTGATTCTTTTCTGTTTAAGGTTACGGGACAAAGATAGCGAAAAGGGCCGGACCGGCAAAGCTTTTCGTGCGTTGAGTTTAAAGGAGCTAAAGTCTTTTATGCTCAAAGCCTTTCGACGGCTTCCGCATCGAGTCCGGTGGCTTTGGCTATGGACGCAGCGTCAAGCCCCATCTGCTTGAGGTTTCTCGCTACGGACAGCCTGCCTTCGGCAATGCCTTCTTCACGGCCTTCTGCCCGTCCTTTCTCGATGCCTTCCTTGATGCCTTTCTCGATGCCTTTCTTGATTCCTTTTTCAATGCCTTTGCGCATTCCGCTGTTGTAGAGGGTCTTCTCCACGCTGATCGTGTCCCAGAACCTTTCGTAGGCCGCCAGCTGTCCGTCGCTGAACGCGGATTCTTCGAGCGCGTCCACTGCCTTCTTCAGCTCGGGGTTTTCCAGCAGCTCCTCCGGCACCTTGCGTGTCCGCTCGTCTATCTCGGTGAGGTACCTGAGCCACAGCACCTGCATCCTCTTTTCGCTGTAGGTGTGTGGGTTGAACTTCGGGAGTTCGACGAACACCAGGTGCAGCCCGTCTATCACCTTCTCCGTATGCTCGACGTGCACAAGGCGGTAGTAGTGGTAGAATTCCCTGAGCTCAGGCTCGAATACTTCGTTCACGAGGTTCAGGGAGTATACGGGCTGGAGGAGGGAATAGTCGTTTCCCTTTTCGATCTGCCTCACGTACGCTTTCGACGCGTTGAACAGGACGCGCTGGCGGAACTCCTGCGACCATACCATCTGCATCTCCACGATGAAGTGCCTTCCCCTGTTGTCCCGGCACCGGACGTCCACGATGCTGTTCTTCCGGAGGGGGTTGTCGGGAACCATTTCTGCCGGGAGGTATTCAAGTTCCGTGATCTCCTCTCCCTCCTCGAGCGGGAGCAGTGCGTTCAGGAGGCTCATCACCAGGTCGGGATGTTCTCCGAACACTTTCTTGAATGTCGGGTCGGCTTTTGGGTTCAGGTACTTCATGGGCTTCTGGGTTTGCTGTTCTTCTGCGGATGTTCTCATGGCTGTGATTCTTTTCTGTTTAAGGTTGCGGGCAAAGATAGTGAATGGCGGTCGCAAAGGCAAATGAAACGCGAAGTTTTTCGATTCTGCGTTCAATCTTCGTGGGGTAAAGGAGCGGAAAAGGCAGGAATCTGTATCTTTCCGTATGGCTCTGTCGACAGCTCGGCGTATTTCATCGACGGATTGGCATATAAAGACGATGCTTGGGAATGATGCGGACGGCTTTTCCGTTTTGCTGTATCCGTTTTCGTATGTCTTGGACGGTTTTTCAGTCGTTGCGTGATGAAGCCAGGCATCTTCCAGGTTTGTTAATGAATGAAAAAATAAAGGGGTAGGGGTTTCTTTCTTTATTTTTTATATATAATAAGGTGTAAAACGGCTTTCGTGGTTCCGTTCGTGGTCTACCTGTTGCTGTAATTTGCTGATTGATAATTTGTTATGCGTGACTTTCGTGGTTCCCTTTTGATTTTTAACTTAAAAATAATGTTGGTTTGGTTAAAAGATGTTTGATAATCTCTGAAAAATGAGCCGTTATCTGAATGCATTTGACGGCTCATTTCATTCAGGATGACGGCTCACATTAAAAAAATGTCCCGTTATCTTTTTGACATTCTGACTTTTCCTGTTTTCCGCGGAGATAAAGATTTCAAGATTTTTTTGAGGATGTCGTTTTTGATTCTGAAATATATTTATTATATTCGCAACTATTGGAAAAACACTTTATAAGACTCGTAAGATTTAATGCCGATGTAATATTTTTGAAAATTGGATATTTTTGTCCCATCAAGTGAATGATTTTATACCGTTCTCTTGATACAATGCTGTAAATTTGTGCTTATGACGTTTTAAAACCTTTATTTAATGTAAATTGTAGAGATATGCAAACCGAATTCCGAATTGATTTAAGGAAGAGGGTTCTCAGTTTGTTGCTGTTGACCTTATTCTCTTTTACCGCGGCTTTCGCTCAGGTTCTCGTGAGGGGAACTGTTATTGACGAAACCGGAGAAACAGTGATCGGGGCGAGTGTTATGATCAAGGGCACCACCCAAGGTACGATTACGGACTTTGACGGCAAGTTCTCGTTGAACGTGCCTGACAAGAAGGCCGTACTTGTTGTTTCGTTCATCGGCTATCAGACGCAGGAAGTAAAAGTTGACGCTTCCAAGCCGATGTCTATTTTGCTGAAAAACGACTCCGAGCTTCTTGACGAAGTGGTGGTAGTAGGTTATCAGGAAGTAAAGAAGCGTGACCTGACAGGTTCTGTAGCGAAAGCCAATATGGACCAGCTGCTCAACACGCCGGTCGCTTCGTTTGACCAGACTTTGGGAGGGCGTATCGCCGGTGTGAACGTGTCTTCCAGTGAAGGTATGCCGGGCGGAACGATGAACATCGTTATCCGCGGTAACAACTCGTTGACACAGGACAACTCCCCGCTTTACGTAATCGACGGATTTCCCGTGGAGGATGCGGCGATGGCTTCTACCATCAACCCTGCCGATATCGAGAGCCTTGATATCCTGAAAGACGCTTCCGCTACCGCTATTTATGGTGCGCGCGGTGCGAACGGTGTCGTAATTATTACTACCAAGAAAGGTAAGATCGGGAAGGCGCAGCTTACTTACGACGGCAGCGTCACGATGTCGAATGTGACGCGCAAGATTCCGATGATGGACGCTTACGAGTTTGTGAAGCTGCAGGCAGAGATGTATCCGGAACAGGCTACATCTTCCTCCGGTGGTTACCTGATGAACTGGGAAGGCAAGCAGTGGACGCTTGACGACTACCGCAACATCGACCAGTATGACTGGCAGGACGAAATCTTCCGCACTGCATGGCAGCACAGCCACAACCTCCGCCTGACCGGTGGTACGGAAGGTGTCCGCTACAACGCTTCACTTTCTTATTATGACCAGCAGGGTATCCTGCTCGAAACGGGCTACAAGCGTATGCAGGGCCGTATCAACACGGTTGTGCGCCGCAACAAGCTGAACATGAGCATTACGGCCAACTACTCACGTGCTATTCAGACGGGTTCTACTCCTTCTGAAAACTCTTACAGCGGTATGAACAACCTGTTCTACAGCGTATGGGGATATCGTCCGGTCACTTATCCTAACAAACCGTTGAGTTCGTTGATGGATAACGCGATTGATGATGCGCTGAATACCACGAATGACTATCGTTTCAACCCGATTCTGTCGTTGAAGAATGAATACCGCAAGAACTATACGAACAACTTGCAGTTGAACGGATTTGCAGAATATGAAATTATCAAGGGACTGAAGGTAAAGGTATCTGCCGGTTATACTTATGATGCCCGCAAACAGGATCAGTTCAACAACTCCAAGACGCGTTACGGAGGTCCTACTTCAACGGACAAGGTAAATGCGCAGGTTGTACGCAATGAGCGTCTGACGTGGTTGAATGAAAATACGGTTACTTACCAGACTAACATTGCCAAAAAGCATTTCTTCAACGCATTGGCTGGTGTAACTTTCCAGAACTCTGACTATGAATACTATTCGTTCCGCACCATCCATATTCCGAACGAGTCTTTGGGAATGGCAGGTATGGCGGAAGGACAGGGAAGCACCATCAGTTCGTCGAAGAGTTCGTGGTCGATGCTCTCTTATCTGGCCCGCCTGAACTACAATTTCAAGTCGAAATACTATGCTACGGCATCTTTCCGTGCCGACGGTTCTTCCAAGTTCAGCAAAAACAACCGCTGGGGTTACTTCCCTTCAGGTTCTGTTGCATGGACGTTTACGGAAGAAAAGTTCATGAAGCCTTTAAAGAAGGTGCTTTCCAACGGTAAGCTCCGTCTGAGCTGGGGTCTCACGGGTAACAACCGTATCGATGAATATGAATACTATACCCTCTTGCAGGTGCTGAAAGATAATATAGGCGACTATATTTCAAACGGAAGCATTCCGAGCGGTGTCTATCCTTTCAATAATGACAATACGAATGTGGGATCAGTTCCTACCTCTATCGTTAACAACAACCTGAAATGGGAAACCACCGAGCAGTGGAACCTTGGTCTGGATTTGAGCTTCTTTGATGACCGTATCAACTTTACCGGAGATATTTACCGCAAGACCACGCGCGACCTGCTGCTGGAAGCTTCACTCCCGTTGAGTTCAGGATTTTATAGTGCAACCCGCAATATCGGTAAGGTACGTAACGATGGTATCGAACTGAGCCTGAGTACGGTGAACATCAAGAATAAGGACTTTAGCTGGACAACAGACTTCAATATTGCGTTCAACAAGAATGAGGTGCTTGAACTTTCGGAAGGACAGAGCACATTGCTGAGCGCCGTCAACTTCGACCAGAACTATAACTCTCAGTCGAGCTACATTGCACAGGTTGGCTTGCCGATGGGCATGATGTATGGTTATTTGTACGAAGGTACATACAAGTACGACGATTTCAACAAATCGGGCGATACCTATACGCTGAAGTCGGGCGTACCTTACTTCTCTACCGAAACCAATACGCAGCCGGGTATGCCTAAATACAAGGACTTGAACGGTGACGGAATCATCAATTCAGATGACCGTACGATTATCGGCCGTGGCTTGCCTATCCATACCGGAGGTTTCACCAACACCTTTACTTATAAGGGCTTCGACCTGAGCGTGTTCTTCCAGTGGTCATACGGCAACGACATCATGAATGCCAACCGCCTGTTCTTTGAAAGTTCCAATAACAGATCGCGCGAGCTGAACCAGTTTGCGAGCTATGCTGACCGCTGGACTCCGGAAAATCCGGACAGCGATATTCCGGCAGCCACCAACTCTTCTTCCAACCGTGTGATTTCTTCACGCATCATCGAAGACGGTTCGTTCCTGCGTCTGAAGACGGTGACTTTGGGCTATACGTTCCCGACCAAACTGATACAGAAGGCAAAACTGAGTTCGCTCCGTGTCTATCTGGCAGGACAGAATCTGTGGACATGGACAAGCTATTCGGGATACGATCCTGAAGTGTCTATCCGTAACAGTGCGCTGACTCCGGGACTTGATTTCTCGTCGTATCCGAGGGCATATACTATAAGTTTTGGAGTAAGTGCGGGATTCTAATTGCATCTGTCTAATCATTCATCAGAATATATCATATGAAAAAGTTTAAATATACTCTATTGCTCATGATGTTCGGCGGGATGTTTGCTTCGTGCAACTTCCTTGACAAGGAGCCGACCAAACTGACATTGGAAAATTATTTCAATACGGCGGAGGAGGCAAACTCGTTCCTTACGGGTATCTATGCCATACTCAGCCAGTCATCCTTTTATGGAGCTGACTACATTTATCTGGTGGGAGGAGATGACCTCTCTCATTATGGCGGTTCCGGGCGTGCGCCTGCCACAAGAGGACTGATTTGTCACAACGCTACAGTCAGCGACCCGGCAGTAACGGGTTTCTGGTATACCCTTTATTCAGGTATCAACCGCGCGAACATATTTTTGGAAAATATCGACCGTGTGACTGACATTGACGATGCGACAAAGTCGCAGTACATAGCTGAAGCCCGTTTCCTCCGCGCGTTCTATTATTTCAATCTGGTGCAGTGCTGGGGCGACGTGCCTTTTAAGACTTCGTCCACTCAAGACGTTTCCGGCCTGGACTCTCCGCGCACCGACAAGCAGCAGATTTATGACTTTATCGTGACGGAAATGAGCGAGGCTGCGGAGAACGGTTTGCCGGAGTTCGACTCCAGCGACCCGGGACATATTTCAAAGTCGGCTGCATATGGGATTCTGGCACGTGTCTGCCTGTTCCGTGCCGGTGAGCATTATCGGGACGGCAATGCGCCGAGCGATGAAACGACGCTCCGTTCATATTTCCAGCAGGCGAAAGACTTTGCCTTGCAGGTTTACGGAAAACACCAGTTGGCAAGCGACTATTGGCAGGTGTTCATCGACATGTGCTCAAACCAGTATAACACAGACGGCAGTGAAAGCATCTGGGAAATTGAGTTTGCCGGAAACAACACTTCGGATGTAGTGGCTGAAGGACGTATCGGAAACATCATCGGTTTGGCGGGTCCTGACTTGTCGAACAGTTCAGACGTGACTGGCTCTGCCGATCCGGGGTACGCGTATGAGTTTATCTTCTCTACGCCGAAACTTTACCGCCTGTATTGCATGGATGTGAATCATAGTTTCTCCAACCCGTCCAATAATATCTCGACAAGCTATACGATTGACGATTTGATGGGGCTGCAGGTGAATTATGCTTCAGGCACAGCGGAAGAAAAAGCTGCTGCGTGGGAACTGGCGAAATTCAAGGTAAAAGACCGCCGCTTCTTGTGGAACATTGCGCCGTTCGTTTATGTTGAAGGCGGCGGAAAGAATACGGGAGTGACAGGACGCAGATTCTATGAAGGAAATTATTTTGTCAATGCGTCGACTGATGAAGACGGTACAGCCAATCTGCTGAATGTCTGGAACAACTATGATAACGGACGTTCTTATTCGTATACTTGTTCGTCTGCGCAAGAGGCTGAACTGGAAGAGCAGTATCCGGGATTTGAGTACCGTGAGGGTGACTACATGTATAATTCGACGAGCAGCTCATGGCAGGAATCCAGCGTAGGAGATTACACTTACAGAAGCGGAAATAATCATTTCACCGCGAATATTGCCCGTGCATGTGCGAAGTTCCGCCGGGAATACGAGGCTGACAAGAAAGACAAGAACTTTACTTCCATCAACTTCCCGGTATTGCGCTACTCGGATGTGCTGCTGATGCTGGCTGAAGCGGAGAACGAACTGAACGGTCCTGCAAATGCCATCAGTTATCTGAACGAGGTAAGAAGGCGTGCTTTCGACGGTGATGCAAGCTACGATCTGCAGGAAGGGCTGACCAAGGACGAGTTCCGTCAGGTGCTGAAGGACGAACGCGGGCGTGAGCTTTGCTTTGAAATGTTGCGCCACTTCGACCTGATCCGTTGGGGAGAACTTTCTGAGCGTATGAGTGAGCTGGTAGAGTTCGCGCAGATTGGAGGTGAATGGAATCAGGGACCGAGCAATGTGTACACTTATTTCCAGCTGGACGATACGTACAATTATTTCCCGATTCCGGATGCCGAGTTGTCTGTGAACAAGGCCATCACTTCAAACAATCCGGGATGGTAATCTATCTGAGTTAAAACACTAATAAAGGATTGAATCAATGAAAAGATATACCTTATATATGTATGCCTTCGCTCTGTCGGCTTTCGCACTTGCTTCTTGCAGCAAAGAATTGACAGAGGGGCTTGACGATGTGAACATTGGCGTTGTAACCGATGATAACGTGATGTACGACGGCATGATTGTGACGGCGAAGAAAGGACAGCCCGTAGAGTTCACCATTAACGGTGAACCGGATTTCGTGACTTTCTATAGCGGCGAACTGGGACATCAGTATATTTACAAAGACCGCACTTCTGTTTCGGCGGATGATGTCGTTTCTTCTGTCTTGTCGTTTACTGTTTATACGAGCACCACTATCTATGCGGATGACAATAATCGCCGCAACAATTGTATGGATATATTCTATACGATGGATGATGCGGAAAACGGATTCGAGGCTTTCCCGGGATTGGTAAAGAATGACATTGTGGCCGATTCGACTACTGTTGTCCAGTTCTGGAAAGACGGGAAATGGCATGAACTGGTTGACCGGGATGAGTTTGTAGGTATGGGACAGAATGTTGTAGCCGGAAACTCATACGAACGGGATGTAGTCAATTACATTGACAAGAATCTGGTGCTTGCTTTTGCGTACAATAAGGATGAGTGGGAAAATCCCCATTTCAATGAAACGGATGCTGTGAATGTCGCACAGCCGCGCTATAATTTCGCTTCGATGAAGATCACGAATACGCTTCGCAATGGACAGACTACGGAACAGTTTGCTTCTGATTTTGTGCTTACCGCAGTCAATATGCATCATGAACGTGACACTGCATATTATCAGGACTGGAAAAGCACGGTGAGCTATCTGCCTGAGGACAGCGGTTACGGAACAGTGACGGCCAATGTGGCAGGACGCTGGAATCTGTCGAGCGCAAGTTCTGGTAGTTTCTATATCCACGGAACGGCAAACGATTCGCATTGGAAATCTTCGTGGCTTGTTTCTGATCCGATCAACATCCTTGCATGTGAACCCGATCAGGGCGTGAGCGTCAAGAACATTTCGCAGGACATGCCGACTTATTCGCACACATACGAAAATGTAGGAACCTATACGGCAACTTTCGTAGTGACCAACGGCAACTATAAGCATGAGGATCGGGGAGTATACCAGATTGTAGTCAATGTAACCGAATAATCTTTTAAAACGAATAATTTATGAAATACATAAAATCATACTTGTTTTTAGTCCTCACCGCTGCGCTTGCGCTCACGGGGTGCAAGCAGGATGACTTGCAGGACGATGTGGACGCGCTGGCTAACCGCGTGGCCATTCTGGAGGAACAGGTGAAGCTGCTGAATGAGAATCTGGAAACGATTTCCTTCGTGCTCAATTCAGAGAATAAGACCATTCAGAGCGTGACGCAGAGCGGAAACGCCTATACCCTTACGCTCAGCAACGGGGAAACGCTTACTTTGAACATCGGTGTGCAGGGATCTGCAGAAGTGCCTGAAATAACAATCGGTTCAGACGGCTGTTGGGCGGTTCGAGGTGAGTCGACTGGCGTGCCGGCTATCGGAAATGCAGGAGCGGACGGACAAGGTTATCCGGAATTCCGTGTGAATGAAGGAAGCTGGGAAGTGCGTTATGTAACTGGTGACGGTGAAGTGAGTGCTTGGGAAAAGGTTGGTGGCGATGCCAACTCAGACATGGGTGTTGTAGGTGACCAGCTGATTGCTTCGGCAGAAGTGGTGGGCAATGAGTTTGTCATCACTTATTATACCGATTATGCAACGGGTGAAACGGCTACGGCAAGTGTTGCCATTGTGCCGGGACTGGTTTGTGCGATAGACGATTCGGGCTTGACCTTGTCAGATCCTGACGGCTATCTGGAGGTGGCTGAAGATTCCCGTACCGAGATTCCGGTGCAGATCTCCGGAGGAACTCCTTCCGTAACTTACCCTGCAGGCTGGAGAGCGACGATCGAGCAGGCAGATTCTTCTGAGGGAGAAAACAATTATGTGCTGGCTATCTATTCGCCTGCAAGCGGAGAAGCAACGGGGGCTTCATCGAGAGTGACTGCCGACAACACTTCTGAAGTTACAGTGCGTGTGAATAGCGGCATGTATTGGGCTGTAGACAAGATTAAGGTGAGAATAGAAGGTGGAGGAACCGAAGAACCGACTTATGCTTCTGTCTATGAAAAGTATCTGGCAGAAGGCATAACAATCGGCAGTTATGTGTTGAACAGCGAATCGGGCATTACCGTAACTGAGGTATCTTCTGATCAGACAGTCAGCGGCAACCCGTCGGGCGCCTATTTTATCAATGAAGGAGTAACATTGACTTTCTCTGATGTAACTATTGCGGATAATCTTATACTGATTTCCAATAGTATTGAAGGCGGAAAAGCGAAGGTGACGACTTCGGCTACGTTTAATGCGGCAGTATCGGGAACTACGAACTTTATAGCTCAGAATATTGAATTTACGAATGTGGGTGTCTTGATGCAAGTAGCTTCTGGCAGAAGTGTTGACAACCTTATCCTTGATGGATGCAAGGTGACCGTAAGCAGCGGTAATAATATGTTTAATGCACATAACGGAGATTCAAACTGCGTTGACAATGTTGAGCTGATAAACAACGATGTGGCTTTTGCGGCAGCAGCCGACTGGGTTGGTGGACGTATCTTGAATTTCCAAGGAAAGGAATTTAGTGGTGATGTGACTGTGAAGAATAACATATTCTATTCAACCAATGCAGAATATAATGTGAATGGTACTGTCTTTACGACTAATAATCAAACTTATTCCGGAACAGTCGTAATTGAAGATAACTCATTCATTAATTATCTGCCTACATCTCAGCAGTTGATTCGTGGTGCAATGAGTGCTACGACTCAGATTACCATTAGAAATTGTCTTTTCTGGTCAAACTATAAAACGACAACAAATAAAGGAGGTAATTCTACCAATTCAATGATAAATCCGTCATCAGGTGTACCTCAATCGGCGACGGTCGAAGACATAAAGTTCTATAATGACGGTGATGGCACGGTTACATTCAGAATTTGGTCTTCAGTCCCCAATGAAGGTGGATATGAGCAGGGAAACTTTACAGCAGAGTCTTCTGATCCTTTCGATACAGCCGGGGGAGGGGTAATGGACTTCACTAATGGAATCTTTACTCCTACAAGTGCTTATGCCAATTGCGGTGCACAACGATAAAACCTAAAGAATTATGAAACGAATAGCAATAATATTACTCAGCATGATTCCCTTGTTCACGTTCAATGCGTGTGATGAAAGGGACGATATACAAGCAGATGTAGACGGACTTAACTCCCGTCTGGACGAACTGGCCAGTGGGTTGGAGGCGTTGAATACAAGCATCAACTCGTTTTATGATGTGGCTGTGCTTCAAGGCTCAATCTTTATTACAGACTATACCATGGACGAGAAAGGCGACTATACCCTCACTTTGAGTGAGGGTGACCCTCTCGTAATCTATGGAGGAATGCCCGCTGAAGATATTCCGGTGTTGGCCATCGATGCGGACGGCTATTGGACTTATACGCTGGATGGTGTGACGAGCTATCTGACCGTGAACGGCGAGCAGGTTTCTGCACGTCCTACCGACGGACGTGATGGCGTAGTGCCTGAAATAAGCGTCGTTGATGGACGCTGGTGCTATACAATCGGTGACGGTGAGCCCATAATGATCGAGGGTAATTATGGTATCGCTTCTGTAGATGATATACCGGCTGGCGTTTTTGCAGATGTGACTCCTTCTGATAACGGGAAATCGCTTACATTTAAACTTGCGGGTGAGAACGGTGCAGAGTATACCGTGGCTTTGTTGGGCGGATTGGACATGACCTTCTCCACTACAGATGCTCCGGCAGAAGAGGTTACGGAAACAACAGTATCGGCAGGCGGAAGCGTCACGCTGAATGCGACTTTGACCAGTGTGGAGGAAGTTGTCATCGATCCTACGCCGCTGGAAGTGAAACTGGACGAAACGGACTCCTCTGCAACCGACGGAAAGCATACCCTTACCGTTGCAGCTCCTTCCGGGCTGGCGGCTGGCAGCTATACAGTCTATTTCCAGATTTTCTCTGCAAAATCGGAGGGCTACCGGATGATTGTTCCGCTTAAAGTGACGGTTTCTGAATAATTGATTGAATTCTTAAAAAGAAAAGATTATGAAATACTATAAATCATTCATCCTTCTCGGAATGTTCGCATTGTCGTTCGCGTCATGTAATACGGACGATCTGGAGCGGAACATCGATGAGCTTACCACGCGTGTGGAAGACATGGAGAAGCAGGTGCAGGCTTTAAATGACAACATGAACGTGATCCGCGTATTGCTGGACGGAAACAAGACCATCCAGAGTTACACATATGATGAGGCTACGGGTACTTATACGCTTGTTCTCAGTAACGGACAGACCATGACGCTGACACAGGGAAACGACGATAACATCACATATCCGCAGGTTACTGTCGGTGATAACGGAAATTGGTTCGTTGATGGCGTAGACACAGGGCAGCGTGCGAAGGCTCAGGACGGTACACCTGTAACAGTGACTCCCCAGTTCCAGATAGTAACGGAGGGAACAGACAAGGTTTGGCAGGTATCATATGACGAAGGCGCAACTTGGGATTATGTAACGGATGAAACCGGGGCTCATGTAAAAGCTACCGGTACAGTATCTGGAACTAACCCGATTGAAGCGGTGAAAGTGGAGAACGGCTGTCTGTCTGTAACAGTGGATGGAACAGAATACACTATTCCTATTGTTGAAGGACTGGTATGCCAGATTGTAGAGCCTGAGAATGTGGAAAACGATACTTGGTATGTGGCTAAAGGCGGTGATGGAACAGACCTGACTGTCAATGTGAACTTAGAGTCGGGGGATATTGTGCGTGCCGTTGCTCCTGCTGACTGGACGGTTACAGTGCCTGACTATTCGGCTCTTACAGGAGAGCAGGCGTTGACCTTGAGTGTAAGAGCTCCTGAAACTCCTTCCGAATGCGTGCTTTCGGTAGAAGTTACCCGTGGCGTGCATACTGCGGCATCAGAAATAAAGGTTCACACTACGACAGACAGCTATTACGCTGACTTTATGGCCGGACTGGATGTTCAGGCAGGAAATGTGAAGATAAACAAGTACATGTTTGATGGTGAAGAAATACATGTTCTTTCTTCCGATCAGTCTATAACTGAGCCGGGCGGCGTTTATTTCATCCGATCAGGTGTAAATGTCAGCTATGATAATACGGGTGACAATGCTGCAACATTGGTACTTATCGGTGATAATCCGACGGATAAGCCGGAACTGAAAGTCAACAGGCAGTTGAGAGTGGCTGAAACCTCCGGAAACGAGGGTAAAGGACTGTTCTTCTGCTACAATCTCAAGATAGATGCTACGGAAGTTTATAATACAGGAACCTCGCCGTCTTTGTCTTATCTGCTGGCGCAAAATGGTAATACGGCATTCAAGAATGCTGTATTTGGAAACTGTGAAATTGAATTGTCTACCACTCAGCAGCCGCTTACGTATATCAGTTCAAGCAACAGAAGTTATGAAAACTTTGTACTTGAGAACTGCAAGATAAAATATCCGGAAGGGAAGACTGACCAGCGTTTTATTATTAGCGTTGGTTCCAGTACGGCGACTTATGGAACGCTGACTTTCAGAAACAATGTATTCTATTGTGCGACAGACGGCAATTTGATTTCAAATTTCAAACTGTTTAACGGCTCTTCAGCAACAATCAATAAACTTGTTTTGCAGAATAATACATTCGTCAATACGGGGTCTGCAACGACAAGTTATGTATATGCTTCTACCGTTCAAGATGCACAGGTTTCCAATAACTTGTTCTTTGCAGACAACGGCAGCATAAATAATTATTATATTGTATTCCGTACTACAAATGCCATACCGGGAAGTTTGTGTCAGGATAATGTGGGTTACCGCTCGGATGCTACGAGCCAGGGATGGAGAATGTTCTATCAGAGTGGCGGTGTAAGCTGCGGCTGGGATGGAGCGGAGGATATCGAACAGATTAGCGCTAATCCGTTCGACGGTGGAACCTTCGATCCGGCGAATGGAGTATTCATTCCTGGTGACGCTTATGCAGATTATGGTTCGACTATGAGATAATCTGTTCCTGCAAGGTGCAATCCTATAAGAGGAATATTTAGCCTTAAGAATATAGCCGTCCCGGTGTCCTGCATGTGGACATCGGGACGGCTTGCGTTAGGGACTGTTGCTTGCTTTCATGCAATTTTTAAATGCGGTCTGCTTTGGGACCTCCAGATAATAATCCATGTTTTGCACCAAATGCTCAACCTTAACTGACTGATACGATGGAGAAAAAAGTAAAGAGCGCCAATGGTGCGCATTGGGATATCTGCCTAAGTCAGATTTTATCCATAGATAGTTCTTTATCTGATGAAAGAGGGGTGTCAAGACGCTCCGTATGCTATAATTGTACAAAAATAGGTATCTTATTTTTCATTAATTCATATCCGCTTCCTGTTGTGTTTCTTAGTGTCGGAAAAAGTATTAAATTTGTTATGTTACGGACTATGCTTGAATATAGTCTGAGCGGATTTGAAAAACTTCATAAAAACTAGATACTATGAGTGTAAGACTTTTAAAAAATTGGATGTGGTGTTTGGGCTTGCTGGTTATGGCGGCATGCTCGGACGAAGAAGTGGTTCAGGACGATGCTCCTGTAATACCGGAACAGCCGGCGGAAATAGCTTCCGTTATTGACCAGTATAATGCGGATATTGCGGCGATGCAGGCGCTTTTTGAGGGTGATGCAGAGGTGGTGAATTATACGCAGGAAGAGTCTGGAGCCTATCGCTTGGAATTGAGTGACGGGAAAATCGCGACTGCCGTTTCCCGGACGGAGGACGATGCAGACATTCCGTTGTTTGGCGTGAACGAAGAAGGCTATTGGACGGTACAGTTGAACGGAGAAAGCGGTTTGCTGACTGATATGGCCGGGAATTCAGTTCCGGCTTTGAGAAAAACAGGCAAAGGTGTGTATACTCCCCAGGTTGCCTTGGGCGAGGACGGCTATTGGCAGGTTTCTTTGAACGGCAATCAGTGGAAGCGGCTTTCTGATACTCCGGCTGCTGACATGACAGGAAAGACCTCTGCCAACTTTTCTCTGTACAAATCGGTTGAAATGGATGGCAGCGGTCAGCTTACATTGTCGTTGCGCAACGGTGAAGCGTCTGTGACGGTTGATGCGAGTGCGTCATCTTCTGCTGAGGCATGGAAGAAGTTTGTGATGGGCAGCGAGGACAATGTATTGCTTGACTATTCGTATGCCGGATACAAGCATGGCGAAGAAGCTCCTGCCGACGGATTTGCATGGGGGTACGAGGTTATAAATGTAAAAGATTACATGAATGCCCATTCGATGACCGCACACGATGCTTTTGAGGCTATTCTGGATGAAAACAGTTTGATCCGGAAATCAAATTCGAGCGCAACAAACGCTAATGCAAGAATTGTGATTTATTTTCCTGAAGGGGACTATGTCTTGCAGGAGAAGGGCAACACCGAAAGGCCGTATTTGATTTACGGAGGCAATTTCATCATAAAAGGTGACGGGCCGGACAAGACTCGTTTGATAATGGACAATCATATCGGAACGAATGAGGCTTCAACCGGAGCCTTGATAAGCATTGGGCACTCCAACAGTCCGCGCAATACGGCTAATTCACCAAGCCGTGCCACGGTGACTGCCAATGCGTCGAAAGGTGATTTTTCCGTGAAGGTTTCCTCTACAACGGATATAAAGCCTGAAGAGTGGGTGCAATTGCGCTTGCGCAGCAATGATGATGGCCTGCTGCAGAAGGAACTTGGCCCGCTTTACGACTACCGGAGCGGATGGAGCATAACGAATGTGCCCGGCTATGACAGCAATGGCAAATCGGAAGACAGAAACGGTGTCCAGATTATAGAGTTTCATCAGGTGAAGTCGGTCGGCAACGGAACCGTTACGTTCTATGAACCGATCATGAGCGACATTGATGTTTCGATAAAGGATTTCAACAACGGCTGGGAAATCCGCCAGTTTAAATATTATGAGAATGTAGGGGTGGAGGATCTAGCCTTTGTGGGCGGCGAGTCTATGCTTACGCCATATTATCATCACGGTGAAGGTGTGGATACAAGCCTGGCCTGGATGTATGACTATGCTTACAAGCCTTTGCTGCTCAACCGCATGGTCAATTCGTGGGTGCGTAATGTGACGTTTGACAGTGTCAGCGAGGCTGTAACCTTTGATCAGTCGGCCAATTGTTCGGCATACAACATACGTATCGAAGGCAAACGCGGCCATTCAGCCGTGCGCGCTCAGGAGTCGAGCCGTGTGTTTATAGGCAAAGTGCGTGACGAAAGTTCGGACGATGTTGCGCACGGACAATACCATGGCTGCGGCGTATCGAAGCCGAGTATCGGCACTGTTGTATGGAACTGCACGTGGGGAACGGAAGCATGTTTTGAGTCGCATGCCACACAACCCAGAGCCACTTTGTTTGATAAGTGCAGCGGAGGTTTGGTGTACTACCATGCGGGAGGAGCGGCAACCGAGGCTCCCAATCATTTGCGCGACCTGACCATCTGGAACCTGAATGTGACGGGTACAACGGACGAGAAAGGACGGTCTTTCTCGAATGATTTCCATTGGTGGCTGCCCAATGACACGTGGTGGAAGATTTATCCTCCGATTGTGGTCGGTGTACACGGCGCTTCTGTTGATTTTACGGATGAGCCTGATCAGCTGACTTATGAAGAAAGTACAGGCGCGATGGTTACTCCGGAGTCGTTGTACGAAGCCCAACTGGAAAGACGTCTGGGATATGTCCCGGCATGGTTGAATGCGATAAAATAGTCTGACATGTATGGAAGGGAAGTGGATGAAAAGAGGATTCCTGTATGCCTTCTGTGCGGCTGCGCTGTTGCTTGTCGCGCCAGGATGCAAGGATGATGCGGTGGAAGATTCCGGTACGCCTGATACTCCGCAGGCGGAAGACGTGTTTTCTCAGCTGAACCGTGATGTCGCGGATATGCAGTCGCTGGCTGAAGGCCATGTGAAAGTGCTGACTTGCTTTACGGAAGCGGACGGCAGCGCGGTGATGGAACTGGACAACAACCATGTTCTGAATATATATGCCGAACAGGAGAAGGTCAATTCTGTTCCTCTTGTCGGCATAGACGGGAATGGCTATTGGACGTATGAGCTGGACGGAAGCTCCGGAACGTTGGAAGGGAGTGACGGACAGCCGGCACCTGCATTGAGCTCGACGGGCAAGTCTGCGGTGACTCCCCAGTTCCGTTTAAGCGACAAAAGATACTGGGAGGTTTCATTTGACGGGGGAGAATGGAAGCTGTTGAGCACACGTCAGGTGTGGGATGTGGACAAGGCGGGCAAATCCGCTTTCTCTCCGTTTGCTTCCTGTTCTGTTGACGGGGATAAAGTGACAATATATCTGCGCTGCGGAGCGTATGAAATAAACGTGCCGGTTGAAGGCAAGGCGACTACAGACGCATGGAACAAGTTTGTGGCCGGTGCGGACGGCAATGTGCTGCTTGACTTTTCGTATGCCGGATACAGGCACGGTGAAGAGGCTCCTCCGGAAGCTGCGTGGGAGCGTGTAAACGTCAGACAATGGATGGATGACTATAAAGTGGGCGCGCGTCAGGCTTTGCTGGATATTATGGCAAAGTATGGGCTGGACAAATCTTCGGGCAATGGAAAAGCCAATGTGGTAATCTATTTCCCCGCGGGCGATTATGTGCTGCATAACGAGGATGACAATACCCGGGATGACAGCAAGACTTCGGGCGATACCGACAGCCGTGGGAACAATACGAGCCATGCGATTACAATGTTCGGCGGGAACTTTGTAATTAAGGGAGATGGACCCGACAAAACCCGGCTTATCATGGAAACCCCTATGCTGCCGAATAACAACAGCATGTATTCGTCGCCGACTCTGATTACCATCAAGCACAATTCGTTTCTGACGGGTGATGTCTATGACGTGACGGGAAGCGCGGCAAAAGGAACCTTCAGTGTGGAAGTGGCCAATGCAAACGCTTTCAGCGAGGGTGAATGGGTTTGTCTGTATTTGCACGACAACAGCCCGGAGCTGGTGGCACAGGAACTTCAGCCGTATGAATGGGAGTCTACCATGACAAACATTTCGGAAGAGGGCGTGCAGGTGGAAGATATTCACCAGATTGAAAAGATTGAAGGCAACACGGTGACTTTCAAAGAACCGATTATGCATGAGGTGGACCCGCAATGGGACTGGCAGTTGCGCAAGTACAGGCATTACGAGAACGTGGGTGTGGAGGACTTGTGTTTTGTCGGCCATTCGGTGTCCGACTTTAAGCATCACCGCAGCTGGGAAGACGACGGCGCCTACAAGCCGATCAATTTCATGCGGCTTGTAAACTCGTGGATGCGCAGAGTCCGGTTCACGAGCGTAAGCGAGGCGGCTTCCATCATATCGTGCGCCAACTGTTCAGCATATGACATTGATATTGACGGAAATGGAGGCCATGCAGCGATCCGCTCGCAAGGTTCGAGCCGTGTGTTTATCGGTGCGGTCCGCGACCGCTCCAATCGTCCGCTTGCCGATCAGTGGTCTTCGTCGAATATTGTGGAAGGAGCAGGGCAATACCATGCCTGCGGCGTTTCCAAGCCGAGCATGGGTGCCGTAATCTGGCGTGTTTCATGGGGAAGCGACGCTTGCTTTGAGGCGCATGCAACCCAGCCGCGAGCTACGCTGATTGACTGCTGTACGGGAGGTTTCATGCAGACGCGCCAGGGTGGAGATGCGGAGCAGGTGCCTAATCATCTGGCCGACTTGACCATCTGGAACATGAATTCCATCAATTCGCCGGCTCCGAAGGGCAACGGAAATGTAGGAACGGAATTCGACTGGTGGCGTTCGGGATGGAAGTATTGGAAGATTCTGCCTCCGGTAATTGTAGGCTTCCATGGAGAACCGGTAACCTTTGTGCAGGATCAGGTGAAGCTGGATGAGAGCAACGGTACGCCTGTGGAGCCGCAGTCGCTCTACGAAGCGCAGCTTGAACGTCGCTTGGGATATGTTCCAGCCTGGTTGAATGCATTGAAATAAAGTCATGGAAGTATGGAGGATGCATACCTGGGAGGCTTCCTTCATGCTTTGGAAAAAGCAATCTTTTTAGTCCTTGCAGCGGCTAAGAGAGTTTTTGTATTTGTTATTGGACGAACCGTCGGTGACGCACAGACCGTTGCCGACGGTTTTTTGGGTTATTGTCTGTCGATGGGGCAGGATGGGAAAAATCCTGCAATTGCCGGAATTTGAGCCTTACGGAATGAAATTCATCGTTCCTTTTTGTTATATCTGCCGGATTCTGTATATTTGCGTTATAACGGCAATTTTCAGGACATTACTGCTATGGCAAAATTCATCAACCCTTTTACAGACGTGGGCTTCAAGCGCATTTTCGGTCAGGAGATCAACAAGGACCTTTTGATTGATTTTCTCAACGCATTGCTGGAAGGCGAGCGTCATGTGGAGGATATCCATTTTCTGGACAAGGAACTTCTTCCGGAATTCGAAAACGACCGTGGTCTTATTTATGACGTTTACTGTACAGACTCGAACGGCGAGCAGTTTATCGTAGAAATGCAGAACCGTGAGCACGTCAATTTCCGGGAGCGTACGCTTTACTACCTCTCTCAGGCGATAGCCCGTCAGGGCGAAAGGGGATCGGACTGGAAATTCAGCCTGAAGGCTGTCTATGGAATATTCTTCGTGAACTTCCGTTTGACAGACCTTCCGAGCAAGCTGCGCACAGACATCGTTCTTGCCGACCGTGAAACTCATGAGCAGTTCAGCGACAAGATGCGCTACATTTTTCTGGAGCTTCCTTCGTTTGACAAGGAGGAGTCTGAATGCGCGACAGATTTTGAACGTTGGATTTATGTATTGAAGAATATGGAAACATTGAACAGGTTGCCTTTTAAGGCGCGCAATGCCGTTTTTAAGAAATTGGAGGAGATTGTTGACATTGCTGCCCTGAGCAAGGAGGAGCGGATGAAATACGACGAGAGCATCAAGGTCTACCGCGACCAGCTTGCAGTGATGGAGTTCGAGCGTCAGAAGGGCCTTGCGGAAGGTCTGGAGAAGGGCCTTGCGGAAGGGATAGAAAAAGGTATGGAAAAAGGGAAAGAAGACGTGGCGCGGAATCTCAAGGAGATGGGGCTTGACGTTTCTTCCATATCCCGTGCTACCGGACTTTCACCTGATGTCATTGAAGGATTGTAGTATGCTGGAGAAGAGGCATTGAACGGGCTGCCTCCAAGGCTGCAATGCTGTGTTTAAGAAGCCTGAAAGGAGAGTGTCGGTGCTTGCCGGTGCGCGTTTCTGCCTGGCGAAAGCGTTGTAAAGTCATAAAAACAGAGGCTGTGTCAAAATGAAAATCAGCTGTCATTTGCTTTTTGACAGTCATTTCCTTTTGACACAGCCTCTTCTGTTGCATTTGTTGTCTGGATGAATTTCAGTCTTTGTCAATCTTGATCACACCGCCCGTAACCGGATTGAAGACCACGCGCGTGTTCACTTTCTTGTCAAACAGTCCGTCTACCAGCACTTCCGTGTAGCCGAACTGCGTTATCTGGAGTTCGTTCTCCCATTTTGTCTTTCCCTGGAAAGAAACGCTCACTTTGCCTTTGCCGGGGATATTGTAGATTACACCGTCGATTTTCTTCTTTTTCTTCCCGTCTTCTACCGGTGCCGGAAGCGATGACGAGTTGCTTATGCTGATGCTGATGGGATCTCCGGCCAGATTGTCTGCTTGCAGAACGCCCAGTCTGGAAGAGAAGCGGGCAAAAACCTTGTCGCTCATTTTGTCTTCCGGATTGACCGTGAATGTAAACACTTTGTCCGTGCGGTCTGTCACTCCTGTGAAACTTTCGGTCAGTGCGCGTTCCTGCTTGTCGAGCTGGCTGATGATCAGTTTCAGTGAGGCTCCGTCTTTCGGCATTGTGTCGGCCTGTCCGCGCAGGATGGCGTTTTTGCTCTCGCGTATGTTATAGATTTCACGGGCGGTAAGCTCTGCCATCTTAGCCGAAGAGCCTGCCAGCAGAATGTCTTCCGTCATATACTGGTGTGCATTCTCATGCTTCTGCGGAACCTGGAGCTTGTATTCCGGCTGTTCCTCCTTATAGCTGGAAGTGGTGTTGATAGCTTTTGCAATCCCTTGGTCTGTCAGTTCGATATTTGATTCCAGACTTTTGTCTTTCAGCTTCATGATGTAAGCCTTGGTTGAATCCGGGATTCCGGCGGTGCGCACCTGGATGTCTTTGATTTCCCAATGCGTTTCCGGACGGGTGCTGACATTGTTCAGCCGCAGGTAGCGGTTGGCATACAGCCCGAATTCTCCCGGCTTGTAGTCAACGCGCGTGGCGATAATGTCTACCACTATCTGTGTTTTCGGGAGAAAATAAATGATACCTTCACCTTCGCCCGGTGTGTAGATGTCTTGTGCCTGTATGCCGGCAGATGCCAGCAGTGCAAGTGCGATAATGGCTTTTTTCATATTATTCAGGGTTTACGTTGTTTTTGTCAGACAATTGTTTCCAGGCTTCAGGAAGTGCGGCGATGATATCGCCGGCTGTCATGCTGATTTCTCCCATGCGCCGGCAGGCAATGTCGCCCGCCAGTCCGTGCACATAAACTCCGAGGCGGCAGGCATCCGACGAGTTGTAGCCTTGCGAGAGCAGTGCAAGCAGGATGCCCGTCAGCACGTCGCCGCTTCCTCCCGTCGCCATTCCCGGATTTCCTGTCGGGTTGAAGCTGACGCTTCCGTTAGGCGAGATGACAGCCGTCCATGCTCCTTTCAGCACGATGTAGCAGCGCAGGTAGCTCGCCAGTTCTTTGGCTTTTGTCAGACGTTCGTATGAATTGGAGCAGCGTCCGACAATGCGTTCGAGCTCTTTGGGATGAGGCGTGAGGATGGAGTCGGCAGGCAGGTTCGACAGGTTGCTGCTGTTTCTGGCCAGCAGGTTCAGCGCGTCTGCGTCGACAATCATCGGCATATAGCAGTTCTTGATTTGTGCGTAAAGCGCTTCGGCTGTCAGATCGTCCTGTCCGAGTCCCGGACCGACGGCCACGGCCTGATATGCGTCAAGGTCTGTTTCTGAGGCGAAGATATGCTCGTGCACATCGTCTTCCGTCATGGCTTCGGGAACGGCAGCCTGAAGCAGCGCGTGGTTGCATACCGGAGTGTGTACGGTAAGCAGTCCGATTCCGGAGCGCAGGCAGGCTTGTGCCGAAAGCACCGCTGCCCCTCCCATGCCGTATGAGCCGGCAATGAGCAGTCCGTGCCCGAACATGCCCTTGTGGTCGAATTTCTTGCGCGGTTTGATGATGCTTCTTATTTCTTCAGCCTCTGCGATGGAGTAGGGAGTGGAAGTTCTTTCAAGAAAATCCTTGCTGATGCCTATGTCTACCAGCACCCATTCGCCTACGAGGTCGGCATTTTCGGCAAACAGAAACGCCAGTTTGGGCAGCTGTACGCTGAGAGTCAGCGTTGCATGGATGATGTTCGGGCGGTTCAGCGTAGAGTTGTTTTCTCCCATCATTCCCGAGGGGATGTCTATCGAAACGATGGGTGCCGGCGAACTGTTCAGCATCTGCACAACCTTGGCGAATCCTTTTTCGAGCGGTCTGTCGAGTCCCGAGCCGAACAGTCCGTCGATGATGACATCCGTAGGCTTGATTGCCGGGATGGTCAGTTCTTTAGTGACTTCCGTATAGCTTTCTATCGCCGTTTCGTCGAGCCTCCGCACGTTGGCAAGGCATTCTTCGGATATTTTTCCTGTGACGTTGAAGAAAATCACATTCACGGAATATCCTTTGTCGGCGAGAAGCCGCGCGATGGCCAGCGCGTCGCCTCCGTTGTTGCCTGCTCCTGCTATCACGATCATCCGGTGGGACGTGTCCCAGCGTGAGCAGATGATCCGCGTCATGGCAGCGGCGGCTCTTTCCATCAGTTCGATGGAGGATATGGGTTCGTTGGCAATAGTATAGGCATCAGCCTCTTTCTGTTGTGCGCAAGTTAAGATTTTCATGTCGTTAGCTAATTAATCATGCATAAAAGTGAAATTCTTCCGGCAGCGGGCACAGGATACATGAAACGTCAGTGATGCTCTGTGTTCTCTGCGGCGTATTTTGTCGGTAAAAGTACGAAAAAAGCGGTAGACGAAGTATATGTTCTGTTGAAAATATGTTTAAAACCTTACTGACTCGTGCAATGGTTTGTCGGAAAATCTGTAAATTTGCGGCAATTTTAAAATCAGTCAATGTGTATGAAAGAAATTCAGATAAAAGACAAGCGTTTCAGAACATTCATTCCTGAGGCGGACATATTGCGTGAAGTGCATAGAGTTGCAAGTGAAATCAGCCGCGACCTTGAGGGTGAGAATCCGCTGTTTGTGAGTGTGCTGAACGGTTCTTTCATGTTTACGGCCGATTTGATGAAGTGTCTAGATATACCTTGTGAGGTATCGTTCGTAAAGCTTGCTTCCTATGCGGGCACATCGTCGACGGGAAAAGTGAAGGAACTTGTCGGTCTGAATGAAGACATTTCCGGACGCACGGTGGTGATTGTGGAAGATATCGTGGATACGGGACTGACAATGAAGCGGCTCATCGAAACGCTGAAGGGGCGCGGACCGAAAGACATCCGCGTGGCTACGCTGCTGGTGAAGCCGGACAAGCTGGAGGTGGAGCTGAACCTCGACTATGTGGCGATGAAGATTCCCAACGACTTCATCGTGGGATACGGACTTGACTATGACGGACTGGGACGTAACTACCGGGACATTTATACGGTAATCGACTGAAACAGTAATAATAACATAACCAAAAGGTAAAAAAGATGTTGAACATTGTAATTTTTGGCGCACCGGGTTCCGGCAAAGGCACTCAGAGTGCGCGTATCGTGGAAAAATATGGACTGAACCATATTTCTACAGGTGATGTGTTGCGTGCGGAAATCAAGAACGGAACTGAACTCGGCAAGACTGCAAAAGGCTATATCGACAACGGACAGCTGATTCCCGACGCACTGATGATTGATATTCTGGCAAGTGTGTTTGACAGCCTGAAAGACAGCAAAGGCGTGATATTCGACGGATTCCCCCGTACAATCGCTCAGGCGGACGCGCTGAAGGCGATGCTGAAAGAACGCGGACAGGAAGTGTCTGTGATGCTCGACCTGGAAGTTCCGGAAGACGAGCTGATGACGCGCCTTATCAAGCGCGGACAGGAGTCTGGCCGTGCCGACGACAACGAAGAAACAATCAAGAAACGCCTGGTGGTTTATCATTCGCAGACGGCTCCGCTGATCGACTGGTACAAGAAAGACGGAACTTACCGCCACATCAACGGACTGGGCACGATGGACGGTATCTTTGCCGATATCTGCAAGGCTATTGAAAATATTTAAATTGAAGTTGACGGGTTGGCAAAGTGCGGGGTGACAAAAGGCCGGATAAGCTTTGTCACCTCGTTGGCTCGTCACTCGTAACTGAAAAAAGATTATGGCTGAATCGAATTTTGTTGATTATGTAAAAATCTACTGCCGCTCCGGAAAAGGAGGACGCGGCTCGGCACATTTGCGCCGTGAAAAATATATGCCAAACGGAGGACCTGACGGTGGCGACGGTGGTAGAGGAGGTCATGTGATTTTGCGGGGAAACCGCAACTACTGGACACTGCTTCACCTGAAGTACGAGCGTCATGTGTTTGCCGGACACGGCGGAAACGGTTCTAAAAGCCGGAGTACCGGAAAGGACGGTGAGGACAAGGTGATAGAGGTGCCGTGCGGAACCGTTGTGTACAATGCGGAAACCGGCGAATATGTGTGCGACATCACCGAACACGGACAGGAAGTCATTCTCCTGAAAGGCGGTCGCGGAGGTCTGGGGAACTGGCATTTCCGTACGGCCACAAGGCAGGCGCCGCGCTTTGCCCAGCCGGGAGAGCCGATGCAGGAAATGATGGTGATTCTCGAACTGAAGCTGCTGGCCGATGTCGGTCTGGTAGGTTTTCCGAATGCCGGAAAGTCTACGCTGCTTTCTGCCGTTTCTGCCGCCCGTCCGAAAATAGCCAACTATCCGTTCACTACGCTTGAACCGAATCTGGGCATCGTGTCATATCATGACGGCAAGTCGTTCGTGATGGCGGACATTCCGGGAATCATCGAAGGAGCAAGCGAAGGAAAGGGACTGGGACTGCGTTTCCTGCGCCACATCGAACGCAACTCGCTGCTGCTGTTCATGGTGCCGGGCGATACGGATGACATCCGCAAGGAATATGAAATCCTGCTCAACGAGGTGGCTACGTTCAATCCGGAAATGCTCGACAAGCAGCGTGTGCTGGCAATCACGAAGTGTGACTTGCTGGATGACGAACTTGTCGGAATGCTGGAGCCGACTTTGCCCGAAGGTGTTCCTTATGTATTCATCTCGGCTGTGGCCGGGACAGGAATCGCTCAGTTGAAAGACCTGTTGTGGAACGAGCTGAACAAGGAAAGCAACCGTCTGGAAGCCGTGCGCCACGAAGCGATTGTCCATCGCCCGAAGGACTTGACAAAGCTTCAGGAGGAACTGAAGGATCTGGGTGAGGACGAAGACTTTGATTATGTGTATGAGGATGACGATCCGGATGATTTCGAGTATGAATATGAAGAAGAGGACTGGGAAGACGAACCTGAAAAGTAATGGAATATCAGTTTGTTAAAGATAGAAGGATGTTGGAATATGGCTTGAACGGGCTGCATTCCGACATTTTTTGTTTCTCTACCACACGCCATGGCGGATACAGTGGGGGAAACTACGCTTCGTTCAACTGCAACGCCTGTTGCGGCGATTCTGAAACATCGGTAGCGCAGAACCGCGGGCTGCTTTGTTCGCTGATGCCGGTGCGTCCCAAGTGTCTGGTTATCCCTCATCAGGTGCATCGCACGGAGGTCCGCTGCATAGACGAGAGCTTCCTGCTTGAAGATGAATCGGAGCGGGCGGTTTTGCTTGAAGGAGTTGACGCGCTGGTGAGCAGCCTTCCGGAGGTGTGCCTTTGTATCTCTACCGCCGACTGCGTTCCCATACTGTTTTTCGATACCCGCCTGAAGATTGTGGCGGCGGCTCATGCCGGCTGGCGCGGAACCGTGGCCGGGATTGCGGCAAAAACACTGCGTGTGATGGCTGACGCTTACGGAACGAGAGGGCAGGACGTTGCGGCCTGCATCGGTCCGAGCATTTCGCCGGATGCCTTTGAAGTGGGCGATGAGGTTTATGAGGCGTTCCGGAGTGCCGGATTCAGAATGGACCGGATCGCTTTCCGCCGCGGCAAATGGCACATCGACTTGTGGGAAGCCAACCGGATGCAGTTGCTTGACTCCGGAGTCCTGCCGGAAAATGTCGAACTCTCCGGCATCTGCACCTACAATGCTCCGGCCGACTTCTTTTCAGCCCGCCGTCTGGGAATCCGTTCCGGCCGTATCCTTTCGGGCATCATGCTGCTGAGATAATCGGCCGGCGGTATGCCGGATGGAAGCACAGGGCGGCATATATCGCTTTTGCTCCGGCTTTCTTTGCCGTCTTCTTGATCTTGTTCCACAGTTCGGATTCTGAGTAGTTATCCTTGTAGGGAGTGTAGTCGTCGGGCTTTTTCATTTCGGTCTTGATAGAAAGTTCAAACAGGTTTTAAAGCTACGAAATAATTGCCGAAGTGCAAACTTCCGGCATGGATTTGTCGCGGCCTGCTGCCGGAATCTGTAAACCGCATCGTGAAACATACATTCCACAATGCGGTTTACAGATTCCACAGTGTGGAACATACGTTCTGCATTGCCGCCTAAATTCGCTGGGATTCAAACCGATTATTCGAAACGCAGATTTCCGCAGATTGGGTATAAACTCAACAGCTGCTTGCTTGTGTGATGTTTTCCTTTCCCGGCAATCCGACAAGGAAAGAGTAATCTTTCTCGTTCGCCTGTTTTGCTTTGTCAGATGTATCGTTCCTTGTCTTTCTCTGTAATCTCACGTATCACCCTGCACGGATTTCCGGCGGCCAATACCCCGGCAGGAATATCTTTGTTCACTACGCTGCCGGCACCTATCACAGCTCCGTCGCCGATGGTCACGCCCGGCAGGACACTGACTCCGGCGCCAATCCATACATCGTTGCCGACCGTGATAGGGCGCGCATATTCCAGCCCTTTGTTTCTGCGTTCCAAGTCAAGCGGATGTCCGGCCGTATAGAAGCCGCAGTTGGGAGCGACAAATACATTGTCGCCGAACTTCACCGCGGCTTCGTCCAGAATCACGCAGTTCATGTTGGCGAAGAAGTTTTCGCCCACCTCGATGTTGTAGCCATAATCGCAGAAGAAAGGAGATACGATGGTGCAGCTGCCATTCACCTTTCCCAGAATACGCCTTACCAACGCGTCGCGTTCTTCTGCTTTTGACGGGCGCAACTGGTTCAGCTCGTAGGTAAGGTCGGCGCAAGCAGCCCTTTCAGCCAGCAGTTCCGGGTCATAGTTGGCATCGTAGAGCTTGCCCGCCTTCATTTTCATTTTTTCTGTTTCCATATCAATCTGAATGTTAAACTTCTTTTGGCCGATTCTTGCATAAGGGGGTATCGAAACATAAACCAGCCTTCATTTTGTCATCTTGGGCAAAGCGAAAGGCTCGAAACATAGGCTGATGCATGCGAGATGTTTCACTTCGTGCATGACATTGCCTTTTGATGCACCCTTACAAGAGGCTTCTGCCTAATTGAAACGGGTTCTAAAGTTACTCATTATTTTTCATTGAATGCGGCCTGTATGCTATAAATCTTCATCAAGTTGCGATTTTTAAGAGCCTTTGCATTTGAAATGTAATGGGTGGACCGGTTGGAATCAGTTGGGATATGAAAGCCGATTCTGCACCGGCCTATTGTCCGCCTTCTTCGGAACCAGCCTTTCCGTGCGGGATGCAAATTGCGGCTTTTTCTCGCATTTATTGTCAAAAATGGACGTAAAGGTTTGAATGTGCAGGATAAATCGCTACTTTTGTTCTCAGATAACAGATGATTATGAATGATTTGAAGATAGAAGTTTCTGATGAATTGAGGCAGGCATGGCCCCAGTTCTGCGGGGCGGCGGTGTTTGCTTCGGTAAAGAATTCGGCCTATAGCGAAGAGCTGTGGAAGCGGATAGGGGAGTTTACCGAGCTTTACCGGCAGCGGTATACGACGGATTCGATCAAGCTGATTCCTGCCATACAGGCCACCCGCCAGGCTTACAAGAAATGCGGCAAGGACCCCAGCCGTTACCGGCCTTCGTCTGAGGCGCTGTGCCGCCGCATCTTGCGCGGGATACCTTTGTATCAGATTGATACGCTTGTCGATCTGATCAATCTGGCGTCTATTTATAGCGGACATTCGATTGGCGGGTTCGACCGCGACAAGATTCAAGGCGACCGTCTGGTGCTGGGAATCGGAAAGGCGGGAGAGCCTTACGAGGGTATCGGGCGCGGCGAACTGAACATCGAGGGGATGCCTGTATACCGGGATGCTGCCGGAGGGGTCGGTACGCCTACAAGCGACAACGAGCGGACTAAAATCAGCCTGCAGACGTCCCGGCTGCTTGCCATCATGAACGCCTACAGCGGAAGTGAAGGCCTTGAAGACTCGGTGAACTATATGGCAGGCCTTTTGAAAGAGTTTGCGGAAGCCGAAAATGTCAGCATTGTTTATTTTAAATGATTGATTTATGGATATTGAAAAGGTTCTTACAGATGGCATCGTTTTCAGAGGAGGAAAATCGCCGTCCGGAAAGGGGAAGGAAGAAAAGGTGAAGACGAAAGCGAAAAAGAAAGCGTATATTACCGGCCAGCATGGTTCGGGCGCGGCAAAGATGAAGGCGGAATACCGGCGCCGCAGGGCTAACCGGCATAAAAACGGCAAGTGAGCCCGTTTCTGTCCGGATGTATTATTTTCAAACAGTATAAAAACTAAAATCAGAAAATTATGAAAAAGTTTCTTTTGGTAATTGCAGCCGTGCTGGGCTTTGTGTCAGCCCAGGCGCAGGAAATGTATTTGGGAGGAGGAATCAGCCTTTGGAGAAATACGGAAGCTGACAGGACCTCGTTCTCCATCGCTCCCGATTTCGGATATAACTTGAGCGAGCGCTGGGCCGTGGGAGGCGAGCTGGGAATAGCGATCAACGGAAAAGGGGACAATTCTCCGCAGACGAGGTCTTTTGCCATCGCTCCCTACGCGCGCTATTCGTATTACGAAAACAAGGTTGTCCGCCTTTTCATCGATATGGGCGTGGGAATTTCTACCACCAAGGTGAAAGACGGGAACAGGGACAACGGCTTTGAAATCGGATTCAAGCCGGGACTTGCCATCAAGCTGAACGACAGCTTCAGCTTCATTACGAAGGTCGGATTTGCCGGCTACCGTAAGGACTACTACAGAAGCATGGGCGAAGACGGCTTCGGCGTGACGGTGGACGGAGAGAACATTTCCATCGGCATTGATTATGAATTTTAAACCCTTAAGATTATGAAGCGTATATTTTTTGCTTTATTGTGCTTCTGCATGGTTCTGACGGCAGGGGCGCAGACAAAAGTGGGCTGGAGCATGAATCTCGGGCTGGGTATGAGCACCTGGATGGGAAAGGATGCCAGCGGATCATCGCCTTTGTTCAATCAGAAGGTGGGTGTAGGCATTGACATGCCGATGACAGGTCTGGTGTCTTTCCAGACCGGCTTGATGTGGGAGTCGAAAGGTATAGCTTATGACTTTCATGACAATGGAACGAGGTATGACGCGCACTGCAACCTGAATTATTTCCAGATGCCTCTGCTTGCCGCATTCCATGTGGGAACGCCTGCCAATTTCGATATGGTGTTCTCGGCCGGAGGATATCTGGCATACGGTGTCAAAGGGAAGAACGACGTTGAAATGGAAGACCTGACCGTTTCGTGGGATTCGTTTGGAGATTCAACCTTGCCGACTGGCGTAACCAGAGAAGGAGCGAACCGCTTTGATGCCGGCTTGCAGGCTGGTGTGGCTCTCGACTTCGCCCACTGGAATGTAGGGCTTGACGGCGAGTTCGGGCTGTGCAAGGTGATGCCCGACAGCAAGACGCGCAACCTAGCTTTCTATTTTACCGTAGGGTATAAGTTCTGAGCAAACGCCCGGACAAGGAAGGCGTGCCGGGATAAGATTTTAAGCGCAAGGCACAAAGACGCAGCGTTTCGCCGTGGCTTTGTGCCTTGCTGTATGATTTGCCTGACGGTTTGTTCAGACGTATGTTTCAAGGAACTTCACGCTTCCTTCCGGAGCGATGTCGATTGTTTGGGCAGTGGCCGGGAAAAGCACTGATTCGCCGGCGCGCAGCTGCAGTTCGTTTCCTTCGTTGTCGGTGACTTTGCAGGAACCTTCCATGCAGATGTAGATGACGAACGAGTCGAGTTCGCTGTAGTCGACGGTCATCGGTTCTGTCAGGTCATACACCGAAGTGGTGAAGTGCCGGCATTTCACGAGTTCCACTCCTTCATTCTGTTTCGGAGTATAGTGCGTGCGGTAGTCTTCGTGCACCGTATAGTCGATGGCATCTTTCGAGAGTTCCGTGTGCAGTTCGCGCGTGTTTCCGTTTTTGTCCTTCCGGTTGAAGTCGTAGATGCGGTAGGTGATGTTGGATGTTTCCTGGATTTCAGCAATGAACGACCCCGCTCCGATGCTGTGGATGCGTCCGGCAGGAAGGAAAAACACGTCGCCGGCATGAATCTGGTAGTCAGCCAGCACGTCGCAGATCGTATTGTCGGCAATGCGCCGGGCATATTCTTCGGGCGTGATGTTTTGAGAGAGTCCCGAGCGCAGGTGTGCCCCTTCCGCCGTTCCGATTACATACCACATTTCTGTTTTTCCTCTTGAGTTGTGGCGTTTCATCGCGAGCTCATCATCCGGATGAACCTGGATCGAAAGGTCCTGCTGCGCGTCGATGAATTTGATGAGCAATGGAAATTCCCCGTGAAAGCGTTCGTAGTTTTCTTTCCCCACCAGTTTTTCTTTATATTCATTCATCAGCTGCGTCAGGTTCTTTCCTGCGTCAGCTCCGTTGGCCACGATTGACTCGTCGCCTTTCACGTCTGAAATCTCCCAGCTTTCGCCGACCTGCTCCTGCTGGCAGTCCAGATGTTTGAACGGAATGATCTTGTTGCCTCCCCAGATAGTGGATTTTAAGATTGGTTTAAACTTCAAAGGATACATAGTTTCTGTTTTAATGTTAGACTGATGCAAATGTAGCAAAAAGAAACGGATTGGCCTTTATCGGGCGGAGAAATAAAAATCTCCGGCCTGCCGGAAGATGATTCGCGGCAACCGGAGATGAATGAAAGTTAGATTAAGGGAAAAAACAAGTTAAAGTGTGTAGCCTGTCCATCCGAAGATGTCGGTGGGGCATCCGGTGTGTCCGGCTTCGATGGTTACGGTTCCGTTTCCGGTGTTCGAGCTGTTCTGGTCTGCCTCCACATTGGTAGCTTCCTTGGTTACCTGGATGGATGTTGCGCTGTCGGCGTTGCTCTTGGAGTCAGTCAGGTCTACAAGGTTTTCGATCGCTCCTGAACCTTTCACCAGTGCGTTTGTGATGGTTGCCGTAGCTCCGCGGCGGATCTTGATGGCATCCTGCATTGACTGTGTGGAAGAAAGCGTTTCGATGGTCATGTTTTCGATCGTGAAGTCAGACTGCTGAATGTGGTCGGGACCGTTTCCGTCCAGATTTCCGTCAGCTTCCACGCCGCGCGGGTCTTCTTCCGTGCTGGTGAATGCACTTTCCCATCTTCCGTAGCAGTTGGACAATGTTCCGGTATATCCCTGGGTGAAGTCGAACATGTCGTCATCGCAGTTTATAGCCAGCAGGTTGCTGACGTTTACAGAACCTCCGAAGAACTCGATAGCATCGTCTGCGCCTTCAGCCACATAGATGTTCTCTATTTTTGTTCCGCTTCCCACGGCGTTCAGTGTCAGGCCGTTGTGCTCGATGTCTGCGCTTGAGCGTGCGCCCGTGTAAAGCAGCTTGACGTAGGTCAGAACGCCGGAGTTATCGGTATCATCCTCTCCTCCGTAGAGATAGTTGGTGTCAACTTCCGTAGAGCCTTCTATCACAGGCTCTTCTCCGTTTTCTCCCGTAGCGTGTGAAATCCGTGCCTTTCCGTTCAGAATCAGTCCGCCCCAGTATCCGGGTTCTGCCTGTGTTTCGTCATCAGCGGTGAATGTGATGGGAGCGTCGGCAGTTCCTTCCGCAACGATTCTTCCTCCGCGTTCAACCAGTATATAGCTTGAAAATCCTTCTCTTGCTCTGATGGTCATTCCGGCAGGGATGGTGAGGGTGGCTCCTTCGTTCACGTGTACGGTTCCGTTGATGTAGTACTGCTTGTTTGCGTCGAGCGTCAGGTCTTCTCTGATTTCTCCGGGCAGGTCTTCGGCTTCCTCAGTGGCTGACGGATTATTGTCATCCGGATTCGGATCAGTTGCATTTTCGTCATCACTGCAAGATGTAAAACTCATTCCGCATACGATGGCTGTGAGTGCCATTGCGCTTAAAAATAGCTTTCTCATGTTGATAAAAATTGGTTAGAAAATAGTTAGTAAATAGTTGTTTGTCATAATCAGAAGTTACAGCTCAGCCCGATGCTGAAGTCCATTCCTCTCTTGTATTTGCTCAGCACAACCTCTTTGTTGTCGGCGTTTCCTTTGCGGGTAAGCTGGTGGGTGGAGTTGAGCAGATTCCGCGCCTTCACGCTGATTGAGAAATATTTCCCGAGTTGTGTGGAGGCGATGAAGTCGAGTGTCGGGATTCCGTTTTCAACGATGTCCTGATAGCCTTGCGTTCCGATCGTGTAGATTCTGTCGCTGAAATAGTTGAATACCAATGCTGTGTTCAATGACTTCGTTCCCTTACGGAACAGATAGCTCAGGTCGGCGTTGACAATCCAGGGCGCCGCTCCTTCAAGCTGTGAGCCGGTCGGGTCGGTTGCCTGCGGCACCTTTGCGCGGGTATAGGTGTAGGCTCCGTTCACTCCGAGGCTCAGTTTGCTGAGACCGTTGTCCGGGAGCTGGCGTGCGAACAGGTCTTTCTTCAGTTCCGCTTCTATGCCGGCAGCTGTCGCATGGTCCGCTATGTTCTGATAGGAGAGGAAGCCTCCGGCACTGGCCACCTCGATACGCGAGATCGGGCGCTTGATGTATTTGTAGAATCCGGTTATCGAAAACAGTTCCGAAGGCGACAGATACCAGTCCCATTTCAAGTCGATGTTGTAGTTGTCCGACGGTTTCAAGTCGGGATTACCCTGGCTTTTGAAGCTTACGCTGATGTAGCGGTAAGGAGATATTTCCTTCGACTGCGGCAGGGTGTAGGTCTTGCTTGCGGCGAGCCGCAGGGTATGGCTGTCGTTGATGTTGTAGCGCAGGTTTAGGCTCGGCAGGAAATACGACTTGTCTATTTTCTGCTCTCCCTTGCTTCCTCCGCGGTTTACGTTATAGTCTACTTTCATGTATACATCGTCATATTTCAGTCCGATGTTGGCGATGAAGCCGGAGGTCAGCTGGTAGGTAGCTTCCGCGTAAGCCGAATGGATATTCTTCTTTACGCTGTATTCGTCAAGGTTATAGTCCAGCAGGAAGTTGTTGGCAAGATAGTTTGTCTGGTTGTAATAGTCGTCAAAGCGCACGTCGCTGATGTCGAACACTGACTGGCTTACGGCTGACATGTCGTACTCTGCGGCTTCAAATCCGTCATCGATGATGCGTCCCATGTAGCCGATCTGCACGTTGGAGTTCTGTTCGAAGCGGTCGGCTATCTTATAGACGAGCGACATGCGGATGTTCAGGTCCTTTTCGTTCAGTTCCGAGAAATAGCGCTGCTGCACGCCGGTGCCTCTCATCGGAACATAGCCTCTGTCCGTCTTCGAAAGGTTGTTGATGCGCCGGTCGGGCTCGCTTCCCTTGATCGTGTTGTAGGAGAGTCCGGCATTCAGGTCGAACTTCTTGTTCAGTTCCCATTTGCTGTTCAACTGGTTCACGAACAGCAGGTTGTCGTTTGCCTGCTGGCGGCGCATGAAGCCTTCGTATGTGTCAGACGACTGATAGTCGTTGTCCATTCCAAGGTATTCGCCCACCGATTCTTTGGCGGCATGCACCATCATGAAGTTGTATGCGATTCTGTGTCTGTTGTCGTGGCTGTATTCCAGATTGGCCATGGCAAGCTGGTTTGTTTCCACTTGCGAGATGTTTCCGTTCATGTCTTGCGACAAGGTTCCGGTTGTCGTGGTGTTGCGCACTTCTTCGTCATAGTGCGTATAGTTTCTGTTGTGGCTTGCCACCAGGTAGAACGAGAGCGGGTTGCCGTTGATGCGGAACTTTTTCCCGCCTGAGATGGCATAGCTTTGGTTGATCTGCAGGTTCTGTCTGCTCGGGTCGAGCGAGTTGCTGAAACTGTATCCGTCGAAGTTTTCTCCCGGCTGGGTTTTGCCGGCGAATCCGAATGCGTTCACTCCGTCCATTTTCAGAAAGTCGGAAGAAACAGTCTGTGTGTTCAGTCCTCCCGACAGGCTGACGTTCAGCTTTCCTTCGCCTGTAAGCTCTTTAGATGTGATGTTGATGTTTGCCCCGGCCACGTCGGCGAGCGTGTTGCTGTAGAACGCCTTGTTAACCTCTACCGACTGGATGATGTCTGTCGTGAAGAAGTCGAGCGCGATGTTTTTGTATTCCGGGTCTTCCGAGGGTATCGGAAAGCGGTTCAGGGTGGTGATGTTGTATCTGTCGCCCAGACCGCGGACGAATACGTTTTTCACGCCGTCCTGCTGTGAGATTCCGGATATTTTGGTGACGGCTCCCTGCGCGTCGCTGACCCCTTTGCGCGAAAGTTCCTGGGCTCCGACAGCCTGAACAGCCACCACCGAACGTTTCTGTTCGAGCAGCGTCACGTTTTCCGATTCGCGGTTTGCCTTGGCCACTACCACTACGTCCGAGAGGATCTGGTCGTCGGTAACCATCTCGAAGTCGAGTGTGGTAATCTTGTTGTCCTCAATCTTTACCTGCCGTTTGACGGCTGTCTTGTATCCTACGTATTTGATTTCTATGTCATAGATGCCGTCTTCTATTCCTGACAGCTGGAAGTTTCCGTCGATGTCTGTGACGGTCGCGATGTTGCTTCCCACAATCTGGACGGTTGCTCCAATCAGCGGTTCCTTTGATTTCTGGTCTTTTATCCGCCCCCTGATGTTTATTTCCGTTTCTTCAGCCCCAAAAACTTGTACGGCAGCCAGTGTCATGAATGCGGCTGCGCTGATCCAATTCCTTAACCTCTTCATTGCTGTAGTCGATGCTTTGTTTTTTCCGACGGCAAAGATCGGGCAGCGAGGTTACAGCGTTATATCATCGGGGTGAATAGGCTTTTACGTCTGTGTTTCGTTTCCTTGTCAATATTGGCGGAGATGTTACATTGTTGAAGCAGCTGTTACATCAGCGTGAAGACGGGGCTGTGCGGAGTGCTGAGGCTTTCGTCAAACGAGAATCCTTCCCATTCAAACCCTTTCAGTGCTTCGGGGCTTTCGATCCGGTTTTTCAGGATATATCTTGTCATTTCTCCCCTGCACATCTTGGTATAGACAACGACGGTAGAGGGTTTCCGGTTTTTCATGACATAGAACTCGGGTGTGATGACCTGCACTTCGCGGCATACCCTATTCCAGTCGAAAAGCTCTTTCATTTCTCCGCTGGCCAGATTGACCAGTATGCCTCCCTGCTTTTTGATTTCGCCGATAAAATAATCGGTGAGCAGCGGCTTCCAGTAGTCGAACATCGTCAGGTATCCTGTTTCTGCCAGTTTCACGTCCCCTTCAAGCCGGTAGTTCTTGATACCGTCCAAAGGGCGCAGCAGTCCGTAGAGAAACGATGTGATGAGCAGGTGGTTCTGCGCGAAAAGAAAGTCTTCTTCCGAGAAATCCGTTGGGCTGATGCGCTTGAATACGATTCCCGTATAAGAAGTCAGAGCCGGAAGCGGGCGGTTGTCTTCGGAGAAGAAGTTGTGGTAGCGCAGGCAGTTTTCCGCTGCCAGTTTGGGATTGACGCGCAGCAGTTTCCCGAGCTGTTCGGGCGAAAACTGCGCCATGTGCAGCGCGTTGGCTTCCGCCTCTTTCTCAAAGCGGGGCACGGACGTGCCGGGCGTGTGTATTTTGCTGCGTGCGGTCATCGTCTTGGCGCACGAAATGAATGTCATCATATCCGGAATTTCTTTTAATGTTAAAACTGTTTACAAAGATAAGCCTCCTGCAGGATATTTCTGCGTTTTCGGATAACTTTGTGCCGTTTCATATAAAACAACAGAGAAGATGAAGAAGTTTTTTGCATTATTGTTTTGCGGATTCTTTCTGTTTGCCGGAAATGTCCTGGCGCAGGAGGCGGATGCAGATAAAGTAAAGTTGGGCGATGATATGCCCTCCATAACGTTGAAATCGGAGAGCTATGGTGATGTCACTCCCGAAAGCTTGAAAGGAAAAGTGGTGCTGGTCAGTCTGTTTGCCACCTGGTGCGGACCTTGTCAGCTGGAACTGGCCGAAGTGCAGAAATCCTTGTGGCCAGCCTATAAGGACAATCCGGATTTCAAGTTGCTGGTGGTCGGCCGGGAACATACGGAAGCGGAGCTTAAGAAATACAATGAACGGAAGAAGTTCAGTTTCCCCTTGTATGCCGATCCGGGGCGCAAGGTTTATTCCCTTTTCGCAGACCAGACCATTCCGCGCGCCTACTTGTTTGGCAAAGACGGAAAGCTGGTATATTCTTCCGTGGGATACTCGAAGGACGAGTTCCGGAAGCTGATGGATGCGATAGAGAATGCCTTGAAGTAAAGATGTTAGATGTCTGAAGAAATATTGAGGCATATGCATCTTGCGACAAAGGAGGGTGTGTCGAAGCACAAATCAACTTTCATTTGGTCATCCAAAGCAAAGCGAAGGAATTGATGCGTGCGAGAGGTTTCACCTCGTTCCCTTGCTTTTTGATAGCCAAAATCTGTTTCGGCACACCCTCAGAATGCTAGAAATCCGCCTTTGGTCTGAGGGCGGATTTCCTTGCAATGTATGGCATTTCCTTATTTGTATTCCTGCCAGCTTTTTATCCGGATATCTTCCAGTTTCGTTTCGCAGAACGCTTCGATGAAGGCTTTTGCCAGGCGTGCGTTTGTAATCAGCGGAATGTTGTGGTCGATGGCTCCGCGGCGGATACGGTATCCGTTGGTGAGTTCCCGTTTCGAGTGATTTTTCGGGATGTTTACGATCAGGTCGAACTTATGTCCGGCAATCATCTTCATTACGTTGTTTTCAGCGTTCGGACGTTCGTCGGGCCAGAATACCGGAGTGGTCGGTACGCCATGCGCATTCAGGAAAGTCGCCGTGCCTGCCGTCGCATAGATCTTGTAACCTTTCTTGCTGAGCATCTGGCTTGCATCGAGCAGGTCTACCTTCGATTTGGTCGCGCCCGATGACAGCAGTACGCTCTGTTGCGGAATCTTGTAGCCGGTGGCAATCATGGCATTCAGCAAGGCCTCGTTGAAGTCATCGCCCAGACAGCCAACTTCGCCTGTCGATGACATGTCTACTCCCAATACCGGGTCGGCGTTTTGCAGGCGGGCGAACGAGAACTGCGATGCCTTTACTCCAATCCAGTCGATGTCGAATTCCGACTTGTCGGGACGTGAGTAGGGAGCGTCGAGCATGATGCGTGTGGCTGTTTCGATGAAGTTGCGCTTCAGCACTTTCGATACAAACGGGAAGCTGCGTGATGCGCGAAGGTTGCACTCGATAACCTTTACTTCGTTTTTGCGTGCAAGATACTGGATGTTGAACGGTCCGGAGATATTCAGCTCTTTGGCTATCTGCCGGCTTATCCTCTTGATCTGGCGTGCAGTGGAGAAGTAGATGTGCTGTGCCGGGAATACCAGCGTGGCATCGCCTGAGTGTACGCCTGCATATTCAATGTGTTCGGATATGGCATACTCCACAATCTCTCCGTTCTGCGCTACGGCGTCAAACTCTATTTCCTTGGTGTTTTGCATGAATTGTGAAACTACGACAGGATATTCTTTCGACACTTCGCTTGCCATCTGAAGGAAGCGGGTCAGCTCTTCTTCATCGTAGCATACATTCATGGCCGCACCGCTCAGCACATACGACGGGCGTACCAGTACGGGATAGCCAACTTTGCCGACAAAATCCTTTACGTCATCAAGGCTGGTCAGTTCTTGCCATGCCGGCTGGTCGATGCCCAACTGGTCGAGCATGGCGGAGAACTTGTTGCGGTTTTCCGCACGGTCTATTGATATGGGCGATGTCCCGAGTACGGGAACCGACTGGCGGTAGAGTTTCATCGCCAGATTGTTCGGAATCTGTCCTCCTACGGAAACGATGACTCCGCGCGGCTGTTCCAGGTCGATGACGTCGAGCACGCGTTCAAACGAGAGTTCGTCGAAATACAGGCGGTCGCACATGTCATAGTCTGTAGATACCGTTTCCGGGTTATAGTTGATCATGATTGACTTGTATCCCAGATGTCGTGCGGTCTGTATGGCATTTACCGAGCACCAGTCAAATTCAACCGATGACCCGATACGGTAAGCGCCCGATCCGAGCACGACAACCGATTTCTCATTCTTGTAGTAGTTCACGTCGTATCCCTCCACGGAGTACGTCATGTACAGGTAGTTGGTCAGTTCCGGATGTTCGGATGCCACCGTGTTGATGCGTTTCACGGCCGGCAGTATGCCCAGCTTCTTGCGGTATTCGCGGACGGCCAGGTTTTCTTTCTCCATGTTTCCCGACTTTGGTTTCAGCACGAACCGGGCGATCTGGAAGTCGGAGAATCCCAGAATTTTCGCTTCGCGCACGATTTCGGGGGTAAGTTCTTCCAGCGTATTGTATGCAAGCAGTTTATTCTTGAAGTCTACAATATTTTTCAGCTTGCCGATGAACCACGGGTCAATTCTTGTCAGTTCATAGATGCGCTCGATTGTGTATCCTTCTTCCAATGCCTGGGCGATTGCAAAAATGCGCAGATCGGTAGGATGTTCCAGTTCGTCGTCAAGGTTCGTGAATCTTGTGTGGTCGTTGCCCACAAATCCATGCATCCCTTGTCCGATCATGCGGAGGCCTTTTTGGATGATTTCTTCAAACGTGCGTCCGATCGACATGATTTCGCCTACAGACTTCATGCTCGATCCGATGCGGTGTGAAACTCCGGCAAATTTGTTCAGGTCCCAGCGGGGAATCTTGCAGATAATGTAGTCGAGCGAGGGAGCCACGTATGCCGAGTTGGGCGTTCCCATTTCTCCGATTTCGTCCAGCGTATATCCGAGTGCGATTTTTGCGGCTACAAAAGCCAGCGGATAGCCTGTCGCTTTTGAGGCCAGTGCCGACGAACGGCTGAGTCGGGCATTTACCTCGATGATGCGATAGTCGTTTGTGTCAGAGTTGAATGCGTACTGAATGTTGCATTCGCCTACAATGTTCAGATGCCGGATGCACTGTCTTGACAGTGTCTGCAGTTGCTCCACTTCGTTTTCTGTAAGCGAGCAGGTAGGAGCTACGACAATGGATTCGCCCGTATGGATGCCCAGCGGATCAAAGTTCTCCATGCTCGCTACGGTAAAGCAGTGGTCGTTGGCATCTCGTATCACTTCAAATTCGATTTCTTTCCAGCCTTTCAAGGATTCTTCCACCAGTATCTGGGGCGAGAAGGTGAAGGCGCTCTCCGCCAGTTCGATGAATTTCTCTTCGTCCGGACAGATTCCGCTGCCGAGTCCTCCTAAGGCATAGGCCGAACGGATCATTACGGGGTATCCTATTTTGCGTGCAGCTTCAAGCGCTTCCTGCATGTTGCATACGGCCTGGCTGACGGGGGTTTTCAGGTCTACTTCTTTCAGCTTCTTTACAAAGAGGTCGCGGTCTTCTGTATTCATGATGGCTTCTACCGATGTGCCGAGCACTTCCACGCCATATTCTTTCAAGATTCCGTTCCGGTAAAGTTCGGTTCCGCAGTTCAGCGCGGTCTGTCCGCCGAAAGCCAGCAGTATGCCGTCCGGACGTTCCTTTTTGATTATTTCTGTTACAAAATAAGGTGTTACGGGCTGGAAGTATACCCGATCGGCAATGCCTTCGGATGTTTGGATTGTCGCAATGTTCGGATTGATCAGTACGGAGCGTATCCCCTCTTCCCGGAGAGCCTTCAGCGCCTGTGAGCCTGAATAGTCAAATTCTCCTGCCTGGCCTATTTTCAAGGCTCCGGAGCCGAGTACCAGGACTTTCTTAAGTTGTTTTTTCATGTGTATATCGTAGTTTTATAGTTGGATAATCAAAGGATTATATGCAAAGAAAAGAATTTATTTTGAAGAAAACAAAGTATTTGGTTATCTTTGCTGCATTTAAAAATAAATTTACAACAGGAAAAATGAAAAAGCAAAAGATTATTCTGACGGGCGACCGTCCGACCGGAAAACTGCATATCGGTCATTATGTAGGCTCGCTTCGCCGTCGGGTAGAGCTTCAGGACAGCGGTCTGTACGACCGTATTTTTGTGTTTGAAGCCGACGGTCAGGCTCTTACTGACAATATAGATAATCCTGCCAAGGTGCGTTCCAATGTGATGGAAGTGGCGCTCGACTATCTTTCTGTGGGCTTGGACCCTTCGCGTACCACACTCTTTATCCAGAGCCAGATTCCGGAACTGTGCGAACTGTCGTTCTATTTCCTAGATCTGGTAAGCGTGGCGCGTCTGCAGCGCAATCCTACGGTAAAGACAGAGATTGGCATGCGCGGTTTTGGCGAGGGGATTCCCGCCGGGTTCTTCACCTATCCTGTGAGCCAGGCTGCCGATATCGCTGCCTTCCGTGCTACTCATGTGCCTGCCGGCGAAGATCAGGAACCGATGATTGAGCAGTGCCGCGAAATAGTCCGCCGCTTCAACTACATCTATGGGAATACATTGGTGGAGCCGGAAATTATGCTGCCTGACAATTCGGCCTGCCTGCGTCTTCCGGGAACAGATGGAAAGGCGAAGATGAGCAAGTCGTTGGGCAACTGCATCTATTTGTCGGACAGCGCTGATGAGGTGGAACGCAAGGTGAAGTCAATGTATACTGATCCGGGACATCTTCGTGTGAGCGATCCCGGCAAGATAGAGGGCAATACTGTGTTTACTTATCTCGATGCCTTCTGCCGTCCCGAACATTTTGAGCGTTATCTGCCCGATTATCCTTCGCTGGATGAATTGAAGGCGCATTACAAGCGCGGCGGTCTGGGCGACATAAAGGTGAAGAAGTTCTTGGCTGCCGTGATGCAGGAAACGCTCGAGCCGATCCGCAAGCGTCGCAGCGAGTATGAGAAAGATATTCCTTCGGTATACGAAATATTGCGCAAAGGCTGTGAACAGGCCCGAGAGGTAGCTGCCGCGACAATGGCCGATGTGCGCCGTGCGATGAGAATTGATTATTTTGAAGACGAAAGCCTGATAGACGAATTCCAACGTAGCGGAAAGGAGGATTAAGATGACGGATGTCGGCGCATTATACCGTGTATTCCTTTCTTGTCCGGGAGGCGTGGTGACCGACAGCCGCCGTCCGGTTCCGGGAGCTATGTTTGTAGCTTTGAAAGGAGAGAGTTTCGACGGGAATCTTTTTGCCGGCAAGGCATTGGAGGGCGGATGCAGCTATGCGGTGGTGGATGATCCAGGGGTTATTCCTTCGGATGATTCTGCCCGTTACTTGTTGGTGGATGACGGGCTGGAAGCGTTGAGGCTGCTGGCTCGCGAGCATCGCAGGAAATTGGGCACCCGCCTAATTGGAGTTACCGGCACGAACGGGAAAACAACGACGAAAGAATTGCTGCGTGCGGTTCTTTCTCGGCATTTCCGTGTATTGGCCACAGAGGGTAATCTGAACAATGATATCGGTGTGCCGCTTACTCTGCTTCGCCTTCGTCCTGAGCATGAAGTCGGAATCGTTGAAATGGGGGCAAGCCATCCGGGGGATATCCGTCGCCTGGTGGAGGTGGCGGAACCGGATTTCGGGATCATCACCAATGTGGGAGAAGCCCATCTGCAAGGTTTCGGTTCAATCGAAGGGGTAGCCCGCACGAAAGGAGAACTGTACGATTTTCTTCGTTCGCGTAAGGGTTCGCAAATCTTTCTGAATGCTGACGACTCACGTCTTTGCATGATGGCTGCTGATCTGGATGCTGTTGCATACGGCACTTCCGGCAACGTCCGCATTTGGGGAGAGAGCATGGAATCTGCATCGTCAGACCCTTGTTTTTCTTTTGCATGGCGGGACTGCAATTGTCCGGACGCATTGTATAAAGTGCATACTTGCTTGGTTGGGGCCTATAACCTCCCGAATGTGCTTGCGGCCTGCGCTGTGGGAATCCGTTTTGGAGTTTCTCCGGAAGATATTTGTGCAGGTATCGAAAGCTATGTTCCCATACAGGGCCGTTCACGTCTGGTCAAAACGGAGCGTAACCGTGTGGTAGCGGATGCTTACAATGCCAATCCCACGAGCATGGAAGCGGCATTGTGTAATTTTGCCCGGATGGAGGCACCGCATAAGATGGCGGTTTTGGGAGATATGAAAGAGCTTGGCGAGGCATCCGGCCGTGACCATCGCCGTATTCTTGAGCTTGCCTCCGGTTTGGGGCTCGACCGGCTGATTGTTGTGGGGCCGGAGTTTGCTTCTGCTTTGTCTGCCGGGGATATTCCGGTAGAAAACTATCCGGACGCTGCAGCAGTGGGCGAATTGTTTCGGAAGACCAGGCCGGAAGGTTTCTTGATTCTTTTGAAAGGTTCGCATAGTATGACTCTTGAATCGCTCCTTCCGTTGTTATAAGACCTATCCGGCCCTTTTTCGGCAGGACGTTGCGTCTGTTATCAGGTAAAGCATAAAAAGGAAACGGAACCGCACAATGTGCTGCGCGGTTCCGCTTCCTTTTTTATGGAAATTCCTCTAAAGTAAGAGGTTGGGGAAGCTTTTGTCATCAATAAGCCTCCCCTTGGGCTTTGTCTGAACTGTTTATTGCATTGACAAACCGGTCAGCCAGTCGTAAACTCCGCTGCATATACCCAGAACCAGAATGCCGGCAAGGCAAATGATCAGTCCTGTACGTGCCAGAGCCGGCGAACGGAATGCCGGTGCCGGAGATTCTGTCGGAGTGATGAACATCGCTTTTACTACCAGCAGATAGTAGTAGAGCGAAATGATTGTGTTCACCAAAGCCAGGAATACGACGAGCCAGTGTCCTGCATGGAATGCCGAAGCAAACACGAAGAACTTCGAGAAGAAGCCGGCGAACGGAGGGATACCTCCCAAAGAGAACAGTGCCAGCGTCATAATGAAGGTCAGGTGCGGGTTTGTGCGGTAGAATCCGTTGTAAGCGTCGCGGTCGGTACGTCCGGTCTGCTGTTCAACGATTCCGATGATGCCGAATATTGCCAGGTTTGCAACCACATAGACTGCCAGGTAATAAACCAGCGAGGCGATACCTTGTCCGCTGTCGGCCAATGTGCCAAGCACCAGATAACCGGCTTGAGAGATACTACTGTAAGCCATGAATCGTTTCATGTCTTTTTGCAATACGGCAAAGAGGTTAGCTACGGTGATTGTGACTACGATGACAATGCCCAGCATCAGGCTCCAGTTTTCTACCATCTGTGCGAAAACCTTCATCATGATGGCTGTCAGCGCAAAGGCTGCAGCACCTTTGGATACCACTGAAAGGTATCCGGTAACCGGTGTCGGCGCTCCTTGATAAGTATCGGGAGTCCATGCGTGGAACGGCACAAGGCTGATCTTGAATCCCAGTCCGGCAAAGAAGAACACCATGGCCGCAATTTGCAGCGGAGTGCCTGTCAGCATAGCTGCCGCATCAGTAAAGTAAGCGGTTCCGCTCGTTCCGTAAATCATTGACACGCCATAAAGCATCAGTGCGGAAGAAAACATCGAGCTGAGCACGAACTTCGCTCCAGCCTCTGCGCTGTGGTGGCGCCATTTGTCGAGTGCCACGAGGCAGGCCATCGGGATGCTGGCTGTTTCCAGACCGATATAGAATGTCAGGAAGCTTCCGGAGCTGACCATGAGGTACATTCCGAAAAGCGTGCTGAGCGTGAGCGTATAGAATTCGCCGGCCTTGTGGCTGGTATCTTCGCGTTCAAGCCAGCGTCCGGCAAGTGTAAACACCAGCAGGGTTCCTGCGGTTAATATCGCTTTTACAGCCGATGCGATGGAGGTGTTTGCATACATTCCTCCGAAGGCCTCTCCTGCGGGCTCGGTCAGACAGAGCACTGTCAGCGCGAGTGTCAGGACGACGGCCAGCGCCTGCAACGGCTTGTGGTTAGGCCGTTTCAGGATGAGGTCTGCCAGCAGCATGATGATAATCGCTGCCACCATTCCCAGTTCGGCCTGCATTGATAAGAATCCGTTCATGATATGAATGAATATTTATAGTTAATAGTTTGATCTTTTATCTCATCAGTTGGCTGATAATCGGTTCTACGCTGCCGCTGATTACATCGCTTGCCCACCAGGGTGCGAGTCCCAGTCCGGCTACAGCTGCGATCAGGCAGATCACGGCAAGACGTTCGTCCCACGTTGCGTCTGTCAGTTTCAGATGTTCCGGGTTCTGGCAGGTTCCGTAGAGGATTTTGCCTACAACGCGCAAGATATATACGGCAGTGATTACGATACTCATGGTAGCGATTACGGTGCAAGCGCGGTGGAACACGTCGTTCACCTGGAATGAGCCGGTGAATACAGTCATTTCGGCGATGAAGCCGCTCAGACCCGGCAGACCCAGATTGGCAAGACCGGCAATCACATAGCCTACAGAAAGGAACGGCATAATTTTCATCAGACCGCTCAGCTGACGGATGTCACGGGTGTGCGTGCGGCCGTAGATCATACCGATGAGGGCAAAGAAGAGGGCCGTCATGAGTCCGTGGCTCAACATCTGCAGAATGGCACCGGTGGCGCTTACGCGCGTCATCATCAGCAGGGCAAAGAGCACGAGGCCGCAGTGGCTTACCGAAGAATACGCATTGATGTATTTCAGGTCAGTCTGTACGACAGCACTGAACGCTCCGTAGACAACCGAGATAGTGGTCAGAATCAGGAAGAAGTCACCCCACATGGCTGCGCCTGTCGGCATCAGATACATAGCTACACGGAAGCATCCGTAACCTCCCAGTTTCATCAATACGCCGGCATGGAGCATACTCACGGCTGTCGGCGCTGAAGCATGACCGTCGGGGCTCCATGTATGAAAGGGGAACAAGGCTCCCAGCACGCCGAATCCCAGGAATGTCAGCGGGAAGAAAATCTGCTGGATTTCAGTAGGAATCTTTTGCTTTACGATTTCGAGGATGTTCATTGTTTCACCGCCCGCACCGTAGTAGATGCCCAGGATGCCGATCAGCAGGAAAGCAGAACCTCCCATCAGCATCAGAGTCAGCTTCATGGCTGCATATTCTTTGCGTCCGCTTCCCCATACGCCGATCAGCAAGTACATCGGGATGAGCGCAACTTCGTAGAACATGAACATGGTAAACAGGTCGGTTGAAATGAAGAAACCGAATACTCCCGTGCTCAGCAGCGTGAACCACAGGAAATATTCCTTGGTGAGCGGTTTCAGCTTCCAGGATGCAAATGTTCCGGTAAATACAATGATGGCGCTCAGGAGCAGCATCACCACAGATATGCCGTCAACACCCACCGAATAGCAGATGTGGAGCGGAGCATACCACATGATGCTGTCGGTGAACAGCATTTCTTCGGTGGCTCCGCCTTGGCGCATGCCGATATAAGTGACGGTAAGCCATGTAGCAAGCACCATCAGGGCGGAGGAGCCGACCACCATCACTGCCTTTACCTGACTGACATTGCGGGCAATCCAAAGTCCCAGCAGCATCAGCAGAGGTATCAGTACAAATAGACTTAATATATTCATCTTTTCTTGAATTAATAGTTGATAGTTAACAGTTAATCGTTGCCGGCGGCAATGAACCGTCTTCCGTTATTCATTGTTTATAGCCGGGCATTAACTGAGCAAAAGTATTATCACCAGTACAATGATACCTCCGAAGAACCACTGAGTATATGTCTGGATCTTACCGTTCTGCAACGGCTGGATAGTTCCTCCGGCAGCATTTGTACACCAGGCCATGAAGTTCATGAACTGGTCGATGGCGTGGCGGTCAAACCATGCCAGCGGTGTGGAGATGCAGCGGAAGATGATCTTCTTCGTCACGAACATCCATACTTCGTCCATATAGAAACGCTTGTAGGCTGCGCGGTGAAGGGTTGCAAAGCGTTTTGCCAGCATGTCTGCCACCGGCTGTCTGTCGCGCGCATACATCCATGTTGCCAGTGCAATGGCTACGAGAGCCACAACAACGCTGGTCACGGCCACGTTCATGTCGAGGTGGATGTCGTATGCGTGCCCGTTAGACGAAACGAAGTGTCCGAACGGCTGTATCCATCCGCATACGATTGTGATGAGTGCTAGGAACATCAGCGGGAATGTCATGCTCAGCGGGCTTTCATGCGGCGTGTGGTGTTCGTGCAGTTCCTTGTTTTCCGTGCCCCAGAAGATGCCATAATACAGGCGGAACATATAGAATGCGGTCATGCCCGCGATAACGGTCATGATCCAGCCCATAGCCGGGCTGAACTGGAAGCAGGCTGCCAGAATTTCATCTTTAGAGAAGAAGCCTGAGAACGGGGGAATACCGGCAATGGCCAGACACGCGATCAGGAATGTGATGTGCGTGATAGGCATGTATTTGCGCAGGCCTCCCATGGTTGACATCTCGTTGCTGTGTACGGCATGGATAATACATCCGGCTCCCAGGAAGAGTAATGCCTTGAACATGGCGTGGGTGAACAGGTGGAACATGCCGGCCATGTATCCCAGGCCGCCTTCGTGCGGGTCCATAGAGGTGCAGACACCCAGCGCCACCATCATGAAACCGATCTGAGAGATGGTCGAGAAGGCAAGTACGCGTTTGATGTCGCTCTGTGCGCAGGCAACGCTGGCAGCATAGAATGCGGTAAATGCGCCGACGTAGGCAACGATGTGGAGCGTTTCAGGTGCAAAGCCGATGAACAGCGGGAACATGCGGGCAACCAGATATACACCGGCAACGACCATGGTAGCCGCATGGATGAGAGCCGAAACCGGAGTCGGGCCTTCCATCGCGTCGGGAAGCCAGATGTGCAGCGGGAACATGGCACTCTTGCCGGCACCGCCGACAAACATCAGTCCCAGAGCCAGCGGCAGCACCATTCCGGCCTGCATCAGACGTTCCTGTGCAGGATCGAACTCGAATGTCTGCATGTAGTAGCCATAGATGAGGATACCGATCAGGAATCCCAGGTCGGCGAAGCGGGTTACGATGAATGCTTTCTTGCTGGCTGCAATGGCTTCAGGCTTGGTATAGTAGAATCCGATGAGCAGGTAAGAAGAAACACCCACCAGTTCCCAGAACACATACATCTGGAAGATGTTGGTGGCAACCACCAGTCCCAGCATAGACATGGAAAAGAGCGACAGGAAAGCGTAGTAACGCTGGAAGCCAACCTCTCCTTTCATGTAGCCGAAAGAGTAGATGTGCACCATGAGTGACACGGTCGAGATAACCACGAGCATCATTACCGAGATCGGGTCGAGCAGGATGCCCATGTCAATGTGGAGCGATTCCGTGAACGGCAACCACTCGAAGTTCCACGGCATAAGCGTTTCGAATGTGCCGTCAGCCGTGCGCGGAGCCGTGAAGTAGCGGAAAGCTGTCAGATAGCTCAGTACAGTCACGATGCCCAGCGAGATCGTGCCGATGGTACCGGCCACCTTGTGCGGCATCTTCATGCCTGCAAGCCCGAGCAGCAGAAAGCTGAGCATCGGCAACGCGAGTATCAGAATTGTATATTCCATAAAATTATTCAGTTTGAATTGTTTTTAAAGTTCACTATCCTTTCAGGTCTGTGATGTCATCTGTAAGGATCTGCTTCATGTTACGGTAGACATTGATGATGATTGCGATGGCCACCGCCGTTTCGGCTGCTGCTACCGCAATGCCGAACATGCTGAAGAAATGTCCTTCGAGCTGGTCGGGAAAGAGGTAGCGGTTGAACACCGCGAAATTGATGTTTGCCGCATTGAGCATCAGTTCCACCGAGATGAGGATGGCCAGCAGGTTCTTGCGCGTGAAGAATCCGTAGACTCCGCAGAACAGCATCACTGTACTGACAACCAGATAGTGTACGACATGTATTTCCATTTCTTAAAATTTTAAATTTTTGTATTCCGCCATTCTGCCGTTAAGCCGGCTGCGGGCGGACAGTCGTTTATTTTTCTTTTCTCGCAATCAGTATCGCGCCGATCATGCAGGCCAGCAGCAGTACACTCACAGCCTCGAAAGGCAGCAGGAACTGATACTTGTCCATGCCCATCAGTGCCATTCCGATTTTCTCTACGGGAAGCTCGTCGCCCTGCGGGATTACATTCAGCGCGAAGCCGTTTGTCATTACCAGGAAGAGCATGAGGCCCGCGCCTACGATGACCGATGCCAGCACACTGAGCAGCTTGGCACAGCTGACGGGGTATTTCATGTCTTTGTTCGAGCGGGTAAGCATGATAGAGAACACGTAGAGCACGACGATACCTCCGGCATAAACCATCAACTGTACGGCGCCCAGGAAGGTGTATCCCAGGATTCCGTAGATTGCTGCTGTGCCGAAAAGCACGAACAGCAGGTAGGTGGCTGCTCTCAGAAGCCGTCCGGTCGTTACGGCCATCACCGAGAATACGGTGATGCACGCTGCTACGACGTAGAACACTATTTCTTGAAGTGATATACTCATATTGTTATAGTCTTATATTATGGAAGAAAGCCCTCCGTTATTTTTTGTTGAGTGTCAGCACAAGTTTGTCCTTTTCGAACACGGCGTTCTCGAAATCGTTCGTAAACTTGATCGCGTCGTGCGGGCAGACGTTCACGCAAAGCATGCAGAACATGCAGGAGCCCAGGTTGTACTCGTACTTCACCAGTACCTTCTTTTTCTTTCCCTCTTCGGTTTCGCGCATTTCCGTAGTGAGCTTGATGGTGCCGTTCGGGCAGTTCATCTGGCAGAGGCCGCACGCGATGCACTTGTGGTTGCCTTCCTCGTCGGCAGGCAGGGTGAGGAGTGCGCGGTGGCGTTCGGGAATGTGGAGCGTGGTATGGCGGTTTTCGGGGTACTGCTCAGTAATCTTTTTCTGGCAGAACACCTTCATCGAAGTGCCCATACCTGTCAGCAGGCTTTTCACGCCGCCGGCATAACCTTCCAAGTATTCTTTCAAACTACTCATCTTATTGTTCATTTTAGCGTTTCACAACTTAAAAAGTCCATCCCATCAGCGTGCAGAATGTCATGAGCACGAGCACTACCAGCGACGACGGCATCAGGTATTTCCATTCCAGCGTCAGGATCTGGTCGATACGCAGACGAGGATAGGTCCAGCGGATCCACATCAGCAGGAAGATGATGACAAACGTTTTTCCGAGGAACCATACGATTCCGGGAATGTAGTCCATCACAGCGTTGAATCCGTCGAGTCCGGGAATGTGCAGCGGCATCCATCCGCCCAGGAAGAGCGTTACGGCGATACCGGCAGTGATGAAGAGGTTCATGTATTCGGCCAGATAGAAGAAGCCGAAATGCATGCCCGAATATTCGGTGTGGTAGCCGGCGGTAAGTTCCTGTTCGGCTTCGGCAAGGTCAAACGGGCCGCGGTTGGCTTCGGCGTTGCCGGCAATCAGGTAGATGACGAATGCCAGAATAGCCGGAATGTGTCCTTTGAAAAGGTTCCAGCCGTCCGCCTGGCCCATTACTATTTCGTGGATGTCCATCGTTCCGGCCATCACTACCATGGTAAGTACGGAGATTCCGATGGAAAGTTCGTAGCTGATGATCATGGCGCCGCTACGCATGGCACCCATCAGCGTATACTTGCTGTCGCTGCTCCATCCGGCGAGCAGGATGCCCAGCACGCCGATTGACGAAGCCGCCAGCACGAAGAAGATACCGATATTCATGTGCAGGATGAGTCCTCCGTTATGCCATGGCAGGCATGAGAACGTGAATATCGAGGCAAGGATCACGAGGTAGGGTGCCAGCGCATAAAGGAATTTGTCCACATGTGCCGGAGTAAAGATTTCCTTGATGAGCATCTTCAGCACGTCGGCCGGCACCTGCAGCAGACCGCCTTTTCCGCCTACGCGGTTCGGACCAAGGCGGCATTGGAATGCGGCGCACACCTTGCGTTCCATGTAGATCATGACCACGGCCAGAGCAGCATAGAGCAGGATGATGATCACGCCCACAATGATGCCTTCAATCGTGAGGGCCGCCCACTCGGGCATCACGCCGCACAGGGCGGTGTGGATGGCAGAGGTAAGCGACTCCAGGTTATAATAATCGTTCATAGGTTTTCAGTTATTCTAAATTCTTCGTTCTAAATTCTTCATTCTTCACTTATCTGTCGATATCCGGAATCACGAAGTCGACCGATGCGCCGATGGCGATGAGGTCGGCAAACTTCCATCCGCGGCAGAGCGTGTCCATGGCCTGTACCAGCGGCAGTCCCGTCGAGCGGAAGTGCATGCGGTACGGTGTCTTGTCGCCTCGGCTTTCGATCATCACGCCGAATTCTCCGCGGCTCGCTTCTACGGCCGAGGTCCATATGCCTTCGGGCAGCTTGATGATCGGTTTCGTCTTCACGCGGTATTCGCCTTCCGGAATGTTGTCGATGAGCTGTTCGATGATGCGGCACGACTCAACGATTTCATCCATACGGACCATGTAGCGCGCGAACGAGTCGCAGGTGTCGTAGGTGATTTCCTTGAAGTCTACCTTGTCATATACGCCGTAAGGCATACGCTTGCGCACATCGTTCTTCCATCCTGCGGCACGTCCCGTACCTCCGGTGCATCCCAGAGAGATGGCATCTTCCTTCGACAGGATGCCCACGCCCTTCAGACGGGTGTCGGCGATGACGTTTCCGGTAAAGATACGGTGATAGTCGGGAAGCACTTTCTTCAGGTGGGCGATGAATTCCTTCACCTTCTGGCAGAAAGTGGGATGAATGTCATCCTGCACGCCGCCGATAAGGTTGTAGTGCTGTATCAGACGTCCGCCGGTCGTTTCTTCGAAGATGTCGAGGATCATTTCCCTTTCGCGGAATCCGTAGAAGAACGGAGTCATGGCACCCATATCCAGCACCAGGCACGAGTAGAACAGCAGGTGCGAGTCGATACGTTGCAGCTCGTCCATGATGGTACGGATATACTTCACACGTTCCGAAACCTCGATTCCGGCTGCCTTTTCGATACACATGCACAGCGCGTGGCGGCTCTGGTGTGCGCTCAGATAGTCCAAACGGTCGGTCATGCCCAGCGTCTGCGGATAAGTGAGGCTTTCGTTCATCTTTTCGATGCCGCGGTGGATGTATCCCAGCACGGGGTCGACCTTGGTGATCACCTCGCCGTCAAGTCCGATACGCATGCGGAGCGCGCCGTGTGTTGACGGGTGCTGCGGGCCCATGTTCACCACAAAATCGTTTTCGCCGAAGATGCGGTGGTCGATGCCTTCCAGCGTGCCGTCCTTGCGCAGGCGGTATTCTTTTGTAAAGTCAGCGTTGATTTCGTTGTCCAGACGCAGCGGATTCGAGTTCATGTCGTAGTCCTTGCGGAGCGGCCATCCGATCCAGTCCTCGCGCAGGAACAGGCGGCGCATGTCGGGATGTCCCGTAAAGCGGATGCCGAAGAAGTCGTACACCTCGCGTTCTTTTATCAGTGCGGTTTTCCATAAGTCGCTCACGGTGGGCAGCAGCGGCGTTTCGCGGTCGGCTGTAGCCGTGCGCAGCGCAATCTGTTCGCCTGTGGCGGTTGATTCCATGAAATACACGGCACCCAGACCTTCTTCTCCCCAGTCCATGCCCACAATGTCACGCAAAAAGTCCATCGGACTCTGCGGGTCGTTTCTCAGCGCTTCCGCGGTCTGGTGGAATACTTCCAGGGGAACTTTGATGACTCCGGCGTTTCCCGGACATTCCTCAGCCCCTTTTATTGTTTTCAATACATCGTCACGTTTCATTCGTCACCTCCTTCCTTGTTGGCGGCGTTTGCTTTTTCCGCCTCTTCTTTCGGTTGCTTGTGGTTTACTCCTCCCAGGAAGCGTTCCACCTTCATCTTCCGCTGCAGCTGCATAAGTCCGTAGAAGAATGCTTCGGGGCGCGGCGGACAGCCCGGAATGAACACATCCACGGGGATCACCTTATCGATGCCGTTCACTACGTTGTAGGATTTGATGAACGGGCCTCCGGAGATGGTGCATCCGCCCACAGCCACCACGTATTTCGGGTCGGCCATCTGATCGTACAGGCGCTTCATCACCGGCGCTGTGCGGTAGGTGATGGTTCCCATCACGATGAGCACGTCGGCCTGGCGCGGAGAGTTTCGGGTCACTTCGAATCCGAAGCGGGCCATGTCATAGCGTCCGGCGCCCAGAGCCATGAACTCGATGGCGCAGCAGCTCGTTCCGAGCAGCAGTCCCCACACCGAGTTGCTCCGTCCCCAGTTGATCAGCCTGTCTACTGTGGTAAGAATTACTCCGGCACCCTCATCGTTGAGCTGCTTTACCAGGCTCTCCAGGTAGTCGTTGTTTTTGAACTCCTCATACTTCATGGAGCGTATCGGGGCAAGTTTCTTTACTTCCATTCCAACGCTCCTTTCCGCCAGGCGTAAGCCAAGCCCAGCACTAAGATTACAAGAAATACTGTAACGCTCGCCACCGCAACGAGTCCCGCCTTCTGGGCTACAGCAGCCCACGGAAAGAGGAATACGGTTTCGATGTCGAACATCAGAAACAGAATGGCAAAGAGGTAGTAGCCCGCCTTGAACTGAATCCATGATTGTCCTCGGGTGGGAATACCACATTCATAAGGTTCGCCTTTCTGCGGGTTGAATGAACGGGGAGCTAAAAGCTTGGCTATGCAGATAGCCGCCGTTACCAATACAACAGCCGTTAGAATAACGACAACAATAAACGTAAAAAACATATATTAAGTGTTTTAAATGATGTTTCTCTATGCGCATTGATTGCTTTCTCGGCGGCGTTTCCCCTGCCGTAAAGTGTTCTCGAAATTGCCAAATGCCATGCGTTTCGCATAGGGATGGAACCACAAGATTCTGTTAACAACCAATAAAAACACCGCAAAGGTAGATAATTATCCCTATTTATGCGAAATTTATGTGGTAAAAACGCTTAAAATATTTGCGTTGTATTTTTATTCACAAAAGGTATCGGGGAGCTGCTTGCCGGACGAACGGATACGCGGGTGTCACTGCATCCGGAAAAATGCGGGCATCCGGCTCTCCGGACCGCCCCGGACGGTTTCTGCGGGGGGTGTTGCCGGGGCAGGAGCCGGGGGATTCTGCGGGGGTGGATGAGGGCGGCATGGCAGCTTTTCCGCCCTGCTGCATGCCGCCCCTGCCGCATCCTGCGCAAAGGATTCCGAATCTCGGCTGATGAATTCTGTTGTGCTGGATTACAGCGCGTTTGCCTGGCATGAAGACTTGAATATGTCCCGGTAAAGCTACCTCTTCACTCCAGTGATACGTTCTCCTCACTCCAGCGATTCGTTCTCCTCACTCCAGTGATACGATTTCTTCACTGGAGTGAAGAGGTGAAGGCAACGGGACATTCCGGAGCAGGCAGCAGGGCAGGGGTCAGAACGGATAGCCTATGGCAAAGTGGATGCCCATGCCGTCCTTGAAATTGGGGATGTTGTAGTATCCTTTTTTCTCCGTATCATACGGCACGTGGAGCGCGATTCCGAAGTCCAGGCGGAGGATAAGGAACGACAGGTCGTAGCGGATTCCGAAGCCGGTGCCTGTGGCTATGCTGTCGAAAAAGCGGTTGAGGGTGAATTCCGCACCCGGGCGGGCTTCGTCTTTCCGCATCAGCCATACGTTTCCGGCATCGAGGAAAACGGCTCCGTTCAGATTCCCTCCCAAAAAGTTGGAGAGCATGCGGAAACGGTATTCGATGTTCGCTTCCAGCTTGATATCTCCGGTTTCGTCGACATACGAATAGTTGGTGCTGGAGGCCGGGCGGAAACGTCCCGGTCCGATTGAACGGATGGTGAACGCACGGATGCTGTTTGCACCTCCCACGTAGAACTGTTCGCTGTAGGGGGCGATGGTCTTGTTTCCGTATGCCCAGATGACACCGCCCATCACGCGCGTGGCAATCTGCTGTTTCTCGCTGATGTTGAACAGATAGCGGAACTCTGTGGAGTATTTTACGAACTGGGCAAACGGGTTTCCGAGCAGTTTCTTTTCCTGTTTCTTGAAACTCTGTCCGAATGCCGCATAAATCATGGAGGTTACGTTTCCTGCCGAGGTCAGCGAGTTTTCCCACCACAGGCGGTTGCGCTTCTGCTTGTACGTGTTGTCGTAGGTGAGCGTATAAGAGAACGACGGGATGAACTGGTCGTCCAGACTGTGGAAGAGCATCGGGTTCTGGCTGGCGATGGCGTTGAATTCGGCCGTCCGCCTCTGCAGCATGTTGAAAGCCAGATGCACCGGCGTAACCGTGTGCTTCAGTCCGCGCCGCCGCTGGAAGTTGTAAGTCACTTCTCCTCCGAAAGAGAGCATCTTGAAGTAGCGCGCACGGTTCACCTGGCTGGCATAGATCTTGAAGTCGGTCTGCGAGGGGAAGCGGAAAGCGTTCATCCGGTTCTGCTGCCAGGGGAGGACCAGACGCGGAAAGTTCAGCGACAGGGCCGCCCCCAGTTCATACGAGTTCATCACGGAGCTTTCTCCGTCCACCGTCGAGCTGGTCTGCCATTCGTACGATCCGTTCAGTTCCAGGTTCAGCGACGCCCCCATCCGCTTGAAGTTCTTTTTAGACAGTTTGAATACGGCTCCCGGTCCTGTCTGCTTCGTGCTTTTGGTCTTTACGTTCAGTTCCAGCTCGCTGTCGTATGGCAAGTCGAACATGGCGTTTATCGTGATGTCCAGCGTGTCTGTATCGCCCTTCGGATTGTATCTGAATTCGTTGAACTTGAATATGCCCAGGCGCGACAGAGCCTGCTGGGAGTAGTTCTGTTTCTGTTGCGAAAAGATTTCGCCGTTTCTGTAGAGGAATCTTCTGCGCAGTACGCCGAAGCGTACGCCCGGCTTTTTCCCTGCATAGTTGACCTGGAAGTGGCGGAACTTGATCGAGTCGGTGGGCTGTTCTCCGTTCTGTCCGATCAGGTTGACCGTTGTGTTTCCTATATGATAGGTTCTCAGGGCGTTTTTCGGCACGTTGGGCTGCTGCGCGATTTTCAGGTTGACATATCCCGGCTTCATGATGGTGTCGGCGAGGAACGTGATGAACTCGGAACGGTAAAAGTAATACCCGTTGTTCTTGAACAGCTCTACGAGCCGTTCTCTTTCCTGGTTCAGCGTGTTCACGTTGAACGGGTCGTCTTTGTGCAGCATTGTTTCATCTTTGTTTGCCTGGATCAGGCTGTCGCAGCGCGCGTCGAATCCGGCATACATGACAGAATCCAGCAGGTATCCGTGGCCGAAGTTGACGGTATAGTTCAGCTTGGCTTTTTTAGGATTTTTCAATGTATCTACCGTATAGGTTACGTTTCCGTTGAAATATCCGTAATCCTTCAGCAGGTTGGTGGCCACTTTGCTTCGGGTGTCGGGGTTTACGGTGGAGATATAGACCGGGTCGGCGGCCAGTTTGTTGAAAATCCATTTGCCTATTCCCTTGTCGTATCTTTCGAACCGGTTGTATATCCACAGCCCGAAGGGGAACGGCCAGCGGGATTTCGGGCTTCCGAAGAACGAGTTGTTCGGCGCCACGTTGATTGCCCCCATCACCTCTTCCAGCGTGCTTTCTCCGGTCTTGCTCTTTTCGTAGTTTGTGATTTTCGGTGTCGGTGTACCGACATACAGCACTTCTCCTTCGGCCAGGTGTTTGGTTGTGGAGCAGGATGCCAGAATGAGCGCCGGCATCAGTCCGGTCAGTAGAGTCTTATAATTCAGTTTCTTCATTTTCTTCTGCGCTTGTAGGTTTGTCATTTTTCCTTTTCTTCCGGAAGATGAACAGTTCGCCCAGTTTTCCCACCTTCTTGCGGAGGACAATGCCTGCTCCTGTTTCCGTAACTTCGCCGTCAAGTATATTCTCGTACGTCTTGTCGTGGAATACCTTTATATATCGTGTGCCGCTGTCGTCCAGCCGGTATTCCAGCGAGATGTTGTCGATGAAGGACTCGTCCTGTTGCTGCACATTGTTTCCCGTAGACACCTTTCCTCCGATAACTACCCTTATCCGGTTGTTCCAGAAGCGTTTGGCAAATTCAAAGTTATAGTCGGTCCGTGTAGATCCCGTTTCTCCGTCGTCGGTCTGTTCGATTCCGAAGTTCACGTCGATGGTTTTCAATGCGCTTCCTGCCACCTTGTTGATCTGATCCTGCAAGAACGAATTCATTACGCTGTTGGCGTCCAGCCCGCCTCCGGCAGTATTTCCTTCGGCCATATACATTCCCGTAACGAGCATGGTTACGGCAAGCTTGTTCTTTTCTTCCGCCGACATGGATGCAAGATCGTTTTGCACGCTTCCGTCTTCCGGGGCATCGATCGTGAAGGTGAATCCCAGGTTGTCAAGCCGGTTGGTGATGTCTACTCCCACGTCAAAGTTGACGGTTCTGGCATTCTGTCCTTCCTGTGCTACGGAGGCTCTCATTCTTTCCGTTGCCTTGATGTTCAAGTTCGGATTCATGAGGTCGCCCGTCCATTCGATGTAGCTTCCTTCCTTTATGTGGAATGTTTTCAGCGGAATGATGGGGAGTTCGTATTTCATCTCTCCGCTCAGCAGGGTGTACCGTCCGCTCAGAATCATGTTTCCTTCCATTGTATATTGGAATGAAAGATCTCCCCCTCCCTCAAACCTCATGTAGTTGCTTCCCTGCTCGTCCAGGTTTACCCGGCACTGCACTCCTTCGTCGATATGAAGCGTCATGAGCATGTCTATACCTCCCAGTGTAATCATCTGGAGGGATTCGGGGCTGACAGAGGCGGTGTCGTTGAAGTTGACGAATGTGACGGTTTCTCCCAGCTTGTCCTCTACGGTGAGCGGCGAATCCTTCAAGATGTATGTAAAGTCGCTTCCCCCCCGGATGTTCATGTTCCCCCGAATCATCATCAGGTTGGGAGTTCCGCTCAGCACGGAGTGGAAGTCTACATACAGCTTGCCGTAGACGAGGGATTCTTTTGTCTTTTTCGCATTGAGCAGTTCAAAGTTGTTGGCATCCATTTTCAGGTTCATTTGGATGTTTGCCATGTCTGCCATATTTACATTGCCGTCGATGGTGAAAGGCGTTTTTCCTTTTGTAAATATCTTGAACCGGTTGAATATCAGTTTGCTGTCTTTGATCTCAAGCGGGCGGTCGTCAAAGCGCAGGTTCAGTGATGCCTGGGGCACGAACACATTTACGCTGTCCAGATTGATCGTTCCGTTGATCAGCGGCGCGCTGACATCTCCTTTCACAGACAGTCCTCCGTCGAGATCTCCGCTCAGCACTGCCGTTCTTCCGGGGACAAACGAATTTGCTATGTCGAGCGGGAGATGGTGCAGTTCCATCTTCGCGTCTATTTTGTCTGTTTCTTCCTTGCTTCGTGCCGGATAATAGGAACCGCTGAGGCTGGCTATCTCTTCATCGTTTCTCGTGATGAATCCGTCGATGCTCTGCACTCCCGATTGTTTGGGCAGGTAGACTGCGCTCAACGCCCAGTTGCCCATAGGCTGTTTGCTGTATGCCAGATTGTTGATGCTTGTTTCAACTGCAATCTGGTCGCTTTGGTCCGTCTGCACATAGTGCGCTTCCAGGTTGATGATTCCTGCGATGTCGGGCATATAGGGAATGATTCGTCTGAACTCGGCAATGTCCAGCCGGTTAATTCCCAGTGTAAGATTTTGTGTGGCAAGGCTGTCGGGCGTAGAATACAGGCTGAGGCCGGTGTGGTCTTTGTCGTATATGGACAGATTTGCCATGATCCGCCCGTCATCTCTGAGAAGAATATAGTTGTTTTCGTTAACGAAGAATTTGCGGTAGACCAGTGTCGGGTCAAGCGGCATGATATGCAGGCTGATGCCTTCCTTCTGCAAGCCGGCGGTCATCCCTAAGTCGACCCCGCATTCTTTTTTCCCGTTGAAATATCCGATGTTCACGTTGGCATGTGTAGAATCCACCCTGCTTTGAAGGGTGATGTCGAACGCCTCCTGATAGGGCTTGTCCCCAGCCTTCACTTCACTCTTGAACGTCAGTCCGTTATGTTCTTGAGCCGCATTGAACCTGATCGTGTCGAGCGACAGGCTGTCTGTGTGCAGTCCGAGCAGGTAAGCATTTCCGTTCAGTCCCGCCTGCGGATCTGTTTTCAGGTTGACTCTGAGCTTGTTGAAAAACAGTTTCCGGATGGCGAGCGTGTTTGAAACGGGGTTATCGTGCCCTGCGAAAATCCGCAGTTGGGCGGTGGGCAGAACCTGTTTCAGCTCGTCAAAGTTGAATTTGCGTGTTTCCCATTGCGCGTTCAGCATATTGATTGCGTTTTGCGCCTGGGATGCAAGTTCGTCAATGCCTCCTTTGCTCCGGAACAGAAAAGTAAGGTCGCCTGCGTTCGCGTAGCAGTGGATGGAGTCGCGCGCCGTAGTCCCTCCCACATGCAGGTCTTTGGTTGTAAATGTTTTCTTGTCTGTTATGAGATGGATGTTTTTCATGGATACCCTCGCGCTGTGGCTCTTTTTCATGTCGGTTGCCGCACTCAGTTCGATGTCTTGAGTGGTTTTGAACGGAGCAGACGTAAAGCCCAGTCCGTGCCAGTCAAGGTTGAGCACATTGACGGTGCCTTTGGCGCTGATTCTTTTCGGGTTGATCCGGGCGTTCAGTTCCGAAGATATGTGCATGAGATTATCCTTGGCATTGAAATGCAAGGCAGCTTCCGAGTGTTTCAGCTCTGCGTCAAGTCCGATTCCTGAAAACACTCTCGACCCATACCGGAGATGGTCGAGCGACGCATTTGCCCGCATGACGGTAGCCGGCGAGAAGAAATCGAATTTTTCTCCTTCTGCTGTGACGGACGCCGTCAGCTCAAAGATTGAATCGTTTGGCATGAAGTTGTGGATATTCAGGTTGTTTGCCAGTACGGAAGCTGCGTAAGCTTCGCTTTTCATGTTGAATTTTCCTTTCAGCTCCAGCAGACCTTCTTCTTGTTCGATTCGGGTATCGGCAGACAAAGCATTTCCTTTCAGTTCAGCTTTTCCTTTCAATATTGTTCCGGAAGGAATTGTGACGCCTCCTGTCAGTTTTTCCAGAAATGACATCTGGATGAACTTCCCGGTCAGACTGATTCCCCCTTCTCTGGCTATGCTGTCCAGCATATGGTGCAGTACGCCGTCGGCTTCCAGGCGGAAATTGCCCGGAATGCCCATTGAGCAGGTGGTGAGGCGCAGCTCGTCCAGGCTTCCGTCTATTCCGAGCCGTAATTGTATCGGAGCGGAAGGCAGTGCGTTCGTTACCTCTTGCGGAAGGTCAGGAACGGCTTTTATCAGATCGGCCTTGCCGATGTCGGCCATCAGGCGGGCGCTTAGCTTTCCGTCTTTGTTCTGCTCCGTGACACTCCAGTCGGCCGTGGCATTGAACTCAAGCGACGAGTTTGCCGTGTTTATTTGCAGAGATGGCACATGGATGGCCTGGTTGTCGGCTCTCAGTTCGCCCTGCGTTGACACGATCTGAAGTCCGGAACGCTCTTTCAGGTCGAACTGACGGATGAGGGCGCGTATGTTGTTTCCTGCATAGCAGATTGAATCCAGTCCGATGTTGATGTCGGTCAGTTCGATGTGCGAAGGATCCAGTCCTTTGTCTTCGTGTGGCGCGTTTCCTGAGTTATATGTAATTTTCGTTTGCTGGAGGTTGAATTCTTCGGCGGTGTACGCTTCCTTGTGGAGGTCGATGAATCCGTCACGCAGGGATGCCTTTCCTATGTCGAATCCCATGTCCATCGTGTCGAGCGGCATCTGCATGAGGAAGGACACGTTTTCGAGGCTGATATCTTCCAGCCTGATCTTCCAGTACAGAGGCGAACTTGCTGCAGCCGTGTCGGCTGCGGTCGTGTCGGCGAGTACCATGGCAAGCTGTGTGTCTTTCAGTTTCAGGTTGTTCAGAACGGCCGTTTCGGGAGTCAGCTTCACTCCGTGCGAGTCCAGAAAGAGTTCCCCCAAGTTTCCTTTCAGCTGCATGCCTTCAATCAGGTTGAGCGTGTTGACAGCAGCCTTTTCAATCTTTATCCCGTCTATTTCCACCTGCTTCTTGAACAGGGGGAGCATTTGGATCTGTACGGTCAGTTTGCTGACGTTCAGAATCGTGTCATTGTTTTCTGTGACTTTTGTGTCGTGGACGACAAGGTCAAGCGGAAATGAGAGAGAGATGCGTCGGATCTGTATGTTCATTCCTGTAGCCTCTGCCGCATATTGGGTGGCCTTCCCGACAATGAAGTTCTGTATGGGAGGAATATAGAGCAATATGCAGATGATTATAAACAGCAGGATAGGACTCGCCAGAACGATTCCGCCCCATTTTACGTACCTTTTCATTTTCAAAATTCTAGTTAGTTCTTGCGAATATATAAAAAAAGTATTGAAAAAAAGATTTTGTCGGGAAACTATTCGTTTATAGCCATTATTTTTTTACCTTTGTACAGTTACTAAACATTAATACACTTATGAAACCAACTTTATTTGTATTGGCCGCCGGTATGGGAAGCCGTTACGGCGGTTTGAAGCAGCTTGACGGTCTGGGCCCAAGCGGTGAAACGATCATGGATTATTCTATTTTTGATGCAATCCGTGGCGGATTCGGTAAGCTTGTGTTTGTGATTCGCCGTGACTTTGAGAAAGATTTCCGTGAAAAGATTGTAAGCAAGTATGAGAATCATATCCCCGTTGAGGTAGTGTTCCAGGATCTGGATAACTTGCCGGCGGGTTTCACTTGTCCTGAAGGACGTGTTAAGCCGTGGGGTACGAACCATGCGGTATTGATGGCTAAGGATGTAATCAAGGAACCGTTTGCCGTTATCAACGCAGATGACTTTTACGGAAGGGACAGCTTTGCCGTATTGGGCAAGTACCTGTCTGAACTCCCGGAAGGTGTCAAGAATGATTACTGTATGGTAGGATTCCGTATCGGCAACACATTGTCTGAAAGCGGAACGGTGGCACGCGGTGTCTGCGCGATGGACGAAAATGCACATTTGACTACCGTTGTTGAACGTACTGAAATCATGCGTGTTGACGGAGTGGTTTCTTACAAGGATGAGAAGGGCGAATGGGTCGGCATTCCTGACAATACTCCGGTATCAATGAACATGTGGGGCTTTACTCCCGACTACTTCAAATATTCTGAAGATTATTTTGCTGAATTCCTGAAAGAAAACATCAGCAACCTGAAATGCGAGTACTTCATCCCGCTGATGGTGAACAAACTGATCAACGAAGGTACAGCTACCGTAAAGGTGCTTGACACAACTTCCAAATGGTTTGGCGTGACATATGCAGCCGACCGTCAGGGAGTAGTCGACAAGCTCCAGGCTTTGGTGGATGCAGGAGAATATCCTTCGAAACTGTTCTGATTTAAAAAAAGATGCCTTGAAAAAAATATGACCGCCGATGGAGGAGCCTCCGTCGGCGGTTCTTTTATTGGGGTTACACCCCGTAAACCTCTTTGTAAATGTCTTTCCGTATGTCTTCAAACCGGTTGTCGATGCTGTCCGTTCCGTAAAACATCAGTTTGAGCGGCATTCCTTCCCCTCCTTTTCTGTATGGAGGCTGAAAATAATCTTTCTCGCACAGCTGCAGCCCGCACCGTTTGTAGAATCCGATTCTTCGGATGCTCATCTCGTCGGCCGGTTCTTCCACCTCCAGTACCAATATGTCGGGAACGATTTCTTTGACTTTCTCCATGATTTGTTTTCCGTATCCCCGGTTTCTTACTTCCGGTGAAGTGGCGAGGTGTTCCGCATAATGGAATCCGTCGAGCTTCCAGAGGGTGAACAGCCCTACCTGTATATCTCCGTCTGTTATCAGGTAGCAGGAGAACTTGGGGTTTGTATCTGTATTCTTGCGTTGTTCTTCGTCGTCCCTCCGTTCTGCTTCCGGAAACGAGAAGTGCAGCAGGTTTTCAACAAAAGGGTAGTTGCTGTCGGATGTGTTGACTCTTGTAAATGTAATCATCGGATGGTTGAGTTTTTAGGTTATTTGTCTGTGTAGAAACGGATCAGCTTTTCCAGTGCGCGCTGGCATACGGGACAGAACACCGGCGCTTCATTGATTTTCATTCTGCATTCCGTGGTGGGGCGGTAGATGCCTTTCTGCGTATATCCCGCTCCTTCGTATACGCCTACTTTGGTGTATATCAGTGATTTTTCGGTTTGTACCGGCGTGGGAACAGGCGTTCCGGGTTCAACCATGTCTTTCCATTTTGCATCGAAGTCTGCCAATGTGGTGATGTTCTGTTCCCATGGTTCGATGCTGTAGGGATATTGAGGGCTCGGTGCGGCATCGTAGGCATATTCATCGGCCAGTCCTCCAAAGCTGTGTCCGAACTCATGCACGACCACCGGTTTGAACATCGGGTGATGAGCTGTGGTCAGGGTGTATGAATTGTAGATGCCGCCTCCGCCATATGTATCGGTGTTTGCCAAAATGATGATGTGTTCGTACGGAATGCCGGCAAGCCAGTTGTGGATGGCCTTTACGCTGCGTGTAGTCAGGTAGCGGTCGGAGTAGAAAGTGTCAAAGTGTGAGCTTACCGCAGTCTTCTTCCATTCGTTTTGCCTTGGAATGCTCACGCCGCTGTCTTTTGATTCGCTGAACACGGCAACCACGTTGAAGCGGCTCTTCAGTTTCTTGAACGGTTCGTGGCTGAAAAGTGCCTCGCATGCGGTCTGTGCGTCTTTGTAGAACAGTTCCGTTTCTTCTTTTGTATATCCTTCGGCAAGAATGGCTATATCAATGCAGTTTTCTTCACTTCCGCTTTTGAGCAGGTATCGGTGGGGGGTGATGGAAGCTTCGTCGCCCCGCTGATGAATGAGTATGTCTTTCGGGTCGATTTCGTGCGTCAATGATGCGGTTTCCTTATGATACACATCTTTCAGCCTGATTGTGACGGTGGCCGTATTTTTAGGGAAAGGAATCAGAAACGTATTTTCAAATCCCCGGGTTACTTTTTTCGCTTCGGCTTCGCATATCCATTCCTGAAAAAGGCTTGAAAAGGATGTGCGGTAAATGATTTTGCCGCTTGCCTTGTCTTTCATTTCGATTTCGCCGTTTCCTGCCAGCGGAAGTTCGCTGAGGTGATGGCGTCTGCCGGCCCATTGGGGAAGCGATGAGAGCTCGTCAAGGCAGATAGCCTGTGCTTCTGAGTTTCCGCTGAAAATATAGTCAGCCCTGATTGTTTTATTTACAAAATAATCGTCAAAGTTTTGTGCCTGTCCGGCGAAAGCAGACAGACCGATGCAGATAGCTGCGAGAAGATGTCTTTTCATGTACGGTTAAGTTTTATCGTTTGCATACAAATGTACGAATAACCGTTGAATCTGCAAAAAATATTCGGGGTGAGGATCAGGAGCTTTGGGACTGCATCGTGTCTGGGGCGACTTGACTTTCATACTTTCTGGCGGTAAAAATTATCAGTCTGGAAGATTTTTAAAGGAAAATCCTTATATTTGCCGAAATAAAAATATAGAAGAGATGGGACATCATCAATTAGACAGTTTAGACGAGCAAATTTTAAGATTGATAGCAGACAATGCGCGCATTCCGTTTCTGGAGGTAGCGCGTGCATGTAACGTATCGGGAGCAGCCATTCACCAGCGCATCCAGAAGTTGACTAATTTGGGAATCCTTAAAGGTTCTGAGTTCATTATCGACCCGGAAAAAATAGGATATGAAACCTGTGCCTACATCGGCCTTTATCTGAAAGATCCGGAGCAGTTTGATTCTGTGACCGAGGCGCTGAAGTTGATTCCTGAAGTGGTGGAGTGCCATTTCACTACCGGACAGTATGATTTGTTCATTAAGATTTATGCGAAGAACAATCATCATTTGCTGGAGGTAATCCACGATAAGCTGCAGCCGCTGGGGCTGTCACGTTCTGAAACGATCATTTCGTTCCGTGAAGCCATCAAGCGCCAGATGCCTATTCTGGATCTGGCGAATGACGACTGATTTTTCGGACTGTTATTGTCGGCGGCATCGTTCGTAGTCGACAAAGCTGTAGGAGTAGAGATGCTTTTCGTCTTTCGGATGGCATTCTCTGCTTTTTTCTTTCCAGTCTGTTTCCTTTATTTCCGGGAAAAAGACATCGGCGGGCTTTTGGTCATCGTCTACTTCCGTCAGATAAAGTCTGTCGGCAAATGCCATAACTTCGCTGTAGATGCTGGCGCCTCCGATGATGAATACTTCCTCTTCTTTCCGGCAGGCGTCCAATGCTTCTTGCAGGCTGCTGAAACACTCTGTTCCTTCAAATGTCTTTTTCTGCGATGTCAGTACGATGTTCCGGCGGTTTGGCAGCGCACCTTTGGGAAGCGATTCAAATGTTTTTCTTCCCATGATGATGGTGTGTCCGGTTGTCAGTGCCTTGAAACGTTTCAAATCGTTGGGCAGCCAGTAAAGCAGTCTGTTCCCGAAGCCCAGGCCGCGGTTCCTGTTGATTGCTGCAATGATGGATAATGTCATGTCTTTCTTGTTTTTAAACGGATACTTTTCCGGCGATGTGAGGCCAGGGATCATAGTTATCGAGCTGGAAGTCTTCGTATCTGAAACTGAAAATGTCCTTTATGTCTGGGTTCAGTTTCATGGTCGGGAGCGGGCGGGGAGTGCGGGTCAGTTGCAGATCGACCTGCTCCAGGTGGTTTAGATAAATGTGTGCGTCGCCCAGCGTGTGGACAAAGTCACCCGCCTTGAGTCCGGTCACTTGTGCCATCATCTGCAGCAGGAGTGCATACGATGCGATGTTGAACGGCACGCCAAGAAAGGTGTCGGCGCTGCGCTGGTACATTTGCAGGCTGAGCCGCCCGTCGGCTACGTAAAACTGGAACAATGCATGGCAGGGAGGCAGGTTCATATTCTTCAGGTCGGCCACGTTCCATGCGCTGACAATGATGCGCCGGGAGTCCGGGTTATGCTTGATTGTTTCTACAGCTTCCGATATTTGGTCGATGAACTTGCCGTCGTATCCTGGCCATGAACGCCACTGATAGCCATAGATGTGTCCCAAATCGCCATTCTCGTCTGCCCATTCATTCCAAATTCTTATTCCATGCTCCTGCAGGTATTTTACATTTGTATCTCCCTGCAAGAACCAGAGCAGTTCGTAGATTATGGATTTCAGATGCAACTTTTTTGTGGTGAGCAGCGGAAAGCCTTCTTCCAGATTAAACCGCATCTGGTGGCCGAACACGCTTAGTGTTCCGGTTCCGGTGCGGTCGTATTTCTTCACTCCTTCCGTCCGGATGCGGTGGAGAAGATCAAGGTATTGTTTCATTTGTCTTTTGTTGGTTTGTTTCTGCAAAGGTAGGCAATTTTTTGTTGCATGCGCGTTTGCGTCTGTTCAATTTATTGGAAACCGCAGCGCTTCTTGTTTCTTCTTATGGCAGCAGACGACATTCCCAGCGCACTTCGGATTAGCCTTTCTTTGGTTGGAAGGATATGCTAAATGCCTTTTATATATTTGTTTATGCACTTGCGGTCCCAGTTTATTCCGTGCTTGACTATTTTTGCCGGAATGCCTGCAATGATCACGTTCGGTTCGTTGAATCGTTTGGTCACAATGCTTCCCCAGCCTACGATGCTGTTGTCGGCAATGCGTACGTTTTTGCCGATTTTGACATCTTTGCCTATCCATACGTGGCGTCCTATTTCGATGCTTTCAGCGTAGTTGATGGGAATGCCGTCAAGGTTTGTGATTGTATGCGCATCTGTGCACCATATGTCCACTCCCCAGCTCAACTGGCTGTCATCACCGATGCTGACATGTGATCCGTCTTCTTGAAGATAAAGTGTGACTCCATTGATAACCACCCTGTTGCCTATTGTTACAGTGCATCCGTCGGCTGTGCGCGAAACGCCTGCCCCCAGTCCTGGCAACTGACCGATGATGAGTTTCAGTCCCGTCATTCCTAATATGGGCGAATGACGGACAATAACTGTTCCCATGTCCACGCGGTTGTTGTTTCCTTTGACTATGAGCAGAAATCCGCCGCCGGTCAGCAATTCTTCTGCGCTTTCTTCCGAATCGAAGCGCAGAAGCACGCGGTTGTCGTTTCCGATAATGGAAATGTCCGACATTTCAAGCAATTGGCTGATTCTTGTATCTTCTGTATTCAGGCAGCATATTTCTCTGTCCGGAAATGCAAACGTGATCTGGTTGTTCTGTCCTTGGATATTCATAAGTTGCTTTTGTTTATGGTTTTACAAATGGATGCCTGCCGATTGGAGGCTGTTTGTCGGTGAACAGCCGTACATGCTTTTGTATGCTTTCGAGAAGTGCGACAGATTCTTGAAGCCTACATGAAAGCAAATGTCAGAGATGTTCTGTTTGCCGGACTGTATAAGTGCGTATGCTGCTTCCAGCCTGCGGTGGACAATCCATTTTTGGGGTGTCAGGCTACTTACCTTTTTGAAGTCGCGCTTGAATGTGGCGAGGCTTCTCCCTGTGTAGTTGGCCATTTCTTCCAGGCTGAGGTCGTTCATGTAGTTTTGTTCCATGAAATCCATAATGTCAATCTTCCACGGATCGGCAAAGTCAAAAAGCGATGCGTACAGGTTTTGGTCTGTATTCAGAAGTACATACATTCCTTCGGTCATTTTCAGGTTCAGCACTTCGTCCGTGGGTTGGATGCCGGAATCAAGATAGGGAGTCATTGACTCGAACAGGCTTGCGATGTCCGGACGGTTGGAGGGCAGTTTGTACAGGCTGATTTCGTTTCTCCGCGCATTTTCCGGAAGATTATTCTTGCTCAGCCTGCTGTAGAAATTGCGGAGGAATCTGGTGGTGAACATCAGAAAGATAGCCTTGAACTGTTCACCTTTATATCCCTGCTTGATCAGTTGCACGCTGAAGTCTTTGCGGATGAAAGCACAGTCCCCTTTGTGCAGTTTGGTTGTTTGGCCGCGCTCCTTTATTTCCAGTTCTCCGGAATACATATAGACCTGCACATGCGAATGGTTGCGGTGCAGGCAGCTTCTGCCATTGTCGAAGTACATTGCCAGAAAGATGTCCGAATAGCGCAATGTATTGACTCCTTTCATGCTATTTGTTTCCATGTTTCCTGTTTTTTTTCTGTGCAAAGAAAAGCATCTGTAGGATTTATTGCAAAAGAATCCGAAGGCTGACAGCTGGAGTCTTTGGAAAATTAAGCAAGTGTGCAAAATTAAATGATATGATCAGAAACACAGATTTTTATAGGCTGATTCTCAACATCTACTTAGCATATGTTGGTTGTATATGGCCGTTCGTCTTCCGTGGTTTGCTCCATGTTTTTCCGGAATCCATTGAATACATAATTGTTTTAGGTATGGTAACTTAAAAATAGTCTTTTTTATAAAAGAAGAAACACTTTTCAACTTTCAAAATTCAAAATTTAAACAAGGTTTTAGTTTCTGGGATATAATGATAATCACTTAAATGTTATATTTGTCATTGTAAGTTTGACACTTTTATTTTTACATTTCTGATTTTCAGGGAAATAATTATGTTTCTTATATCAAGTTCACACAAAGATAAAAATTATTTTATAGAAATCTTTTGTAGTGTATAAAATTTGCGTATATTTGTAGAAAATGACAAAAAAATAGGTGAAGAGCCTATAGACTTTTATCAAATGCAAATCAATACTATGATTGCCATCATTCATAGTGCAAAGGTAACACGGACATTATGAAGGCCAGATAAGCACAACACTTTCGGCTGTCAGTTGCTTTCACGAGCCGCAAATTTCTGTAAAAATCCCGCATGGTTGGCAAATGAATTGAAAAGCAGAAGTAAAAGAATGAATGTCGTAAAGAGCCAGTGAAATTTTGTAGAAAGGGTATGTTGGGTTTCATCGAGTATATGGAACCGGGTTTCATTCCCGCTGGAACCGACTGCCAAACAGTAGGCCTGATTGCGGGCATTCATCAAGAAAGAGTTGCTATAAAAAAGCGCAGGCAGAAAGGCAAGGACAAATGTCTATGTCGCGCGGATAACCATATTTGCTAGAGAACCATGGGAAATAGAGTACCTGTCATTATCCGACACCAATTCTGGTAGTAAATTGGAGGTCTGTTCGGGAGACAAGTGCCAGCAAAAGTTCCCGGGCAGGCAAGACCGATTGTAACAACCCGGGCGGCGGGAAAAGGACAGTTCCGCTCGTCCCGTTGGAAATAAACAAACCAATATAAACCTATTGTCTAACCCTAAAACAATGAACTAATGAAACGATTCTTACGTAGTAAACAGTACATGGCAGCGTGTATTGTTTTGTCGTTGCTTCTTTCGCCCACCACGTTGCGGGCTGTTACAGGAACGGGCGACAGCGAAAGCGAAACGGTTGCAGGCGTAGAGCAGCAACAAACCAAGCGCACCATCACCGGAACCGTGGTAACCGGCGACACCAATGAACCGGCTGTCGGCGCCACTGTTTATCTGCGCAACAGTACGACAGGAACCATTACCGATACCGACGGTAAGTTCTCCATCGCAATCGAAGGATTGGGAGGCGTGCTCGAATTCTCGTACATCGGCTACAAGACACAAGAGGTAGCACTGGTAGGCCAGAGCAATATCAATGTGACTTTGCAGCCAGACAACGAGGTGCTGGACGAAGTCGTCGTTGTGGGCTATGGCAGCCAGCGCAAGGAAAGCGTCGTGGGAGCCATCTCTACACTGGACGTGACGAAATTGATTGTGCCCACATCCAACCTCTCTACAGCTTTGGCTGGACAGCTTTCAGGTATTGTCGCCATGAGCCGTTCGGGTGAGCCGGGCAAGAACAGTGCAGCCGATTTTTACATCCGAGGTGTATCTTCGTTTACCGGCAATACTTCTCCACTGGTATTGGTGGACGGTGTTGAGCGCGACCTCGACCTGGTAGACACGGAAGACATCGCTTCGTTCTCCATCCTGAAGGATGCATCAGCCTCAGCCGTTTACGGTGTGCGCGGTGCCAACGGTGTTATTTTGATTACCACCAAAAAAGGAGCGGTGGGCAAGCCGCAAGTAAACGTACGTACGGAGTTCGGCTTTACACAGCCTACCAAGAAGCCTAAGATGGTTAATTCGGCACAGTGGGCGGAACTCTACAACGAAGCCTACAGTACCAATTACTACTCGGCCGAAGACATTGAAATGTATCGCTCGGGAGTAGATCCCGATTTGTATCCCAATGTGGACTGGTTTGACACCATGTTTAATAATATGGCTGCCAACCAGCGTGTTAACCTGAATATTACGGGTGGTAGCGACATTGTGCGTTACTACGTTGCCGGCTCGTTCTATAACGAAAGCTCCATCTACAAAAATGCGGGCAACATTTACGGCTACGACTCGTCTATCCGTTACAACAAGTTCAATTTCCGCGCCAATGTGGACCTGAACCTGACCAAGAGTACGGTTATCAACCTGAATCTGGCAAACATCTATGAGAAGTCGTTCGGTCCGGGCTTTGGCGACACTGACTCTGATATCTGGTCGTATCTTTTCATGACCTCGCCTAACGCTTTCCCTGTGGAATATTCCGACGGCCGCCTGTCCGGTCCCTCAACCGACTCGGGTTATAACCCGTGGAATATGCTGGTACACTCAGGCTACCGCGAGCAATTCTGGAACTCTGCCCAGTCGCTCATCGGCGTAACCCAAGACATCGGTGCCTTGTGGGAGCCGCTGAAAGGTTTGACCGCCAATATCAAGTTCTCATGGGACGCATGGAACACCACTTTGCAACGCCGTTCCAAGTCGCCGACCTTCTATCATGCGCGCGGACGTGCTGAAGACGGGAGCTTGATTTATGACGATGAAAACGGGGACGGCATATGGGAACCCGTGCATACGGGTGACGAAACGCTGTCCTACGGCATAGGCAGAAGTGGTACCATGACCCGCTACGTAGAAGGGTCGCTGACCTACAACCGTCTGTTCGGCGAGCACCGCGTGGGCGCCCTGTTCTTGTACAACCATAAGATTTATACCGATACGCAGGCGGGCAGTTCATCAGCATCGCTGCCCTACAAGGACCAGGGTATCGCAGGCCGTCTGACCTACGCCTTCCGTGACACTTACTTCCTTGAAGTGAACATGGGTTACAACGGCTCCGAAAACTTTGCGCGCGGCCACCGTTTCGGTTTCTTCCCTGCCGTGGCTTTGGGATGGATGATGTCCAGTGAAAAATGGTTTGAACCCGCTACCAAGGTGATTGACATGCTGAAGTGGAAAGCTTCTTACGGAAAGGTTGGTAACGATGATATCGGCGGTAACCGCCGTTGGGTTTATGAGCCTACGATTGTGACTGGCGGCAGCTGGTACTACGGACAAAGCGGCAACCAAGGCGGCAGTGGCATCCGCGTGGGCGAAGTGGAAAATCTGGAGGCTTCGTGGGAAGAGGCCCTGAAACTGAATGCGGGTGTGGAATTCTCGCTGTTCAACAAGGTGCGCGTGCAGGCTGACTACTTCCGTGAAAAACGTCAGGGTATTTTCCTGAAACGTGCCGGATTGCCTGCTATCGTAGGTGTATCTACCGTTCCTTACGTGAACATCGGTGAAACCCTGAACCAAGGTTTCGATGCTACCGTCGAATACATGCATAAAGTGAATGACGATTTGTTTATTACCGCACGCGGTAACTTTACTTTCAACCGCAACAAACTCATCAACAATGATGAACCCGATTGGGAATACAGATACCAGAACCGTATCGGCAAGCCTTTCGGCTCAGGCGGTTCTACGCAGCCGTTCGGACTGATAGCCCTTGGTTTGTTTGAAAGCGAAGAAGAAATCGCCAATAGTCCGGTACAGAACTTTGGTGAATACCGTGTGGGAGATATCAAGTATCAGGACGTAAACGGTGATGGCATTGTAGACGAACAGGATGCTGTAGCCATCGGCTACACCAACCTGCCAGAAATAACCTATGGCTTCGGTGCAACCGCGCAGTGGAAAGGTTGGGACTTCAATCTCTTCTTTCAGGGCGTAGCACGCACCAGCTTCTTCCTTTCGGGCAGCAGCATCCGCTCGCCGTTCTCAACGGGCAACATGGAACGTGCTGCCATCAATGAGGACGTGTATGGCAACGTATGGATGTCTACCAATACTGCCGAACAGAACGCTGGCGTTACCTATCCGCGTCTTAGCGCAGGAAGTGGCGGCGCAGGCTCTACCAACAACAACCGCGCTTCTACGTGGTGGTTGCGCGATGGTTCTTTCCTGCGTCTGAAGAGCATGGAAATCGGTTATTCGCTGCCGCAGCATATCCTGCAGAAGTCGTTCATCAAGTCGCTGCGCTTCTACATCTCCGGCAACAACCTGCTTTGCTTCAGTCCCTTCAAATTGTGGGATCCCGAAAAGGGAACATCCGACGGTTCGGGTTATCCGCTTAACCGCACATTCTCCATCGGTTTCAATGCTAATTTCTAACACCAACATACGAATTAAAGACATGAAAAATCTGATTAAATACTTCACCATGGGTTGCTTCGCCGCAGGCACACTGCTTTGCACCTCGTGCGAAGACTTCCTGGACAGACAGGAGGATGAAAACCTTACTTTTGATGAAATTTGGCTGTCGCGCAACTACGTGCGTCAGTACTGGCTGAACTGCATGTCGTTCCTGCCCAACTTTGACGGTTCTTACATTGGCGATTCTGACCCATACCTTGGGGCTTCGGACGAGTGTACCATCACTTACGACCGCGCCTACCGTTATATCAACTTCGGCACGTGGAATGCTTCTACCGTGCCCTACTACAAGATGGCCAGCTATTATCAGGGTATCCGCGAGTGCAACATCTTCATGCAGAACGTGTACAACTGTACTGACCCGAGCGCATCGCAAGCAGAGCTTGAGAAATGGTATTGGCAAACACGCTTTGCCCGTGCCTACTACTACTTCCTGATGATGTGTGATTACGGTCCCGTGTTCCTGGTGGGTGATGAACTGCTTGACTTTACCGCCAGCACAGAGGAACTCTACCGCCCGCGCAACACGTGGGAACAGTGCGTTGATTATGTAGTGAGTGAAATGAAAGCCTGCGTCGAAGCCGATGCCGTGCAGCGTCAATACGGAGAAACCGAATACGGGCTTGCCACTGAGGGTACATGTCTGGCTGTGATTTCACGCCTGCTGCTCTACTCAGCACGCGACCTGTTCAACGGCAACGCGCTGTATCGCGACTTGCGCAATCCTGAAACGCCAAACTACCCTGAGCAGTCGGGTAAGAATCTCTTCCCGCAGGAATACGATGCCAACAAGTGGCTGAAAGCTGCCGATGCTGCCAAGGCAGTGATGGATCTCGACATCTATAGTCTGTACCGCGCAGGAAACGACAATCCCTACGAGGACTACTATGGTATAACCAACGTGACCTGGAACAGTGAGCTGATTTGGACAAACCGGTATAACAATCGCTACTATTGGTCCATCAACACAGTGCCGGCAGGTATCAGCGGCTACGGCGGTGTTGGTCCCACTCAGCAACAGGTAGATGCTTATGCCATGGACACGGGCATTTACCCCATTACAGGTTATGAATCTGACGGGACTCCCATCACAGATCCGGTTTCGGGTTACGATGTGGCTAGAGAAATGGAGCACGAAAACTATCCTTACCCTATCGAGGGATGGACATCCTATACCGGTACGTTGAATCTTTCGATGCCCAGAATGTGCATGAACCGCGAACCGCGCTTCTATATATCCGTGTTCTGGAGCGGGAATTACTGGTTCTATGGCAGCCGATATACACAAGTTTCTTTTGCTAGCGGTGGCAATGGCAACCAAAGCCACGACTATCCCAAGTCTGGTTACTTGGTAAACCGTTTTTTCGACCATACACTGGACCACACGCAAAGCAACTGGGGCAACATCACCTTCCCGGTATTCCGTCTGGGCGAAATTTATCTGAACTTCATCGAATCCGTGCTGGAGTGCAAGAACCGCGGTGTAGCTCTGCCTTCCGGCTACGAAGATCTGGCTATGGAAGTTTGGGCTGACTTGCGTGACCGTGCCGGACTGGATCCCATCACCGATGTTTATCCCAATGCGAGCACTGCACAGCTTATTGATCTCTGCCGCAAGGAACGCCGTGTGGAACTGGCTTTCGAACGCCATCGCTACTTCGACACGCGCACATGGATGATTGCCCCCGAAACTGACGGAGGACCCATGTATGGCATGAACACCAGCGCTACTGCCGGAAGCTCAACCAATACACCTGAGGAATTCTGGCAACGCACGGTATTCGAAACCCGCGTCTTCAACGACAACCATTATCTCTATCCGTTCTCGCAACGCGAACTGGACCGTAACCGCCAGCTTGTACAGAATTACGGATGGTAATGCAAACCTTATAAAATGACGATTCATGAAGAAGAATATATTATTAACAGCACTTGCCGTTGGCCTTCTGATAGTACCCACGGCATGCGAAGACAACAGGGATGAGTTTCTGAGCGACTTCAGTACCATCCTCTATTTCCGGAATAGTGGAGAAATCGCCTTGACAACCTACATCACGGACGAGAACGCCAACTATACGCTGATTGTGAACAAATCGGGGTCAGACCTCGGAGCTGTGTCTTCTGTAGATGTAAATATTATGAGCGAGGCTTCCCTGCAGGCCTATAATACAGAGTATGGGTATGATTACCAGGCATTCCCAGCTTCATGCTACAAATTCGAAAGAACGACTTTGGAGTTTGGTTCTGCCGACCTGTACAAAGAAGTGCCCGTAGAACTGATAACCACGGCCATTAACGCCAGCACCGGAACGGACGGCGTCTACGTCATACCGTTCGAACTGACCAATGGTACGGACTCCATTAACAGTGAGAAGAGATATGTGTTCCTGCAAGTAACCGCCCAATATCCGAATATTGTTTTCGAACAATCGGGATTCTCTTCCACTACCCTGAACGACGACGGAAGTGCGACTGCCGAACTTGCTTACAACCTTACGATTCCTGTGGGGAATTCTGGCGGATTGCAATGTGACCTTATCGTTGATCCTACCTTGCTGGATGCCTACAATCAGGAAAACGGCACAAGCTATGAGTTGCTGAATGCCGCAAACTACACGATGGACAACAGCATATCGTTTGGGGAGGGCGCGACTTCCGCTACCTTCAAAATTACGGTAAACAAGGAAAATCTGGAGTATGGCGATTACATGATTCCGGTGCGCATTGCCAATCCTTCCAGTCCTAATTTCCAGGTGGACGAAGGAACAGGGGTGGCCTTGATTGGCATTACATACACTTTGCCGGAAATCGCGCTCACAGCCGACATGCTTTCCAGCAACCATGTGGAACCATCGGAGGGGTCATTGGCGAACTTGCTGGACGGCAATGTAGCATCTTACTTCCATTCAACCTGGAGTGAAACTACAACGGACGAGCACTACCTGCAGGTAGACCTGAACGAGCCTATCAGCACGCTTTCTTTCACTTACACTACGCGGAATAGCAACGGAAATGCCGCTCCTGCCGAACTGTATGTAAGCGTAAGTGCCGATGGCGAACGGTGGACTGAGGTAGAACGCTTTACAAACGCTGCAGACGGTCTGCCTACTGGCGGTGCCATGTCATGGACTTCACCACGGATAGATTGCGGCGAAAGCATTTCGCACGTACGCTTCACAAATGTTGTCAATGCAACAGGCAGTGCGTACTTCGTATGGAGTGAATTCTCCATGTGCGGCAAATAAACAGCTGCTCAAACTTTATTCCGGGAACGATACTCTGGCGTTCCCGGATATTTTCTTCATGTCCTGTTTGCTTTTTATATCCTAAGCAAACATGTACCTTTGCCTACTATTTATTAATTAATTACTTCACCCCAATGAAAAGAATCATCTTTTTGTCTATCTGCATCATCTGCACAGCTTTCGTTTTGGCTGCCTGTAGCGATGATGAAGGCAGGGGCAGCGAAACTCCGGTATTCAGCATCGGCGAACAATACTTGCAGCAGGATTTTGAGCAGGGAGCATCGTATGTTTCCATCCCTGTCAATACCAATCTGGGACTCTCGCAGTGGAGTGTCGCTTCGTCTGATGAAACCTGGTGCCTCGTATCGCAGGAGCAACCCTCTTCGACCTCGTCGGCCATACTGATTTCTGTGCGCGCAAGCGAAGAACCGGATGTGCGCACGGCAACTGTCAGCGTGACCTCCGGTGTGGAAAGCTATACGATACAGGTGCGCCAACTGGGTTATGGTCCTGCTATCCTGTTGAAAAATGAAAAACCCACAATCTCTGCTGATGGTGGTGAACTGAACATCACGGTGACATCGAATATCGAATACACCGTAGATCTGCCTGCTGAATGTACCTGGATGCACGAAGTTCTTACGCGTGCCCTGACCGATAAGGTATATAATTACACGGTGGATGCCAATCCTACGTACGAAGAGCGTGCGGTAACGCTGACTTATACCTATACCGAAGATCCCGCAGTGACGGCTGTCTGCACGGTGACGCAGGAAGCAAAAACATCAGGCGTGGACGACGTGGAAGTGGAAGGCGACGTGCTGATACTCCCCACGGGAGCACAGGCCAGCGAACAGCAGACGGGCAACGAGATAAAGTACAGCTGCGACGGACTGATAAACGAAAACCATTACCATTCCGTTTGGAATCAGCCGGCCGACTTCCCCGTGACGCTGGAGTACTTCTTCAACCAGAAGCCAGACATCGACTACATCGTATACAACACGCGGAGCGGCAACGGTAACTTCGGCGAAGTAGATATCTATGTGGCTACAGAAGATAATCCCGACTATAAACTGCAAGGTTCGTACGATTTCAAGATGCAGAATGCGGCAAGTCGCGTCACTTTCTCTCCTGCGTACAGCAAGGTCACCAAAATCAAATTCTCCGTCAAGTCCGGGCTGGGCAATTACGTGAGCTGTTCGGAAATGCAGTTCTTCCAGAAGAATCCGGACAACAAACTGGAGCGTCAACTGCTGGAAGTGTTTACCGACATTACCTGTACGGAAGTGAAGGACGATGCCACCGACGCACAGATACAGGCTCTGCCGGGATATTTTGCAAGTCTTGCCACACAACTGCGCAGAGGCACATACGACCCGTGGGAAAAGGAATTCCGTGTGCAGGCATACCAACCCTACAGCAACGTGGAAGAATGGGCACAGACTCTGATGACCAACCGGTACAGCAATCTGGACAATCCTACCGGCATCTATGTGGAGCCGGGCGATTCGGTTATTGTACTGGTGGGCGATACGCACGGACAGTCAATCAGCATACAGTGCATCGGTGAAGAAACAGTGAACGATGGTACCACAAGCTACGTGCAGACGGCAGCCTCGGGCGAAATGCGTTTCCTGGAAGAAGGCGTGAACAAGATAGGATTCAGTCAGCGGGGCATGCTGTTCGTCATGTACACCGCCAATTTGCTCGATCCTAATGCCCAGCCGATAACCATCCATATTCCGCCTGGCAGCGGCGTCGTGAGCGGCTTCTTCGATCTGGCCACTCACCAGACGAACGACAAGTATGCAGAACTGATAAAGAAAGCAAACTACAAGTATTTCTGTGTGCGCGGCGAACGTATCATGTTCTACTTCCATCGCGTGCAGATGCAGCAGGCTGTACCCTATGATATCCTCTCTGCCATCAACCTGTGGGATGACATCATCGGCTGGCAGCAGGAACTGATGGGTATCGAAGATGTACGTCCCTCTCAGGTCAACAACCACATCTTTGCCATCTCGCCCGAAGGCAGCTACATGTGGGCTTCGGACTACCGCGTGGCTTTCGTCTACACGTACCTGAACAACATTCTGCTGAAGGACAATGTGATGGCCGCCAAAGACAACGCCTGGGGTCCTGCCCACGAAATAGGGCACGTACACCAGAAAGCCATCAACTGGCCAAGTTCAACCGAGTCTTCCAACAATTTGTTCTCCAACTACATCCTTTATAAGCTAGGCAAGTACTGTTCGCGCGGCGAGGAACTGAGCGCCCTTGCCACCGCTCGCTGCATCAATCGCCAAGGCTGGTATAACATGGGCAGTGCAACCCACCAGAACGAGGACGCAGAGCTGCACATGCGCATGAACTGGCAGTTGTGGAACTATTATCATCGTTGCGGTCACAAGCCCGACTTCTGGCCTACGCTGTTCAAACTGCTGCGCGAAGACCGTATCGTGGAGAGCGATCCGGGAGCCGGACAGCTGAAGTTTGCCATGAAAGCTTGTCAGGCAGCAAACGAAAACCTCACGGACTTTTTCGAGATGTGGGGCTTCTTCGAGCCGGTACCGGTAAATACTACCATCGAGCAGTACGGCAGGTGGAACTACGTGGTGACTGAATCCATGATTGAATCTGCCAAGCAATACATGAAGCAGTTCCCCGCGCCCAAACATGCTTTCTATTACCTGGAAGACCGCAAGAACGGCGATGTGGGCATCGAAAGCTATCAGGTGGGCGATGTAGGATATTACACGCAGTTTAAAGGCGAAGGGACGAAAATCACGAAGGAGGTGAGCTATACGCGCTCGGGCAACCGTATCAGCATCACTGACGGCGATGAGGCCGTAGCTTTTGAGATACGCCAGTCGCCAAGCAGCGAACTGCTCTACTTCTCCAACTTCCTGACATTTGATGTGCCCTCGTCTGTTGCGCTGGACGGCGCAAAAGTATATGCCGTACAGGCAGACGGGACACGCATTGAATGCAAGAAGCGGTAACAGCCGGGCTGACAGATTCTTTTCTGGCTGTCCGAGAACCATTCAAATGCAGACATTTGGTCTGGTTAGATTTTGGCGACACGGTTATGCACTTCGGGTGCTGACATGTTTAGCCGCGAAGAATCTCCCACAAGCATCATGCAAGTGGGAGATTTTTTTGCATCGATTGTATAATCTGTTGGCAGTAGATTGAATGCCGTTGGCGCATTGATTTGTCTGTCCCTTGCTCTTTTATGCTTTGGCATAAGGATACATATCTGTCTAATGAGGGGATATATTGTGTGCTGTATTAATGTTAATAACCTGTGTAAAAGACGGTTGCGAAGTGAAAAATGGAGCCGGACTTTCCGCGCAGTAAAGTCTTTGTTCGTTTCATGCCTTGTTTTATGAAAAATGAAAGAAAAAGCTAAAAAGCGAATCTGATACGTACAGGTATGTATATTTGGACGCAATCTGCCGCGATGTTTTCAGATAACAGCTATTTTTATCAAAGAGTTAGCGGTTGTTTGACGTGAACTTCAAGAAAGAACTGCCGGCATTCCGTTTGTGAGTGTCCGGTCTGACGAATCGATCAGATATTGTTAGACCGGGATTGTTGTTCTGTTAAATTCTGCATCTTTAGTCTGGAGATATGTATCTTCAGTTTAGAAATGTATATCTTTAGGCTGAAGATATGTATCTCTAGCTTAAGGACAAACCTTCTGACGTTTTGTAATGACAGATTTATATATACCATGAAACATTTGTTTTTATTGATTGCATTGGGCATTGGGAGCGGCTTGACGGTAAAGGCACAGTCGCATACACGGATTTCATTGCCTGCACTCTTCTCGGATCATGTTGTTTTGCAGCAGCAGGATTCTGTGCCGGTGTGGGGCTGGGGAGAAGCTGGCTCTAAGGTTTGTATTGTTGGAAGCTGGTCTTCAAAGGATACGGTTTCAGCCCGCGTGGGAGATGATGGCCGCTGGATGGCGAAGGTTAAGACAGCGCATTATGGAGGACCGTATACGCTTCGCGTTTTCCAGCCGAAACGTGAGGCTGAAGGGATTATGCTGGAAGATGTCATGCTGGGAGAGGTATGGCTTTGCAGCGGACAGTCTAACATGGAATGGACTCCGGCAAACGGACTTGTTGACCAGGCGCAGGAGATTGGTGCAGCCAACTATCCGCAGGTGCGTTTTTTCAGTCTGAAAAAAGTGGGAAGTGAATATTTGCAGGACGATTGTCAGGCAACCTGGGAGTGCTGCTCGCCGGATGTCATGAGACAGCGGAGTGCGGTGGCTTATTTCTTTGGGCGTCAGCTCACAAAACACCTCAAAGTTCCCGTCGGTCTGATTGTTTCAGCTTGGGGAGGTACCGCTGCCGAGGTCTGGATTCCGAAGGGACATGTGCAGCAGACGCCGGAAATGAAAAAAACAGTAGCCTCAAGAAAATGTCCTTGGTGGCCTTCTGAACCGGGCACGCTCTATAACAGCATGATTCATCCGCTTCTTCCTTATCGGATTGCCGGTGCCATCTGGTATCAGGGAGAGTCGAACCGGGATTATCCCCAGGCTTATTGTGCATCAATGAAAACATTGATTTCAAGCTGGAGAGCCGGCTTCGGGCAGGACTTTCCGTTTTATCTGGTTCAGATTGCTCCGTATAATTACAAGTCAGCCAGCAACGGACCAGCTTTGATACGGGAGGCACAGGAACAGGTTGTGCGGGAGGTTCCGCATACGGGGATGGTGGTGACCAATGATGTGGGTGACTATCATTCGATTCATCCGACCCGGAAACAGGAAGTCGGCATTCGTTTGGCCAATCTTGCTTTGGACGAAGTTTATGGCAAGAATGAAAAGATACATCGAAGTCCGGTCTTTGAAAGCATGACAGTTCAAAGGAATAAGGCTGTGCTGCATTTTCGTTATGCCGGAAAGGGACTGGGATGTAGCGGAAAGAAGCCGGAAGGCTTTCAGATAGCTGGCAAAGACCGTGTTTTTGTGAAAGCCGAGGCCCGTATTCGGGAGAATTGCATAGAGGTTTACGCATCTCAGGTGAAACAGCCTGTAGCCGTCCGTTATTGTTTCAATGACGCTACAGTTGGCAATGTGGTTAATAAAAGCGGTCTGCCTTTGGCACCGTTCCGCACGGACAGATGGGAACGGTAAATCATCAATGGCATTTTCTGTGCAGCCGGACCGTTCGCCGGCATCCTGGAATACAGCATTGATAATGGCGGCTTCAAGAAGTTGGACACTTTCACCTCATGGAGCAGATACCTGTATATCCCTTGGGTATATATGTTGGAAACAGAACTGAAGGCAGGCAAGCACCGGCTCGTTCTGAGGATTTCAAAAGAAAAGAATCCGGCATCAGAAGGACATGAGTGCCAGATTCGGAATTTTGTGGTGAATAAGTAAAATATGATCGTAATTAAAAATCAGACAAATGATACAGATAAAAAAGAATTGGATAAAGAACATGTGCGGCGGCCTTCTGATGCTGTGCATCGGATTGCCTTGCCACGGCGTGACACCTGCAGCGGAAACGGACTCGCCGGATGTATACGGACTACACTTTGACCATATTCCCACGGTGTGGGACGAGGGTATACCTTTGGGCAATGGCATCATGGGAACCCTGATATGGCAAAAGGGAGAGAACCTGCGTCTTGCACTGGATCGTGCGGATTTGTGGGATTTGAGGCCTGTAAAGGAATTCAGCGGGCCGAACTATTCCTATAAATTTATCTGCGATGCGGTGGAGAAGAAAGATCTGAAGCCTGTTTATGAAATGATTGATGCGCGTACCAGCCGGGATATCGCTCCCACGAAGATTCCGGCAGGAGCCATCGAGTTTCCCGTGAAAGCCTTGGGGGAAGTTGCGAGTGTAGACCTTGACGTGCGTACAGCCGTATGTACAATTGTTTGGAAGAATGGGGTTGCAGGGCAGTTCTTTACCAGCGCTACAGACAGGACGGGACATTTCCGCTTTACCAATCTGCCCGGAAAGCTGGAATTGAACTGGCAGGCTCCTGCTTTCGAGGCGCCGGAAGGAAGCAAGGTTGCCTCGAATGCACTGGCTCGTTTGGGCTACAAGCCGGGCAGGACTGTGCGCAAAGGGAATCGCATCACTTATACGCAGAAGGCATATGGCGATGTGAAGTATGAAGTGGACATACGCTGGACTTGTCCGGATGCTCATTCGCTGGAGGGCGTTTATTGTCTTACTACACAAGGTACATGGTATAGCGAACAGACTGCCGCAGGCAAGATGATGGACGCTTATACGAAAGACTTCCGTTCTGCATTGCAAGAGCACGTTGAGTGGTGGAAAAAATATTGGGAACAGTGCCGGATAGACTTGCCGGACAAGGTTCTGGAACGGCAGTGGTATTTGGAAATGTACAAATTCGGTGCGGCATCACGCAAGGATGCGCCCCCTATCTGTCTGCAGGCCGTTTGGACTGCTGACAACGGGCAGACGCCTCCCTGGAGAGGAGATTTCCATAACGATTTGAATACCCAGCTGAGCTACTGGCCCGGATATGCATCGAACCATCTGGAGGAATCGGCTGTGTTTACCGATTGGCTGTGGCGCATCAAAGACAACAGCGAAGCATACACTCGTCAGTTCTTTGGAGTAGACGGGCTGAATGTGCCTTGTATCTCAACGCTGGACGGTAAGAATCTCGGCGGCTGGAATCCATACTCGCATCAGCCTGCAGCTTCCGGCTGGCTGGCACATCATTTTTATCTTCAGTGGAAATATTCTGCAGATCAGGATTTCTTGAAAGACAGAGCATATCCTTGGGTTAAAGAGGCTGCCCGCTATTTTGAGCAAATTTCCATAAAAGGTGCTGACGGGAAACGCAGACTGCCTCTTTCCAGTTCTCCGGAAATCAATGACAACAGCTTGGATGCGTGGTTCAAGGAAACGACTAATTTCGATTTGGCATGCATTCGCTTTACGCTTCGTGCGGCGCGGGAGATGGCGGAAGCTTTGGGATTGGATGAAGAAGCAGCGCACTGGAAAGATTTGGAAAGCGAGTGGCCGGATTTTGCTTCCGATGCTACCGGTCTGTGCATCGCTCCTGGTTATCCGTTGCAATATACGCACCGCCACTTGTCGCATCTGTTGGCCATACATCCGCTCGGTTTGCTGGACGTTTCGCAGGGGAAGGAAGTGGAAAGACTTGTCAGACGTTCTATCCATCACTATGAAGAAATGGGAACACGAGGTTGGGTAGGCTATTCATACAGTTGGCTGGCCAACATGCAGGCACGTGTGCTGGATGGCGACGCAGCTGCCCGTTCGCTGCATATTTTTATTAAAGCTTTCTGTTCGCCCAACAGTTTCCATCTCAACGGAGATCAGTTGAAAAAGGGTTATTCCGGGTTCACGTACCGGCCCTTTACGCTGGAAGGAAACTTTGCTTGCGCATCTGCCATTCAGGAGATGCTTCTGCAAAGCCATACGGGAGTCATACGCGTATTTCCTGCTGTGCCTGAGTATTGGCAGGATGCTTCTTTCAAGGATATGCGTGCGATGGGAGCTTTTTTAGTCAGTGCCAGTATGAAGGGAGGTAATGTAGAACGTATAACAGTTCGTTCAGAGAAGGGTGGTACGCTTAAGATATTGAATCCGTTTACCAGTCGGGTGGAGAAGAAAGCAATGAAACCGGGGGAGTGCATTGAAATCACGGAATGATATCCTTTCCGGAAATGGCTTGAATATTAGTTAATAGGTCAAGGAAATGTTTCAGAATACCGGTATAAGAGCATATCGGCATTCTGAAACATCTTTATTTCTTGAAAATAGTTATCTTTGTCCGAAAAAAGACGATGGACGGTGTAATTATGATCCGGCAGGAAACGGAAGAGGATTTCAGGCAGGTGCAGGAGGTCGTAAGGCTTGCTTTTCAGGGAGTGGAAGAAAGTGACCATACGGAACATCTGCTGGTTGAACGGCTTCGCCGGTCGGATGCATACATTCCGCAACTGTCTTTGGTGGCGGAAACGGACGGTAAGATTGCAGGTCATGTCTTATTGTCGGAAGTGAAGGTGGTGGCTGGCAGCGATGTCCATACGGTGCTGTCTGTCGCCCCGTTGTCTGTGTTGCCGGCATACCAGCGGAAAGGAATAGGAGGGATGCTCCTTCGCGAAGCCCACAAGAGGGCTTTGGAACTGGGGTATGGTGCCGTGCTGCTTCTTGGGCATGAAGACTATTACCCGAGATTCGGTTACGGAAGAGCTTCCATGTTCGGAATCAGATTTCCGTTTGACGCTCCTGACGCATGTTGCATGGCGATGGAGCTGAAGGCGGGAGGACTGGATGGCATACATGGCATGGTGCATTATCCTGATGCGTTTGGTATGGAATGACCTTTATGTGTGTGAACTGTTTTTATCTTCTCAACTAATTGTGACAAAAAGATGGACTTTCCTTTGGAATTTGTAGAGCGTACCCGGCTGCTGTTGGGCGATGAGGAGTGGAAGAAACTTGAAGCGGCGCTTGCCGGAGAACCGTCGGTAAGCATTCGTGTCAACCGGAAAAAATACGGTGGAGCGCTTGCCGATGCTCTGCCTGTGCCCTGGTGCAGGGACGGATATTATCTGCCTTCGCGTCCGGCCTTTACTTTTGATCCGTTGTTGCATGCAGGATGCTATTACGTGCAGGAAGCGGCTTCGATGTTTCTCGACAAGGTGCTCGGCGAATACGTGACATCGGAGGCTGTTATGCTCGACCTGTGTGCTGCTCCGGGAGGCAAATCAACCTTAGCCCGGAGTGCATTGCCTGAAGGAAGCCTGCTTGTAGCCAACGAGATTGTCCGTGCGAGGGCGCAGGTGCTGGCGGAGAACCTGACTAAATGGGGAAACCCGGGTGTGGTGGTGACCAATAATGCTCCCGAAGACTTTACGGAACTGGGACCTGTGTTTGACGTGATTCTGACGGATGTCCCTTGTTCCGGCGAGGGGATGTTCCGGAAAGACGAAACGGCCGTTTCAGAGTGGAGCACGGGAAATGTGGCTCTTTGCTGGCAGCGTCAGCGCGATATCTTGTCGGCTGTCTGGCCATGCCTGAAGGAAGGCGGTCTGCTGATTTACAGCACTTGCACGTTTAACCGGGAAGAGAACGAAGACAATGTGGCGTGGATAGCCGGTGAGCTGGGGGCGGAGGTGCTTCCCGTTGGCGTTGATCCGGACTGGAATATAACCGCAAACCTGGCCGGAGGAGAGTTTCCGGTCTATCGCTTTTTCCCGCACAAGACGGCGGGAGAAGGCCTGTTTATGGCTGTTCTGAGAAAAACTTCGGATGCGGATGAGCCGGCCGGAAGATGCCGGAAGCCGCGGAAAGACAAAGGGAAGAAGCCGGGCAAGAATCCGCTGAAGGTTCCGAAAGAAATGGGGGACTGGCTTCTTGCGGGCGGGCAGTTCCGTCTGGAGGTTGAAGGCGAATGTGCCGTGGCGTTTCCTGCCTCTCATGCCGACTTGTATGACAGGCTTAAAGAACGGCTGAAAGTGGTTTGTGCCGGAGTGACCTTGGCCGAGTGGAAAGGCAAGGACTGGCAGCCTGCTCATTCGCTGGCCATGAGCACCGGATGCCGTTGCGATGCGTTTCCGCAGGCGGAACTCAGCTATAAGGAGGCGATAGCCTATCTGCGCAAGGAAGCGGTCGTGTTGCCTTCCGACATGCCCCGCGGCTATGTGATGGTCACTTTCAGGGGGCATCCGCTGGGCTTCGTGAAGAATGTGGGCAATCGTGCCAACAACCTGTATCCGCAGGAATGGCGGATTCGGAGCGGAAGTGTGCCTGAACAGGAAGAGGTGCTGAAGTAGGGCGGAGCGAGGATTCTCAAGCGGAAGAGGAGGGAAACGGCAAAGTTGCCTTTTTGTCAGAATGACAATCCCGTGCGGTGAGATTGGGCTGTATCGGGCTTCGGGGAAGTCTGGCGCGGAAAATCGCAGCCGTCATCTTCGGCGTAGTTTCAAATAGTCCGTGTTTTGCATCAATCTTGTTTGCTTTGGTGGTTATGGGTTCTTTTCCCTTTCTTTATGCCGCCCGTTTGGACTGTCCGGTATCTTTGTGGTTCATTCAGATGGGTTGTATTCCCGGTGTCGGGAGAGAGAAAAATGCCGTTTGGGGAGGCCTGGAAAAGATGACGGGATATGTTGCCTCGGATGATTCGTTGTTTTCCGGAAGATGTTGGGACATTTTATGTGGGATGACGGGCTGTTTTTTATCCGGAACCGTGACTTTTTTCTTCCTGTTCCGAGCGGTCTGTCCCCTTCTGATACCTTTTGAACGCGGTTTTTCTTTTTGTTTCCTTAAGAAAACAGTTGCAGATTGATTTTTGTAAATGGATGCCCGGTCAAGGATTTCGGAAGATTTGTTTCATAATGCTTGCAGAATGCTGTTTTATGTGGAAAAATGAAAAGGCAGAAGACGAAGGGTTTGCCTCGTCCGGCGGCAAGGAATACCCTTTGCCTTCTCTTGGCCGGCTGAGGCTGTGCCAAAATGAACAGCGGCTTTCATTTTGCCTTCCTGGGAAAAGCGAAAGAACTCGTGACATAAGCTGATGCATGCAAGGTGTTTCACTCCGTTCAGCGTGGCATTACTTTTTGCCGGCCAAATTTTGTTTTGACACAGCCTCAAGCGGATTGTGGCGGAGATGCGGTTGTGCCGCCGGAGAAGGATGGCGGTCCGGCATGTTATGCTTCGTAAAATTCGATGGGAAGTCCGTCCGGATCCTGCATGAAGAAGAACCGTTTGCCGGTATATTCGTCCGTGCGGACGCTTTCGTGTCCTACCCCTTTGCTCTCCAGCTCCTTGGCCGCCGATTCGATGTCTGCCACTTCGAACGCCAGGTGTCTGAGTCCTGCCGCCTCAGGATAGGAGGGCCGTTCCGGAGGGTTGGGAAAAGAAAACAGTTCCACGATATAGTTTCCGTTTAATGCAAGGTCGGCCTTGTAGGAATCCCTTTCCTTGCGGTAATATTCGTGCTGCAGCTCCATTCCCAGTACACGCGTATAAAAGTCTTTCGACTTGCTGTAGTCGGAACAGATAATCGCTATGTGGTGTACTTTGTTGATTTTCATGACTGTCTGTTTGTATGCTTTATTCCAGTGTAAGCGGAATCCCTTTGTAGAAATCCAGTATTTTCGTGCGGAACAGGTATTCATATTTAGCCTGAATGCAGTCGGACAAAGCCTTCATCCAGTTTGTCCTTGCCTCGTTGTATTCAGTGGCGTTTGCCTTGCCGTTCACATATTTCTCTTTCATCAGCTGGAACGATGATTTCGCCGCTTCGTTGGCGGTTTCGCTGCTGTAGTATTGTGTCTTGGAGTTTACGGCATTATAGTATGCCTGCTGGATTTCTTTGTAGAGCGATTTTTTCGTTTCTTCCAGTTGCCACGACAGCGTTGTCTGGTCCAGGCGTGCCGACCGCACCCTGTTGCGTGTGCTTAGCCGGTTGAAAATAGGAACGCTCAGCGATACGCCTACATACTGGCTGAAATTGTCGCGCAGCTGGGTTCTGAACTGTGCGTTTTCCCTTCCCGACACTTTATAATAGTTCGTGCTCAGCCCGGCTCCGAAACTGAGTTGGGGATACCATGCGCTCTGTGCTATCTTGATGCTTTTGGCCGCTCCCTGCAGGCGGTACATGGCCGCCATTACTGCCGGTTTGGTCAGTACGGCCTGATTGTAGATGTCAGCGGGCGAGGTCAGTTCCTTTTCCAGCTGGTCCATCTTCACTTCCGGTGCCTCTATGTCGAAGTTGTCGGGCGAGGGAAGTTCCAGCAGCTGGCTCAGGTCGAGCAGTGCCATGCTGAGGTTGTTGCCGGCCTGTACTGCCGAAAGCTGGTCCTGTGCCACCCGTGCCTTGGCTTCCATCCATTCTGATTCGGAGGCTTTCCCGTTCTTGAAGAACGCCTCTTTCTGCACGAGCATGTCTTTGCTCAGGCTTACCTGGTCTTCGGCAACCTTGGCCAGTTCCTGGTTGAACAAGACTTGCAGATAGGCCGAGGCCACCTGTATGCTGATGTCCTCTTTGGCCTTGTTCAAGTCTTCTACGGCCGCCATGAGGTTCAGTTTAGACAGGGCTATGGTGTTTGGGATCTGCAGGCCTGTAAACAGCGGAATGCTTGTGCTCACGCTGAATCCCGTGCTTTGCGTGTTGATGCTCTGGTATGTATTGTTCGCCTGCAGGCTTCGTCCGAAGTTGAACGAGTGCGATGCGTTTCCGTTCAGATCCGGCAGCCGGCTCCATTTGGCTGTATTCAGATCGATCGCGCTTTTATCTCGCGCTGCTTCCTGCTGCTTGACTGTCAGGTTATGGCTGACGGCATAGCTGATGCATTTTTCCAGATCCCATCTTTCTTGCGCCGCGCACGGAAGCGTCAGCGAAAAGGCGGCGATGGCTATGCCTATGGATTTGATGTTCTGTTTCATGACTTATTTCTCGTTTTTCAGTCCGCGCACGGCGTCATTTTCCTTCAAACCCTCTTTCACTTCCGTGTTGATTCCGTCGCTTATTCCGGTCACGATCTGGCGGCGTTCGAATTTTTGTTCCGGAACGCTGTCGGTCAGTATATACACGAATGTGGAATCCCCGCTGAATTCAACGGCGCTTTCCGGTACGGTGAGGGCATTGTCTGCGTGCTGCAGCACCATTTCGGCGTTGGCGCTATAGCCGGAGCGGATGGTTATGCTGTCGGGCACGTTTATGGCCGCTTTGATTTCAAACTGGTTGGCTCCGTTGTTTTCTGTGCTTTTCGGCGAAATGTACTCGAGCGTGGCGTCGAACTTCATGTTCTGCAAGGCCCCCAGCGTAATCTTTACAGGGATTCCTTCGTGAATCCGTCCGACTTCCGTTTCGTCTACGTTTCCGCGGAAGATAAGGTCGCTCATGTCTGCCACGGTGGCGATTGTGGTTCCGTCATTGAACGTGTTGCTCATGATTACGGAATTTCCCACTTTGATCGGCACGTCAAGAATCAGTCCGTCGATGGTAGAGCGGATCAGTGTGCTGCTGAATGATTCGCTGTTCTTGGTGATGCCTTCTTTCACGATTTCGAGGTTGTCTTTTGCCGCCTGCAGTTCTTCGCGTGCCTGCTGCGCTGCCAGCAGTGTCTGCTCATATTCTTCACTGCTCACAAGCTTGTCATTGTAAAGCTTCTCCATGCGCTGCAGGTTCGTTTCTGCTTGTTTTCCGTTCATCTCGGCCAGGCGCACACGGCTTTCCGCCGAGTTGAGCGTCCCCAGTTCAGGGATTACTTTCACTTTAGCGATAACTTCTCCTTTCCTGACCGTCTGTCCGGCTTCTTTATAAACCTCTGATATGATTCCTGAAATCTGCGGTTTGATTTCCACTTCATCGCGCGGTTCGATCTTTCCCGTGGCGACGGTGGTCTGCTTCAAGTCTTTGGCGGTGACTTTCAGAATCTGATAACTCACTTTTTCCGGTTTCGATTTCTGGTAGAGAAATGCGAATGTGCCGATGAATACCGCTGCTACTAATATGATTGCGGTGATTTTGATAAACTTCTTCATATTTTTGGTTTTATATTTTCAGCTTATGGCTATTATTCGTCACGGATGGCGTCGATCGGTTTGATTGCCATGGCCCGGTATGCAGGGGCAAGTCCGGCAAGCAGGCCCAGCATCAGCAGGAGCATACACGCTCCCACCGCTTCCCAGAAACTTATCTGGAAGTCTGCCGGAGAGCCGGGAGAGGAAGTTCCCGCCTCGACAGCATTCAGCAGAAATACGGCAAAGGATATTCCCGCCATTCCTGCAATGATTGTCAGCACCATGCTTTCTGAAAGTATTTGTTGGAGAATGTCGTTCGGACGCGCTCCGATAGCCCGTCGTATGCCTATTTCTACGGTACGTTCCTTCACCGTCACCATCATGATGTTGCTGACTCCGATAGCTCCGGCCAGCAGTGTGCCCAGGCCGACCATCCATCCCAGAATCCGTATTCCCGAAAACAGGTTGTCCATCATGCTGAACATGGCTTCGGCGTTCACCTGGATAATTGCCTGGCTGTCATCCGGGTGAATATAGTGTGCCCGTTTCACTACCTGCTCCACCTTTTTTCCCACATCGCTGATGGAATATCCTTTTTTTGCCGTGTAGCAGAGCATTTGCACTTTCTGTCCGAAGTTGTAGTTTTGCTGCATGGTGGTGAACGGTATGATAACGGACGTTTCGGATCTTCCTTGGACGGATATGTTTCCGGATGAAAGGCTGACTCCCACCACCTGGTAATAAATGCCGTTTATCTTGACGAATTTCCCGCACGGATTCTCTTTTCCGGGGAAGAGCGATTCATAGATGCGCTTTCCGATGATGCATACGCGCCGCCTGTCTTTCACATCCATGTCGTTCAGGTAACGGCCGTAGGAAATGAGCGGCTCTTCTATTTTTCCGTATTCAGGATACAGTCCTTTGAGCGTTCCGGATATTTTTTGGTCTTCATAGATGATGTCCACTCCCCATTTGGCCAGGCTGGGAGTGATGATGTCTACTTCGCTCACGCTCCGCCGTATGCGGGTCACATCACCGTTCTCCAGATCCCAGTAGCGTCCCTGCTGGAATCCCTTGTATGCCTTGCTGGTTTTGTTGGCTCCCATGAATCCCGAATTGGTTGCGAATCCTTCAAACTCCCGCGAGAGCATTTGCTGCATGCCTTTCGCTCCGCCCATAAGCGCGACAAGCATGAATATTCCCCAGAACACGCCGAATGCGGTCAGCAGGCTGCGTGTCTTGTTTCGCGTGATCGTGACAAGTATTTCTTCCCAAACGTCTAAGTCAAACAGTTTCATATTCATTCAGTTCTAAGTGCCTCTATCGGGCGTATCTTCACCGCTTTCAGTGCAGGGAAAATACCGGCCATCGTTCCGGCGATGATCAATGTGAGAGTGGCTTGTATGGCTATGGACAGATCCACTGTCGGGTTTTCGAAAAAGGTCATGGAAAACACTCCGGCATCCATGGTCTGTTTTCCGGCCACGGCATTCATGTATTCTGTGACAGCGATGCCCGCTACCATACCGACGTATCCGAAGAAAGTGGTGATGGTGACGCTTTCTGAAACTATCAGCCATAAAATGGAGGCCGGTTTTGCGCCGAGCGCTTTGCGGATGCCGAATTCGTGCGTACGCTCGCGCACAGTGATCAGCATGATGTTGCTTACTCCCACGATGCCGCTCAGCAGCGTGAATATGCCGATAACCCAAATGGCTGTATGCAGGATTCGGGTGGCCGCTTGCTGCTGCAGGTATTGCGTGAACCGGTTCCATATCCAGATGGCGCTGTCGTCGGCCGCGTCAAACTGTTTCTGGTTTCCGATAACGCGGCGATAGTCTGCTTCGAATGCGTCGTTGTCCGCCTCATCGGCGAGCGCCTTGGTCGTAAAAGTAATGTTGTCGATGCTGTCGCCCTTGGCATATACGGCCTGCAAGGTTGTGAACGGAACAAGGGCAGTGGGAGAGAAGCTGTTCTGGTCTGTATAAACCCCTACAATCTGATAGGCTACTCCTGTCGCATTGATGTACTCTCCTACGGGGCTCTTGTCTGCAAAGAGTGAGTTGGCTGTCTTTTCATGGATAACCATAACCTTCCGCTTCTCCGTCATGTCGCGCCGGTTGATGAAACGTCCTTCTTTGACTTTTATCGCTTCCAGCTCCGGGTAGTTGGGAAACACGCCGTCGATTCCGATTGAAAGATATTCCTTTCCGAATGACAGCGTTACGCTTTCCTGGCTTACCGTTGCCCCTGTGGCAATGATATGGTCGGGAAAGGCTGCGCCTGTGACTTGCAGGTCGCTGTTGTCGAGTGAAATGCTCCTTCCTTCTTGCATGCCTTTGTAGGGGCGTGACGTGTATCCGGGAAAAATTTTCATCGAATTCATCATCATTCCTTCAGACTGCCCTTCGAAAGCGTGAATCAGTCCGTTTCCGGCTCCGAGCAGCACGATAAGCATAAATATTCCCCATGCTACCGAGAAGCCCGTAAGGGCTGTGCGCAGTTTGTTGCGCATGATGGTTCCGTAGATTTCCTGTATAAGATCGGTCATAATGCTTATTTCATGAATCCGTTTTGTCCGAAAGGTGAAGCGTTGTGGTCTGTGTTGTTTTCTATCCGTTCGATCAGTCCGTCCTTGATGTGGATGATTTTGTTGGTCTGGTTCGCCACGCCGCTCTCGTGAGTCACTACAACGATGGTCAGGCCTTCATTGTCATGCAGTTCCTTGAGGATGTTCATCACCTCTACGGATGTCTTGCTGTCGAGAGCGCCTGTCGGTTCGTCAGCCAGAATAATCTGAGGCTTCGATATCAGGGCCCGGGCGATGGCAACACGCTGCTTCTGTCCTCCCGAAAGTTCGTTCGGCATATGGTGCGCCCATTCCTTCAGTCCCAGCTTGTCGAGGTATTCCATGGCCAGCAGGTTCCTTTTCTTCCGGTTCATTCCTTGATAAAATAAAGGAAGCGCTACGTTCTCCATGGCATTCTTGAATGATATCAGGTTGAACGACTGGAAGATAAAACCGATCATCCGGTTGCGGTATTCGGCAGCCCGGGTTTCGCTCAGATTGCGTATCAGCACGTCGTTGAGATAGTATTCACCCGAATCATAATTGTCCAAAATGCCCAAGATGTTCAGCAGCGTTGATTTTCCGGATCCTGAGGCTCCCATGATAGAAACAAATTCCCCTTTTTCGATATTGAGGTTGATGCCTTTCAGTACATGAAGCGGAGCGCCGTTATGGTAGGTTTTGTTGATGTCTTTCAGCCGGATCATATCAGTCTTGTTTCTTTTCCTTTTATTTTTAGCCTTTTTGTCGTGTTAGACGCTGCTAAGGTATAAAAAAGTTACACAAACGTTTAAATAAATGCGGGAAAAATTTGCTCTGTATGATGTGATTCTTTATTTTTGCTTCAAATAATTAACCCTAAACATTAAAATGTCATGACAATAAACAATGTAGAGAAACCTTATGTGGTTGGTATGGATATCGGCGGAACGAATACAGTGTTCGGTGTCGTTGATTCCCGCGGAAATGTTCTGGCTTCCGATTCTGTAAAGACTCAGCAGTATGAGCAGATTGAAGATTATGTGGATGCTGTTTGCAAAAAGCTGATTCCCCTTATTTCTCAGTTTGGCGGAGCTGAAAAGATCAAAGGTCTGGGTGTCGGTGCGCCGAACGGCAACTATTATAACGGAACGATTGAGTTTGCTCCTAATTTGCCGTGGAAGGGCATTATTCCCCTTGCTTCCATGTTTGAAGAGCAGTTAGGCATTCCGACTACATTGACTAATGATGCCAATGCGGCGGCTATCGGTGAGATGACATATGGCGCTGCTCGCGGCATGAAAGACTTTATAATGATTACGTTGGGCACCGGCGTGGGAAGCGGCATTGTGATCAACGGACAACTGGTTTACGGACACGACGGTTTTGCCGGCGAACTGGGGCATGTGATTGTGGAACGCGGAGGACGTCAGTGCGGCTGCGGCCGTAAGGGCTGTCTTGAGACATACTGTTCTGCTACCGGTGTGGCTCGTACCGCACGCGAGATGCTGGTGCAGAGCACCGAACCGAGTCTTCTGCGGAACATTCCGGCCGATGAGATCCAGTCGAAGGATGTGTATGATGCGGCCGTTAAGGGTGACAAGCTCGCTCTGGATATATTTGAATTTACAGGACGTGTTCTTGGTGAGGCTTTGGCCAACTCCATCGCTTTCTCCAGCCCTGAGGCGATCATTCTGTTCGGCGGATTGGCCAAGTCTGGCGATTACCTGATGAAACCGATTCAGAAGGCTATCAATGAGAATGTGCTGAAAATATATGCAGGAAAGACCAAACTGCTTCTTTCGCAGTTGAAAGACGCTGACGCCGCAGTGCTGGGCGCCAGTGCGTTGGGCTGGGAAACCAAGGCAGAATAGAGCTGGAGATTTCCGGCAGATGAAAAGACGGAAGGCGGGCATGCAGCCGCTTTCCGTCTTTTTTTGCTTTTGTGGAAAAGCGTCCAGCCTCCGTCGTGAAGCGGCTGATTCGGTTGGTTTACTGGAGGTTTCAGACAGCCTCTTGTTCTGTTTCAGATATTTTGCTTTTAAAAAGTGTGAGAAATGAAAATTAAGTTTGTATCTTTGCCCATCAATATCAAATAAAAAGAATATGGGTTATAATTTATTGAAAGGAAAACGAGGCATTGTCTTCGGTGCTTTGAACGAGCAGTCGATTGCCTGGAAGGTTGCTGAACGTGCAGTGGAAGAAGGTGCGACAATAACCTTGTCGAACACTCCCGTTGCAGTGCGTATGGGACAAGTCTCAGCTTTGTCAGAAAAACTGAATTGCGAAGTGATTCCGGCAGATGCTACTTCCGTGGAAGATTTGGAAAACGTGTTCAAGCGTTCGATGGAAGTGTTGGGCGGTAAGATAGATTTTGTGCTGCATTCGATCGGCATGTCGCCGAATGTGCGCAAAAAACGCACGTATGATGATCTGGATTATGATATGTTGGACAAGACACTTGACATTTCGGCCATTTCATTCCATAAGATGCTTCAGACCGCCAAGAAACTGGAAGCGATCAATGATTACGGCTCGGTTATAGCCTTGAGTTATGTGGCTGCACAGCGCACGTTCTACGGATACAATGATATGGCAGACGCAAAAGCTTTGCTAGAGTCGATCGCCCGCAGCTTCGGATACATTTACGGACGCGAACACAATGTCCGCATCAATACGATTTCACAGTCGCCTACCATGACTACTGCCGGATCGGGAGTGAAAGGGATGGACAAGCTGTTCGACTTTGCAAACCGTATGTCGCCTCTGGGCAATGCTTCGGCCGATGAATGCGCGGATTATTGCATTGTGATGTTCTCTGACCTGACCCGTAAGGTGACAATGCAAAACCTGTATCACGACGGAGGATTCTCCAGCGTGGGCATGAGTCTGCGTGCGATGGCGACCTACGAAAAGGGACTGGATGAATATAAAGACGCTAACGGCAATATCATTTACGGATAAATGAACAGGCTTTTATTCATATTAATAAGTCTGGTTGCGCTTTCTGCCTGTCAGTTGGACAGGCGGAAGGGCAATCCGGCTGATGATGTGGATATAAAAGTCTTCCGCTATGACCGCCTGCAGTTTGAGGCTACAGAGCTCAACAGCCTGTTGGCGTGGCAGCGGATGAGCACGGAATGGTCGCATGCCACCCGTCTGCTCATTGAAGATGTGCTTGAACTTGGATCGGTGGATCAGCCGGATATAAACGGACGTTTCTGCACATTCTTTTCCGATTCCATATTGGTCAGGCTGATGGAAGATGCCGGCATGAAGTTCAAAGACATGACGCCGGTTGAAAAGGAATTGACGAAAGGCTTCAGAAAACTGAAAAAGGAAATCCCTTCGCTGAGGATTCCTCGTGTCTATTCTCAAATAGCTGCCTTGAACCAGTCGGTTGTCGTAACTGACAGTCTGCTGGGATTCAGCCTTGACAAATACATGGGAGCGGATTATCTTTTGTACAAGAAATTTTACTATTCTTATCAGCGGCGGTTTATGTCGCCGGAGCGTATCGTTCCGGATTGCTTTGCATTTTATCTTTTGGGACAATACCCTTTCTCTTGGGAGGAGGGGCACAGGGCATTGTTTGACATAATGATGCATCGCGGGAAAATAGCATGGATTGTGGAGCATATCTTCGGAGAGAACAAATCGGGTGCGTTTGCCTTGGGATATACGGACGAAGAACTGAAATGGTGCAGGAGTCATGGCAAGGATCTGTGGAAATGGATGTCCGACAGCAATCACTTGATGAGCACGGACCCGATGATCATCCGCTCGTACATTTCTTCCAATCCGGGGTTTGTCTTTGCCGGACAGCAGTTGCCTCCGTCTTTTGGCATATGGATCGGAATGCAGTTGGTTGAGAAATGGATGAAAAGCCATGAGGATATGTCTGTAGCCCAGTTGCTTGAGAAAACAGATTTCCGTGAGATGCTGGCTCCGTCCAATTAGTTGATTGAGAAATATTATGGAAACAGCTTTGTATTTGTTGCCTGTTACATTGGGAGAAACTCCAATAGAGCGGGTGCTTCCGTCTTATAATAAGGAGATTATTCTGAATATCAAATATTTTATTGTGGAGGATGTGCGCTCGGCACGCCGTTTTCTGAAGAAGGTGGATGCCTCGGTTGACATCAATAGCCTGACTTTCTATGAACTGAACAAGCATACGCTTCCGGAGGCTATATCTGACTATCTGCGGCCTTTGGCCGACGGGCATTCGATGGGAGTCATTTCAGAAGCGGGATGTCCGGCGGTTGCCGATCCGGGAGCGGATGTTGTGGCCATTGCGCAGAGAAAGCGTTTGAAAGTGGTTCCGCTGGTCGGGCCTTCGTCTATTATCTTGTCGGTGATGGGAGCCGGATTTAACGGACAGAATTTCGCGTTCAACGGTTACCTTCCGATAGATCCCGCCGAGCGCGCCAGACGCTTGAAGGAACTTGAAAATCGTGTCTATCAGGAAAACCAGACACAGCTTTTCATCGAAACGCCTTATCGCAACCAAAAGCTGATGGAAGAAATCCTGCATGTGTGCCGTCCTCAGACTCGCCTGTGCATTGCTGCCAACATCACCTGTGAAGGCGAGTATATCCAGACACGTACCGTAAAGGAATGGAAGGGACATTTGCCCGATCTGAATAAGATTCCGTGCATATTCCTTATTTACAAATAAGGATGTTTCTCCGGATGTATCTGGTTATTGATCGATCATCTTTGTTAATATTTAAGAGCATATGGGATTGGAAAACATTAAGCGAATCGGGTGCGCTCTGTTGCTGGGCTTTGTACTGGTTATGGGAAACGCACAATCTGTTGACACGGCTTCTTTGGCATGGTTCAAGGATGCCAAGTTCGGCTTGTTCCTGCATTGGGGACTTTACTCACAGACGGCGGGCGACTGGAAAGGGCATCCAGCCAAAGGGGGAGAGCACTTCATGCTCTACGAGCGCATTCCGCTGAAAGAGTATGCGCTGATTGCTAACGACTTTAATCCGACGGGATTCAACGCCCGCCAGTGGGCGAAGGATGCACGCCGGGCCGGCATGCGCTATGTCATTATCACATCCAAGCATCACGATGGCTTTGCCATGTATGATTCCAAATGCAGCGACTATAACATAGTGAAATGCACTCCATGGGGAAAGGATCCCATGAAGGAACTGGCGGAGGCTTGCCGGGAGGAAGGACTGAAATTCGGCTTCTACTATTCATTGGGACGTGACTGGGAAGATCCTGACGTGCCGACAAACTGGCCCGTGAAAGCCGGACGAAGCAACACGTGGGATTATCCGGACGAAGATGCCAAGCAACTGCCCCGCTATATGGAACGGAAAGTGAAGCCGCAACTGCGCGAACTGCTTACACAATACGGCCGTATCGACTTTCTGTGGTTTGATACGTCGGAGCTGGTCACGAAGGACATGAGCCGTGAGATCAGCGAGCTGATTCACTCGCTGCAGCCGCAATGTCTTATCAACAGCCGCATCGGCAACGGAATGGGCGACTATAGCATTGTGGAGCAGAAACTGACCGGCGGGATAGACAACCGTCCCTGGGAGGCTTGCCTGACCATGGGCAAGAACTGGTGTTACAACCGGCATGATACGGTCTATAAGAAACCGGATGTAATGATACGTCATTTGGCCGACATTGTGAGCAAGGGAGGTAATTTGCTGTTGAATATCGGTCCGGACGGCAAGGGCTGTTTCCCGGCATTGGCGCGTCCGGGGCTGGACGCTTTTCATCTGTGGCTGGAAACGAACGGCGAAGCCATCTACGGCACACGCCCGTGGCATACGTATGGCGAACTGTATGACCCTTCTGTTCGGGAAAAAAGCAATGAGAAGGCTTTTCATGATGCGGTGTACGACGGAACGCCTCAGGAAATTGTGCCCGACTTCCGCTATACGCAAAAGGGCAATGCCGTTTATGTCATCGTGCGCCATGTGACGGCTCCGTCTTTCACCTTGTCTGCTTTCCGTCCTTCGGACCGGGTTGTTTCGGTGGAATGCATGGATTCGCATCAGACTGCCGAATGGAGGCAGGATGCCGGCGGACTGCATATTGCGCTGGATGCCGGCGAGAAGCATTATCCGGTCTATGTGCTGAAGGTTACGCTTGACATGCAGTGATGTGTCTGATTGAATGGTTCTCATGCTGCCGGCAGCAACCGGTCTGCCGGTGATGGCATGCAAAGCGTGCAGATGCAGCTTTCCGGCGAAGGCATGGGCTGTATCTGTCGCTTCATCGGCATGTTGCGGAATTATCTGAAATTGAATTCTTTCCATAGATTGGCAGAGATTTGCAGGTGTTCTTTCTCTGCCAGCAGTATTTCGCTGAAATTTTCGGGCGATTCGATCAGCTCTGCAAAAGTAAAGTATCTGCCTTCCGGAGCAATGCTTTTCTCTTCTTTGTCAATCGGAAGTATGAACAGTTGTATCGGATAGGGAGTCAGTCTGTCAATCCGGTACTTCAGGATCAGGCGGGGAGAGATGAACGAACACTTTCCCGGCTGTTTTTGCAGAAACGCCTTCACCTTTTCGGCGGCAAACCTTTCGCTTTTGTATGGACATTTCTCGAAGGGGAAGATCAGCGGAACATCCCATACGCGTTTTCCGGAGTCAGCCTTGGCATAGGGGATAAGGTAAATTTTTCCGTTGCATATGGGGGCTATCCTTATCACGCAGCAGGGGTTTTCGTAAGTTGACGCTGCCATGCGGATTCCGGTCATGTTTATTATCAGGCAAATGATATAGATTAAAGCTGGAGCATAAAAGACGAGGGTGTAATGCACATAGTTGGTGTGAATGGAAATCACGTTCTGGAGCAGAAACAGGCTGAGCAGGTGCAGTCCCGACAGAATGACTATCACTCTCGCCTCCAGCCGGTAGGATATGCTGGAGTCGAGCCGGAACTTTTTGAGCAGGCTGTGGTATGTTTCCGGTGCCGTTAAATAGATGAAGGCAAAGATAAGGAGCATGAATTCCAGCGTGGGAGTAATGCTGCGGGGAGGTATGTATTCGTAGCCGGTAAAGAGTCGGAGCAAGAAGCAGGTGCCTATGCCTGCGGTTCCTTGCAGTAGAAAAAAGTTGAGGGACTTAAGCTGGAAGAAATCGTAGGCCAAACCGATGAGGCTGATTGCCAGTCCGATGCCGAGCATTGCTGTGGCGGGGAAAAAATGCAGCCCTATCAGTGTGATTATAGTAGGCAGCAGGCCGAAGGATACGATCTTGTGTCTATATTTTATCAACAGTTTCATAGTGATGGCATTTTTTTATGCAACAAATTTGTTTTTTGTTTTGTTCGTTCCGGATTTGAGTTTTTTTGTGCAGATGGCGTTGCCCGGGATTCTTGCAGTGTATGGCAGAAGTTCCTGAGGAAAGGGCTTTAAGAGCTATTGTTTTGTTGTCCGGAAATCTGATGAGCTTGCGTGAAAAAGCGGAGGCTTTTCCGTAAAAAGTTTATCTCCAGCCTGAAGATATGTGTGTTCAGGCTGGAGATGCATATATTCAGGCTGGAGATTTATATCTTTAGGTTGGAGATACAGTTTGTCGCGCAGTCTGTCCGGTTTCTTTGGGCCGGAAAACCTGCCGGGACTTGTTGGCTCAAAGATGCCTTTCCGCATGATAGGAAGAGCGTACAAGCGGTCCGCTCTCTACCATCTCAAAGCCTTTGCTCATACCGGTTTCCTTGTATTTCCGGAATTGTTCGGGAGTGACGTATTCTTTTACCGGATAGTGTTTTCTGCTTGGCTGCAGATACTGTCCGATGGTCAGCCGTTTGCAGCCGTTTGCAAGCAAGTCGTCCATTGTTTCTTCCACTTCTTCCGGAGTTTCTCCCAATCCCACCATGATGCTTGATTTTGACTTGATTCCGTTTTCTGCGATTTGCCGGAGCACGGCCAGGCTGGTGTCATAGCGGGCCACGCTTCTGACCTCAGGAGTGAGTCTGCGCACGGTTTCCACATTGTGTGAAAGAATCTCCGGATGCGCTTCGATGAGAAGCTGTACGAGCTCTGTTCTTCCCTGGAAATCAGGAATCAGGGCCTCTATCGTGGTCTGTGGATTAACTTGGCGCACGGTTTCTATGGTCTGCGCCCAATGATGTGCGCCCAAGTCTTCCAGGTCATCCCTGTCTACCGAAGTGATGACAGCGTGGCGGAGTTTCATCAGGCGGACAGACTCTGCCACTTGTGCCGGTTCGGAAGGGTCCAGCGGGAGCGGCTTGCCCGAGAGCGTGTTGCAGAATTTGCACGCTCTGGTGCATATGTTTCCGCCTATCATGAATGTTGCCGTACCTCTTCCCCAGCATTCTCCTAAGTTCGGGCAACGTCCGCTTGTGCAGATTGTATGCAGCTTGTGTGTGTCTACAATCTGTTTCGTTTCTGTGTAGCGGGCGTTAGTCCCGATATCTATCTTCAGCCAGTCCGGTTTTCTCAAATGCTCCATAGCGTTGGCTTAAAGTTTTCTGATGAAAAATTCGGCAACGCGGTTCATCAGGTGGTTGCGTGTGTTTCCTCCTGATATGCCATGATTGCGGTTGGTATAAATCTGCGTTTCAAAATACTTGTCGGCTTGTATGAGGGCTTCGTTATACTCCATGAAGTTCTGGAAGTGAACGTTGTCGTCTGCACTGCCATGAATCAGAAGCAGGTCGCCTTTCAGTTGGTCTACACGGCTGATGGCAGAGGAGGCGTTATATCCTTCGCCGTTTTCTTTCGGGGTACGCATGAAACGTTCGGTATATACGGTGTCATAGAAATGCCAGTCGGTGGGAGCTGCAATCGCTACGCCGGCCTTGAATGCCCCCGAGCCTTCGCTCATCGACATGAGCGTGTTGTATCCCCCATAGCTCCAGCCCCATATTCCGATGCGGCTGCCGTCTACATAAGGCAGGCTTCCGAGGTATTTGGCGGCTTCAGCCTGGTCTGTGGATTCCTTCACGCCGATTGAGAGGTAGGTGCATTTTTCGAAAGCCGCTCCCCGTCCTCCGGTTCCGCGGCCATCTACGCAGACCATGATGAATCCCTTGTCGCACATATAGGCTTCAAACATTCCGCCGTCGCCGAAGCTGCCGATGCCCCACTTGTCGAGCACTTGCTGCGAGCCGGGGCCGCTGTACTGATGCATGATGACCGGATATTTCTTGTTGGGGTCGAAGTTTGCCGGCTTCATCATCCATCCGTTCAGCTCAACTCCTTCGCTGGTCTTGAATGTAAAGAATTCTTTCTGAGGCATGTTCAGCTCGGCCAGCTGTGATTTCAGCCGGCTGTTGTCGAGCAGCGTGACAAGTTCCTTTCCCTTGTTGTTGTTCAGTGTGATGAGGGTGGGAGTGCTGATGCTTGAGAAAGTATTGATGTAATACATCATGTTGGTGCTGAAGATTGCAGTGTTTGTTCCGGTGCGTGCGGACAGTTTGGTTTTCTTTCCTTTCCCGTCTATTTTATAGACTGCTGTTTTCAGCGGGCTTTCTTCGTTGCTTGTATAGTAGAATTCGTTTGTCTTCTGGTCCCATCCCAGAAAATCTTTCACTTCAAATTTTCCTTTGGTGATTTGTTTTACCAGATTCCCTCCGATGGTATAGAGATACAGGTGGTTGTATCCGTCGCGTTCGCTCATCATAACGATGTTCTCCGGATAGAACACGATGCTGGAGTAAGCCTGTTCCTTGATATACTGCTCCGATTCGTCGCGGACAGCTACCTGGCAGACGGCACTTCTCGGATTGGACATGTAGATGTTGAACCGGTTCTGGTGGCGGTTCAGCGTCATGATTGCCAGCTTGTCGGGATCAGATGTGAACTTGATGCGCGGGATATAGGCGTCTGCTTCGATTTGCAGGTCCATCTTGCGCGTTACATGGCTTTTGATGTCGTATGTGTGTACGCTTACTTTAGAGTTGTCTGCTCCGGATTTCGGGTATTTATAGTCGTAGCTGCCCGGATAAGTGGCGTACGCTTTCTTTTCCGGAGCCAGTCCCTTATACCATTGGAAAGAATACATGGGCACTTCGCTTTCATCGAAGCGGATATAGGCGATCATCTTGCTGTCTGCGCTGAAGTCAAATGCGCGGTTAAACGCGAACTCCTCTTCATATACCCAGTCGGGAATGCCGTTGATGACTTTATTGTATTCCCCGTCTTTTGTGACCTGAGATTCGCTGTTTCCGAACAGCAGCTTGACCAGATAGATGTTGTTGTTCCGTACAAAGGCAATCTGATGGCTGTCGGGAGAAAAGAGCGGAACTTGCTGCGGGCCGTTGTTGGAGAGCGGTTCCAGCGTGCGGTTCTTCACGTTGTAGATGTAATAGACCGCAGTGAACGAACGGCGGTAGATCGGCTTGGTTTCTGTTTGGATTAAGATCAGGCTTTCGTCGGGCGACATGATGTATCCGTCGAATGATTTGAGTTCGATATTGCGTGCTGTCGCTACATCGAAAATCGTGCCGGCCTCTTTGCCTGTCTTGAACGAGTATTTCACGATGCGCTTGTGGTCGGAGCTTATCTGTGTATAATGCTCTCCGTCAAGCATCGGCTTAAGTCCGTAAATGTTCTGTGCCCGGTAAGTTCCGCCGGCCGCATCTTTCAGTGTCACGTTCTTTGCCGTTGTTCCCGATGCGAGAACAAGCAGCGAAAACAAAAGTGTGAGAATCTTTTTCATCATCTATCTTTTTTAAGTTTGTATTCATTCTGTCGATTCCGCAGCTGGAATTTCTTTCTCCTCCGTCATCTCCGGCCCGGGAACATCTGCCTGCGGTTTCGCTTCTTTGTCTTTGATTCCGAACAGCCAGCGGAAGAATCTTACAAAAGCATTCCGTTTCTTGGGCTTCACTTCGGCGGCAGGTTGCTGTACGGCCTTTAAAGAATCGGTTTGCAGGCTGTCATTCTTCTGGTGAACATTCAGGCTGTCTGTGAAAAGTGAGTCTTTAGCCAATGCCAGCTTTTTCTGCAGAGAATCGAGTTTCAGCGAATCTCCGGCAGCTATGGGAGCAAAGAGTCCAAGCGAGTCGGTGTGCGTTGAGTCGGCTGCAATGCTGTCGGCCAGGAGCGAATCTTTCGGCAATACCGGTTTCTTTTCCGGTTCTTTCGGTTTCGGAAGCTTGAAAGGAACCGGTACGGAATATTTGCAGCGGACGGTCGTGCCGTGGTCTTTTGCCGGAATCCAGTCGCGCATCACGATGATTGCATCCAAAGCAGCCGTATCGAGTTCTGCCTTCAGGCTGCGCACGATATGAGGTGATGTAATGCTTCCGTCCTTTTCCACTACAAACTGTATCATGACGGTTCCTTCGGTCTGCGTCTTTTCCGCAAGTTCGGTTGTGTGTGCCTTTCGTCGGACATAGTTGAAGAACTGTTTCATGCCTCCGGGATATTGGGGCATCTGTTCTACGCTTGCATAGATGCGGTCGGCCCCCTTGCGTATCATATTGATTGTATAAGGTTTTTCGGAATGCTCCAGAAAGACATCTGCATCGAGGTATTTGTTTTCCATTTTTTCCGCGCGTATCATAACCACATGGTTGTAGTCGGCCTCGATGACAAATTCACCGTTCGCATCTGTCGAGGCCCGTCTTCCTGTACCTTGGATGGATATTTCCGCGTTTGCTATGGGGCGTCCGCTGTTTTTGACAATGCCGCTGATCTGAAAAGTTTTTCCGCTTTGTTTGTAGCGTATCAGATCTTCCTGGCTGTTGATGCGGATTATGGTGTCTGTCGCTGCCTTGTCCAGACGCAGCGATTTTACGGATTTCTGTTTGTCGTCGGGGAAATAGAAGTTTCCTGTCCGGATATTTTTTTCGTTGATTTCATGTTCGAATTCAAACAGCCCTTCCTCGTTGCTGGTATATTCTGTTCCATAGCCTGAAATTTTCAGAATCATTCCGCTTTGGGGAGCCCCGTCGGTATTGAGCACGGTGATGCGGAACGTTTGTTTCTTTTCTTCCGCAACGTGCGCCCGTCCGTAGTTGTTCCCTGCGAAGACGGATGCAGCCAATATAAAGGCTGTGGCAATATAGTGTTTCATAAATGCTTGCAGTTAAATTGTTACAAAGCTACAAGTATTCTGTTTGATTCAATATTGCCGTTGTGTTAATAAAGCTGAACAGGCGGGTTTTGTGTCACGCCTTCCGCATTTTTGCCGACATTCTGCGGAGTCTGAGCAGGTGCAGCCGTTCGATGGCATGTTTACGGCTTAATGTAACCTGATAGCGGTATACCAGGCATGTGGTGATGAAGTATGCTCCGGCCTGGATCCATAATGCCCGGTATTCGGGAAGCACTTCGTTGAGTTCCGCTCCCATGGTATTGATCCGTACAAATCCGTTGATGCCGAATGTGGAAGGAAACAGGTAAGAAAACGCTTTCCAGAATTCGGGGATGGCTGCTCCCGGCCATGAAATTCCGGATATGAACAGCAGCGGAACGGAAGTGAATACGTAAATCATCAGACACGACTCGCGGTGGTGGATGAATACCGAGCAGGTCATGGCGAAGAAGATGCATGCCAGCAGGTATGGGAAGATGAAGGCCAGCAATGTGGACGGCTGGGCGATTTGCACCAGACTGAATATCTTCGGAATCAGACACAATATGTAGGCTGATACGATGAGGTATATCAGCAGGTAGGCAAAAGATTTGCCTGCTACCACGCGCAGTGTGCCTTGGTAATGTTTGCTCGTTGGAATGAGGTCGCGGAAACGGTTGTTTTCTCTGGCAGTTCCCGCAGACATTCCGATGCCGAGCAGCAACGTCTGCTGGATAATAAGAATGAGTACGGCGGGAATGAGAAAGCTGGCGAAACCGTCTTGCGGATTGAACAGCGAGATGTCTTCGTATTCGATCGGTGCTGTCGTTATTTCATCCTGACGGTCGGTTGTGTTTCCAGCCCTTTCAATCTGTATCTGTTTGTTGACAGACAAAGACGCATTGGTGCAGGCAAGGAGCAGCGATTTGTAGTAGAGCATTCCGCTCATGTCGCAGAACAGGCTGACAGTTGCCTGCTTGCCCGTCGAAAGGTCTTTGTTGAAATCGGCGGGAATATAGATTATGCCATATACTTTTGTTTCTTTCAATAATGTCTTGGCTTCTTCCATGTCGGCACAATGCGACTGGATTCTTACGTCTGCACTCGCGTCAACAAGGCGGAGGAATTCCCGGCTTTGTGCCGTATTGCTTAAATCGACCACTGCCGCCGGCACATCCCTTACAACTTCGTTGGTGTAAATGAATGCGTATATTAAAGGGTAAGCCAGTGGAACCAGAAGAAAGAATATCAGCACGCCCTGGTCTTTGAACACCTGTTTCAGTTCATGCGAGCAGATATGGAATAAGCCAGCCAAACCTTGTCTAATGATATGTGGAAGTGTATGATTGTTCATGAAATACAATGTTTAAGGTAGATAGACATAGTGCAGCATGATTGTGCGGAGCTGTTTCAACACGAAGAACGGCAACAATGTGAATAGCAGCAGAGCCGCTATCGGCTCCCAGGCATAAACGACCGAGTATCCGTTGAGTGCCTGATTGACATAAATCAGGAAGTAATGCCGCAGCGGAAACAGTACGCATATGCCTTGCAGTACGGGGTGCATGGCCATGACCGGATAGGTAAAGCCTGATATCGAAAACGAGATGACTCCCCACAATGACGCAGCGCTCAAGGCTAGGCGGAAATTGCCGAACAAGCCGAACAGGAATATTCCGAATGCCTGCGAGGAAGCCACGAGAAGCAGTCCGGCCAGCAGCATGGGGAAGATGCCGTTGTTGCATGGATAGTGGAGGTATCCGTAGAGATAGATATTATAGAAAACAGCAATCAGAAAGAAGATGACGGTTTGCGGAAGCAGTTTGCCGCTTATAGCCGTCGCGATAGAGTTTCCGGCCATCTGCATCCATTCTTTTGCCGTATTCTCTTTCAGTTCTGTCCCCAGTGTGTAAATTGTTGTCAGGAATATGAGCAGCATTAATATTCCTGGGAACAGCGTATTGCACAGATATACCGAATAGTTGAGCCACGGGTTGTTCAGCGCGTGGGTTTCGATTACGATTGGCTGGAGAAAAGCCATGGCTTGTGCTTCGGTGGCTCCCTTTGCCAGCAAAGTAGCTTGTCCGACAGCAGCAGAGGCCAGTTCGGACATCGTTCGTTCGTCTTTGTAAAGCAGCGACCCAGCTATCAGGTAAGAGTAGTTGATATAAAAAGACACTTTGGGCTGTCTGCCTGCCAGTGCTTTCTCCGTAGTACCCTTGGGTATGTAGTAGAATGAATAGATTTCTCCCCGCTGCATGGCTTTTCTTGCCTCTGTAACGCTGCTGTAATGAGCGGTGATTTCAATGTGCTGGAACGCATCGAGATTGCGGATGATGTTTCGTGTGGTAGCCGTATTGTCCAGATCTACCACTCCTGCGGGCATGTCGGTCGGCAACCCTTTGCTCATGAGGGTAGAGAAGAACACGAAGCAGAATATCGGAGCGATGATGATGCAGAACAGATACATCGGCTTCGTTGCGATACGGTATGTTTCCCTGCGGGCTATGTTCCACAAACTTTTCCACATATCAGATGACATTGTTGAATCTTATTTTTCGATGATTGCAGACATTCCCGGGCGCAGATTCTCTACGGTTTCCACGGGCTTTGCCTTCACTTCAAACGTTTTCAGGTCGAATTGTCCGGTTGTCTTGGTTGCTTTCCAGGCGGCATAAGTTCCTAAATCTTTCATATAGGTTATTCTGAATGTTGCATCCTTTTCCAAAGCAGGGATATATGCCTTTATCTCATTGCCTACATTGAAGTCTTTCAGGAAATCTTCGCGCACATTGAACGTAACCCAAATATCATCGAGCTGGGCTATGTTCATTATCGGTGCGCCGGTGCCGACCAGTTCTCCCACTTTCGGGAATATTTCAGAAACTTCTCCATCTGCCGAGGCCGTAAGGTATGTTTCCGAGATGTAGGATGAAACTTCTGCCACAGCCCCTTTCGCCCGTTCGACTTGTGCGGCAGCCATAGCCTTGTCTTCCCGCTGCGCTCCGTTTTTAGCCATTGTATACTGTGCGTTTGCGGCACGCTCGGTCGCTTTCATGGCATCGTACTGTGCTTTGGCTTCGTCGCGTTTCTGTGCGGTCATCACTCCTTCTTCATACAGCCGGTTTATGCGGTTGTATGATTTTTCGGCTATTTCCAGTCCCGCTTTTGCTTTCTGCCACATTTCAAAGGCTGCCTGCAATTGTTCGCTTCGTGTTCCTCTGATCGCTTTTTCGTTCATGGCCTGTGCCATCTGCTCAGCGGCTTGCGCCTGCGACAGCTTGGCCATGACATCGGGCGCTTCGAGGATTGCCAGTGTATCTCCAGCTTTGACTTTGTCGCCTTCATGGACAAAAAATTTCAGGACACGTCCCGGAACTTTGCTGGATACCCTGTATTCTGTCGCTTCGGCTTCTCCCTGAATGATTTCTGTTCCTTTTCCGAGAGTGAAGAATCCGATGATGCTGACGATTGCTACGGCTCCTGCAAGTGTGATGAATGCCAGCATGATATTGTTGCGTTGTGTCTTTTCCATATCGATGTTATTTTAATGTTCCCATTGATTTGTTTAAATAAAGTTCGCTAAGTTTTACGTCAATTTGGGCGTCTATCTTGCCAGACTGTGCAGACAGCCACGCCGTTTGAGCTTCAAGCACGTTGCTTGTCGGTATGACTCCTTCCTTGAATCCCAGATTGGCATACCGGAGGTTCTCTTCAGCCTTTTCCATGTTCTTTTCAGCCATGGTCAGCCTTTTGGCCGCTTCGTTTACTTTATAGGAACTTTGCGTAACCTGAAGCTCCACTTTTTCCTTCACATCGTCCAGCTTGTATCGGGCGATGTTCGCTTCTGCTTGGGCTGCCTTTACCTTATATATGCCTTCTCCCCAGTGGAATACCGGAATCTTTACGATGACTCCCGCTGCCCACATTCCGCGGAAACGGTTTTCAAACCCGTTGACGAGGGACGGATTCGTTACCAGATAGTTTGCTGTGACTGCAACTGAAGGGAGAAAGTCGGAGCGTACGACATTCACCTTTTGGCGATAGATTTCGGATGCGAGCTCCAGGCTTTTCAGCTCTTGTCTGTTGGCTAAAGCCGTGTTGACATTGGCTTCTGTATAAGCGTTTGGAAGCGTAAGGCTGCTCATGTCTTCATCGGCCAGTGTGATGTCTGTATCCAATGGGAGGCCGCACAGTTGGCAGAGAACCATTTTTGAAAGGCTCAGGCCGTTTTCAACCTGTGTCAGTGTCATCTCTGCCTCGTTCACCTTTACTTTTACACTTAGAGCATCAGCTTTTGTGGCCACTCCTTCGTTGACCATCTTGCTGACATCAGAGTCCAGTTTCTGGACCAGATTCAGGAAACTTTCGGCAAGTTTCTTCTTGTTTGCAAGCGAAACCACCTGCCAATATGCTTGGTCTGTGTTCAGAATGATGTCTTGCAGTCCTGTCGCATGTTGAGCTTCGGCGAGCTGTTCGGCATATTTGGTTATTTTGTTGTATGCTATGATTTTTCCTCCCATGAAAATCGGCTGGGTGAGTGTAGCCGCTCCGACAGTCAGATTTCTTGTATCGGTGCGGAGCGCATTTACGATTCCTTCGCCTACAGCGTTCAGTCCGTTTGTAACTCCTGCAACAGCACCGGGAAGAAGTCCTTGCAGTCCGGCGGCCAGACCGGGATTTTGGGCGGCAAGTGCCTGCAGCCCTTGCTGAAGCTGCGATCCGGCAGCTGTCCCCAGATTTCCGATTGTCTGCTTTTGTTCGTCGCTTAGCAGGGAAATTTCTTTTTGAGTGCGCATATATCCGCCCGCAAATTCAATTTTTGGGAGATAGTTGGTGAACGCTGCCTTTTTCTCATAATGAGCTGCATTCACTTTTTCTCGCGATATGAGCAGCTCTTTGTTGTTTTTCAGAGCCAGTGTCCGGCAACTGTCCAAAGTGAGCGTATGCTGTGCAAAAACGCTTAAGGAAGTACCAATGGCCAGAATAAGACTAAAAAACTTTTTCATTGTCAGAAGAACTTTGTTATTTGGTTGCTTATGCAACATTGCAAATGTATGCTTTTATAACAAATAACCAAAAAGATTTGTTGTAAAGATTCTCAATGCAGCTTATAAATTTGTTAAGTTGCACCGAGATGGGCGCATCTCAGTTCAGCAGATTCAGTTTCAGTCTGTGATTTATGGAATTGTCTATGATTTTGCATTTGCCGGCGAATGAACCGTGTCCGTTTCGGCTTGACAGACTGCTGCCTGTGTTGCTTGATCCTTCTCCCGGGACTTCGGTGACAGGAAAGCTTCCATTGGCTATGTGGTAAAATACCGGAGCCAGCAGCGAATCTCCCGGAGTGCCGAACTCTCCTAGATCTTCTCCTAAGTTCTCTTCAATCTCAAAGTCAGGAAGAAGTCCGTCTTCGTAATACTCGTAATATCCTTGCGAATTGCTCAAGTAAGTGGTTGTGAGCCAAAGTTCGATATTTGGAGAATTTGTGTCTGTAAACAATTGCTGGGCCACGTTCTTTCCGAAGGTCGGCGCTCCCACTTGGATAAGCCGTCCGTTGATGTAAGGCCTCAGGCAGTTGATCACAATCTCAGAGGCAGAAGCCGTATTGCCGGACGTGATGACATACAGGTTGTTGTATTGAGCGGGAGTTCCTGCTGAGAGGAGGCTCGGGTCGAAAAGCAACGTTTCCGTTTTGTTGATTTTGTCGTTGTATGTCATGTTCAGGAAAGGCTGCCCCATGGCACTTTGTGGGGCAAGGAGCGTGCTTATCACCTGGGATGTTGAAACATAGCCTCCCGGATTGTAGCGGAGGTCGAGAATGATGTCGCTGAACTGGCCTGCATATTGTGTGAATATGCTTTCCACCGCATCGGCATTCTCGCCGAACTCATTATATAAGATGTATAGTACGTTATGCGAGCCTACTTCGATGGGCTTTGCTTCGAGCACATCCTGTTCTTCCACATAGCGTGGAGCCGGAAGCTGGACAACTCCGATGGTGTCGAACTCAGCATAGTTGTAGTCGTCTTCAGCCGTTCCATCATCTGGAATTTCTACATAAGGATTGTATTTGCCCAATGTGAAGGTATGCGCTCCCGAAGGACGTTCGATGTAGTCTTCATAATATGAACTTTGGGAGATTTCTTCTCCGTCCACAGCAATGACCCAATCGCCGCGTTTCAGTCCGGCTTCTTTTGCAGGCGAGTCCGGCTGGACATAAAGGATGCGCATGGTATTTGTTCCTTCAGTTGTGCGGACAAGGGCCGCTTCGAATCCGAAGCACGGGTAAGTGCTTGGGGCTCGCGAACCGGTGGCTATTGAATCCACATGAGAGAAAAGCACGCCGTTTTTCTTGTCCTTGCTTGAGGCTGCCGATGACAGGAAATCCTGCGGACTGTCGAAGAAGTCCAGTTCGTCTTCCGAGGGGATGTCTTCATAAAACAGATAGTTCTCCTGCATGACATTGTATATCCAGGTTTTGGTAGTTATCAGCGCATAATATTCTCCTGAGCGGTCTTCACCGCATGAAGACAGCAGTCCTGCCAGAACAGTTCCGGCCAACACAAGTCTGTTGAAAATCGCCCTCATAACATTGCTCTTATTTCATTGAGAAAGCTCCCTGTCCGATCATGTTTCCGTCGGCAAAGATATAGATGTGGTATTCTCCTGCCGGCAGGAACTCTTCGACATCCCAGTATACGGTGACAGTTTGCTCTTCTCCTGTATATTCGATGTATTTTTTGATGGAGTAGCCTATTTCCCGGTCTTCATACTTGAACCGGTTGGCGTCGCTTTTTGTCAGGATGCTGTTGTCGGGCTTGGCGATGCGCACATAGATGGTTTTGTTTCCCGTTTCTGCCGTAATGTTCTTCACGATGGTGAATGTGACGGCTATTTTCTTTACGTTTTTCACCCTGGAAGTGTTTCTTCCGCGTTTGTTCTGCGTCTGCACCGTAACGTTTGTGGCATCCAGCTGCGCAGCGAGAGAAACCTTTTGGTGAAGGGTTTCTTTTTCCTGCGACAGGTTGGTTATTTGCACGGTAGCTGCCGAGTATTTGTTTTTTACTTCCTCATTCTCTTGCTTTAGGGCCGCGTTCAGCCGGTTGAGCGAGTCAATTTGTATGACGTAAGTGCGCAGTACTGCACGCACGGTTTTCAGCTCCTTTTTCAGGCGCATGATTTCTGCTGCGTCACTGGTCTTTACCTGACGGAGTTCTTCCAGCAGCCGCTGTGTTTTCAGCTTTTCGCTTTCCAGCTTTTCGCGGAGTGAGTCGTTGTTTATCTGGATCTGCAGTTCGTCGTATTGTGTGGCAAAATTGCTGTATTCGTTTTCCATTTCCTGTTTCTCGATGGCAAACAGTTCAGTCATTTCCTTATTCTTTTGAGTCTGGTTGAAAGCGAAGAATGAAACCCCCGCTACGATAACTGCCAGGATCACGATAACTGTAATAAGGCTCTTGTTCTTGTTCATTTCTCTATCAGTTTTGCGTTTGGCGCAAAAATACAACAATTTAGATAGACCTTCTCTTTTATTTGATTAAAAAAAACATAACGTCAGGGCAATATGAAGGTGGCAGGCCGGGTGTCGCCTTGTTTCCATCTGCAAAATTCCAGTTCGGGATAAGCGGATGCACCTGTGCTGCCGATCCACTCATTCAGCTTTTCATGGAGTTTCCGCCCGTCTTCTTCCAGAACGAATGTCCGGCTGTCGTATCTCAGGATAAATTCGTAGGCTGAATTGTGGTCATTTCCTATAAAGTCTTTCTTGTAAGTGTCCGGAAGGTAGCAGTACGCCATGTAGCTTGTTTCCCATGTGTTGAAGCAGAGAGCGTTGTATTTGCCTTCCGGGCCGTATACATAGCAGTTCTGTATATTCTTCTTGTTCTCGAAGCATAAGTGCGCTCCGTTTTCGGGGCTTTTGAAGCTTGCGTGTCCGATGCCGCAGTTCAGGATATTCCCGGCGTTGGTCCTTACCAGTCCGGCGGCCGGGTCTTTGGCGTCATCGGTTGATATTGTGACGTTTTCGGCCAGGCAGTTGAATACATCACCCTGGTTGTAGGCTATAAATCCGCTGTACTGGTTTGCGTCGGTCAATTCCATCGATCCGTTTTGGAGGGTGCAGTTATGAATCTTCCCTCTGTTTATTCCGGCCAGCAGTCCGACGTATGCAATCTTTCCGTTCTGGGTGTAAGATATGTTGCAGACATTCAGGTTTCTGACAATCCCATCCGGTGCTATGTCACCGAAGACACCATAATTGGAATATCCGTTGAGCTTCCTGTTCAGGCGGATGCCCGACAGCGTATGCCCTTCTCCGTCGAATATGTCGCTGAATGCCTTGTTCATCTTGTAGTTGATTCCGATTCCCATTATCCGGGCAGACTCTTCCTCAGAAAACGCGATGTCGCTTTTCAGGCGGTACGTGGTGATTCCGTCCGCGGTTTCTCCGAACTCCTCCAGCTTCCTGTCATCGTATGCTTCTCCGTTTATCAGGTGAGTGAAGGCGATGAAATCTTCTGCCGTATATATTCCGCGTCCCGAACCTTTTGATTTCAAGTTGCAGGAATAGGCTGTTCCTTCTTTAAAGGTTATGTTTTCGACCGTTGTCTGGCAGATGCTTTGCCCGGAACCGGTCAAGGATAGTTCTACAGGAGGTGTTTCACCGGCAGGGGAGGGCGGAATGATGAAGCTGTAAGTGTTTTCTTCTGAACCGTGCAGTTCGCTTTCATGGCAATCCCGGCTGTAGATGATGTTTCCGGTTATGGGGCAGAACGATTCGATGCCGGCAGTCTTGCAGATCATGCCTGTGACTTTTTCGCTCAGCTGGCTGTCGGTATTGAAGTCTATTCTTGAAAAGCGGTGCCTGAACTTCAGGCGGATCACGTTGCCGTATGCGCACGAGTCCTGGCAGAACAGGACATCTTTCAATGTCTTTCCGCTGCTTTCGTACAATTGCTCTTTTCCGAAAAGCCCTTCTCCGTCAGTATCCATGACGGGAAAGACGGCGGTGTAGCGCATCTTTCCGTTTCCGTTCGGTCCGAAGGGCTTTTCCGGCACCCATTCTTTCCCATCGAACGTGAGGATGCAGCCGTCCGGACTTGTGGTTCCGTCGCTGAAGAACAGAATCCGGTCGCCTGTCTGAAACGCGGTCTTGCCTGCAGATCTGCCTTGCGGGCCGAAGCCGTAAACGTCGTTCCCCAGAATCTTTATTCCGGAGGATAGGCGGGTTTCATGGTCTTCAATTCCGTTGCATCCGGAAAAGAAGAAGGTCCATATATACATTATATATATAAGAATGGATGGTGTGGAGCGCATAAGCGTGACTTTTTCATTGTGGTTTATATATGAAAACGGCAAACGTGCCGGTTGTTCACCTTTCCGGGCACAGATTTTTCCGCAGATCTTCTTTGCCGTTTCCGGTCATGCGGGGCGGAAACATGGACTTGTGCGGCGGAAATCTTTATCTCCAGCCTGGAGATATACATCCTTAGCCTGAAGATATGTGTCTTTAACCTGAAGATATGCATCTCCAGCCTGGAGATAAAGAATGCTCCGAGGCATGCTTCTGTTTTTTCCGTGCGGTGCCGGGCGATATTTTCCGCCCTTAATTTTTATTTTGCCTATTCCGTTAAAAGCCGTAACTTTGGAGCGGATTAGGAAATGACGTATGGGAAAAGGAAAATTGGCGAAATTCGCAGATATGGCGGAGTATCCGCATGTGTTTGAATATCCGTATTCGGTGGTTGATGATGTGCCTTTTGAAATGAAGGGCAGGTGGAACCGTGATTTTTTCAAGAACGGCAATCCGATTGTGCTCGAACTCGGATGCGGGCGTGGAGAATATACCGTGGGGCTTGCCCGGCGCTATCCGGACAAGAACTTTATCGGTGTAGACATCAAGGGCGCGCGCATGTGGACGGGAGCCACTGAAGCGCTGCGCGAAGGGCTGGGTAATGTGGCTTTCCTGCGGACAAACATTGAAATCATCGACCGCTTCTTTGAGCGGGACGAGGTGTGCGAGATATGGCTTACCTTTTCAGACCCTCAGATGAAGAAGGCGACCAAACGGCTTACTTCGACTTACTTCATGAACCGTTACCGCAGGTTTCTGGTTCCCGACGGGCTGGTGCATCTGAAGACGGACAGCAATTTCATGTTCACTTATACGAAGTGTATGATTGAAGAAAACCGCCTGCCCGTCGAGTTCATTACTGACGACCTGTATCATTCGGGAATGGACGATGAGATTCTGAGTATCCGCACCTATTATGAACAGCAGTGGCTCGACCGCGGGCTGAATATCAAATACATCTGTTTCCGGCTGCCCCGGGAAGGGGAACTGCATGAGCCGGACATCGAAATTGAGCTCGACGACTATCGCAGCTATAACCGCAGCAAGCGGAGCGGACTGGCCACGAGCAGATGAAAACATTGTGTATAACTTAAAAAAATACGATCAGTTATGACATTATATCCGAAATTGATTCTCGACGCACTGGCAACCGTGCGTTATCCCGGAAGCGGGAAAAACCTTGTTGAGGCTGAGATGGTGGCCGACAATCTGCGCATCGACGGAATGAAGGTCAGCTTCTCGCTGGTGTTCGACAAGCCTACCGACCCTTTCATGAAGTCGGTGGTAAAGTCGGCTGAAACAGCTATCCACACTTACGTGTCGAAAGACGTGGAAGTAAGTATATCAACAGAAAGCAGGCAGGCAGCCCGTCCCGAACCGGGGAAAATGCTTCCTCAAGTGAAGAATGTCATTGCCGTATCGTCTGGAAAAGGTGGCGTGGGAAAGTCTACGGTAGCTGCCAATCTGGCCGTAGCGCTGTCGAAGCTCGGCTATAAGGTGGGACTGCTTGACGCAGACATTTTCGGCCCTTCAGTGCCGAAAATGTTTCAGGTAGAGGATGCACGTCCCTATGCAGAGGAAATCAACGGGCGCGACATGATCATTCCGGTGGAGAAGTACGGAATCAAGCTGCTGTCTATCGGCTTCTTTGTCAATCCCGACCAGGCGACACTGTGGCGCGGAGGCATGGCAAGCAATGCGCTGAAACAGCTGGTAGGCGATGCGGAATGGGGCGAACTGGATTATTTCGTGCTGGATACTCCTCCCGGAACGAGCGACATACACCTCACGCTGTTGCAGACGCTCGCCATCACAGGCGCGGTGATTGTAAGCACTCCGCAGGAAGTGGCTCTTGCCGATGCGCGGAAAGGCATAAACATGTATACCAACGACAAGGTGAACGTTCCTATTCTCGGTTTGGTTGAGAACATGGCATGGTTCACGCCTGCCGAACTTCCCGAAAACAGATACTACCTGTTCGGAAAGGAAGGAACGAAGCGTCTGGCAGAAGAATTGCATGTGCCGCTGCTGGGACAGATTCCTATCGTGCAGAGCATCTGCGAAAACGGTGATAAAGGAACTCCGGTGGCCCTTGACGAGAACTCTGTGACCGGACAAGCGTTTATTGAACTGGCACGCAATGTGGTGTACCAGACGGAAAAGCGGAATGCAGAACTGGCTCCGACGGAGATTGTACATACGCATAAGTGATCTGCGGGGAATACGTTCCTGCGGTTATAGGATAATGAAAAAGCCCTGTCGTCCGGATGGAATGGCGGGGCATTTTTTCCGGATGGGTGCCAATCGTCATTCGTCCTTGAACTTCAATTGGAGCTGAATCCATTCCGGCCGGCGTTCGGAAGGCCAGTCGTGTTCTTCCTTCGGGTTTGAAACGGCAAGTCCCAGCAGGCGGATGGGATGGCGTTCGTAGTCGACCTCTTTCAGCAGCCTTTTTGCGAGAGGGAGTATGGTGTCCAGCTTATACAGCGGAAACGGGGTGCTTTGGCTGCGCGTTATCTGCTTGAAGTCGCTGAACTTTACCTTCAGTGTCAGCGTATATCCCTTGAAGTCTTTCGCTTTCAACCTTTCCGTCAGCTCGCAAGCCACGTGATACAGTTCGATTATCACCGATGACGTGAGCGAGATGTCCTTTTCCAGCGTATGTTCGCATCCGATGGACTTGCGTATGCGTACTGGTTCCACGGGTCGGTTGTCTATTCCCCGGGCGAAGTCGTAGTAGACGGTTCCGGCTTTTCCAAACTGCCGTTTCAGCATTTCAAGCGAGCATTCGCGCAGTGTTTTTCCGTTGAATATCCCCAGCTTGTGCATTTTTTGTGCTGTTACGGGGCCTATTCCCCAAAATGATTCGATGGGCAGCTTGTCAATGAAGTCGGTAGCCTGGTCAGGGTGGATTGTACAAAGTCCGTCCGGCTTGCGGTAGTCTGACGCTACCTTTGCGAGAAACTTGTTGTATGACACCCCTGCCGAAGCGACCAGGTTCAGTTCTTCGCGGATGCGCCGTTTGATTTCTCTGGCGATGTCTACGGCAAGTTCTATCTGCTTCTTGTTTTCCGTAACGTCCAGAAAAGCTTCGTCCAGTGAAATCGGTTCGATCAGGTCTGTATATTCATGAAAAATCTCGTGGATGCGGGCGGAAACTGCTTTGTATACTTCCATCCGTCCGTGTACGAATATCAGTTGGGGGCACAGTTTCTTCGCTTTTGCCGACGACATGGCCGAACGGACACCGAACTTTCGCGCTTCGTAGCTTGCCGCAGCAACCACCCCTCTCTGTTCGACATGTCCTACAGCTATGGGCTTTCCTTTCAGCTCGGGATTGTCCCGCTGTTCCACTGATGCGTAAAAGGCATCCATGTCGATGTGAATGATTTTTCTGAAAGTGTCCATAAGGCGCTGTAGAGGCTTTTCTGCAAAATTAATCAAAGTTTTCTTCGTTTATCCTAAAAATCATTTGTATTTTTGCCGATGCAGCAGCAAAGGCTGTTTGCCGACTTGACTACTTAACGCTAAGAAGTTATGATGAAAGATGAAATTAAAAAGGCATGCGATGTCATGCGGAAGGGAGGAGTGATACTTTATCCGACCGATACCGTTTGGGGCATCGGATGCGACGCGACGAATGAAGAAGCCGTGAAGCGGGTTTTTGAAATCAAGCAGCGTGCCGACAGCAAGGCAATGCTGGTGCTTGTAGACAGTCCGGTGAAAGTGGATTTGTATGTGGAAGAAGTTCCGGATGTTGCATGGGACCTGATCGAACTGACAACGAAACCGCTGACTATCATATATGATGGGGCGAAGAATTTGGCTCCCAACCTGATAGCCGCCGATGGCAGTGTGGGAATACGCGTGACGAATGAAGCGTTTTCCAAGCAGCTTTGCTTCAGCTTCCGCAAGGCGGTTGTTTCTACATCGGCAAATGTCAGCGGGCAGCCGGCTCCTGCCGTATTCCGTGAAATCAGCGATGAAATAAAGAATGCGGTGGACTATGTCGTTGATTACCGGCGCGATGAAACCGGACATCCGAAACCGTCGAGTATCATCAAGCTCGGCAAGGGAGGCGAAGTGAAAATTATCAGAGAATAGGAGAAGGACGATGAAAACGACTGATGAAAAGAACAATTTTCTTCAAAATCTTCTTCTCTGGAGAGAGAAGCACATCAAAGACAAGCAGTTTGTCCTGCTTCTGAGCTTTCTTGTAGGAATCTTTACGGCACTTGCGGCTTATATCCTTAAATTCCTTGTGGAATATATCAAGGAGTTTCTGACAGAAAACTTTGATACGACTGGCGCAAACTGGCTGTATCTGGTTTATCCCGTGGTGGGCATTTTCGTGACCGGCCTGTTCATCCGTAAAATCGTGCGCGATGATATCGGCCATGGAGTGACCAAGATTCTGTATGCCATCTCGCGCAAGCAGAGCCGCATCAAGCGCCACAACGTGTGGTCGTCTGTATGCGCTTCGGCCATAACCATCGGTTTCGGAGGTTCTGTGGGTGCCGAGGCTCCGATCGTATTGACAGGCTCAGCCATCGGCTCCAACCTGGGAAGTCTGTTCCGTATGGACCATAAGACGCTGATGCTGCTGGTGGGATGCGGTGCTGCCGGAGCTGTTTCTGGCATCTTCAAGGCGCCCATTGCCGGTGTGGTGTTTACGCTGGAGGTGCTGATGATGGATTTGACAATGGCGTTTCTGCTTCCGCTGCTTATCACCAGCGTGACCGCGGCGTCTGTTTCTTATCTGCTTACCGGCACCGAGGCAATGTTTCAGTTCCACCTCGATTATCCGTTTTCGCTGGAACGTATTCCGTATGCCATTGCGCTGGGAATCTTTTGCGGGCTTGTAGCCTGGTATTTTACCCGTTCGATGAATTGGATTGAAGATATCTTCAGGCGATATAAGAATCCTTACGTGAAGTTCCTTATCGGAAGTGCGATGCTGAGCGTGCTGATATTCCTTTTCCCGCCGATGTATGGCGAAGGCTATGATACGATTTCGCTTCTTCTGAACGGAGCTTCGATTTCTGATTGGGAAACGGTGATGAACAATTCGTTGTTTTATGGCAATGCCCATCTGCTGGTTCTGTATCTGATTCTGATCATTCTGTTCAAGGTGTTCGCTTCGAGCGCCACGAATGGAGGAGGCGGATGCGGAGGTATCTTTGCACCGAGCCTTTTCCTTGGCTGTATTGCAGGGTTTGTTTTTTCGTATGTGTGCAACGAATTTAATATAGGCAACACGTATATTCCCGAAAAGAACTTTGCGCTGATGGGAATGGCCGGCTTGATGTCCGGCGTGATGCACGCTCCGTTGACCGGTGTCTTCCTTATCGCGGAACTGACCGGAGGATACGGCCTCTTTCTTCCGTTGATGATTGTTTCGGTCTGCGCCTATCTGACGATCATTGTGTTTGAACCGCATAGCATTTATTCGATGCGTCTGGCCAAAAGCGGCGAACTGATTACGCATCATAAGGACAAGGCGGTGCTTACGCTGATGAATATGGACAGTGTGATTGAAACGGACTTCCTGACTGTGCGTCCGGATATGGATCTGGCGCAGATGGTGAAGACCATCTCGCAGTCGGGGCGGAATCTGTTTCCTGTGGTGGATATCCGGAACGAGCTGATTGGGGTGGTGGTGCTGGATGACATCCGTAACATCATTTTCCGCCAGGAGCTGTATCACCGTTATCATGTGGCCGAGTTTATGGTGGTGCCGAAGGCAAGAATCATTACGACCGACTCGATGGAAGTGGTGATGGAAAAGTTTGATTCGACCAATTCATGGAATCTGCCTGTTGTGGATGAAAGCAATAAGTATATCGGCTGTGTGTCAAAATCAAAAGTGCTGAGCACTTACCGGCAGATGATGGTGGACCTTTCGGCCGAGTGATAAAGAAGAAGTGTTTATGGAAAAGAAAGACTTGAGAATCGTTTATATGGGCACTCCCGAATTTGCGGTGGAGAGCCTGAAGCGTCTTGTAGAAGGCGGATATAATGTTGTGGCGGTAATAACAATGCCCGACAAGCCCATGGGGCGGCATGGCAGTGTGCTCCAGCCGAGTCCGGTCAAGCAATATGCCGTATCTCAGGGACTGAAAGTGCTCCAGCCGGAGAAACTGAAAGACGAGGCTTTTATCGGAGAGCTGCAGAGCCTGCATGCTGACTTGCAGATTGTAGTGGCGTTTCGGATGTTGCCCGAGGTGGTCTGGGCGATGCCGCGTCTGGGAACATTCAACTTGCATGCGTCGTTGCTTCCTCAGTATCGTGGAGCGGCTCCGATCAATTGGGCGGTAATCAACGGGGAAACCGAAACGGGAATTACTACGTTCTTCTTGAAGCACGAAATAGACACGGGAGAAATTATTGATCAGGTTCGGATTCCCATTGCTGACACAGATGATGTAGGTGTGGTTTATGACAAGCTGATGCGGCTTGGCGGTGACCTGGTGCTGAAAACTGTGGATGCGATTCTGGACGGAAATGTGAAGACAGTTCCTCAAGAAAGCGTTCCGCTGTCCGGAGAACTGCATCCGGCGCCGAAGATTTTCAAGGAAACTTGCCGGATTGACTGGACACAGGGGACGAAGCGTATTTATGACTTCATCCGCGGCCTTTCTCCTTATCCCGGCGCATGGACAGAATTTCATGTAGGAGAAACGGTTTCAACCCTCAAGCTGTTTGAAACGCAAAAGATTTTTGCAGATCATGCTTTAGAACCCGGTGCGTTTGTAACAGACGGAAAGTCTTACCTGCATATTGCGACTTCCGACGGCTATCTGAATGTACTTTCCTTGCAGCTTGCCGGGAAGAAAAGAATGGGAATCGCTGATTTCATGAAAGGCTACAGGCATTCAGCCGATGCCTTTGTCAGATGATCAGACTGTCGCATTCATTCTTTGGTAAGCAGGGGACGGGCATTGCTTGGAATCATCCTGCTTCGTGTGTTCGTAGGAGCGAATGTCACATCTTCTTCGGCTGAGGCATAGGTGAAATCTGTGTGTTTTATCTTGAATCCCTTGAATTGGGAGCTGTTGCATTCCGGAATGCTGGACAGTTCGAATGAAACGACTCCCCAAAAGGCTTCTTTCTGCAAGTCGTTTTCCGCGTTGTGGCGCAGTTCCACTGTCAGCATGCCATCCTCGCCGAGTTTGCTCTCGTCGGTGAGCAGAAGGCTGATGCGGTGTGCTATATCTGCATAGTATCCTAACACATAAAACTGAATGTTGAGATGATGTTTGCTGATAGTAGCGGTGTTGATCTGTATGGGATCGTTTCCGTACGGCGATAAATCCGGCAGCGTGTCTGTTCCGTTTGTGCGTACGTCGTTTGCAGGCTTGGTCAATACCTTATATAAATGGACGGCTTGTACGGGCTGTATGCTGTCCGGATAAATCAGAGGGTCTTTTTCAATGAAGTTGAAGTCCAGCAATACCCTTTGGCCTGTGCTGTCTGCCTTCTCGTCTTCAAAGGAAAAAGCGTTGACCGGCTCAAGCAGACCGTAGGTGTCTGATTCGATCAGCAGTTTGTCTGTGCTTGTAATTGTTCCTAATGTAGAATACGAACCGAATTCGCTTTCGTACATGTCGTTGCTGTCGTTGTCAAAACATGACGGCAGCATAATGCCGGATGCGAACAGAAGAAAGATGCAGCTTATGTTTTTTGTGGAAATCATGCGAATATGTTTTTTGTTCTATAAGAAAAATAATTTTACGGGGAGATTACTGCATCTTTTTTTGTTAAAACAGCATAATGCGAAAAATAGTTGGTAAACGTGCAGTATTTTTGCATTTCATTCATTTAATAATCAAAGAACGGACCGGATATGACGGAAGAAGAACTGGCGTTTAAATGTAAACAGGCGGACAATCAGGCTCGAAAAGAATTGTATGAGCAGTATGGAGGTTCGTTGTTGGCTATATGTCTTCGTTATATCGGTGATAGAGAAACCGCCTGTGACGTGCTGCATGATGGCTTTTTACGCATCTATCAGTCTATCGGACAGTTTAAGTACCAGGGGCAAGGCTCTTTGAAGGCATGGTTGTCGCGGGTGATGGTGAATGAGGCGCTGGGATACCTGCGTAAACATGTACAGATGGCGAAGCAGGAAGTGCTTGTAGAAGAAGTGCCTGATATGGTTGATGAGAATGACGGGGTGAGCGACATTCCGCGGAAGGCATTGATGCGGATGATCAGCGAACTGCCAGACGGCTATCGTACGGTGTTTAACCTTTATGTGTTCGAAGAAAAAAGCCACAAGGAAATAGCTAACATATTAGGCATTACGGAACATACGTCATCATCACAGTTCTATCGGGCGAAAATGTTGATGGCACGTAAGATTAAGGAGTATAGAAAGGAGCATAATTCATGAAACAGGAGAACGAGGAAAAATGGATAGAGAATCTGCATAAGCGGATGGAGGATTATTCTGAGCCTCTTCCTGACGGCTTGTGGGAGGAACTGGAAACGGAATTGAACACGCCAAAAGTTGTTCCGTTCGGAGTAAGGTGGCGGGCTGCAGCGGTAGTGCTGGTCTTGCTCGTTTCCTCACTGACCGTATGGTTTTTGGTATCTCCATCTTTCAACCTTGAAGAACAAAACAGGGTTGCAGAGGAATTGCTGGCTCCTGAATCTGAAATGGCAGAGAGTCGTCCAGACGCTTTGCCTGAATATCGTTTGGCGGATGTGCAGAAACCGGACAGCGGACGGGAAACGGCATCGCCGTCTTCTGCCGTTCATTCTGCCGCTCCTTCGATAAACGCGCGCATCGGAGAATCAGATGCGAAAGAAAATACTCCGGTGCCGTCGGCTTTGTCTGTTGTCGCAGAAGAAGTTCCCGGCATAAAGGAAAAGGATGAAAAAGAAACCTCAGACAGTAAATCGTCTTCTGACGAAGAAAGCATAAAGGCAAGACGCTCTGTCGACAGAGAAGTGATGGAACGCAACGCCTACGAACTGTTTTCTGTTTCAAAGGAATCGAAAAAACGGAAGGGCTTTTCAATGGGTGTACTGGCGGGGAATACGCCGGTGTCTTCTTCTTCCACTTATAGCGGGATGGGACGTCTGGCTGCCGTATCTTCACATCGGGTGGGAAACCTGATGGGGTCCATGGACGACAAGACCGCTGCATACAGCCAGGTTCTGTTTGAAAATCGTGAACTTGAAACAAAGACTGATGTCAACCATCATTTGCCGGTAACGGTTGGCGCTTCTTTCCGTTGGAATATCAACGATGACTGGGCGTTGGAAACAGGATTGATGTATACATTGCTGGTTTCTGACTCTCGTTCGGGAGAAGCTGCATATATGGAACAGGAGCAGCGCCTTCATTACGTGGGTATCCCTTTGAAAGTTCAGCGCTCTATCTGGAAAAACGACCGGTTTGCCTTTTATGGACTGGCAGGCGGGGCTGTTGAAAAATGTGTTTCGGGCAAGGTGAAGACAGCCTATGTCACCAGCAGCGGGCTGCGCAATGAGGAGTCTGAGTCTTTGGATATCGATCCGCTGCAATGGTCGGTTATGGCGGCTTTGGGTGCGCAGGTAAACTTTACGAAGCAGGTCGGTCTGTATGTCGAACCGGGAGTCGCATACTATTTTGATGACAAAAGCGGCATTGAAACCATCCGCAAAGAACATCCTTTCAATTTTAATTTGCAACTGGGAATGCGTTTCAGCTTCGGGCAATAAATAAGTGCCGGTTGGTTGGTAAATAAAAAAAGAATGTTTAACTTTGTTCTTCAAATATAGCCCAACTGATGATTGAAGATATGAGAAATGACTTGAAGATTGCCCCTTCTTTGTTATCTGCAAATTTTGCCAACCTTGAGAAAGACCTGGATCAGATTAACCGGAGTGAAGCAGACTGGCTTCATTTGGACGTGATGGACGGCGTGTTCGTCCCTAATATTTCTTTTGGCTTTCCGGTTCTGAAAGCTGTTGCCGCTATCAGCAAGAAACCTTTGGATATGCATCTTATGATTGTAAATCCGGACAAGTTCATTTCTCAGATCAGAGATCTCGGCACAATGATGATGAATGTGCACTATGAGGCATGTCCGCATCTGCACCGTGTCATTCAGCAGATAAAGGAAGCTGGAATGAAAGCTGCGGTCACGCTTAATCCTGCAACGCCGGTAGCAATGCTGTCTGACATCATTCAAGATCTGGATATGGTGCTGCTGATGAGCGTGAATCCGGGTTTCGGCGGGCAGGAATTTATTCCGCATACTTTAAATAAGATACGTGAACTTCGTGAATTGAGAGCACGAAGCGGGTCGAATGCGTTAATAGAAATAGACGGCGGCGTGAATTTGCAGACTGCGCCGCTTTTGTCGGAAGCGGGAGCTGATGTGTTGGTTGCGGGAAGCGCTGTTTTTAAGGCTCCTGATATGATTGAAGTGATTCATCAATTAAAGAACGCATAGAAAAAGAGTGAGGATTGATTCTTCTTTAACGACTTATCCTATATTCCGGCTGACAGTTTTTTTGGCAGCCGGAATTTTTTTGTCTGACAGGTTGCTGTCGGGAGTCGTTTCATGGATATGTCTTCTTGGCTGTTTCCTGTTTTTTTCGGTATTGTCTTTAGCCGTGCTCCGGACTTTTTCATTTGGCAGACGTTATTTGTTCGGGTGTATGTCAGGACTTGCTTTTTTCTTCCTGGGAGCCGGTCTGGTTCTGGCCGAGCGTGAAAAAGTGAAGTTCGGATGGGAAGACAAAGCAATGTTGTATTGGGGCAAAGTGAAGGATGTGCCGTATCCGCGCGGAAAAACGATGCAGGCCAAAGTGGATGTGGCTTGTCAGATGAATCCGTTTGATACTGTCTGCCGGCCTGAAAAAGAGCCGGTCGGGCGGTCGGTTCTTTTGTCATGGATGCCGGATTCTGCGTCCCGTCCGATTCAGTGCGGCGACAGCATCTGTTTTTACGCAAAGATATCACGTCCGGTGTCTTTGGAAAAATTAAGCGGATTTGACTATGGGGATTATCTGATGAGGCAGGGAATCAGCGGGGCAGGGATAGCTTTCTCCGGTGATATCCGTGCGTTCGGGGAGAATCAGCCTGCGGTGTCACAACGTGCTTTGCTTGTGAGGCAGCGTATTGTCGGGATATATCAGGAGTGGGGACTGGAAGGAGATGTCCTTGCTGTGGTTTCCGCGCTGACAGTGGGCGACCGCACCCGGCTGACATCTGATCTGGAAGATGTGTACAGCGCGACAGGAGCGAGCCACGTGCTTTCGTTGTCCGGACTTCATATTGCCATTCTGACAGGCATTCTGTTCTTTTTGTTCCGTCCGTTGAAACGGTTTAAAGGCGGCCGTTCTGTTTCTTCGGTTTTGATTGTTCTCTTTTTGTGGGTTTTTGCTTTTGTTTCCGGGCTGAGTTCTCCTGTGATACGTTCTGTAATCATGTTTTCCTTGTATATTTTGTCATCTCTTTTGTCGAAAGATGCTTATTCCGGTGTTTTTGCCGTGAGTCTGACAGCCTTCGTGATGCTGGTGTTCAATCCGTTCTATCTGTTTGACATCAGTTTCCAACTGTCTTTCGTCGCAGTGTATTCAATACTTCTCTTTTATCCGTTGTTTTCTGGTCTGCTGAAGGCAGGCAATTCTTTTTGCAAGTATGTGTGGGATGTTCTGGCTCTTTCGATGGCTGCGCAGTTGGGAACTTTTCCGCTGATTCTTCTGTATTTCGGGGCTTTTCCTTCTTATTTTCTTCTGGCCAATCTGGTGGTGGCTCCGCTTTCGGTCTGCATACTTGGAGGAACATTGGCTGCTTTGGTCTTGTTTTCCGTCCCCGTCATTGGCACCGCCGCCATTTGGCTTGTCGACCTTTCTACATCGTTGCTGAATCTTTCGATGTCGGAGGTGCGGCAGTTATGGGGAGCTCAGATCACGTCATTGCATGTATCCGGACTTCAAGTTTTGCTGTTGTATATCATTTTGGGTCTGTTTTACAGAATCTGGGCTGTAACCGGTCTGAAGCGCGGCCGGGAGGTGGTTGTAACCCTGTCTTTTTCCGTTCTGTTTCTGCTTACATGCCTGTATGAAGTGTCAAGGCCGTCGGTTTGCTACCTTTGTTTTGCCCGATCCGGAGTCTATACGAAATGCGGCAACACCTTGACCTTGCAGCAGACGGCCGACGGGGTGTTTAATATCCGAGGAGTAAGGGTCGGGGTGATGAAGTCGGACATGTGGCAGAACAAAACCTCGGATATCCGTTTGTCTTTGGATTATGTTTATATCTGCCGTGGGTTTAAGGGCAGCGTTTCAATGCTGGCACGCATGTTTGACATCCGTTCGGTTGTTTTAGACTCGTCCTTGAGCGAGTATCTTAGAAACCGTCTGATTCGTGAATGCCAATTGCTTAAAATATCTTATACGGATTTGTCCAAGGAAGGTTCTTGTCTGATTCTGTTGTAGTTTCTGAAAATTAATTTGTACTTTTGCTCCTTCTAACAGTCAAACAGATTATTAAGAATCATATATGTTGTCAAAAGTAATACTTCAGGCTAACATTGACAAGGTGGAAACCTATTTCGAGCGTGCAGGCAAGCTTGTGATTGTGACACACGTTTCTCCTGACGGCGATGCTTTAGGTTCTTCATTGGGCTTGTATCATTTCCTTTCTTCTCAAGGCAAGACCGTCAATGTGATTGTTCCTAATGCATTTCCGGACTTCCTACGCTGGATGCCGGGCGCTAAAGATATCATACGCTATGACAAGTATGCGGAGTTTGCAGACAAATTGATCGGTGAGGCCGATGTGATTTGCTGTCTTGACTTCAACGCTCTGTCGCGTATTGATAAAATGAGTAAAGTTGTGGGCGAGGCTCCCGGCAGGAAAGTGATGGTCGACCATCACCTGGATCCGGAGCCTTTTTGCAATGTGACCATTTCGCATCCTGAAATTTCTTCAACGTCCGAACTGGTTTTCCGCTTGATTTGCCGCATGGGCTGCTTTGACGATATTTCGTTTGAGGGGGCTGAATGTATTTATACCGGCATGATGACAGACACGGGCGGTTTCACCTACAACTCGAACAGCAGGGAAATCTATTTCATTATCAGTGAACTGCTGTCGAAAGGCATCGACAAGGATGAAATTTACCGGAGGGTGTTCAACACATACTCAGAAGGCCGCCTCCGCTTGATGGGATACGTGCTTTATGAGAAGATGCAGGTGTTTGCCCAGTTCCGTTCAGCGCTGATCTGGCTGACAAAGGCCGAGCAGGGACAATTCCAGTATATGAAAGGTGATACGGAAGGTTTTGTCAACATGCCGCTTCAGATAAAGGGAATCTGCTTTTCCGTATTCTTGCGGGAAGATACAGAGAAAAACATGATCAAAGTATCGCTGCGTTCTGTCGGCAAGTTCCCTTGCAACAAAGTGGCTGCCGAGTTCTTCAATGGCGGCGGCCATCTGAATGCTTCCGGCGGAGAGTTCTATGGAACGATGGATGAGGCTATCGAACTTTTCAAGCGGGCGCTGGTCAAGTACGAGAATCTTCTGCTGCAGAATTAAACTGGATTTTATTATTGGACAATATTAGACTTTATTGGACAAAATAAGGCGTTTCCTGTGAATGGAATTCGCTATATTTGTCCACAGAAAACGACTTGAAATGAAGAAATTTTATTATTTATTGCTGGTGGTTGTCGCATTGTCGTCAGGACTTCAGAGTTGTGATAACGGAAAAACATACGCAGAGATGAAAGAAGATGAGGCAGATGCCATCAACAGTTACATTAACCAGAATGACATCAAGGTTATCAGTGAGGCGGAGTTTGCCGCTCAAGACTCGACGAATCTTGCTGACAACGAATACGTGCTGCTTGAAGAAAGCGGCGTTTATATGCATGTGTCCTATAGAGGAAACGGAAAGGAAGTCCTTTCGGACGGTTCGTATGACATGATCGCCCGCTTTGTGGAAGTGGTGTTGCAGACGCGCAGCGAGATGTTTGAGGCAGGTGACACCTTGATGGCCAACATGCACATCCTGAATCCTGACTATTATATTGAAGGGGAGGACTTCAAGCTGACCATCAGCGACGGATCTTATTCGGCCTCTTTTACCCGAAGCGACAATTACAGCATGTACGGACGCTACGGTACGGTGGCTGTTCCGTCGGGCTGGCTGATTCCGCTCCGCTATCTGAAGCCTTCGCGCACTTCCCGTTCCGACCAGCAGGCAAGAGTCAAGCTCATTGTTCCTCATAGTGAAGGGACGTCTACGGCGCAACAATATGTTTATCCGTGCTATTACGAAATTGCATATAATCTGTACTGACGATTGGATGACAATTCATTAACCATATAGTTTAAATCTTTTTAGCTTATGACACTGATCAAATCAATTTCCGGTATTCGCGGCACAATCGGAGGCCACGCCGGTGAAGGACTGAATCCTTTAGACATTGTGAAATTCACTTCGGCTTATGCTACCTTGATTCGCAGAACAACCACCAAGACGAGCAACAAGATTGTGGTAGGACGTGACGCGCGTATTTCTGGAGAAATGGTGAAGAATGTAGTTTGCGGTACATTGATGGGGATGGGATTTGATGTATTGAACATCGGACTGGCCTCTACACCGACAACGGAACTGGCTGTAACCATGTCGGGAGCGTGCGGAGGCATTATTCTGACAGCCAGCCATAATCCAAAGCAATGGAATGCGCTGAAACTGCTGAACGAACATGGGGAATTTCTGAATGCTGCGGAAGGCAACGAGGTGCTTCGTATAGCTGCCGCCGAAGAATTTGAGTTTGCAGACATTGACCATGTTGGAAAATATACGGAGGACAATACCTATAACCAGAAGCACATCGACAGCGTGCTGGCTTTGAAGCTGGTGGACGTTGAGGCTATCCGTAACGCGCATTTCCGTGTTGCCATCGACTGTGTGAACTCGGTTGGAGGTATCATTTTGCCGGAACTGCTTGAGCGTCTGGGAGTGGAGCATGTGGAGAAGCTGTATTGCGAACCGACCGGTGATTTCCAGCACAACCCGGAGCCGCTTGAAAAGAATCTGGGCGACATCATGGGCCTGATGAAACAGGGAAAGAATGATGTGGCTTTCGTTGTAGACCCGGATGTTGACCGTCTGGCTATCATTTGCGAGAACGGTGTCATGTACGGCGAAGAATATACGCTGGTGACCGTTGCCGACTATGTGCTGAAACATACGCCGGGCAATACGGTTTCTAACCTGAGCTCTACCCGTGCCCTGCGCGACGTTACCCGTAAATACGGCATGCAGTACAATGCCTCGGCTGTTGGTGAAGTGAATGTGGTGACCAAAATGAAAGCGACACAGGCTGTTATCGGAGGCGAAGGCAACGGCGGAGTCATTTATCCGGAATCGCACTACGGACGCGACGCGCTGGTAGGAATCGCTCTCTTCCTGAGCCATCTGGCACACGAAGGAAAGAAGGTGAGCGAACTGCGCGCCACTTATCCGAATTACTTCATAGCCAAGAACCGTATCGACCTGACTCCCGAAACGGATGTGGATGCTATTCTTGCCAAAGTGAAGGAAATGTACAAGAATGAAGAAATCAATGACATTGACGGTGTGAAGATTGATTTCCCCGACAAGTGGGTGCATCTGCGCAAGAGCAACACCGAACCGATTATCCGCGTTTATTCTGAAGCTTCTACCATGGAGGAAGCCGACGAGTTGGGCAAGCAGATTATGGATATTGTATATAGTCTGGCAAAATAATCAGAGAGTCATTGCAAGAAATAAGGCCGGATTGTGGCGGAAAGCTGCCATGATCCGGCTTTTTGCTACACCCACATCAGGTCGCTCATGATGCCGTCGGAAACGAATATGCCCTTTTCGGTCAGCTTCAGCGATTCTTCGCTGATTTCCATGGTTCCTTGCGCCAGATGCGGCTGTGCCATTTGCCGGCAATAGTTGTACAGTTCTTCACCGAATCCTGCTTTCAGTCTGTTCAGAGGCATTCCGCGGCTTGTGCGTATGGATGTGAGCACAAAGTCGTTGTAGCGAGTGTATAAGTCAAGCTCTTCTTTTTCAGAAATTTCCGTTCCTTCTTTTATTCCTTTTATATATCCGTCCAAAGAAGCGATGTTCCATTGCCTCGATTCTCCGTTGTAGGAGTGGGCAGACGGACCGCATCCCAGGTATTTCTTGCCGGTCCAGTAGCTCGAGTTGTGCCGCGAGTGATAGCCGGGCAGGCAGAAGTTGGATATTTCGTAATGTTCGTATCCGTTTTGCTTCAGCGTATGGATGAGCCGTGTGAACAGATTGACGCTCAGGTCCTCATCCGCCTCCTCTATCCGGTGCGCTTCGCGCAGCTTCCACATGACCGTTCCCTCTTCATATATAAGATGATAGGCCGAAATGTGCTCCGGTTTCATGGAGATAGCCTGCTGCAGGTCCTCCGTCCAGATTGCTTCCGTTTCTCCCGGAAGTCCATACATCAGGTCGATGCTGATGTTCTGAAACCCGTTTTCTCTGCATTCGTAGAAGGCATTTATCGCCTGTTCCGCCGTATGCCTGCGGTTCAGCATCTTCAGTATCTTGTCTTGAAAAGTTTGTATGCCGATGCTGATCCGGTTGAACGGAAGCGTGCGCAGCATGCGGATATAGTCGGGACGGAGGTCGTCCGGGTTGGCTTCCAGCGTGATTTCCGCCTCGCTGTCCACCCGATAAACCTTATATATTGTATTGAAGATGGCTGCAAGCTCCTTGTCGGCCAGTTGGGACGGGGTTCCTCCGCCCAGATAGACGGTTTCCACCCGTTCGTTTCCGATATAGTCTTTGCGCAGTATGAGTTCGCGGCACAGCGCTTCTATGTATGCGGCTTTCTTTTCACTTTGTGTGGTAGAGAAGAAGTCGCAGTAGATGCACCGTTTCTTGCAGAAGGGGATATGGATATAGATTCCTGCCATAGCACATGTTTCTTGCTGTTTCGGCCGATAAAGTTAGCCATTATTTCCGGCATGGGCAAGTGAGGCGGTTGAAGGAGAGTTGTATTCTGGCTTTCCGCCGTGACGTTTTTCTTTGGCTTTCCGAAAAAAATCTATGGATCACATACGTGGTCCGTACGGTTCATATAGGTGGTCCGTATAGTTCACACATGTGATCCGTACGGTTCACGTGCCGGTCCGTAGAATTTCCGAAGCGTAAAAAGACGAAATTCAATGACATACAAGGATTGGGAACGTGGAAGTATGCCCCGACTGGATGAATGTCCACAGAAACATTCCGGTTTCGACAATCTGCGTATTGCCGCGCCTGCGGTTTATGTCCGAAAACATAGTTTAGTAACACTGCTGTTTCTGTTGCTTTTTCCGATTTTAATCTCTATTTTGCGAATCGTTTATTCGAGAGATATGAAAAGCATATCCTTATTTTTACAAATCAAATCTTGAAATACCATGAAAGTATATCAGACGAACGAAATCAAGAACATTGCCCTGCTTGGCAATGACGGTGCAGGTAAGACCACTCTCACTGAAGCGTTGCTTTATGAGAGTGGCATTATAAAACGCCGCGGCAGGATTACTGCCAAAAATACGGTGAGCGACTATTTCCCGGTGGAGCAGGAATATGGCTACTCTGTTTTTTCTACCGTTTATCATGTGGAATGGAACGGCAAGAAACTGAATATCATTGACTGTCCGGGAAGCGACGATTTCGTGGGTGCCGCAATTACAGCCTTGAATGTGACTGATACGGCCGTTCTTCTGCTGAACGGTCAGTATGGGCCGGAAGTGGGTACGCAGAACCATTTCCGCTATACGGAGAAGCTGGGAAAGCCCGTCATCTTCCTGGTGAACCAGCTCGACAGCGAGAAGTGTGACTTTGACCATGTGCTCGAACAGCTGAAGGAAAATTACGGCTCTAAAGTTGTTCCGGTTCAGTATCCTTTGTCTACAGGGCCGGACTTCAATGCGTTGATTGATGTACTTTTAATGAAAAAATATTCTTGGGGCCCCGACGGAGGTGCTCCAACCATAGAAGACATTCCTGCCGAAGAGATGGAGAAAGCGCAGGAGTGGCACAAGACACTGGTGGAAGCCGCTGCCGAACACGATGAAACGCTGATGGAGAAATTCTTTGAGTCGGATTCGCTGACTGAAGACGAGATGCGCGAAGGCATCCGCAAGGGGCTTGCTGCACGCGGGATGTTCCCCGTGTTCTGCGTATGCGCCGGAAAGGATATGGGCGTGCGGCGTCTGATGGAATTCCTGGGCAACGTGGTTCCGTTCGTCGACGAAATGCCTCCCGTACACAATACGCGCGGCGTGCCTGTTCCTCCTGATCCCAACGGGCCGACTTCGCTTTATTTCTTCAAGACAGCCGTTGAGCCTCATATCGGCGATGTGCAGTATTTTAAGGTGATGAGCGGTGTGGTTCATGAAGGAGATGACCTGACCAATGCCGACAGAGGGTCAAAAGAACGTATTGCCCAGCTTTATGTCTGTGCAGGTGCAAACCGTGAAAAGGTAGACGAGCTGCGGGCCGGCGACATCGGCTGTACGGTGAAGCTGAAAGATGTCAAGACCGGAAACACGCTGAACGGAAAAGATTGCGACAACCGTTTCAATTTCATCAAATATCCGAATCCGAAATATACCCGCGCCATCAAGGCGGTGAACGAGGCCGATACGGAAAAGATGATGGCCGTGCTTCACCGTATGCGTGAGGAAGATCCGACATGGGTTGTCGAACAGTCGAAAGAACTGAAGCAGATTCTGGTTCACGGCCAGGGCGAGTTCCATCTGCGCACCTTGAAGTGGCGTCTGGAAAACAATGAAAAGCTTTCGGTGCAGTTCCTCGAGCCGAAGATTCCTTATCGTGAAACGATTACCAAAGCGGCCCGTGCGGATTACCGCCACAAGAAGCAGTCGGGCGGTGCCGGACAGTTCGGTGAGGTTCATCTCATTGTAGAGCCTTATTACGAAGGTATGCCTGCTCCGGATACATATAAGTTCAACGGTCAGGAATTCAAGATTACCGTGAAGGGTACAGAAACGGTGGACCTTGAATGGGGCGGCAAATTAGTGTTTGTTAACAGTGTGGTCGGAGGTGCGATTGACGCGCGCTTCATGCCGGCCATATTGAAAGGTATCATGAGCCGTATGGAGCAAGGGCCTTTGACCGGCTCGTATGCGCGCGATGTGCGTGTCATCGTTTACGACGGCAAGATGCATCCGGTTGACTCCAATGAAATTTCGTTCATGCTTGCCGGCCGCCATGCCTTCAGCGATGCGTTCAAGAATGCCGGACCGAAGATTCTGGAACCGATTTATGATGTGGAAGTGTTTGTGCCGAGCGAGAAGCTGGGAGATGTGATGAGCGACATGCAGGGCAGACGAGGCATGATTATCGGCATGAGCAGCGAAAAAGGCTATGAGAAGCTGCTGGCTAAAGTTCCTTTGAAAGAGATGTCAAACTATTCAACCTCGCTGAGTTCGTTGACCGGAGGCCGCGCGTCGTTCATCATGAAATTTGCAAGCTATGAACTTGTGCCGACCGATGTTCAGAACAAACTGATGAAAGAGTTTGAAGAGCAGGAAAAGGATGACATGTGATTTGTCTTTTTCTGACCGGACATAACAAATAGATTAAAAAAGTGAAAAGGCTGTATTTGAAAGAAATGCAGCCTTTTTCCCTTTACAGACTTAAACAATTGCGGCTATTTATTTGTTCTTAGTTTAAAATTATATTATTTTTGCAGGTGAGTGAACTGCTTTTTGTTGCTTAGTGCGTATTCTGTTAACTAAAATGGAATATTGGGTTAATATAAGAAAAATGTAGGTCTAAAACTTGTTAACTCCGGTAACAGTTATTTGTTTGGCAGTTAATTTTGTCTGTATGAAAAAGTCTACAATTTGGATATTAGGTGTTATTATGGGACTGTCTTTCTTGAGCCTGCTGTATTTGCAGGTCAGCTATATAGAAGAGATGGTCAAGATGAGGCGGGGCCAGTTTGAGGAAGGTGTGAACCGCAGTCTGGTCAAGGCCGTGCATAATCTGGAACTGGTTGAAACGAAGAAATACCTGGAGAAGGATGTCATCGAGCAGGAGCGTTCCGGGCTTGTTTCCCGCGGCAGCCAGCAGCAGAAGCAGCAAGTGGGAGAGAACGTGGTCGAACATCACAAGTATACCATCACAGCTCCTGACGGGTCTACTTATTCTACTTTCGAGCTCAAGACGATCATGAGCCGTCCGGCAAATGTTCCCAAGGTGATAATATCTACGGGCAAGACAATACCGCAGACATCACGTGCCTTGCAGGAAATCGTGAAGGAACGCTACATTTATCAGCGCGAGCTTCTGAACGAGGTTATTTACAACATATTGTATACAGCCAGTGACAAGCCGCTGAAAGAGCGTGTCAATTTCAAGCAGCTGGACCATTTCCTGAAGTCGGAGCTGTTCAATAACGGGATAGACATTCCGTATCATTTTTCGGTGACCGACCGCGACGGCAAAGAAGTTTACCGCTGTTCGGACTATGCGTATGACGGAGAGAAGGTTTATTCGCGCCTGCTTTTTGAAAATGATCCTCCTGCGAAGATGGGATTTGTTAACATCTTTTTCCCTACGCTCGACGATTATATTTTCAGTTCCGTGCGTTTCATGATTCCTTCAATCATCTTTACGCTGGTGCTGCTGATAACGTTTATATTTACGATATACATCATTTTCCGCCAGAAGCGGTTGACTGAGATAAAGAATGATTTCATCAACAATATGACTCATGAGTTCAAGACGCCTATATCTACCATCTCTCTTGCCGCGCAGATGCTGAATGACCCTGCGGTTGGAAAATCGCCGGTAATGTTCAAGCATATCTCGGGCGTGATCAATGACGAAACCAAGCGCTTGAGGTTCCAGGTGGAGAAGGTGCTGCAGATGTCGATGTTTGAACGCCAGAGCGTGACGCTGAAAAAGAAGGAGGTTGACGCGCATGAGGTTATCAACGGGGTGGTGAATACCTTCCGCCTTAAGGTCGAGAGCAGCGGAGGAACCTTGGACGCGGAACTAGCCGCTGAAGACCCCATCATCTTTGTGGATGAGATGCATTTTACAAATGTAATGTTCAATCTGCTGGACAATGCGGTGAAATACAAGCGTCCGGATGTGGACATTGCGTTGAAGATACGGACATGGAATGAAGCAAACAAGCTGTGCATCTCTATTGAAGACAACGGAATCGGAATCAAGAGGGAAGACCTGAAGAAGATATTTGAAAAGTTCTATCGCGTTCATACCGGAAACCGCCACGATGTGAAGGGATTCGGTCTTGGACTGGCCTATGTGAAGAAGATCATCTCAGATCACAAGGGCACGATACGTGCTGAGAGTGAACTGAATGTGGGGACTAAGTTTATTATTGTATTACCTTTATTTAAAGACGAATAGTTTATGGATGAAAAATTACGTATTTTGTTGTGCGAGGATGACGAGAATCTTGGCATGCTGTTGAGAGAATATTTGCAGGCGAAAGGTTATTCTGCAGATCTGTTTCCGGACGGAGAAACCGGCTTCAAGGCCTTCTTGAAAAATAAATACGACCTGGTTGTAACGGATGTGATGATGCCTAAGAAAGACGGCTTTACTTTGGCGCAGGAAATCCGTCAGGCAAACGCGGAGATTCCCATTATTTTCCTCACCGCAAAGACGTTGAAGGAAGATATTCTGGAGGGATTCAAGATCGGTGCGGACGATTATATAACGAAGCCTTTCAGTATGGAAGAGCTGACTTTCCGTATCGAGGCCATCTTGCGCCGTGTGCGCGGAAAGCGCAACAAGGAATGCACGGTCTACAAAATCGGACGGTTTACCTTTGATACGCAGAAGCAGATTCTGGCTATTGGGGACAAGCAGACCAAGCTGACGACCAAAGAATCTGAACTGCTGGGCCTGCTCTGCGCTCACGCTAACGAGATCCTGCAGCGTGACTTTGCGCTCAAGACTATCTGGATTGATGACAACTACTTTAATGCGCGCAGCATGGATGTGTATATCACCAAGCTCCGCAAGCATCTGAAGGAAGACGATTCGATTGAAATCATCAATATCCACGGAAAAGGATACAAGCTCATTACTCCGGATAATGACTGAAAAAAACATGAGGATGTGCCGGCATGAGAGGTGCTGGGGCACATCCTCTTTTCTTCTCTCCTTTTGCGTCTGCTAGGACTGGGTGTTGTGGAAAATCTTGCGCAGGACTTCCTGGCTGACCTTCAGTTCTTCAAGTGTCAGGCCGTGCAGCGCTTCTTTCAGTGTCTTGTTGGCGATGAATCGGGCCTTTTCTTCCAGGTTTTTTCCTGTGGCTGTCAGGTGAATCTTGTTGGTTCTCCGGTCTTTTCTGTCAGACATTCTGACAACCAGCTGCTGCCGTTCCATGTTGTCTATCAGCCGTGTCATGCTCGGCTTGTCCTTGAATGTGGCATTGCAAAGTTCCTGTTGTGCGACACCGTCTTTTTCCCACAGGTATAGCAGGACCGTCCATTGTTCCGGCGTTATGTCGAGTCCGTTCTGTCTGAAGTTCCTGAGAAGCTTTCTGTTGATGGCGGCCGACACCTTTCCGTTGAGGATGGCGAAAATGAGCTGGATGTCAAAGTTGAATTGTTCAATCATTGATTTTTGTTTTAGCGGCAGGTGCAAAGATAAGACATTTTGCGGTTGGATGAAATGTTTCTGCCGCCCCGTTTAAGATTCTTTATTTGAGAAAAAGAACGTAATTCTTTGTTTGTTAGAGAAAAAAACGTACCTTTGCGCCGCAATTGAAATTTAATATTAATAATTAATTAACGAACTAGTATGAACCAATACGAAACCGTTTTCATTTTGACTCCCGTTTTGTCTGATGTTCAGATGAAGGAAGCGGTAGAGAAATTCAAGGCTATCCTGACTCAGGAGGGTGCTGAGATTATCAATGAAGAAAACTGGGGCTTGCGCAAATTGGCTTACCCGATTCAGAAGAAGTCTACAGGATTCTATCAATTGTTGGAATTTAAAGCCGATCCGTCTGTAATCTCAAAACTGGAAGTGAACTTCCGCCGCGACGAACGCGTGATCCGTTTCCTGACATTCAGATTAGACAAGTATGCGGCTGAATATGCAGCTAAGAGAAGAAGTTTAAAATCAACTAAAAAGGAGGAAAATTAATCATGGCACAGCAACAATCGGAAATCAGATATTTAACTCCGCCCTCAGTAGACGTTAAGAAGAAGAAATACTGCCGTTTCAAAAAGAATGGCATCAAGTACATTGACTATAAAGATCCTGAATTCCTGAAGAAATTCTTGAACGAACAGGGCAAGATCCTTCCGCGCCGTATTACAGGTACTTCTTTGAAGTTCCAGCGTCGTATTGCGCAGGCTGTTAAGAGAGCCCGCCATTTGGCTTTGCTGCCTTACGTAACTGATATGATGAAATAAATAAAGGAGGAATAAGTATGGAAATAATTTTGAAAGAAGATATAGCTAGCTTGGGCTATAAGAATGACATCGTAACCGTAAAGGATGGCTATGGACGCAACTATCTTATTCCGACTGGCAAGGCTATCCTGGCTTCTCCTTCTGCAAAGAAGATGCTGGCTGAAGAACTGAAGCAGCGTGCTCACAAACTGGAGAAGATTAAGAAGGATGCTGAAGCTGTGGCAGAATCTTTGAAGGATGTTGCATTGACAATCGCGACAAAGGTAAGTGCAACAGGTTCTATCTACGGATCTGTCGGCAGCCTTCAGATTGCTGAGGAACTGGCTAAATTGGGTCATAACATCGACCGCAAGATTATCGTAATCAAGGATCAGGTGAAAGAAGTTGGCCACTATACGGCTGTTGTAAGACTTCACAAGGAAGTTTCTGTAGAAATTCCTTTCGAAGTGGTAGCAGAAGAAGCTTGATTTATTATCTGTAAATACTTTATAGATTGTCCCGACCGGATTCGTTCTGGTCGGGATTTTTTATTTGTCTAAGGGAGTGTCATATATTTGGAGCACCCTGTTGTACTGCAGTCTGGCTTTAAGCTTTTAGCCGTTCCAAAACCTTGTTCCAGTCGACCAGCTCCCAGAATGCGGCTATATATGCTGCCCGGCGGTTCCGGTAGTCAATGTAGTAGGCATGTTCCCATACATCGATGACAAGGAGGGGAGTAAGTCCTTTGCGCAACGGGTTTCCTGCATTCTGTTCGCTTGCGACAGACAGCTTGTCCTGATTGTCTTTTACCAGCCATGTCCATCCCGATCCGAACAGTCCGGTTGCTGCCTGGGTGAATTGTTCCTGAAATTTTTCTATAGTGCCGAAATCTTTGGCCAACGCTTCTGCAAGTTCAGCTGGAACCGGAGTTTGTGAGGGCGTTAAAGACTCGAAAAAGAACGTATGGTTCCAAGTCTGTGCGGCATTGTTGAAAATTCCTCCTTCAGCGGTGCGTATCATTTCTTCCAGCGGAGCGTTTTCGTAGGGTGTTCCTGCTATCAGTCTGTTCAGGTTGTCCACATAGGTTTGCAGATGCTTTCCATAATGGTATTCAATTGTTTCTTTGCTCATTTTCGGAGCAAGTGCTTCCATCGGATAAGGAAGCAGAGGCATTGTGTGTTTCATAATCTTTCTTTTTTAAGTGGTTATAAATAATGAGTATCTGTAAAGATACAAATTAAATTGCTAACAAACTTGCTTTGCTGCGTTTTTATTTTGTTGGCAGTCCGAGAATGTCAGGAAACAGATGTATTGGCAAAATCGTTCGGAAGAAGGATATGAATTTTCCATTTTCCATTCAGACGATTCTGCCGCCATTTTAGATCCATGTTTTGTATCAGTTGATAAATAAATCATTAACTTTATAGCATTGTATCAGAGAAATTTTGTAGATATTGAAAATTTATGCTTATGAAACGATTTGTGTTAATGTTGTTTTCCGTGGCGGCCCTTTCAGCCCGGCCATGCGGAAGCGGGTTGTCCGTCCCAACGGATTCCGTCATTTCCTTTTCCTATGATGCAAGGAATATGACAATTCTTTTAGATGGCAGGGAGGTGCCTTATTATTTTGTTTTTGACACTATATCTGGAAACCGGAAACCGGATTATGTGCAGGTCGGCGGTTCGGTGGACAAGAAGGAGTCGATAAAGAAGTACGGTGAGAAATACAGGATGGGAATATTAATCTATCAAACGCGCGATGACAATGAGAATGCCCGGAATGAATAAGTTTTGTATCATAGTCTGCCTTATGTTTGCATTTCCCGCATGTTTGTTTGCAGATGGTGCCACATTCAGGATAAACGGTACGGTGGCCGGTTCCTACAACGGCTCGCTTGTAACCCTGTTCACTTTTGTGGGGAATTCAATCCGTTCCGTGGACTCCACTTACGTGAAAGACGGACACTTCAGTTTTGCTGGTCCGGAATACATATACGAAGAATCTTTGGTTTCGGTCGGAAACAGTCCGGATACGGTACTGTATGCGGATGTGTACCTGAAAGGCGAGATTGACGTTCATCTGAAACCGAAGTCCGTGGTCCGTTCGTCCTTCAATGATGAGTATAAGGCGTTTCGTGACAGCACGAACGTAATTTATAGAAAGATGTTCGGAGTCACAGATGAGAATCTGTACAGGAAACTATGGAGCGAACTGTGGAGGTTTCGTTTCGGCTTCAAGAAAAAGCATGTGCATGACGGGCTTGGACGCGAACTTTTTATAAAGGATGCTATGACGTATTCGGGCATTGAGCTTGACATCTATGCCGGCGACTTGTACAGCCTGTTTTCAGAAACGGACAAGAACCGGGATGACATTCAAAAGGCTTATACTGTATGGAATAGGTCAAGGGGACATGCAGAACTTATAGGTTCGAGTTTTATAGACTATAATCTGATAGACAAAGACGGGCATCCGTGCAGGATTTCAGATTTTATAGGTAAATATGATTTGCTGTTCATCGATTTCTGGGCCACCTGGTGTGGTCCCTGCATCGCTTTGGACCCCACCATGAAGAGGATGCATGAGGAATACGGCGGCAGAGGGTTCGGGATACTTGCCCTGTCATTGGATACGAACCGCCGCTCCTGGCTGAATTATGTCAATAAGGATACCCGGGAATGGGCCAATGATGTGTGCATATTGTCTCCGGACGAAGATAAAAACATAAGGGAAGCCTATAAGATTGGCGGAATTCCTTTCGGGATTCTGATAGACAGGAACGGCAAAATACTTCATGTATTACAGCATAGCGGCGTGATAGAATATTATCTTAAGTCGATATATGAAAATAACTGATTGTTTAACTTCCCCAATTACGAGAAACATTGATAGAAATAAGGCTGTATTGAAAGGGCTGAAATGCGGCTGTAAAAAATAGAAGCCCGAATAATAACTTAAAATTTTAAATTATGAAAAAGTTAGGAAC
>OGEZ01000050.1_pt1 | contig 140136 bp, 122 predicted proteins | sample 1570831 | NCBI WGS metagenome assembly OGEZ01 (sample SAMEA2582059, study PRJEB24529) | metagenome | biome: Human gut stool | place: China | collected 2011 | reverse complement strand
AAGACGGCAGCGAGGGCAAGAAGTCCAAGAACATCGAAGACGGCAGCGAGGACGAGAAGTCCAAGAACATCGAAGACGGCAGTGAGGACAAGAAGTCCAAGAACACCGAAGACAACGATGAGGACGATAATGAAACTAGCGAAAAAAACAAGGAGGATGAAAACGGAATCGGAAATTCAAATGATCCACAGTCCGAGAAGAGCAAATCCAATGGAATCAAGGATGAGCCTGAGGATGACGAGCACGCTTCACTAAATGCTGCGGATAACGGCATTTCCAATGGCACAGAAAATGTACCCTCTCAATCCGAGGACAATGGTATTTCCAATAATAGCCCAAATCAGAATCCGCCTTCCAATGAAGATAATGGCATTTCTGGGAAAGAGCCTGCACCTTCTAACAATACGGAGGCTCCATCAACATCGAAGGATAATGGTATAAGTCAATAATAAGGAGGCGTTTACAGTTGGAACTGATGAAAAAAATAGAAGTATTTGATGGTCGATTGCTTCACGATAAACCAGTACCCTATCCGGTTGGCCCTGTGAAATGTACTTTGCGTGGAGATGGAAGCAGCGCAGGGCAAGTCATCAATTTGGATGAAAATCTGCTCAGCCGGCACATTATGCTTCTGGGAGGTATTGGTACTGGTAAGACGAACACGATCAATCAGCTGCTGAATCAACTGCTGAACAATCTCACAACGGAAGATATTGTGATAATCTTCGATACGAAAGGAGACTTTTATCGGGAATTCTACTCGCCCGGAGATGTTGTTATCAGCAATGACGGTACAGCTACTGGTCCGAACGGCCCGGACTACTGGAATATCTATAATGAAATTGAGCACGATGAGCATATGGAAGAAAATATCATCGAAATTGCAAATGCGCTCTTCCGAGAAAAAATCGAAAAAACAAATCAGCCGTTTTTTCCCAATGCAGCTAAAGATATTTTTTCAGCTGTATTGGCGCATTTTATCGACTACGGAAAAGAAGACCTCATGAACAATGAACATCTCAAAGATTTTCTAGACAGCACACCGTCTTCTGACCTGCGCAGGCTGCTGAATATGCGTAAGTCTACACGATCTATGGTAAGTTATATTGCGGACGATTCTTCTGCACAGACGCAGGGCGTTTTGTCAGAGATGCAGCAGGCCGTGCGGGAGATGTTCATCGGAAACTTCAAAAAGAAAGGAACGCTTTCTCTCCGTCAGCTTGTACGTGCAAAAGGTGGGCGCTGCGTTTTTATTGAGTATGATTTGGGCATTGGTTCTATGCTGGCTCCCATTTACAGCCTGATGTTTGATTTGGCAATCAAAGAAGCACTCTGCCGCAAAAAGAGTGCAGGAAGCGTCTATTTTATCACGGACGAGTTCAGTCTTCTGCCTAATCTGCGTCATGTGGATGACGCTGTTAACTTTGGACGTAGTTTGGGCATCAAGTTTCTGATTGGTTATCAGAATATCGAGCAGATCGCTGATATCTATGGTGAAGCTCGTGCACACAGTCTGCTATCTGGTTTCCTGACGGGCATCTTTTTTCGATGCAACGATGCAGGTTCTGTCCGGTATATTAAAGAATTCTTTGGACAGAACCGAAAGAAAGAGGTGTTTATGTCAGCGGTGCAGGGACGCGGCATCTCTGAACAGATACGGGATGCCTACGTTGTAGAAGACTGGGATATTTCGCGTCTGGGGTTAGGCGATGCCATTGTTGGGCTCCCCGGTGCGGAACCGTTCCGATTCCATTTTGCACGAGCCTGAATCATACGGAAGGTTATTTTTAAGGAAGTATGTTATGAAAGTATGTCAATATTGCGGTACTTCTGCACGTTTGGATGAACAAAAATTCTGTGCTAAATGTGGCAGGCCATTTGAAACGAATGAATCTGAAGCCCCCGAAACTCCTGTGAGAGTTCGTGTCCCGAAACAGCCTCAGGAGAGTAAAACCGAGGAAAAGAGCGAAAATGTTCCTACGCGGAGGAAGGTTGCGGAGCCAAAGCCCGAAGTCCCGGCTGAGCCTGCCGCCGCACCTGCTCGACGCAAAACGGTTCGACCTGAACCGAAAAAGCCCGTTGAAATCCCGCCTCTGGAACCTATACCGGTGCTTCCTGTTCAGCCTGAAACACCGGCCTCGAAATCTTCTCAGCCTGAAAATATCCCGTCGCTTCCTGCCGAAGAAGTGCAGAACGCCCCGGCAGAATCTTTCTTTCAAACACGACCGGAACCCGAGGCTTCATCCGAGACTTTACCGGATACTCCAGCTGATTTGGTGGATGCCGTTTCGGAAATGCCGATTTCTCAGTCAAAAAAAGGCCCACCAAAGGTTCTTCTGATTCTGCTCGTTATTATCTTTGCAGCTGCATTGCTCGGCGGCGGCTTTTTCCTCTGGAAAAAAATCGCACTGGGCAAAAATGCGACCGTTGGAGGCATTTCTTATAGCATTGCAGATACCTCCAGTCTCTCCGTTGAATCTCCTTCGGATGAAGATTGGAACAATCTGTGCAGGTTGTCTGGTCTGACCAGTCTAACGCTTACTGGAAATATCGATTTGGACGACGGAAAGCTGAATGAATTGAGCACGCTGCAGGCGTTGACGGAGCTTTCTATTGACGGTGCTGTTTTTCCGGACGGGCTTTCTTCGCTGGCGTCCCTTTCAGCGTTGGAATCCCTCTCCCTGACAAACTGTCAGTTGAGCAGCAGCCAGTGCGATGGTGTGAGCTGGCCCGCCTCTCTTCGCAAATTGGACCTTTCGGGGAATGGCCTGACCGATATTTCTTTCCTTCGAAATTGTACATATCTGGAAGAGCTTTTTTTGGACGGAAATAAAATCATCGATTATACTCCTGTTGCCGCTTTGACCGGTCTGACGACACTCGGTGTAGACCAATGTCAGGTTCAGGCGGTTAACAGCTTGCCTGTGCTGAAAAAGTTGTTCGTAAATGGTCAGGAAATCGAGGAACCCGCAGCATATCTGGCGGAGCTGAGTTCGATGACAGAGTCGTATCAGAACATTATCAGTCTGTTCGAGGCTGGTGACTTCGATGCGCTAACGACTGTATTACAGCAGCTCGAGACTGCTGGTTCTCTGGATGAAAATGTATTGACTTACGCAAATGGTTGGCTGATGACCAATAGCTCAGAATGGGATATCATCCGGGCAAGTCTGCCGAGCGGTTCGCAGATGCTTGTATCCGATGGCAACGGTCTCTATTATGGTCAGATGAACAACGGAAAGCGTTTTGGAAACGGTATTCAGCTGTTTGCCGTAAATCATAGTATTTACAGTGGCTCGTGGAATAATGATCTTCCCAACGGCATGGGTACTTACCGTAAAACAATTGCAGACGGAACCGTTCTTGAATTTGCTGGCAACTATACGGATGGCTATGAGAATGGTACTATGACTTTCACAGCCGCAAGTGATTCAGGGACTCAGTCTGGTAGCTACACTGCTGTTAACGGAACTCGCACGACGGTGGAGCAGATTAGCGATAATCAGGTTGCATTTATCCGGTTCGACACGATTTACTGGTACGACGCTTCTCCTGACGGCCACGGTGTAGCGATTGCTTCCATTCCGTATCAGGAAGAGAAGGTTATTCAAATTTCGCCAAAAGCAGAACCTGCTCCTTCGAATAGCAAAAATGGCTCCGGTAACAAGAACTCCAGCGGAGCAGAAAGCACGCCCCCTTCTGCACCTCAACCCAGTGCGCCGACCGAAAGCTCTTCTGCAAGCAGTTCAACCGCAGATAGCTCGAATCCATGGAACATGACCCCGGAAGATGCTTTGAAAAAAATTCAGGATGGTGTACAAACTGCTTCTGATATCTACCATGCAGCAAAAGAAATCTATGATATGTTCAACTAATCCTGTGGAGAAATTTCAGGAGAATAAATTATGAAAATATGTGCTTATTGTCACACGCCTGCGCGATTTGAAAATCAGAGATTCTGCTCTGTATGTGGCAAATCTTTTGACTCCGAAAAAGAATCTCATGAGAATAACACGGCATCACCGGAGCCTCCCGCAGAAGAGCCTGTCCCTGCAACACCTGTCCGGAGGCAGCAACATCCAACACCTGTAGAAATGCCAAAACTGTCGTTAGATCTCGAGCCTACCAAAGAAACAAATACGCCCACCCAGAGCGTTTGTGAAGAGGGGCAATCTCCGGAAGTAGTACGTCAGCCAACTCGTAATATGCCTGCATATACTCCCCCTTCAAAGGAAAAGGAAGGACCTACTCCTGTGACTGCGCCCAAGCCCGAAACAGGAGAAAAGAATCCTCCGAAGGAAACTGCTTTTAAGCCATCAAAAGCAGAAACGCCCCGACCTGTCCGTCCTCATAATTGGTGGGTTATTCTTGTTATTGTGCTTGTTGTGCTTTTGCTGGGAGGTTTTGCGTTTGTGTTCCTTAACAGCAGGCCTTCGGAACAAAATCCCTCTGCACCTTCTGTGGCCGATGTTTCCGCAGCATCGGCCGCGCAGGCAGAAAGCAGCATTTCTTCCAGTGAAACTGCCCTGCCTGAATCGCGGCCGGATGCTTCTTCTGCCGCTTCCACCACAGTTTCTGCTACGTCTGAGGCAGAAAGCAGCGCTCCGGAAGTCGTACTGGATTCCACCCAGAATATCCGGGTAGAAGCCTCGGGAAATACTGCAGTTCTCACACTGCAGCACTATCAGGATGGACAGTGGATTCAGGACTTTCAGACAGCTGCATTTATCGGCTCCAACGGTATTACTGAGCACAAGACGGAGGGAGACCATAAGACTCCGGCGGGGACATTCCCTATCTGCTTTGCGTTCTCTAATGCGACGCAGAATACAAAACTTCCTTTTATCAAGATCAACGAGGACAGTGTCTGGGTCTGTGACTCGAGCTCGGCCTTCTACAATACCCTTCAGTCTCGTTCCAATGTGTCCCGTGATTGGGCTGATAAAGGAGGCTGTGAGAATATGTATGTGAAATTCTCGAAGAAATCCTCGACTGCCTGTATCTGCTTTGGATTCAACGGCGATGGACAAACCGCGCATAGCGCTTCGGCAAATGGAGGCTCTGTACTTTTCCTTGATGGAGTTGGACCTAACGGAAAAATGGACTCTGGCTATGGGGATATCAAGATTTCCAGTGATGCAATGAGTACCATTTTAGGACTTCTTGACCCGACAATGAATCCGAAGATTACGATCGTAGCCGCCTAATAGGAAACAATTTTACCTGTTTAGGTGAACATACTGTAAGCTGGAGTTTTGTAAAGCGATACCATCGAGCAGCCTGCATCCAGCGGATGCGGTTCACGGGTTTGGGTGTTCCCAACAAGCATTTTGCGAAGCAAAAATGGTGTTTGTATATACAGACACACTGCTTGCGGGCGCTATGAAGCCTCTCAATGCACCCTCCAAATTTGAAAAACATTTTGCAATCGAGACCGTCCGTTTTCAAGTTCAACTTGAAGCGGGCGGTTATTTTTCTGCACAAAAATTTTCGAGTTTGCAACCGCCGCAAGCAGGGCGAGCCGATACCACCTCGCAATTTTTGAATCCGTTTTTTCAAATCCAAATTCAAAAACACTTGTTGAGCTTCGCTCAAACCCGATGTTCAGCACAAGAATGCGCTAGTTCTGCACCTTAACGGACGCTGAATAAGTGAATTTTCTTAGAAAAACGTGCTTTATAAAATTGTCGTTGATTCATTCAATATCGCATCAAACCGGAACTATTACTTCCGGTTTTGAAGGTAAAAAGCGGAACTAATAGGTCCTAAAAATTTTTTTGAAAGTGTGATAAGCTACCAGCAAGACACCAATCGAACCTTGAAAACCGAATGACCGTCTGCATGGGATACCCGGCGAAGACCCCGCCAGGGTGAGCCGGAAAACGCCGCTGGAAGGGGGCAGGAAATCCATGCAGAGAGAGCAGCGTAAGAATAATGATATTCTATTTCATTTCAGAAAGGATGGTTTGCCTATGACAAAACTGATCCAGCTTAAAATTGATCCGGAGTTCCAGAATCAAATCAACCCTCCGTCGTTTGAGGAAACCCACCAACTGGAAATGAACATCCTCAAAGAAGAACGTGTGTTGAATCCGATCATCACGTGGAACGGCTATATTGTGGATGGATATACACGCTATCAAATTCTTCGGAAATATCCATTTATTCCATTTGAAGTCATTGAAAAGGAATTTTCCAGCCGCTATGAAGCACTCGTATGGATCTGTAAAAATCAGCTTGGGCGGCGAAACCTGACCCCAGAACAGAAAAAGTTCCTGATTGGAAAGCAGGCAGAAGCGGAAAAGCAAATCAAATCGTTTCACGGCAATCAGTATACTTTGGCATCTGAAAGTGGTCTGGTTCAAAATGAACCAGACCGCACAAAGCACGGTTCACGGTCGAAGGTCGCTGCGGAACATGGGACATCCGAAAGCTATGTTTACCGTGCAGAGCAATTTGCAAAAGGTGTGAAAGCGGCGGAGGAAGCAGTACCCGGAGCGCAGGAAGAAATCCTGAGTGGAAAGATCCGGGCAACCGACCGTGAAATTTCCTCGATTGCAAAGGTTCCAAAGGAAAGGCGTCCCGAAGTTGTGGCAGAGCTGCGTAAGCCTAAAGCCGAACGGGATTCCAGTATCACGGATTCGTATTCTTCGCCTTCAAAGGACAATGAGTTTATAACGACCTTCAAGCAAGACATTCAGGGGCATAAGAAAGGACTCAACAAGGAAGAAAAACAGAATCTCAAGGATGCCATCAAGAGCATCTATTCACCTCGCCGTTTGGCAGATGGCGAAGCCATGATGTGCGAGATTCAGGGAGCGCAAGAGGATTTTGTCCGGCGGTGGGAAATGTGTTTTCGTGAATACCCTGATATTCTTACCGAACCGAAGAACAAAGAGAAGCTGCTGATTTTCATTGACCGTGCCAGCCGGTATCTTCAGAACGTAAAAGACCGCTTGAACAGCGGTGGAAAGCAGCAATCTCAATGCTAACGCTGGATTCTCCGAAGATCACTGCCTGCATATTTATCAGGGCAAGATTCGCCCAGAGTAACTCGAAATTCCATTTGGGCTTTTCGTGCCGGGCATCTTGATGGGGATTCTGCTCCCCATACCCTCATGCAGAACCGTCTGTTTCTGCTGATTGGCTCGATGAAATTCATCTCCCAGCCACGATGCTCTGCCTCGTGGGTCTATGTGAATTTTTGAAAATTTCAAAAAATTGTATATGAAACCGCCCTTGCGGATTCCTATTTGTGAGAAAGCAAAAAATCTGTAAAGATTTTGAAAGTACCTTGCGAAACGGGCTTTCTCCAATTCTATGATTGAAAACCCGTGTTCCTTGACAACCGAATAGTCAGCTGCAAGCCACTATGACTTTCCGGGGAAGTTCCGCCACGACAAGAGCGCACCAAAGGAAGTCGGAACGCCGGAGTAGATTGGGCAGGAACAGCTTGCGGAGAGACCGACAGCAAAAAGCCGGACAAGCAGACCACAGGGATTTGCAAATCTCTGTTGACTGGTTGTTCGGTGCAGGGTGTGGGATGCAGTCCCACGCTTTCCCGATGATGCCCTGCATCTCGGCTGCTCACCATTTTTATGGGGATCCAAATCTGAAAATTGCAGATTTTCAGATTTCATTGAGGGACTGGGGAGTGAAATCTCCAGCAAGGTCGCCGTCGGCCAAAATCACGAAAGTGAGTTTTGAGGCGACACGGGCGAATCTTGCGCTTGTAATTCTCGAACCCCTAAAGCACCATGATAGGACGTAAAAATTGGAGGTGAAGATTATTTCAGACTATTTGAAACCCAATATGCCATTGCCGCAGTATCTGCCCTATGCCCGGTTTCTTCTAAATACCGATTTAAGCCACACTGCAAAACTGCTCTACACGCTGCTGCTCGACCGTGCGACACTCTCACAGAAAAACAACTGGGTGGACGAGCAGGGGCGCATTTATGTGATCTATCCGCTTGCGCACCTTGCAAAAGATTTGGGTTGCTGCATCTCCAGCGTAACCCGTACTTTCACAGAATTGGAAAAAGCCGACCTAGCTGAGCGTGTGCGCAACGGATTTTCCAAGCCAAGTCACATCCTACTCAAAGTTCCCCATACTGTGCAGAATTGCGCAGTCACAGTATGCACCAGTGCGCAAGCGGATTGTGCAGAAACGCACAGTATGATTGTGCAAAAATGCACACCGAACCAACGTAATAAGAACAACCTGAAAGATAACCACCTGATAAGAGCAACCAGTGCTCATCTCTCATTGGGAGAATACCAGAATGTCTTTCTGACGGAAAAGGAGTACAAGCGGCTCAAGGCTGACTTTGCAGAGCTTGATGTTTTGATTGAGCAATTGTCCGCTTATATCCAGTCCACGGGCAAGAAGTATGCCGACCATGCCGCAACGCTGCGTATCTGGGCGAAGCGGCAGAAGGCAGAGAAAAAAGCACCGGGTATCCCGGACTACACCTTTGCGGAAGGAGAAAGCCTATAAAGACGATTGAAAAAGTTCTGGGGCAATCCGTTTTCAGTATTCCCGAAAATACCGCCGATTATCACGATGAGGACGGTCTACTCTGTTGCGGTAAGTGCCACACACCCAAAGAAGCCTTCTTTCCCAAAGGTCTTGTCCTGATGGGAAAGAACAAGCACCCGGTAGAATGCGCCTGTCATAAAGCCGAACGGGAACAGCAGGAAGCAGCTGTTAAGGAGCAGAAGCATCTCGACCTTGTGCGGCGGCTGAAAGCAGACGGCTTCTCGGATTCTGCGATGCAGGATTGGACATTTGCAAACGACAATGGGCGCAGCCCGCAGATGCACCATGCACACCGCTATGTGGAGCAGTGGCAGACTATGCACACAGAGAACATCGGACTGCTTTTCTGGGGCGGCGTTGGCACGGGCAAGAGTTTCCTTGCCGGGTGCATTGCGAACGCTCTGATGGCTCAGGAAGTGCCTGTGCGCATGACGAACTTTGCACACATCCTGAACGAACTGAACAACAACTTCTCCGGTCGGAATGAGGTGGTAGACCGACTGTGCCGCTATCCGCTGCTCATCATTGACGACTTCGGGGTGGAGCGCGGAACGGGATCTGCACTGGAACAGATCTACAACATCGTAGACAGCCGCTACCGCAGCCGAAAGCCTCTCATCGTCACCACCAATCTGACGCTGGACGAAATTCGGCATCCGCAGGATACCGCCCACGCCCGCATCTACGACCGCCTGCTGGAAATGTGCGTTCCCGTCTCCTGCATCGGGGTCAGCTTTCGCAAGGAAACCGCACAGGAGAAGCTGGAACGATTGAAAGAACTGATTGGATGATCGGCAGATAAATCGAAAAGAAACAGAAAAATAAAGGAACGGTGATGCAATGACAGAAAAATTTTCTCAGCTCGCAACCAACATCCCCATGGACAATGACCCCAATAAGCAGTATCTGGTGATCAACGGTTATCCGGTCGTTCTCAGCTTTGCCAAGGAAGCCAACACCGAAACCTTTGAGCGCATCCGCGACATCCTGCTTGCAACAAGTTATACGAAGAAAGCAAGCTGAAAGGTATAGACGAAACACACGTTATACGCTATACTGGAGATGGAAGCGGTGTTCGGGTCAACCAGGGAACTGCTCCCAAATGTTCTTTGACAACTGAATCATCATCCATCTCACTGAAAGAAAGTGAGAATATTTATGACGAATAATCGTGTATGCTGCTTGTACCGCGTTTCCACCGATAAGCAGGTGGATTTCAACTCCAACCATGAAGCAGACCTGCCCATGCAGCGAAAGGCTTGCCACAAATTCGCCGAATCGAAGGGATGGGTCATCGTCCACGAAGAACAGGAAGAGGGCGTATCTGGCCATAAGGTTCGTGCGGCAGCTCGTGACAAGCTGCAAATCATCAAGGACTATGCCCGTAAGGGAAAGTTCGACATCCTGCTGGTGTTCATGTTCGACCGTATCGGTCGTATCGCAGATGAAACGCCTTTTGTGGTAGAGTGGTTTGTACGGAACGGCATCCAGGTATGGAGTACCCAAGAGGGGGAGCAGCGTTTCGACAACCATACCGACAAACTGCTGAACTATATCCGATTCTGGCAAGCCGATGGCGAAAGCGAAAAAACTTCAGTCCGCACCCGCACCAGTATGCGGCAGCTTGTGGAAGAAGGCCACTTCAAGGGCGGGAATGCTCCCTACGGTTACGACCTTGTGCGGAGCGGACGCATCAACAAGCGCAAGCACGAACTGTATGAGCTGCGTATCAATGAGCAGGAAGCCGCTGTGGTGCGGCTCATCTTCGACAAGTATGTGCATGAGGGTTACGGCACACAGCGCATTACGACCTATCTGAACAACGCTGGCTACCGTGCAAGGTCTGGCAAGTGCTGGCATCCAGCAAGCCTACGGGGGATGGTCGCAAACCTGACCTATACGGGCGTTCTCCGCTGCGGCGAAGCCCGGTCTGAGGTGATACCGGAATTGCAGATCATCTCGCAGAAACAGTTTGAGGCGGCACAGCGCATCCGGGAATGCCGCTCCGCTTACGCAGCAGAAGAAGCGGAACATCATGTCCCGCTGAATACCCGTGGGCAGTCACTGCTTGCAGGGAACGCCTACTGTGGACACTGCGGTGCAAAGCTGGCACTGACTACCAGCCGGAAATGGCGCAAACTGCCGGATGGCTCGTTGGATGATACTCTGCGTGTCCGCTACACCTGCTACGGCAAACTCCGCAAGCAGACCGAATGCACCGGACAGACGGGCTACACCGTACACATTTTGGACGAGATCATCGACAAGCTGGTGCGTCAAGTCTTTGCCCGGATGAAGGGCATCCCGAAAGAGCAGCTCATCACAAAGCGGTACGAACGGGAACTTGCCGAGCGCAAAAGCCACCTGCAAACGCTTCAGGCACAGCAGGATAAGGCAGAAAAAGACCTGCTCTCTCTGAAAGCCGAAATTCTGGTCTGCATCAAGGGCGAAAGTGCCTTGCCGAAAGAGATCCTTGCGGAGATGATTACAACGCAGGAAGAAAAACTCAAAGCGGCAGAAGCCCTCTGCAAATCTGCCAGTGTGGAACTGGAAAAGACCACGGAACTGATGGAGGAAGTGGCAAAGCAGTACAAAGAACTGATCTCTTACGCAGACCTCTATGACCACGCTACCTTTGAAGCGAAGAAGATGATCGTCAACCAACTCATCCGCAGGGTAGACGTTTATCGCGGGTATCAGACCAGCGTCAGCTTTAACTTCAACCTCTCGCAGTATTTTGAGGGAATTGATTCTGCCGCCTGCTGAACGGTCAGGCAACAAACAATATTTTTGAAAAAGAACGAAACAACAAACAATGGGGGTTACACTATGGATCGGCTGCAAATCTCGAAAATCAGGCAACGTTAGCGGATGCTTCAAAAAATCTGCTTGGGCAAAAAGAAAAAGCACTGTTGAAAATCAACAGTGCTACATAAATTCTTGTTTGAACAGATGGTGGAGAATACCGGGATCGAACCGGTGACCTCTTGCATGCCATGCAAGCGCTCTCCCAGCTGAGCTAATCCCCCATAATTTTCCAGAAGCGGTAGCTTCTGGAAATAGAATGCTCAAACAAGAAATTTTCAATTTAGTTGTATCTCGGGGGTGTGTAACCGAGTGCCTTGGGCTCCCAGCTGAGCTAATCCCCCATAGCCTGTGTTGTCCCTGACGACGTGTGTTATTATACCAGCTGAAAGGAGAGTTGTCAACAGCTTTTTTCAAATTCGTGCAAAAAAGTCCCGCCGGGGACATTTCTGCCTCCGGCGGGACTTGCTTTCAGAAGAACTCAGGCTTTGGTGTACTGACGGTCGAAGATCTGGGGTGCTGCCTTGATGAGCAGCACAGCGCCCACCACAGTAATGAGCGTCTCCGGCAGCATATAGCTGGCGTTGTACACGAGGCTGTAGGTCCAGGCACTCAGACCCTCATTCAGGTTGCCCCAGACGAGGACGCCGGACAGGAAGCTGCACATGAAGCGCAGGAAGCCTGCGATGGCAGTACCGACGGCCACGCCGACCATCCGGTTCTTGAAGGGGCGGGCGAAGAACTCTGCGGTACCCAGAGCCATAAAGGCCACCAGATAGTCCAGCAGGATCTCACCGAGGAAGTAGATGAAGGTGGGCGTCGGGGGAGCCCAGAAGCCCAGCAGCATCTGCAGGCAGCCGTTCACCAGACCGGTGAACAGGCCCCACTTGACGCCGTGGCGGAAGGAGACGAGCACGAAGGGCAGCATACTCAGCAGAGTGACGCTGCCGCCGTTGGGCATGGTGAAGATCTTGATGTTGGCCAGCACGGTGCCGATCGCCACCATCAGCGCGCACTCCACCAGCACCCGGGTCTTGGAGTAGGATTTCGACATGAGGATTCCTCTTCTCATAATAATAGTACACAAAAACAAAAATACGCCTGCTTTTGCTGGCAGGCGCACGGGCTGTTTGTGAAAATCGGGACCTTTCCGCAAACTACCTACGCCGGCATTACCCGGATCAGGTTCAAGGGTCTCTGCTTCCAGCAGATCTCAGCCTCACGGCGCCCCTGTTTTCATGTCCGCTTTCAGTATAGCCGCTCTCCGCCAAAAGTCAAGCCCCCGGCGGCATATCGGCCCGCCGGGTCACATATTCTGGAACAAGCACACTTTGGCGGGAGGGAGCAGTCATGAAAGGTGATCCGGAACAGCGGGCGCTGCTGCTGGGAGAGTACATCGTGGAGCATGGGGCCACCGTGCGGGCGGCGGCGCGGGCCTTCGGCTGCAGCAAGTCCACCGTACACAAAGACGTATCGGTGCGGCTGCGGACGGTAGGCCCGGAGCTGTTCCGGCAGGTGCAGATGGTGCTGGCTCGGAACAAGGCCGAGCGCCATCTGCGGGGCGGCGCGGCCACCCGGGAAAAATACCACAAGCCTCGTTAGCGGAAAGCGGCGGTGTCCAGGCACCGCCGCTTTGTCATGTCATCTGGTGGAACTGCTCCAGCGCCGCCTTTTCCAGCCGGCTCACCTGTGCCTGGCTGATGCCGATCTCCCGGGCCACCTCCATCTGGGTCTTGCCTTTGAGGTAGCGCAGTTCCATGATGCGCTTTTCGCGCGGGGTGAGGCCCGCCACGGTCTGGCGGAACTGCAGACCGCTGATCCAGCTGTCCTCGCCGTCGGGGTCGCGCACCTGGTCGATGACGTACACCGCATCGCCGCCGTCGGCGTAGACCGGTTCCTCAAGGCTCAGCGGCTCCACCACCGATTCCAGCGCTGCCGACACCTCGCGGCGGGACAGACCGGTCTCCTGGGCGATCTCGTCCACGGTGGGTTCACGGCCCAGCTGCTTTTCCAGCTCCTCACGGGACTGCATGGCCCGGTAGGCCGTATCCCGGAGGCTGCGGCTCACCCGCAGGGCGTTGTTGTCCCGCAGGAACCGCCGTATCTCGCCGATGATCATCGGCACGCCGTAGGTGGAGAACCGCACCTGCTGGGCCGGGTCGAAGTTGTCGATGGCCTTGATGAGCCCGATGCACCCCACCTGAAACAGGTCGTCCATGTTCTCGCCCCGCTGCGAAAAGCGCTGCACCACGCTGAGCACCAGCCGCAGATTGCCCTCTATCATGCTCTGGCGGGCCTCTTTGTCCCCGGCCCGCGCCCGGGTGAGCAGGTCGCGCTTCTCCTGCTCGGACAGTATCGGCAGTTCGGCGGTGTTCACGCCGCACAGCTCAACCTTGTTGTACATCCCCTACCCTCCGGTTTCGTTTCAGTTTCACCGGAAGTATGGCCGCAGGGGCAGGATAACATTCATTCCAAATTCAGGGGATAACCTCTCCGTCACGCCTTCGGCGTGCCACTGCCCGGGTTGCGGCACCCAGCATCCGCAGTGCTTTGCTTGCGTCTTGCTGGCCGCGGCCCCAACAGCGACTCCCTGTTTCCGCCACTGGCGGCGGTCGTCGTTGTTGCTCCTAACGAGGGAAGGCTTTGGCATACCGGAAAACTTAATCTCTTCGCCAGAGGCTCCCCTCGGTAGGGGAGCTGTCTGCGAAGCAGACTGAGAGGTTTAATCTTCTTCACTCCCCTAATTGTTCTCTTAATTGCCGTATGATCCTCTTTTCCAGCCTCGAAATGTAGCTCTGGCTGATGCCGATGGCGTCTGCCACCTCCTTCTGGGTCCGCTCCACGCCGTCCAGCAGGCCGAAGCGCAGCTCCATGATCTGCCGCTCCCGGGGCGAGAGCTGCTCCACCGACCGGCGGAGGCTGGCCCGCTCGGCGTCCTGCTCGAGACGCTGGCCCACCTGATCCGCCTCGCTGCTCAGCACGTCCGACAGCAGAAGCTCGTTGCCGTCGCCGTCGATGTTCAGCGGCTCGTCGATGCTGGCCTCCTGCCGCCGGTTGGAGCTTTTGCGCAGATACATCAGGATCTCGTTGCCGATGCAGCGGCTGGCGTAAGTCGCCAGCTTGATGCTCCGCTCAGGCGTGAAGGTGTTCACGGCCTTGATGAGCCCGATGGTGCCGATGGACACCATGTCCTCCGAGGGGACGCCGCTGCCCTCGTATTTCTTCGCAAGGTACACCACCAGCCGCAGGTTATGGGTGATGAGCTCATCCCGGGCGGCGGGGTCTCCGTCGGCCATCCGGGCCAGAAGGGCTTTCTCCTCCTCCGGGGTCAGGGGCGGCGGCAGACCCGGCCCGCCGTTCAGATAATGTACGCCGCCCGTCCAGCTCAGTCTGGCCCAGAGACGCCGCAAAAAATCTACAAATCGTTGAAACACAGGTGCATTCCTCCCACTGTATTGTCATTTGCCCAGCAGCGCCGCCGTTTCCGCGCTGACGAGAGCCGTCCATCCGCCCGGCGAAGGCGGCATATCGCAAAATGCTGCGTATATTCCGTTCTGTTTTCTACCGTTTGACGAAAGCGCAGCAGGCAGGGCGGGCAGCAGACAGTGTCCCGCGACGGTCTGACAGGGTACGAACCGCACACCCCACTCCGGGCGGGGCTCTGCGCCGACGCCCGCGAGGCAGGCGTCCAGATACGCCCTCAGCTCAGTGGGCAGAGGCACGGCATCCAGCCGCACCAGCACCACCGCCCGGCCCGAAAGCGGCTCCTGCAGATGGAAGCCGGTGTCGCAGAAGACGCTCAGCGGGACGACCTGCCCGGCCACCGACAACTCCGCTCCAAAGCAGGCCGGGCCGCTGCGGCCCAGAATGTGCAGCACCCCCTCCACCACGCCGCAGACCCCCGCTGTGGACGCCAGCAGCAGCCCCGGCGACACCGGCAGATAGAAGCTGAGGTTGTTGCAGGCCGCGCCGGGCAGAAAGAGCGCCCCCGTGAGGGTCAGATTGAGCAGGACGAACCACGCCGTGAGCCGGGCAGTGTTCCGCGCCCCCTGCCAGCCGTAGGCAGCCGCTACGCAGAGGGCGGCGGACGTACCTTTATAAGTAAGGGCCAGCGGCCAGGGGGCGGTGGGGGCCAGCAGGGCCAGCGACGACACTGCCGCCGCCCCCGCACCGCCCACCAGCCGCAGCGGCGAACAGCACGCCCCGCACAGCAGCCCCGCCGCCAGCAGGAACGCCGCCCCCACCACGAAATTCACCAGAAGCAGCACATCGAGATAGATGACCGTCCGCACAAGCCCCACCCCCTCTTTCTAGGGTAGCAGAGGGGCGGGAGGAAAAGGGTCGGTGTGGGGCGTAAGGCTCTCCCTTTGGGGGCAACGGCGACGACCGCCGCCAGTGGCGGAAACAGGGAGTCGCTGTTGCTCCCAGAGGGAGAGGCTTTGTCAGAACCGGAAAGGTGTGCAAAAAATTGCAAAAACCCCTTGCAAACTTCCCCGAGATGCGGTATAATACATCTCACGGCAAGTCCGCTGAGAATCGAATATCTGCCTCTTTAGCTCAGTCGGTTAGAGCACCTGACTGTTAATCAGGGTGTCGCCTGTTCGAGTCAGGCAAGAGGCGCTTTTTGCGGCGAAGAGTTTTCTTCGCCGTTTTTGTTTGCCTAAACCGTCGGATTCGTGCTCGTTGGTCAGGTTTTCCTTCCATACAACCTCTCAGTCGGGCTTGCGCCCGCCAAGGCCGGGTTGCGGCTCCCAGCGTCTGCTTCGCTGCCGCTCGCATCCTGCTGGCCGCGGCCCCAACAGCTCCTCCCTGTTTCCGCCACTGGCGGCGGTCGTCGCCGTTGCCCCTAGTAGGGGAGCCTCTGGCGAAGAGGCAAAGCTTTGCGGAATGCCAAAGCCTCCCCTCGGTAGGGGAGGTGGCAATGCGAAGCATTGACGGAGAGGTTTTCCCCCCCTCTCATGTAACCAAACTGTAGCCTTTTTCACATTATTTTCAAAAATTAAAGGCAAATTAAAAAATGTCCTCTTGAAGAAATGGCGTATTTGTGTTACACTACATCCAAGCTGTAATGGTATTTTTGGAGATTCTGGCGTTTTTCCCCAGTGTTTTATGGCTCTGGGGGGCGGCGGCAGAGTGATTACCACGCATTTTTTCTACTTTTCTGCCCGTTTTGGCTGTTTTTCCGGCTATTTAGCCTTGTGGCAAGGGGGAAAGTATGGTAAAATGTAGTAGAGTGGAAGTTGATGACTTCTATGACCGGCAGGCTTATGCTTCGCCGGGCAGTTCTCCTTCCATCCAACCTCTCAGTCGGGCTTGCGCCCGCCAAGGCCGGGTTGCGGCTCCCAGCGTCTGCTTCGCTGCCGCTCGCATCCTGCTGGCCGCGGCCCCAACAGCTCCTCCCTGTTTCCGCCACTGGCGGCGGTCGTCGCCGTTGCCCCTAGTAGGGGAGCCTCTGGCGAAGAGGCAAAGCTTTGCGGAATGCCAAAGCCTCCCCTCGGTAGGGGAGGTGGCAATGCGAAGCATTGACGGAGAGGTTCAGCCTCAAAGGCTACAGCCCACTTAATTCGTGGTGTTTCCGAGTGCGCACTCGGTTGCATAGGTTTTCCCGGTTGCGCAACCGGGAGGGGACCGATTATATTCGTTTTATTCATTTGAAGGGAGTAATTCATTATGATGATGCCTGCAAACTTCTCTGCTGTGAACGCAGAGGTCGTCTACGGCGGTGCCGTGGCTGACTATCTGCCCGCTATGTGGACCAAGGACAACGTCAAGACCCTGTCCACCAACGTCCTGACCATCCTGAGCAACAGCTTCACCTCTGCTCTGGTCAATATCACTCTGGGTACCATGTTTGGTGGTACTTGGGGCGACGACGGCGTGAAGCTGTTCGGCGATGACGGTTCCATCTCCAACTTCTTCAAGTACGGCCTGAACGCTTACAACAATAACAGCTACGATACCGCTAGCGAGATGAACTTCTTCAACAAGGTCATGACCGGTCTGGGCGTGGCTGCTTCTGTCTACACTCTGGGCACCACCGGCGCTAAGAACGCCGTTGGCGAGAAGAAGTTCATCACCATCGTTGGCTATACCGCTGACTAATTGATCTGATTGAACCAGATTCTGTCTTAAAAGAGCGGAGGACCACTACGGTCCTCCGCTCTTTTTTGCAGGGACAGTGTAACCAAACTGAGACTTTTTTCACATTTTTTTCAAAATTTAAGGGTTTATTAAAAATTGTCCTCTTGAACAAGCCGACAGAATGTGTTATACTATGCCCAAGGTTTGGGAGACGGTACGTCAAAATTCCCTCTCCCGGGCCGGTCAAAATGATCAAAGGGTAGGCGCTCCCTTCTTTTGATAGCAGCTGCTCTCTGCTCCGCCTGGCCGCAGGGCGGGGCGAGGCAGAGAGCTGTATGCTGCTTCATTGGGGAAACGGATGAAGCGCCCGAAATGGAAGCCCTTTCTTCTTCGCCAAATCGTCCTCAGCCGCAAGGCGGGCGTTTTGAAATAGAAACCACAAAGGAAGCATCTATGCGTTATACCTATGTCCGGCAGCACGACACCACAGACTGCGCTGCCGCCTGTCTCGCAATGGTGTGCCTCCATTACAAAAAGGAGATCACCATCACCCGCCTGCGGGACATGATGGGTACCGACCTGAAAGGCACAAACCTGACCGGTATGGAAAAGGCAGCGCAGGAGCTGGGATTCAGCACCGCCGCCGTCCGGGTAGACCGGGAAAACTTCCTCAGCGAATTCACCACTCCCTGTATTGCACAGGTCATCACCGACGAGGGTCTGGCCCACTTTGTGACGGTCTTCAAAAAGACCACCATCAAAGACGACGGCGAGCGGCGTCGGCACATGCTCCGGCAGGATGAGGAGCGGAAGAAGTGCGCTGACGAAGGAAAGAAGTTCAAATGCCGCGACTACGTCATCATCGGCGATCCGGCAAAAGAGCTGAAAAAAATCTCCCTCGATGAGTTCTACAAGAACTTTACCGGCGTTCTGCTCCTGATGACCCCGACTTCGGAGTTCAAGGCAGGAAAGCAGAAGCAGGGCAGCATGGTCAAGCGTTTCCTCGACCTGCTGTGGCCCCAGAAGAAGCTCTTCTTCTACGCCATCCTCAGCTCGGTCATCCTGACCATCATCGGGATCGCATCCTCGATGTACAACAAGATCCTGATGGATGAGATCCTCCCCTACGGGCTGAAGAGCCTGCTGGTGGCTGTTATTCTGGTGTTCAGCATCGTCAATGTCACCAGCGCACTCATCAGCATGGTGCGGCAGTGGGTGCTCATCTATCTGTCCATCAAGGTCGATATCCCCCTGATGCTGGGCTACTTCGGGCATGTTTTCAAACTGCCCATGAAGTTCTTTGCCACCCGCAAGACCGGCGAGATCACCACCCGCTACTCCGACGCCAGCACCATCAAATCGGTGTTCACCAGCATCGCGCTGAGCGTCGTGATGGATATTGTGATGGCCTGCGTCACCGGCGTCATCCTCTTCCGGATGAATGCCACCCTCTTCTCCATTTCGATCTTCACCACCCTGCTGAGCATCCTGCTGGTGTTCATCTTCAAGCAGCCCTTCAAGCGGATCAATGAAGAGACCATGCAGCAGTCTGCTATCCTCAACAGCCAGATGATCGAGAGCCTCCGCGGCATCGAGACCGTCAAGTGCAACGCCGAAGAGGACCGTGAGCTGGAAGCTCTGGAGCGGGAATACATCAAGAGCCTGAAGATCAGCCTGCGCTCCAGCAAGATCAGCACGGTGCAGTCCCTGATCTCCACCCTCATCACCACCATTCTCGGCATGGTCACCTCTTATGTGGGCATCATGCAGGTGCTGAATGGTGAGATGACGTTGGGCGGCTATATGGCCTTCAGCACCCTTTCCTCTTACTTTACTTCTCCGGTCAGCGAGCTGGTCAGCCTGCAGATGTCCATCCAGCAGGCGCAGATCTCCATCAAGCGTCTGACCGAGATCATGGATTACGAGTCCGAGCAGGACGAGACCCGCGAATACACCGAGATGGAAAAAATCGACGGTGACATTGAATTCAAGGATGTCTCCTTCCGCTACGGCAGCCGTTCCCCGGCCCTGAGCCACGTTTCCTTCACCATCCCCTATGGCAAGAAGGTGGCACTGGTGGGCAGCAGCGGCAGCGGCAAATCCACCATCACCAAGCTCCTGCTCAAGTATTATGAGCCGGAAAGCGGTACCATCAGCGTAGGCGGCGTCGATCTGGACGAGTACAGCAATGCCTCCGTCCGCCGTGCCATCGCCTATGTCCCTCAGAACGTCGAGCTGTTCAGCAAGACCATCTACGACAACATCCGCATTTCCCGACCGGAAGCCAGCCTCGATGAGGTCAAGGCCGCTGCCAAGAAGGCAGATGCCCACGAGTTCATCCGCAAGCTGCCGCTGCAGTACAACACCTATCTGGAAGAAGCCGGCAACGGCCTCTCGGGCGGTGAGAAGCAGCGCCTTGCACTGGCCCGCGCCTTCCTGAAGGATGCGAACCTCTATATCCTGGACGAATCCACCAGCAGTCTGGACTTTGGCACAGAGAATACCATCTTTGATATGATCTACAACCAGCTTGCAGACCGCTCGATGCTGATCGTCGCCCACCGCCTCTCCACCATCCGTGATTGTGACCTCATCCTGGTCATGGACCACGGCGAGATCGTAGAGCGCGGCACCCACGAAGAGCTGCTGGAAAAGCAGGGCAAGTATTATGAGCTCTGGAGCCTGCAGCAGGGCATCTTCCGCGACAAAAAGAGAGCGGAGAAGCCCGCCCCTGTCTCTGCCGCCAAGGTGGTGGAGGACGAGGACGATGGCGAGTCCATCACCTACTAATTCGTTGCAGCCGCGTGCGCACGCGGTTACATAAATGGCTTTTTTCCCGGATGCGCATCCGGAAACTGAGCCGACTAAATTTGTTTTTCAATCATTTGAAGGGAGTAATTCATTATGATGATGCCTGCAAACTTTACTGCTGTTAACTCTGAGGTCGTCTACGGCGGCGCTGACCTGCTCTCCATCCTGGCTGACACCACCGCTCCTATCTGGAACGCTGCTAACGTCAAGAAGTTCAACACCAACCTGATCACTCTGGTCAGCAACTCCTTCTTCGAGAAGACCGTTTCCAACACCCTGGGTGTGATGTTCGGCGGCAACTGGGGCAAGGACAACGATCAGATCTTCGGTGAGGACGGCGCTCTGAACCAGAACGTCTTCGGCCTGTGGGGCAAGGACGCTCAGAATAAGGATGTTCGTACCGGCGACATGACCTTCGGCAACAAGGTCATGCAGGTCCTGGGCATGGCTTCTGTCGTCTACACTCTGGGCACCACCGATGCTAAGGTCGGCTTCAACGATGGCGTTTACGGCATCAACGGCAAGATCTAATCAGTAACCCCTAGAATCTGAAGTGTGTTTCGTCCGGCGGCTCTCGGGCCGCCGGATGATAATGCCTCGTAATGGTATGCCCGGAGGCACCTGCCTCCGGGCATACCTTATTTTTTTATAAAATCATTTCGAAGTTTACAATTTGGACTTATTACTTTGATATAGTAATAGGTGATAGCAAAATGTGAAGCTTACCCTCTGCAAAGGCTCTCCCTTTGGGAGAGACTTTGCGAGAAGGTCAGGCTTCTGCCTCTAACTTCACGTTTTGTTATTGCCTATTACAAGCAATGAAACCAAGAACAGGTGGTATAAAATCATGAGAGAGATCCAGACCGCAGAAAACAAGACCCTCAAGCTGACCAATGTGGTCAGCCGCCGCATCCAGCCCGAAGAGTTCAACAATATGCAGATCGTGCTGACCCAGATGCACAACTTTATCAAGAGCAACGGCGCACAGCCCCTCGGCCCCCTCGTGCAGTGCATCAAACTGCCCGCCGGCCCTAACCCCCAGCCCGAAGTCTATATGATGCAGCAGGCCACCCAGCTCATCCCCCGCATGGAGGCCGGCTACTCCATGGACGCTGTGCTCCGCGTGCGCAACTGCCTGTACGCCCACTACGTCGGCCCCATGAGCCAGAGCGGCCTCGCCTCCCAGAAGCTGAACATCATGGCTTTTGAGCACGAGCTCGAGCTGACCGGCACTGTCTACACCATCTTCGTCAATCAGGATGAGGACGAGGGCGTTGTGGATACCTTTATGGAGACGAAGTAATATGACGACGACCATCCGCGACATCAACGAGCTGCAGGACCGCCGCATCATGATGGAGAAAAAGCTGCCGCCTTTCGGCTATGCGCTCATTCTCCTGACGGCTGCCCTCATCCTCTTCCTCGTGGTGTGGAGCACCAAAAACTACCGCACCTACGTCAGCCAGTCCAGCGGCTCGGTGCAGGCCGCCAACAAGACCTACATCATGTCCAGCTACTCCGGCTCCATCACCGAGCTGAACATCGCCGAGGGTTCCTACGTCAACGAGGGCGACCTCATCGCTCACATCAAGAGCACCGACCTCGACATGCAGCAGGACAGCCTCCAGAGCCAGCTGGACATCTACAAAAAGCAGAAGAGCCAGTACGAGAAGCTGGTCAAGTCCATTCAGGACGACAAGAACTACTTCAGCGAGACGGACATCGACGACCAGCCCTACTACTACCAGTACGAGACCTACAAGAGCCAGGTCGCCCAGAAGGCCTTCGACGCCTCGCCCTATCAGGCCGCAGGCTACTCCGACGAGCAGATCAAGGCCCTGATGGAGCAGAACCAGAGCGAGGTGGAGGCCCTGTATTACTCCACTTTGCAGTCGATCTCCGCCAGCCTGACCAGTGTGCAGAGCAACATCGACAATCTGCAGAGCCAGATGGACGCCCTGAACACCGGCGCCAACGACTACTACATCTATGCCCCCACCTCCGGCGTCATCCACATGGACACGCCCTATAAGGTGGGCATGGTGCTCAGCGCCGGCACCCCGCTGGCCACCGTCGCCAGCGAGAACAGCGACCTCGAGGTGGTGGCTTACGTCACCCTCAGCGACCGGCCGCTGCTCCATGTGGGCGACCCCTGCAAGATCGCCATCACCGGCCTGTCGGAGTATTCCTACGGCACTCTGACCGGCACCGTGACCTCCATCGACAGCGATGTGACCGCCAGCTCCTCCGGCTCCTACTACAAAATGACTATCACCCCGGACAGCACCTACGTCATCAGCAACAGCGGCGACAAGGTCGATCTGTCCAACGGTATGAGCGTCACCGCCCGCGTGGAGTACGACAAGCTGACCTATTTCGAATACGCGATGGAAGCTCTGGGCGTTCTGTTCCGCTAAGCGCTCACATCAACGCTCAAAGAGGTACGAAAGAATGAAACTGAACCTGAAAATGCTGGCCGTGAGCGCCGCTCTGCTGGGCCTGCTGGCCGCCGGCGCTGCGCTTCCGGCCTCTGCAGCCAGCCCCCTGAACGCGGCCGCTGCCCTCTCTCTGCCCTGGTCCCCTGCGGCTGTGGAGAGCGTCGAGACCGGCACTTACGCCTCCACCATGACGGTGGGGACGCAGCAGCAGCTCTCGCCGGTCATTCTGCCCGCCAAGGCCGCACACAAAGCCACGGTAACTTTTATGTCCAATGACAGCACCATCGTGAACGTGACGTCTGAGGGCGTGGCGCAGGCGGTGGGCGTCGGCACGGCGCAGGTCATCGCCAGCGCAGACGGCGTGAGCTGTGTCTACACCATCACCACCGAGCTGGACGAATCCATGATCGTCAAGGAGATGGACATCACGCTGGCCTCCGGCACCATCGCTGTCGGCGAGACCACTTCCCTGTCGCTGGGCGTACTGCCTTCCAGCGCATCGAATTACGCCAGCGTGAGCCTCAGCTCCTCCGATCCCGCTGTGGCTACTGTCAACAACTTCGGCAAAGTCACCGGTGTCGCCCCCGGCACCGCCACCATCACCGCCACCTGCGGCGATGTGAGCGCATCGGCCACTGTCAAGGTCGTCAACAGCGGCGTAGACCGTCAGTCCATCGACCTGAACACGAGCTATGTCGTCCTCAAGCCGGGCGCCAGCCGCACCATCACCGGCAAAGTGACCCCGTCTTCCGCCTCCCAGTCCCTCACCTTCAAGTCCAATGACACCAAGGTGGCCACTGTGAGCGCCAAGGGCGTCATCACTGCCGTGGGTACGGGCGCGACCTCCATCGTCGTCTCCAACGGCACGGCGTCCGCTTCGGTGACGGTCATCGTCAACCGGAATGCTTCCAGCTCCGGCAACGGCGGCGGCAGCACCGACGACAGCAACGGTGAGGTCGTCACCGACCCCGTCGTGGAGGCCATCGAGGCCGACGGCACCGACGAAGTGACCTTCGCACAGCGCGAGCTCCCCACTATCACCGGCGAGATGCTGAATGCCCTCCGTCTGAACGGCAAGACCCTCGTGGTCGAGGCCGATAACTACACCATCCGCATCGCGGGCCGCGATGTAAAGAACACCTCCGCGCAGGTGAGCACAGCCCTGAGCTTTGCCCCCTCTGAGTATGGTGTCACCTTCACCCTCAACGGCGGCGAGGCTCTGCCGGGCGTCGTTCAGGTCGAAATGACCGGCGACAACGCCGCCTACACCCGCGTCTACCTGCACAATGCTCTCAAGGGCAAGTGGCAGTTCCTCAACAGCTACAAGGACCATGTCCTCGAGGCGGACACGGCGGGCGAATACCTGCTGACCACCCAGAATCTCCGCTTCGTCCATGTGGACATGACCTTCTTCATCGCGGGCCTTGTGGTCATCGTGGGCATCATCATCGCCTACATCGTCATCAAGAAACGCTATTGGTTCTGGTAACTCTCATAAGTAAAATGAAAGCGGCTGCTGTAGTCTTAATGACTTACAGCAGCCGCTGTTTTTTGTTTATCGTATTACAGTTGCTCGGGTGTGCCAAAGCCTCTCCCTTTGGGAGAGGTGTCACCAAAGGTGACGGAGAGGGCAAGGCCGGGTCGAAAAAAGCCACCTGCGCAGCGATAGGCACACGCCTTTATCAGAGCGATGCTATCGCTGTGGGAGTGTTTTCCCTTTTTGCGTCCTTGCCCTCTCAGGCGCTCCGCGCCAGCTCTCCCAAAGGGAGAGCCTTTCAGCGGGGTACTTATTTTACTCCACCGTCACGCTCTTGGCCAGATTGCGGGGCTTATCGACGTCACAGCCGCGCAGGACGGCCATATAGTAGGCGAACAGCTGCAGCGGCACGATGAGCTGCAGAGGCATCAGCAGCTCGTCGTAGTCGTCCAGACGCACCACATAGTCTGCCACGCCCTCCGGGACGACAACGTCCTTCGTCGTGAAGAGGATGACCCGCGCACCGCGGCTCTTGGTCTCTTTGGCGTTGGAGATGGTCTTCTCGTACACCTGTTTCTGGGTGGCCAGCGCGATGACCGGCACACCGTCGGTGATGAGGCTGATGGTGCCGTGCTTGAGCTCACCGGCAGCGTAGGCGTCCGAGTGGACGTAGCTGATCTCTTTGAGCTTGAGGCTGCCTTCCAGCGAGAGGGCGTAGTCGAAGCCGCGCCCGATGAAGAAGCAGCTCTGGGTATTGACGAAGCGGCTGGCGAGGTACTTTATCTGCTCACAGTCGGCCAGACGGGGCTGGATGACCTCACCGGCGCGGAGCAGCTCGGCGGTCAGGCGGCGGGTCTCTGCCTCGCTCAGACGGCCTCTGGCGTAGGCCAGACGGAACGCGAAGAGGTAGAGGGTGCAGAGCTGCACCATATAGGCTTTGGTGGACGCTACGGCGATCTCCGGGCCGGCGTAGGTGTAGAGGACGTAGTCCGCTGCGCGGGCGATGGAGCTGCCCACCACATTGACGACAGCCAGCACCGGCACACCCCTGCTCTTGGCGAGGCGGAGGGCGGCCAGCGTGTCGCTGGTCTCGCCCGACTGGCTGATGATGATGACGAGGTCGTCGGGGTCGAGGATGGGGTCACGATAGCGGAACTCGCTGGCGATGTCCACCTCGGCAGGGACCCGGGCCAGCCGCTCGATGGCAGTCTTGCCCACCATACCGGCGTGCATGGCCGTGCCGCAGGCCACAAGGTGGATGTTCTTGATGCTGCGCAGCTTCTCGTCGCTCAGCTCCGGGATGCGGAGGTCAGGCATACCGTCCTCCACGCGAGGGCTGACGGTGGCCGTGATAGCGGCAGGCTGCTCATGGATCTCTTTCAGCATGAAGTGGGGGTAGCCGCCCTTCTCAGCGGCTTCTTCGTCCCAGTCGGCGGTCAGCACTTCCCGCTCCACCGGCTTGCCGAAGACGTCGTAGAACCGGATGCCGTCGGCCTTGACCACCGCCATGTCGCCCTCTTCGAGGACGCTGTAGCGGCGGGTGTACTTGAGCAGGGCCGGAATATCGGAGGCCACGAAGTTCTCGCCCTCGCCCCAGCCCACGATGAGGGGGCTCTCCTTCTTGACGGCGTAGATGGTGTCCGGCTCTTCCCGGAACAGCACGCCCAGCGCATAGCTGCCCCGCACCATCGCCAGCGCCTCCCGCAGGGCTGCCAGAGGGCTCTGCTTGGGCTGGGCGCAGCAGAAGTAGTCGATGAGCTTGACCAGCACTTCGGTGTCCGTCTCGCTCTCAAAGGTGACGCCCTTGGCCATCAGGTCGGCCTTCAAAGGGCCGTAGTTCTCGATGATGCCGTTGTGGACGATGCTCACGCGGGGGGTGGAGTGGGGATGGCTGTTGACGTCGCTGGGCTCGCCGTGGGTGGCCCAGCGGGTGTGTCCGATGCCGCAGAAGCTCTCGGGCAGGTTTTCTGCCTCCAGCTTGCGGCGGAGCACTTCCAGCCGGCCCTTGCTCTTGACGACGTGGATGCCGCCTTCCAGCGCCAGCGCGACGCCGGCGGAGTCATAGCCGCGGTATTCCAGCTTTTCCAGACCGTTCAGCAGCACTTCCTGGGCGCTGCGCTTACCCGAATAACCTACGATGCCACACATACAAAACACCTCCATGCCGACAACCCGGCGCGAACGTACACGGCAGCTGTCAGCCTCTTACAATCAGTCTATGTTCTTGTATGGCTTTCTTTGAAAGGGTTCTGTTGCGGTATTGCTGCCGTTTTTTGCCCTTCTCTGCGGCTGGTATAAGCCCCGGAAGCTTTTGCTCCCGTTTCAACCGGAGGAACACCCGCCGAAACTTTCGATGATCCCTCTCCTCGTCACCCTCACGGCTGTCACCCGCGTGGCCCGGCGCTTTTTCGTCAACTGAAGTCGTCTATCCCCTCTTTCTGCTCTTTCCGCCGCCTTCCTGAAAACAAAAACAGCTCCTTTCGGAGCTGTCAGACGCCGACGGAAAAGGTCAGCGGTATTGTATCACAAAGTCCCACATCCGTCAATGGACGCCCAGCATTTTGTGGAGCCTCGGCTGCCAGACCACTTTATAGAGCATCAGCATATTGTGGAGCGCCCGGTCATAGAGCAGGAAGGCTGCATTGCCCATGGCCAGCGTCACCAGCGAGACAGCCAGCGCCGTAGTGCGCAGCTCTTCGGCGATGCTGCCCGCCGGGACCAGCAGCAGCACCAGCCCGTACATCGCCAAGATCCCGCCGTTGCAGAGCAGCAGCTTGCAGACAGCCCGCAGCAGGGCCGGGCGTATCCGCTCGAAATAAGGCTTTGCCAACGGATAGTACCCCAGCAGGAACACAAAGGTGAGGGCCACTTCCTTGTCCGGCACGAAGAGCAGACTCAGCAGGCTCACCGCGCCATAGGCCGTCAGAGCCATGGTCTTCCCGCACTCCACGCAGACTGTGGCGATGAGGAAGCTGGCCACCGCCGGAGCAATGAACATCGCAATGGGAAACACAGCCCCCAGCAGCATCAGGGCCACACTGAGCGCTGCGGCCATGCCGCAGTAGGCCATGGCCCAGCTTTTACTTTTGCGGCCCTTCATGGCAGCTCCCATTGTACCGGCTGGCTCTCAACGTCCAGCGGCTCGATGGCGTGGCGGAGGCCCAAGATCATGATGTTGTCCAGCAGGGTGCGGTTGAGCTTGACGTCCAGCATCCCGTAGGCGCGGACGAGGTCGTTGACCGCAGCGAGGGCCTGCCGCCGGGCGTTTTCCCGGGCAGCGTTCCTGTCGTTGATGCCGTTGAGGAGGAAGACGTTGTAGCGGCCCTTATCTTTGTCCCGGGAAAAGCTCTCCGCTTTGTCCAGCAGATAAGCGGCCCGGCCGATGCAGCTGCCGATGTAGTGCATACTTTTGCGCTGATTGGGGTCGTCGGTGGCCAGCACCGAGTAGAGCGCACCGTAGAGGTTGCCCTTCGGCTCTGCGGCCAGCAGATAGTTCTTGGCGTTCAGGGTCATCTGGACATTGGCCTGGTCCCGCTCCTGCACGAAGATGCGCTCCAGTGCCGGGTTCTCGGCGGCGGCCTTCCGGTAGGCTCGCCGCAGCAGGACGGTGTCCACCACCCGCCGTACCTTTTTATAGAAGGGCAGGTCGGCCCACTGGGCATCCTGGATGCGGTGCCAGCTCAGCAGGACTTCCACCTGTGCGGCCAGCCGGATGCCCTGAGTCTGACACATCATCTGCCGCCAGACCAGCGTACCGGGCTCCCGCATCCGCTTACAGGTGGCCGGACGTCCTGCCAGACTGTCGGCCAGCACTGCGAACAGGACGCCGTTGTAGCGCAGACCATAGCAGGAATACAGCCCATAGGTGGTGTAGAGCTGGCGGCGGACGCCGCGCTGATACCACTGATAGGTGTTGTAATCCCGGATGGTCAGCTCCGGCAGATAGGGCTGCATACGTCCCTTCATTCTGTTCATTCCTTTCGCGGGCCGCGCCGGGCGCAGCCTTTCTTGCAGGGGAAGACCGCTTCCCCACAGCTGTAGACTAGTATAATCTATTTTTCGTCAGCGTTCAACCGTTCTTTTGTAAATTCTTATAGAAAAGGCCGCACTGGAATCGATTTCAGTGCGGCCTTTGGGTTCATCTTATTTCTTTTCGAAACGACCCGTGTGGCCGGGCTGGGTGCGCTTGCCGTCAAAGCCGCTCTTGGGCATGGGCTTTGCGGGGCGGTCCTCGAACTTGGGGGCGTTGTAGTACATATACAGCTGGCAGGGGATCATGCCGTTGTACATCTTGCGGCGCTTGTTGGCCCGCTTGCCGTAGTGGTGCTCAAAGTCCATATCGGCAGTGATGGCGTAGACACCGGCGCAGGGGTTGGCCTCCATCTGCTGGCCGAGGGTGCGGGCCAGCTTGGCAGCGCCCTCGATGGTGCTCATGCGCTCGCCGTACGGGGGATTGGTCAGGACGATGGCCTCGCTTTTGGCGGCGAAATCGGCCACGTCGGCCACCTCGAAGTGGCAGCGCTTCTCCACGCCGGCCAGCTTGGCGTTGGCGTTGGCCAGAGCCACGGCGGCGGGGTCGATGTCGTAGCCGAAGGCCTCAAAGACCACGTCCAGCTTGGAGTCGGCCAGAGCCTTCTGGCGCTGCTCGGCCCAGATGGCGGCAGGCACGAAGCTGTAGCGCTCGGCGGCAAAGCGGCGCTTGAGGCCGGGGGCGATGTTCATGGCCTTCTGAGCGGCCTCGATGAGGAGGGTGCCGCTGCCGCAGAAGGGGTCTTCCACGAGGCTGTCGCGGCGGACGCGGCCCAGGTCGGCGATGGTAGCGGCCAGCGTCTCACGGATGGGGGCCTCCATGGAGTTGCGGCGGTAGCCGCGCTTGTGCAGGCCGTCGCCGGTGGTGTCCAGCATGATCTCGCAGACGTTCTTGCGGAGCATGAAGCGGATCTTATACTCCGCGCCGGTCTCGGGCAGGCTGGTGGTGCGGTGGCCCTGCATCAGGCGTTTGACCACGGCCTTCTTGATGATGCTCTGGCAGGCCGGCACGCTGGACAGCTGGCTGTTCAACGAAGAGCCGGTGACCGGGAAGGCCGCGTCGGCGGGCAGCAGCTCTTCCCAGTGGATGGAGTAGACGCCGTCGAACAGCTCGTCGAAGGTGGTGGCTGTGTAGGTGTTCAGGAGCAGCATCACGCGCTCCACGGTGCGGAGGTTGAGGTTGGCGGCGGCGATCATATCCGCGCCGCCCCTGAAGGTCAGACGGCCGTCGCTGACCCGGATGTCCTCGGCGCCGATGCGGCGCAGCTCAAAGTTGGCCGTGGACTCGCACCCGAAAAAGCAGGGGGCGATGAGTTCAAATTTTGCAGGCATTCTGGTTTCCTTTCCTGTCGGGTGCGGTGTGCCGCACCAAAAAACAGGCCCGCCCCGCTGGGGGCAGGCCCAAAGCTTCTTCGTCTTGTGCGGACGGCTCAGCGGCTGCCGCGGCGTCCCCGGGGTGCGTAGCCGCCGCCCCGGCGGTTGTTGGTCTCGTGGTCGAGGTCGGCCATCTTCTCTTCGCTCTGGCTCTTGAAGCGGCTCATCATGTCCTCAAAGCTCAGGTTGTCGCTCTTGGCCGGGGCCTTGGGCTGCCAGACGCGGGGCGCTGCGTCCCGTGCCGGGCCGCGTCCGCCCTGACCGTTGCGGCGGAAGCCGCCTTCCCGCGGGCCGTTGTTGTTGGGGCGGGGGCCGCGGCCTTCACGCGGATCGCGGGGTGCCGGCGGCAGCAGCCGCTTGATGGACAGCGCGATCTTGCCGTCCGGCGCCACGTTGATGACCTGCACCTTCACGGTGTCGCCGTCATGCAGCACGGCTGCAATGTCCTGCACATACTCGTTGGACACCTCAGAAATGTGGACCATGCCCACGCGGCCCTCCGGCAGCGCAACGAATGCGCCAAACGGTTTTACGCCGGTGACACGGCCTTCAAAAATATTCCCTACCTCAATCGCCAAAACTCAATACTCCTTGTTGACTAATATGTTTCCCGCCGGCCGCAAGCCGCCCGGGGCGCGGCATCAGTTGCCCGTCACATCCACAAAGATGCGCTCGTTGGCCGCCGCATAATTGTAAGAGTCCCGCGCGACCCACTCGGTCACGTCGTCCGAGTCGCCGCTGAGGATGCGCTGCATCTCCTCGTTCTGGGTCTTCTGCTGGTCGATCTGCTCCTGCAGGGTGTCCAGCTCCGCTTTCTTGGAGCTGAGCGCCACCTGATTTGCGATGTACGCCGCCAGCATACTCAGCAAAAGCAGAAGGAAGAGCAGTTTCAGCACAGCGCCCACGACGGACGCCTTTCTCTTCCGCTTTTTCCGGCTCGGATTTGCCATAACACAGTGCCTCCCGTTTTCGGACAGCAGGCCCGATGCGCCTGTACTCTCACTTTGATACGTTTGAATTATACAACATACGCCGTGGTGTTGGCAAGCTCTTTTTCTGTTTTTTTGCAAGTCTTTTTTCGTTCCGCCGTACTTTGGCGGCGGCGCGGGCGGCTTTCCACGGGGCGATGCACCGGGCGGCGAGCTGCACCGGCCCCAGCAGCAGTTTCCCCGCAAAGGCTTCGGCAGCGGCGAACAGAGGCCGCAGCGCTTCCTGCACCGCCCCGGCGGCGCAGAACGCCGCCAGCGCCATATAGCCCCGCAGCTGCCCGGCCTGACTCTGGGAGACGGCATAGCTCTGCAAAGCCATCAGCGCCGCTCCCACAAAAAGCATATCCGGCAGGAACGCGGCCCTGCCCCGGGTGGGCAGAACGGCCCGCGCCGCGCCCAGCACACCGCCCAGCACCGCACAGGCCGCCATCTCCTGCGCCACTGCCCCGGGCGAAAGCGCCGGGCCCATCACCGGACGAGACGGCGCAGAAAGCCGCCCGGCGTATGCTCTGCGGTGTATTCCAGCGTGTCCACCCGGCCTGTAAGCTTGACTTCGCCCTTGTCGAGGTCGAGGCTGGTGACGCTCAGCTCGGCCCCGGTGAGTTCCAGCGTCCCTTTCGAGGTAAGCATCGCCGCGCCCTCGGCGTCGCAGCGGATGACCCGCCGCACACCGGTGACGGTCAGCTTGTTCCGCCCCTCCAGGATGAGGTCATGAGGCAGAGCCTGCTCCGGCTTTGCGTCCTGTTGTTTCATGACATTCCCCTCCCCTTTTCTTCCATCTTATGCAGGGCGAGGCGGGGTCATGCCGGATTTACTCAGCTTTCGGGGCGTCGTGGGCGGCTGCCAGCACGTTGTCCTGCTCGATGATCTCGTACATCTCGCGGGCCACGTCCTTGGTGCGGGGCTCCACGTCGGAGAGGACTTTCACCTTGATGGGCCGGTTGCCGAAGGTGACCTCGATGATGTCGCCGGCCTTGACGGCCTGGCTGGCCTTGGCGGTCTTGCCGTTGATGAGGATGCGGCCCGCGTCGGCCACCTCGTTTGCTACCGTGCGGCGCTTGATGAGCCGCGAAACTTTCAGATATTTGTCTAAACGCATTTCTAAACTCCTTGTATCAACCTCTCAGTCTCGCTGTCGCTCGACAGCTCCCCTAGTAGGGGAGCCTCTGGCGAAGAGGCAAAGCCTTACGATATGCCAAAGCCTCCCCTATTAGGGGAGGTGGCACGCCGTAGGCGTGACGGAGAGGTTGTTCCTCTATTAAAAAAGCCGCCGGGCCTAAAGGTTCCGGCGGCGATGGGTTCTCTCTTACAGGGTGTCCTTCAGAGCCTTGCCCGGCTTGAACACGATGCTCTTGGAAGCAGCGATGGTGATGGCCTCGCGGGTGCGGGGGTTGATGCCCTGACGCTCAGCGCGCTCACGCACCTCGAAGGTGCCGAAGCCGGAGATGGAGATCTTCTCACCCTCGGCCATAGCCTTGCCCAGTGCCTCGAATGCAGCGTTGACAGCCATCTCGGCGCTCTTCTTGCTCATCTCAGTGTTTGCCGCAACCTGTGCGATCAGATCGGTCTTGGTCATAATAAAAGCCTCCACAATATTCTCAACATGTTCTATTCGAGCAGACGGTCTGACCGTCTGGTACCCGTTTACGTTTCGTCCGCTTCCAGCCTCTGGGTAAAGCGCTTGGCCGCGAAGGTCAGGGCCTCTTCGGCATCCACACCGGCCAGACGCATGGCATCGGCGGCGGCCAGCAGCAGCTCACCGGCGTTCTCTGCCGTCTGCTGTGCGTCCCACGCGGCCCTGGCGCTGTCCAGAGTCCTGGCCGCACCGGCGGCATCCTCCGGCCCGCAGCCGAACCGCGCGGCCCGCTTCTGGAGCTTCTGGGCGCGCATCAGGGCGGGCAGGGTGGCCGGGACGGTGTCCAGCTCATCGGCCAGAGTCGTGCGGCCCTTTTCCTTATTTTTGAGCGCATCCCAGCTGTTTATACCAGCATTTTCCGCCGCAGAGGAAGCAAAGATGTTCGGGTGGCGGAAGACAAGCTTCTCGCACACCTCGCGGCAGACCTTTTCCATGTCGAAACGGCCCCGCTCCTCCTCGATGACGGTGTGGAACACCACCTGCATCAGGACGTCGCCCAGCTCTTCCTGCATCATGACAGGGTCGTCGGCGTCGATGGCTTCCAGCGCCTCGCACGTTTCTTCCAGAAAGTTTTTCCGGATGGAAGCGTGGGTCTGGACTTTGTCCCACGGACAGCCGTTCTCCCCGTCTCTCAGGATGCGGATGATCTCCACGAGGTCTTCCGCCGTATAGTGTTCCCTCGGCGTCCAGTCCTGCATGGGGCGTCTCCTTTCCGCATTCCGAAAACATCTGCGAACAGATTCAAATTGTACCGCAGAATCTGCCGAAATGCAAGGGTACAAGCGCATTTTCCGGCTTTTTGCGGCAAAATTTTCATTTCATTCACAACAAAAGGCGGCATCCCCCGGGGGACACCGCCCTGCGTGGGCTTTTTCGCTTACAGCTGTGCGCCGCACTTGTTGCAGAACAGCGCGTCGTCCGAGACGGGCGCGCCGCACTGGGGGCAGGTCTTGGCCTCGTCGTCCTCGGGCTTTGCCTCGGCGGGCTCTGCGGCAGCGTCAGCCGTCACGTCGGCGGCGGCCTCTTCCGTATCCTCGAAAGTCGTCTCAATGACGGTATCCGGCTCGAGAGAGGCTTTCAGGTCGGAGAGCTCCTGCTCGATGTTGGCGATCATCTCGATGTATTTGTCCACAAGGGGCTGGTTCTCCTCGTTGCCCTTGGCCAGACTATACACCAGAGCGCCCAGCTGGCGCTGCGCCTTGTACAGCTTGCTCTGCGCGTTCACGATCTTTGCCTGGGTGCGGCCCTTTTCGGCCAGGTCCAGCGCGGCATTCTTGCCTTTCTCGGCATACTCGAGGCCCATTTCCTTGATCTTATTGAAGTCCATAAAAGACACCTCACTTGTCTATGCCCGGGGTGGGCAGCACTCCTCTGCGTTTTCTGCTCAGGCTGTCCCTGTGCCGCCGGAGATTATTTTCATTATAGCGCACTCCCGGGGGGAATGCAACGAATCCCACCCAAGTTTTACAGAATCGTGCGGATTTGGAAACAGTTTTTTCGCAATTTGCACACTTTCCGCGTTCTGATGTCCTTTATACCTCGCCTGCGTAGAACTCGCGCAGCATACTGTCGGCGGGCAGAAGCTCCAGCTCCACCGGGGCCACATGCTCGAAGCGGCGGGCCGTCTCGTCCCAGAGCTCCGCGTTGTGGCCTTCCAGCGTGAAGCGCTGGCTCACCGGGCGCAGGAGCTTTGCGATGAGGCCCAGCTCGTAGGTGAAGGAAGTATCCAGCAAAAAGTCTGCCGTGGTCTTGAAGCCCTTGATATACCGGGTCTCGCCGTCGAGGACTCTGTCCCACATGGAGAGGGTCTTGGCGGGGCTGCGGCCCCGGGCTGCGGCATCCCGCAGGGTGCGGCGGCAGAGGCGGATGTCCTGGGTGTTGATGACACGGCGGCCATCAATGCAGTATTCCTCCCGCAAGCCGGCGTAGATGCGGTAGACGTCGTCGCCCTTCACAAGGCCGGTCAGCTCAGGGTTGAGGGCGTGGATGCCCTCCACGATGCAGACGCCGCCCTTGAGGTCCAGCGTCTCCGTCTCGGAGGAGCGGGACTCGGTGGTGAAATCATAGATGGGCAGCACGGTCTTGCCGGTGGTGCTCAAATCGCTGAGGCACTGGCGGATGAGGGGCATATCCAGCGTGTCGGGGTTCTCGTAGTCCAGTGTACCGTCGGGCAGGCGGGGGTAATACTGAGCGCCCTTGAAGAAGTTATCCAGACTGATGACATGGGCCGGGGTGCCGGAGGCTTCCAGAGCCTCGGCCACTTTATGAGCCGAAGTCGTCTTGCCGCTGGCCGACGGGCCGGTGAGCATGACGATCTTGGCGCGGGAGTCCCTGATCTTCTGGGCAGCATAGGCCACCCGCTGGCGGTAGCTCTTCTCGCTCATCTCCGCCAGCGCCGCCGGGCTCTGGGCGGCGACGTTGTACAGGTCTATCTCAACCAGACGTTTCGGTACCCAAATCGTGATCATAAAAAACAGCCACTCCTTTTTTCCGTTCCAGCACTTCGTCGAAACGCTGGATGTATTCTGTCGGATACTTGAAATTAAAGATGCGCTGCATCCGCTTGCCGCCGTTGGCCACCAGCTTGGTGCTGCCGCCTGCGCCGGCCGAGAGGATGGTCTGGACTTCTTCCATGATATAGATATTATAATACCCCTCGTGACCCGGCTTGCACCAGCCCACGTTTTCCAGGTTTTGGAGGGTATTTTTCTGACGATAGAGGTAGTAGGGCCGATAGCCCGCCTCGGCCAGCAGATGGCACTTTTCCAGCATGGCGGCCACATCGGCGTAGTCGTTCTCCTTCTGGTCCTCGATGACGATGCGGGAGGCCCGCTTGAGGGTCAGGGTGTGGACGGTGATGTTCTCAGGGTCGAGGGCGATGGCCTGACGCAGGCTCTTCTCGAACCCTTCCACCGTGTCGCCGGGCAGGCCAGCGATGAGGTCCATGTTGATGTCGTCGTGGCCTGCGGCCCGGGCCTCGGCATAGCAGTCGAGGATATCCTGGGCCGAGTGCTTGCGGCCAATGTTCGCCAATACTTCATCCGAGAAGGTCTGCGGATTGATGGAGATGCGGGTCGCGCCGTATTCTCGGATGACGGCCAGCTTTTCGGCGTCGGTGCAGTCGGGGCGTCCGGCTTCCACCGTGTATTCCACGATGGCGGAAAGGTCGAAGCAGTCCCGCACCGTCCCCATGAGCTGGCGCAGCTGCGCTGCCGAGAGGCTGGTGGGGGTGCCGCCGCCGATGTAGATGCTGCAGAGCTTCAGCCCGGCCTTGTCGGCCTCGTCCCGGATGGCCTCGACCTCTTTGCACAGGCAGTCCACATAGGGCTGCACCAGCTTGCGGTCACGGTCGAGGTTGCAGCTGACGAAGCTGCAATAGCTGCACCGGGAGGGGCAGAACGGGATGCCGATATAGAGGCTGTAGGTCTTGGGCGCACTGCCTGCTTTCAGGACAGGCTCCTGCAAGTCCGCGATGGCCTTGGCCATGCCGTATTTTTCGGGCGAGCAGTCGAAGCGCTTGAGGAAGAAATCGTCGATCTCCTCTTCCGTCCAGCCTGCGGCCCGCTTGTCGTGGACGAGGCGCACCGGGCGGACGCCGGTCATCTTGCCCCAGGGCGGGCGGATGCCCGTCCAGCTGCGCAGCAGGTCATAGGTCAGGCTGGCCAGCGCAAATTCCGGCGTCTCGCCGCCCTCTTCCACGGGAATGGGCAGAGGTGATTCGGCGGTCTGGCTCTTGCCGCCCTGCCGCACCATGGCCCAGAGCTTGTCAGGCCGCTTCTCGGCCCAGACGCAGTCTGCGCCGTCCTCGGGCGGGGTGAGGGTGAGCGGGGCCATTGGGTAGAACAGGCGGACGAGGTGCTCCACCTCGTAGCCCGAGCCGAGGCCCATGATATAGATATTCATGTGAAATCCCGCCTTTTTATGCGTTTCTCAGCGCATTTTTGATATAGAAGTTGGTGGCGGCCTCCTGCCCGAAGGTGGAGAAATCGCCGTGGCCGGGCAGCACCTGCGCCTCGGCCGGGACGGGCAGGGCCGCGAACTTGCGCAGGCTCTCGTCCATCTTCCGGCTGTCGCCGCCCTCGAGGTCGGTGCGGCCGATGCTGCCCTGAAAGACCGTGTCGCCCACGAAGAGATAGTTTTCGCACAGCAGCACCACGCTGCCCTCGGTGTGGCCGGGGGTGTGCCAGACGGTGAAGCGCAGCTCGTCGAGGGGGATGACCTCGCCTTCTTCGTAGCCGCTGTCCGAGCCCTTGAGGGGCAGCAGCTGGGTCCCCCGACAGTCGGCGGGCTCACAGTAGAGCTTTGCGCCCCACTCGCGGCTCAGGACCCCCGCACTGCCCACATGGTCGTAGTGGCCGTGGGTGCAGAGGATAAGGCTCAGCCTGCCGCCGTGCTCCTTTAAGATCTTATCGTACTCCTGCACCTCGGCGGCGGGGTCGATGACCACCGCGTTGCCTGCGTCCGAGATGAGCAGGAAACTGTTGGTGTAAAACGGCGCAGGGCCGACCAGATGAAATGCCTTCATGGTTTATTTTTCTCCTTTATGCCACTCGTCGGTGTCGATGACGATGGTGCAGGGGCCTTCGTTGACCAGCGACACCTGCATATCTGCGCCGAACTCGCCGTGCTGGACATCCTTGAGGCCCTGCCTGTTCATCTCGGCGAGGAACAGCTCGTAGGCGTCCACAGCCAGCGGCGGTCTTGCCGCCTTGATGAAGCTGGGGCGGAAGCCCTTCTTCGTGTCGCCGTAGAGGGTGAACTGACTCACCACCAGTGCAGAGTACCCGAGGTCCTTTGCGCTGAGGTTCAGCTTGTCGTTTTCATCCTTGAAAATGCGCAGGCCCGCGCATTTTTCAGCCAGTTTCGGCACGATGTCGAGCGTATCGGTGTCCTTGACGCCCAGCAGGATGACGAGGCCGGGACCGATGGGGCGCGGCTCGCCGCCGTTGACCCGGACGCTGGCCGAGGATACGGCCTGAATGACTGCACGCATATTAGCTCCTTGTTACCTTGAGCACATCCTTGACTTTGGACAGACGGGCCACGACCCGGTTGAGGTGCTCTGTATTGTTGATGCCGATGGTCAGGCTGATGACGGCACAGTTGTTCTCCACCTGACGGGCGTTCATGGCGTAGATGGGGACGCGGATGTCAGCCAGCGCGGCCAGCACATCGGACAGCAGCTCGTTGCGGTTGAGGGCGATGATCTCCAGACCGGCCTTGTAGCTGTCCTTGACGCTGTCGGCCCAGTACGCCTTGACCCAGCGGGGGGCGTTGGAGGGGTCTTTCATGCTGGACACCGCGTTGGCGCAGCTCTGTTTGTGGATGGAGACGCCGAAGCCCCGGGTGATGAAGCCCACGATGGGGTCGCCGGGCAGAGGCGAGCAGCACTTTGCAAACTTGATGGGGGTGTTATCGAAGCCCTCCACCACTACGCCGTCGGTGGCGTGGACGCGGCTCAAATCGACCTTCGGCAGGTCCTCCATCGACTTGTTCTCAGCAGCCTCGGCGGCCTTGAGCTTCTGCCACTCCTCTTTGAGCTTGGGCAGGCAGTTGGCGATGGTCATGCCGCCGTAGCCGATGGCAGCATAAATTTCCTCCGCGTTGTTCTGGCGCAGACGACGGCTGCAGCTGCCCACGAACTCGTCCAGCTGGTCGTCGGGGATGAAGATCATCTCCCGGCGCAGCTCTTTGGCCAGCGCGTCGCGGCCCTGCTGGATGTTCTCTTCGCGGCGCATCTTCTTGAACCAGTTGCGTATCTTGCTCTTGGCCTCGCTGGTGCGCACGATCTTGAGCCAGTCGCGGCTGGGGCCTTTGTCCGCCGGGCCGAGGATGACTTCAATGATCTCGCCCGTCGCCACGACGTGGTCGATGGGGACGATGCGGTTGTTGACCTTACAGCCCACCATCCGGTTGCCGACGGCAGAGTGGATGGCGTAGGCAAAGTCGATGCAGTTGGCGCCCGCAGGCAGGTTGATGACGTCGCCCTTCGGGGTGAAGGCAAAGACCTCCTCCGGCAGCAGGTCACTCTTCAAATCGTGGAGCAGGTTGCCGGAATCCTCGCTGACGCGCTGGTTTTCCAGCAGCTGGCTGACCCATGCCAGCCGCTCATCCAGTTTATCGTGGCCCTCGAGGCCCTCCTTATACTTCCAGTGGGCGGCAACGCCGTACTCGGCCTGCTCGTCCATGGTGCGGGTGCGTATCTGCACCTCGAAGGGGATGCCCTCGTGGCCGATGACAGTGGTATGGAGGCTCTGGTAGCCGTTGGGCTTGGGGGTGGAGATATAGTCCTTAAAGCGGTTGGGCAGCGGGTGGTACATATCGTGGATGAGGCCCAGGGTGCTGTAGCACTCAGCCAGAGTGTCCAGGATGATGCGCACCGCGTAGATGTCGTAAATTTCATCAAAGGACTTGTTCTGCATGATGGTCTTGCGGTAGATGCCGTAGATGCTCTTGACTCTCCGCTTGATGGTCGCGCCCTCGATGCCGCTCTCCTCGAGGCGGCTCTTGATGACGCCCGACACGCTGGCCAGAAACTCGTCGCCCGCGCGCTCGCTGAGCATCTTGTTGATCTCCTCGTAGCCCACGGGGTCAAGGTAGTGGAGGCTGCGGTCTTCCAGCTCCTCCTTGACGTTCAGGATGCCCAGACGGTTGGCGATGGGAGCGTAGACCTCCATGGTCTCCCGGGCCTTGTCGCGGCGTTTCTGCTCCGGCCATGCGTCGCCGGTGCGCATATTGTGCAGGCGGTCACAGAGCTTGATGATCATGACGCGGACGTCACGGCTCATGGCCAGCAGCATCTTGCGCAGGTTCTCGGCCTGCAGCTCTTCGATATTGGAAAATTGGATCTTGGTCAGCTTGGTGACGCCGTCCACCAGCGCGGCCACCTCTTCGCCGAAAGCGGCGGTCAGGTCGGCCAGCGTGGTGGGGGTGTCCTCCACTACATCATGGAGCAGGGCGGCGGCGATGCTCTCGCTGTCCATGCCGAGGTCCAGCACGAGGCGGGCCACGGCCAGCGGGTGGCAGATATAGGGCTCACCGCTGCGGCGGCAGACCCCCTTGTGGGCGTTGTTGGCCAGGTCGTAAGCCTTTTCTATCATGGCCATATTGTAGGCTTTACCGCTGGCTTTGATGGCCTCCACCAGCTTCTCCCAGGTCACGATCTCGGGCCGCACCTCCGAGGGAAGGGTCCCCTCAGGGGCGTTGGCCGGCAGGGCCGTTGCGGCCACGGTAGCCATCTCCGTCACCGGCACGGGCTGGTGGAGATGGGTCTTTGCAGAGTAGCTGTCCTCTTTCGCCGCAGCCGGTGCTGCGGGCGCGGGGAGGACAGGTTTCTTTCCCTCAGGCATCTTTATCGTTCCTCCAGACATTTCAGGATGGGCGCATCGGCAAGGTTCTTCTTTCCGGTGGCAGGCACGAGTTCCCAGAACTTTGCCCCGCCCCGGTCAGCCGCTGTGATGAGGCCGACCTGTTCCAGCGCGGCGACGGCCACCAGCGTCCGACCGGTGTTCTCCTCGCCGAGTTTTGCAAACAGGGGCTGCAGGTCTTCGGCGTGCCAGCGCCGCGCCTGCAGCTCCCGATAAACGGTGATGATATGGTTGCGCTCCGGGGCGATGCTCTCCTTCTGCTCCGGCGTCAGGGGCGTACCCCGGCGCAGCGCCTGCACCAGCGCGGCCTGCTCTGAAGCTGTGTTGCCGAGGCCCGCCGGGTGCAGCTCGATGATGCGGCCCGACAGCTGTGCGCCCCGGGGCGAATCGTAGACCGAAAGGCTGATGGCCGCGTCCACGACGTCGCCCGTCGAGTAAGGCACCTGTTCCGGGTGCATCCCGAACCAGACGGCGTAGATGCTGGAATTGCCCTGCCGCAGACGCAGGCGGCAGTGCTTGCCCTCCGAGACGGCGTAGACGCCCTCCACGACAGCCATTTCCAGCACGAAGACCGGGCTGGGGTTGTCGGCACCGTAGGGTGCCAGCTGGTCGAGGCGGCGGACGCTCTCTACCGTCAGGCGGTCGAGGTGGACGGACAGATCGCATTCCAGCGGCGGGGTGCGCAGCACGGGACACTCCCGGGCCGCCCAGTCGTTGAGCCGCTGGCGGAGCGTCTGCAGATCCTCTTCCCGCACCGAGAGGCCCGCTGCCATGGCGTGGCCGCCGAAGCGGAGCAGGATGTCGGCGCAGGAGGCGATGCACTCGTGCAGGTTGAAGCCCTGCACGCTGCGGCCGCTGCCCTTGCCCTCGCCGTGCTCATCCACCGACACCACGATGACCGGGCGTCCGGTCTTTTCCACAAGGCGGGAGGCCACGATGCCGATGACGCCGGGGTGCCAGTCTCTGCCCCAGAGCAGGATGACCCGGTCTTCGAGGCGTTCCGGCTCAGCGTCCAGCAGCTCCTGTGCGGCTTTGACGATCTCCATCTCCGTCTCCTGCCGCTGGATGTTGATGTCGCTCAGCTTATGGGCCAGTTCGACCGCCCGGTCTTCGTCCTCACAGAGCACCAGCTGCAAAGCGGTGACAGCGCTGTCCATCCGGCCCGCCGCATTGATGCGGGGCGCGATGGCGTAGCTGATGTTCTCTGCCGTCACCGGCTTGCCTGCAAGGCCCACTTCTTCCAAAAGGGCGCAGAAGCCGGGTCTGTCCGTATTTTGCAGCTGGCGCAGACCTGCTTTGACGATGGTGCGGTTCTCCCCTGTCAGGGGCATGACGTCGGCCACGGTGCCAACAGCGGCAAGGTCGCCGCAGTATTCCAGCATCTCTTCCGGCGGGCAGCCATCCAGCGCGGCGCAGAGCTTGAAGGCCACGCCCGCGCCGCACAGGCCCTTGAAGGGGCTGTGGTCGTCGGCACGGCGGGGGTCCACGATGGCCACTGCCTGGGGCAGGGTGTCGTGGGGCAGATGGTGGTCTGTGATGATGAGGTCGATGCCGAGGCTGGCCGCGAATGCAGCTTCCTCTACGGCAGAGATGCCGTTGTCCACCGTGACGATGAGGCGGCAGCCCTTATCGTAAATCGACTGGATCGCGTTCTTCGAGAGGCCGTAGCCGTCGCCCTCCCGGCTGGGCAGCATACACTTAACGGCGGCGCCCATCCCTTTCAGGTGCTGATAGAGCAGGGCCGTGGCGGTCACACCGTCCACGTCGTAGTCGCCGAAGACGACGATGGTCTCCCCCTCGTCGATGGCCCGCAGGATGCGCTCACAGGCTTTGTCCATGTCGGTCAGGAGCATGGGGTCGCTCAGCTCTTCTTCGCCCGCCAGAAGGGTCAGCGCCTCGGCGGGGTCGGTGATGCCCCGGGCAGCGAGGATGCCGGCCAGCAGGCCGGCTTCTTTCTGCTGGGCCGCGAGGACAGAGCGGTACTTTTCCTCGCTCCACTCTTCGTCCATGTTCTGGTATTCCAGCTCTTCGGTGTTCTGCTGGGCGATGGCCGCTGTCAGCTCTTTCAGGGCGGCGCGGTCAACGGTCTTGGTGTTCCAGGCCCGGTAGGTCATCGCAATCCCTCCCCGGCCAGACCATCGTTCGCCAGCATCCCCTGCAGCGCAGCGATCTCGCTGGAAACGTCCAGTGCCACGTCCGACAAAAGCTTATCGTAGAGGTTATCATAAGCCTGATTCAGGGTGTGCAGGATGCCCGCAATATCCCGGCGGATGGCCTCCGCGTTCTCGCCCTGCTGGCTCTGCACGTCGTTGTAGGTGTGCAGGAGCTTGAGGGTGGTGGGGATATAGTATTCCGCAAAGCGGCGGGCCTTGGGCAGGCTCTCGGGGTGGGCTTCCAGCCAGGCACAGATGGACTCGGTGGTCTTCTGCATATGCTGCAGCTCTTCCACAGCCCGCTCATCCTCCATGAGTTCCTGCTCCTTCTCGAGCACCTGCGCAAAGCGGCGGGTCGTCTCGAGGTTCAGGGGGACTTCTCCGGCCTGTTCCGGCGCTTTTTCCGGTTCGGGCTGAGGCTGATTTTCCTGTGCAGCACGGTAGTCCTCTGCCGTCAGGTAGAGCTTGTCGTTTTTCTCGTCCAGCCAGGCACTGAGCCAGCCCTTGTGGATGAATTTCCGCAGCATCTTGAGAGCCTTGGTCTTCTTTTTATGCGTCAGGTCGGCCAGCATGGAGAGGGACAGGCCCTTGTGCCAGTCGAAGCCCTCGGCGGTATCGGCGTAGAGCTCCAAGGTCTTGGCGGCCTTCATACGGGACGCGCCCGCCGCGGTCAGCCAGCCGAACACAGCGGTCACAGCGGCAGAGCACCACCCCGTCACCGCGATAGCACCCAGTGCGAGATCACCGATGGCACTGAGGACCGTCATATCAGCCGCCACTATCACGCCGCCGGACGTGAACGCCCCCGCCGTGCCGAAGCAGGCGATGGCCGTGATGCCGAAGATGACGGCGAAGGTGATGCCGGTCGCCAGCATGGCGACGCCTGCGCCGTGGCGCTTTTTCGCGCTGGTGCGGATATTCTCGATGGCCGTCGGTTCCGGCTTCTTCGCAAAGAAATTGCGCGCCCAGTCGGTCATCCCGCTGGCGCCGGCACTGCTCCTGGCCTCCTCGGCCCGCTTCTGGTACTCCTGTTTTCCGGCCTGAAAGGCCCGGCCTGCCTCCGAGATGCCATAACCGGCGGCGTTCACCGCGGCGCGGCCCACATCCCACACACGGTCGCCGATCTCCTCGCCCCGGCCCTCAAAGCCGTGGCGGAAGGAGTCGGACATGGTGTTGCCCAGCTCGCGGAGCTGGCGTTCCAGCTCCTGCTGCACCTTACGGCCTTCGCTGTCCTTCGCCGTGCGGTCAAAATCGTCTTCACGATCAGTCATTCAACTTCTCACCCTTCTGCCGGGCTGTACCGGCTGATAATGGCGCGGGCCACCCGCAGGCCATCGACGGCGGCACTCATGATGCCGCCCGCATATCCGGCACCCTCGCCGCAGGGATACAATCCTGCCAGCTGGGCGCATTCAAAATTTTCTTCCCGTTTCAGCCGCACCGGGCTGCTGGTACGGGTCTCGAGGCCGGTCAAAATGGCCTCGGGGGCGGTGTAACCCGCAATTTTCCGCTCGTAAGCCCGCAGACCGGCCCGCAGGGTGTCGGCCAGTTCGGTCGGCAGCAGTGCGCCGAGGTCCGCAGCGACGACGCCCCGGTCATAGGTGGGCTGGACGCGGCCAATGTTCAGCCGGCCCCTGCCCTCCAAAAAGCTCTGGATGTTCTCCGCCGGGGCAGCATACTCTCCGCCGGGACGGCCTGCCGCATAGGCCCGGGCTTCCAGCTCCCGCTGGAAGGCGATGGCCTTCCGGGGGTCGTTGCCGAAGTCTTCACCGCCCACGCTGACCACCACGGCCGCGTTGGCATTCCTGCCGCTGCGGGCGTGATAGCTCATGCCGTTGGTCACGACGCGGCCCTTTTCGCTGGCCGAAGCCACCACCTGGCCGCCCGGACACATACAGAACGTATAAACGCACCGTTTTTCAACGTGCTGCGAAAGCTGATATTCGCCGCGCGGCAGGGCCGGATGGCCCGCCGCCTCGTGGTAAAGGCTCTTTTCGATTTCCGATTGGAGATGCTCTGCCCGGAAGCCGACGCTGAAGGGCTTGCACTCCAGCACGAGGCCGCTGTCCATCAGCATCCCGAAGGTGTCGCGGGCCGAGTGGCCCACCGCGAACACCAGCGCCTCACAGGGGAACGCACCGTCCGTGGTCTGGATGCCGACGAGCTGGCCATCCCGCCGCTCGAAGCCGGTGAGGGCTGTGTTGAAGTGGACCTCGCCGCCCAGCGACTCGATCTCTTTTCGGATCGAAGTGATGACGCCCCGCAGCAGGTCGGTGCCGACATGGGGCTTCTGCTGCCAGGCAATTTCCTTCGGCGCGCCGTGCTCGAGGAACACTTCGGTCACGAAGCCGCAGAGCTCGTCGCCGATGCGGGTGGTGAGCTTGCCGTCCGAGAAGGTTCCGGCGCCGCCCTCGCCGAACTGGATGTTGGCGTTTTCGTCCAGCTCACCGGTGGCGGAGAAATGCTCCACGGCCTTGACACGCTCGTCCAGCGCCGGGCCGCGTTCCAGCACGATGGGCCGGTAGCCCTGACGGGCCAGCAGCAGCGCCGCAAAGAGGCCCGCCGGGCCGAGGCCGCAGACCACAGGCCGGTGCGTCAGCGGCAGAGTGCCGTTCTGCACCGAGAGGTCGGTCTTGCCCCGGACGGTGACGCTGCGGGAAGCACCCGCACAGGCGGCCTCTTCCCGCTCCTCTTTCAGGGTCACGGCCACGGTGTACACCAGCTTGGGCTGGCCGTGGCGGGCGTCCACCGAGAGCCGGGCGATGCCCAGATGGCTCACCTTTCCCCGGGGGATGCGGGCGAGGCGGAGGGCTTTTTCGTAGGCCTGCGGCTCCCCGGCGGAGAGGGGCAGGCGAATATCATGGATCAGGATCATATACTCAGTTACTTTCTATCTTGCACTGCACCACATAGCTGCCCAGCGCAAAAATTTTGTCGTTGGCCGGCACATAGAGGCGGCAGGCGATGTTCTGCTGGCCGATGGCGACATGGAAGTCGTCGGCGTCGATCTCAATGACCACCTGTTCCGGATTCAGTGCTTCCAGCGAGCCGGCCGGGCCGCAGAGGGTGACGTTCATCAGCCGCTCCGTCTCCACGGTCAGGGTGTAGGTGGAGGGCAGGTTGATGACCTGCACACAGCTGGCGGGCAGGTTCATGGTCTTGGTTTCCAGACGGGAGCTGTCGAAGCTGACCGTGATGCTGGAGATGTTGTCCAGCAGACGGATGCCGCTGGGCAGCTCGATGGGCATTTCGTACACCTTATCCAGTGCAAAGGTGGAAAGGTCGATGGTACCCACCGACAGGGTGGACAGACGGTCGATCTGGGACTCCGGGCCGGCCACATTGAGGGTCTTTTTGCTCAGGGAGTAGACCAGCACCGAGGGGTCAAAGTCGCGGGGCGCGTTGATAAAGCTGACTTCCACCGGCAGGGTGGCCAGCTTATACACCTGCAGCGTGACCTCGACGCTGTCCGTTTCCAGAGTAGTATACTCAAATTTCACCTCTCCGCCGCTGCGGGTGTAAAAACGCAGGCCGGTGTCCAGAGTGACGGGGCTGGTCAGCTCGCCGTTGTAGGTCACCTCGGCGGTGCAGGTCTCCACCTTGCTCAGCTCGGTGCTGGGTCCGGAGAGCGTCACCGTCTCCTTCGAGATGTCGGTGCCGTAGAGGATATAGCCGTCTGCTATCTTCAGGTAATTCGTCGTCACCTGGATGGGCAGGGTCTTTTCTTCCACCACATCGAACACCACGTCCACGGTGTTGTCGCCGTCGATGGAGACGGACACACCGGTGAGCAGGGTGCTCTGGCTCCGCACCTGAAGGCGCAGGCTCTTTTCGCCGCTGTCGCGGACGCTGGACCAGTCGGGGTAGACGACAAAGTCGTTGGCCGACAGGCTGCCGATGGTGTAGCCGTCGCCGGAAAGCTTCAGGTTGACCGTTTTTTCCTCCGCATTGACGATGCTCAGGCCCCGGGAAGTGTAGGCAGCCGAATCATAGGTAAAGTCCACCGGAACATTATAGATGGTGGTGGTGGTGCCGGGCTGCACGACGATGGTGACAGCCATCCACGCGATGACCGCACCCAGCAAAGAAAGCAGGAGCCGGATGCGGCGGTCGTTCAGCAGATTGCGCTTGGGGGGTACGGCAGGCTTGCCGTTGTTCTGCTCAGTGCTCATTGCTGCTCATCCTCCTCCTTGTTGTTCACCCAGTTCAGCAGGCGCTTGCCCCGGGCCTTCCAGCCCTCGGCAGCGCTCTTCTCGCTGGCGGTCTCCTTGGGTATCATCTCATCCACCAGCCGGGTGTAAAGGGTCTGACGGTCAAAGTGGCGCATGAGCACACCGTTTTTCGCCATCGAGATGATGCCCGTCTCCTCGCTGACCACGATGGCGATGGCATCGGAGTTCTCGGCGATGCCGAGGCAGGCGCGGTGGCGGGTACCCATGTCCTTGCCCAGGTCCAGGTTGTTGGAAAGGGGCAGCACACAGCCTGCCGCCTTGATGCGGCCATTCTCGATGATGGCTGCGCCGTCGTGGAGGGGGGTACCCTCGTAGAAGATGGTACCCAGCACCTCGAGGTTGACTGCGCTGTTCACAGGCGTGCCGGTGCGGACGATCTCAGAAAGGTTGGTGTTCCGTTCCAGCACGATGAGCGCGCCGGTCTTGGTCTCCGAAAAACGCTCTGCCGCGTCGCAGATGGCGATGATGGCGCTGCGCCATGCGCCCTTGAGGCTGGTGTCGTTGTAGCGGTTTTTATTGAAGAAGCGATAGGCCCACCGGTCGGTCTGGCCCATCCGCTCCAGCGCACGCCGTATCTCGGGCTGGAACAGCACCACCAGCGTCAGCAGGCCGACTTGCAGCAGCGAGTTGAGCAGCCAGGTGACGGTGCGCATATTCAGGATGTTCGCCACCAGATAGACCGCCATCACGATGAGCGCGCCCTTGGCCAGCTGGCCGGCGCGGGTGCGGTTGACGAATCCCAGCAGCTGGTAGATGAGGAACGCGATGATGAGGATGTCCAGCAGGTCTACCAGCTTGAAGGTCTGGAAGTTTGCTACGATAGAGTTCAGAGTCATGGGTCACATTCTCCCGTTCACACTGCTTCGATGAGGGCGACGGCATGGGCCGCGATGCCCAGCCCCTCGCCGGTAAAGCCCAGATGCTCCTCGGTGGTGGCTTTGACGCTCACGGCGTCCACCGGCATCCCGAAAGCCTCGGCCAGCTTTGCCCGCATGGCCGGGATGTGGGGGGCCAGCTTCGGGCGCTGGCAGAGGATGGTGGCGTCGATGTTCTCGATGCGCCAGCCGTGCTCGGTCACGATTTCTGCCACACGGCGGGCCAGCATGAGGCTGTCGGCCCCGGCGTACTCTTCCGCTGTATCGGGGAAGTGCTGGCCGATGTCGCCCAGCGCCGCTGCGCCCAGCACGGCGTCCATGACCGCGTGGGTCAGCACGTCGGCGTCCGAGTGGCCCAGCAGGCCCTTCTCATACGGCACTTCCACGCCGCCCAGGATGAGCTTGCGGCCCTCCACCAGACGGTGGACGTCGTAACCATGACCAATGCGCATTTTCTTTCCTCCGTTCCCGGCCCGGGGCAGATCCTCCCGGGTGGTTATCTTGATGTTTGCGTAGTCGCCCTGGACCAGCTCCACCGGACGGCCCGTCAGCTCGAACAGGCTGCAGTCGTCGGTGACGAGGCGGGCGCTGGCCTCGTCCAGTTCATCCAGCGCCGCCAGATAGGCGGCGCGGTCGAAGCACTGGGGCGTCTGCACCGCATAAAGGGTGCTGCGGTCGGGGGTGTTCTCCACCATGCAGCCTTCCGGCACAGTCTTGCCGTTTCCGCCCTTCGCCTGCTTGATGGTGTCCTTCACCGGCACCGCCGGGGCGGCGGCACCGCAGCGGGCAGCGGCCTCTATCGTATCGGCGATAACGCTCTGGCTCACGAAGGGCCGGGCCGCGTCGTGGACGGCCACCAGTCTGCCGTGGGCAGCGGCCACGCCGCTGCGGGCGCTCTCGGCGCGGGTCGAGCCGCCCTTCACCAGCCGCACCGGCTTTTTGCAGCGGGCAGCGGCCCGCTGGGCATTCTCACCGGACGCGCCGGTCACGATCACCAGCTCATCCACCTCCGGACACTCATCAAAGGCCCGGACGCTCCGCTCCAGGACGGTCTCACCGCCCAGATCGAAGCTCAGTTTATCAAATCCCATCCGGGTGGAAGAACCAGCCGCCACCAGGACTGCCGTCACACGACATTCCAATTTCTTACACCTGCCCCATTTTATTCCTGCCCTGTGCCGCACTGCACAGAGCGTATTATTATTCATTGAATATTATAGCGTATCCACCCACAAACTGCAACTGCCCGCGCCCATCAAAAATGCCCCCGTGCAGCACTTTTGGCGCTGTACGGGGGCATAAATTTTTTATGAAATTTCTGCGTTATGCGAGGATGGGCTCGATGGCAGCGGCCAGAGCATCCTTCTGAGCCTGAGCCTCGGCCAGGTCTTTGCCCAGAGTGGTGAAGTAGGTCTTGATCTTCGGCTCAGTGCCGGAGGGACGGACGACCACGGTAGCGCCGTTGTCCAGAGTGTAGATGAGGACGTTTGCGGCGGGCAGGCCGGTCTCTTCGGGCTTCTTGTAGTCGGTGACCTTGACCACCTTGTGGCCGGCCAGCTCGGTGAGGGGCTCGTCACGCAGCTTCTGCATGATGGAAGCCATCTTCTCCATGCCGGTCAGGCCGGGGAACTCGAAGCTGTCCACCTTGTTCAGGTAGCGGCCATACTCCTTGTAGATCTCTTCCAGACGCTCCTTGATGGAAGAACCGATGCTGCGGTAGTAAGCGGCCATCTCGCAGATGAGCATGGAGCCGATGACAGCATCCTTGTCACGGACATAGGGGCCGGCCAGATAGCCGTAGCTCTCCTCGAAGCCGAAGATGAAGCGGTCCACTTCACCGGCAGCTTCCAGATTTGCGATCTGGTCGCCGATCCACTTGAAGCCGGTCAGCACGCTGCGCATCTCCACGCCGTAGTGGGCGGCGATGGCATCGGCCAGCGGGGTGGAGACGATGGACTTGACGGCGACGGGGTCCTTGGGCATGGTACCCTTCTCGATGCGGCCTGCGCAGATGTAATCCAGCAGCAGAGCGCCCATCTCGTTGCCGGAGACCAGCTCATAGCTGCCGTCCGGACACTTCATGGCGATACCCACGCGGTCGGCGTCGGGGTCGGTGGCCAGCATCAGGTCGGCGCCGGTCTTGGTGGCGAGGTCGAGGCCCAGCTTCAGAGCCTCGAAGATCTCGGGGTTGGGGTAGGAGCAGGTGGTGAAGTAGCCGTTGGGGTACTCCTGCTCCGGCACGATGGTGATGTCGGTGATGCCCATGTCGTTCAGGACGTGGGTGACCGGCACCAGACCGGAACCGTTCAGCGGGCTGTAGACCAGCTTCAGGCCGGCGGTCTTGCACAGGCCCGGGCGCACCTGACGTGCCTCGATGGCGGCGTAGAGGGCGTTCTTGCAGTCGTCGCCCACAAAGCGGATGAGGCCCTGCTCAACGCCTTCGGCAAAGGAGATGTACTTTGCGCCGGTCAGGACATCCGTCTTCTGGATCTCGTCATAGACGATGGCGGCGGCGTCATCGGTCATCTGGCAGCCATCGGGGCCGTAGGCCTTGTAGCCGTTGTACTTGGCGGGGTTATGAGAAGCGGTGACCATGATGCCCGCATTGCACTCATAGTAACGGGTGGCAAAGCTCAGGGCCGGGACAGGCATCAGAGCATCATAAATGCGCACCTTGATGCCGTTTGCGGCCAGAACGCCGGCGGCAGTCTTGGCAAAGACGTCGCTCTTCAGGCGGCTGTCGTAGCTGATGGCCACGGTCTGGCTGCCGCCCTGGGTCTTGACCCAGTTTGCCAGGCCCTGGGTGGCCTGACGCACGACGTAGATGTTCATGCGGTTGGTGCCAGCGCCCAGCACGCCGCGCAGGCCGGCGGTGCCGAACTTCAGTGCAACGGCAAAGCGGTCCTTGATCTCGTCGTCGTTTCCCTCGACCTTGGCCAGCTCCGGCTTCAGATCTGCGTCCTCCAGATCCGCTGCCAGCCAGCGCTTATACTCATCCTGATACATATTGCACACCTTACCTTTGTAATTTTTGACCATAATGGACAAATTCATCCAAGTCTACTTATAATATAAGCTTTTATACGCTTTGTGTCAATTCAGGATTATGTACCAAGTTTTCCCCCTTAAAACCAGCAAATGCCACAAATCGTGCAGGTTTTCCGCTCTCCTGCTGCCCATTTGCAGCCGTGCAGGGCCAGTACACCTGCCCTGCGTCGTCCAGTACATCCAGCCAGTGGCCCAGCCCTACTCCATTTTCGCACAGATACCGCATCAGGGACATCAGCCGCCCGAAGTCGCCCACCGGGCAGATGACCTGCTCCGTGACACACTCTTCTCCCTGCTGCCGCCGCACTGCCAGTACAACACCCTCTTCCTCTACGCTTGCGCTGTAGTACAGCGTGTGTGCAAGCTGAAAGCCTTCGATACTGGAATAGGGCCTGGTGTAACAGCAGTACTCTTTCGCAACCATAAGGTTCTTCCTCCAATCGCAGATAGCCCGCGTTTCGTTGACATCTCACATGCCCTTTAATATAATAGATTCAAACAGAAAATTGTGTCGAACTTGGGCATCTGCGCCCTATCTTTGCCATTTCTTAGTCAGTTTTTAGTCAACCATTTCATTTCTTTTGTCTGTTATCTTAGAATAAATTTCGAAGCATCGTAAAAACATATTGTCCCCTTTTATGGATGGTTTCTGCCGCCCCATCGGGCAGAAAGGAGCGCCCATGTACGCAGTCCTCAAGAGCTTCGGCCTCAAGGGCCTCAACGGCTTCCCCGTGGAAGTCGAGGCCGACATCTCGGGCGGGATGCCCGCCCTCTCCATCGTCGGCCTGCCGGACTCCGCCGTCCGGGAGAGCGGTGACCGCGTCCACGCAGCCCTGAAAAATCTGGGCTTCAAGTGGCCTGACCGCCGCATCACCATCAACCTTGCTCCCGCCGACGTCCGCAAGACCGGCCCGGTGTATGACCTGCCCCTGCTGCTGGCGGTGCTGGCCGCTTCCGGACAGCTGGAGCCGCCGCCGAAGGACACGGCCTTTCTGGGGGAGCTGGCGCTGGACGGCAGTCTCCGCCCGGTGTCCGGCGTCCTGCCCATGGCGCTGGAAGCTGCCGCCAGCGGTGTGCGGGCGCTCTATGTCCCTGCCGAGAACGCTGCCGAAGCCGCTGAGGCCTGCGGAAGCGAAATGCAGGTCTACCCTGCCGCAACGGCCCGTCAGGTCGTGGACGCACTGCGGGGCATCCAGCCCATTTCTCCCACGGCTCCGGTTCCCTTCGACCCTGCCGATGCGTGGAGCCAGGTTCCCGATTTCGCTGACGTCTGCGGCCAGCCGCTGGCCCGCCGGGCGATGGTCATCGCGGCTGCGGGCGGACACAACGTCCTGCTCGTCGGTGCGCCCGGCACCGGCAAATCCATGCTGGCCCGCCGCCTGCCCGGCATCCTGCCGCCCCTGACCCGGGAAGAAGCCGTGGAGACGACGAAAATTTACTCCATCGCCGGGCAGATGCCCGCAGGCCGGGGCCTCGTGACGGCACGGCCTTTCCGCAGCCCCCACCACTCGGCCAGTTCGGCTGCGCTGGCGGGCGGCGGGGCGCAGTTCCGCCCCGGCGAGTGCAGTCTGGCCAACTGCGGCGTCCTCTTCCTCGACGAGCTGCCCGAGTTCTCCCGCGAGAGCCTCGAAGTGCTGCGCCAGCCCCTCGAGGACGGCTGCATCACGGTCAGCCGGGCTGCCGGAAGCGCCACTTATCCCAGCCGTTTCCAGCTCGTCGCCGCCATGAACCCCTGCAAATGCGGCTACTACGGCCACCCTACCCGGGCCTGCACCTGTTCGCCCAGCGCGGTGCGGCAGTACCGCAGCCGGGTGTCCGGCCCGCTGCTGGACCGCATCGACCTCTGCGTCGAGATGGACCCGGTGGCCTTCGATGAACTGCATGGCGCTGCCCCTTCCGAGAGCAGCGCCGAGCTGCGGAAACAGGTCCTTGCTGCCCGGGCCATCCAGGCCCGGCGGTACGCTGCTCCCGGCTACGAGGATGTGCGCTGCAACGCCCAGCTCACCGCCGGGCAGGTACGGCGCATCTGCCGGATGACCCCCGCCGCTGAACAGCTCCTGCGGGCCTCCTACGAGACGCTGGGCCTTTCGGCCCGCGCCCACGACCGCATCCTCCGGGTGGCCCGCACCATTGCCGACCTCTCCGGCAAGCGCCTCCTCGACGAGGATTCGCTGCTCGAGGCTCTGCAATACCGTGCGCAGGAAAAGGTCGATCTGACGTTCTGATACAGACAAAAATCCCCCGGCTGGACCGGGGGATTTTTGCGTTCTAAAACTTTTAGAATCTTCTCCACGCATCGGGCAGGAAGAGCACCAGCATCGGGAAAATTTCCAGACGACCGGCCAGCATATCGAAGATGAGAACCAGCTTTGCAAAGTTGGAGTAGGCCCCGAAGTTCATCATGGGGCCCACCTGATTGAGGCCGGGGCCGATGTTGTTCAGGGTGGCGGCGATGGAGGTGAAGTTCGTCACCATGTCAAAGCCGTCCAGACTGACAAGCATGAAACTCGCCGCAAAGATGAAGATGTAGGCCGCCAGAAAGACGTTGGTGGTGCGGATGGTCTCATGATTGACCAGCTTGCCGTCCATCCGGACGGGGGCCACCACCTGCGGGTGGAGGGCCTGCTTCAGCTCCTTGCCCAGCGTCTTGCCCAGCAGGAGGAAGCGGCTCACCTTGATGCCGCCGCCGGTGCTGCCCGCGCAGGCGCCCACGAACATCAGCAGCACCAGCACCTCTTTTGCCAGCGTGGGCCAGAGGTCGAAATCACAGCTGGAAAAGCCAGTGGTGGTAATGATGGAGCCGACCTGGAAGGCCGCATGGCGCAGCGCCTCGCCGAAGGTGCCGTAGAGACTGCGGATGTTCACCGTGATGACGGCCACCGCCGCCAGAATGATGGCAAAATAGGCGCGGACTTCCTCGCTGGACGCTGCGCGGCGGAACCGGCGCAGCAGCAGCAGGAAATACGCGTTGAAGTTGACGCCGAAGAGGATCATAAAGATGGTCACGACCCACTGGATGTAGGGCGAGAAGCTGGCAAAGCTGTCGTTCTTGAAGCCGAAGCCGCCAGTACCCGCCGTGCCAAAGGCCGTGAGCAGAGAGTTGAACACATTCATTCCGCCCGCCAGCAGGAAGCAGAACTCCACCACCGTGAGCGCGAAATAGATGCCGTACAGGATCTTGGCCGTAGACTGCACCTTCGGCACCAGCTTGTCCACCTGCGGGCCGGGGCTTTCCGCCTTCATCAGGTTGACGTGGGAGCCGCCGGTCAGGGGCAGCAGGGAGAGCAGGAACACCAGAACGCCCATGCCGCCGATCCAATGGGTGAAGCTGCGCCAGAACAGGATGCCGTTGGGCAGGCCCTCCACACCGGGCAGGATGCTGGCACCGGTAGTGGTAAAGCCCGAAACGGTCTCAAACATGGCGTCCACGGGATTCGGGATGCAGCCGGTGAGGACAAACGGCACTGCGCCCATGATACTGATGGTGATCCAGCTCAGGGCGGTGGCCGCAAAGCCCTCCCGCATATAGAACACCTTGCTGCGGGGCTTGATGGTCCGCAGGGCAAAGCCCAGCGCCGCACTGATGGCCGCCGTCAGCAGGAACACGCCCATGACGGCCCACTCGGCGTAGATGAGGCTCGTCACCGCCGGGAGCAGCAGCAGTGTACCCTCTATCATCAGGATGTAGCCCAGCAGGCGAAAGACGATCGCATAATTCATACGTCCTGTCCCCCGTTATTCTTCCACGATGTCCCGCAGGTCATGCAGGCCGTGTTCCAGCGTGACGACGATGACGTTGTCGCCCACCTGGATCTGGTCGCCGCCGCGGGGGATGAGGATATGGTCGCCGCGGGTGATGCAGCAGAGCAGCAGATTCTTTTTCAGATGCAGCTGGCTCAGCGGCACGCCGGTGGCCCGGCTCTCCTCATGGACAGTGAATTCCAGCGCTTCCACGCGGTCGTCGAGGATGCGGTAAAGGGTCTTGATGTTGTTGCCGGCCTCGTTCTGCAGGGCGCGGACGTACTGCACGATGTAGTCGCAGGTCATGTACTTGGGGTAGACGATACTGCCCAAATCGAGCCCGGCCAGAATATCGTCGAACTCGAGGCGGTTGATCTTCGTGACCAGCTTGCCCCTGGAGTGCTTTTTCGCAAACAGGGTCAGCAGCACGTTTTCTTCGTCGATGTTGGTCAGAGCCACGAAGGCTTCGGTGGATTCCAGACCTTCCGAGAGCAGGAAGTCGCGGTTGGAGCCGTCCTCGTTCAGTATCTGTGCCTCAGGCAGGGACTCGGCCAGAACATTGCAGCGGGCTGGGTCCCGCTCGACGATGCGGACGCGGACGTGATTTTCCAGCAGCTCCTGGCTCAGGTAATAGGCGATGGCGCCGCCGCCCACGATGAGGGCGTTGCGCACCGGCCGCACCGGCATATTGATCCGCTGGAAGAACTCGTGGGCCTTCTCCTGCGTGGCGAGGAAGGTGACCTGGTCGCCGTTCTGCAGCACAAAGTTACCGTTGGGGATGATGACCCCGCCGTCACGCTCCACCGCACAGACCAGAATGTCGCTCTTGAGGCGGGTGGGGATCTCGTGGATGGCCACGCCGTCCAGCCCCTGCCGCTCGGTCAGCGCAAACTTGATGAGCCGCACGCGTCCGCCCGCGAAGGTATCGATCTTGCTTGCGCCCGGGAACCGCAGCAGATGGGAAATTTCCTTGGCCGCTGCCATTTCGGGGTTGATGATGGCCGAGATGCCGATCTGCTTCTTGATAAAGTCCAGCTCATGGCTGTAAGACGGGTTGCGCACGCGGGCGATGGCATGGCAGTGGCCCGCCTTTTTGGCGAACATGCAGCACAGCAGGTTCAGCTCGTCCGAGCCGGTGACTGCGATGAACACGTCCGCTTCCTCCACGCCCGCCTCGGACAGGGTGGTGATGGACGAGCCGTTGCCGAGAATGCTCATCACATCGTAGGACTCCCCGATATGCTCCACACGGGCCTTGTTCGTATCGATAACGGTCACGTTGTGACCCTCTTCACTGAGCTGCCGCGCCAGCGCTGTGCCGACCTTGCCGCCGCCCACCAAAACGATCTTCATAGAATAACCCTTTCTCTTCTCCTGCGCCGTCTGAGCGCTATTGAGTAGATTATACCACATCCCGGGCAAAACATCTACAAAATCAGCCCTTCTGTCGGCTTTATCCAACCACAAAGCGCAGTTTTGGCGGAAAAACAGCCCCGGAACACACAGATCCCGGGGCCGTTCTCAGCGATTCAGGTATTTCAGTACCGCTCCACGCCGTCCTTGGTGACGAGGGCGTAGACCAGCGGGGCTTCCTCGGGCTTTTCGGGGCCGTAGACGAGGCCGCTGCGGTACTCGGCGGCGGCAGCGTCGAACTTATCCGCCGCGCCGTAGAAGGTGGCGAGGCTCTCGCCCTTGTGGACGTAGTCGCCGCGCTTCTTGTGGAGGGTGATGCCGGCGGCGAAGTCCAGCGGGTCGCCCTTCTTCTGACGGCCTGCGCCCAGCAGAACGCTGGCAGAGCCGATCTTCTCGGCGTCGTTGGCGACGATGTAGCCGTCCTCTTCGGCCAGCAGCTCATAGCTGGCGGCGGGCTTCTCGAAGAGGCTGTAGTCGTCCAGAACGCGGGTATCGCCGCCCTGAGCCGCGAACATCTCCTTGCACTTTGCATAGGCAGAGCCGTCTGCGATGACAGCCTCGGCCATGGCGCGGCACTCGGCGGGAGACCCCTTATCGGCCAGCACCAGCATATTCGCAGCCAGCTGCAGGCAGACCTCGGTCAGGTCGGCGGGGCCGTGGCCCTTGAGCACGTCCATACTCTCCATGACCTCGAGGCTGTTGCCGATGTTGTGGCCCAGCGGGGTGTCCATGTCGGTGATCATAGCAGCGACGCGGCGGCCATGATGGGTGCCGATGGAGACCATCAGCTTGGCCAGCTCGATGCTCTGCTCCACGGTCTTCATGAACGCACCGGTGCCGGTGGTGACGTCCAGCAGGATAGCGTCCGAGCCGGAGGCCAGCTTCTTGGACATGATGCTGGACGCGATGAGGGGGATGCAGCTGACGGTTGCGGTGACGTCGCGGAGGGCGTACATCTTCTTATCTGCCACGGCGATGCCCTCGCTCTGGCCAATGACCGACAGGCCGATCTTATTCACCTGTGCAAAGAACTCCTCCTGCGAGAGGGCGGTCTTTGTGCCGGGGACGCTCTCCATCTTGTCGATGGTGCCGCCGGTGTGGCCGAGGCCGCGGCCGCTCATCTTGGCGATTTTGACGCCGCAGGCCGCGACGATGGGCGCGATGACCAGCGTGGTCTTGTCGCCCACGCCGCCGGTGGAGTGCTTGTCCACCTTGATGCCCGGGATGGGCGAAAGGTCCACCATGACGCCGCTGTGGGCCATGACATCGGTCAGCTCGGCAGTCTCCTCGTCGGTCATGCCGCGCAGATAAACTGCCATCATCCAGGCCGCCATCTGGTAATCGGCCACCTCGCCGCTGACGAAGCCGTTGACGATGGCTTCCAGCTCTTTGCGGCTGTGGGTGCCGCCGTCCCGCTTCTTGGCGATCAAATCGTAAATGCGCATAAGGTCACGCTCCTAAATAATATTCTCCGCCGACGGCCCGGGCCGCGCTGCCCCGCCTCCGGCAATAGTATGACATTGTAATTCAAGTATAGCAAATTTTCCCGCAAAAGCAAGCGCTGTTTTGTGGAATCTGTTGAAAAAAGAAGCAAAAAGGGCGCAGCCGCCCGGAAAAGCAGCTGCGCCCGGAAAATACGCTCGAATCAGCGGGAACCCTTGTCGTAGGGGATGCCCTCGGCCTTGGGGGCCATGCTGTTCTTGGAAGTGAAGGCCAGAATGACCATGGATGCCACGAAGGGCATCATGTTGTAGATGTTGCTGGACCAGTGGAGCTGTGCGAGGAAGGTGGAGTCGGCGATGTTGGCCAGACTCTTGAACACGGCAAAGAACATGGCTGCGCCGCAGATGTTGAAGGGCTTCCACTGACCGAAGATCATAACGGCCATGGCAAGGAAGCCTGCACCGGCCACGCCGACCTCGAAGTTCCAGGTCTGGACGGGAGGCACGATATAGGCCAGACCGCCGATAGCACCCAGAGCGCCCGAGATGATGACACCTGCATAGCGCATCTTGTAGACGTTGATGCCCACAGAGTCCGCAGCCTGAGGATGCTCGCCGCAGGCGCGCAGACGCAGGCCGAAGCGGGTCTTGTACAGCACGATGTAGCTGATGATGAGCAGTGCGATGCCCAGCGGGACAAAAATGCTCAGCTCCAGGCCGCCGATGCTGAACAGGAAGGGCTTGTTGGAGTAGTTCAGCTTGGCGCTGCCGCTGTCGCTGAAGTTCTTGGAGATGACCACAGCCACCGCCGTTGCCAGCAGGTTCAGGGCCGTGCCGCCGATGGTCTGGTCCGCTTTCAGGTTGATGGACGCGAAGGCCAGCAGCAGGCTGTAGACCATGCCGGCGATAGCAGCCACCAGCACCGCGATGATCACGGTGGCGAAAGCCGGCAGGCTCGCGGGCAGCATGGTGAGGGTGAGGACACCCGCCACACCGCCGATGACCATGATGCCTTCCAGTGCGATGTTGATGATGCCGGAGTGCTCACTGAACATACCGCCCAGAGCGACCAGCATCAGCACGATGCCATACAGCAGAGTATACTTGATGAGAAGCAGCATATCACTTGCCCTCCTTCTTGGTTTCGGTCTTAGCAGGGGCAGGCTCTGCATTCACGTTGGTCTTGTCCGCATTCTTGAACAGCATGGAGTGGATCTTGCCACGGAACAGCATGGAGAATGCGCACAGGTAGATGATGATACCGCTGATCAGGTCGGAGATCTCGGTAGGATAATACTTGGTGGACAGGAAGGAGCCGCCGACCGAGATGTGGGAGATGAAGATCGCGGAGAAGATGGTGCCGATGGGGTTGGAGCTTGCCAGCAGGGCCACAGAGATGCCGTTGAAGCCCATGGCCGGCAGGCTGGTGGAGTTCAGCGGGTTCCACTGAGAGACATTGGACAGGTAGTAGAGTCCGGCGCCGAAGCCTGCCAGAGCGCCTGCAATGGCCATGGAGAGGATGATGTTCTTCTTCTCGTTGATGCCGGCGTAGCGGGCGGCGCTCTTGTTCAGGCCGACGGCCTTCAGCTCATAGCCAAAGGTGGTCTTGTTCAGGATGACCCAGATCAGAATGGCGACTGCCGCAGCGAGGAAGATCGCAATGGTGGTGCTGTTGGTCTGGAACATCTTGTTCAGGCCGAAGTCCGGGATGATGGACTGGGCGTACTCAGCGTTCTTGCTCAGGTTCAGGGTACGGGTGTTGCGCACGTCGTACATGGGGCCGGTGCCGTTCTGGTAGATAAGCTCATTGACCAGATACAGACCGATCCAGTTGAACATGATGGAGGTGATGACCTCGTTGATGTTGAAGTAAGCCTTGAAGAAGCCGGGGATAGCGCCCCAGATGCCGCCGAGGATGGTGGCGACGATCAGGCAGACATACCAGGGCATCTTGAGCATGATGGCACAGTAGAGTGCGCCGTAAGCGCCCAGCGTGTACTGACCGGCAGCACCGATGTTGAACAGGCCGGTCTTGAAGGCGAAGGCCACGGACAGACCGGTCATGATGAGAGGCGCCGCGTTGGCCAGTTCCTTGCCGACGCCGTAGGGGGCGTCATGGAAGCCTCCCTTAATGATGCGGACAAAGCCGTCGCCCCATGCATGGGCCGGGTTGATGGCCAGCAGCACGAGGAAGCCCACAGCCATGCCGATGACGATGCACAGCAGCGCGGCCAGCACACTGGTGATGGAGCTGTTGAGGTTGCTGTGGGAAAGTTTTTTCTTGTTCATTTATTTGCTCTCCTTTCCCTGCTTGCGTGCGCCGGCCATGTAGAGGCCCAGCTCCTGCACAGTGGTGGTCTTGGGGTCGAACTCGCCCACGATCTCGCCCTCGTACATGACGAGGATGCGGTCGGACAGGTTCATGACCTCATCCAGCTCGAGGCTGACCAGCAGGACAGCTTTGCCCTTGTCGCGCTCGGCGACGATCTGGCGGTGGATGTATTCGATCGCGCCGACATCCAGGCCGCGGGTGGGCTGAACAGCCACCAGCAGCTTGGGATCTTTGTCGATCTCGCGGGCGATGATGGCCTTCTGCTGGTTGCCGCCGGACATGCTGCGCACGATGGTGGAGCTGCCCTGACCGCTGCGGACGTCGTACTGAGCGATCAGCTTATCGGAGTACTCGCGGACTTTATCGGACCGGATGAAGCCGCCCTTCTGGAACTCGGGCTGCCAGTAGCGCTGGAGCACCATGTTGTTCTCGAGGCTGTAATCCAGCACCAGACCGTGCTTGTGGCGGTCTTCGGGGATGTGGCTCATGCCGTCCTTCGAGCGCTGACGGATGCTCTCGCGGGTGATGTCCTTGCCGTCCAGCGTGATCTTGCCGCCCGACAGTTTTTCGAGGCCGGTGAGGCCATAGACGAGCTCGGTCTGGCCGTTGCCCTCGATGCCCGCCAGACAGACGATCTCGCCTGCGTGGACCTGGAAGGTGACGTCCTTGACGGAGTCCTTCTTGCGCTGGTCGTTGTGGATGGTGACACCCTCCACGTCCAGCACGACATCGCCCGGGTGAGCGGGCTTTTTATCGACCTGAAGCTGGACGTCACGGCCGACCATCATGCGGGAAAGCTCTTCCTTGGTGGTGTCCTTGATGTCCACGGTACCCATATACTTGCCCTTGCGCAGGACGGTGCAGCGGTCGGCGACCGCCATGATCTCGTTGAGCTTGTGGGTAATAAAGAGGATGGACTTGCCCTCCTTCTTGAACCCGCGCATGATCTCCATCAGCTCGTCGATCTCCTGCGGGGTCAGCACAGCGGTGGGTTCGTCGAAGATGAGGATCTCATTGTCGCGGTAGAGCATCTTCAAAATCTCCACGCGCTGCTGCATACCGACCGAAATATCACTGATGAGCGCATCGGGGTCAACACGCAGGCCGTACTTCTCGCTCAGGGCCACGACCTTCTTGCGGGCCTCGGCCTTCTGCAAAAAGCCCAGCTTGTTGGGCTCCACGCCCAGAATGATATTGTCCAGCACGCTGAAGCACTCCACCAGCTTGAAGTGCTGGTGGACCATACCGATGCCCAGTGCATTTGCATCATTGGGGTTGCGGATGGCGACCTCCTTGCCGTTTTTGAGGATCTTACCCTCCTCCGGCTGATACAGGCCGAACAGCACGCTCATCAGGGTGCTTTTGCCTGCGCCGTTCTCGCCCAACAGGGCATGGACCTCACCTTTGCGCAGCTGCAGGGTAATGTCGTCGTTTGCCTTGATGCCCGGGAACTCCTTGGTGATATGGAGCATCTCGATCACAAAATCCTCTGCCAATCTGCTCACTCTCCTTTCGTGTCCAAGCGACACTTATACTATTGTAATGCCCATTATACCGTATTTTTGCTGTTTTGCACACTTCTTTTTGAAAATTTAATGTTTTGCCATATCATAAGTATTACTTTTGTGCATTTTGACGGGCATTCCTTCCTCGTCTTGAAAAAGCATACAAAAAAGGCGGGACGCCCTTTGCAAAGCGCCCCGCCTGGGAAGTTTCTGATTACTGGATGTAGTTGACAGTGGTGAACTCGCTGACGGTGGGCTTGGTGCTGTCGTCAGAGCTGTTGTCCACAGTGATCTCGCCGCTCTTGATCTTGCTCTTCAGAGCCTCGTACTCGTCGGTGGTGAAGGTCTCAAAGTTCCAGCTGTCAGCATCGGTGGGCAGGCCGACGTAGTCGCCGTCCTCCAGACCGAAGTTGCCGTTGGAAGCAGCGATGTCGCTCCAATCGCCTGCCTCGATGTCGGACAGAGCGGTGTTGACAGCCTCGGTCAGGCCCTTCATAGCGGAGGTGATGAAGGGGTTGTAAGCGAAGGAGCCATCTGCCACGCCGTTGACACCGATGTAGTTCTGGTCAACGTCAACGCCGACGACATAGCCGTTGCTCTTCAGAGCAGCCTCAACAGCGGAGGTGTAGATGCCGCCGCCGCAGGCGAAGACGACCTGCGTGCCGTTGGAGTACCAGCCCTCCATACGGGAGGTGATGTTTGCATCGCCGTAGAACTGGCCGCCGTAGAAGTAGTTGATTTCGATGTTGGTGCCCAGCTCCTGAGCAGCAGCGTCAGCGCCCTGCACATAGCCGTAGCCGTAACGGATGACAGCGGGGACAGCCATGCCGCCGAGGAAGCCCAGCTTGGTCTTGCCGTCCTTAACGACAGCGTAGCCAGCCATATAACCTGCCTGCTCCTCCTTGAAGGTGATGCAGTAGCAGTTTGCGGGGATGGCGTCGGTGCCGATGTCGCCCTGAGTGACATCGATAGCGATGAACTTGACATCAGGGTACTGGTCAGCAGCCCATGCCAGAGAAGCGCCGTACAGGTAGCCGACGCAGACGATGACATCAGCGCCGTCGTTGACAGCCTGACGGATCATGGTCTCGCGGTCCTCATCGGAAGCGTCAGCCTCGGGGATGTAATACTGGCAGTCATCGCCCATGTAGCTGGAAACAGCGGTCCAGCAGGCCTGGTTGAAGCTCTCATCGTCGATGGTGCCGGTGTCGCAGGTCAGAGCGACCTTCACGATCTTCTCGCCGCCCTCAGCGGTGGAAGCGGCTGCGCTGGTGGAGGCAGCCGCAGAGGAAGCAGTGGAAGAGGAAGAACCGCCGCAGGCAGTCAGAGCAGCGGCAGCAGCAGCGACGCCAGCCACTGCCAGGAAGTTACGACGAGAAATCATCATAATGAAAACTCTCCTTTTATTTTAATATAATCGCGTTTTGTTGACGAAATGTGCGCACTTGCACATTTACTGGCTCAAGTATAGCGGGAAGAAGTGACAGATGCAAGCCTTTTCCGATTACAAAACATTTACAAATATTTTATCAAAATTGTAAAAAAGTCATACTTATCCTGGAAAATCCGCTCCACCCGGCCTTTTTCGCGCAGCTGTGTTCAATCTTCCACGGCCTTGTTGCCCGCCACGTTGGAGGGACCGAATCCGAAGGGCAGCAGCTCGTCCATGCTGCGCTCGATGAAATCGTCCGGGCTTTTTGCCATGATGACATTCAGCTCCGGGCCGCCGAACTCGAACAGCGCTTGACGGCAGACGCCGCAGGGCGAGGTGATCTGCTTGTTGACTTCGCCCCGGCGCGCACCCACCACGGCGATGTCGGTGAACCTGGTCACGCCCTCGGCCACAGCCTTGAACAGGGCCGTCCGCTCGGCGCAGCTGGTGGGAGTAAAGGCGGCATTCTCCACGTTGCAGCCGGTGAAGATGCGGCCATCCTCGGCGCGCAGGGCAGCACCCACCATAAAGTCGCTGTAAGGCGTGTAAGCCCTCTCCCTGGCCGCAAGGGCCATCCGGATGAGCTCCTGCTTTTCTTCCAGAGTCAGTTTTGTCATAGTCGGTTCTCCTTTTTGCAATTTGTAGATATAGCGTTCCTCGTCCTGCGGGACGAAGCTGTTTTTGTTGATCCAAGTATAAATCATTCTTTTAAGAAGTGCAAGCGGCGATAATTACGCAGCATTATGCAATGACAGCTCTTGCATTTGTCATTACAAATGAATATAATAGAATTATAAAGGAGGCGCATCAGAATGGCAAATGCAGTCAACGTGAATTTTCGGATGGACCCCGACCTCAAGCGGAGCATGGAGGAGGTCTGCGCCGAGATGGGGCTTTCGATGACGACAGCCTTCACGATTTTTGCAAAGAAAGTGTCGCGCGAGCATCGGATTCCCTTTGAAGTCTCCGCCGACCCCTTCTATTCCGAAAGCAACATCAACCATCTCCGTCAAATCGTCCATGATATTGACACCGGCAAAGCCAAGCTCACCGAACATGAACTGATTGAGGTGGACTGATGAGGCTGCTGTGGGAAGAGGAAGCGTAGGAAGATTATTGTCTTTGGCAGACGCGGGACAAAAAGCTGCTGAAGCGAATCAACTCCCTCATAAAAGACATTCAGCGGAACACCTATGAGGGCATCGGCAAGCCCGAGCCTTTGAAGGGAGATTTGAGCGGATGGTGGAGTCGGCGTATCGACGACACCCACCGCATCGTCTACCGGGAGCAGGATGGAAACATCATCATTGCGTCCTGTTACGGTCATTACACGGATACCTGAGAAGCAAAAAGACTGCTGTCGACCGACAGCAGTCTTTTTGTATTATGGTTAAATCAATACTCCGCGCCCAGTGCGACCTTCATCATATCGGTGAAGCTCTTCTGGCGCTGCTCTGCGGTGGTGATCTCCGGGGAGACAAAGCTGTCGGAGATGGTCAGCAGGCAGGCGGCGTTCTTGCCCAGAGCCTCGGCGTTAGCGAACAGAGCAAAGCTCTCCATCTCCACGCAGAGGCAGCCGCGCTCGTCGCGCAGCAGCTCCCAGTAGGTGGGCTTTGCGTCGGAAGGCTGACGGTAGAAAACGTCGGAGGAGTGGATGTTGCCCTCGATGAGCTTGATGCCCTGCTTCCTGGCGGAGGCGCGCAGCTTATCATTCAAAGTCTCGCTGGGGAAGGTGATGTCGTGGTCGTTGCCGCTCTGGACGCGGGCATAGTTGGACTCACTGACCGCACCGGTAGCCAGCACGGTGTCGAACAGCTTGGCGTCGGCAGTGTAGCTGCCGGCGGAGCCGATGCGGATGATGTTGTCCACATCGTAGAACTTGAACAGCTCGTAGGAATAGATGCCGATGGAGGGCATACCCATGCCGCTGCCCATCACGCTGATGGGACGGCCCTCGTAGGTGCCGGTAAAGCCCAGCATCCCGCGGACGCCCGTCACCTGACGGACATCCTTCAGGAAGGTGTCAGCAATGAACTTTGCGCGCAGGGGGTCGCCCGGCATCAGGACAGTCTTTGCGAAATCGCCCTTTTCGGCGCTGATGTGAGGAGTAGCCATAAGAATTATCTCCTTTTTATGAATTTTATCTAGGCAGCGGAGCCCGCCGCCTTGCGTTACCCAAAAGCTTTTTTCATTCCGCTGAATGTCAGCCGACATGCCAAAGCCTCCCCTTTTTAGGCAACGGCGACGACTGCCGCCAGCGGCGGAAACAGGGAGGAGCTGTTGGGGCAGCGGCCAGCAGGATGCAAGCGACAGCGAAGCAGACTCTGGGAGCCGCAACCCGGCCAGTGGCGCGCCGCAGGCGTGACGGAGAGGTTTATTTCTTCCCCGGGAATACGTTCTGCGGGGGAATGTACGAACCATTGAGACGTATCTCAAAGTGGCAGTGGTTGCCGGTGGAACGGCCCGTGCTGCCCAGATAGCCGATGAGCTGGCCCTGCTTGACGGTCTGGCCCGCGCTGACGGTCAGGGACAGGCAGTGTGCATACACAGAGCTGTATCCGCCGCCGTGGTTGATGATGACCGAGTAGCCATAGCCCGTACCTGCACCGGCCTTGTTGTAACCCGCCTTGGTGACGGTGCCGCCTGCGGAGGCGTAGATGGGCGTACCGGCCGGGGCGCAGATGTCCACGCCCCTGTGGCGTCCGCCGTACCAGCGCGAGCAGTAGCGGTAGTTCGGCACAGGCCAGATGAACTGGCCGCTGCCGGTGATGTACTTGGTGCTGGAAGTCACCTTCTTGGTGCCTTCGACCACCTTCTTGTTCACCGGCTCCTTGATGACCTCGGTGGAAAGCACGCTCTGGTCCACAAGGATATTGTTGGTGTCGTAGACGTTCTGGAGGGTCACACGGCGCAGACCGTTCTCGCCCTCCTGGAGCACCTTGGTGGTTCCCTTCGTATATTCGTTGGATTTTGTCGTCTCCGTGGAGAATGCGATTTCTTCCTCACGGGTCTCGATGCGGGTGATGCGCACCTCAAGGCCAGCCTCTTCTTTGGTGATGACGAGGTGGTCGCCCTCAAGGATGCTGGACGTCTCGCTCAGCGGCTCACCCTTGAACGCCGGGTTGAGGGCGCACAGCTCACGGAAGGTCAGGTCATTGTTATGTGCGATGGTCCAGAGGGTGTCGCCTGCCTTGACGGTGTAGACCTTCTGAGCCTGCTTCACGCCCACCAGCTCCTGCCGGACGGTCTCAAAATCCTGCAAGCCTTCCTTGAAATAAAGACCGTCTTCCAGCGTGACCTGCTTGTTGAAGCCCACGCTCACATTGGGGTCGTCCTCTTCTTCCTCGTAGGGGTCGAGCATGGCGGCGAGGTAATCCCGCAGCGCTTTGCCGTCGCTGCACACCGCCGTCAACTCGCCGTCCAGATAAAGAGCCGTGCCTTCGCTGATCTGGTCGCCGGCGCTCTGGATGATGGCGTTTGCCATCTCGTTTTCGTCCATCATGTGGTGGGCAATGGCGAGGGTGTAGCTCGGCTCGATGGTCCACTCGGTCTTGTCGGTGCCGGCGTAGCTGATACGCTCCATCACGTCCTCGCGGGCCGTGTTGAAGACGTCCTCATTCGCCACATAGCCCACGGTTTCGCCGTTGACCCGGACGGCCAGTGCATAAGGCTGGTGGATGACATATTGGAACACTGCTGCGCCCAGCGCCAGTGCGCAGATGGGCAGGGCATACATCGCCATGCGGGGCAGCAGACTGAGGTTGCGGCGGACGCCGTTTTTGAAGTAGTGGACGCTGGCCTCAAATGCTGCACCGAAGCCCTGCTCTCTGCGGATGCGGTGGGCATGGATGAGAAGGGACACGATGCCCTTTGCAAACAGCACGATGGGGCCAAACAGGTCTTTGGCCACCTGTGCTGCGCCGGGGAACGCCGTCTCCGCCAGAGCCTTTGCAAAGCGGCGGATGCCTCCAGCAGCCCAGAGAGCGGCGTACTTGATGGCACGTCCCACCCGCACGGCAGCATACTCCGCGCCAAAGCCCAGCGCGTAGAGCACTGCGCCAACGCGCAATACCAGCTTCGACGAGCGCAGCTTCCGGGAGGCATTGTCCAGCCGGTGTCTGCGGCGGCGATACCGCCGGTGGCGGCGCAGCAGATGGACGCACTGGAGCTGCGCCCAAAGCGAGCGCAGCTTTGCGCGGAAGCCGGTGTGCCGCGGCGCACCGGCTGGCTCGTCCTGCCGCGTTTCAGTTGTTTTATCTTCCAGCAAAAAGGATGCTCCTTCCTGTATCTTCAGGAGATTCTGATTTGTCTCTTTTCTCTGTTATCGACACGCTGCCGCATCAGGACAGCTTTTTTGACAAGAATAACTCTATTTATTATACACCCTGCCAGCGCCGAAACAAGCATTGACACAAAATTTGGGCTTAGCTTTCACTTACTTTTCACGAAATACACAAATTTAGACAAAAAGCTTTGTCATATCCTCCGGCAGCGGGCTTTCCACCGTCACCGGCCTCAGGGTCGTCTCGTCCACCGGCACTTCGATGCGGATGCCGTCCGGCATCCGCTCGCAGCGCGGCACCCAGAACGTCTGTTTTGCGCAGTGGAGCGCCTGCCGCCCGATACGCGCCCGGCTCCCGCCGTAGAGGTCATCGCCGGCCAGCGGGTGGCCGATGGATGCAAAATGTACCCGTATCTGGTGGGTCCGGCCCGTCACCGGGACGCAGGCCGCGAGGCTCAGGCCATTTTCGGCTTTCAATATGGTATATTCCGTCCGGCTGGGTTTGCCATCGGGGGTGACGCACCGCCCGATGATGCTCTCTCCCTGCCGCCCGATGGGGGTGTCGATGACGCCCGGCCCGAGGGGAAGTTCTCCTTCTGCAACGGCGTAGTAGAGCTTTTCCACCCGCTGAGCCAGCAGCGGGGCGGCGTAGCCATTCTGGGCCGCCAGCACGAGGCCGCTGGTGTCCTTGTCAATGCGGTTCACCGGGCGGAAGACGGGGCTTCTGCCCTGACGCAGCGCCCAGGCGGCATAGCCGTTCGCCAGCGTATCCAGCGGGTAATTCAGGGTAGGATGCACCGCGAGATGGGGCGGCTTTTCCACCACGAGGGCGAAAGCGTCCTCGTAGACCACATCCACCGGGATGTCGTCCTGCGGCGCAACGCCCTCCCCCTCCGGCGGCAGTTCAAAGGAGATGACCTGCCCGGCCTCCACCCGGCGGTTGGCCAGGACGGGGGCGCCGTCGGCAAAAAAGCCGCTGCCCCGGAATTTCACGGCCCGGGACAGGTCGGTGGAGACACTGCACCTGCGCAGAAAACCGCGCAGCAGCATCCCGTCCGCCTCGGGCGGGACTTTGAAATAAAGCTTCATCTTCCCACCTCCAGCGCGGGCAACATATAAGATAAGTATAGCAAAATTCTCTTTCTCTTGCAAATCTTGTTTTTTTATGGTATCATGAGGAGCGGAAAACGAGTGGAACATACGGCGGCGGGGCGGCTTTGACCGCTCTGAGGAAAGTCCGGGCCTCACAGAGCACGGTAACTGCTAACGGCAGCCGAGGGTGACCTCAGGGAAAGTGCAACAGAAAGGAAACCGCCGCAGCAATGCGGTAAGGATGAAAGGGCGAGGTAAGAGCTCACCAGCGCATGGGTGACTATGCGGCTTTGTAAACCCTACCGGAAGCAACGCCTATATGGGACGTACAGCGCTGCTCGCGTGTCCCGAAGGCGGCACGAACCTGTCAGCAATGGCAGGTCTAGACAGATCGTCGTTTAATACAGAACCCGGCTTACGGTCTATCTCGTTTTCCATCTTTTGTTTTCAGCGCTGTCTGCGGTGTGCAGGCAGCGTTTTTCGTTTCTTTAACCACACTGTCACTTTTCGTTTGGGCCGGTTTGTGGTATACTGAACAAAACCCCGCAGAGCACGTCTCCGCCGGGGCCTTAATTCAACAGACAGGATGTGAAATCCTCCGATGAAAGATGGTTTTTTGAAAGCAGCCGCCCTCTCGCCCTCACTGCGGGTGGCCGACTGCAATTATAACGCTTCCCAAATCGTATCTCAGTTACAGGACGCTGCCGCCCGCGGCGTCAGGCTGGCGGTGTTCCCCGAGTTCTGCCTCACCGGCTACACCTGCGGCGATCTGTTCTTGCAGCGCACGTTGCAGCAGGGCGCGCTGGACGCCCTGCAGACCGTGCTGGACGCCAGCCGGGAGCTGGACGTCGTGGCCCTCGTGGGCCTGCCTCTGCTGGTGCGGGGCAAGCTGTACAACTGCGCCGCCGTCCTCTGCGGCGGGCGTCTGCTGGGCCTTGTCCCCAAGACCTACCTGCCCAACTACGGCGAGTTCTACGAAAAGCGCCAGTTTACCCCGGGCAGCACCGAGGTGGAAAATGTGACGGTCTGCGGGCAGGAGGTGCCGTTCGGTACGTCCCTGCTCTTCCGCTGCCGCCAGATGCCCAGCTTCGTTCTGGGCGTGGAGATCTGCGAAGACCTGTGGAGCGCTCTGCCCCCCTCCACCTTCCACACGCTGGCCGGTGCCACCGTCATTGCGAACCTTTCGGCCAGCGATGAGACGGTCGGCAAGGCCGAGTACCGCCGGGCGCTGGTGTCGAACCAGTCCGCCCGCCTGCTCTGCGGCTACCTGTACGCCTCTGCCGGCCACGGCGAGAGCACCCAGGACATGGTCTTCGCCGGCCACGACCTCATCGCCGAGAACGGCACCCTCCTCGCCGAGACGTCTCCCTTCGAGTGCGGCTGGGCTGAGACGGAGCTGGACTGCCAGCGGATGGAGTCGGAGCGGGCGCGCAACACCAGCTTCGAGCCCAGCGCTGAGGGGTATCTGACCGTCGATTTCGACCTTGCCCTCACCGAGACCAAGCTCTCCCGCTGGGTAGACCCCACGCCCTTCATCCCCCACGATGAGCGCCGCCGGGCCCAGCGCTGTGAGCTGATCTTGAAAATGCAGGCCGACGGCCTCGCCAAGCGCCTCGAGCACGCCCACGCCAAGACGGCGGTCATCGGCATCTCGGGCGGTCTGGACAGCTGCCTCGCTCTGCTGGTGGCCGTCCGCGCCATGAAGCAGCTGGGCCGCCCCACCAGCGATGTGCTGGCCGTGACCATGCCCTGCTTCGGCACCACCCACCGCACCCGCAGCAATGCGGAGATCTTATGCGACGAGCTGGCCGTCAGCTTTACCGAGATCGACATCGCCAACACCGTCCACAGCCACTTCAAGGACATCGGCCAGGACGAGAGCGTGCTGGACGTCACCTTCGAGAACGGACAGGCCCGTGTGCGCACCCTCGAGCTGATGGACACCGCCAACCGCACCGGCGGCCTCGTCGTCGGCACCGGCGACCTCTCCGAGCTGGCGCTGGGCTGGGCCACCTACAACGGCGACCACATGAGCATGTATGGCGTCAACGCCGGTGTCCCCAAGACGCTGGTGCGCCACCTCGTCCAGTATGAGGCCGACATTGCTGCCTCCGCCGAGCTGCGCCGGGTGCTGCTGGACATCCTCGACACCCCCGTCTCCCCGGAGCTGCTGCCTGCCAGGGACGGCGAGATCTCTCAGAAGACGGAAGACCTTGTGGGTCCCTATGAGCTGCACGACTTCTACCTTTATTATGTTCTCCGCTTCGGCTTCGGCCCGTCGAAGATATTCCGGCTGGCGAAAGCGGCCTTTGCAGGCCGGGCCGAGTACCCGGACGAAGTGCTCTACAAGTGGCTGCGCAACTTCTACTGGCGGTTCTTCGCCCAGCAGTTCAAGCGCAGCTGCCTGCCCGACGGCCCCAAGGTGGGCAGCGTCACCCTCTCGCCCCGGGGCGACTGGCGGATGCCCAGCGACGCAGCCGCCGCGCTCTGGCTGGCCGAGCTGGAGCAGATCCCGCTCAAAGGATAATTTTTTATGAAACAACACAAAAAACTGCTGATGGATCTGGTCTTTGCTGCCGTCATTCTGGCCGCAGCCGCCGTGCTGCTGCTGGTGCGGAAAGCAAACCAGACCGGTGCGCCGCTCTGCGCAGAGCTCATCTATGGCGACAGCAACACCAGGCTCACCTTTCCTCTCGAAAAAGATGCCGATTACGATGTGGACACCGGCTACCTCACCGTCCACATCAGGATCCAGGACGGCGCGGCCCGCTTTGTGGATTCGCCCTGCCCTGACCACATCTGCGAGTCCTTCGGCTGGCTCAGCGAGGAAGACCAGACGGCCACCTGCCTGCCCGCCCGGGCTGTGCTGAGCATCATCCCCACCACATGACGGCATACACATCCAAAGGAGTGAACGCCTATGTTTGACGAAAACGAGCATCTCCATCCCCAGAATAACGACGAAGGCCCCCGGCACATCCACCGGGGCATCAAGCGCAGCGAACCTGACGAAGTGGAGGTAGACAGCGCCGATTTCTTCTCGCCGGAGCCTCCCCGCCCCAAAGCGCCGCCGAAACCGACGCCTCCGTCTGAGCCGCCGAAGCCTCCGGTGCCGCCCCGCAGACAGTGGGAGCCGCTGCACCCCAGCGAGCCCGCCCCCGCCGACGACAAACTTCCGAAAGGAGGAATGGTCTTGCTGGTACTGCAGGCCATCCTGAGCCTTGCCGCGCTGGTGCAGCTCTGGCGCACCCAGATGCTGCCGGTGCTCTACCTCGTTATCATCACCGCGCTTCTGGTGCTGCTCTGGCTGCTGGTGCGCAAGTGCCTCGCCTCCCGCAGCGGTGCCGTCGTGGCCCGGGTGCTGTCCGTCCTGCTCTGCGCCGCGCTGGCCGTGGGCTGTGTCTGGGCGCAGCAGGGTCTGACCGCACTGGACAGCATGACTTCCGGCCTGCTCACCGGCGCAGAGGCGAATAAGATCACGAAAGAGCCGTTCGTCGTCTATCTCAGCGGCGTGGACAACCGCGGCGAGCTGACCGAAAAGGCCCGCAGCGACGTGAACATCCTCGCCGTGGTCAACCCCACCACCAAGCAGGCGGCCCTCATCAACACCCCGCGCGACTACTATGTTGACCTCGCAGGCACCGACAGCAAGGACAAGCTGACCCACGCCGGCCTCTACGGCGTCGAGACCAGCATGGCCACGCTGGGCAACCTCTACGGCGTGAATGTGGAGCACTATCTCCGCATCAACTTTGCGGGCTTCATCAACATCATCGACGCCATCGGCGGCGTGGACGTCTACTCCGACCAGGCCTTCACCTCGGTGGGCAGCCCCGGCTACTACGACCCCACCACCTTCGCCGAGGGCTGGAACCATCTGGACGGCAAGTCTGCTCTGGCTTTTGCCCGTGAGCGCCACGCCTTCAAGACCGGCGACATCCAGCGCGGCATCAACCAGATGAAAGTCATCGACGCGATGGCCAACAAGCTCAAATCCCCGGCCCTGCTCATGGGCTTCTCCAAGCTGATGGACGCCGCCGCCGACTGCTTCGTCACCAGCCTCTCGCAGGAACAGATCTCTGCGCTGGTCCGGATGCAGCTGGGCGACCTCGCCAACTGGGACATCCAGAGCTACACCGTCACCGGCTCGGGCGCGAAGAGCAGCAAGTGCTACTCCGCCAAGGGCCAGAGCCTCTACGTCATGAAGCCGGATGAGAACTCGGTCAACGAGGCCAAGGCCCTCATCGCTGCGGTTCTGGGCGGCGAGGACAAGCTCACCAGCACCAGCCAGACCCCCGAGAAGACCGAGGTCTTCACGCCGACCGCCGACCCCAACGCCGGTGCATCCATCCCGGAGGAATCTCCCGACAGCGTGATCGCAGAAGAGCCCGCCGAGAGCGAAGTCCCGGCGGAAGAGGCCCCCGCTGACAGCCAGCCCGCCGAGGGCGACGCCTCCGGTGAGCCCAGCGCTTCCACCGAGGTCCCCGCAGACGGCAGCGAAGAAGCCCCGGCAGACTCCACCGAGTCGCCGTCCTTCAGTATGCCGACCCAGGAGCAGGTGGAGCAGGCGGCTTCCTCCCTGCATCAGGCCGCTTCCACCGTGCTGGACGCCCTGTTCGGCTCCGGCAGCGGCGACGCTTCCAGCGCTGAAAATGATGCAGCGTAAATAGAATTGCAAAAGAAAAAGGACTGCTCACGCAGTCCTTTTTCTTTTGCCTGTTTAAGCTAAAATGTCGCCCAGCACGCTCTTGCCGTCCAGCGTGGAAGCATCCACACCCAGATAGTCGCAGATGGTGTGTGCGATGGTGCCGAAGCAGAGTTTGGTGCCGAGGTCAACGCCCGGTTTGACGCCCTTGCCGCAGATGAGATACGGCACATACTCGCGGGTATGGTCGGTGGTCTTGGTGTAGGAGGGGTCGCAGCCGTGGTCGGCCGTGACCATCAGGATGTCGCCCTCCCGCATCCCGGGGATGAAGTCGGCAACGAACTTGTCGAACTCGGTGGCGGCGGCGGCGTAGCCTGCCACATCGCGGCGGTGGCCGTAGAGCATATCGAAATCGACGAGGTTCACAAAGGCCAGACCCTCGAAGTCGCGGGTCTGCAAAGCCTTGGTGAAGGCGATGCCGTTGGTGTTGCCGGTGGTCTTGATCTTTTCCGTCACGCCCTCGCCGTCGAAGATGTCGAAAATTTTGCCCACGGCGATGACGTCCCTGCCCGCGTCCTTGAGCAGATCCAGCATGGTCTTGCGGGGCGGCTTGAGGCTCAGGTCGTGGCGGTTGGTGGTGCGGTAGAAGGTGTCTGCGGTGTGGCCGAGGAAGGGGCGGGCGATGACGCGGCCCACGCCGTACTCGCCCTTCAGCATCTCGCGGGCGATCTCGCAGTAGCGGTACAGCTCATGCACCGGCACAAGCTCCTCGTTGGCGGCGACCTGGAACACGCTGTCGGCGCTGGTGTAGACGATGAGGGCGTTCTCCTTCATGGCCTGCTCGCCGTAGTCCTTCAGCACCTGCGTGCCGGAGTAGGGCTTGTTGCAGAGGACTTTGTGGCCGGTCTTTTCCTCGAACTCGTGGATGAGGCCGTCCGGGAAGCCGTCCGGGAAGGTGGGCAGCGGCTTGGGGCTGACGACACCGGCGATCTCCCAGTGGCCGATGGTGGTATCCTTGCCCATGCTCTGCTCCTGCAGGCGGGCAAAGGAGCCGATGGGGGCGGCATCCTTCTCGCCGGCGGTCACACCGTCGATGTTGAACAGGCCGAGCTTTTTCAGGTTGGGGCAGTTGAAGTTGGGGTGGTTGGCGATGGCGCCGAGGGTGTTGGTCCCCTCATCGCCAAAGGCTGCGGCGTCCGGCTCTGCGCCGATGCCGAAGCTGTCCAGAACAATCAGAAAAACGCGCTTTTCCATTACGCTTTCACTCCGTTTCTATCATTTTGCGCTCGCCTTCGCCCCTTCGGGGCAGAAGTGAGACTTTTGCTTAGCCCTATTATAGGCGATGAACGCACTTTTCGCAAGCGTTTTATCGCTCCGGCATCTATCACGAAAATTTAAGGTTTTCTTTGCCGAATTTTTTCTTGCTCTCTTGTACACAAGCGGTTATAATATAGAATGGTATGATTTTCAAACACACCTGACCGGGCCGATGTCCGGCCAGCGGCCGCAGGGCATATCTGGCACCTGCGCGCCCATCATAGAGGAAAAAGAGACTGTTAGAGGTATATTTATGAGAAAAACGAAGATCATCTGCACCCTTGGCCCTTCTACCGATAAGGACGGCGTCCTGCGCGAGCTGGTCGCCAACGGCATGAACGTGGCCCGTTTCAACTTTTCCCACGGCTCCTACGAGGAGCACAAGGGCCGTCTGGACATGCTGAAGGCTGTCCGCGCTGAGCTGAACAAGCCCGTTGCTGCTCTGCTGGACACCAAAGGCCCCGAGATCCGCCTGAAGGAGTTCAAGAACGGCGTTGAGATGCTGGAAGCCGGCCAGACCTTTACCCTGACCACCCGCGAGGTGGAGGGCACCAAGGAGATCTGCTCCATCACCTACAAGGACCTGCCCCAGGACGTCCACGAGGGCGGCACCATCATGCTGGACGACGGCCTCATCAAGCTGGCCATCAAGAGCGTCACGGACACCGACATCGTCTGCGAAGTGCTCAACAGCGGCAAGATCAAGACCAAGAAGGGCGTCAATGTCCCCGGCGTCCACCTGTCCATGCCCTACCTGAGCCAGCGCGACCGGGATGACATCATCTTTGGTGTCCAGCAGGGCTTCGACTTCATCGCTGCTTCCTTCGTGCGCACCGCACAGGACGTCTACGACATCCGCAACCTGCTGAACGAGTACGACTCCAACATCCGCATCATCGCCAAGATCGAGAACCGCGAGGGCGTCAATAACATCGACAGCATCCTGTCCGCTGCCGACGCCGTCATGGTCGCCCGCGGCGACCTGGGCGTCGAGATCGACTTCACTGAGCTGCCCGGCATCCAGAAGAGCGTCATCGACCGCTCCTTCTCCTTCGGCAAGCCCATCGTCACTGCTACCCAGATGCTGGACAGCATGATGGTCAACCCCCGCCCCACCCGCGCCGAGATCTCCGACGTGGCAAACGCCATCTACGACGGCACTTCCGCTATCATGCTCTCCGGCGAGACCGCTGCGGGCGCATACCCTGTTGAGGCCCTCAAGACCATGTCCGCCATTGCAGAGCGCACCGAGAACGAGGTCCACTACCGCGACAACCGCCTGACCGATGCCGCCGGCCAGATCAGCGTCAGCGACGCTACCGCACACGCTGCCTGCCTGACCGCAAAGGACGTCAACGCTTCTGCCATCGTCACCGTGTCCGAGTCCGGCAACACTGCCCGCCTGCTGAGCAAGTACCGCCCCTCTCAGCCCATCATCGCCTGCGTCATGGACGAGCAGGTCCAGCGCCAGCTGTCCATCTCCTGGGGCATCACCCCGCTCATGATGGACCTCGCCGCCAGCACCGATGAGCTCATCGAGAATTCCACCGCTCTGGCCAAAGAGCACGGCTATCTGCACGACGGTGAGCTGGCTGTCGTGACCGCCGGCGTCCCCGTGGGCGTCTCCGGCACCACCAACATGATCAAGATCCACATGATCGGCAACTGTCTGGCTACCGGCGTCGGCGTCGGCCCCGAGGGCTCTGCTCTGGCCAACGCCACCGGCAAGGCCTGCGTCTGCCGCACCATCGAGGAGATCCGCGCAAAGTTCAAGCCCGGCATGGTCCTGGTCGTCCCCTCCACCTCCAACGAGATGCTGAGCTACGTCCGTGACGCCGCCGCTCTGGTGGTCGAGGAAGCCGGCCTGAACAGCCACGCCGCCATCGCCGGCAAGGCTCTGCTCAAGCCCACTATCGTGGGCGCCGTCGGCGCTACCGCCCACATCCGCGACGGTCTGATGGTCGCTGTGGACTGCGCACACGGCAGCGTCCAGCGCCTGCAGGCCTGATCTCGGGAGGCGTGACATGGAGCGCATTGCAAGTTTCTGTGTAGACCACACCAGGCTCGACCGCGGTATGTACCTGAGCCGTCAGGACGGCGATGTTCTGACCTGGGACATCCGGATGAAGAAGCCAAACCACGGCGATTATCTCTCCACCGGCGCAGCCCACACGCTGGAGCACCTCTTCGCCACCTACGCCCGCAACAGCGAGTACAAGGACGGCGTCATTTACGTCGGCCCCATGGGCTGCCGCACCGGCTTTTACCTGCTGACCCGGGGCCTGACCCCCGCCGAGGCGCTGAGCCTGACGGTGGAGTCCTTCCGCTTCATGGCTGCGTTCGAGAGCGATGTCCCCGGCGCAAGCGAGGTGGAGTGCGGCAACTACCGCGACATGGACCTGCCCGCCGCAAAAGCTGAGGCTGCTGCCATGCTGCCCGTGCTCGAGGCACTGACCGCCGACGAGCTGCATTATTGATTTCCTAATAAAGTAAGGGCCGGTACTGCTGCATTGCAGCAGTACCGGCCCTTTTCATTTATACTTCCCCGATGACCGGGAGCAGGTCTTCGAGCTTATTGAAATAATTGACGATGGTGACCACATTGTTGACGATGGAGCTGCCCGCCGAGAAGATACGGGCCACATAGTTCAGCACCCGGCCAATGTCCTGAAACGTCTGCCATGCTGTGGTCTCGCCGCCGCAGAGCAGCACCATTTCGTCGTCCCCGATGGATGTATACTGGGCGGGCATCTGCATCTGATAATTACTCATAGTATCCTTTCCTTTCCGCTGGTGATAAGTTTTTTGTTCCTCGTTCAGAGTCAGCGCCCTCGGGGCCTGTCCTCTATTCCATCCTACCAGATACGAAAGGCAAAGCATGTCAGAGTGTGGGGAGACAGCAAAAAACACAAGGGCCCGGGGTGTTTCCACTCCGGGCCCTTGTGCCATTTTTATTTCGAGGAATAGATAATATCGTTTTATCGCTGGGCTTGTGTCAGCTCAGGTGCGATCAGTCCACAGTCTCAGTGGAAGCAACAGCCTTGCAGGTGACAACGACCATGACGTAATCGACCTTGTCCTTGCCCTCGCCCTTGCTGAAGGTCTCGGTGCCGATCTCGTACTTGTCGCCAGGCATGGGCTTGTAGGTCTTGGTCTCATCCTTGCCATCCTTCTTGGTGGTGACATCGAAGTTGGCAACAGTGTTCTTGTTCAGAGCATTGTCAATGCTCTTCACTTCATCAAAAATCTTCTTAGCCTGATCAGCATTCTTCAGGTTCTTGGTGTCAAAACGCAGGACCCAGACGTACTTGTCCTTGGTCTCGCTGAGCTTCAGAGCCTCGGTAATGGCGGCCTTCTCAGTCTTCTTGGCAGGAGTGCTATCAGACTCGTCAGCCCCAACAACAACAACAGCATCACTGCCGCCAAAGTCAACGTCATCCTTCTGAACAGCCTTGGCAGCCTTCTTGGCCAGGTCCTCAGCGTCGTTGGTTGCGGAAACGGTAGCCTTAGTGTTGACGCTCTTCAGCATACCCTCCAGCTGATCTGCGATCTGACGGGTCTTGATGTCAGCGCAGCCGGTCAGGACAGACATTGCCATGACACCGGTGAGAACGACGGCCAGCAGTTTTTTCATTTTCATGATTTTTGCCTCCATAAATAAAGATAAATTATACAGGCAGGCTAGCATTTTTCGACTGTCGGCCTGTGGGCCAATTATACCCCCCCCCCCCTGTCAATCTGTCAATAGGTTTTTCTCACTTTCGTCACATTTACAAAATACAGTCCCATCAACCGTGCATTTTCCACAAAATAACAGGATTTGAGGGGCTGAACGCAAAAAATGCAGCCCCGGGGCCGCTTTTGGGGCGGCAGCCCGGGGCTGCAGGTGCAGTATTTTTTTCAGTCTCCCGCCGGGGGGCAGGGGGCTTTACTGGTACAGGGGGAAAGCCCTGGTCAGGGCCAGCACGCGGGCGGAGATGTCGTCCTTCTTCTCGTCGTAGTGCCAGATGCAGTCGGCGATGCAGTCCGCAATGACCTTCATCTCGGCTTCGCCCATGCCCCGGGTGGTGACAGCCGGAGTACCCAGACGGACGCCGGAAGTCACGAAGGGGCTGCGGGTCTCGCCGGGGACGGTGTTCTTGTTGGCGGTGATGTGGACGCTGTCGAGGCGGGCTTCCAGCTCCTTGCCGGTGCATTCCTCGTCCCGCAGGTCGAGGAGCATCAGGTGGTTGTCGGTGCCGCCGGACACCAGCTTGACACCGCGGGCCTGCAGTTCAGCGGCCATGGCCTGTGCGTTCTCCACGATCTTGCGGGCGTAGTCCTTGAATTCGGGCTTGAGTGCCTCGCCAAAGCAGACGGCCTTGGCCGCAATGACGTGCTCCAGCGGGCCGCCCTGGGTGCCGGGGAAGACGGCGGAGTTGATGCGCTTGGCCAGCACGGCGTTGTTGGTCAGGATGAGGCCGCCGCGGGGGCCGCGCAGGGTCTTGTGGGTGGTGGTGGTCACGACGTCGGCGTAAGGCACCGGGCTCTGGTGCATCCCGCCGGCCACGAGGCCCGCGATGTGGGCCATATCCACCATCAGGAAGGCCCCGTAGCCGTGGGCGATCTCAGCCAGCTTTTCGAAGTCGATGGCACGGGGGTAGGCCGAAGCGCCTGCCACGATCATCCTGGGACAGACCTTTTTGACCTGCTTTTCCAGCTCGGCATAGTCGATGCGGCCATCTTCGCCGACACCGTAGGAGACGAAGTGGTAGTTCTTGCCGGACATATTCACCGGAGAGCCGTGGGTCAGATGACCGCCCTGAGACAGGTCCATGCCCATGACGGTATCGCCCAGATCGAGCAGGGCGAAGTAGACGGCCAGATTGGCCTGTGCGCCGGAGTGGGGCTGGACGTTGGCGTACTTTGCGCCGAACAGCTTGCAGGCGCGCTGGATGGCGATGTTCTCCACCTCATCCACATAGGCACAGCCGCCGTAGTAGCGCTTGCCGGGCAGGCCCTCGGCGTACTTGTTGGTGAGGATGCTGCCCATGGCGGCCATGACGGCGGGCGAGACGATATTCTCGCTGGCGATGAGCTCGATATTGTCCCGCTGGCGGGTCAGCTCACGGTCCATGGCCGCAGCCAGCTCCGGGTCGGCCTTTTCCACGAGGCCGATGGTATCCATCATATCGTTGTACATACGATTTACCCCTCTCTCTGATGCAAAAATCAGTTTGCGCGGGCGTCCGCTCATTCCGGCCCCGCCTGTTTCCATGATACCAGACATCGTGGATTTCTTCAACAGCATTTCGCACAAACCGATACGGTTTGATTCGTTTCTTTTCGGTTGGATGAAGATATTTCACCCATCCTGCCAAAGCCTTGCTTTTTCCGCGCCCAGCGCTTATTATTATAACAAAAATCCGTCCCGGTTTTTGTGCAGATTTGCCCACCGGGTGCAGAAAGGAGCGCATTGCCATGACCATCACGGAGCAAAAAGCCGCACAGCGCAAAGCGGGCATTGCGGCCCGCCGGGCGTTGTCGGACACCGAGCGCACCCGTTCCAACGCCGCTCTCTGCGCCCGCATCATGGCTCTGGACTGCTTCAAAAAGGCAGAAAACATCCTGCTTTATGCGGCCTTCGGCGGCGAAGCCGATCTCTCGGCGCTGGCTGTGGAAGCGGCCCGGCAGGGCAAAACGCTGGCCTACCCCGTCTGCGGCGAGGGCTTTTCGCTGACAGCCGCCGTGCCGGGGCCGGACGGCTGGGAAGTGGGTGCCTACGGCATCCGCACGCCCATTTTAAGCCGGTCGGAGATTTTACGGCCAGACCAGCTCGACCTCGTGCTGGTCCCCTGCACGGCTTTTGATGCAGTCTGCCTCCGGGTGGGGATGGGGAAAGGCTATTATGACCGCTACCTCCCCCGCTGCACCCGGGCTGTGAAACTGGGCGTGGCCTTTGAGGCCCAGCGGGTGGACGCGGCGGCAGTGGACGCCCATGACGAAAAACTGGACGGCTTCGTGACAGAGGGAGGACTTTACTTTGGATTTGACACAACTGAGCTGTGAGGACTTTCTGAGCCGGCTTGCCAGCAAAGCTCCCGCCCCGGGCGGCGGCGGCGCGGCGGCCCTCGTGGGCGCGGCAGGCGTCGCGCTGGGCAATATGGTGGGGAATCTCACCACCGGCAAAAAGAAATACGCCGCTGTGGAAGAAGAGCTCCTGGTGCTGAATGCCCGTGCTGAAACCCTGCGCAAACGGCTGGAAGCCCTCGTGCAGGCGGACGCCGACGCATTCACGCCTCTGGCGGCGGCCTACGGCCTGCCCAGAGAGACGCCCGAACAGCAGGCCCGCAAGGCCGCTGTGCTGGCCGAGGCGCTGGACGGGGCCTGCGCCGTGCCGCTGGACATCATGGACGCCTGCTGTGAGGGCATCCGCCTTGCGGCCGATTACGCCGAAAAGGGCAGCGTGCTGGCTGTCTCAGACGCAGGCTGTGCGGCGCTGTTCTGCAAGGCCGCACTTCAGGCGTCGGCGCTGAATGTCGCCATCAACACAAAGCTCATGACCGACCGCGCCCATGCCGCCGCGCTGGACGAAAAAGCGGCCCGGATGCTGGCGGAATATCTGCCGCTGGCCGACGAAGTCTACCAGTCCGTGGCAAGCCGCCTGCGGGCCTGATGCATAGAAAGGGAACGTATATGTCTACCATTTTGAAGGGCGCGCCCGTCGTGGCCGCCATGAACGAAGCAAATGCCGCCCGCTGCGCCGCACTGCGGGAAAAGGGCGTTGTCCCCACGCTGGCCGTCGTCCGGGTGGGTGCGCGCGAAGATGACCTTTCCTACGAGAAAGGCGTCATGGCCCGCTGTGCGAAAGTGGGCGTCGAGGTGAAGCAGTTCCTTCTGCCCGCCGACGCTTCGCAGGAAGAGCTGCTGCGCGTCATTGCCGACATCAACGCAGACGCCGCCATCCACGGCTGTCTGCTCTTCCGCCCCCTGCCCAAACAGTTTGATGACAGGACCATCCGCGCCGCACTCTCGCCCGAAAAGGACATTGACGGCATCACCGACGGCTCGCTGGCCGGTGTCTTCACCAACACTGCCGTCGGCTACCCGCCCTGCACGGCGCAGGCCTGTCTTGAGATCCTGAAATTCTACAACATTCCCCTCTCCGGCAGGCGGGCCGTCGTCGTGGGACGCAGCCTCGTGGTGGGCAAGCCCGCAGCCATGATGCTGGACCGGGAAAACGCCACCGTCACCCTCTGCAACTCCCGCACCCAGAACCTGCCCGATGTCTGCCGTGAGGCCGATGTTGTGGTGGTGGCCATGGGCAAGATGGGCTTTATCGGCGCAGAGCACCTGCGGGCCGGTCAGGTCGTCGTGGATGTGGGCATCCATGTCAACGAGGAAGGCAGGCTCTGCGGTGACGTCCGCTTTGGCGAGGCAGAGCCTGTGGTGGAGGCCATCACCCCCGTCCCCGGCGGCGTCGGCACCGTGACGACTTCCGTGCTCGTGAGCCATGTGGTGGAGGCGGCAGAGAAAGCTGCATCATAATAACCTCTCCGTCACGCCTGCGGCGTGCCACTGCCCGGGTTGCGGCTCCCAGTGTCTGCTTCGGCCCTTGGTGCGGGCCTCGCATCCTGCTGGCCGCGGCCCCAACAGCTCCTCCCTGTTTCCGCCGCTGGCGGCGGTCGTCGTTGTTGCTCCCAAGGGGAGAGGCTTTGGCATATTGAAAAGCTTCTATTTTTATCTCTATACACCAAAAGCGCCCGGCGGATACCCGCCGGGCGCTTTTGGCATTGACAGAACAATGACAGGGGAATAATTGGGAATTGGGAAATTGGAATAGGTCTTAGTTTATGCGGCCTTTGCCGGGGCAAAGACCAGAGCCTTCTTGCGGCGGTTCTGCATTGCGCGCACCACACAGCTCAGGGTGAAGTTGATGATGAAGTAGATGACACAGGCCGTGCCGAACAGCACCATAACGTCGGAGACATTCACCGTGCCGAGACCGTTGTAAGTACCGGCGGCGCTCAGCAGCTGGCGGATGCGGGCCATCAGCTCGATGGTGGCCACGTTTGCCAGATAGGAGGAGTCCTTGATGGTGGTGATGACCTGGCTGAGCAGGGTCGGCACGATGTTGCGGTAGGCCTGCGGCAGGACGATGTAGAGCAGCACCTCAGCGGTGTTGAAGCCCTGTGCATAGCCGGCCTCGAACTGGCCCTTGGACACGCCGTTCAGGCCGCCGCGGACGATCTCGGCGATGACGGAGGAGTTGAAGAGGATGAGGGCCAGAGCGGCCTTGAACAGAAGCTTCATCTCCACGCTGGTCAGGCCGAACATCTTGCGGGCGAAGAAGCCCGGGCAGGGGCAGAACACCACACAGATGAAGATCCAGAGCAGGTAGGGCGTATTGCGGAACAGCTCGATGTAGGCGGTAGCAAACCAGCCGAGGATGCGGGCCGGACCCTTTTTGCAGTAGGTGCGGGCCAGCGCCAGCAGAGAGCCCACGATGAGGCCCATGATGACGCCCAGCACCGAGATGATGCAGGTGAAGGCCACGCCGCGCAGCAGGTAGAGCATGACGCCTTCTCTTGTCAGGATGGAAAGGCTTGCAGCAAGCGTCTTCATATCAGGCAGCCTCCTTCAGCTCTACTTTCTTGGCAGTGGTCTTGAGGCTCGTGTTCACGCGGCCCTTGCGCTCCTTGAGGGAAGCCTCCCAGCGGGCTGCCAGCGTGGACAGCGGGAAACAGACCACGAAGAAGATGAGGCCGCAGACGATATAAGCGGGGGCGTATGCGCCGCCGGTGGAAGCACCGGTGACGAAGCTGTAGGTCACGCTGATGAGGTCAGCGCCGCCCACGATGTAGAGGCAGGAGGTGTTCTTGAAGAGGTTGACCACCTGGTTGACCATCGGGGGGAGCATCACGGGGATGCTCTGGGGCAGGATGATGTAGCCCATCCGCTGCAGATAGTTGAAGCCCTGCGCCTGTGCGGCCTCGAACTGACCCTTCGGCACAGACTCGATGGCGGCGCGGACGACCTCGCCCATGTAAGCGCCGGTGTAAACGCCCAGTGCAATGATGCCGGTGCGGATGACGCCGAGGCTCACGCCTGCAAATGCCAGCGCATAATACAGGAAGCACAGCTGCAGCAGCAGCGGGGTGTTCTGGACGAACTCGACGTAAATGCGGGCGATGATGCGCAGCAGCTTACTGCCGCTGGTGGACATCAGACCCAGCGCAGCGCCGATGATGAAGGCCAGCGCCAGTGCGCAGACGGCGGTCTGCAGCGTGTTGCCCAGACCCAGCAGAAAACTCTCACGATGCGTCCAGACGGTGGACCAGGACTCTAACGAAAACAAGCCAGACATGGCGAACTCCCCTTTCCCTGCACTCTCTTGGTTCTGAAAAGTCTGGGCTTAATCCAGACCGTTGTCTTTGATGAGCTGCTCGATGGTGCCATCTGCCAGCCAGCCCTTGATGAGGTCGTCGCACAGGGTGGAGAAGTCGCTGCCCTTCTTGGTAGCAACGCCATACTCCTGCGGGCTGAACTCAGCGTCAATGTAGCTGCGGCCCTCGGTCTTGTAGATGGCGAGGATGGACTTATCAACGCAGAAGCCCTGCACTTCGCCTGCGCTCAGTGCGGTGCTGATGGCGGGATAGTCGTCGTACTGACGGAAGGAGACGCCATCCTTCCAGGTGTCGGCGTTGAAGGTGTCGGCATCGAAGTTTGCGCCGTCCAGCACGCCCTCGTCGATCATGGCCTTGACCAGAGCACGAGCGGAGGTGGAGCCGGAGGAGACGCCCACGACCTTATCCTTCAGGTCAGCCAGACCCTTGATGCCGGTGGAGTCCTCCACCAGAACGGAAACGTAGTCGGTATAGTAGGGGGTGGAGAAGTCCCAGGTCTTCTTGCGCTCTTCGGTGATGGTGAAGGTAGCCAGAACGGCGTCGATGTCGCCGGAGTCCAGCAGCTCGCCGCGGGTGGCGGCGGTAACCGTGGTGAACTCAACGTCCACGCCGAGGTGCTCTGCGATCATCTCGGCGAGGCTGTCCTCGAGGCCCTTGTACTCGCCGGTGAGGGTATCCTGAAAGCTGAAGCCTTTAACTGCGTTCTTGACGCCCACTTTCAGGACACCGCGGTCCACGATGGCCTGGGTGTCAGCGCCCAGTGCTGCAGTGGAAGCGGCTGCGCTGCCGGCGGCAGAAGATGCCGTGGAGGCTGCGGTGGAGCTTGCAGAGCCGCCGCAGGCGGTCAGGGCAGCAGCAGCGCCCACCAAACCAGTGACTTTCAGGAAATCACGACGCGAGATCTTTTTCATAATAAACCACTCCTCTTTGTTTTTTCGGCCCGAGCGGCTTTCCCTGTCCGCTCCGAAAACGGCCTGTTATCAACAACGGCGTCTCACCACAACTTGTGAGCCCCTGCCGTGTCAACCTTTGTTGTTCGTCCTCTCAGCGGACGATCTTGCTCAGGAACTGCCGGACGCGCTCGTTCTTGGGGTTTGTGAAGAAGTGCTCCGGCGTGCCTTCCTCAATGATCTGGCCGTCCGCCATAAAGACGATGCGGTCGGCCACGTTTCGTGCAAAGCCCATCTCGTGGGTGACGACCACCATCGTGATGTTCTTCTCGTGTGCCAGCTTTACCATGACATCCAGCACTTCCTGGATGGTCTCAGGGTCGAGGGCCGAAGTCGGCTCGTCGAACAGGATGATCTTGGTCTGTGCGCAGAGGGCGCGTGCAATGGCGATGCGCTGCTGCTGGCCGCCGGACAGCTGCGGAGGGTAGACATCCGCTTTGTCCCGGAGGCCGACGACCTCAAGATAATGATATGCCAGCTCTTCGGCCTCTGCCCTGGTCTTGTGATGGAGCTTCATGGGTGCCAGCGTCAGGTTTTTGAGCACCGTCATGTGGGGGTAGAGGTTGAACTGCTGGAAGACCATGCTCATGTTGTCGCGGACGATCCTGGTCTTGTTCTTGTTGGTCAGCTCCTGACCGTTGATGTAGACGTGGCCGCTGGTCGGCTCTTCCAGAAAGTTCATGCAGCGGACGGTGGTAGATTTGCCGCTGCCGGACGGTCCGATAATGACCAGCTTTTCGCCCTCGGCGACCTCGAGGTTCACGTCTTTGAGGACGTGCAGGTCTCCGAAGTACTTGTCAACGTGTTCGAGTTTGATCACTGTGATCCCCGCCTTTCCCTATCCTGTTCTGTCGTCCGTGCTCCAGCGCCACGGACAGCGCATCCTGTGCGGCTTTCCCGAACCGCACATAAAAACGAAAAAACAAAAAAGGCGCAAAGTGAATACATCCACTTAAGCGCCTTTGCTTTCGTTGGTTAAAGTATAGTCTTTTTTCGCTTGACTTTCAATCCATAAAGTGCAACAAAAATCAGAGCGGGTCAATTTGCATTTTGGAAAGCTGCACAAACATCATACTTAAAATCCGTAAATCAGCGGGTCATCAGCAGGAGCAGCGCCGATGCGACGGCCTGCAGGATGAGCCAGCGGGCCACCACCTGCTCGTCGCTCCAGCCCATGCGCTTGCGCACATGGTCGTGCAGCGGGGTGAGGGTGTTCTTGAGGATGCTGATGTGGAGGAAGCGCTTGAAGCTGATCTTCAGAATGCCGAGGCTGCCGTCCACGATGAACACCAGCGCCGCCAGCAGGAAGGCGAACGGGTGGCCGCACTTGAGGGCCAGGATGGCGAGGAAGAAGCCCATGGCGCGGCTGCCGGCGTCGCCCATCAGGAGGCTGGAGGGCTTTGCGTTGGACCACAGGTAGGCCAGCAGTGCGCCGATAAAGACGATGGCAGCGGTGGAGTAGTCCCCCAGCTCCTCGCCGTAAGCCAGCAGGAAGGTGCCGATGCTCACCACCGCGAGGCTGGCGGACAGGCCGTCCACGCCGTCGGTGCAGTTGACCACATTGATGCTGGCCCAGATGAGGATGACGATGAGCAGCAGGTAGAGCGGATAGGCAATGGTGAAGGTAGTGCTCAGGAAGTTGACGCTCGTGCCGTTGAAGTTCAGGTAGGTAACACCTGCCACCACGGCGATGACGAAGTCGATGAAGCCCTTCTTGTACTCGTTCCACGCCGTCTCGGAGGCGTCGTCAAAGTAGCCCGACAGCATGGAGGCGATGAGCAGAACGGTATAAATAAGGTACTCTACCTTAAAAGGCACCACCGCCAGCGTCACCAGCGCGATGCAGAGCACGAAGATAAGTCCGGAACCCCGGGCCTTGCCCTTGGAAAGCTCGCCGTTGACGGCGAAGGCACGGCCATGGTCGTGGGGGAGCTTGTCGTGGAAGACCGAGTCCATCAGGGCGGTCAGGGCAAACGCCAGCAGGAACGCCAGTGCGTCCACGGTCTGCTGGCCGGTAGCTGAAATAAGCTGCAGCATATTTTGAACCTCTTTCAATGATATTCTTCTTACTCCGAGAGTGTATCACGCCAGAGCCAAAAAATCAATCGCCCGGTTTGACAATCTTCCTCCCCGTGCCTATAATAGTAGGGCAGCTTATCAACACAGAAAACAGGAGACGACATGACACTTTCTTTGGAGCAGCTCTCGGCCCGGATGCGGCAGGGCGAGGACATCCCGCTGTCCGACACGGCCCGCATCGCGCTGGCGCTGAGCATCCCTTCCATTCTGCAGCAGCTGGTGGTCACGGCGATGGAGTACATCGACGCCGCCATGGTGGGCCACATCGGCGCAGAGGCCACCGCCGCCATCGGCATCGTCAGCTCGAGCACCTGGCTGCTCCACGGCATCCTTGTGGGACTGTACACCGCGTTTTCGATCCAAATCGCCCAGTACCTCGGGGCCGACCGCCAGCAGGATGCCCGGGGCGTGCTGCGGCAGTCCATGCTCTTCAACCTCATCCTGGGTCTGGGCGCTGCGGCTTTCGGCGTCGGCATCAGCCGTTTCCTGCCCGGGTGGCTGGGGGCAGACATCTCGCTCCAGGCCAGTTCCAGCGCCTACTTCGCCATCTGGTCTGCGGCCCTTCCCTTCACGATGGCCATGGGAATGTACGCAGCCATGCTCCGCGCCACCGGCGACGCCCTGACGCCCAGCCTTATCAGCTTGCTGGTCTGTGTGCTGGACGTGGTGTTCAACTTCTTCCTCATCAACCCCACCCGGCAGATCCTGCTCTTCGGCCAGAGCGTCACAGTCTGGGGTGCCGGCCTCAAAGTCCCGGGTGCGGCGCTTGGCACAGCGCTTTCCACGACCATCGGCGGTCTGCTGGCGCTGGGCGTCCTGCTGCTGCGGGACGGCCCGCTTTGCATCCGAAAGCCCGGCAGCTGGCGCATCACCTCCGCCTGCCTGCGCAATCTCTGGCGGGTGGGTACACCGCTGGCCGCTGAGCGTGCGGCCCTCTCGTCGGCGCAGGTGCTGCTCGTCCGTATCGTCTCGGGTCTCGGCACGGTGGCCATCGCGGCCAACAGCCTCGGCGTCAGCGCCGAGGGCCTCTGCTACATGGCAGGCTACGGCATTCAGGACGCCTCCATCGCCCTCATCGGGCAGGCCGTCGGCGCCCACCGCCGGGATATGGCGAAGCGGTTCGCCTGGCTCTGCACCATGATGGGCATGGGCATCATGGCGCTGTCCGGCGTGGGGCTCTGGCTCTTCGCCCCAGCCCTTATGGGCATCTTCACGGCAGATGCCGCCGTCATCGCGCTGGGTGCGCAGGTCCTCCGCATCGAGGCTTTTGCAGAGCCGATGTTCGGAGCCAGCATCGTAGCAAGCGGTGCGATGCAGGGCGCAGGCGACAGCACAGGCTGCTTCCTGCTGAACCTGTTCAGCATGTGGGGCGTCCGGCTCACCCTCGCCTTCCTGCTGGCTCCCCGGCTGGGCCTCGTGGGCGTCTGGGCCGCCATGTGCATCGAGCTCTGCATCCGGGGCGCGCTGTTCCTCATTCGGCTTGCAAGGGGCAAGTGGCTCGATAAGGGAGCTCTGCAATAAAAAATAAACCTCTCCGTCATCGCTTCGCGATGCCACTGCCCGGGTTGCGGCACCCAGCAGCCGCAGCGCTTTGCTTGCGTCTTGCTGGCCGCGGCCCCAACAGCGACTCCCTGTTTCCGCCACTGGCGGCGGTCGTCGTTGTTGCTCCTACCGAGGAGAGGCCTTGGCAAAACCGGGAACTTTCCCTTTTCGCCAGAGGCTCCCCTCGATAGGGGAGCTGGCAAAGCCAAAGGCTTTGACTGAGAGGTTTTTCTTTTATCGCAATTTTCAAAAATAGTGCCTATCAAAATAGCATATTTGCGATATGCAGTTTGCGGATGTTGCTTGTGCATTAAAAACGCAAACTGCTATAATTACTTCCGGCCATGCAGGATGGGAGACAGGGGCTTATAGATGACCATGCAGAGCACGGCGTCCAGCAGACCCTTGACCAGCGTGAAGGGCAGGTTGAAGATGACGAGGCACTTCATGAGGCTGTCGGCAGAGGGCAGGATGGCCTGATACATGCCGAGGATGGCTTCCAGCGGCATATGGTAGAACTCCACATAGGCCGGGTAGGTGATGAAATAGTTGGAGGGCACACTGAAGACGGCCATTGCGGCGGCACCCGCTACCGCGCCGAGGATGGCGGTCTTGCGGCTCTTATGATGCTTGTAGATGAAGCCCGCCACAGCGGAGAAGACAGCGCCCAGCATAAAGTTGCACAGCTCGCCGACACAGGCAGTGCTGGTACCCTTGACGACGATGTGGAGCAGGTTCTTCATGAAGCTGATAACCACGCCGTACACCGGGCCGAGGGCGAACGCGCCCAGCAGGGCGGGCAGGTCGGAGAAGTCCATCTTGACGAAGGACGGGATGAGCATCGGGACGGGGAACTCAATGAACATCAGGATGAACGCCACTGCGCTGAGCATGGCGGCAACGGTCAGGTTGTGGGTCGTATCTTTTCTCATAATTTTCCTCCCGGGGCGGCTGCCCCATTCAAATAAAGACTGGAAAGCCCTTTTCTCGCTCGCTGGAACCGGGAAGACAAATGAAAACGCGCCCTGCCATAGCTTACACTATAACAGGGCGCGCACAAACAAATCAAATTGCCTGCCGTTTCTTGCATCCGGACTATACCGTTGGCCCCGGAGTCTCACCGGGTCAGCACTCTTTGGGAGTGGTCGCGGGCTGTACCGCCAGTGGGGAATCGCACCCCGCCCTGAAACGAACTTTCTTCGCAGAGTATAACGCGGCAGGTTTGTCTTGTCAAGCCCTTTTACGCATTTTTTAACAAGCCTCTCCCGATTTGCACCGCCGGCTGTAATATGATATACTGATTTTATTATTCGTCAGGAAGGTATCTGTTTCTATGCTTTTCACCATCAACGATCTCGGCTTTTCCATCGCCGGACTGCTGCTGGAAGGCTGGCTGGCCTTTGCAGCCCGGTGCGTCTGTGCGCTGGCCCTGCTGTTCATCGGCTGGGTCGTCAGCCGCTGGATGCAAAAAAACCTCTTCCCCCGCCTGCTGAAGCGCAGCTGGCACTTCGCCTTTACGCACCCCCTGCTGGAAAGCTTTGCCCGCCCGGCGGCCCGCATCGCGTGGTACACCGGCATGTATCTGGCCCTGCGCAGCCTGCCCTGGGCCATCCCCGGCCTTGCGGCCCTGCTGCTCAAAGCCTATCGGATGATGCTGGTCTTTCTCATCGGCACCGGCTTCTACCACGCTTCCGGCATCGCGGCTCTGCTGCTGGCCTCGTCCAGCGAAGAAGTCCGCACCAACCGCACCCTGCTCACCCTGCTGGATAAAGTCTACAAAGTAGCCGTCGTGGTGCTCTGCGGCGCGACCATCGCACAGGAAAGCGGCCTGCCCGTGGGCAGCGTCGTGGCCAGTGCCGGTCTTATCGGCCTTACGATCTCTCTGGCCGCACAGGATATGGCCAAGAATTTCTTCAGCGGCGTGGTCATCCTGCTGGACAAGCCCTTCTCCATCGGTGACTGGATCACCGTCGGCGACGTGGAGGGCGAAGTGGTGGACATCAACTTCCGCTCCACGAAAGTCCGGGCCGTGGATAACTCCATCTACATCCTCACCAACAGCACCGTCAGCAGTGCCACCATCAACAACGCTACCCTCCGCAACAAGCGGCTCTACCGCTTCACGCTGGGCGTCACCTACGACACCACCCGACCCCAGCTGGAAAAGCTGATGGCCGACCTCGACGCCATGCTCAAGGCCAGCCCCGACACCTACGAGGACACCACCTTTGTCCGGATGACCGGCTTCGGCGACTCGAGCATCAACCTGATGGTCTCTGCCTATCTGCGCACCGCCGACCTCGGCGTGTTTTTGCGGATGCAGAACGATTTGAACCTCAACATCATGGACGTGATGAAGGCCGACGGCGTGGATTTCGCATTTCCCTCCACGACGGTCTACCTCGCAAAAGAGAACTGACAGCAAAAAAGCCGATGCAGCTGCATCGGCTTTTTTGCTACAGCGCAATATCCAGCGCCATCATGAGGGCGAACCCCAGCACCACGCTGATGACGCCCGCCGGTTCGTCCTGCTCCACGGCTTCCGGTATCATCTCCTGAGCCGTCACACAGACCATGCACCCGGCGGCGGCGCTCATGAGCCACGGCAGAGCCGCGCTCACCCAGCCCGCGAGAGCCAGCGCCAGCAGCGCCCCCAGCGGCTCCACGAGGCCCGACGCCGCACCGGCGCAGAAGGCTTTCCGTCTCCCCTGCCCGGCCTGCACCAGCGGCAGGCTCACCGCCGCGCCTTCCGGGATATTCTGCAAGCCGATGCCCAGTGCAAGGGCCAGCGCCCCGCTGACGGCCTCCGGCTCACCCCGCAGGGCCAGCGCCGCCGCAAGTCCCACCACCATGCCCTCGGGCAGATTGTGGAGGGTCACGGCCAGCACCACCCGGCCCATCCGGCCATCCTCTTTTGACCCGGTGTGCATCAGCCGCCCGGCAGCCTCTTCCAGCCGCAGCAGGCCCACAGCCCCCAGCACCAACCCCGCCGCCGGGGCCAGCCAGACCGGCAGCGTCCCGGCCTCCGCCCTCTCGATGGCAGGCAGAAGCAGGCTCCACACGCTGGCGGCCAGCATGATGCCCGCCGCCATGCCGCAGAGCATCCGCCGGGTGCGGGGCTCGTCGGCCCGACGCACCAGAAAGACCCCCGCCGCCCCCAGCGCCGTACAGAGCGCCGGCAGCAGCAGGATGACCGCCGCAAACAGATAGATGTTCACATTGCATTCCCCCTTCCCACCGATGTATGCGAAGGGAGGGGGGAATGTGAAGAGAAAAAGCTCTCCTCATTCCGGCAGCTCATGCAGGGTAAATTCGTTTTTTTGTTGTTTCCAGGATTCCCTCATCCCGCATTTTGCCCAGCTCTTTCGAAAGGGCGCTGCGGTCGAGGTTGAGGTGGCAGGTCTTGCAGCGCGCACCGCTTACCGCTTGACGTGGTAGACCTCGAGATAGACGCTCTTGCGCGTCTCGTCCAGCGTTTCCTTCAAATCACGGCAGAAATCCTCATCGTCCAGCAGCGCCACCACCTCGGGCGCATAGCGGGTGCCTCTCTGGGCGTGGAATTCGCCCAGCAGCGTATCCACCGGCTTTGGCATCGTGTAGCAGCGGCCGATATTATCGGTGGCCGCGTCCAGTGAGTCGGCCACGGTCAGAGCGTCCACGATGGGCTTGATGCCCGCCGGGCAGGGCGGATAATTTTTCGGGTAGCCGCCGTTTCCGTCGTAGAAGGTATGGTGGTAGAGCGCCGCCGGGGCCAGGTCGTCCTTTCCGCCCACATTGCACAGCAGCTCGTAGCCGAACACCGTGTGCCACTGGATGCAGGTAAATTCCTCGTCCAGCAGGCGGCGGTAGTTGTTGCCGATATACATGAACACATAGCTCTTGCCTACATCGTGGTAAAGGCCGCACTCATAGGCCAGCTCGCAGATTTCAATGCGGCTGCGGCGGACTTCCTCCACCGTCTTGCAGCCCATGACGCCCACGAACAGCTCGGGCGACTTTTTGATCATCTGCTTGACGAACATGTGGGTCAGTCCGGCCACCATCATGGAGTGGACATAGGTCGGCTTGTGGGCCACGAGGATATAATTCAGCAGGCTGCGGCGGGCCGTTCCGGCCTCGGCCTGCATCTCCACCAGCTCGCGCACGGCACGGCTGACCACACGGGAGTACCGATTCTGGGGTACATTGTTCAGATACCGCAAACTGCGGTCCATCACTTCTTCGGTGCGGCATGCCATCTCCCTCCGGTCGGCAGGCGGCATCTTGACCTCGTAATCCACCAGATAAGACACCGCCGTGAGGTTCTTGTTGATGCCAGTATCGCTGTAGTCCTGGATGTCGGTGTGGTGGATGATGTCCAACAGCTCTTCCACCACCTCGCGGGCCGTACACCGTCCGGCATGGAAGCAGGCCGCCTTATAAAAATAGCTGACACGCCAGTTCTGCAGCCGTGCCTCCTCGCCCTTATAGAGCACCTGGTCGCGGTAGATGGCTTCCGCCGACTCCATCACCTTGGCGGCGACCACCGGGTCGTTGTGGTGGCGCAGATAGCTCAGCAGCGTCTCCCGGTCCATATGCATCGCATACTCGAATTTGCCCCACGGAAGGTCTGGGTCGAGCCGGTGGTAGTAAGGGTCGGTGATGATGCCCATCGCCTTGTCGAACACCTTCATATATTCGGTGCATTCTTCCGGCGTACTGCGCGGCATGGACATCCGGCTGTTGCCCAGACAGCGCATGATGTAGCCTTTTGTTGTCTTATCAAAGGACTCATACTCCGCAATATAGCTTGCACCCTCCTGAAAAAGGCCGCGCACCTGCGTCCCGTAAGGGTTGATGGCATAGTCGCGGCCCCGGACATTGAGGTAGTGGAGAGAAACCGCTTTTCCATACAGATAACGGACGATGGCAGGCTTGTCGCCCCGAAGGCGGGCGTTTTCCAGCAGGAGGCTGTAGACCTTGTAGGCGATGCCGCAGTCCTCGCTGCTGGCGTAGTCGAACATCTTATCAGCAAACTCCTGCAGGCTGGCAATTTCGGCACTCGTCAGCTCCGCAGGCGCACGCTGGAATACCAGCTCATCGAGGATGGCGTTGTTCTCCTTCATGTAGTCGAAGCACTTGATGGCGTTGGACTGGATGGTCTCCAGCAGCTCCTTCGCTTTCATATCCGGGGAGAATTTAGGCTGGGAGAGGGTGCGGACTGTCCTGAGATTTTCAATATAGCGCTCGAATCGTGCGTCCATCCCCTCTCCCCCTTTTCCGTTTTTTCACGCTCTGCTGTTAGCAGAGTCTCGTTTCCCGTGATAGTTTATTATACCGTCTTTTCAAGTCGGAATCAACTGATTTTTCCAACCCGTCCGTTTCTGACACACAAAAGACTGCCGTGCATCGTCTTTCTGCACGGCAGTCTTGTCAAATCGGATTTTCAGTTGCGGTAGCAGCGGTCCTGGCCTACCAGCCAGTCCTCGCACAGGCGCTCGGCCTCTTCCCGGCTGCAGCTCACACAGTGGAACAGCCGCCCTTTCAGCGAGCAGTAAGAATAGCGAACCTTCGGCACCCCATTTGCATCCCGGAATGATTCCCATCGTTCCTGTCCCGGCATCAAATAGCTTTGTTCCATAGCTTTCGCGCTTCCTTTCCGGCTGCTCTGGCAGCACAACGTGTTCATTTTATCACGTTTTGGCCGGGAGGGCTATTCGCTCTTTCCACAAAAAGCGCTCTGCATTTTATGGGAGAATGTACATTGACAAACCGCGATTCAACAGTGTTTCTTTTTCTTCCAGACAAAATACCCGGCGTATAGGGCGAATACCGCCAGCGCTGCCAGCGAGACTTTGCTGGCCAGGGAATAGCCGTCGGCCTGATAGACGAAGTCGATGGTGTTCTCCCCCGCCGGGGCCAGGACGGCCATCAGCCCCTCGTCCACCCGGATGACCTCAGTCTCTTCGCCGTTGACGTAGGCCGTGAATCCATCGTCGTACGGTACGGAGAAGAAGACAAGGTCGTCTTTTTTCAGCGTGATCTCCGCATGGAAGCCGGAGTTGGTCATCTGGAAGCTGCTGCAGGCCGAGGCGCGGCGGTCGGCGCAGTCAGAGACGTAGGTGTCGTACCACAGATCGTCCAGCTTTGCGTCGGGCAGCTTCTCGAGGTACTTGCCGTAGGTTTCGGCGTCCTCTTCGCTGAGCACCAGCGCCCGCATCAGGAGGTTCGCGCGGGTATTTTTAACGGTCGTCTCGTAGGACTCCTCCGTAATATAGTAGTCGTAGGTAAAGCCCATGGGAACGTAGTTCTCGTTCTCGTAGAGCATGAAGCCGTCTTTGGTGTCGTAGTAGCTCCATCCGTCGTCCGCAGCGGCGAGAAAATCTTCCTGCTTTTCGGGCGTGGTGATGAGGTACTTGACGCTCAGCAGACCCCGCAGGGCGTAGTTGGAGATGTCCGGCTCACTGCGGACATCCCGCTTGACGCCCAGTGCCGGGTAGAAGCTGAGGATGCTGGGCGCGGCCGTGCTGCCGAAGTATTGCAGGCTGCTCTTGTCGAGCCAGAGGCCGAGGTTGTCGTGGGTCTTGTAGGTATCCACGCGCCAGTCGCCCTCGGGCAGGTCATCCTTGAGCTTGATGGCGGAGGTGTACTGCTCCACAAGGTCGCTGTCGGTGTGCCACTGGCCGAACTTGCCGATGCCGATGTGTACCATGCTGAACGCGCAGGCAAAGGCCAGCACCACTGCCGTCATCCGACGGGCAAAGGCCTGGCTCCCCCGCCAGCGGCGGCAGAGCAGGCGGTACAGGATAAGACCGCCGATGCCGAAGCTCAGGACGGCGGCATACTGGCCGGGGTTCTGCAGCACACCCAGCGACCATTCTTTGGTGTCGCCGTCCTGCACCGGCACCAGGGCAAACGCCAGCGTCGCGACCATCAGCCAGCCGATGCCCCGGACCGGGGCGTCCAGCTCGTCGGCGGAGATGTCGGGGCTTTCCAGCGCACTGGCCGTCATGGCGCAGAGGATGAGCACCGGCATATAGTACCACCGGGCGTAGTAGCTGGAATTGAGGGCGTAGAACGCACTGTTGAGCACCGGCACCAGCGCAAAGATGGCGCAGGTGGCGACGATGCGCTTTTTACTGTCGCCCTTCCGCGCCCGCCAATAAGCCATCGCGCCGGCCAGACTGCACAGGGGCAGATAGGCCGACATGCTCGTCCACTTGATGATGCCCTCCGACCAGATGGAGGTGATGTAGGGCGAATCGGGCGGTAAGATCCAGCTCAGCAGGATGGCCAGATACTGCTGCACCTTCGAGTAGGTCAGAAAGCCCCAGCCCGACGACAGGTCGATGGTGCGGGGGTTCTGCAAAATGCTGAGTACCGCCGGCCAGAGCAGGACGAAGCCCAGAGCCGCGCCCAGCAGGCTCTCAAAGGCCAGCCGGACGAAGAGGCGGACATTCATCGGGAAATCTTTCGTCGTCAGCTTGCAGATGAAGTAGATGACGAGGAAGAGGACCTGTCCGATGAAGAAGAAGTAGTTGTTGAGCAGATTGACGCCCACCCAGAACGCGAAGAGGCCGTAGTGCTCTTCCTGCTCGCAGAGCGTTTCGTCCAGCGCCCAGAGCATCCACGGGAAGAGGGCCACCACGTCGATAAAGTGGTTGAAGAAGACATTGTAGATGCTGAAACCCGAGAAGGCATACAGGCAGGCGCCCAGCACCGCGTGGTCGGAGCGGCGGACATAGCGGCAGAGGTAGCGGTAAGCGCCGCCGCCCGCCACGGCAAATTTCAGCACCAGCAGCGGCACCATGAGGTAGGGCAGCCAGTTCTGGGGGAAGATGAGGGACAGCCAGAAGAAGGGCGAACCGTACAGGTAGAACGAGTAGGCGTTCATCGCACCGCTGCCCAGATCGGTGGCCCAGGAGAAGGTGCTGCGGGCCGCACCGGCCATGCCATCCGGGTAGCCTGCCCCCTTGATGAAGCCGTTCATATAGCGGTAGAAGCTGATCTGCTGGCTGTTGAAATCGCCCGCGTAGTGGAAAAATCCACCGTCGATGATATAGAACGGCAGGAAGAATATCGCCGCCGTGAGCGCACAGAGCAGCATGGTGCGGAGCATCTGATCCCGCCGCCCCGGCATATTGAGCAGCCGGGCATTTCCGGCCTGATTTTTTGAATCGTCCATTGTCTATCCTCTTTCCCCGCCCGGAGGGGCGGCACAGGCCCATCGCCTGCATCGTTCTCGCGTTCCAGTATAGCACGCGGCTGTGTGGAAAAAAAGAATTTTCGTGTTTTGCTTGACATTCGCCCGCCGGGCGGGTATAACCCTCTCAAAGACACTTCAAGGAGGCCGACATGAAGCTATACCCGTTCAGCGCCCTTCTGGCGCGGATGAAGTACATCACCCGGTGGAGTCTGATGCACTCCACCCGCCCGGAATCCCTCAGCGAGCACACCTGCGACACTGCCCTGCTGGCCCATACCCTCTGCCTCATCGCGCGGCGGTACACCGGCACGCCCTGCCGCCCCAAGACGGTGGCGGTGGCGGCGCTCTATCACGATGCACCCGAGATCATCACCGGCGATATGCCCACGCCGGTCAAGTACAGCAGCCCCGGCCTGCGGGACGCCTATAAGGCGCTGGAGGCCGAGAGTGTGGATTCCATGACCCGTCTGCTGCCGCCGGAGCTGGCCGAGGAGGTCAGCCCCTTCATCACCGGCAGCCTGCTGACCGCCGAGGAAAAGCGGCTCCTGAAAGCCGCTGACCGGCTCTCGGCCCTCGTCAAGTGCATGGAGGAGCAGCGCAGCGGCAACCACGAATTTGACGCCGCGCTTCGTCAGCAGCGGGAGGCACTGGAAGGGATGCACTGCCCTGAGGCCGACTGGTTCATGGCGCACTGTCTCCCCTGCTTCACCCAGAACCTCGACGAGCTGACCCGCAGCGAATGATCACGGGAAGGGGACTTCCCGCACGTCGTCCGGGTCCAGCCCGGCCTTGCGCTGCTCTTCGAACACCGCCGCAATAAGCTCGTCCAGGTCTTCCAGACGGGACAGGGTGCAGCAGTAGCGGCGGAGGGCGGCAGCGCCCTTGAGGCCCTTCATATAGTGCATCGTCTGGGCGCGGGCCTGAGGCATGGCGGTGTACTCGCCCTTCTGCTCCACCATCTCTTCCACCTGACGGCGGAGGGCGTTCATCCGGGCCTGCAGGTTCGGCTCCTTGGGAGTCGGCAGGCCCTCGATGGCGGCGTTCACCCGCTCGAAGAGCCACGGGTCGCCCAGCGCAGCACGGGCGATCATGACGCCGTCGCAGCCGGTGCGCTGCATCATCTCCACGGCATCTTCTGCCGTGTGGATGTCGCCGTTTCCCAGCACAGGCACCTTCACCGCCGCCTTGACTTTGGCGATGATGTCCGGGTCGATGCCCGGGGTATACATCTGCTCCCGGGTACGGGCGTGGACGGCGATGAGTTCAGCCCCCGCCTGCTCGCAGGCTTTGGCGCACTCCACCGCCGTGATGTGGTCGGCGTCCCAGCCTTTCCGCATCTTGACCGTCACCGGGCGGGTGGTGTGGGCCTTGACCTGCTCGACGATGCGGCCGCAGAGGTCGGGGTCCAGCATCAGCTTGCTGCCTGCACCGCCCGAGACGATCTTCGGGGCCGGGCAGCCCATGTTGATGTCCAGAAAGTCGAACTCGTATTCTTCAATGGCCGCTGCGGCCTCGCCCATGATCTGGGGTACCTCGCCGAAGATCTGCACGCCGTAGGGTGCGCCGTTGGGTTCGGCTTTGAGCAGGCTGACCGTTTTGTGGTCGTGGTAGACCAGCGCCCGGCTGGACACCATCTCGCTGACCGTAAAGCCTGCGCCGTGCTGGGCCATCAGCCGGCGGCAGGGCGCGTCCGTAAAGCCCGCCATCGGGCCAAAAACTGCCCGGTGGGGCAGGGTGATATTTCCGATTTTCAGAGAATCCATCTTATTCCTCGTTTTGCTTGACAATGGCTTGCAAAAGCTCTATACTATAAACAAGAAAGGCACTGTCTGCGAATGGTCAGCGTCCTTCCGGCTTTAGATCAAAAGAAATGACCGCAAGCTTTGGGGGCGTGGCGGTCATTTCTTTTTGCTGTTAAAAATGATCCAGCTGATCTGAAACGTGATGTAGATCGCTCCGCCAAGAAGCGAGAGCAGCAATACGACCTGTTCAAACGTCATGGAACATCCCCCCTTTCGCACCATGCGTCAGGGGATAGCAAAAAGTTCACCTCCCCGGCGCAGGGCCGGAAGGGCGTGACCACCTACATTGCAGACAGTACCTTGCTGCATCGGCAGCACCTATAGAATATCATATTTCCCGCACGAATACAACACCCCGGCCGCCTGCAGGCCGGGGTGTTCGTCTTGTCTACCGCAATTTCTCCTGCTATACTTAGGGCAAAGGAGCGGCGGGCAGACCCCCGCCGGAGAAATGGCTATGGAGTATCGTGATTGGACGAAAAAAGGCGGCAGCGGGCGGGACATCTCCACCTCGCTGCTGGGCTACGGGTGTATGCGCTTTCCCACCCTGCCAGATGGCCGCATCGACGAAGTGCGGGCCGAAAAGCTGCTGAACACTGCCCGGGAGGCGGGTGTCAACTACTTTGACACCGCTTTTCCCTACCACGGCGGTGAGAGCGAACCTTTCGTGGGCCGGGTCATTGCCAAGTGGCCTCGGGAGAGCTTCTACCTCGCCACCAAGCTGCCTCTGTGGAGCTGCAAGACCCTCGACGAGGCCAAAGCCATCTTCGAGAAGCAGTTCGAGCGGCTGGGCGTGGACTACATCGACTTCTATCTGCTGCATTCCCTGCACAAAGCCCGCTACGATGCGGCCAAAGAGATGGGCATTGTGGACTGGCTCTGGGAGCAGAAGGCTGCCGGGCGCATCCGGAATTTTGGCTTCTCCTGCCACGACAACGCGGCGGGCTTCGAGCACATCCTGCGCGACCAGCCATGGGATTTCTGCCAGCTGCAGTACAACTACCTCGACACCGATGACCGTGCCGAGGAGATCGCAGGAGACCGGGGCTATGCTCTGACCGAAGAACTGAATGTTCCCCTCATCATCATGGAGCCCATCAAGGGCGGTACGCTGGCACAGCTGCCGCCGGACGCTGCCGCGCCGCTGAATGCACTGGACGCCGACGCCAGCGCGGCCTCGTGGGCGCTGCGCTGGGTGTCCAGCCACAAAAACGTGAAGGTCGTCCTCTCCGGCATGAGCGCAGAAGACCAGCTGGACGACAACCTCGCCACCTTCGGAGATTTCCGCCCCATGACCGACGCCGAGAACGCCGCCATCCGGCAGACTGCCGACGTCCTGCGCAGCCACATCAAAATCGGCTGCACCGGCTGCCGCTACTGTATGCCCTGCCCCATGGGCGTGGACATTCCCGACAATTTCAGCATCTGGAACAAGCTCGGGATGTTCGGCAATAAGGATGCCATCCGCCAGCAGTGGACAGCCCGCTTCCCGGATGCCGAAAAGGCCATTCACTGCGTCCGCTGCGGCAAGTGTGAGGCCGTCTGCCCCCAGCATCTGCCGATTCGGGACTCTCTTGCAAAGCTCCAGACGGAACTGGACAATTTATAATGAGTGAAAGCGGGCGCTCCTCTGTCTCTCCGGACAGGTGGAGCGCCCGCTTTTTGTTTAACCTACGTTGATGTGACCCACCGGGAGGACTTTGCGCTTGTTGTCGTCGGGCTTTGCCGTCAGGCTGATCGCCAGCGACACCGGGCCGACGCGGCCCATGAACATACAGGCCATATACAGCAGCTTTGCGCCGGTGTTCAGCTGCCCAGTGACACCCACCGACAGGCCCACCGTACCGAACGCCGAGCAGGACTCGAAGATGCAGTCGATGACCGACACCGTCTCTGCGGTGTTGTAGTACACCACGACGGCAGAGCCGAACGCCGCTACCGCGCCGATGACGATGATGGTCAGAGCGCGGTAGACCGTCTTGGACTCGATGTGGTGGCCGCCGATGACGCAGTCGTCGCGGCCCTGTGCCACGCTGCGGATGGTCAGGATAAGCACCGCGAAGGTCGTCACCTTGACGCCGCCGCCCGTCGAACCGGGGGCCGCACCGATGAACTGCAGCACGCTCATCAGCAGCTTGCTGATGGGGCTGCAGGCCGCGAGGTCGATGGTGTTCATACCCGCAGTACGGGTGGATACCGACTGGAACAGCGCCGCCATGATCTTGCCCGGGACGGACAGGCCGCCCATCGTCCTGGGGTTCGACCACTCGAGCAGGGCCAGCAGCACCGCGCCGCCCACCCAGAAGATGACCGAGAACTGCAGCACGACTTTCGCGTGGAGAGAGAGCCGCCGCTTTTTGCGGTACTCCGCCAGCTCCACCCAGACCATGAAGCCCAGACCACCGGCCATGATCATGAACATGATGACAGCCTGCACATAGTAGTTGTTGACGTACGGCACCAGCGAGGAGTAAGCGCCAAACCGTCCGAAGAGGTCAAAGCCTGCGTTGCAGAAAGCCGAGATGGCCGTGAACACGCTGACCCACACACCCTCTGCGCCGAACTGCGGCACAAATGCGAAGAGCAGCAGCACGATGCCCACGGCCTCGAAAGCCGCCGCCAGCTTGATGACGATTTTCAGCACCTCAGTGGCCTTGGACAGGCCGTCTGCCGAGACGCTCTCGCCCAGCAGCCGCAGGTCGCGGAATCCCATCCGCCGCCGGGCCGCCAGCGCGAAGAAGCTGGTGAGGGTGACAAGGCCGAGGCCTCCCACCTGAATGAGCATCAGGATGACCACCTGCCCGAACAGCGAAAACTGGCTCCATGTATCCCGCACGACGAGGCCCGTCACGCAGGTGGCACTGGTGGCGGTGAACATGGCGTCGATGACGCCCAGCCGCCCCGTCCTGCTGGAAATGGGCAGGGTGAGCAGCAGCGTCCCCACCGCGATGACCAGCAGAAAGCTGCCGCAGATGGTCTGCGTCGCACTGCTGCCCGCCAGCCAGCCCTTGTTTGGCCGGCGTGTCCGCTTTTTCGTTTTGTTTTTTCCCATTGCAACCTCCCGGGGCTCCCCCGGCCAGCAGCCAGAGGGGCGAGTCGTTCTGCCGCCCCTGCGCAAAGTTTCCCGGCGCAGGAGCCTCTCTTTATAGGATACACCTTTTTTCTCTCCGATTCAACTTGATTTTGTGCGCTGTTTGCGGTATCATATCTGTAATACGTCTCAGTAGCTCAGTTGGATAGAGCGTCCCCCTCCTAAGAATTCGGTCAACCTGATACCTTGGGTGCAGAAGTGATTGCTCTATTCAAAAGCAAAACCGAGAATCACGGTTTTCTCAACAAATTTTGATGCAACAAGTTTAACACCGTTCCGGTTGCAACGCAGTCGGTCACTTCGGTGTGGAAATCATTCTGCATATTCGTTTCCAAGCGCGTTGAATTTCAAAAAATCAACGATAATACATAATATGCCTCAGTAGCTTAGCTGGATAAAGCGCCTCCCTCCTAAGGAGGAGACCGCAGGTTCGAATCCTGTCTGGGGTATCCCTTTATGAAAATGCGAAGGTCATTTTTCCATGTGAAAGACGATCTTCGCATTTTTCATTTTGAACCTATCACCAAAATTAGCCAGCTAATGCCATTAGCAGAATTTTCGGTTCCAGCTAATAAAATCGGGTTTCCAGCTAATGAAGCCCCATAAAGCACCTTTTGAACTCTGCTTTCCGGCTCTCTGCTAATATTGGTAGCCGCTTTCCTGTAAATCCATGTAAATACAAGATAATTTGTGTAAATCTATTTTCCACATTCCCGCCCAAAACCGTGCAAAACACTTTTCTCCATACATAGCGCGTTCACTCGCTGTTCTCTCGGAACAGAAAGAGGAACGCGCTTTTTTGTTTTCGGGCTGAACTTCCCGAATCCATCAAAGGAGGGTTTACCAATGAAAAAAGTTCTGACCGTCACGATGGACGGTATCCGCTACCATGCTTCCCGCCCGGCAGATTGCCGGCACTGCTTCTTCTGGAAGAACCGAAAGAAGGGCTGCGTTCTCGGCAAAGAGAACTGCTACTATCTGATCGAGCCGCCCAAAGGCCCCAGCAAGTGCGAAGGGTGCCCCTACAAGCGGGCAAAGCCCTGTGTGCTGGTTCCCTGCTACAAAGACCTGATGGCACCGCTGGAGAAACGAGGTGATGCCAAGTGAGCCACAAGCGAAACGAAGCTCTGCGCCATGTTCAGCACTCCATGCACCATGTGATCGCCGCTGGCGAAGGTTCCGACCGTGCCCCGGACAGCTGCAAGCTGTGCCCGTACTATCGGCCTGATTTCAAATTCCGCACCTGCCTGTATGCCCACTGCCCTTATAAGAAGCAGGTCAATGTATTCCGTTCCACACCTGAAAAATGGGATATTCTCTATGCCCGAAAAAAAGCCGACAAGAACCGCAGACCTTGATTACTTCTATGGGCAGTCCAGCGAGCTGTTCTCCTTCTACCGGATTCCCAAGCTGTTGTTTCAGGATAGCCGCTTCCAACCGCTTTCCACAGATGCCAAAACCCTGTACGGTATCCTGCTGGACCGCATGAGCCTTTCAGCCCGGAATGGTTGGTTGGACAAAGCTGGGCGGGTGTTCATCATCTATACTGTGCAGGAGGTGCAGGATTCACTGGGCTGTGCCGATAAAAAGGCCACCAAGCTGCTGCGAGAACTGGAAGAGTACGGCCTGATTGAACGCAAACGGAGGGGGCTGGGCAAGCCCGACCTCATCTATGTAAAGAATTTTTCGTCAGAATCGTCAAAAACGCCCTACTTGAATCGTGATAATGACGATTCTGGAACCGTCCAGAATACGCTTCAAGATCCGGCCAAACTACGATGTAATAAGACTGAGAGAAATAATACAGAGGTAAGCGATACTGATCCTATCTATTCCGATGAAAACGACTGGATGAGCAAACGCGCCCAACTGGAAGAATATTTTTCTCAGTCTTTGGAGGTAGACCTTCTGCTCCGGCTCTGCCCGGATGATGAGGACACCATCTACCAAATCGTGGATTTGCTGGTGGACACCTGTGCCACCAACCGCAAACTGCTGCACATTGCCGGGGACGATAAGCCCGCCGAGGTGGTACGCAGCCGGTTTATGAAGCTGAACGCCGACCATATCCACTTTGTGCTGAAGTGCCTTGCAGAGAACAGCAGCCCGATTCGAAACATGAAACAATATCTGCTTGCTTCTCTGTACAACGCACCGACTACAATGCAGCTTTCCTATCAAAACCAAACCAACCACGACTTAGCGATGCGGAGGTGATGAAAATTTCAAAGAAAGCAACCACAATAGCCATCGTCAACCAGAAAGGCGGCACCGGCAAGACCACCACCTGTGAAAATCTTGGCATCGGGCTGGCGATGGAAGGTAAAAAAGTCCTGTTGGTGGACGCTGACCCGCAGGGCAGCTTGACCATCAGCATGGGCTGGCAGCAGCCCGATGAACTGCCCACTACCCTTTCCACCCTGATGGCAAAGGCCATGAACGACCAGAGTATTCCACCCGGTGAGGGCATCCTGCACCATGCAGAGGGTGTTGACCTGATCCCTGCTAACATCGAACTGGCAGGGCTGGAAGTGTCTCTCGTCAACTGCATGAACCGGGAAAAGATACTCAAGCAGGTGCTGGAAGGAGCAAAGCACGAATACGATTTCATTCTGCTGGACTGCACTCCTTCCCTTGGGATGCTGACCGTGAATGCACTGGCAGCGGCAGACACCACCCTGATTCCCGTACAGGCGCAGTACCTGTCTGCAAAGGGTCTGGAACAGCTTTTGCAGACCGTGCAGAAGGTCCGACGGCAGATCAACCCCAAACTGAAAATCGAGGGCATCCTGCTCACCATGACCGACAGCCGCACCAACTATGGGCAGCAGATCGACAATCTGATTCGGGGTGCTTACGGCAGCAAGATCAAAGTGTTCGACCAGACCATTCCTAGATCTGTCCGGGCTGCAGAGATCAGTGCCGTAGGCAAGAGCATCTACCAGCATGACCCCAAAGGCAAGGTGGCAGAAGCCTATAAAACTCTGACTAGGGAGGTGATGGCGAATGCCGAAAAACAGCTTAAACGTGTCGCTGAAAGGGGCAGATGACATCTTCTCCACCGAAGAATCCCGACAGGAGCAGCAGCGGGAACAGGTTCAGCAAATCCCCATCGGGGAGCTGTTTCCTTTCAAGAACCACCCCTTTAAGGTTTTGGATGATGAGTCCATGCAGCGCACGGTGGAGAGCGTGGAACAGTACGGTGTACTATCCCCGCTGATCGCCCGCCCACGCCCGGAAGGTGGCTACGAGATCATCTCCGGGCACCGCCGTCAGCACGCTGCACAGCTTGCTGGGCTGGACACCCTGCCGGTTATTGTCCGTCAAATGGATGATGATGCCGCAGTTTTGCTCATGGTGGACAGCAATCTCCAACGTGAGAACATCTTGCCCAGCGAACGGGCTTTCGCTTACAAGATGAAGCTGGAAGCAATCGAGCGAACTGTTGGACGACCCAAAAATGTGGGACAAGTTGTCCCAGATTATTTCGGGAAACGCAGTACAGAGATTGTTGCTGAAGGAACAGGCGAAAGTTATAAGCAAGTCCAGCGTTTTATCCGCCTGACCAACCTCATCCCGGAACTGCTGGATATGGTAGACGAAAAGAAAATTGCTTTTAATCCCGCTGTGGAGTTGTCCTATCTGGACGAAAGCCAACAGCGGGATTTTTTAGAAGCCATGGAGGACACCCAGAATGCACCGTCCCTTTCCCAAGCGCAACGGCTTAAAAAGCTGGCGCAGGAAGGGCACTTCTCGTATGACGTTGCCTTTGCAGTCATGGGAGAAGAAAAAAAGGACGAACTGGACAAGGTGGTCATCAAAAACGACACCCTGCGGAAATATTTCCCTCGCAGCTTCACCCCGAAACAGATGGAGGACACCATCATCAAGCTGCTGGATCAGTGGCAGCGCAAACAGCAGCGGCAGAATGAACGCTGATACACCTTTTGAACGTAAGACCCGACCGGGTCTTTCTTTTTTGCAAAAATTAGGAGAAAAACACTATGAACACTACCATTGATCTCAAGACCGCAAAGACCATCGAAGCCATGAACCAGAAGGTCAACCACATGGACACTGCCGTGACCGACTTCTTTAACAAGATGAGCGATGTGCTGGAGCGGCAGCTCGGCGATGATAAAGTTTACGCCGCCGTGATTGCCCCGGAGATCGAACTGACCATCACCCCGCTGGCAAACGTTCGCAGTTACCTGCCTTGCTTCGATGAAGCAGATTCCTGCTACAGCATCAGCGAAGATGTGCCGCTGGCACTCTGCTACGATCCTCGTCAGGTCATTACGCTGGCTGGCAAGCGTTACCTGTCCGGCGCGGTCATCTTTGTACGCTACGATACCAATGGCAACTTTGTTGCCCTTACCACCAGTGACCTGTATCTGATCCAGTGCTATCTGGCCGAGAACAGCGTCCCTCTTATGGCTGGCCGCGAGAAGATGGTCTGCATCTGCATTGACTGAGAGGTGCAGCATGGATACCGAAATGACCCGCTATGAGAGTTTCGCAGAAGTCACGGAGGACTTTTACTGTTCCGCCGTTGATGTTTTGAAGATTCTGGTTCTCCGTCTGCACGACTACCATGCTCGTTGCTTCCATTCTCTGCGGGATGCTCTGTACGACTATTTTTCTACCGATGCCGCACCGCATACTCATACCAATGTTTCCACTAAGCATACCGTTGTCGCGTCTTGCGCTCCCCGTCCTCCCTGAGAGGATTCTTCTCACAGTTCAGTCAATGTAGGAGGTTTGCTATGAATTTTATTTATTCGTTTATCATTTTTGAAGCTGGTGCCTTTTTCGGCTTCTTTGTGGCAGCTCTGTTGAACGCCGCGCGTGCTGGGCAGGAAATCACTATCAAATTCGAGGAGGAAGATAATGGAACAGACCGAGAACACCTTGTCGGTGCTGAAAATTGCGCCGGGGCAGTATCCGCAGCAGGTCGAGATCGATAACGACCTGAAAGCATTGCAGCAGGCTGTCGGCGGCTCCATCGGCGCAAGCTACCCTTTCGAAGATCCGGTCGCCATCGTCTACAACGATGATGGCAAGCTCATGGGTCTGCCGCTGAACCGTGCCCTGTGGGACGAGGACGGGCTGATGTACGATGTTATTGCCGGAACCTTTCTGGTGGTGGGGCTGGGAGAGGAAGATTTTGTGTCGCTCTCTCCGGAGCTGACTCAGAAGTATGAAGAAGAATTCCATCAACCCGAAGCTTTTCTCCCTCTGGGGCGTCGCCTGATGGTCATTCCGGTGCCGGATGAATCGGTTCAGAATGACGCAGAAAAGGCCGTAAACAAGCCCCCGGTGGAACATGACCGCTAAGACGATTTTCTGCACAGGAGGTGGTAACGATGCAGGAAGAAATCGAGCATAAGACGGTCAACCTTGCCATCTCGACCACAAAACTGTCTGCCCGCACCCTGCTGCGCGGAATGCAGTTTCTGTTGCGGCAGTACGACAAGCACGCTTCGCAGGGCAAGCAGTCCATGAAGCGGTTGGTACGGCAGAACCGTGGCGTGACCAATGTGGAGATCCAGAAAACCGGTATCAAGGATTTTGACCGCTATGCTAAGCGGTATCACATCGACTACTCCATCCAGAAAGACCTGTCCTGCACGCCGCCCCGGTATCTGGTCTACTTCAAGGCACAGGACACGGATGCCTTGAGCGCAGCGTTCAAGGAATATTCGGCATCGGTGCTGGATAAAACCAAGCGTCCTTCCGTGCTGGCAATGCTGCATGATCTGGCGCAGTCCGTTGCAAGCCTGCCGGACAAGGTGCGGCACAAGCAGGAGGAGCGCGGCCTATGAGTAAAAAGAAGCTTTCTAAGCTGCTGGCGCTCTATCTGCCCTATGTGGCGATCGGCTTGCTGGCAACCAATCTGGGCGAGGCGTGGCGTCTAGCCGTGGGCAAGGAGCTGGGCGACAAAATCGTATCGCTGATGGATACGCTCCCGGCTGCATTTTCAAATCCGCTGCCCAGCCTGCACCCATTTGACTTGTTCATTGGTCTGTGCTGCGGCGCTGGAATGCGGCTAGCAGTCTACCTGCGTGGCAAAAACGCAAAGAAGTACCGCCATGGCATGGAGTACGGCTCTGCCCGGTGGGGTACGCCCAAGGACATTGAGCCGTTCATGGCTCCCAAGTTTGCCGACAACATTATCCTGACCAAAACGGAACGGCTGATGATGTCCAACCGCCCACCGGACCCCAAAAACGCCCGGAACAAAAATGTGCTGGTGGTCGGCGGCTCCGGCAGCGGTAAGACAAGGTTCTTTATCAAGCCGAATCTGCTGCAATGTGATTCCAAGAATTTTCCGGTATCATTCGTGGTTACAGATCCGAAAGGTAGTATCGGCGTGGAATGTGGAGAAGCCCTGTTAAAGCACGGCTACAAGCTAAAATTCTTCAACACGATCAACTTTTCCAAGAGTATGCGCTATAACCCTATGGCGTACATCCATAGTGAAAAGGATGTGCTGAAACTCGTGACCGCACTGATGACCAACACCAAAGGAGAGGGTCAAGGTGGCGACCCTTTCTGGGACAAGGCTGAACGGCTTTTGCTGGTTTCACTAATCGCGTACCTCCACTACGAAGCCCCTGTCGAGGAGCAAAACTTCGCAACATTGCTGGAAATGCTAAACACTATGCAGGTTTCGGAAGATGATGAAACCTATCAGAATCCGGTAGACCTGTTGTTTGAGGATCTGGGTAAGAAAAAACCAAAATCCTTTGCAGTGCGGCAGTACAAACTTTATAAGCTGGCTGCCGGCAAAACGGCTAAGTCTATCCTTATTTCCTGCGGTGCCCGGCTTGCGCCCTTCGACATTCAGGAAGTCCGGGATGCCACCATGTATGATGAGCTGGAACTAGACAAGCTGGGCGACCGGAAAACGGCGCTGTTTCTCATCATGAGCGATACGGACAGCACCTTTAACTTTCTGATCTCCATGATCTACACCCAGCTTTTTAATCTGCTCTGCGACAAGGCAGATGATGTGTACGGCGGCAAACTGCCCATCCATGTGCGGTGCCTTATCGACGAGTTTGCCAACATCGGCCAGATCCCGCAGCTGGAAAAGCTGGTAGCCACTATCCGCAGCCGTGAAATCTCGGCGTGTCTGGTCTTGCAGACCCGCAGCCAGTTGAAAGCTATCTACAAGGATAATGCGGATACCATCGTGGGCAACATGGACAGTCAGATATTTCTGGGTGGCAGTGAACCTACTACCCTGAAAGATCTTGCCGAAGCACTCGGCAAGGAAACCATCGACAGCTACAACAATTCCGATACCCGTGGCAATAGCCCAAGCTATGGCACCAACTATCAAAAACTCGGCCATGAACTTATGAGCCGGGATGAACTGGCGGTGCTGGATGGCGGCAAGTGCATCCTGCAGCTGCGTGGCGTCAGACCTTTCCTTTCGGACAAATACGACCTGACCCAGCACCCGAACTACAAGTACACCTCCGATTATGACCCCAAGAACGCCCTCGATATCGAGAAGTTCTTGAACCGAAAAGAAATAATCCACCCGGATGATATCTTCATCATGGTAGATGCCGATTCACTCCCGCCCGCCTGATAAGACGAGCGGTTATTTTTTACCCATTGACCCAACAGGTACACCGGAAAATCAGCCTTCGCCGTGGTTTTCGGCTTTTTGCAAACGGATTTCAGGTGTGTGCAGGGTCACTTTTTCAAAACAAAGGAGATTTTTCTATGGAATTCTTTAACAGCGCAGTGGACGTTCTGAAGACTCTGGTTGTGGCATTGGGTGCCGGTCTGGGCGTGTGGGGTGCCGTCAACCTGATGGAGGGTTACGGCGGCGATAACCCCTCCGCAAAAAGTCAGGGTATGAAGCAGCTGATGGCTGGCGGCGGCGTTGCCCTGATCGGTATCACTCTGGTGCCCCTGCTGTCCGGTCTGTTCGGCTAATTCGCTCTCGTAATAAACACAGTTTGACCCATAAGTACACCAGTAAATTAACTCTCGCTGCAGCTTACGGTGTTTCAATAAATGGATTTCAGGTGTGTGCAGGGTCGCTTTTTTCAAAACAAAGGAGATTTTACTATGGAATTCTTTAACAGTGCAGTGGACGTTCTGAAGACTCTGGTGGTTGCTCTGGGTGCCGGTCTGGGCGTGTGGGGTGCTGTGAACCTCATGGAAGGTTACGGCGGCGATAACCCTTCTGCCAAGAGTCAGGGCATGAAGCAGCTCATGGCTGGCGGCGGTGTTGCCCTGATTGGTATCACCCTGATCCCCCTGCTGAGCGGTCTGTTTGGCTAATCTTTTCCGGGCGGCGATTGCCGCCCCGTACATATTTACTTGCAAGTGCTTCCAGCCCCTCCGTGGCAAACGGATTCTTATCACAAGAGGAAACGCATTGCAAATCGAATATTCACCTTTATTCTGAAAGGACGGTGCTATTATGCAGATTCTGACTCACCTTATTTTTCTGCTCAACCTGCTCAAGACCCTTATCAACCATTTTTCTTGATAGGTGGTGGCGCTGAGTGGAAACAGTTCTCAAAGCGATCTCGGATTGGATCAAGTCGCTTTTAACAGCGGCGATCATGTCCAATCTTTCCGGCCTGTTCGATGATGTGAACACCCAAGTGGGCAACATCGCACAGCAGGTCGGCACCAAACCATCCAGTTTTGAACCGCGCGTGTTCGCCATGATTGAAGCCCTCTCCCGGAATGTAGTGCTGCCCATTGCGGGCATCATCCTGACCTTTATCGCCTGTTATGAGCTGATTGAGATGATCACTCAGCTCAACAACATGGCGCAGTTTGAACCGGCACTGCTGATGAAATGGATCTTCAAGACTGCCATTTCGGTCTGGATGATCTCCAACACCTTCGACATCATCATGGCGGTGTTTGACGTGACCCAGCAGGTCGTGGCAAATTCCAGCGGCATTATTTCCGGCAACACAAGGGTCAACGACATCGGGCTTTCCATGCTGCAATCCAGCATGATGCAGATGGACGTAGGACCCCTGTTCGGGCTGTTCTTGCAGTCTTTCTTCATTGGCATCACCATGCGCATCCTGTCCATCGTGATTTTCGTCATCGTCTACGGAAGAATGATTGAGATCTACATGATGGTCAGCCTTGCCCCGGTGCCCATGGCAACATGGGGCAACCACGAGCAATCCCATGTAGGACAGAACTACCTGAAGTCACTGTTTGCATTGGGATTTCAGGGTTTCCTCATCCTCATCTGCGTGGCGATTTACGCGGTTCTGCTTCAGAATGTTGCCATATCCGGGGATGCCATCAACTCGATCTGGAGCATCGTGGGGTATACCGTACTGCTCTGCTTCTCGCTGTTCAAGACCAGCTCTGTCGCCAAAACTCTGCTGGGTGCCCATTGATTCGGAGGTGAAATTTTGGCAGCTTATATTTCCGTGCCGCGCGATTTCAGCAAGGTGAAGTCCAAAGTAGCCTTCAATTTGACCGCACGGCAGCTTATCTGTTTTGGTGCAGCGGCAGTCGTAGGCGTGCCGCTGTTCTTTGTTCTGCGGGACACCGCAGGCAATTCCGGCGCGACCCTCGGCATGATGGCGGTGATGCTGCCCATGTTCTTTCTGGCAATGTACCAGAAAAGCGGCCAGCCCGCCGAAAAAATCCTGTGGTACTACCTTCAGGCACGATTTGTTCGCCCGAAGGCGCGTCCGTACCAGACCCGCAATTACTATGCACTGCTTGTGAAGGGAGATGACGCCCATGATTCCGTTTCTGAAAAAGAATAAAGACGGCAAAAAACCGCCCAAGTCCACGGTGCCCCGCACGGCACAGGAAAGCATCCCGTTCCAGCGGATGTTTGAGGACGGTACCTGCCGTGTCCGTCCCGGCTACTACACCCGCACCATCCAGTATCAGGATATCAACTATCAGTTGGCGCAGCAGGAGGACAAGACCGCCATCTTTGAGGAATGGTGCAGTTTTCTCAACTTTTTCGACAGCTCTATCCACTTCGAGTTGTCCTTCGTGAATACCGCCACCGATTCGGCGGACTTCGAGAAGTCCATCCGCATCCCGTACCAGCAGGATGGCTTTGACGATGTGCGCGCCGAGTACAGCCAGATGTTGCGGCAGCAGCTTTCCAAGGGCAACAACGGTCTGACCAAGACCAAATTCCTGACCTACGGCATCGAGGGCGACAGCATGGAACAGGTCAAACCTCGGCTGGAGCACATCCAGAACGACCTGATGAACAACTTCCACCGGCTGGGCGTTCTGGCAAAGCCGCTGGACGGTACGGAACGTCTGCGGCTGATGCACGGGATGTTGAACATGGACGGTGCCAACAAGTTCCACTTCAACTGGAAAGACCTTGTGCCCAGCGGCCTGTCCGTAAAGGATGCCATTGCACCAACTGCATTTGCGTTCAAGAACAGCCGTACCTTTCAGATGGGCGGCATCTTCGGGGCGGTCAGTTTCCTGAATATTACGGCTTCTGACCTGAGCGACCAGCTTTTGAAGGATTTCCTTGATATGGATTCCAGCCAGATCGTTACCATGCACATCCAGTCCGTTGACCAGAACAAGGCCATTAAAACCATCAAACACACCATCACCGAACTCGATAGATCCAAGATCGAGGAGCAGAAAAAAGCCGTCCGCGCCGGATATGATATGGACGTGCTGCCGTCAGACTTGGCGACTTATGGCAGGGATGCAAAAGCCCTGCTGAAAGAATTGCAGTCGCAAAACGAGCGTATGTTCCTTGTCACTTTTCTGGTGCTGAACACCGGGAAAACCGAGCAGGAACTGGAAACCAACGTGTTTCAGGCGGTCAGCATTGCGCAGAAGCATAACTGCGAATTATGCCGCCTTGATTTTCAGCAGGAGCAGGGGCTTATGTCCTCGCTGCCGCTGGCAGACTGCCAAATCGAGATCCAGCGGGGGCTGACCACCAGTAGCACGGCGATTTTTGTGCCGTTTACCACACAGGAGCTGTTCGACAACGGCAAGGAAAGCCTGTATTATGGCTTGAACGCCCTGTCCAACAACTTGATTATGGTTGACCGCAAAAAGCTGAAGAACCCCAACGGTCTGATTTTGGGCACTCCCGGTTCCGGTAAATCCTTCAGCGCAAAGCGTGAGATCTGCAATGCGTTCCTCGTGACGGACGATGATATCATCATCTGCGACCCGGAAGCAGAGTACGCTCCGCTGGTGGAGCGTCTGCATGGGCAGGTCATCCACATCAGCCCTGCCAGCAACCAGTATATCAACCCTATGGACATCAACAGCAACTATTCGGAAGAGGATAACCCGCTGGCTTTGAAAGCCGACTTTGTACTGTCCCTGTGCGAACTGGTGGTGGGCGGCAAAGAAGGGTTGCAGCCGGTGGAAAAGACGGTCATTGACCGCTGCGTCCATGTAATCTATCGCAAGTATTTCGAGAATCCCACCCCAGAAAATATGCCGCTGTTGGAAGATCTGTACAACGCCCTGCTGACGCAAGACGAACCGGAAGCACGCCATGTGGCGGCTGCGCTGGAAATCTACGTCAAGGGCAGTTTGAACATTTTCAACCACCACACCAACGTGGATATCAATAACCGCATTGTCTGTTTTGACATCAAGCAGCTTGGCAAGCAGTTGAAGAAACTCGGTATGCTTATCGTACAGGATGCCGTGTGGGGGCGCGTGACCGCCAACCGCAGTGCCGGAAAATCCACCCGGTACTATGCAGACGAGTTCCATTTGCTCTTGAAGGAAGAGCAGACTGCCGCTTATTCTGTGGAGATTTGGAAGCGTTTCCGTAAGTGGGGCGGCATCCCGACAGCCCTAACGCAGAACGTCAAAGATCTGCTGGCAAGTCCCGAAGTATCGAATATTTTTGAGAACTCGGACTTTGTGTATATGCTCAATCAGGCCAACGGAGACCGACAGATTCTCGCAAAGCAGCTCAACATCTCGCCCCATCAGCTTTCCTATGTGACCCACTCCGGCGAAGGTGAAGGGCTGCTGTTTTTCGGTAACGTGATCCTGCCCTTTGTTGACCACTTCCCGAAAGACCTTGAACTCTACCGCATCCTTACGACCCGCCTTTCCGAAGTCGCGGAGGCGCAAAAGCATGAGTGAGAAACAGCCGAAGCTGAAATTCGAGGAGGAAAAGGAGCGCACGGCTACACGCTCCCCTCCGAAAAAGTCTAAAGTGGAGCAGTCGGTGCCCAAAAAGCAGAAACTGAAACAGGATGCAGACAAAGCTGCGGAGAAATCCCAGCATCTGCGTTTTGGCAAAGCCGAGATCACTCCGGATGAAGCATCCCGCATGACAAAGCAGCAGAAACGTGCTATGTATGCCGCCGCTGCCGCCCGGTCTGCGGTGCATCGGGAGGTTGACCAGTACGAGGACGATAATGTGGGCACGCAGGCTTTAAGCGAGGGCGAAAAAGCCGCTGAGACTACCCACGATATTTCCAAGAGCCGTTACGCCAGAAAGCTGAAAAAGAAAGCCAAGATGCAAGGCAAGAAAGGCGCCCGAACCGCAAAATCTTTCCCGCAGGAGCCGACTGCGGCACAAGATGCAGGCGCATCCTGCACCGGCGAGGGCGGCTCCAACTGGCTCTCACGATGGCGGCAGAAACAGGATATTCAGAAAAGCTACCGTGCCGCAACCCGGTCGGGCGGCACCGCTGCACAGACCGCAGGCGGTCAGAAAGCTGCATCTGGTGGTGTTCCTGCTGCAAAGTCCGGTATGGAGCAGGTCATCGACAAAGGAAGATCGGTGGTCAGCACCGCAGTCAACGGCATTGCCAATTTTGCAAAGAGCAACGCGCACGTTCTTTTGATCGTGGGCGTTTTTCTTTTGCTCCTGCTGCTGGTCATGTCAGCCTTTTCGTCCTGTTCCATTCTGTTCTCCGGCACCACGCAGGTATCCGGGCAGACCATTTATACCGCAGAGGACCGGGACATCCGGGGAGCTGAAACCGACTACAAGAAGCTGGAAAAGGAACTGGATAAAAAGATCAAGCGTACCCCCACCGACCACCCCGGCTATGACGAATACCGATACCATCTGGATGCTATTGAGCACGATCCTTGGCAGCTCACTTCGTTCTTGACTACTCTCTACGACGACTACACCCGCAGCGAGGTGCAGGCAAAACTCAAGGAGACGTTTGCCAAGCAATACAAGCTGACCACATGGGTGGAAGTCCAGACCCGGTACCGCACGGTAGTAATGATCGACATTTTTACTGGCATCCCCTACACCGTGCAAGTCCCCTATGAGTATCGAATTTTTCACACAAAGCTGGTGAATAAAGGGCTGGAGGTCGTTATCCGGGAGGAACTGGACAACGACCAGTGGAAACGCTATGAGATCTTTCAGGATACGTTGGGTGGTCGGCCATATCTGTTCAAAGGTGGACTGCCGCCCGGTGGCTCCGATGGCTCTGGCGCGCCGGGCATCGACTATCAGGTTCCAGCGGAAGCCCTGACGGATGAGGAATTTGCCGCCATCTACAAGGAAGCCCAAAAGTATGTGGGTACGCCCTATGTGTGGGGCGGCTCTACCCCGGAAACTGGCTTTGACTGTTCAGGCTACGTTTGTTGGGTCTACAACCAGAACGGCTACGATGTGGGACGCACCACCGCCAACGGCCTGTGGAACAAGAGCCAGCACATCAGCGAGGCAGAAGCAAAGCCCGGAGACCTTGTTTTCTTCGAGGGAACGTATGATACGCCGGGGAAAAGTCATGTGGGCATCTACCTTGGAAACGGCATGATGGTGTCCGCCGGCGACCCCATAAAGTATGCCAATATTCATTCGTCCTACTGGCAGAAATATTTGTCCGGTTTTGGGCGGCTCTCAAAATGATTGGAGGAAGAAATGAGCGAAAAACTCGATAAGCTGCGCGCTTCTCTGGAAAAGGAAAGGGAGCGTCGCATTAAGATCAACACTCGCATTGAAAGCCTTGAACGGCGGATTCAGGAAGCAGAAGCTGCCGAGGTCAACGAGATGGTGCGCACCGCCAAGGTCACGCCGGAACAGCTTGCCGCCCTGCTGCGCCAGTCTGCAACTTCCACCCCGACCCCGGCTGCGCTGTCCGCGGTCGGTGCTACCTTTAATAAGGAGGACGATTCCAATGAAGATGATGAATAAGTTCTGTGCCCTGATGTTGTCGGTGGCACTGTGCGCTGGTATGGCGGCTCCTGCTTTTGCCTATGGCGGTGAGCCTACGGAGGAAGTGGAACAGCCTGTCCTGACTTCTACCACCGATGAAGAAGATGTAGTCACCGTGACCGATGAAGAAACCGGTGCTCTGACCCCGGAGGGCAATCTGACGCTGGTGGACGATTACCACACAAGTTACTCGGATGGCAGCGGACAGCAGTTCATCACGCTGGTGTCGAAGGCAGGCAATACCTTCTATCTGGTCATCGACCGCAACGACAAGGGGGAAAACACCGTTCATTTCATGAATCTTGTGGACGAAGCCGACCTTCTTTCCCTGATGGAGGAAGATGCCGCCGATGCCTATACCGCCGAAAAAGAAGCGGCGGCGCAGGCAGAACAGGAGCGCAAACAGACCGAGGAGGATGCGAAAAAGGCTGCGGAAGAAGCGGCGGCATCCGGTTCTGAACAGACTGGTGGCAACAAAGTTACGAAGTATGCTGCCACATTCTTAGGCGTTCTGGCTCTGGTCGGTCTGGCTGCTGGCGGTAGCATCTACGCTTTTATGAAGCAGAAGCAGAAAAAGCAGGCAGAAAAAGAAGCCCTTGACCCCGATGCAAACTACACCGAGGACAAGGGCGACTTCGAGATTCCCACCGAGGACGAGCCGGAGGAACCCGGTGAGGAAGATACCGAACCCATCTGATTTCAAGGCGGCATTTGCCGCCGTACATATCCAAATGAAAACAGATTGGAGGGAACGCTTATTTTAATTCTAGTTGTAGCAGAAAAGCCATCCGTCGCTATGTCCTATGCAAAAGTCCTTGGCGCAACCAGCCGCAAAGACGGCTACCTTGAAGGCAACGGCTATCTGGTAAGCTGGTGTATTGGTCATTTAGTGGCGCTGGCACCGCCCAATGTCTACGATGAAAAGTTCATCAAGTGGAGCATCGCAGACCTGCCCATACTGCCGCAAAAGTGGCAGTATCTGGTGTCTGCATCCACCAAAAAGCAGTTTGGTATTCTGAAAAAACTCATGCACCGGGCTGATGTTGATACTGTGGTGAACAGTTGTGATTCCGGACGTGAGGGCGAACTGATCTTTCGACTGGTCTATGAGCAGGCTGGATGTAAGAAGCCTGTTTCCCGCCTGTGGCTGTCCAGCATGGAGGAATCCGCCATCCGGGAAGGATTTGCCCACCTGAAACCGTCAACTGAATACGATGCGCTGTACAACGCAGCACTCTGCCGGGAACGTGCCGACTGGATGGTCGGCATCAACGCTTCCCGGCTTTTTTCGTGCCTGTACGGTCAGCCTTTGGCGGTGGGGCGTGTTATGACCCCGGTGCTTGCCATGACGGTGGTGCGGGAAGCTGCCATTGCCGCCTTTGTGCCGGAGAAATTCTACACGGTGGATTTGGAACTGACCAGCGGATGCACGGCATCCAGCCGCCGCATTCCCGAAAAATCCGTTGCAGAAAACCTGTTGAAAGCCTGCCGAAAGGAGATGGTGGCAACGATCCAGCGCATCACCCGCAAGGAAAAGTCCGAGAATCCACCACCGCTGTATGATCTGACCACCCTTCAGCGGGACGCTAACCGCTTGCTGGGGTACAGCGCACAGCAGACGCTGGACTATGTGCAGAGCCTGTATGAGAAGAAACTTACCACTTATCCCCGAACTGATAGCTGCTATATCACCGACGATGACGAGGAAATGCTGGAGGAACTGACCGAGGCACTGGAAAGATTTTTCGACATTACCCCGGAAGATGTGGACGAGGCGGTGCCCCGGACACGGCGCACCATCAATCGAGAAAAAGTCACCGACCACCACGCCATCCTGCCCACCCGCAGTATGCTGCAAGCCGATCTGGAGGCTCTGCCTAAAGGCGAGCAGAACGTCCTGAAGCTCATCATCGCCCGGACTCTAATGGCGGTCAGCAAGCCCTTCCGCTATCTGGAAACCCTGCTGACCACTGAATGCGCCGGGGAGGAATTTACCGCCAAGGGCAAGGAGGTTCTGGAAGAAGGCTGGAAAGCGGTGGAGCGCAAGGTGCTGGCAGACATCCTGAACCGGAAGCAGGAACTCACAGCCCTGCCCAATGCAGCGGAAAACGAGTGCGGCATTCTCAACGCCGAGCTAAAGGAGGGTCAAACGTCCCCGCCGAAGCATTTCACCGAGGACCTTCTACTTCATGCGATGGAAACCGCAAGTGCAGACAGTATGCCGGAAGGTGTGGAGCGTCAGGGCATCGGCACTCCGGCTACCCGTGCCGCCACCATTGAAAAGTTGGTGCAGAAGGGGTTTCTGGAGCGCAAGGGCACCAAGAAAACCAAGGTTCTGCTGCCCACCGACAAAGGCAAAGCCCTCATCACCGTAATGCCCGAAGAGATTCAGTCTGCGGATATGACGGCTGACTGGGAAGCGAAACTGCTGCAAATCGAGCGTGGCGAAATGGAGCCGAGCGAATTTATGACCGAGATCAATACGATGATTACCGAACTGGTAAAGAATACAGAAATGAAAAAAGGAGCGAATGCGCTTATGAAAAACAAAATCATTGGTGTCTGCCCGAATTGCGGTGCAAATGTTGTGGAGCGTGAAAAGGGCTGGTTCTGCGAGAACCGGGAGTGCCGTTTCGTGCTGTGGAAGGATAATGCTTTTCTGAAACGGCTCGGCAAACGCATGGACGCTCATGTGGCAGACAAGCTGCTGCGGGATGGTCGGGTCCGCCTGAAGGACTGCAAGAGTGCCAAGGGCAAGACCTACAATGCCACCGTGCTGCTGTCCTGTGAAGCCGATGGCCGCAGCAAGTTTTCGCTGGAATTTGAAGGTGGGTGCTGATGGAGCAGATAAAAGAAGCGGTCTACCTTATCAACGATGAACGCTATCTGCATCTCCGGGAAAACGGTACAGGGGTCGGCTTTGCCACTTATAACAAGGTAACTGGCGAGCCGCTGGAAAGTGGGCAGATCTCGGAAAAGAATCTGCCGCCGGATGGACGGAACGCCATCCCTGCCGCCCGGAACTGGTATCTGTTTGAACTTTCGGACGATGACCGCAAGGTCATCCAACAGGAAAGCGTAAAGATCCTCGAAAACATTCCGCAGGCGGGCATCGGCAGACGGCGCATCTGGGAGCCGGAAACGCTGCCGAAAGACATTCGGCTCATCAACAGCCACTATGATGACCTCTATCGTATTCCAGATGGCGGCGTAATTCAGGTGGATTACCCGGATGGGCGCAGTTTTACGGCACGGGTGGAACATCTGGATGATTACCACTTTGACATGGGCGGTTTGGGCAATGTGTTCCACATCTGCCAGTTTGCCGAGGTCATGGAGCGGAACCATGCCGACTTCTACCCGGAGATTCAGACACAGGACGAGCAGGCTGCATGGGAACTGGGCGGCAAGGGCTATCTTGTCATCCAGTCCTGTGAGGATGGATGGGACTACACACTCTACCACAGCGATTATTCTGTGATGGACGGCGGGCAGTTGGATGCCCCGGAACTGACCATTCAGGAAGCCCGGGAGCAGATTCTGGAAACTCACCACATGGAAAAGGGGCGACGGCTGTTGCAGGACTACGATGCCGTCATGGACAAAGTTGCGGAAACCGAGGAACTGAGTGCAGACCACCGCCCTTCCACATTGGAAAAGCTGGCAGCACTGGCAAGCGATACGTCTGCGCCAAAATCCTCTGCACGTTCTGCGCCAGAACTGTGAGGTGGACGATGCAGCAAAAATGGAACCAGAATTTTGACGGTGAACCCATGACGGACATCCCGCAGAAGTTTCTGAACGCAGGATGCGATGTTTATATGGTGATGCAGCTGCGGCATGACGAGAAAATCTTCGATGAAAGATTTGCTTCTATGCGGGAGTTGAATCGTCGAGGCAAAACGCCCGACCCGGAGCATTACGAGATCACCTACTATGCTGATCTGCCCGCCATGTGGCAGGATGTGCCGGACAACGAGGTTTTGGAAGAACTGTTTCAGGTGTTCAACCTCTCCCGCCCGCAGGATTTTGAGGGGCACAGCCTGTCGGTCAGCGATGTGATCGCACTCAAACGCAATGGCGAAGTGTCTGTGCATTATGTGGACAGCATCGGCTTCAAAGAACTGCCGGGGTTTCTGGACAAGCAGCCGGAACGCCCTTCGGTGCTGATGAATCTCAAGGAAAAGTGCGATGCCCCGGAGTGCAATCCTACCGTCTGCCGGAAAGCGAGGGATGAACATGAACTTTGACCACGAGGAATTGACCCTGATGATGCTCTACAACACCGGCACCCGGCTGGGACTTATCCACGAACTGCGGCTCATGCAGTGCTACCTGATGCCCGATGAAACTGCTCTGCGGGAACTGTCGGAGGGCGTTATCGAAAAGCTGAAACTGCTGACCGATGCAGAGTTTGCCGAACTGGAATTTCCGCCGGACTGATTTTTGCCGCCTGCGGGCGGCATACATACTCTCTTTCACAACGCCATTTGGTGTGGTATACTGAACTCGACAAATCGGAATTTGTAAAGGAGTGAAATTGTCGTTATGAAGGATATCAAAACCACTTGTAAAATCGCATTAGTACAGGCAGAGCCTGTTATGTTCAGCAAAAGCGCATCACTTAAAAAGGCACTTCAATATATTTGTGGAGCAGCAAGCCAAAAACCGGATTTAATTGTTTTCCCGGAACTGTTTATTCCGGGATATCCTGTTGGAATGAATTTCGGTTTTAGCATGGGAAAACGAAGCGATGAGGGACGAAAAGACTGGAAACGATACTACGATGCCTCTGTTGTTGCCGGAGATTCGGAGTTCCAACAACTCGCAGAGGCAGCCAAAAAAGCGGAGGCATACATCAGCCTTGGATTTTCCGAGCGAGACGCTGTTAGTGGAACGCTCTACAACAGCAATGTCATTTTTGAACCGAACGGGTCATATAAGGTACACAGAAAGTTGAAGCCCACAGGCTCTGAGCGTGTTGTATGGGGAGATGCGAATAAGGATTATTTCCCTGTTACTGAAACACCGTGGGGACCAATCGGCAGCATGATCTGTTGGGAAAGCTATATGCCGCTTGCTCGGGTAGCGCTCTATCAAAAGGGAATCACCATTTATATTTCGCCAAACACCAATGACAATCCAGAATGGCAAGCCACTATTCAACACATTGCAATCGAGGGGAAATGTTTCTTTGTAAATGCTGATATGATTATCAGACGCAGTTCGTATCCTTCTGACTTGTGTGAGCGCAATATCGTATCGGAACTTCCGGAATTTGTGTGCAGAGGCGGAAGCTGCATCATTGATCCGTATGGTCATTATTTGACAAAGCCGGTTTGGGATGAAGAAACCATCATCTATGCAGAGCTCGATATGAGCCTGCCTGCCGCCTGTAAGATGGAGCATGATGCGATTGGACATTATGCACGTCCGGATGTACTTGAATTAAAAGTCAATGAAAAATAACAATAAAAAAACACTAAAGAAATTGGCAATCCTTGTAATAGGTTCTATAATTGCGGCTTATGGAATTACACTTGCACTGTATGCTGGATTTGGCGGAGCTACGCTTGCGGTGCTGTGGCAGGGGATTGCAAGAACATTTCACATAAGCATTGGCACAGCATCTTTTGTTGTAGCATTGGGAATGATTTTGTTTGCGCTCATTTACGATAAAAGTCAGATTCATATAGGAACTGTGTTGTACCAGATTGTATACAGTACCTGTGTAGATTTGTTTGCTAACTGCCATATTTACAGTACCTATAAGTGGATCAATTTTTTAATTATGTTGTTAGGAGTGGTTTTGTTTGCTGTCGGAACAGGACTATATGCGTCGGCATCCCTTGGTAGAGGCTCCTATGAGGCAGTCACTTTTGCTTTAGCAGAAAAAAATCACTGGCAGATTAAATTTGTCCGAATGGCATTGGATATTTTGGTTGTTGTTACAGGTGTTTTGTTTGGCGGAAAGTTTGGTGTATGCACGCTTATTACAGTTATCATTTCAGGCCCAATTATCCAATTTGTTAATGCGAAAGCAAAACAAGTTTTAAAGATATGATAGTAAAGAAACTTACTACTTCGCGTTTGTGGGGAAGGAACACCTATATGTCAAAACCCAAAGTCGCCTTTATCTGTGTCCATAATTCCTGCCGCAGTCAGATTGCCGAAGCCTTTGGCAAGGTACTGGCCGCAGATGTGTTTGAAAGCTACTCGGCTGGAACCGAAACCAAACCGCAGATCAATCAGGATGCTGTGCGCCTGATGAAAGAACTATATGGCATCGACATGGAAAAGACACAGTATTCCAAGCTGATTTCTGCAATTCCAAAGCCGGATATCGCTATTTCCATGGGCTGCAATGTCAGCTGCCCGTTCATTGGCAGATCTTTTGATGAGAATTGGGGTCTGGATGACCCTACTGGAAAAAGCGATGATGAATTCAAGGCAGTCATGGAGCGGATTCGTCAGAATGTCCTTACGTTAAAATCGAAACTTTGCGACGGTTCCGGTTTTTGAAACCCGCAAGAAACTGGGCTTGATAGAATCCATCCATTCATGCTATACTAAAACCAGTTTTATTGCACAGAAAAATTGAAAGCGGAGGATAGCCAATGGATACCAAAAAAAGATCACCCATCGACCGCCTGCTTTTTGCAACCTTTCTGAAAGGCCGCACTTCTTCCCGTGATGTATGGGAAGAAAAGGGCGATATGACCCCCGAAGATAACCAGAAGATCATCGAGGAGACCAACGAGATCATCAACGATGATTCCACCTATCCCTTCATCAGCTACCTGTCCGACCTGCTTGCCAAATCCAAGCCCTCTGATGATGCTGTCAAAAAACTGCACGACTGCATCGACAAAGTTGCAGTTGCGTTGGGGCACGACAGCACCGATGTGTTCCGTGCGCTCCTTGCAAAGCTGATCGAAGAGCCGGAAGAAAAGCAGACCTTTGACCGTCTGCTGGAGATGGCAGAAAAGTTTGCCGCAAAACACGAATAAACTACCATAGATTCCAAAAGCGAGTGACCTGAAAAGGCCGCTCGCTTTTTTGTTTATCACAGAGCTGAAAGGAGGCCAAAATGCCAAGCAAAACCGAAGAATACCTCGCCCTTGCCCAGCGCACAGCCAACGGCTTGACCCGGTATTGGGAAAGCTGGACGGACTACCTGACCACCGCATCACGACTGTACAAGTACCCATTTGCGGATCAGCTTATGATCTATGCCCAGCGCCCGGATGCCACCGCCTGCGCCGACTTTGACATCTGGAACAACCGAATGAACCGTTATGTGCGCCGGGGTGCCAGGGGTATCGCCCTGCTGGACGAATCCAGCGGATTCCCCCGACTGCACTACGTTTTCGATGTGTCGGACACCGGGGTGCGCCGCAATTCCCGTGACCCGGAGGTGTGGCAGTACAACGATGACCTGAAACAGCCGGTTTCGGAGATGTTGAGCAAGACCTACGGCATCAGCGGAGAGCGTGTCAGCCAGCAGCTTGCGGATGTTGCCGGAAAATTGGTGGCGGATTACTGGGACAACAACGGTGGCGATATCCGTGCCATCGTTGACGGGTCGCTCTTGATGGATTATGATGAAGCCGGGGTGGAGATGCAGTTCAAAAGCGCAGCAGCAATGAGTGTCACCTACACGCTGCTGGAACGCTGCGGCTTTGAGCCCGCCGGGTGGTTCGACAAGGACGATTTTCAGGCAGTCTACAATTTTTCCACCCCGGATAGTGTCTACGCCCTCGGCGCAGCCGTCAGCGACATGAGCCGGGAGGTGCTGCGGAACATCGAGCGCACCGTAAAAACAACCATTCGCCGCCGAAATGCAGAAAGGAGCCAATATGAATACGAACAGCAGGAACGTGACCTACTCGACCGTCGGGGACTACCAGCTCCCGAACCTGACCCTGAACCAGCCCCTGAAGCCGCTGGGCAAATACGGCAGGCTGCGCCGGACGTACCTGATGAACCATCGCCCGGTGCTGTACAACACGATGCTCCTGAACGGGAGCCTGTACCCGCACCTGATGGAGATGGAGCAGACGGCAGAGAGCCGGATGCAGCAGACCATGGCGCAGCTTCTGAAACAGAACCCGGCCCCGGACAAGGAGCAGAATCAGATGGCATGGGTGCAGCACATGAACAGCCTGAAAGCACAGGCCGAGGAACTGGTGCTGATGGAATTGATTTACAGCTGAGTTTCTTCGATGCCCACATTCCCACCGAAGTCCAGCAAATTGAAAAAATCGACCAAGCGGAGAGCGAAAAAACGCCCTCCGCTTTTTCGTTATCTCAAGCGGAAATTGAGAACGAACTGCGCAAGCACGGTTCAGGATTTATGGGCGGTAAACAGCGCATTATGGCACTGTACCAGACCCAGCCCGACCGCAATCTCCGTGCCAAAGCGTTGGCAAAGGAGTACGGACTCGGTGGGCACTCCCACGATTTTCTGGACGGCAGCAGGGGTTTTGTAAATCACGACTGGAAGGGGTTGGAATTTGACCATTACCCCGACCATCAGAAGATCACCTTAAAATGGACGCAGGTGGAAAAGTATATCGACCTGATGATCCAGTCCGACCGCTACCTGACGGACAAGGAGAAGGAGCATTACACGCCCCCTGTGCCCATCACCGTAGAACCAGATGTTGAGCTTGCTCGTGCCAAAAACCTGATCCGGGAGTTTTGTCAGGAGGAATACGACTCCGAGCCGGACTTCTCCAATCTGTCCAAGATCGACATTGCCTACACCAACGCCACAGACGAGGAGATTCCCATTCAGGTCAACGTAGATCTGGTGGGGTACCGTGTGGAGCGGTATCTGGGCGAGGTGCTGATCGACGAGCGGCAGTACGAAAGTCTGGGGGAACTGACCGAAACCGAGCTGAAGGCTCTGGATTTCTCCGAACTGGTCAGCGTTACGGACGAGGAACTGGAGCATTACCACAGCAAAGCAGACGAACGCCCAGCACTGCTACCGTTGGATGCCGCCACCGAGTACAACTCCCTGAAGGAGCAGCACCCGGATGCGCTGGTGGGCTTTGAGCAGAACGGGCAGTTTGAGTTTTACGCAGATGATGCACAAAAAGTCTGCGAACTTCTGGGCGGCAAACTTCTGGAAAAAGAAACAGCACTGGGCATCGTTCCTGTCACCGGCTTCCCCATCGACCAGTGGGTGTACCGTGCCAAGAAGCTGTGGCAGTGCGGCGAGAACATCTATCTTGCCGGGCTGAATGAGGACGGCACCCATTACCAAACCAAGTATCTGCGCCGGGAAGATTATCTTCCGCTGGGTGCTATCGTCCACATGGAGGGGCGTTCCTTCCGGGTGGATACGGTCAACTTCGATAAGGGCAGCGTGACCCTGCAAGATGTGGCACTGGCAGAAATGCGGATACCAGTTTTCCGGGAGGAACCGCTGGCTCTTGTCCGGGAGTTGTACGAGCAGGAACAGGAAGTGATGGAACACACACTGCCCGCTTACAAGGTCGGTGACAATGTTATCGTTGATCTTCCTAACCGAACCATCGAAGGGAAAATTGGCTATGTAGGTGAAACGGATGTTCGCATCGACACCAGTGCGCACGGGCAGTCGTGGGATAACGAAGTCATCAATAAGCAACAATTCGAGGAGGGCTTGCGGCAGAACGAAGCAAATTCTACCCGGCCAGTTCGTACTGAAAAAACGGTTGCCGTATACCCCGCCAAGGAAAACAATCTGCCGTTTGACATTGTAATTCAGACGATAAGCACAGAATCGCCCACAGTTGAAGCGGAACACCCCACACTTGAACTTGCCGGGAACTTCCACATCACGGACGACCATTTGGGCGAGGGCGGCGCAAAGCAGAAGTATGCCCGGAACATTGAAGCCATCCGCACCCTGTTCAAGCTGGAAGAGGAGCACCGGGGTGCCACCGCCGAGGATCAGCAGGTGCTTTCGCAGTATGTGGGCTGGGGCGGTCTAGCAGATGCCTTTGACCCGGATAAGGATAACTGGGCAAAGGAATACGCAGAACTGAAAGGGCTGCTCTCTGAGGATGAATACGCCGCCGCCCGTTCCAGCACTCTGAACGCCCACTACACCTCCCCGGTGGTGATTCGCTCTATTTATGATGCGGTCGAAAAGGTGGGCTTCCAGTCTGGCAACATTCTGGAGCCGTCCATGGGTGTAGGCAACTTCTTTGGAATGCTGCCGGACAGCATGGCGGACAGCCGTTTGTACGGCGTGGAGCTGGACAGCATCACCGGGCGCATTGCGAAAAAACTGTACCCGCAGGCTGACATTACCGTGGCTGGCTTTGAAACCACCGACAGGCGTGACTTTTATGATCTTGCCGTGGGAAACGTACCTTTCGGTCAGTACAAGGTCAACGATAAGGCGTACAACAAGTTGGGATTTAGTATCCACAACTACTTTTTCGCCAAGGCCATCGACCAAGTGCGTCCGGGCGGCATTGTGGCGTTTGTGACTTCTCGTTATACCATGGACAGCAAGGACAGTACCGCCCGCAAGCACATGGCAGAGCGTGCTGACCTGCTGGGGGCTATCCGTCTGCCGAATAATGCGTTCCGTGCTAACGCTGGTACGGATGTTGTCAGCGACATTATTTTCCTGCAAAAACGTGACCGTCCCATCGACCATGAGCCGGACTGGGTGCAGTTGGGCAAAACAGAAGATGGCTTTGCCATCAACCAGTATTTCGTAGACCACCCGGAGATGGTGCTGGGGCAGCTCACGATGGAAAGCACCCAATATGGTCACGACCTGACCGTTGCGCCCATCGAGGGCACCAGCCTTGCCGACCAGCTTGCAGAAGCGGTACAGCACATCGAGGGCAATTACACTGCGGTGGAGATTGCTGCCCCGGACGTCGCAGATGCGGAAGCACAGCGCAAAACGCTGCCCGCAGACCCGACTGTGAAGAATTTTAGCTATACGGTTGTTGATGGCGAGATCTACTACCGAGAGAACTCTATCATGACGCAGATTGAACTGTCCGACAACGCCAAAGGCCGTGTAGCTGGTATGGTGGAGTTGCGGCAGATCGTCAACGAACTGATTCAGCAGCAGTTGAATGACTTCCCGGACGAGGACATTAAGGCATCGCAGGCCAAGTTGAATGCCGCCTATGATGCCTTTACTGCAAAATACGGGCTGATCAACGACAAGAAAAATGCCCGCCTGTTCGATGATGATAGTTCCTACTATCTGCTCTGCTCACTGGAGAATCTGGACGAGAATAAAAATCTCAAGTCCAAGGCAGATATGTTCACCAAGCGGACGATTCGGCCAGAGCGTGTTGTCACCAGCGTGGATACCCCCAGTGAAGCACTGGCAGTGTCCATCGGGGAACACGGCAAGGTGGATTTGCCCTATATGGCAGAACTGCTGTGCACCCCCGGCGAGTACGGGCGCATCACCAGCGAACTCTCCGGTGTGATTTTCAAGGACCCTGCCGCCGATGTAGATGACCCGGAAGCCGGCTGGCAAACAGCGGACGAATACCTTTCCGGTAATGTGCGTGATAAACTGCGTATGGCACAACTTGCTGCGGAAAGTCACCCGGAGTTCAAGGTTAATGTGGACGCACTGACCAAGGCACAGCCCAAAGATCTGGAGGCATCTGAAATTGATGTGCGTTTGGGTGCCACATGGCTTGCCCCCTCTATTGTGCAGCAGTTCATGATGGAAACTTTTCAGCCGCCCTATCGTATCCGCTATAACAATGCCATCACCGTTCGCTACTCCCCTTACACTTCCGAATGGCGGATCAGCAATAAATCGGCTACTGGCTTTGGTGACATTATGGCCACTGAAACCTACGGTACCCGCCGAGCCAACGCTTACAAGATTTTAGAGGATACCTTGAATTTGCGTGACAGCCGCGTTTATGATACCATCGAGGAGGATGGGAAAGAAAAGCGTGTGCTGAATCAAAACGAAACCACCCTCGCCCAGCAGAAACAGCAGGCCATCAAGGATGCTTTTGCTGGCTGGGTTTGGAAAGATCCGCAGCGGCGGACTCTGCTGGTGAAGAGGTACAATGAGCTTTTTAACAGCACCCGACCCCGTGAGTATGACGGAAGTCATATTCATTTTGTGGGCATGAACCCGGAGATCAATTTGCGAGAGCATCAGCGCAATGCGGTTGCCCATGTGCTGTATGGGTACAACACCCTTTTGGCGCACGAAGTCGGTGCCGGCAAGAGCTTTGAGATGGCGGCTTCCGCTATGGAACTGAAACGTCTGGGCTTGTGCCAGAAAAGTCTTTTTGTCGTGCCAAACCATTTGACAGAACAATGGGCCAGCGAATTTTTACGCCTGTACCCCAATGCGAAGCTGCTGGTCACCAGCAAAAAAGATTTTGAACCCAGTAATCGCAAAAAATTCTGTGCGAGAATTGCGACCGGTGATTATGATGCGGTTATCATCGGACACAGCCAGTTTGAAAAGATACCCTTGTCCGCAGAACGACAGGGGCGTCTGATTCAGGAACAGATGGATGAAATCGAGGAGGCCATCGAAGAAGCGAAAGCGCAGGTTGGCGAGCATTTCACGGTAAAGCAGTTGGAAAAGCTGCGCAAGTCTTTGAAACAGAAATTGGAAAAGCTGCAAGGCACAGACCGTAAAGATGATGTGGTTACGTTTGAACAATTGGGCGTAGACAGGTTGTTTGTGGACGAGAGCCAAGCGTTTAAGAACCTCTACTTGTACACGAAAATGCGTAATGTCGCAGGTTTGAGCACGAGCGAGGCGCAAAAATCCAGCGATATGTTCGGCAAGTGCCGCTATCTGGATGAAATCACCGGAGGCCGTGGCGTGATTTTTGCAACGGGTACGCCCCTGAGTAACAGCATGACCGAGATGTACACCCTCATGCGCTATCTCCAGTACAACACCTTGCAACAGAAAGGATTGACCCATTTTGACGCATGGGCATCGACTTTTGGCGAAACTACTACCGCCATCGAACTTGCCCCAGAAGGCACCGGCTACCGGGCAAGAACAAGATTCGCTAAGTTCTTCAACCTTCCTGAACTGATGGCGATGTTCAAAGAAGCGGCGGATATCAAGACCAGCGACCAGTTGAACCTACCAGTGCCCCAAGCTAAATTTGAAACCGTAGTGGTCAAGCCTTCGGAAATCCAACAGGACATGGTGCAGGCGTTGAGCGAACGTGCAGCCGAAGTCCACAGCGGTTCTGTTGACCCCTCTGTGGATAATATGTTGAAAATCACGTCGGATGGCCGCAAAATTGGTCTTGACCAGCGGTTGATGAATTCCGCTCTGCCCGATGACCCCAACAGCAAGTTAAATGCCTGCGTCAACAACGTCCTGCGCATCTGGAACGACACCAAGGAGCAGAAGCTGACCCAGTTGATTTTCTGCGATATGTCTACTCCAAAGGGGGACGGTTCGTTCAACGTCTATGACGATATTCGCACCAAGCTGCTCAACGCCGGTGTGCCCGAACAGGAGATTGAGTTCATCCACAACGCAGATACGGAGAACAAGAAAGCAGAACTTTTCTCCAAGGTACGCAGCGGACAGGTGCGTGTGCTGCTGGGCAGCACTGCCAAAATGGGAGCAGGGACCAACGTCCAGACGCTGCTCGTAGCGGTGCATCATCTGGATGTAGGCTGGCGTCCGTCTGATATGACCCAGCGCAACGGCAGAATCATCCGCCAAGGCAACCAAAACAAACAAGTCTACGTCTATAACTACGTCACGGAATCGACATTTGACGCCTACCTCTATCAGACCCTTGAGAATAAGCAGAAGTTCATTTCGCAGATCATGACGAGCAAATCTCCCATGCGTTCCTGCGATGATATTGACGAACAGGCTCTGTCTTACGCCGAGATCAAGGCTCTGTGTGCTGGTGATCCACGCATCCGGGAAAAGATGGACTTGGACGTGCAGGTAGCAAAATTGAAGGTGCTGCGCGGAGACTTCCAGAATCAGAAATATCGTCTGGAGGATAAGCTGCTCAAAACTTTCCCGGAAGAGATCCAGAAACAGAAAACCCGCATTGCTGCTTTACAACAGGATTCACAGATTGCAGCAGCACACCCGCAGGACAAAGAAAACTTCTGCGGCATGACCATCAAGGGCATGGTGTACGATGACAAAAAGGCTGCAGGCGAACGGCTGCTGCTGGCTCGGCAAGAGATGCCCAATGCTGATATGATGCTGCTGGGCACCTACCGTGGCTTTGAACTGAACATTCGATTCGACAGCTTCAAAAATGAGCATCAGGCCGTACTCCGGGCAGAGTTGAGTTACCCGGTGTCGCTGGGCGATGATGCGCGCGGCAATATCACTCGTCTGGACAATGCCATCGACAATTTCGCTGACCGTATTGCAGATGCCGAAAATGCTCTGCAAAACCTTGAACAGCAGAAGCAGGCCGCAGAGGTCGAAGTGGCAAAGCCCTTTGCACAGGAGGAAGAACTGGCCGAAAAGTCTGCCCGCCTTGCTGAATTGAACGCCTTGCTGAACATCGACCGTGACCGCAGTTCCTCGCAGGATGCTCCCGAAGAAACCGAGGAAACCGAAACACCTGCAAATCGTCCGTCTGTGCTGTCTGCACTGGAAGAAAAAGCCAATCAGCCAGAGCCTGTTAAGCCGTTCAAAAGCTATCTGGATAAGGAGGTCCGATAATTTGAAAAAGCGGGAACACCGTCTCTTTATTCGTGTGACTGATGAAGAACGGAGCTGCATTTTAGATAAGATGTATGGCATGGGCATCCACAGCCTGAGTGCCTATATCCGCAAAATGGCATTGGATGGCTACTGCCTGAATCTCGACCTTCCGCAGCTGCGGCGCATGGCTTATTTGCTCCAGAATTGCAGCAATAACTTGAATCAGGTAGCAAAACGCGTCAACGAAAGCGGCAAGATCTATGCTGCCGACCTTGCCGATCTACGCACCCGGCTGGATGAACTGATTGATATCGGCAAGCAGATTCTTTCCAAGCTGGCAGAGCTATAAAAATTCCCGCAGTTGGAGGACTGCGGGTGTACATATAACGCTTGACATCCTTGCAACGCAGTAGTCGATACCTTTATAATAAGGGCGAACAGGAAGGAAGTGCTTGATATGATGTCTATGCTGAAGAAAATTGTTCTTTTCCCGATTTCTCTCTTTGTGGCGTTTTTGGCTCTGATGGCAAAGTGGCTGCTCACTTTGTCCAGTTATGTGGTCGCTCCGCTGATGCTCTACATCTTCGGCTGCGGCATCTACACCGTCTGCCGTCAAACTTGGGATCAGTTTCTTATCCTGCTGGTGGCCGAGTTCATCTGCTTCATCCTCTTTTTCGGTGCAACTGCCATCACCGAGGGTATCGGGCGTTTTAGTGAATGGCTTGCAGAACTGTAAGAAATAGTTTTAATCCTTTGCCGCCTTCGGGCGGCATTTTTCTTTTATGGGGGTGATTCGTGGTGGCTGCAACACGATTGATCGCATTGCACAAAAACAAGGGCAAGTCGGTTGCAGCTTGTCTGAAAAGCCGCACAGACTATGTGCAGAATCCAGATAAGACCGAACAAGGTGAACTGGTAAGCTGCTACGAGTGTAGCCCTCTGACAGTCGATGAAGAATTTATGCTTTCCAAGCGGCAGTATGAACTTTCTACCGGGCGCAGTCAGAAAAGCGACATCATCGCCTACCAGATTCGGCAGTCATTCAAACCCGGCGAGATCACCGCCGAAGAAGCCAATAATGTAGGCTATGAACTGGCGATGCGGTTCACAAAAGGAAAACATGCCTTTATTGTTGCAACGCACACAGACCGTCACCACATCCATAACCATGTGATCTTCAACTCCACAGCGTTGGATGGCACCAGAAAGTTCCGGGATTTTTTCTTTTCGGCGTTGGCAGTGCAGCGGTTGAGCGACTTGATTTGTCTGGAGCATCAGCTCTCTGTTATTGAAATAAAGCCCTACCGGGAACGGCAGAAACATACCCTCTATCCACCCAAAGAAAGCAATCGTGATAGGCTGTGTGGCATTATCGACAGCATCCTTGCAGAAAAGCCCAAGGATTACGAAGATTTTCTGCAAAAACTGGAACAACAGGGTTATAAGGTCAAGCGTGGAAAATACACTTCCGTCAAGGGCGCACGGCAAAAACGGTTCATACGCTTCAAAACACTGGGGGCTGGGTACAGCGAGGATGAACTGCAAGCGGTGATTGCGGGAAAAACTGAACACCATCCACGTCAAATACAGCCGCTCCAAGAGCCGCCGTTCCAATTTCTGGTTGACATTCAGGCAAAGCTCTCCGAGGGCAAAAGCGAAGGCTATGCACGATGGGCGAAAAAATATAATCTGAAAGAAATGTCCAAGACGCTGATTTTCTTGCAGGAGCACAAAATTGGCAGCGCAGATGAACTGAATGAACGCACAGCGGCGGCAACAGAAAAATACCACCAGCTGGGAGATTCCATCAAAGACGCCGAAACACGGATGGCGGAAATTGCTGTGCTGAAAACGCACATCGTCAATTACGCCAAGACCCACCCAGTCTACGATGCCTACCGGAAAGCGGGATATAGCAAAAAGTTTCTGGATACTCACCGGGAAGAAATCACACTGCACAAAGCAGCCAAGGCCGCTTTCGATGAAACTGGCTTAAAAAAGCTGCCGAAGGTCAAAGCACTGAATGCAGAGTATTCCGATCTTCTGACCCAAAAGAAAGCAGCCTACCCGGACTATCGCAAGGCACGAGAAGAAATGCAGGAGTTGGTAAAGGCACAGAAAAATATTGAATTGTTCTTCGCAGAAGAAAAAGACGCACAGGAAAAGCAGCAGACCCGATAAACGAAAGTCGCCGAGGATTCTAACCCTTTCATGGGGCGGAATCCTCGGCGACTTTTTTAGTTTATGTAGCAGCGATCCTGCGTTACGAGCCAATCTTCACACAGCCGTTGGGCTTCATCTGTTGAGCGGCACACACAATTGAACAGCTTGCCGTGCAGGGAGCAGTAGGTGTAACGGATTTTGGGCACACCGTTCTCATCCTGAAATTTTGTGTAGCGTTCGTCACCGGGCATCAGATATAGCTGCTCCATTTCTGCATCGTCCTTTCCGTTTTTATGCGTCAGGCACACAACGCACCTATTCTACCACGAACATCGGAGTTATGCCATTGACGCTTGCACCAAAAAGCGACTCGGATTTTTGGAGAGAGTTTGTATTGACACATTCAAAAGCGTTCGGAAGGAACGCGTAGCCTGCACCGGAACGGTGCAGATCAGAAAGGGTTTGGGATTTCCCAACAAGCATTTTGCAACGCAAAATTTGCATTTGTGCGCACGAATGCACTGCTTGCACCAGCTATGCGTCCTTTTAGTCCGCATTCAGCCACTTTCAGTTCTAGTTAAACATGAGCGCTATCAGGAAGAAAATCATAGCAATACCCACAAGCCAAGGGATGATTTTCTCTTGATGAAATTAGGTCAGTTTACAAGGAACTACACGCAGACCGTGAAACGGGCTGCTGACAACAAACGGCGCTATGCTCCCGGCTGGGTGCATAGCACCTGTTTGTTGCGGGGGTTTCCAAAGGGGGCAGCGCCCCATTTGGCACACGACTTTGCGGAGCAAAGTGTAGTGTGTTATACGCTCTGTCGGCGTTGCCCTGAAAATACCGTTGCCGCCGGGGAGGGCAAGGGCATTTGACGCGGCAGGAAAGCAGGGCTTTGTTTGGGGCTGGTAAGCCGGAAACAAAGGGCTGATTTCAGCAGCAGACAGGGCGTATTATGAAAGCCCCCGTCCCTCGTCCTCCGCCCCCGGCCTATGGGACAAAAAGTCCCAAAGCTCTGGACACCGTGACCAGATGTGTGGCCACACTCCGGGAAAAGTAGCAGGACGGCAGGAAACCGTCAAGGCTGAAATGAATGGGCTGACGCCCGGCCTTGACCGTTCCCCGCCGCCCCGCTGGATGGGTGGACAAGGTGGCCAATCCCTAAAAGTGTTTGGCCGCACTCGTTCATTTTGGGGCCTTTCTTCTCCCAAAATTGAAATGGGCGGGAAAGCCCTAAAATGGCTTTCCCGCCTTGATTACCCATTAGCAAAGACGGGCGAGACTGTCAACGGCGGCGCTGAAAGCGCCGTTCATCTTGACCGTTGACTGGCTCGCCTGGCTTTGCTACTGCCCGTAAGAGATGGAAAAACAAGATGGAAAACAAGGTTAAAAATGGTTGACAAGTCTATCGGATGTGTGTTATACTGTGCGACAGTTTGAGATTGGAAGGAGGCTTACGTGTGTTAATTTGTGTACGCTAATAAGCAATAAAAAGTAGAAGTACCTTTCCACATGATGGTGGGCTTTTTTTGCGTGCGTATGCAAAGGAACACGTAGGTTTGACACGAGCAGTCTTTGAACTGTATCGTGGTGTTTTTTCGTGCTTTGTTGTTATGCAGGCGTCTGCCCTCTCTGTGGGACAACGCCTGCTTTTTATTGCAGAAACAAAGGAACAATGCAATAAAAAAGGAGGTTCGCATTATGACCCAAAACAACAATTCATGGAGAAAAACTTATTTTACACTTCTTGCCGGACAAGCAATATCCTTTATTAGCAGCGGTATTTTGCAAATGGCCATTATCTTTTATTTGGTTGCGAAAACTAATTCTGCAATCATATTGACGGCGGCAACACTGATTGGATTTTTGCCGCAAGCCTGTTTAGGCCCGTTTGCAGGTGCTTTTGTTGACCGGCACAGCCGTAAAAGCGTAATGATTGGTGCGGATTTGATAATTGCCGCCGCTGGCGGTATTCTGGCGCTGGTGGCGTTTTACATGGAATTGCCCGTATGGTCTATTATGGTTGTCCTGTTAATCCGAAGTGCGGGAACTGCTTTTCATTCTCCAGCATTCAGCGCAGCAACACCTATGATTGTGCCAAAAGAGGAACTTACAAAATGCGCTGGTTACACGCAGACCATGCAAGCAGTAAGTGCGATTATCAGTCCAGCTGCCGCAGCGTTTTTATATGCTGTTTGGCCTCTTAATGCAATTATATTGTTAGATATTGTGGGTGCAATCCTTGCCTGTGTGACTGTTGCGATTTCGTCCATACCAACGCCTGAACTATGTCCAGAAACGAAAAGACAACAGTTTTTACAGGATATGAAAGAGGGGTATGTGGTATTAAAGCAAAACAGGGGCCTCTTTGCTCTGCTCTGGATTGGTGTAATTTATATGTTCTTTTATATGCCAATCAGTACGCTTTTTCCTCTCATCTGTATGTCATACTTCAAAGGAACACCGGCCCATGCCTCTGCCGCTGAAATTGCTTTTGCGGTTGGTATGCTGCTTGGCGGAGTCATTCTGAGCATTTGGGGCGGTTTTAAGAAACGGCGGTACACCATCGGTCTTTCCGTTCTCCTGATGGGCGTTAGCAATATGCTCTCCGGGCTTTTGCCGCCAGACGCATTTCTTGTCTTTGTTGTGTGCTGTACTGTTATGGGAATTTCCGCTCCATTTTACGGTGTGCAAAATGCGATTTTTCAAGAAACGGTCAAACCAGAATATCTGGGGAGAGTTTTTTCTCTACTGACAAGCGCCGCTTCCCTCGCCATGCCGTTTGGCCTTGTCATTTCCGGGCCTCTGGCGGAGCGGCTGGGAGTTGAGAAATGGTTTGTCATTTGCGGAATTGGCATTATCATCGTTGCGCTTGCCGTATTTTTACTACCCGGTTTGAGAGAGATTGACAATACGCAATAATCAACTGCACCTTTTTCTATTACTAAACAAAATGCCTGGATGGTGGTTCTGAAAAACCAGAACCGCCGTTCAGGCATTTTTTATCTTCGTCCTCTCTGCGGTTTTGGATTCTTCAGCAAGTCGGATTTTTCCGCAATCTTTTTCAGCCACTTCCGTTCTTCTACTGACAGCTTCCTAAAAGTATCACTCATGCCAGGATTATGCTTTTTTATAACAGTTGCGCTCATCGTGTCCACTATGGCGTTTGCACCCTGCGCCTGTTTCAGTGCCGTTCCGTTCACATAGATTTCAAGGTCAGCCATCAGCCGGGGGAAATCCGGGTGCGCCGCCAGCTCACACAGCAGGGTATTGTCTATCCTCCCGCTTTTCAGCAGGTCAATCATTTCATCACTCAAACGCAGGTCTGCAAGATCGGCGTTTGGGTGATTTTTCATTTCAGACAGCCCCAGCAGATAATCAGCGGTCACACCGTAAAACTTCGCCAGCCGGATAAGGGCATAGTGGCTGATGTCCTTGAAGTCTTCCGTTTCGTAACTGCCCAGCGCAGACTTGGAAAGCCCGGTCTGCTCCGCAAGCTGCCCCAGCGTCAAGCCACGCTCCACACGTAGGTCTTTTAATCGCTCTTGTATGGATAAAGACATATTCACCCTCCTTGCTAGCTCAACGAAAGAGAAGCCGTTATGCTATGTACTATGCTCATAGCATAACGGCATAGGCATTTACAGTTTTATTTTACCATTTGCTACATCTTCACGAAATTTATCAACAAGCTTCGCTGTCAGCTTGGATTTACCGTAGTGTTCAAGTACAAAAGTACGATAACTTTTTCCATCTACAAGCACATCACTTTTTCTGGTCAACAACCAATTTCCGTTACCTCCTCCCTGTTCTCTAATATTCCAGTCTTTCCCATATCTTTTATAGATTTCATCTTTTTTACCTTGAACAGACATTGATTCGCTTGGAATATAAACAATTTGCATAATAGCTCCTCCTTTATTTTGTGCAAGAAGACCAGAAACCTGAATTTGTCTTTTATCTTTTTTTGATTATATCACAAATCCGAGAGCGTGGAAATAGGGAGTTTTTCAGGCTGATTTCCTACCTCTTGGATATACGGCACAGGCGGTCAAAAAGGTGTAGACTTGGGATAGTTCATCGATGGACAAGCACCTTGGAAACAGAACACGCCAAAGAAAACGGAGGGACGCATGAGCAAAAGACCCTATCAACACCTGCCGCCGCTGGAACACAGGCCGGACGGCTCCCCCTACCGCATAACCCCGCCCCAGAAGAGACGAGCCAGCGGCCTGATACGCCGGGAGTGCTGCAACTGCGAGGACGGAAACTGCCTTGCGCTGGACGATGGCGACACCTGCGCCTGTCCGCAGATGATTTCGTTCTCCGTCTGCTGCAAGTGGTTCCGCTGGGCGGTCTTGCCGCTGGACAGGACGCTGGAAGCGGAGATTTACCGGGACAGGGACTTGAAACGCTGTGCGGAGTGCGGCGGTGTGTTCGTCCCGAAGTCCAACCGGGGCAAATACTGCCCGGACTGCGCCGCCAGAGTTCACAGGCGGCAGAAAACAGAAAGTGAACGGAAAAGGAGGTCTGCTGTGGACAGTTAAGAGCGGGAAAAGCCTTGATTTGCAAGGCTCCGCAAGCCCTCAACCGGGGCGGCTGGTATCATTTATCATTCGCCCCGGAAAACGGGCCTCTAACCGTCCACAAAACACGCTATGACAAACACGATTTATATTCACCAGCCGGAAAAGGCGTTCAGTTTCACCCGGCTCCCCAATTTCCTTTTTGAAGCACCCACATTCCAGCCCTTGAGCAACGAAGCGAAGGTGCTGTATGCCTTTGTCCTGCGCCGGGCGGAGTTGTCCCGGAAGAACGGCTGGGCGGACGAGTACGGGCGGGTCTACCTGTACTACCCCATCTGCGAGGTGGTCGCTTTGCTCCGCTGCGGGCGGCAGAAAGCGGTCAACACCCTGCGGGAGTTGCAGTATGCGGGGCTGGTGGAAATCCAGAAACAGGGCTGTGGAAAACCCAACCGCATTTACCCGAAATCCTATGAAGCGGTTCCAAACACCGACTTCAAGAAATCCGGTTATGGTACGCCGGAGGGCTGAAAACCGTACTTGGCGAGTACGAAAATCAATCCTCTTGAAGTACGGAAATCTGACGGTATATAGAAATACAGAGATTAAAACCATCTATTTACATTCATTCCATTCCAATCCTATCAGAGATATTTTCGGCGGGAAAACCCGCCGGAAAGGAATGGAATGGGGAAAGGAGTTCAATGGCACAACACGCAATTTTGCGATTTGAGAAGCACAAGGGCCACCCGGCGGGGCCGCTGGAAGCCCACCATGAACGGAAAAAGGAGCAGTACGCCAGCAACCCGGACATTGACACCAGCCGGAGCAAGTACAATTTCCACATCGTCAAGCCGGATGGCCGCTACTACCATTTCATTCAGAGCCGCATCGAGCAGGCCAGATGCCGCACCCGCAAGGACAGCACTCGGTTTGTGGACACGCTGATTACCGCCAGCCCGGAGTTTTTCAAGGGCAAGTCCCCAAAGGAGATAGCGGCCTACTTCCAGAGGGCGGCGGACTTCCTCATTGACCGGGTGGGCCGGGAGAACATCGTTTCGGCTATGGTACACATGGATGAAAAAACGCCCCATCTGCACTTGGTCTTTGTGCCGCTGACAAAGGACAACCGCCTGTGCGCCAAAGAAATTATCGGCAACCGGGCCAATCTGACGAAGTGGCAGGACGATTTTCACGCCTGTATGGTGGAGCAGTACCCCGACCTGGAGCGTGGGGAAAGCGCCAGCAAGACGGGCCGGAAGCATATCCCCACCCGGCTGTTCAAACAGGCGGTCAACCTCTCCAAACAGGCGAGGGCCATTGAAGCGGTTCTCTCCGGCATTACCCCGCTGAACGCCGGAAAGAAGAAAGAGGAAGCCCTCTCCATGCTGAAAAAGTGGTTTCCGCAGATGGAGAACTTCTCCGGGCAACTGAAAAAATACAAGGTCACAATCAATGACTTGTTAGCGGAAAATGAAAAGCTGGAAGTCAGGGCAAAGGCCAGCGAAAAAGGCAAGATGAATGACACGATGGAACGGGCGAAGTTAAAAAGCGAACTGGACGATATGCGGCGGCTGGTTGACCGTATCCCGCCGGAGATTTTAGCGGAACTGAAACGGCAACAGCGGCAGCATGGAAAGGAAAGGTGATCTTATAAGTAATATCAGATACAAAAAGGAAATCGAAATCGTGACTTTTCAGGGAAAGGAAATCACACTGGAAAATCTCTCCCCGGTGTTCACGCCGGAACAGGAAGCAGCCAAACGCCGGGAACTGGAACAGCAGCTTTATGAGGTGTTCCGCAAGTACGCCGACAAGCGGGAGAGTGAGGAAGCCGGGACATAAGGTTTTCCAAACCCATCATTGATTTGCGGGGCTGCTGGCGGTATAATAGAACTGTCAGCAGCTCCGTTTCTTTTTTAAGAAAAGGAGCGACAATATGAACAATCGGATAGACGCAATCTATGCAAGACAATCGGTAGACAAAAAGGACAGCATTTCCATTGAAAGCCAGATTGAATTTTGCAAATACGAGTTGAAAGGCGGTAACTGCAAGGAATACACAGACAAAGGGTACAGCGGCAAGAACACAGACCGTCCGAAGTTTCAAGAACTGGTGCGGGACATCAAGCGGGGCTTGATTGCAAAGGTCGTGGTTTACAAGCTCGACCGTATCAGCCGTTCCATTCTGGACTTTGCCAACATGATGGAGCTGTTCCAGCAGTACAATGTGGAGTTTGTGTCCTCTACGGAAAAGTTTGATACCTCCACGCCGATGGGACGGGCCATGCTGAATATCTGTATCGTGTTCGCCCAGCTTGAACGGGAAACGATACAGAAGCGGGTAACGGACGCTTACTACTCCCGCAGTCAGCGGGGCTTTAAGATGGGCGGGAAAGCCCCTTACGGCTTCCATACGGAGCCTATCAAGATGGACGGTATCAACACAAAGAAGCTGGTGGTAAACCCGGAGGAAGCGGCCAATATCCGGCTGATGTTTGAGATGTACGCCCAGCCCACAACTTCCTACGGGGACATTACCCGGTACTTTGCCGAACAGGGGATTTTGTTCCATGGCAAAGAGCTGATACGCCCCACGCTGGCGCAGATGTTACGCAATCCTGTCTATGTGCAGGCAGACCTTGATGTGTACGAATTTTTCAAAAGTCAAGGTACAGTCATTGTCAATGACGTTGCCGATTTTACGGGCATGAACGGCTGCTATCTGTATCAAGGGCGAGATGTAAAGGCCAGCAAGAAAAACGACTTAAAAGACCAAATGCTGGTACTGGCTCCCCATGAGGGTATCGTCCCCTCCGACACCTGGCTGACCTGCCGCAAGAAGCTGATGAACAACATGAAAATCCAGTCTGCCCGGAAAGCCACCCACACATGGCTGGCAGGAAAAATCAAGTGCGGGAATTGCGGGTATGCTCTTATGAGTATCTACAATCCCTCCGGCAAACAGTATCTCCGCTGCACGAAACGGCTGGACAATAAAAGCTGTCCTGGCTGTGGGAAAATCATCACTTCGGAACTGGAAGCGGTTGTTTATCAGCAGATGGTAAAGAAGCTGGCAAGCTACAAGACGCTGACAGGAAAAAAGAAAGCGGCAAAGGCAAACCCGAAAATCACCGCCCTGCAAGTGGAACTTGCCCATGTAGACAGCGAGATTGAAAAGCTGGTGGACAGTCTGACGGGGGCAAACAATGTCCTGTTCTCCTATGTGAATGTGAAGATAGCGGAACTGGACGGGCGCAAGCAGGAACTTCTGGCAAGGATAGCGGAGTTGACTGTGGAGGCCATCAGCCCGGAACAGGTCAGCCAGATTTCCGGCTACCTCGATACCTGGGAGAATGTATCTTTTGATGACAAGCGGCGTGTGGTGGATTTGATGATCACCACCATAGCCGCCACAAGCGACAGCTTGAACATCACATGGAAAATCTGACTGGCGGCACCCCTCCCGTCAGATACCTACCCTGTGTAGTCCCTTGTAAACTGTACTTTGGTACAGTATCAATAATAATGAGATCATAGTCACTTTTTAAAGGTGCTAAAAGAGTAGCAAGCAATCTACTTTCATTTTCAAAAGTCCATGAGCGAGTTAATTTTGGCAGTAACATCAAATCAAACGTGCCAGGGATCAAGTCTAAATTATCAGTCAAATGAACAATAGAAGAAGCCAAGTTTCCATTTTTCAGTCCTTCATAAAAATTAACACGTGGCAATTCTACCTTAAATGTTTTTGCTAAGTCTTTTGTCAATGTTGCTTGTAAGTCCTTATCGATCATTAAAACTTTTAAATTAAATTTGTCTGTCAAGTAAGCAAACATAGTCGATAATTTTGACTTTCCAACACCACCTTTAAAATAATTGTTTAAGATAACAATCGCTTCATTTTTACTGTTTAAAATACGTCTTAATTCTTCAAGTATTTTGAGTTCTTCCTTCTCCATAACTACGCCCCATTCTTTTTTTGTATAGTAATATTGTATCATTAGGAATCACAAATCACAAGTGATTTGTGATTAATCACTTGTGATTTGTGATAAGTGATTTGTGATTAATATATAAAAGCCCTCTTTAAAGGGCTTTTATGCTTATTTTGAAAAAGAGATAAAATCAATATATCCCTTTTCTCCGATTTTTACAACGGCATTGTAGGACTTTCTATCTTTCGTTTTGATTCCTTTTACCAGGGTTTCTTTTCCCTCTAGTAATTCTTTTACATTTGTTTTGGTGAGTTTTTTCTTTCTAAAATGTTCAGCTAAAGTGAAGGTACATTCAGGATAATTTGAACAACCATAAAACGATTTTTTTAATACAATATTGTTGCCACACTTAGGACATTTTCCTACAAGGGGTCCCGAGCGCTTAGTGGGAATTTGTACCCCTTATCGATACAAATTCCCCGTAGGCGCTAGGGACCTCTTTAGCTCCTTGGAAGCTGTCAGTAGTATACCTAATAATTTATCTACATTCCCTTTAGTAACGTGTAACTTTCCAAATTTA